>WBZY01000004.1_pt1 | contig 398640 bp, 317 predicted proteins | sample 5204191 | NCBI WGS metagenome assembly WBZY01 (sample SAMN12344363, study PRJNA552823) | activated sludge metagenome | biome: Activated sludge suspended growth; feature: Anammox Sidestream; material: Wastewater; isolation source: activated sludge from anammox sidestream of wastewater treatment...
ATGGGCCCTGAACCTCTGCAAACTGGACCAAACCCCCAGGCTCTCCCTGAACCTCAAACGCAAGCAAGCCTCCTACTCCGATGCCTTCCGCGAACGCTTGCTCCGATTTAAGACCCGATAGCCCTGGCTCCATCTCCTTCTCGAAGTAGAGCATGCCTTGGTCCAGGTCGCCCCAGCCGGTGTCCTGCCACAGGCCCTCGGTGCCCTGCACGCGGAAGCCCAGGTTGTACGGGCGCTGTAACGTGGTGTCGTGCGTGAGCAGGATGGTCTCGCCGTTGGCGCATTGGAGCAGGGTGCTCACGATGTCGCCGCACTTGAACGGCACCTTGGCGTTGGGGTGATCGGGGCCGCCCTTGGGGTTCTCCACAATGAACTTGTGCGCGCCGTGGGCCTTGCTGGCGGTGCTGCTCAGGCGGGTGAGGCGGTTGCCGCGGTTCAGGTCCATCATGGTGGCCAAGGGCCCGAGGCCGTGTGTGGGGTAGAGCTCGCCGTTGCGGTCCACGTAGTGCTGCGTGCGCCACTTGGCCTCGCTCCAAGCGTTGGGGCCGAACTCCACGCCGTCGCCGTAGCCGCCCGGCGTGCCGCTGTTGAAGAGCACGTGGCGTAGGTCGTGCTGGTAGCCGCCCTGGCCGTGCACCAGCTCGCCGAACTTGCCTTGGCGCACCATGTTCAGCACGGCCATCACGTCGCGGCGGTAGCACACGTTCTCCAGCATCATCAAGGGGATGCCCGTGCGCTGGCTGGCCCGCACGATGTCCCAGCAGTCCTGCAGCTTGATCGCCCCGGAGACCTCCATGCCCACGATCTTGCCCGCCTCCATGGCGGCGATGCCCTGCTCCACATGGAACTCCCACGGGCTGCTGATGATCACCGCGTCGATGTCGTCGCGCTTCAGCAGTTCCTTGTAGTCGTCGTTGCCCTTGCTGTATTCCACGGCGGGCTTGCGCTTGGCCTTCACCAGCAGCTCGCGGGCCATGGTCATCATGCCGGCATCGGGGTCGTGCAGGGCGATGATCTCCACATCGTCGCGCAAGGCCAGTTCGGCCAGGTGCACCTGCCCGCGCAGGCCCACACCGATGAAGCCCAGGCGCACCTTGGCATCGCCGGGCAGGTGGAAGCCCCTCGCGCAGCGCGGAAGGATCGTAAGGCCCAGGATGGCGAGGGTGGTGTTGCGGATGAAGGTGCGGCGGTCGGTGGACATGGGTACGGGGGCTGCCACGAAGGTGGGAAATGCCGGTGAAGCGTGCGGCGCCCCAAGGCTCACGCCGGGGTGCCGAACAGCACGCAGGCCCAGGTGCTGAAGAAGCCGAGGGCGGTACCGGCCCCCACTTGGGCGGCGGTGTGGTCCCCCACGAGCATGCGTGCCGAGCCGAGGGCGCCGGCCAGCACGATGATGCCGGCCAGTTCCAGGGGGGCGAAGGTGCCGTGGAGCGCCTGGAGTGCGGACAGCCCGCCCAGCAGGCCGCCGATGCCGACCATGTGGGCGCTGATGCGCCAGCGCAGCGTCACCACCAGGGTGGCGGCCACCGCGAGCAGCACGCCGTGGAACAGGGCGAGGGTGGCCGGATGGTGCGGCCCGCGGTGCAGCAGATAGAGGGCCATCGCCAGGTAAAGAAGGGTCATCGTCAGGGGGGCGATGCGCTCCTGCCGTCGCGGCATGGTGAGGCTGCTGATGGCGCCGCTGCGCCAGAGGATCACGGCGCTGGAGAGGGGGAACAGCACGGTCATGACCGCCACCATGCCGAAGGTGAACCACTGCACGGGCGGGGGCAGGAAGAAGCTGATGTGCGGGTCGAGGCGGAAGGCGAGCACCAGGGTGAGCAGCGGCATGAACACCGGGTGCAGCACCACCGACAGGGCGTGGGCGAGGGCGGCCGTCCCGCGGAGCCTGTCGCCTGCGGCGTTGTTCGCGCCGTTCATAGTTCCTTCCGCAGGCGGGCCACCGGGACGTTGAGCTGCTCGCGGTACTTGGCCACCGTGCGCCGGGCGATGTTGTATCCCTTCTCCTTCAGCAGGGCCGTCAGCTCGTCGTCGGTGAGCGGTTTGCGTTTCTCCTCGGCGTCGATGGCGTCCTGCAGGATCTTCTTCACCTCCCGGGTGCTCACCTCCTCACCGCTTTCGGTGCTGAGGCTCTCGCTGAAGAAGTACTTCAGGGGCAGGGTTCCGTAGTTGGTCTGCACGTACTTGCTGTTGGCCACGCGGCTCACCGTGCTGATGTCCAGGTGCACCTTGCCGGCGATGTCCTTCAGGATCATCGGTCGGAGCTTCGTTTCGTCGCCGGTGAGGAAGTAGTCGCGCTGGTGCTCCATGATGGCCTCCATGGTCACCAGCAGGGTGTGCTGCCGCTGCTTGATGGCGTCGATGAACCATTTGGCGGCGTCGAGCTTCTGCTTGATGAACTGCAGGGCCTCGCGCTGCTCCTTGTCCTTCTTGTGGCGCTGGTACTCGGCGATCATGTCGCGGTACTGGCGGCTGATGCGGAGCTCGGGGGCGTTGCGACCGTTGAGGGTGAGCTCCAGCTGGCCGTCGATGGACAGCACCTGGAAGTCGGGCACGATCTCCTGGGTGGGCTTGGCGGTGTCGCGGGCCGTGTTGCCGGGTTTGGGGTTCAGGTGGACGATCACGTCCACGGCGGCCTTCAGGTCCTCCTCGGTGATCTCCATGCGCTCCACGATGCGGTCGTAGTGCTTCTTGCTGAAGGCCTCGAAGTGGCGGGCGATCACCTCGCGCGCGGTGAGCACGTCCACCTCGCGCGGCAGCCGCTCCAGTTGCAGCAGCAGGCACTCGCGCAGGTCACGTGCGCCCACGCCGGCGGGGTCCAGCGCCTGCACCTCGCGCAGGGCGGCCTCCAGCTCGGCCGCATCGGTGGCCACGTTCTGGGTGAAGGCCAGGTCGTTCACGATGCTGGGGAGGTCGCGCCGCAGGTATCCGTCCTCGTCGAGGTTGCCGATGAGGTGCTGCCCCAGCATCTCGGTGCGCTCGTCGATGGCCCGCAGCGCCAGCTGCTGCATCAGCGATTCCTGGAAGGTGGCGCCGCCGGCCAGGGGCACCTCCCGCTCCTCGTCGTCGGCGCTGCGGTTGTTGGCCTGCAGCCTGTAGTCCGGCGTGTCGTCGTCCGGGAAGTAGTCGCTCAGGTCGATCTCGTCGCGCTCGTCGTTCCCCGCTCCCTCCGCATCGTCCTCCCCGTCCATGGTCTCGCTCTCGGCGATGGCCTGGTCCTCGGTGGGCATCTCGTCCTCGTCCCCATCCTGGCCCTCCTCCAGGGCGGGGTTCTCCTCGATCTCCTGCTTGATGCGCTGCTCGAGCTCCGCCGTGGGCACCTGCAGCAGCTTCATGAGCTGGATCTGCTGGGGGCTCAGCTTCTGCTGCAGCTTCTGGAAAAGGCCTTGCTTCAACATCTCGGGGTCAAAAATACCCCGGACGGGGCCGCCGCGCGCTTTCCGCTACCGGAGGGACCGCGCCGCCTCCACCATGGCCTTCACCACCTTCGGCGCATTGCCGATGAAGATGCGGTCGTCCTGCACCATCACGGGCCGCTTCAGGAAGGTGTACTCCTGCAGGATGTACCGCCGGTAGTCCTTCTCGCCGAGCGGCATCGTGTTCAGGCCGAGCGCGCGGTACTTCAGCGCCACCCGGCTGAAGAGGGCCTCGTAGCTGCCGGCGAGCTTTTTCATGGCGTCGAGCTCTTTCGCGGTGACGGGCTCGCTCTTGATCTCGCGCAGGGTGAACTTCCCCGGATCGGGGATCTCCTTGAGGATGCGCTGGCACGTGGTGCAGGTGCCGAGGTGGTAGATGATGCGGGGCATGGTGGGGATCGGTGCGGGTGGGCCGCTGCGTCGCGAAGGTCGGCCGTGGCGGCCTATCTTGGCCCCCATGTACACCGGTCTCAAGCACTTCCATTCGTACGTGGCCTATCTGGTCCTGCTCCTGGTGGCCTTCGCCGTGGTGCACGCGGTGCTCTCCCTGTCCGGGAAGCGGCCGTTCACGGCCCAAAGCAGGAAGTACGCCCTCTTCGGCCTCATCGCCGCGCACGTGCAACTGCTCTTCGGCCTGCTGCTCTACTTCGTGTCCCCGGCGGGTTTCAGCAACCTTGGCGGCGGGGCCATGGGCGATGCCGTGCAGCGCCTGTACGCCCTGGAACATCCGCTGATGATGGTGATCGGCGTCACGCTGGTCACCATCGGTTTCTCCCGGGCCAAGCGCGCCACGGAGGACGTGCGCAAGTTCAAGGCGATCGCCTGGTACTATGGCATCGGCCTGGTGCTGATGCTGTCGCGCGTGCCGTGGCAGGTGTGGCCGTGATCACGGCTCCAGCGCCCGCAGGATGCCCACGAGCCTGTTGCTGCCGGACAGCACGCGGAGCAGGGCGTTGAAACGCAAAGGCCCTTCCACGGCCGGCCGCAGGAGCCGGGGCTTCCACTTGCCGCTGAGGTGGCGCAGCGCCTGTTCCGCAGGACATTCCGCCACCGCCGAAGTGGTCAACTTCCTTTGACCTCTTGTGCCCTTGTCCAAGCGCCTGGATCTTTGCCGCCCAAGTCACCCGCACATGGCACGAACACCGCTCCCCGCCCTCATCGCGGTCTGTTCCGCGTTCGCGGCCTGTGCACAACCCGATACATCGATGGGGAAGAAGCCGGATCCGATGCTATGTGATACCGCCACCGGCGCATGCACCGTTCCCGGCATGGCCGCCGAGGGGCCGGGCGAAGCATCAACAGCGTTGCCGACGGCCGACAAGCCCATCACCCTGCTCTACTTCACCGACCCCATCTGTTCCAGCTGCTGGGGTGCCGAGCCGCAGCTGCGCCGCTTGAAGCTGGAGTACGGCGATGCGATCGACATCCAATACCACATGGGCGGTCTGCTCCCGTCGTGGGACGTGTACAACAGCGGCGGCATCAGCAAGCCGGGCGATGTGGCCGGGCACTGGGACGAGGTGAGCCCGCACTACCGCATGCCCATCATCGGCGATGTGTGGCTGGAGGACCCGCTGCCCAGCAGCTACCCGCCCAGCATCGCCTTCAAGGCCGCCGAGCTGCAGGACCATGGCAAGGCGCTGGTCTTCCTGCGCCGCCTGCGCGAACAGGTGATGACCGAGAAACGCAACATCACCAAGTGGCCGGTGATCGCTGAGGCGGCCGTGTTCGCGGGCCTCGACACCGCCCGGCTCCATGCGGACTTCGAGGGCCCCGCGAAGGCCTTGTTCCAGGCGGACCTCACCCTGGCGCGTTCACTTGGTGTGCGGGGCTTCCCCACCTTCCTGTTCAGCAACGCCGAAGGAGGCAGGCAACTGGTGTATGGCGCACGGCCCTACGCGCAGTTCGAGGCGGCGGTGAAGGCCTTGGCACCCGGTGTGAAGGCAGCAGCCCTGCCCACGGACGTGGTCGCCCTGTTCCGGGTCCATCCGTCGTGGTGCGCCGAGGAGGTGGCCGTGGTGCTGGGCATCCCGCACGCACAAGCCCTGACCCAACTGGAACAGGCCGAGGCCAGGGGCGCGCTCACCGCCGTACACACGCGCAACGGCAGCGTGTGGCATCGGAAGTGACGCCACCCGCCGAGCTCATGTGTTCTGTCCTGGAAGACTGAACAGCCCGATGAACCTCAATCGATCGCGAAGGCGATCTTCAGGTTCACGCGGTATTCGGTGATCTTGCCCTTCTCCACCACCGCGCTCTGGTTCTGCACGTTCACGGACTTGATGCCCCGTACGGTCTTGCTGGCGGTCTTCACAGCACTGTTGGCCGCATCCTCCCAGCTAGTCTTGCTGTTGCCCAGCACTTCGATCACTTTCAGTACGCCCATGGTGGTTGGTGTTGTTGATGGATCTGATCGCGCAAGCCATGCCACCCGGCCGGGACCGGCATGCCGCATGCCCCGAAGCTACGCGATCCCGTACACCCCGCGCGATGCGGTGGAGGTGAAGGGCAAAGGCCCATGGAGATGAATATCGTGGAAGGGCGGCCGTGAGGCGACCTCCGCCGGAGTAGGCAGGGTGGCGGCACCGGCGATCGTGCCTTTGGTCACCGGGAACCGTGCAGCGCCCGGGTACTTTTGTGCGACGGTCCACCCGGGAAAGTCGCAACCGGCGGCGGGCCGTCGAAAGTATAGGGACCATGAGCTACCATTTCTCAAAGACCGTCGACCTGGAATTCGACCAGGCCATCGACCGTGCCACCGAGGAACTGAAGAAGGAAGGCTTCGGCGTGCTCACGACGATCGATCTGCAAGGTGCGTTGAAGGAGAAACTGGGCGTGGACTTCCGCCGGTACAGGATCCTGGGCGCTTGCAACCCGCAGTTCGCCTTCAAGGCGGTGAGCGCCGAGGACAAGATCGGCACCATGCTGCCGTGCAACGTGGTGGTGCAGGAGCACGACGATGGCCGTGTGGAGGTGAGCGCCGTGGATCCGGTGGCCTCCATGGCCGCGGTGCGGAACCACGCACTGGGCGACATCGCCGGCGAGGTGCGCGGGAAGCTCGCACGGGTGATCGCCGCCGTGTGAGGCACCCGGTCCGCGGCCGTCGGACGGCAGGTGGCCGGTGTCTTCGGCCTTCGGTTCGTGGAGGAGTGCGCCTCGCTACTTTCGGTGCACCATGCGCAGCACCCGGTCCGCCGCACATCGCCCTGCTCTCCTGGGGGCCATCGCGCTTCTCGGCATGGGTCGCGTCGGGCACGGCATGGCGCAAAGCCCGCTGGACGCCCAGATCACCGCCCAGATGGCGGCCCAGCATCTCAGCGGTCTGGCGGCGGTGCTGGTGAAGGGCGACTCCATCGTCTGGCGCGGCAACTACGGCCTGGCGAACCGGCAGGCAGGCACCCCCGTGACGGACAGCACGATCTTCATGCTGGCCTCCGTTTCCAAGACGGTGACCGCGACGGCGATCATGCAGTTGGTGGAACGTGGGGCATTGAACCTGGACGATCCGGTGAACGCCCACCTTCCCTTCACCGTGGAGAACCCTGCTTATCCCGATTCGTTGATCACCGTGCGGCAGCTTGTCACGCACACCGCCTCGATCCAGGACAACTGGAGCCTGATGCCCTATCACAACGGGGACTCGCCGATCCCCCTGGGCGACTACCTCTTTGATTACCTGGATCCGGCCGGTGACGACTACGACCCCGACGACAACTACGGCACCGCAGCGCCGGGCACCGCCTATGCCTACAGCAACATCGGCATCGCGTTATGCGGTCTCCTGGTGGAGACCGTGACCGGCATCCCCTTCAACACCTATTGCCACGACAGCATCTTCGTGCCCCTGTGCATGGACCGCACCGGATGGCTCCTCGCCGAGGTGGATGCCGCATCGGTGGCGCACCCCTACGCGTGGGATGCCGGGACGTACGTGGACGAAGGGCTCTACGGCTATTCGGACTACCCCGCCGGGCAGTTGCGCACCACCGCCCTGGCGCTCGCCCGGTTCATGGCCATGCACATGGACCACGGGTGGTTCGACGGGCTGCAGGTCCTGGACACAGCGACCGTGGCGCTGATGCAAAGCCCGGTGGTGCCGGCGGTGGACCCCACCCAGGGCATCGTGCTCTATTCCTTCACCGATGTGTACGGCACATGGTGGGGCCATGGCGGCGGCGACCTGGGCGTGACGACCGCGATGTATTTCGATCCGGTGGCGGACATCGGGCTCGTCATCCTCACCAACGGCGATGGCGACCTCGATCCGGTACGCGCGGCGATCCTCAACGCCCTTGGATCCCTCCAGAGCGCTCCGCTCGCGGCGATCGCCTGCCACATCGCCCTCCCCACGGCCACGGAGGAAGTCCCCATTCCGCGCGCGCTGTTGCTTCATCCCAACCCGGCAACGGACCGGATCGCCCTGACCGGATGCGACCCCAACGACAAGCTGCGGATCTGCGACATGACGGGACGGCCCGTGCTCATGCAGCCTTGTACCGGCATGGTGGACGTGCGCGGCCTTGCACCAGGCACCTATCTCGTGCAGGCGGGGAAGGGAGCCGCCCAGCGCGTTGCCCGGCTGGTGAAGCAGTGAACGGCCGCCGGCGATGCGGCCTATGCGCGGTACTTGAGGCCCGCGACCTGCGGGTGGCGTCGGTCCTCGGAAAGGGGATCACGTCACGGATGTTGCCCCTGCCGGTGACGAAGCGCTCCTCGCGCTGGCCTCCGCCGAAGTTGCTATGGGTCGCGAAGTGACTTCACGTACCGCAAGATCGCGGCGACCTCCTCGGGCTTGAGCTTGTTCCCGAAGGCGGGCATGATGCCGCGTCCCTGCCGGATCTGCTGTGCGATCGAACCATCGCTCAAGCGGCTCTTCCGAAGGTTCCGCGCACCCCAACGCCCTTTCGCGCCATCCGATCCGTGGCAGCGGGCGCAGTTGAGCTCGAACAGGTCCCGGCCGGTGGCTCCTGAATGCGGCTGCGGGCCCGGGCCATGGGCCATGAGGAAGAGCGTGATCGTCCCGAGGGCCATCACGAGCATCTTCATGGATGGAGGTGCATGTTGAATGGCGCATCGATCCCCCGCGACCGCAGGGCGTGCAGCAGCAACAGCAGCAGTGCGAGCGCGGTCGCGACCGTCCGCACGTTGTTCCACCGGGTCCACGATCCCTGGAGCAGCGCACGCAGTTTCCTCAATTCACCCGGGCTTGCAGCGTCGAGGTGGGCGGCGTCCAACAGGTTGTTCATCGGCACGTTGACGAACACCGTTACACCCATCATGCCCACCCAGAGCACCACTGCGGCGAGGATCGCCAAGGCGGCTTCCGAGGCGCCGATCATGCGCACCTGTTGCCAGGCACAGAGCGGGAGCAGGATGGAGGAGCCGAAGAAGGACAGGAAGAAGATGGGGTTGAGAATGGCCCGGTTCATGGCCTGCATGGCGTGCAGGTAGTGTTGGTCCGAAAGCCTGGCCAAGCCCGGCATCACCGAACAGGACCAGGCGTAGAACAGGCCGGACAGCAGCGCCGTGGACAGCGCGGCGAGCAGGAGGATGGTGCGTTCCATGGGGCAAAGGACCCCCACGCTGCACCGCGGAAATAGAACGGGAACGACAGCCGCCGTTCAACCCGGCGGAAGCTCGACGAAGTTCTCCACCACTTCGCGGCCCTCGCGGATGAACTCCAAGGGCGAGATGCCGGTGAATTCCTTGAAGCTGCGGATGTAGTGCGATTGGTCCGCGTAGTCGGCGGCGTACGCGATGTCGGACAGTTTGGTGTAGCGTCCTTCGCGCAGCAAGGCCAGCGTGTGCTGGAACCGGCGGATGCGGGCGAACAACAACGGGGGCAGCCCGATGCTCTGCTTGAAGCGCCGCTCGAACGTTCGGGCGGAAAGACCGGCTGCGGTCCGCAGGTCCGCAACATCGACATCGCCCTTTCGGACCATGATCAATTCCATGGCCCGCGTCACCGGTTCATCCAGCAGCCGTGCGTTCTGCGCCATGAGCCGGGTGAAGTGCTTGTTCAGCGCCGCGATGGCTCCCTCGGCATCCGCGGCTTCAAGCAGGGCGAGGGAAGCGCCGGGGGCGGTGTATGTCTTCTCCAGATCGAAGCATCCGTCCGTGCGCTCCTCCGCGGCCATGCCGAACAAGGCGCGCAACGCATGCGGCTGGAGGTAGGCCCCCACGGCACGCAGGGGGCCCCCGGCCTTGAACGTGCGGAACCGCGTGGCTTGTCCGTACAGGAATGCCGGGGGCATTTCGCCCTTCTCCGCATCCCGGAGCCTGGCGCCACCGGGCAGCACCACCATGACGCCGGGCAGGCCATCGGCCATGGTGTTGAACGTGCTCGGGCCATGGTCGCCGCCGGGCCGGTCCACGGTCCAGTAGCAGCGTACCAAGCTGGTGAGATGGTCCGGGGGTGGGAACTGGGCGAAGCACATGGGTGGCTATCGGATCATACGCATATCATTCCCCGAGGATCACATCGCGGATGGTGACCATGCCGGTGACGAAGCGACGAGCACCAGTACACCTCAGGAACGGACTATAGGGCGCCATCATCTGTTCTGGAATAGCGAGGTCCAGTTCCGCACCTCGATGCCCTCGCGGTCCCAGGAAGCCGAGCCCTCATGCAGCAACAGGTAGCGCGCACCGTGCTTGTTCAAGGCGCGATGGTAGGAGAGTCCGTCCAGCATGGAGCTATGCACCGTTCGCGATCCCTTCACCTCGATCACACACGGCTCTTCGGGATCGTCGATCAGCAGGTCCACCTCATGGCCGGTCTTGTCCCGCCAGAAGTAGAGCTCCGGCGGCAGGCCCCGGTTGAGGCGGTCCTTGAGCACCTCGGTGACCACCATGTTCTCGAACAGAGCGCCGCGGGTGAAGTGCGTGGTGAGCGTGCCGGCCGTGCGGATGCCGAGCAGTGCGCATGCGACGCCGGTATCATGGAAGTAGAGTTTCGGCGTGCGCACCACGCGCTTGTTGAAATTGCGGTGGTGCGGCGGCAGACGGAACAGGATGTAGCTCGCCTCCAGCGCGCTGATCCAATGTTGGGCGGTCTTCACATCCACGCCGGTCTCCGTGGCCAGCGCGGTGTAGTTCAGCAATTGCCCGATGCGCCCGGCGCACAAGGCCAGGAAGCGGTTGAAGGTGTTCAGGTCGCGCACGGTGATGATCTGCCGCATGTCCCGCTCCACGTATGTGCGCAGGTAGGAACGCAGCCAGGTCGAGGGGTTCTCCGACTTGTCGTACAGCCGCGGATAACCGCCTTTCAAGAGCCAGTCGTTCACCCGGGAGGGAAGCGCATTGGCACGCGCGAGCTCGGCGGCACTGAAGGGCATCAGCTCGTGGATGAGGGTCCGCCCCGCCAGGCTTTGGGCCACGCGCTCCATGAGATGCAGGTTGTGCGAGCCGGTGAGCACGTACTGGCCGTTCCCCGGCCGTTCATCCACCAGGCCCTGCAGGTAGGAGATGAGCTGCGGGACGTGCTGCACCTCATCGATGATCGCTTTGCCACCCAGGTCCGCGAGGAAGCCCCGTGGATCGGAGATGGCTCGTTCACGCTCATCGGGGAACTCCAGGTTCACGTAGCGCGCCCCTTTCGCCAGGGTCTTCACCAAGGTGGTCTTACCGCTCTGCCGAGGGCCTGTGAGGGTGAGCACCGGGATGTCGCGCAGGCTGCGCTTGAGCACCGGGAGGATCTGCCGGGGGATCATAATAGGACAAATATGGAATTGATTTCCATATTCGGCAAAAACCAGCCTTCGCGACCGAGGAACCGCGACCGGTGGCAGGCTCAGAACTCCGCGCTCTTCGGGGTCCTGGGGAAGGGGATCACGTCGCGGATGTTGCCCATGCCGGTGACGAAGAGCACGAAGCGTTCCAGGCCCAGGCCGAAGCCCGCGTGGGGCACGGTGCCGAAGCGGCGCGTATCCAGGAACCACCACATCTGGTCCTTGGGCACGCCCATGGCATCCATGCGCGCCTCCAGCACATCGAGGCGCTCCTCGCGCTGGCTGCCGCCGATGATCTCGCCGATACCAGGGAACAGCACGTCCATGGCGGCCACGGTGGCGCCCTTGTCCGTGTAGCCGAAGTCACCGGGGCCGTTCATGCGCATGTAGAAGGCCTTCACCTGCGCGGGGTAGCCCGTGACGATCACCGGCTTCTTGAAGTGCTTTTCCACCAGGTAGCGCTCGTGCTCGCTCTGCAGGTCCACGCCCCATTCCACCGGATACTGGAACTGCTTTTTCTGGTAGGGCTTGCTGCGCAGCAGGATGTCGATCGCGTCCGTGTAGGTGATCCGCTCGAAGGGATGTTCCAGCACGAACTTCAGGCGTTCGATCAGGCCCATTTCGCTGCGCTGCTGCTGCGGCTTCTGCTTCTCCTCCTCGGCCATGCGCTTGTCCAGGAACTCCAGGTCGTCGGCGCTGTGCTGCAGCACACGGGCGATGAGGTGCTTGCACAGGCCCTCGGCCAGGTCCATGTTGCCGTGCAGGTCCAGGAAGGCGGCCTCGGGCTCGATCATCCAGAACTCGGCCAGGTGGCGCGCGGTGTTGCTGTTCTCCGCGCGGAAGGTGGGCCCGAAGGTGTACACCTTGCCCAGCGCGAGGGCCGCGAGCTCGGCCTGCAACTGGCCGCTCACGGTGAGGCGGCTCTCGGCGCCGAAGAAATCCTCCTTCCAGTTCACGCTGCCGTCGTCGTTCAGCGGCGGGTTCTTGGGGTCGAGGGTGCTCACGCGGAACATCTCGCCCGCGCCCTCCGCATCGCTGGCAGTGATGATGGGGCTGTGGAAGTAGTTGTAGCCCTGGCCGCTGAAATACTCGTGGATGCCGAAGCTCACCTGGTGGCGGATGCGGAAGATGGCGCTGTAGGTGTTGGTGCGGAAGCGCAGGTGGGCGTTCTCGCGGAGGAACTCCAGGCTGTGCTTCTTCGGCTGGATGGGATAGGCGTTCGGGTCGCTGTCGCCGAGCACCTCCACTTCCTTCACCTGCATCTCCACGCGCTGGCCGCTGCCCTGGCTTTCCACGATGGTGCCGGTGCAGCGCACCGAGGCGCTGGTGGTGAAGCGGGCACGCGTGGCGGCGTCCACCTGCTGCTGGTCGATCACGCACTGCAGGTTGTGGATGGTGCTGCCGTCGTTGAGGGCGATGAAGCGGTCGTTGCGGAAGGTGCGCACCCAGCCGGCCACAGTGACGGTGGTGTTGGTGGGGGTTTCGTCGAGGACGGATTTGATCGAAGTGAGATCCATAGGGCCTTGTACCCCTCGCCTGCGGATGTTCCGGTGCGGGGAGGGCGTGCAAAGATGGGGATAGGCGGCTGTATTGGATCAGCGTGATCCGGTCCCGTCGATCAGGCCCCCTTGGGCTTCCACCGCTGCGAGGCGTGTGCGCAGGTCCTCGATGATCGACTGCTGTTCCTTCACCGCGTTCACCAGCATGTAGATCATGGCACTGTTGTCCACGTTCAGGTACTCGGTACCCTCCTTTTCGAAAGTGCCAACCATGTACGGCGCCACCTTTTGGAGTTCCTGGGCGATCACGCCCACGTACTCCGGCTTGGTGTCATGGCCCGAGGCTTCGTTATAGCGATAGCGCACGGGTTCGATGCGCAGCAGTTGCGCGAGGCCGTCATCGTAAGGGCGCACATCGGTTTTCAGGCGCGCATCGCTGGTATTGACCCAAGTGCCGCCACCTGGTTTGGCCGCCACGCCGTTCACTTCCAGCAGGTACAGTGGGAAAAAGGTGCCGATGCCCACATTGCCGTTGCCCCTGATCCGCATGCGCTCCGTGAGGGGCACCAATGCATCAGCCACGGTGTTGGCGGTGGCCGTGGTGCTGAAGAAGATGCCGCCATCGCCCTGATCGCTGTTGATGATGGCAGGGAACCCACTGCCTGCCATGGCGCGCTGGCCGCCGTTGTAGTAGCAGTTGAAGTAGATGCCCGGCCAGTCGGACACCAAGGCAACGCCCTGCGAGGTGGTATTGCCCCTGAAGATGCCGGACGTATTCCCCACCATCCGTTCAACCTGCAGCCCTGCGAGGGTCGGAGCCGTGGTGCCGATGCCCACATTCACGGCGCTTGCACCCGTGCCCCCGAGGATCAGTGCGTTGCTGACGGAAGCTTGCGCTCCGGACCCGACCACGGTCGCGTAGGCGAGGTTCGGAAGCAGGTCAGTGAAGGAACCGATGGCCGTGTTGTTGCTCCCGGTCGCGCACAGGTTCCCTGCTTGATATCCCAGAGCAGTGTTCGATGAGCCGGTGGTATTGTTGAAGAGCGCATTCCGGCCAACGGCCACGTTGCTGCCGCCCGTGGTGTTGTTGCCCAGGGCGTATGACCCGAGCGCCGAGTTGATCATCCCGCTCGTGTTGAACCGCAGTGCGCCGGAGCCGAACGCATCGTTGGCGATGCCGGTGGTGTTGGCGCTCAGCGCCGATGCGCCAACGGCGGTGTTCTCATCGCCGGTCGTGTTCGCGTGTAGCGCTTGTGAGCCAAAGGCTGTGTTGTAGGTGCCTGTGGAATTGTACTGGGCGGCTCGATAGCCGCCAGCCGTGTTGTAGTTGCCCGTGGAGTTGTAGTTCAGGGCTTCAAGACCAGTGGCCGTGTTGTAATTGCCCGTGGTGTTCCAGTACAGCGCGGCCGCGCCGAGCGCGGTGTTGTGAATGCCGGTGGTATTGGAGAAAAGCGCCACGTGTCCGAAGGCGGCGTTCGATGCACCAGTGGTATTGTTGTACGCAGCCTGGAAGCCGGCGGCGGTGTTGTACGAACCCGTGGTATTCAGGTGCAGCGCATGGGATCCCGAACCCGTGTTATAGGAACCTGTCGAGTTCGTCCAAAGCGCCGCGCGGCCTACGCCAGTGTTGTCGTTGCCCGTGGTGTTCCCATGGAGCGCTGAATGGCCCAGCGCCGTGTTGTAGGAGCCCGTGGTGTTCAGTTCAAGGGTGAAGGTCCCGAAGCCGCAGTTCTGCCAGCCGGTCGTGTTGGCATAGAGCGAGCGATGGCCGTGCGCGTCGTTGTATGTACCGCCCGTATTGGTGTACAGCGCCATGTCGCCGATCGCGGTGTTCCTGTTACCCGTTGTGCTGGAATGTAGCGCCTGGTTGCCCACGGCAACGTTGCTGGCGCCGGAGGTGTTCGCCGCCAACGCGGTGTGACCGACCGCCGTGCATCCCGATCCGGTCGTGTTCGCTTGCAGTGCTCCGAACCCGGTTGCGGTATTCGCCCATCCCGTTGTGTTCGATGAAAGCGCTTGGTACCCCCATGATGAGTTGGCCGATGTCGTGAGGGCCGGACCCGGGCCGATCCAGCCTGCGCGTGCGTTGTTCACCCTCACCTCGAACGGGATGTTGTCCGTGGTGCCCAGGAAATTCGTGCCTGGCACGGTGCCCGCGTTACCGGTGAGCGACCAGCCGCCACCACCGCTGAGGATCCGCACCCAAATGATCCCGTCGAAATACCAGAACGCACTGGTGGTGGTCTCGTACACCAGCAGCCCGGTGGCGGGAGCGGGGATGGCCGCACGCTCTGCCGCGGTCATCCGCGGGATCAGCAGGCCGCGCTTGGGGCCCACGATCGCACCGGCATCGATGTCGAGCAGTGCGCTCGGATGCGGTGCAGCGCCGTTCACATTGATGCCGATGTTCTGCGCCCGTGCCGCGAAATGGACCCAGCAGGCCAGGCAGGTCAGTAGTGGACGGAGGGACCGGAGCGGGATCATCGGGTGTGCCGGATAGTCCGACAGAACAAAGCAATGTCGCGCGCGCGGCCCCCGCAATGCTCTAAAAGTAGTAGGGGATGCCCTCAGCGATCGGGATACACCTTCCGGATGGCCTCGATCCGCGAACGCACATGCAGCTTTGCGTAGATGTTGCGTGCGTGTTTGCGGACGGTCTCGGTGCTGATGTCCCATTTGGCGGCGATCTCCTTGTAGAGCAGCCCGGTGGCGAGCTGGTCCAGCACGCTGCGTTCGCGCTCGGTGAGCTGGTCATCGGCGATGCGCTGCAGGGACTCCTTCTGGAAAGATCCCACGACCAAGCGCGCTATGGCGCTGCTCATGGGCGACCCGCCCGCGTGCAGGTCGCGCACGGCCTCAGCCAGCAGTTCGGATGCGTGACCTTTCACCAGATAGCCCGTGGCACCGGCGCACAAGGCCTCGAAAACGTAGGCCGGGCTTTCGTACACGGTGAGCACCATGAACTGGACGAAGCTCTTCAGTGGCTTGGTCTCGCGGATCGCATCGATGCCGTTCTTCCCTGGAAGGTTGATGTCCATGAGCACCACATCCGCCTCGGTCCTCATGAACGCGGCGATGAATTCCTCTGCATTGGCGAACAGGTGGTCCACGCTCATGTCGGGCTCCGCATCCAGGATGTTCTTGATGGAACGGGCGATGTCTTTGTTGTCTTCCACCAAGGCGATCCGGATGCGATGCGTGCCCATGGGTTGAAAATAGCGTAACGGCCGGCGTTTCATTTCCACGATCCGTGCAGTTCCACCGTGCAACCCTGGCCGGGCGAAGCGGTGATGCGCAGTTCCGCGCCGAGCTGCGCGCTGCGCACCTGCATGTTCGCCAGGCCATTGCCACCGGCCCGCACCTGCGGAGGTTCGAAGCCGATGCCATCGTCCTCTACCAGCATACGGTAGCCGTGTTCATCGGTTTCCAGCACCACGGTCAGTTGCTTGGCACGGGCGTACTTGAGCGCGTTGTTCAAAGCTTCCTTCAGCACCAGGAAGAGGTTGCGTTTGGTGGCGGGATCGATCACGCGGTCCGCGCCCGTGTGCTGGAACCGGCGCTCGCTCTTCAGTGCGATATTGGCGAGCATGCGTTCGGCGAAGTGCCCGGCGTGGGCCACCAGGGCCGAGGCGCTATCGAACCGGGGGTCCACGGCCCAAACGATGTCGCTGAGCGATGAGCCCACCTCGCGTGTGAGCGTCGCGATCTCCTCCATGCGCGCCTTGCCGCTCTCGTCGGTCTGCGCCCGGCGGCTCTCTCCCACGAGCAGGGTGATGCGCGTGATCTCGCTGCCCAGTTCATCATGCACGTCGCGGGCGATGCGCGTGCGCACCTCGGAGGCCTCCCGGCGTTTCTCGCTCTCCAGCAGGTGCTGCTGCGTGCGCAGGATGGTGTCGCGCGTGCGGCGCACATAGCGCAAACGCGACCACAAAGCGATGGCCAGCAGCAGCACTCCGGCGCCGATGATGGTGACCATGACACGGCGGTTGCGCTCTTCGGCGATGGTGAGATCCTGCCGCGCTCGCTCGCGTTCGCGCTCGGCCAGCAGGCGTTCGCTCTGGGCCTTCAGCTCAAGGCTGCTCACCTTGCGCAGCTGCCGGGCGTTGTACACGCTGTCCAGCATGGCCACCTTCAGTTCGAGCATGGCAGCGGCCTTGTTGCCATCGCCCAGCTCCTTGTAACTGCGGTAGAGCAGTTCGGCGGCTTGTGCGAACTCCAATGGTCCCGCATCGTTCATGCGGCACAGGCGCAGCGCTTCCTCCCCGTGCCGTTGCGCATCGGTGTGCCGCCCCTGAAGCCTGGCGATACCGCCCATCTGCTGCGCGTAGAAGCGCTCGTCCGCCGTGCCGGTGCGTTCGCCGATGGACAAGGCGCTGTCGAAATGGATCACGGCCTCCTCGATCCTGTCCACCGCGACGAGCATCTCGCCGATGCAATTGTGTGCATTGCGCCGCAGTTCATCGTTGTCCATCGAATCACCGATGGCGAACGCCGCGCGCGCATCCGTCAACCCTTCATTCGCCCGGCCCAACTCGACAAGCGTGCGTGCCGAGTGGATGAGGCAGAGGCCTTCCGCGTACGCCATGCTGGAAGCACGGGCGGAGCTGCGTGCTGAGCGGTAGCGCGTCAACGCGGTATCGTACTCCGCGAATCCATGGTGGATGTCGCCGGTGTACATTTCGCTGAGCGCGACCACTTGCGGCATTCCCATGATGCGGCCCAGGTGGATCGCGCGCTGGTAACAGTCCAGCGCCCGGGCAAGATCATCCTTCTGTTGATGGATGCCTGCAAGGGAGTATTGGATCTCCGCCTCACGGCTCCGGTCGCCCGTGCGTACGGTGAGCTCCAAAGCGCGTTGCTGGTGGAACAAGGCATCGTCATATCGTTCCTGTAGGCGGTACATCTCACCGAGAAAGTTGTGGCACGAGGTCTCACGGTCCAGGTCGCGTGCCTGCTGGGCCATGGCCACGCATCGCTCGCAATGCACGCGGGCCGAATCGAACTTCATGTCCATGAGGAACGACGCACCCAGGGCTGCTTCCCCGGATGCCATCCAGAAGGCATCCTCGACACGCGTGGCCATGGCGAGTGCTTTGCGGAAGCCGAGCATCGCGGAATCGGCTTGGCGGGCGAAGCGCTGCAGGTCGGCCCGGGAGAAGACCGTCTTGATCCGCATAACGTCCCATCGGCGTCCCTGCCGGCCGGCAGCGAGCTCTTCGGTGAGGCGGAGCAGACTGTCCGCCGTTGCGAGGCGATGGTGCCGGATGGCGCTGCGGGCTGCGCGGTACTCGGCTTCGGCCTCGCCCCATGGATAGGTCAAGACCCGGCTGTGGTCGCGCACTTCAGCGACCAGTCGATCGCCGGGCGATGTGCGCAACTCGGCACCGTATTCGATCGCGGCGTCCAGCGCCGCCGTGTCCGCGTCGGCGTCACGGAAGCGCTGGCGCAGGGAATCGAGCAACACCGAACGGGTGGTCGTATCGTTCAGCAGGCTATCGGCCGTCGGGCTCCATTCGAGCCCTCCGGGTCCCGCCTCATGCGAGCAGCCGCTGGCCCATGCAAGCGTGCAGATCAATGCAGCCAACAGCGCAACAGTGGGCTGGCGGATGAGATGCCGACTACGCTGCATGGGCATGTTTCCGAACTACGAAAGTGCCAAGGAAGCAGCGGCCGTGCAATTCCACTTTAGTAGCACAGGGTGCGCACCCAGCCGGCCACGGTGAGGGTGGTGCCGGTGAGCGATGCATCGGAGAGGACTTGCTGGATGGAGTGCATGGCGATCTGGCGATCAGAAAATTAGGCGATCAGAAGATCAGACAATGGGATGAGCAGCCGGGGCCTGGTCGCTGATCGGGCCGCAAAGGATCGGGATCGGCGTGGTTTTCAGGCGACACGCAAAGCGGTTACCGTAAACACACGGCGGGCCGGGAGTGGATCCCGGCCCGCTGATGTACGCGTCCTTGCGGTTGAGCCCCGTATGCCGTCAGCGCTGCTTCAAGGCCTCCACCTCCTTGCGCAGTTGCTCGATCAACTGTTGCTGCTGCTCGATCTGCGCCTGCTGCTCCTGCACGGCCTTCACCAAGGGCACCACGAATTCGGAATAGGCCAGACCGTACATGCCGTCCTCATCCTCGGGAACGGTCACGGCGCTGAAATCATAGCCGACCCGCTTCGCTGCGGCCTCCACCTCCTGTGCCAATAAGCCGGTGTAACGGATGGCCTCCTTCTGTTCCCGCGCAGCCACCATTTCCGGGGTAGGCGCACGGTATACACGGTTCCCTTGCGCATCCATGCCCATGTCCTCGTTCAGGAAGGCGGCCATCTTGTGGACGTCGAAATTGTAGGTGACCGGGCGGAGTTTCATGATGAAGTCAAGGCCGTGCACGTTCTCCTCGATGTTGCGCTTGTAGCGCGCGTCGCTGGTCGAAGTAAAGGCGACCGCACCCACTATGGTCGTGACGGCCGAGTTGCCGAGGCGCACCTGATCGCTGGACGTTGCGCTCGCTTGATAGCCCAGCGCGGTCGTGTTGGTGCGTGTTGCGGCATTGGGGCCCGCTTGGTAGCCTACTGCCGTGTTGTTCGTACCGGAAGTGTTGGTGGATAGGCTGCCGGCCCCTACACCCGTGTTACCATCACCGGTGGTGTTGCCCAGCGCGAATTCACCGATGCCGGTACAGCGGTCACCGTTCACCACATTGTACAAGGCCCGGAACCCCAGCGCGGTGTTCCCCGTGCCTCGCGTGTTGGCATAAAGGGCCTTGCTGCCAACGGCCGTATTGGAGAAGCCCTCGACGATGCCGTCCACGGGGTCGTATACCGCCCCGATACTGTTGTTGAACAAGGCGCTGTCACCAACGGCCACAATGTTGCTTCGGTCGTTGTTCATTCGCAAGGCCATGCGTCCGATGGCCACGTTGGAGGATCCGTTCGAGTTGGTATACAGGGCCCCGGAACCGACGGCCACGTTATGCGCTCCCGTGATGTTCAAACGTGCCGCGTTGTATCCGATGGCCGTGTTGTGGTGGTGAACACCACGGAACTGAGCAGCAGGATGGGGATTGGTGCGCGCATCATGAAGCAAAACACCTGAACCCTTGCCACCAGCACAAGATCCTTTCCGGGCTGGTGCTTGTTCCGCATCAGGGCAATTGCTCCTCCCGGACGTTCGTTGGCACAATACCTCCAACGTTCACCAGGGTCGGGTCGCGGTCGTTCTTGAAACCTGTGTATTTCACCAGGCCGTCCATGTTCACGTCCTCGCTGAAATAGCCGGCCGCCGTATTGGTCGGTACGGTACCACCAACGCGCACCAGCACCGGATCGCGATCATTGTTCGCTCCCGTGTACTTGATGGTGCCATCGAAGTTCACATCGCCGCTCCACAGCACGCCTGTTCCGCTGTTGGTCTTGCGCGCGTTGTTCCCGAAAACGGGAGTAGCTGGCCAGGTGAAGTCGATGAACGGGCTGGTGGAGAAGTCCACCGGCTGCGCGGTCATCACGCCGAGGTGATTCCGGTGGCGCACGGCCACGAAGTATGACCCGTTGGGATCCGGAACGAACGTGGGCAATTGACCCCAATCGCTTGTTCGAACGGTCCCGTTCTCCAATAGCAGACAGCTGAACGAAGCGACAATGTTCGCGGCATCCAGTGGGTCGCGGTATTCCACCAGCACCCAATCCACCACTTCCGTCCCTGCACCCCCCAATGACACTGTGTGGATATTGGCCGGAGCGACCTCACCGCCGCCACCGCCGCTGTGCACATAGCCCAATGCCGTGTACGGTTCGGTCAGCGGGATCAGCGCCTGATCACGCAACGGGTTCGACATGGATCCGGCCACGAACGGACCATCCAGCATCACGCGGATGGCATTTCCGGGATCGGCATGCAGGTGCACCACCTTGTCTGTTGTGCCGAAGTAGTACCCCACGGCGAACAGATCCCCGTTCCGCGCCCTGATCAGGTCCAAAGCGAAAAAGTCGGGGACGTACTTTTTGGCAAGTTCGATCCCCGTCCGCGCATCGAGCACCACTGGCCCGGCATAACCCGCATAGAACCGGTCCTGATATGCCGCAACGCATTGGTAGCCGCTGATGGAATACGCCGCGACCGCTCCGGAGACGGCATCCAAGACATAGGCGTTCGTCCCGACGCCGAATTCGTCCGTCACACCACTGATGAACAGCTTTCCGGCGGCCTTGGCCAATTGCGACACGGACCAGTCCGCCGGAAGGAACCCCGCCGAAAGGCCGAGCACAGTGGATGTGGACACCTTGATGGACCCAACACCGTTGCGCGGCTGGCCCCCAACGGAGGAGAGCGCCCCGCAGAGGTAGAGCGTGTCGTTCTCCACAAGCAGGTCCGTGGGCTTATCCACAGCACCCAGAGCTACGTTCCATGGAAGGGTGACCGCTGCGCTGATCGAGACCGCAGCCAGATGCTCTCGCGCCTGTCCGCCCATGTTCCGGAAAGCCCCGCACACGAACAGGGTATCACCTTGCACGGCCAGGTCGGTCACATGGATCGTATCCGGGGGAACGGACCAAGGCAGCACCTCACCGCTCACGGGATCAATGGCCGCAAGACCGGTGCGGGCGGCCCCACCGAGCTGGCTGAAGTCGCCTCCGGCGAACACGGCACCGGTTCCAGCACGCTCAAGCGCGAACACCGCATTGTTCGCTTGCGGAGCCCACGCGGTAGGCGAACCGGTGGCGGGATCGAACGCCACGATGTTGCGACGCGACAACCCGCCACCTCGCTGGAACACGCCGCCCACGAACAGCGCCCCTCCTTGCGCAGCGATGCTCATCACGGTGTTCTCAGTGGCGGGTGACCAGTCCGTGATGGTGGGGAGCCCCGAACCGGGCACGCCGAAGGCCACCAGCCGTTGCCGTCCCTTGCCATCCACCAAGGTGAGATCGCCGCCCGTGTAGAGCACATTGTTCGCCACGGTCAGGCAATGGACGTCACCATCCAGGTCACGGCTCCAACTCTGAAGAACCCCGCTGGCGTTCACCAGTGCGATGTGGTTGCGCGCTGTCAAGGACACCTGGCTGAAGTCGCCGCCGAAGAAGACGTCGGTTCCCGATAAGGCGATCGCGCGAACGGTACCGTTCGCGTTCGGGTTCCAAGCTGTCGGGGTGTTGGAGGTTGGTGGGAAGGCCGCAAGTCGATTGCGCACCATCAACGTGTTCACCAAGGTGAAGGCACCCCCTATGTACACCACGGTCGAGGTGGCCGCAATGCAGTACACACTACCATTCGCATTCGGCGTCCAGTTGGTGAGTGCGTGGTTGTTCAACGTGAACGATGCGCCGCGCGGCCTTGAGGTCCCGTTCACTGTCGTGAAATCCCCTCCCACAAAGAGCCTTCCCGTGCTCAGTGACATGCAGCGCACAATGCCATTCGCCGTACCGGCGGCCCAGGTCACGTTGGCACCGGTGGAAAGTCGTACGGCCGCGAGATTGCTGCGTGCTGCCGAGTTCACGTTAGAGAACAGGCCTCCCAGATAGACCGTGTCTCCTTTCAGCGCGAGCGAAAGCACAAGTCCATTCACCGCTGGGCTCCACGATGCCAAGCTGCCATCGGCCAGGATGTGCGCCAGATGTTGTCGCGGCTGTCCACCCACTTGGGTGAAGGCGCCGCCGATGATCCATCCACCAGTGCCATCCGGTATCACGCACCGGACCGTGCTGTCCGCAATGGGGTAGCCCTCTGTCGCCAGCCCGCTCGTCGCATTCAACTCCACTCCGTACGGTATCGGGGTTGGTGGCATCACCCGCTCGAACTCACCACCCACCAGGATCCGGTCAGCCACCGTGTCCTCCATCACGCAATACCCCAGTCCATCGTCCAAATGCCAGAATGCCGGATCGATGGTGAAGTTCTGGGAAACCACCACGGATGCGATCGCAAGAGCGCAGATGGTGAATAGGGGTCTATAGGTCCTCATGTTCGCTCAGGCTTGTGGACAAAGCAGGTCCATCCTGTCGCGTGGTGGAATAACCCGTCCGTGTTATGCCGAGCGCGCTAACCCCAATGGGTTATTGGTGGAGCCGTTCCGGACTGAGCACATTTGCCCAATGACCGGATCGTGCGCAAAGGCATTCGTAGTTCTTCTTGGGCTCCTCTGCCATGGGGTGCTCAGGGCGCAAGAGAACCCCGCGCGGCTCGACTCCATCATCCCGCTCCTCGATCCCGCGAAGAAGGACACATTGCAACTCACCATGCTCATTCGGGCGTGTGAGTCATGGTCCACCTCGCCGAAGGCTTTCCCATTTCTGCATCGCTTGGACACGTTGAGCGCAGAACTCTTGCTGCACCCCGCGACCCGTGTGCGCGAGCGAGCCCGGCATGCCAGAGGTGCGTTCCACTACTTCACCGGCTACCATGCCAAATTCGAGCGAAACATCCCGCGGGCGCTCGCCTCGTTCCAGCAAGCGATCACGGATCTCCAGGAGGGTGGGCACGAACATGCCGTTGGGGAATGCCTCGATGCGCTGGGACTTGTCTACGGCCTGGCCGGGGCCGAAGACCATGCGGAGCGTGCTTACCGCGATGAACTCCGCATCGCACGGTCCATCGGCCACAAGGGCTTGCGCATCCAAGCGCTTACCCATCTGGCTGGCATCCATGCGGCGCGCAAAGAGTACGACATCGCATGGGCGTGCCTCGACTCCTGCGCGAACGGATCCGCCGGTGACTCCGCCATGGTCCTTGTTGAACGCGCCCGTATCCGGCAGTTGCAAGGCAGCGCGGATGATGCTGAGGCGCTGCTGCTGCGGAGTTTGGACGTGGCGGGCCGCGCGGACAATGCCTGGGATAGCCTGCCTGCGCTCGCCCCGCTCACGCGCTTGTACTATGAGCGAGATATGCCGGCCGATGGGCTTCGCACCGCGCGCACGTGCGCACTGCTCGCTGCGCGCATGGGTGATCAGACCGCCGAATGCGGCTGCATCAACTTGATCGGTGATGGCCTAAGCCGCTCCGGCGACCATCGCGCTGCGGAACAGTGGTACCGTCGCGGACTCGCGTTGGCGGAGGACATCGGCAACGTCGGCGTAGCACGCGAGCTGGGCGATGAAGGATCGATGCTGTACGCACTGAACGGACTACGGGCTGCACTGAAAGCCCAAGGTCGCGCGGCCGAAGCGCTCGAGGTGAGCGACCGCTGGAGCGTGCTGAAGGACAGCGTGGAGCACATGAACGGGCGCGAAGCCTTGCTGTTCTTGCGCTTCCGCGAAGAGGAATTGCGCGATAGCCTGGAGCACGTGAGCAGCGCGCGTACCATGGCCTTGGAACATGCACATCAGCTGGAGAGCGAACGCACCCGGCGATACATCATCATCGGTGCGTGCGTGCTGGCGTTCGCTCTGGCCATCGCCTTGTGGAGCCGCTTTCGCATCACACGCAAGGCCAATGCGGCCATACTCGCGGCACAGGACAAGGTGGTGGCCACCGAGAAGCAGCGCGAGGCCGAGCAGGTACGCTCACGGATCGCCCGCGATGTGCATGACCAGCTGGGCGGCGACCTCACCAAGTTGAGCATGCTGGGCAGCGAAGTGAACGCGAGCCTGAAGGATGATCCGGGCGCGGTCCCCGGTCTCGTGGCCGACATCGACCGCATCGCCAGCGAAGCGGGGCGCTCACTGAGCGATATCGTCTGGGCCGTGGAACCCGCACACGACAAGCTCACGGATCTCATGGACCGGTCGCGCCAGTTCTGCGAGCGCATGCTCAGCACCAGCGGCGCCACCTACACCGTCGACTGCATCGTGGAAGGCCGGGACCGGCCGCTCGATCCCGCCACCAAACGCGATCTCTACCTGATCCTGCGCGAGGCGGTGAACAACACGGTGAAGTATGCACAAGCCCATTGCATCCATGTGCGCTTCGTGGCGCGGGAACAGCGCATCCGGCTGGAGGTGAAGGACGATGGCATCGGCTTCAACACGGCCAATGCGCTGCGCAAAGCGCGCGGCTTGCGCAACCTGAAGGAGCGGGCCGAGCGGCTCGGCGGGGAGTTGGTGATCGCCAGTGAACCGGGCGCAGGCACCTTGGTGCGGCTGGAGGTCGAACTTGCAACCAGCTGATGCTTCGCTTGCGCACCTCATACAGCGAGGTGTAGCACAAGGTGAAGGAGGAAGGTGCGGGCATGGATGCCTGGAACGCCATGGCTTGAGAGACATGCGCCGACGTGCGGAACACTCGGGCGGCTCGAACAGCATGACAAGTTCATGCACAGAAAGCACGTACCTTGTCTTCAGGGCGCGGTCGGGCACGGAATAACCTGAGCGGGTTATTGCCCATGCGCTAAACTCCGCGCACCTTCGCCGCATGCCGTCGATCCGCTTCCTTCTCCTGGGGGTCTGCCAGGCGCTCGCGTGCATGACGGTCGGGCAGAATGCCATCATCCGCGGGCTGAAGACCGAATTGGCCCGGGAGGACCTGAGCATGCTCGAACGCGCCCGCAAGCTCGAGCGCCTCTCGTGGTACCAGTGCGGCGGGGATCCCGTGAGCGCGATGGAAGCCGCACAAGAGGCCATGGCGCTCGCCGAGCGCCTCAACGAGAACAGTCTGCTCGGCAGCGCCATCGTAAGGAAGATCGCGGCAAAGCAGACCGATATGGACAGGGGCGGTGACGCTGAAGAAATAAGGAAGGCGATCACCCTTCTGCAGGAGCATGGCCCGGAAAGGGATCTTGGATACGCCTACTGGTGCGCATTCATGGATCTCTCACAAGTGGCGGGACAGGACAGCCTTCGTGCGATGTACAACCAACGGGCCCGAGCGCTGTTCGACCGTCACCAGGAGGCGACCGGGCGATACTGGGTGCTCTCGATCGACCTCTATGACGAGGGGCTCACGCCGCGGACCGCGGATTCGCTCGAGAACGAGATCGAACGGATCGTCCGCAACGCACAAGACACCTTTCTGCTGGTGGATCGATTCGATGTGTTGTTCAACGCGGCGATGGCCAGGGAGGACTTCACCGCCATGGAGCGCCTCGCTTTTGAACACCTGGCCTTGAGCCGTGCTGCGGAACTCCCCAGGGAGGAACTTATCGCACTGAGCGAGTTGGAAGCTCTGGCCGCCTACTCGGGAGAACATGCCGAGGCCATCCGATACGGCCTACAGGCCCTGAGGCTGGCGGAACGACTTCGCTCAACCACGTACAGGCCCTGGATGCATAGCGAAATTGCCGCGCGGTTCGCGGACCTTGGCGATCACGCCAGTGCCGTGGGACATCTCAGGCAGGCGCTATCCATTGATGGAGGTCCGAAGCGGTCGTGGGACCGCTTCGAGATCCTGCTCAACTTGGGAAGGTCTTGTCTGAAGACCGGTCGGGCCGACACCAGCCTGGTGGTCCTGCACGAAGCGGAACGCCGGTTCAGTGAGGGAGCGAGCGGGGCTTTTTCCCTGTACGAATCCAGCCTCCAAGCCTATCTGTTGCAATATCTCGGTACCGCCTATCGCCTGAAGGGCGACCTGCCGCGCTCCCGCACGTACCTGGAGCAGGCGCTGAAGGTGGTGGCAGCCCCGAACATGCGCATGGACGCCGCGCGCATCGGTGTGGAGCATGCCCGCACGCTGGCGCTCATCAGTCCTGCCGACCGGGTCTCCGCGATCACCGTACTGGACTCCGTGATCGCCTTGTCCGCACGTGAAGGCTGGTTGGAAATGACACGCGATGCCAGCCTGGCCCTGTACGAGGTGCACGATCGCAACGGTGATGCCGCCGCCGCGTTGCGCAACCTGCAACTGTACGTGGCAGCGAAGGACAGCTTGCTCGACCTGGATCGCATCGAACATGTCAACTTGTTGAACAAGCGATTCGAATCGGAACGCAAGGATGCGGAGCTCAAAGTCCTCTCCGAAACGAACACGCGGCAGGGAGAGGAGATCGTTGATCAACGAAGGCGTAACACCCTGCTTGCCGCCGGCATCGCGGTGGCCGCGCTGATCGGCGCGCTCTTGTTCGCGCTCCTTCGTGGTGCCCGGCGGAGCCGGAAGCTGCTCGCCGAGAAGAACGCGGCCATACTGGACGCCCAAGCCCGTCTTGTCGAGAGCGAGCGCGCCCGCGAAGCCAGCGAGGTGCGCACGCGCATCGCACGTGACGTGCATGATCAGCTCGGCAGCGACCTCACCAAGCTCGTTCTGCTCAGCACCGAGGCCAGGGAGGTGGCCCATACCGGAACGAACGGGCTTCCTGAGATCGCCAACGACATAGAGCGCATCGCCGGTGAAGCCAACCGTTCACTGGGCGATATCGTGTGGGCCATCGATCCGCACCATGATTCGCTCGCAGGGCTCACAGAGCGCGTTCGCGCGCATTGCCATCGCATGCTGAAATGGAGCAAGCTGGAGCACACCGTGGACTGTGTTCACGAAGGCCCCGACCGGTCGCTGGACCCTGCCACCAAACGCGACATCTATCTTATGCTGCGCGAGGCGCTGAACAACGCGATCAAGTACGCCAAGGCCCACCATATCCAGGTGGTGTTCCACACGTCGGCCAATCGGGTCGCGTTCCAGGTGAAGGATGATGGGGTGGGCATGACGGTGAACGCCGGCCATGGGCATGGCCTGGGGAACATGCGGTCCCGGGCAGAGCGGATCGGTGGGAAGTTCGATGTGGTCAGCGCGGCAGGAGCGGGTACCCGGGTGGACTTCGCGGTGTCGCTACCAGCGGAATAGCGGGGGCCGCTATCTTGCGGGTCATGCCCACCACCATCCGCACCGCCATCGTGGAGGACGACGATGAGCTCCGTACGCTGATCCGCCGCCGTATTGAGCGCAGCAGTGACATGCAGGTGGTTCGTGTGTTCGAGAGCGGCGATGACTTCCTGGCCAAGCTGGAAGAACTCGATGTGCATGTGGTGCTCATGGACATCAACATGGCCGGCCGCAACGGCATTGATACCGTGCGGGAGGCCAAACGCCGCAAGCCGGAAGTGCAGTACCTCATGCTCACCATTTTCGAGAACCCGGCGTACATCTTCGAAGCGCTTTGCGCCGGGGCGACCGGATACCTGTTGAAGAGCACACCCGCCGAAGAGCTTTTGGAAGCGGTGCGCGACATCCACCGCGGCGGGTCGCCCATGAACAGCGCCATCGCGCGGCTGGTGGTGAACAGCTTCCAGAAGGAGACCCGGCAGCGCATCAACGACGAGAAGTTGAGCGAACGGGAAAAGCAGGTGCTCGATGGACTGGCCGCAGGTCTCCAGTACAAGGAGATCGGCGCCAAGCTTGAACTGAGCACCGAGACCGTGCGCGTGCATGTGCGCCGCATCTACAGCAAGCTGCAGGTGAACGGGAAGATGGAGGCGCTGAAGAAGGCCTACCCCCAAGGGTATCCGAAGGATGGGTCTGCTTAACCCGCACGGGTTATTGATGACACGTCCGGGGCTCGCGTGTTTTGCTGTGGACGAACAACCACAGGAACATGCGACACGCCATCCTTCCCTTCCTCGCGCTCCTCACCATGGGGACGTACGCCCAGCCAGGCACCTGGGACCCTTCATTCGGTAACAACGGAAAAGTCATCGTCCCCCAGCTGGGTGCGGGGGAGGATGACCAGAGTGTGACCGCCGTGGTGCTGCCGGACGACCGCATCCTGGTGGCCGGGCGCACCAGCAATGGCACTTACTTCAATTCCGTCCTCCTGCGCTTCAATGCCGATGGCTCGCCGGACGCCACATTCGGTGCCAACGGCGTGGTGCAGCACGACCTGGCCGCCGGTAGTGAATTCATCCGCTCCGCGGAACTTGACGACCAGGGCCGTTTGGTGGTGGGCGGCCACTTGTTCTCCGATGCGGCAGAGACCAACAGCGACATGTTCGTGGCGCGCTTCCTCGCCGATGGTTCCCTGGATCCCTCGTTCAACGGCACGGGCATCCTGGTGCGCGACATGCACAACACCCCGGATGCGGAGGAGGCCTACGAAGTGCTGATCCAGCCCGATGGTAAGATCGTGCTCTGTGGCTTCAGCGGCCCAAGCACGGAGTTCACGGAGATCGTGGTGGAGCGCTACCTGGACAATGGCGGTCCGGACGCCACGTTCGGTGGCGACGGCTCGGTTCTGGTCGGGATCTTCGGCGCAACCGGCGAGCAGCTCCGGGGTGCGGTGCTCGGCGCCGACGGCGGCATCTACTTCAGCGGGTTCGCATACCCCACGGGAGTGACCGATCAGTCACTCCTGCTCGGACATGTCGATGCAACGGGCAACAATCCGTCGAGCTTCGGTAACGCCAACGGCCATTCCCGCGTGGAGATCAGCGGATCGGACCTTATTGGTCGAACGGTCGCCACTTTGCCGGGCGGGGGCTTCGCAGTGGCCGGCGTGCAGCGCACAAGCGGCCTAACGCAAGCACGCATCATCTACACCTTTGATGCATCCGGTGATGTGATCGTCAATGCGTTCCATGACAGCTCGGATGGAGCGGATGGCTGGAACAGCCTGCTGGTGCAGAACAACGGCCTCATCATCAGCGGCGGTGAAGTGGCGGATGGTCCCAGCTCCCGGAACTGGAACGTGGAACGCAAGCAGAGCAACCTCACCAACAATGGCGCGTTCCAAGCCGCCGACTACGATGAGGACGGCGGCGAGGAGACCTGTTTCGACCTGGCCTTCACCAATGATAGTGCCATCATCGGCATTGGATACGCCGAAGTCGCCGGGCACAACCGGATCGTGCTCATCAAATACCTGAACGACATCTCTTCAGGCCTTGCTGAAGAAGCGAACAGCACGATGATCGGCGTATTCCCGAACCCGGTGACCGACCGTGCCATCATCCGGCTGGGAGCGGGCAGCACCGGTGCCGTTCGGTGCGAACTGTTGGATGCCACGGGCAGGTCGGTGCGCAACTGGACGCTCCCTGTTACCGGTGACGCATTGATCCAGGCGGATCTGGGCGCACTGCTTCCGGGCGCTTACACGCTGCACGTGGACAATGGCCTCGTTCGATCCGCTGTCAAGCTCCTGAAGCGATGATGCGCACGGCGATCCTTGTGCTGGCGGCCATGCTCACGCAGAACGCTCGCGCGCAAACCGTTCTGGCCCCGAGCGGCAGTGAAGGGAATGGCGGGGGACTGCATTGGGCCTGGACCATCGGAGAACCGATGATCGCGACCGGTACGAGCCCGGCCGTGATAGTCACGCAAGGGTTCCACCAACCACCGGCCGACTTCAGTACGGTGGTCGTTCCGGTAACCGCCAACGCGGATTGGCAGCTCTTCCCGAATCCCACGCGCGACCTGCTGCGGCTCAACACCAACGCTTCCGAAGCACACCATGCGGTCGTGCTGAACGCGCTCGGCCAACACGTCGCCATGTGGTCCGGTATCACATCGACCAACTCCTGGTCCGTCGATCACCTGGCCAGTGGCGCGTACCGCCTGCAGGTCTTCGATCGTGGCAACAATGAACTGCGGACCATCCCCTTCATCGTGACCCAATGAACAAGCGACCTTCCTTCCTGATGTGCGCATTGATGGCCTGCACGGCCCTGTGCGCGCAAACACCGCAGAGCTTCAGCTACCAAGCCATCGTTCGTGACGGCAATGGTGTGGTGCAAGCCAACACCCCGGCGGCCATCGAATTGTCGCTGCTGCAAGGCGCCATCAATGGGCCCGTGGTGTACAGCGAAGAACACGCCGCCACCACGAACGCTTTCGGCTTGGTGAACCTCGCCTTCGGTCAGGGCACACCGGTGAACGGATCGTGGTCGGATGTCGATTGGAGCGATGGTCCCTGGTTCGCACGCACCCGGGTGAACGGGGTCACCATCAGCACGACCCAATTGCTCAGTGTGCCCTATGCGCTGTACGCGGAGACGAGCAATACGCCCGGCCCCCAAGGTCCCGTGGGTGCTCCTGGGCCGCAAGGCGCGACCGGTCCCGCAGGGCCGGCAGGAGCGACCGGGGCGCAGGGGCCACCAGGGCCGCAGGGTGCGACCGGAGCCACCGGAGCGCAAGGACCACCAGGCCCCATGGGTGCCACGGGTGCGCAAGGTGCTGCCGGGCCACAAGGGCCCGCTGGCGCCGATGGCGCGTTGAACGCATGGGGCTTGCAGGGAAATGCAGGAACGGATACGGCAACGCACTTCATTGGAACAACGGATTTCATGCCGTTGAGGTTCAGGATCAATGGGGAGCATGCGGGACTGTTGAGCACCAATGGCACCACCTCGATCGGGCGCCGCGCACTTATGAATGATCAGGGAGTGAGTAATACAGCGTTTGGTGCATTCAGTGGTTATGAAAACGAAAGTGGCAGCAACAACCTCGCGGTTGGTTATAGATCGTTGTTTGAAAACCGCGCTGGAGGGGACAATGTGGCATTGGGCAAGGATGCGTTGGGAACAGGCCACTACAGCTCCAACAATGTGGCAGTCGGAAGCGAAGCCATGTACGAAGCGGATAGCGTCACGGCCAATGTTGCCATTGGAGCTGGTGCACTGCGTGGGCTTCACGCCCAGAACAATGACGGTAGCGGCAACGTGGCAGTTGGATATGAAGCCCTGACCATCAATACGAGCGGCACTTACAACGTGGCCATCGGTTATCGCTCCCTCTATTCAACAACGACCAGCGCTACCAATGTGGGGGTCGGCGCCTTCTCACTAGCGGACAATACGGACGGTCAATACAACACCGCCATCGGGCACAATGCGCTCAATCAGAATACTGCGGGGGATAACAACACCGCCCTAGGCCATAGCGCATTGAAATTCGTAACACTCTCGACCAATAGCGGCAACACAGGTGTGGGCCGCGATGCAGGTAACTTCTTCCGCATGACCAACTCCACCTATCTGGGAAATGCTGCATTCCCCGTGGCAACGGGATATACCAATGCCATGGGCCTCGGCTACAACGCGCGTCCTGATGGCAGTAACAAGGTACACGTGGGCAACACCAGCATCACCAGCATCAGAGGCCAGGTCGGCTTCACCACCTACAGCGATGGTCGCTTCAAGACCGCCGTGCGTGAGGATGTGAAGGGACTGGACCTGATCCTGAAACTGCGGCCAGTGACCTACAACGTGGATGCTCATGGCTTGGCCGCGCAGTTGAAGGAGGACGTGCGTTACGACAGCACCGGCGCGGAGATCCGCCGGACAGACCCGCTCGATGTCCAAGCGCGCGATGAGCAGTCGCGTATCCGCTATACGGGCTTCATTGCACAGGAGGTGGAAGCCGCCAGCCGTTCGCTGGGCTATGACTTCAGTGGCGTTGACCGACCGGCGAGCGCCGAGGGCCTGTATGGCCTGCGCTATGCCGATTTCGTGGTGCCTCTGGTGAAGGCCGTACAGGAGCAACAAGCCATCATCGAACAACTGAAAGCGCGCATCGAAGAACTCGAGAAACGGTGATCACACGTCGAGCAGGGCAAATGCCGGATCCTACCCGGCGAGCCTCCTGCAACCGGACCCCTGGCGACCAAACGGGTGCCGGGGGTCCGGCATTGCGTTCTAACCCGCACGGGTTATTGCACGCTGCCGCATGGATGCGGTGCTTTGGGTCATGGTCCAAAAGGCCGCCATTGTTGTGCTATTCGCGTGCACGTTCGTGTGCGGTACCCGGGCGCAGAACATCGGGATCAATGTCGATGGATCGGCGCCGGATGGTTCGGCCTTGCTCGATGTGAGCGCTGCCGCCCTGCCGGCCAACGCCAAACGCGGGCTGCTGATACCACGCATGACCACGGCCGAGCGCACGGCGATCGCCGCCCCGGCCACGGGACTGTTGGTCTTCGACAGCAGCACGAACGGCTTCTGGTACTTCAACAGCACTGCGTGGGTACCGCTACTGAATGCCTCGACAGGCTGGAGCACGACCGGGAATGCGGGCATGGCGCTCGGCACCAACTTCCTGGGCACCACGGACAACAACCAGTTGGAGGTGCGCGTGGACAACGAGCGCAGCGGCTTCCTCACACCGTCCGGCACCACCACGTCCTGGGGCCATCGCGCACTGATGGTGAACACGGGCACCAACAACACGGCCGTCGGCAAGAACGCGCTCACGGCCAATACCACGGCGAACAATAACACCGCCCTGGGCAGCCAGGCGCTGGCCACCAACACCACGGGCGGCCAGAACACCGCCCTGGGCAGCCAGGCCTTGAACCTGAACCTGAGCACCAGCAACAACACCGCGGTGGGCTTCCGTGCTATGAACGTCACCGTGGCAAGTGACAACACCGCCGTGGGTTCCGAGGCGATGCTCTTCAACGGCACGGGAGCGGACAATACCGCGGTAGGCAGCGATGCCCTTCGGGTGAACGTGCTGGGCGCGGGGAACACGGCCGTTGGCAGCAGCGCGCTGTACACGAACGTGGCCGACGGGAACACGGCTGTGGGGAGTACGGCGCTGTTCGCCAATACATCGGGTATTTACAATGTGGCCGTTGGCACCGAAGCGCTGGAGGACAACACCACCGGGGGTGACAACACCGCTGTCGGCGCGTTCGCCTTGTGGAACAATACGGTCGGTGTGAACAACACGGCTGTCGGCTTCCAAGCGATCGGGGTGAATTCCACTGTCACGGGCGACTACAATACCGCGGTGGGTTACCAGGCCGGCATCGGCATCACGAACCAGAACTACAACACGACCATCGGGTACCAAGCTGGTTTGTCAGGAACCGCCAACAGCACCATCGTTGGTGCGAACATCGTGCAGAACGCAGCGGGCTACACCAATGCGACCGCGCTCGGCTACGGCACCGCGCTCGATGGCAGCAACCGCGTACGGTTGGGCAACAATGCCGTTACGAGCATCGGCGGGTATGCCGGTTGGACGACGCTGCCCAGCGATGCGCGCTACAAACGCGATGTGCGTGAGGATGTGAGCGGCCTCGACTTCATCCTCAAGCTGCGCCCGGTTACCTACCACGTGGATGTGGCCCGTATCGTACAAGACCTTGGTGAAGACAGCACCCTGGACTCACTCGGACGTCGCATCCCACGCGAGCAACCCGAGGAGATCCTTCAGGCGCGGCGCGAGAAGGAGACCATCCGCTATACCGGCTTCATCGCCCAGGAAGTGGATTCCGCGGCGAAAGCGGTCGGCTATGATTTCAGCGGCGTGGACAAGGTGACCGATAGCGACCGCATGCTTGGGCTGCGCTACGCCGAATTCGTCGTACCCTTGGTGAAGGCCGTTCAGGAGCAGCAAATGTTGATCGATGAGCAGCGTGTGCTCATCCAGCAACTGCTGGAGCGGTTGAATACGATCGAAAGTTCCATCGCGGAATGAGCACGCTCTTCAACCTGCGGCTGGCTGCGGTGCTCGTATTCATTGCATCACTGCATTTCGCATCGGGCCAGTCGGCGGCCATCCCTCCGCCCCCTGACCGCGCATCGCTGCCGGACAGCACGTATTTCGACGGCTACTACAATTGGATCTGGGACAACTTCCTCTTCACCCGGCCCGATACCGCATTCCTCCTTGCGCAAGGCATGCAGCACAGCGCGCTCGGTCCTGGGCAGGAGCACTGGGCGGCCAAGGCGCTCGACCTGCAAGGCATCACCTGGTATGTGCGTGGCCAACCCTTGAAAGCCGCGGAGTACAGCGCCAGGACGCTGCCCATGTTCGAGGCCATCGGCGATAGCTCAACGTTGGCCGCGACGCTCGGCAACATGGGGACTTTTCTCACCCGCGGAGCCTTGTACGACTCGGCGCTGGTGGTCCTGGCGCGCGCGATCCGCATACAGTCCGCGTTGCGCGATACTCTGCAATTGGCCAATGCGCACAACAGCCTGGGCAGCACGTACCTGGAACAAGGGGATCTACACCGCGCGCTCGACGCCTACCGCATGGCGCTGAAGCATTCCGGGTCGCTCGGCGATAGCGCTGCCATGGCCAACACCGAAGGCAATCTGGGCACGGTGTACGCCAAGCAAGGCGAATATGAGAAGGCGCTCGGTCACTTCAGGATGGCCGCCAACATCCAGCGCGAACGGAACGATGTCCCGAACCTGATCACCGCTTTGCTGAACATCGGAGGAGCTTACAATGAGATAGGCGATACGGCGCAAGCCCTGTCCAGTCTGAACGAGGGCTTGCGGCTCGCGCAAAGCATCGATGACGCGCACAACATGGCCTCGGCGCTCATCAAGATCGGCGAGCTGTACGCGAAGGCCGGCCAGCATCAACGTGCCTTGGCCGCGTTCCGCGAAGGACTCGGACACACCGGGAGGACCGGGGATCCATGGAGTCGCAGCCAGCTGCTCACGAATGAAGGGGAGGTCCTGTTCGAAATGGGCCAGCCGGAGGAAGCCGCCAGGCGTGGTGAGGAGGCGCTCGCTTTGGCCAGGGAACACGGCATCATCACACCCATGCGCGATGCGGCGGGGTTGCTGGCGAAAGTCTACCACCGCGCAGGGAAGTACCGGGAGGCGCTGGAGGCCCAATTGCTCTTCGCGCGACTGCAGGACAGCCTGAACACCGAGGAGAACCAACGGGCCGTGATCGGCTTCGACCTACGTCGCAACTACGAGAAACAAGCGCTCGCCGACAGTCTCGGTTTCGTGGCCGAGAAAGCCGTGCAGGCCAAGGAGATCCAGAAGCAGAAGGTGATCCGCAACGGCTTCGTGGGCGGCTTCGCCCTCGTGGCCCTCTTCGCCCTCGTCTTCTTCATCCAGCGCAACCGCATCAGCAAGGAAAAGGCACGCAGCGAGGAATTGCTCCTCAACATCCTGCCGGAAGAGGTGGCCGAGGAATTGAAGGCGAAGGGCGAGGCTCAGGCTGTGCAGATCGATCAGGTCACCGTGCTGTTCACGGACTTCAAAGGCTTCACGTCGCTGAGCGAGAACCTTACGCCACGCGAACTGGTGCGCGACCTCAACGAGTGCTTCAGCGCCTTCGACAAGATCACGGAGAAGTACGGGATCGAGAAGATCAAGACCATCGGTGATGCCTACATGGCGGCGGGTGGTCTCCCTTTGGCCAACACCACGCACGCCGTGGACACGATCAATGCTGCCCTGGAGATGCGCGACTTCATCGAAGAAGGCAAGCAGCGGAAGATCGAGGCGGGCAAACCCTACTTCGAGATCCGCATCGGGGTGCACACCGGCCCGGTGGTCGCCGGCATCGTGGGCGTGAAGAAGTTCCAGTACGACATCTGGGGCGATACCGTGAACACCGCCAGCCGCATGGAATCTTCCGGCGAAGTGGGCCAGGTGAACATCAGCGAAGCGACGTATGTGCTGGTGAAGAACGAGACCGGCCTCACGTTCACCCCGCGCGGCAAAGTGCAGGCCAAGGGCAAGGGCGAGATGGAGATGTACTTCGTTCGCTGTAGCTCGGAACGAGCGTAGGCGAGCACTGTTCAACGAAGCCCCGGAAGCGCGGAAGTACGCTTCACCAGCCGAACCGGCCATCCTGTGGCGGAGGCCTTTGGCATATCCGCACAGGCGCGACTGAACGATGTGTGCGGCGGTGTGCAACGCGGACCGGTGCCGTGCGTGCTTGCGCGATGCACAGGCCGGGTCCACCGGACACGGATCGGCGCGGTATTCCCCACCACTCATTTTTTTGAAAGTCGTTCTCCACCTGCAGCTTCCCGATCTGCCGGAGCAACTGGTCGCGTTCCTGCTCCAGGCTCTCCCGTTCGCGGTCGCCCGGCTCCTGGGGCACCTTGCTCGTCCCGGCCAGGAACTCCTTCTTCCAAACGCTGATCTGGTCGGGGTGCAGGTCGAACTGCTGGGTCGGCGCGCTGATCGACTTGCGCTCCTTGAGCGCCTCCAGGACCACCTCCGTCTTGAAGATGGCGGTGAACTTCCGTCGGGCTCTTCTGGTCATCGGTCAGGAATGTAGGTCGAGCCCAATTCCTGTCCGGTTTTTCCGACCACTTCACCTCCCGCTCATCCGGTCCGTTCACCGCTCGTCACATCGGAAACGAAAAATGTATTTCCGCGTTTCCAAAGTTTCCTACGTTTGCGCCCGCTTTCGGCCGGGGAGCCGGCGACACGCCCGATGGACCTGCGGAAAAAAGAGATCCTGGAACACGTGCTCAAGCTGTTCATGCGCCTGGGCATCAAGAGCTTGACCATGGACGAGGTCGCGGGGCAGCTGCGCATGAGCAAGAAGACGCTCTACGAGCACTTCTCCGACAAGAACGACCTGGTGGAGCAGGTGGTGAGCGCCGTGTGCGGCCATCATCGCAGCAGCATCGATGCGATCTGCGCCAAGGGGCTCAACGCCATCGAGGAGCACATGGAGATCACCCGCTTCCTGGTTGCCCAGGTGGGCGGCATGCACCCCAGCGTGCAATACGACCTGCAAAAGTACCATCCCAAGGCCTGGGCCATCCTGGATACCTGCGAGAAGAAGGACGTGCACCGCTGCCTTGCCGCCAACCTGAGGAAGGGGATCCGGGAGGGCCTGTACCGGGAGGACCTCGATGTGGAGGTGATCACCCGCCTGTACCTGGCCCGCGTGGACGCCACCTGGGACGGCCACGTGTTCCCCGCCGAAAGCTTCAGCCTGCCCGATGTGCTGTGGAAGCATCTGGACTACCATTTCCGCGGCATCGCGAGCAGGAAGGGGATCGCCTACCTGGATAAGAAAGCCAAGAACCCGCAAGCCTGATGAGAACCCTGCCCACCCTCGCGGTCCTGGCCTGTGCGCTGACCGCCGCCGCCCAAGGCCCCATGGCATTGAGCCTGCAACAGGCCCTGGACCTGGCCGCCCGGCAGAGCTACGCCGTGCGCAACAGCGAGCTGGCCGCGGAAAAGGCCCGCGCCCGGGTGCGGGAGGTGCTGGCCATCGGCCTGCCGCAAGTGGAGGTCACCGGCGGTCTCAACAACTACATCGATGTGCCCACCAGCGTGGTGCCCAACTTCTTCGGGGGGCAGCCCGAGTTCCTGGAGGTGCAGTTCGGCGTACCCTGGACCGTGACGGGCGCCGCCCAGCTGAGCCAGCTGCTGTTCGACGGCAGTTACCTGGTGGGTCTGGCGGCCACGCGTGAGCTGAAGGTGCAGAGCGAGCAGGAGCTGGAGAAGGCACGGGCCGACGCCATGGCCCAGGCCGCCAAGGCCTACCTGGGCGTGCTGGCCGCCCGCGAAGGCGCCCGCCTTGCCGCCGAGGCCGTGCCCGTGCTGGAGAAGAGCCTGCGCGAGGCCGAGGGCATGGTGCAGGTGGGCTTCATGGAGAACACCGACACCGACCGCCTGGCGATCGCCAAGGCCAGCGCACAGGACCGCGCCCGCAGCTTCGCCCAGCAGGAGAAGGTGGCCCTGGCCTACCTGCGCCTGGTGCTGGGCGTGGCCGCCGACACGCCCCTGGACCTCACCGACGACCTGCGCACCATCGTGGACGATGCCGAGGAGAAGAACCTGGTGACCCGCGCCATCGACCTCAACACCCACATCGACCATCAGCTGGCCAGCACCCTGGTGCGCCTGCAGACCATGGACGTGCGCAACCAGAAGGCCGGCTACCTGCCCAAGCTGCACGGTTTCCTGAGCCACCAGCGGCAGAGCTTCGGCACCAACGGGCCCGTGGAGACCGACTGGTTCCCGGCGACCATCTGGGGCGTGAACCTCACGGTGCCCATCTGGAGCAGCGGCATGCGGGCCAACCGCGTGAAGCAGGCCACCATCACCCTGGACCAGACGCGGGTGAACCTCCAGGCCACCGAACAGCGCCTGCTGGCCGAGGCGGCCGAGCGCACCGAGAAGGCGCTGGCGGCCGAGGAGAGCTACCGCAGCGAGCTGGCGAGCCTGGACCTGGCCCGCCGCATCTTCGAGCGCACCAGCATCAAATTCACCAACGGCCTGGCCAGCAGCTTCGAGCTCAACCAGGACCAGGGCCAGTACCTGCAGGCCCAGCAGCTCTATGTGCAACGCCTGGCCGAGCTGCTGATGGCCCGTGTGGACCTGCGCCGAAGCCTCGACCTCTACTGAACCAACGAACCGCTCCGCCCCGCGGGCGGCCCATCCCCATGAGAAAGACGATCGTGCTGATGACGATGGCGGCCCTGATGGCCGCCTGTGGTGCCGCCCCGGCCACCGGCGAACTGGGCCGCAAACGCGCCGAACGCGACTCGCTGAAGGAGGCATACGATGCCCTCGGCCTGCGGATCCGCGAGATCGAGGAATGGCTCGCCGCCCACGACAGCACCAGCCGCCGCACCCTGCCCCTGGTGAAGGCCATGCCCGTGCACGTCGGGCGCTTCGACCATTACGTGGACGTGCACGGCAGTGTGAAGGCCGACCGTGCCGCGGACCTGCATCCCCTGACCGGCGGACGCGTGCGTGCCCTGCACGTCGCCACCGGTGACCGGGTGCGCCAGGGGCAGCTGCTGGTGAGCCTGGACAACGACATCGTGCGCGAGCAGATCGCCCAGGCCCGCACCGGCTACGACCTGGCCCGCACCGCCTTCGAGAAGCAGGACCGCCTTTGGAAGCAGCAGATCGGCAGCGAGATGCAGTGGCTGCAGGCCAAGGCCCAGATGGAGCAGGCCAAGGCCGGCGTGGAGACCCTCGAGGAACAGCAGCGCCTGAGCAACATCACCGCACCTTTCGACGGTGTGGTGGACGACATCCTGGTGCGCGTGGGCGACCTGGCCGCACCCCAGATGCCCGCCGCCCGCGTGGTGGACCTCACCGGCGCCCAGCTCGAGGCCGACATGCCCGAGAGCTACCTCGGCCGCATCCGCAAGGGGGCGCCGGCACGTGTGTCCTTCCCCGCCCTGGACACCGTCCTCGAAGCCCGCGTGGGCCACACCGGCGCCTACATCGACCCGGCCAACCGCACCTTCAAGCTCGTGGTCCATGTGCCCGACGGCGGCGCTTACATCCACCCCAACCTGCTGAGCGACATCAGTGTACTGGACCTCAGCATCGACAGCGCCATCGCCGTGCCTTCGAGCGCCGTGCTCGAGGACCTCGACGGTAGGTCCTACGTGTTCATCCTGGAGCCCGGTCCCGGCGATGAGGCCCGCGCCGTCAAGCTGCCCGTGCGCCGCACCAGCGAGTACAAGGGCATGACCTGCATCGAAGCCCTCACCGCGGGCGCCCTGCGCGAGGGTGTGCCGGTGGTCACCGAGGGTGCGCGCAACGTGAGCAACGGCCAGGCGGTGCGCATCGCCCACTGACCGCCTCCGCCCGCCAGCCTCCAACGCAGCCGCCATGAACGCACACGACATCGAGAAGGACCTCCACGGCCCCGAACGGCAGTTCGCCATCACCACCTGGGCCGTCAACAACCGCACCACGGTCATCGTCCTCACGCTGCTCATCTGCATCGTGGGCATCCGCTCCTACATCGTGATGCCCAAGGAGAGCTTCCCGGAGGTGGTGACCCCCGAGGTGTTCATCGGCACCCCGTACAACAGCAGCTCGGTGGTGGACATCGAGAAGCTCATCACCAAGCCGCTGGAGAAGGAGATCAACACCCTCAGCGGGGTCGATGAGATCAAAAGCACCAGTGTGCCCAACTACTCGGGCATCAATGTGAAGTTCAACTACAACATCAGCCCCACCGAGGCCCTGCGCAAGGTGAAGGATGCGGTGGACAAGGCCCGGGGCGACGCCGACTTCCCGCGCGACCTGCCCGCCGAACCCAACGTGTTCGAGATGAACTTCAGCGAGCTGATGCCGGTGATGAACATCAACATCAGCGGCGACTACCCGCTGGACCAGCTGCACAGTTATGCCCGGCACCTGGAGGACCGCATCGAGAACCTGCCGGAGATCAACAAGGTGGAGATCCGGGGCGTGCCCGAGCGTGAGATGCGCGTGAGCCTGGACCTGGCCCGCATGGAGGCCCTGGAGCTCGGGTTCAACGACGTGGCCATGGCCCTGCAGATGGAGAACCTCACCCTGAGCGGCGGCGAGCTGCTGGTGGGCGACCAGCGCCGTGCCGTGCGCGTGATCGGCGAGTTCAAGGACGCCGCCCAGGTGCGCGACATCGTGGTGAAGAACGAGTTCCGTCGCGAGGTGCGGCTGGGCGACATCGCCGATGTGGCCTTCACCTACAAGGAGGCCGAGAGCTTCGCCCGCGAATACGGCAAGCCCGTGGTGATGCTCGATGTGATCAAACGCGCCGGGGAGAACCTGCTCACCGCCAGCGACAACATCAACGCCATCATCGCCGAGGACCACGGCCGCGTGCTGCCCGCGGACCTGGTGATCACCAAGACCGGCGACCAGAGCGACCAGACACGCGCCAGCGTGGACGAACTGATGAACCACATCGTCCTGGGCGTGATCCTCGTGGTGGGCGTGCTCATGCTCTTCCTGGGCCTGCGCAACGCGGTGTTCGTGGGCCTGGCCATCCCCATGAGCATGTTCATCTCCTTCACCGTGCTCAACGCCTTCGGCGTCACGCTGAACATCATGGTGCTGTTCTCCCTGATCCTGGCCCTGGGCCGCCTGGTGGACGACGGCATCGTGATCGTGGAGAACATCTACCGCCACATGAGCAACGGGGAGCCTCCGCTGAAGGCCACCCGGCTCGCGGTGGGGGAGGTGACCCTGCCGATCAGCACCGCCACCCTGGCCACCGTGATGGTCTTCGTGCCGCTGCTCTTCTGGCCCGGCATCATGGGCGCCTTCATGAAGTGGATGCCCATCACCTTCATGATCGCCCTGGGCAGCTCATTGTTCGTGGCCCTGGTGGTGAACCCCGCGCTGGCCTCCAAGTTCATGCGCGTCAACGAGGCGCCGCCCACCATGCGCCGCACCTGGCGCACCGCCGGCATCCTGATGGCCGTCGGCACCGGCCTCGCCGCCCTAGGCCTGGGCGTCGGCGTCAACGCCATCTTCGGCCTGGGCACCCTCGCCATCTTCCTGGGCGTGCTCGCCCTGGTGTTCACCAAGTGGGTGGTGCCCGCCACCGACTGGTTCCAGAACAGCTGGCTGCCCCGCCTGGAGGACCGGTACGAACGCCTGCTGCGCTACGCCCTGGCCAAGCGCCACCCGCGCACCTTCCTGCTGGGCACCGTGGGCCTGCTGCTCGCCGCCTTCGTGCTCATCGCCGTCGCACCGCCCAAGACCCTCTTCTTCCCGGTGAACGAGCCCCAGTACATCAACGTGTTCATCGAGGCCCCGATCGGCACCGACATCCTGAAGACCGACAGCGTGGCCCGCATCGTGGAGGCCCAGGTGATGCGGGTGATCGACGCGCCCAAGTACATCGAGGAGCGCACCACGACGCTGCCCGACGGCAGCACGCGCACCGAGCGCGTGAACAAGGTGGTCAACTCGGTGATCACCCAGGTGGGTCGCGGCACCAGCGACCCCGGCAGCGGGGAGATGGAGCTCAGCGCCACCCCCCACAAGGCCCGCATCCAGATCAGCTTCGTGAAGTACGTGGACCGCCACGGCATCAAAACCAACGACGTGCTCGCCGAGCTGCAACAGCAGGTGGAAGGCTACCCGGGTGTGCTCGTCTCCGTGGTGAAGAACGCCGACGGTCCCCCGGTGGGCAAGCCGGTCAACATCGAGCTCACCGGTGACGACATCGAGGGGCTGCTGGCCGAAGCCGAGCGCCTGAAGGCCTTCGTCGCCTCGCGCAACGTGCCCGGCGTGGAGGCGCTGCGCATCGACATCGACCGCGCCAAGCCGGAGATGCCCATCCACATCGACCGCGCCAAGGCGCGCCTCTTCAACGTGAGCACCTACGCCATCGCCGACGCCATCCGCACCGCCCTCTTCGGCAAGGAGGTGAGCACCTACCGCATCGATGGCGACGACGACGACTATGAGATCAATGTGCGGCTCAAGGACGAGTACCGCTATGACCCCCAGCGGTTGATGGACATGAAGATCACCTTCCGCGACATGCTCACCGGCCAGATCCGCCAGGTGCCCATCAGCGCCGTCGCCACCGCCGAGCGCAGCAGCAGCTTCAGTGCCATCAAGCACAAGGACCTCAAGCGCGTGGTCACCGTGAGCAGCAACGTCATCGCCGGCTACAACAACAACCAGGTGGTGCAGCAGGTGAAGGACGAACTGTCCTCCGGCTTCGTCCTGGACGACCGTTTCAGCATGCGCTTCACCGGCGAGCAGGAGGACCAGGCCAAGGACATGGGCTTCCTGTTGACGGCCTTCCTGGTGGCCATCTTCATCGTGTTCCTGATCATCGTGGCCCAGTTCAACAGCATCAGCTTCCCCACCGTGGTGCTCAGCACGGTGGTGTTCTCCACCATCGGGGTGTTCCTGGGGCTGGTGGTCTTCCGCATGGAGTTCGTGGTGATGATGACCATGCTGGGCATCATCTCCCTGATCGGCGTGGTGGTGAACAACGCGATCGTGCTGATGGACTTCGCGCGGCTGCTATACGCGCGCGGCCGGCGCAAGCTGGGCCTGGAGGAGGACGGGGTGCTGCCCATCGCCGAAAGCCGCGAGGCGCTCGTGCTGGCCGGCAAGACCCGCCTGCGCCCGGTGCTGCTCACGGCGGTGACGGCCATCCTGGGCCTGCTGCCCCTGGCCGTGGGCCTCAACTTCAACTTCTTCACGCTCTTCACCGAGCTCGACCCGCACCTGCACATGGGCGGGGACAACAGCATCTTCTGGAGCCCCCTCAGCTGGGCGGTGATCTTCGGCCTCACCTTCGCCACCTTCCTCACCCTGATCATGGTACCCGTGATGCTGCTGATCATCGCCAAGATCAAGCACCGTCGCTGGGCCAGGCGGCAGGCCCGCGCCCCGCAGTCGGCGGCCACGGCCTGACGCGCCGCCCACCGCCCGTTCCGCGGCCGCGGTGGCGACCGTCCGATCCTCCGGGCGTGCTTCGTCCGCAGGGGCGATGGCAACGTGCCGCTCTTGGCCCCGCATCACGCGTGCAGGCGCTGCCCGATGCTTCAGGATGCCCGGCCGATCACGGCTCCAGCCCCACGATCTTGCCATCTTTCACCACCCACACCTTGGTGCCGTGCATGCGGGCCACGCGGCGGGCTTCCTTGGCGGCCTCCTTCATGGCTTTCGCCACAGCAGCGAAGAATTCTTCCGACTCGGCCTTCTGCTTCTTCTTGCTCATGGATGGCTGTCGATCAGGATCGGTGTCGGGCCGGAGTTCTTCTACATGGCCCAACGATCCGCAGAGAACAGGATCACGCGCTCGCCTTCACCGTCTTCCCTTTCGCCGGCAGCATCTCCCGCACCGCCGCCGCCATCGCCTGCTCATCGAACCCGCACTCCGCGTACAGTTCCGGCTGCGTGCCGTGCTCGATCCAGCGGTCGGGAATGCCGAGGCGCTTCACCTGGGCGTGGTAGCCGTGGTCGGCCATGAACTCCAGCACCGCGCTGCCCATGCCGCCTTGGATGCAGCCGTCCTCGATCGTCACCACGTGCTTGAACTTGCCGAACACCTCGTGCAGCAGCAGTTCATCGATCGGCTTGGCGAAACGCATGTCGTAGTGCGCCACGCTGTAGCCCTCGGCCTCCAGTGCATCGATCCCCTTCGCGGCGATGTTGCCGATGTGCCCGATGCTGAGCACGGCGATGTCGTTGCCCGAGCGCACCTTGCGCCCCGTGCCGACCTTGATCTCCTTGAAGGGGGTCTTCCACTCGGTCATCACGCCCTCGCCCCGCGGGTAGCGGATGCTGAAGGGGCCGTGGTCCCTTAGCTGCGCGGTGTACATCAGGTCGCGCAGCTCCTCCTCGTTCATGGGGGCGCTCACGATCATGTTGGGGATGCAGCGGAAGTAGGCGATGTCGAACGCGCCGTGGTGCGTGGGGCCGTCGGCACCGGCCAGCCCGCCGCGGTCCAGGCAGAACACCACGTGCAGCTTCTGCAGGGCCACATCGTGCACCACCTGGTCGTAGGCGCGCTGCATGAAACTGCTGTAGATGTTGCAGAAGGGCACCAGGCCCTGCGTGGCCATCCCGGCGCTGAAGGTCACGGCGTGCTGCTCGGCGATGCCCACGTCGAAGGCGCGGTCGGGCATGGCCTTCATCATGATGTTCAGCGAGCAGCCGCTGGGCATGGCGGGTGTCACACCCACGATGCGCGGGTTCTTCTCGGCCAGCTCCACGATGGTGTGGCCGAACACGTCCTGGTACTTGGGCGGCTGCGGGCTCTTGGGCACCACCTTGATGATCTCGCCCGTGTCCTTGTTGAACAGGCCGGGCGCGTGCCAGATGGTGGCGTTGCCGGTCTCGGCCGGTGCGTAGCCCTTGCCCTTGACGGTGACCGTATGGAGGATCTTGGGCCCCGGGATGTCGCGCAGATCGCGCAGCACCTTCACCAGGCGATCCACGTCGTGGCCGTCCACCGGACCGAAATAGCGGAAGTTGAGGCTCTCGAACAGGTTGCTCTGCTTGAGCAGCGCGCTCTTCACGGCGTTCTCCACCTTCTGGACGATGGCCTGCGCGTTGGGCCCGAACTTGCTGACCTTGCCCAGCAGGTTCCACACCTCGTCCTTCACCTTGTTGTAGGTGTGGCTGGTGGTGATGTCGGTGAGGTACTCCTTGAGCGCGCCCACGTTGGGGTCGATGCTCATGCAGTTGTCGTTGAGCACCACGAGCATGTCGGTGCCCGCGCCACCCGCGTGGTTCAGCGCCTCGAAAGCCATGCCGGCGGTCATGGCGCCATCGCCGATCACGGCCACGCACTGGCGGTCCTGCTCACCCTTCAGCCGGCTGGCCACCGCCATGCCCAGCGCCCCGCCGATGCTGGTGCTGCTGTGCCCCACGCCGAAGGTGTCGAACTCGCTTTCGCTCCGTTTGGGGAAACCGCTGATGCCCTTGTGGATGCGGTTGGTGTGGAACACCTCGCGCCGGCCCGTGAGGATCTTGTGCCCGTAGGCCTGGTGCCCCACGTCCCACACCAGCTGGTCGTACGGCGTGTTGAACACGTAGTGCAGCGCCACGGTAAGCTCCACCACGCCGAGGCTGGCGCCGAAGTGGCCGCCCTTCACGCTCACCACGTCGATGATGAACTCGCGCAGTTCCTTGCACACCTGTTCCAGCTGGTCCTCGGGCAGCGCTCGGAGGTCGGCCGGGAGGTGGATGCGGTCCAGGAGGGGATACGCAGCAGGGGCGGTGCTCATGGGCGAACGAACAAAAGTAACGGGATCGGGGGTTTCCGAAGGAGTTCTCGAACGTGCGGGAGGGGTGGGTATTGCGGGGCGTGCCCCATTCCCGGCGCCCAAAGCCCACGCGCGGGTCGCGTGTTCCGCTGTAGTTGCCTCGCACCGGTCCGCATCGCAACCGGCTACGGGGTCTGCTCGTTCCTCGCAGCCTCCTCGCCGCGTGCGCTGCTGGGCCGCTGTTTCGGCAAGCTGCCGCTCCACCCGCTCACGCAGCACCCTGCAAGCTGCATGCACACGGTTGGAGCCTAGCCTTGTGCCCTTATGTACACCCAAGCCCGCCAGTATCCGCCAATCACAACTTGATGCGCCGTTACAAGCACTGAGTCCGGGCCGACATCTTGGCCGGATCTGGAATGCAAGATGGGGTGGATGGTGCCAAGGCACCGAAATGCGGGGGGTATTCTCGGAATGCGGGAGGGATGCTTCATTGGTGGAGAAGGGGGTCATACATTTGGCCGGAAGGACAATCATCAATAGCCGCCATGACACCCAAAGAAGTCCACCCCTTTCTCGACAGATATCCTTTGAACAAATCGTATAGGCACTTGCTTATTGGAACATTTCCACCTGCAAAGGAACTTCCAACAGATGCGGATTGTAAGGCTAAAAAAGTATCGAACAGAAGTTACATAATAGACTATTTCTACGGCAATTCGGCATCCATATGGAATATTCTTAGAAAGGTATATCCTTCCTATAAGTTCAATGATATAGAGGCCATTCAGGAATGGCAAGACCAATACTCCATAGGCATTACTGATACCGTGAAGTATTGCACAAGGAAAGACCCGTGCTCATTCAGGGATAGTGACTTAATCGTAGAATGGGAAGATTTTAACCACTCTATTAAGGAATATGTTCTTACTAAGTATAAAACCATCGAAACACTTATTTTTACAAGTGGCACAAACCGCAACAGTGCTTTATTCAATTTCACAAAAATAATGGGAAAGGAATATCAACAGGTCAAGGACAAAGTGAAAATTTTACCTTCTCCATCTGGAGGCTCAAATGCTTCATATTTTAATTCTGATAATTGCACATTGGGATTGAATGCGGAGTTGTATCAGTATCTTATCAATAGAAATAATCAGGACGAAATTGACCATGTAAAAAGGAAATGGAAGGCAAAACAATCTGCTCCCAAGGGTGAAACGGTTTCGGAAAGAATCCCCAAGGGGTTGCTGGCGGAGTTCAAGGTCTATAAGTATGAACAAGCCTTCCCTCGGACCAAGTGTGTCGATTGAAATGCCTCACGCCATGTGCTGTTTCAAGATAGCGCGGCCCGAATAATTTTCAACTTTCCCCTCTTTCACTCTCCTACTTCGAGCTGTACAGCAGCGTCGCCTACCACAAACAGGCGACCGTTCTCTGACCCCACTCCGTCACGATATGGCATAGTGGCACCCGCTTCTTTGCGCCATGCCCACCCCAATACTCTACGTCGCCGAGGCCCTGCGCGCCTACCAGCCGTTCTTCAACGATGCCTGCCCCATCGTGACCCAAGCGGGGTTGCGCATGTCCACACTGTGGCAGGCCCAGAACAACCCGTGGTGCCGGGACTATATGCCCGTGGCCACCGTGCGCGGGGTGTTGGTGCAGTTCCGCTACTGGCCGGACTACCTCGTGCGCTCGCCCAAGTACCTCCGCACCATCGTGGAGGCCAGCACCATCACGGTGCAGCCCGACGTGCCCCGCGAGCATTGCGACCTGATCGTGGACGGCGGCAACGTGATCCTGGGGCCGGACTATGCGGTGCTGACACGGAAGGTGCTGCGCGAGAACCCGAACCGCACGAACCGGCAGATCATGGACGAACTGTCGGAACGGCTGGGCGTGTCGCGCATCGTGCTGATCTCCGACGACGCGGCCGACTTCACGGGCCACGCCGATGGCATGGTGCGCGTGTTGGGTCCCGACGCCGTGGTGATGAACGACTACCGCGACATCGACCCCGATCTGGGCCGCAGCGTGCGCCGCGCCCTGCGCGAAGCCGGGCTCACCGTGGAGGAACTACCCTACGCGCCCCGCGCCATGGGCCGCGCCGGATCGGCCGTGGGCTGCTACATCAACTACCTGTGCCACCAAGGCCGCATCGTGGTGCCGCAGTTCGGCCAGCCCGAGGACGAGGCCGCCCTGTGCCGCATGCAGGAACTGTTCCCCGACCACCACATCATCGCGTTGGACGCCATGCCCATCGCGCGCGATGGCGGCGTGTTCAACTGCATCACGTGGGCCGCCGTGCCGGAATGGGCGGGCGGGGGTGCGGCGTAGATCCGTGCCTGATACCATGTGGCAGGCCGACCCAATGGGTCGACGCTATGGGTGCATGCGACAGATGCACCGTTCCAACCCAATACCATTCACACAACAACCGATCACATGAACCCCAATACCCATATCCCCATCGTCGGCTCCATCATCGGCGACATCGCCGGCAGCACCCACGAATTCACCGGCAACAAAGACCCCAACGTGGACCTGTTCCCGCCCGATGCCGAATACACGGACGACAGCATCCTGACGCTGGCCACGGCCGAGGCGCTGCTCACCGGCAGCGGCTATGGCGACATGTACCTCATCTTCGGACAACGCCACCCCTACCCGTACGGTGGCTACGGTGTGCGCTTCGCCGAATGGCTCCGGTCCGAGGACCCCATGCCGTACAACAGCTGGGGCAACGGCAGTGCCATGCGCGTATCGCCCATCGGTTTCGCGCTGGACACCGAGGCGGACGTACTGCGCGAAGCGGCCCGCAGCGCGGCGGTGACGCACGATCACCCCGAAGGCATCAAGGGCGCGCAGGCCACGGCCTTGGCGTTGTTCCTTGCCCGCAAAGGCGCCAGCAGGGACGAGCTGCGCAGCGCCATCACCACCCGCTTCGGTTACGACCTGAGCCGCACGGTGGAGCAGGTACGCGCGGTGTACCACTTCAACGAGAGCTGTCAGGGCACAGTGCCCGAAGCGCTCATCGCCTTCCTCGACGCGCCCGACTTCGAGGCCGCCATCCGCAACGCCATCAGCCTCGGCGGCGATGCCGACACCGTGGCGTGCATCACCGGCGGCGTGGCGCAGGCGTTCTTCAAGGCCGTGCCCAGCGCCTTCGTGGAGCAGGCGCTGAACAAGCTGCCCGTCGAACTGCGCGGCATCGTGGCCCGCTTCGCAGAACGGTGGCCGATGTAGGCGAAGTACACCGCGGGCCGCAACGTCCGCTCACAGCAGTACAGGCATTCCAAGAACATTCCAACGCAACCCAATACTCCATACATGAACACCGAGATGGACATCGACCTTCGGATACAACAACTCAAACAGGCCCGCGAGACCATCCGCAGCAGCCACTTCGGCATAGACACCGAGGTGGACCGCCTGATGCAGGCCGTGACCACGTGGTACTTGTTGAACAGCACACAGCAGCGTCCCCGCGTGGTCGGCCTGTGGGGCATGACCGGCACCGGCAAGAGCAGCCTGGTGCGCGCGTTGGTGGACGCGCTTGGCCTGGGCGATCGCACCTTCTGGCTGGATGCGGGGGAGAGCCATTTGCATAACTGGCTGGACCGGCATCTGGAGCTGATCATGGACCACCACGATGGCGGGGAGACGGTGGTGGTGATCGACGAGTTCCAACGGGCGCGTACAGTGAAGGGGGGCGATGACCTTGGCGAATCGGTCGAGCTTCGGCGGCTTTGGGAGTTCATGGACTCGGGCCGCGCGGTGGTGATGCCATGGCGCAACAAGCTGGAGGACCTGCAGGACCTGCACCGCGACCTGAGCGAAGCCATCGCACGTGGGTGTGAGATCCGCAACGGGCGCGTGACCGCCGGCGTGGAGGTGTTTCTGGAGATGATGGTCGACCGCCTTGACACGATCGGCCGGAAGGAGCGTTGGGCCCTGCCGCGCAGCACATGGTCATGGGCGCGGGAGCCCGGTCGCGAATCGACCCTCGGATTCAAGCAACGTTTGGAACACATGGACGGTGCGGCCATACTGGCCATGCTGAAAAGCCAGATCGATGCGGTCCGCTCGCCCCGTATCCTTGATGGCCGCCGGACCTTGGTGATCGTGCTCGGTAATCTGGACGGCCTGTACACCGTTGGCAGCGAACCGGTGGCCGAACTGGAGCCCGATGTGCTGCTGGCGCGGCACAAGCAGATGAACCTTGCAGGGGTGCAACAGGCGCTGCTGGAGCTGTTCCGCATTGAGCAGGTGGGACGCTTGGGTTCGGACCATGTGATCTTCCCGCCCATTGGTGCAAGCACGGTAAAGCGTTTGGTAGGCGCGGAGGCCGAACGCATCGCGACCAGTGCCTCGGCCGCGCTGGGCACCACCATCACCGTACGCGAGACCCTGCTGGACCGCATCCAGCGCGAGGCATCAATCGCCGTGCTTGGGGCACGCCCGGTGATCGAGGCCGTGCATCAGGTGCTGCCCGCACTCATCGCCGAGGCGCTATCGCGCACGACTTTGGAAGCACCTCATAGCATCGTGCTGGATACGTGCGGGCGCAAGGCGTTGGCCCTGTGCGATTCCCTGCATGGCAATGACCGCGTCTCGCTCAACTGGCCCCTGCACCGCCAGGCACCGGGCGGTAAGGAGAAGGTGCATCGCAACATCGCGGCGCACGAGGCGGGGCATCTGATCTGCGGCGTATCGCTCCTCGGCCAAACCCCGTTGCAGGTCTGCGCACGCACCTCGCACGAGCGCATCGGCGGGTTCACCATCTGGGCGAACGACACGGAACACCTCACCCGGAACAGAATAGTGCCACGGATCGCTTCAGCACTGGGCGGCTGGGCGGCCGAACGCCTGCTCTTCGGTGCCGACCGGGTCACCGCAGGCAACGATGATGACCTGCGCAAGGCGAGCCAACTGGCATTGGGCATGCTGAAGAACCACGGCTTCGGAAAGGACCGCCTCCATCACGCCGAATACCCCGAAGCGTTCGGCACCGGCTTCCGCATGGGGCTGGCAGTGGTGGAAGAGCAGGCCGCCCGCCTCGTGGCCGAAGGGGAGCAACTTGCCCTGCAGACCCTCACCGCGAACCGCCGCCGATTGGAGGCCATCACCGGCCTGCTGGTGCAGTACGGCTCGCTCAGTGGGAAAATGTTGCGGAGCGCGCTGGAGCTTCCCAACGATCCTCCTGTGGAGGTCGCCAAGACGCCCGCGCTCACGGTGTGTTCGTAGGATCGCATTGGACCGGGAACGGGCGGGAACGACTTCGCTCCTGCCCGTTCGTGGTTCTTTCTGTGTCGGGCTGTCCATCTTGTATGCGGAGTCCGGCACGAACACGATCCGCACCTTTGCGCCATGCGCACATCGGCCCGCCTGCGTCGTTACCTGCTCCTGCTCGAGCGGATGCGTCGCCCCTGCTCATTCGCGGAACTGCGTGACCACTTGGACCAGTACGGACTGAAGTTGAGCACCCGCACGTTGCACCGCGACATCGAACAGATCCGCGATGAGCTTGGAGCGGAGGTGGTGTACGACCGTCCCAGCAACACCTACCAACTGCAAGGACCACACGAAGCGATGGCCCGTACGCTGCAACTGCTGGAGCGGGCGGTGCTGGGCACGTTGCTGGGCGCCGATGCGGGCGGCATCGGTCGGGCATCACAACACGTGATCATGGAACAGCATGGTCGGCTTAGCGGCCTGGCCCGCTGGCCAGTGCTGCTGCGGGCCATCGACGAGCGGCGCATGGTGCGCGTGGACTACCGCCGGTTCCAAAGTGAACGCGAGCAGCACTTTGAGCTACGTCCGCACTTCCTGAAGGAGTATCAGGGCCGCTGGTACGTGCTGGGCATGGCCGCAGGCTACGACCGCCCCATCAGCCTCGGTCTGGACCGCATCGTGGGGCTGCACCCCACCGCGCAGCGTGTGCCCGCCAAGGAGAAGGACATGGTGCGCGACTTCTACGCCCATGTGATCGGCGTGGACACCTCGGGCGGCGAGCCCCGGTCCATCCGCCTGAAGTTCACCGCGCTGCAGGGCCGCTACGTGAAAGCACTGCCGCTGCACCCCTCGCAACAGGTGGTGCAGGACGATGCCGACGGCTGCGTGGTGGACCTGTTCGTGGTGCCGAACATGGAGTTGGAGCAGGCGTTGCTTGCGCTGGGCAACAGCGTGGAGGTGTTGCGACCCGCCGGGTTGGCGGCCAAGCTGCGGCGGATGCACGCGGCGGCGGGGTGAGGAGGCCGATCGGAACCGGTGCCATCCCTGAACAGTGCATGGCTGCGATCCGCTGCTCCTTTCGCGATGCTCTTCCTGTCCGCCTGCCAGGTCGCCCCATGGACCATGCCCCCACATGCCGATCGCCCACCGGCAGGAATGCCTGAAAGCATGGAGATCCATGAACAAATGCAGGTGGATTTCCATTCCATGGACCCGGGTTCGAGTGGCATTCCCCGCGCTCACGGCCTCGGAGCGCGGGAGGGCGCCCGTCCGTGCCCCTGTGGCCCCGCTGCCTTACACCGGCCCGCGCCACGGCCAATGCCCTCCGTCAGTCGCGGCGATCGTTGCGGGGCACTACATTTGGCCCCGACCCTCGCCCCGGCGCCCGCGTGGAACCCATTTCGACCCCGCACGATTACCTCCCCGTCCTGGTCCAGGCGGCCATCGCCGTGGGCTTCGTGGGCTTCGCGCTTTCGGCGGCCGCCTTCCTGGGCCCCAGGCTGCACGGACGCAAGAAGGAGGAGAGCTTCGAGTGCGGCATCGAACAGCAGGGCGACGCGCGCAGGCCCTTCAGCGTGAAGTACCTGCTGATCGCCATCCTCTTCGTGCTCTTCGACGTGGAGGTGATCTTCCTCTACCCCTGGGCGGTGAACTTCAAGGCCCTGGGGGCGGTCGGCTTCGTGGAGATGGTGGTCTTCGTGGGCTTCGTGCTGGCCGGCCTTTACTATGTGCTTCGCAAGGGCGTGATGCGGATCGAATGAGCGACCGGAAGAACATCGAACGGCCACGGCCCACCTTCGTCCAGGCCCCCGACGGGCACAGCGGCGAGGGTTTCTTCGCCACCAGCGTGGACAAGGCCATCGGCCTGGCGCGCGCCAACAGCCTGTGGCCGCTGCCCTTCGCCACCAGCTGCTGCGGCATCGAGTTCATGAGCACCATGAGCTCGCACTACGACCTGAGCCGTTTCGGCATGGAGCGCCTCAGCTTCAGCCCCCGCCAGAGCGACCTGCTGATGGTGATGGGCACCATCGCCAAGAAGATGGCCCCCGTGCTGCGCGACGTGTACATGCAGATGGCCGAGCCCAAGTGGGTGCTGAGCATGGGCGCCTGCGCCTGCACCGGCGGCATCTTCGACAGTTACAGCGTGCTCCAGGGCATCGACCGGGTGATCCCGGTGGACGTGTACATCCCGGGCTGCCCGCCGCGCCCCGAACAGGTGATCGACGGCATCCTGAAGATCCAGGAGCTGGCCAAGAACGAGAGCGGGCGCCGCCGTTACGAACGCGAGTACCAGGAGCTGCTCGCCAAATACGTCATTGACTGATGCCGGGGTTCGCCGTGAAGGCCGAGCGCGACCAGCAGGTGAAGGACCTGCTGCACGCCGCCTTCGGCGAGCGCATCACGGCCATGGAGCAGGAACGCGACCTGTTGTGCGTGCATGTGCGCAAGGAGGCGCTGCACGACCTGCTGCGCACCCTGAAGGCGCACGGCTTCGCGTTCCTCACCACCTGCTGCGGCATGCACTTCCCGGGCCAGGCGCAGGAGTTCGGCCTGGTGTACCACCTGCACGACATGCGCGCCGGCCATCGCATCCGTGTGAAGTGCCGCACCACGGCCAACGACCTGGAGTTCCGCACCGCCACCGACCTGTGGCCGGCCGCCAACTGGATGGAGCGTGAGGCCTGGGACTTCTTCGGCATCCGCTTCGCCGGCCACCCGGACCTTCGCCGCATCCTCAACATGGAGGACTTCCCGGCCTTCCCGCTGCGGAAGGACTACCCGCTGGAGGACCCCACCCGCCAGGACAAGGACGACCGTTTCTTCGGACGATGAGCCAGCTGCCCGCCACCGATCCCCGGTCCACCGACCTTGTGCACGGCAGGGACCTGAGCGAGCTCACCACGCTCAACCTCGGCCCCACGCACCCGGCCACGCACGGCATCTTCCAGAACGTGCTCACCATGGACGGTGAGATCGTGCTGGACGCCAAGCAGACCATCGGGTACATCCACCGGGCCTTCGAGAAGATCGCCGAGCGCCGTCCGTTCTATCAGATCACCACGCTGACGGACCGGATGAACTACTGCAGCGCCCCCATCAACAACATGGGCTGGCACATGACGGTGGAGAAGCTGCTGGGCCTGGAGCTGCCCAAGCGTGTGCAGTACATGCGGGTGATCGCCATGGAGCTGTCGCGCATCACCGACCACATCATCTGCAACACCATCATCGGGCAGGACGTGGGCGCCACCACGCCCTTCCTCTACGTGTACCAGTGGCGCGAGAAGATCTACGAGATCTATGAGGAGATCTGCGGTGCGCGCCTCACCACCAACATGGGCCGCATCGGGGGGTGGGAGCGCAACTGGAGCGACACCGCCTGGGCGAAGGTCAAGGCCGTGGTGAAGGAGCTCCCCGCCGCGCTGAAGGAGTTCGACGACCTGGTGCTGCGCAACCGCATCTTCATGGACCGCACCATCGGCTGCGGTCCCATCAGCGCCGAGCGCGCCTTGGCCTACAGCTTCACGGGGCCCAACCTGCGCGCGGCCGGGGTGGACTACGATGTGCGCGTGGCCGACCCGTACAGCAGCTACGAGGAGTTCGACTTCCAGATCCCCGTGGGCACCCAGGGCGACACCTACGACCGCTTCTGCGTGCGCCAGGAGGAGATGCGCCAGAGCATCTCGATCATCCGCCAGGCCCTGGAGAAGATGGACAAGCTGGGCGACAGGACCACCTACCGGGCCGACGCCCCCGAATGGGTGCTGCCTCCCAAGGAGGGCGTGTACAACAACATGGAGGAGCTCATCTGGCACTTCAAGATCGTGATGGGCGAGACCGAGGTGCCTGTGGGGGAGGTGTACCACTGCGTGGAGGGTGGCAACGGCGAGCTGGGCTTCTACCTGGTGAGCGACGGCGGGCGCACACCCTTCCGGCTGCATCTGCGCCGGCCCTGTTTCATCTACTACCAGGCCTTCCCCGAGATGATCAAGGGCGGCATGCTCAGCGATGCGATCATCACCATGAGCAGCATGAACGTCATCGCCGGCGAACTCGACGCATGAAGGCCTCCATCCATATCGGCGCTCCCGCCCTCGCCCCGGCCGCCTGCATCAAGGAGACCGGCCGCCATGATCCCGCGCTGCAAGCGGCCTATCGGGACAAGGCACGCACCATGGACCGTCCCGGCCTGTGCGGTTGCGACGGTACGCCCCATCGCAACGACCGCATCGCCCGGCAGCACGGCAATCCACGGACCACCCCAGGACCCTGCAACTGATGTCAGCCCGCACCAGACCCGTCACCACCACCGAAGGCGTCCGTCCGTTCGCCTTCAGTGCGACCGCGCTGGCCGAGTGCCGCGAGCTGATCGCCCGCTACCCCGAGGGCCGCAGCAAGAGCGCCCTGATCCCCATCCTGCACATCGCCCAGGCCGAGAACGACGGCTGGCTCAGCGTGAACGCCATGGACGCCGTGGCCGAGCTGCTGGGCCTGCGCCGCATCGAGGTGTACGAGGTGGCCAGCTTCTACAGCATGTTCAACCTGCACCCGGTGGGCACATACGTGCTCGACGTGTGCCGCACCACCCCCTGCATGCTGCGCGGCAGCGACGAGCTGATCGCGCACCTGGAAAAGAAGCTCGGCATCCACCCCGGGGAGACCACCAAGGACGGCATGTTCACCCTGAAGACCGTGGAATGCCTGGGCAGCTGCGGCACCGGGCCCATGTTGCAGTGCGGCGCCCGCTACCACGAGGACCTCACCGTGGAGAAGGTGGACCGCCTGATCGACGAGCTTCGCGCCCGCAACCAACGCGCCAATTACACGGACCGATGAACCGCAGGCAGCTCGCGACCGGCAGGGGACCCTTGCGCACCCGCGTGCGGGCCCGGGCACATGCGGCCGGCACCGTCGCCGGGCCGCTGCCTCCGTCGTCCCGGCGCCTGCCCAATACTTTGCGTTCGTGATGGCCCGCAAGATCCTCTTCGAGCACATCGACAAGCCCGGCATCCGCGGGCTGGAGGGCTACCGGGCCCACGGCGGCTACCGCAGCGTGGAGAAGGCCCTGCGGACCATGGCCCCCGAGGCCGTGGTGGAGGAGGTGAAGAAGAGCGGCCTGCGCGGCCGCGGCGGTGCGGGTTTCCCCACGGGCATGAAGTGGAGCTTCCTCGCCAAACCCGAAGGTGTGCCCCGCTACCTGGTGGTGAACGCCGACGAGAGCGAGCCCGGCACCTTCAAGGACCGCTACCTCATGGAGCGGATCCCGCACCTCCTGATCGAGGGCATGGTCACCTCCAGCTTCGCCCTGGGCGCCAACACGGCCTTCATCTACATCCGCGGCGAGTACTTCCATGTGGCCCGCATCCTGGAGCAGGCCATCGGCGAGGCCCGTGCGGCCGGCTGGCTCGGGAGGAACATCCTGGGTAGCGGCTTCGACCTGGACATCCACGTGCAGGTGGGCGCAGGCGCCTACATCTGCGGGGAGGAGACCGCCCTGCTGGAAAGCCTGGAGGGCAAGCGCGGCAACCCCCGCCTGAAGCCGCCCTTCCCCGCTGTGAAGGGCCTGTACCAGTGCCCCACCGTGGTGAACAACGTGGAGACCATCGCCGCGGTGGTGCCCATCGTGAACGACGGTGGTGAGGAGTACGCCAAGGTGGGCGTGGGGCGGAGCACGGGCACCAAGCTGATCAGCGCGGGTGGCAACATCAAGCGCCCCGGTGTGTACGAGATCGAGCTCGGCCTGCCCTGCGACGAGTTCATCAACAGCGACGAGTACTGCGGCGGCGTGGACGGGCGGGCCTTCAAGGCCGTGGTGCCCGGCGGCAGCAGTGTGCCCATCGTGCCCTACGAACTGTTCCTGAGGACCGCCAAGGGCGAGCCGCGGCTCATGTCGTACGAGAGCCTGTCCGACGGCGGCTTCGTGAGCGGCACCATGCTGGGCAGCGGCGGCTTCTACGCGTACAACGACGCCCAGTGCATCGTGCGCAGCACCTGGAACCACGCCCGCTTCTACCACCACGAGAGCTGCGGCCAGTGCAGCCCGTGCCGCGAGGGCACCGGCTGGCTGGACAAGGTGCTGGAGCGCCTGGAGCTCGGGGAGGGTCGCGCCGAGGACATCGACCTGCTGTGGGACATCCAGCGCAAGATCGAGGGCAACACCATCTGCCCCCTCGGTGATGCCGCCGCCTGGCCCGTGGCCTCGGCGATCCGCCACTTCCGCGACGAGTTCGAGTACCACGTCACCCACCGCGAGAAGGTGAAGGACCCGCGGCATTTCGCGCGGGAGCCTTTCCGCCGCACGGCCCGGCCGCAGACCGTCTAACCCAACGCCATGCCCAAGGTCACCATAGACGGCATCACGATCGAGGTCCCCGAGGGCACCACGATCCTGCAGGCGGCGCGCATGATCGGCGAGCGCAACAAAGCGGACCGTTACGTGGTGCCCCCGGCCATGTGCTATTACAGCAAGCTGGAGACCAGCGGGGGGTATTGCCGCACCTGCCTGGTGAAGGTGCCCAAGGGCAGCGACAAGGACCCCCGCCCCATGCCCAAGCCGGTGCCCAGCTGCCGCACCACCGTGATGGACGGCATGGAGGTGGCCAACACCACCGACCCCACGCTGATCGACGCACGCAACGGCGTGGTGGAGATGCTGCTCATCAACCACCCGCTGGACTGCCCCATCTGCGACCAGGCCGGCGAGTGCCACTTGCAGGACCTGAGCTACGAGAACGGCACGGCCGCCAGCCGCTACGAGTTCGAGCGCCGCACCTTCGAGCCCATCGACATCGGTGACACGATCAAGCTGCACATGACGCGCTGCATCCTGTGCTACCGCTGCGTGAAGGTGGCCGAGCAGATCACCGACGGCCGCGTGCACGGGGTGATCAACCGCGGGGATGCCGCCGAGATCAGCACCTACATCGAGCAGGCCATCGACAACGACTTCAGCGGCAACATGATCGACGTGTGCCCGGTGGGCGCCCTCACCGACCGCACCTTCCGCTTCGCCAGCCGCGTGTGGTTCACCAAGCCCATGGACGCGCACCGGGACTGCGAGACCCCGGGCTGCGACGGCAAGGTGGTGCTGTGGCTCAAGGGTGATGAGGTGCTGCGCGTCACCGGCCGCAAGGACCAGTGGGGCGAGGTGGAAAGCTTCATCTGCAACACCTGCCGCTACGACCGCAAGGACCTGGCGGCCTGGACGGTGGAAGGCCCGCGCAACGTGGACCGCCACAGCGTGATCTCCCAGGGCCACTATCACCTGAAGCGCACCCAACCCCTGCTGACCGCCCCGGCGCCCAACGTGCCCGAGCTGGCCAAGCGCAAAGACCTCAAGGACCGATGACCCTCGCCACGGCCCTCTTCCTGCTGGTGCTCTTCGTGGTCACCCTGACGGTGGCGGCCTATTCCACCTATGCCGAGCGCAAGGTGGCCGCCTTCCTGCAGGACCGCATCGGCCCGGACCGTGCCGGCCCCTTCGGCATCCTGCAGCCCCTGGCCGACGGCACGAAGATGTTCATGAAGGAGGACTTCATCCCGGCCGCGGCCAACCGGCGCCTCTTCACCCTGGGCCCGGCCATCGCCATGATCACCGCCCTGATGACCGGCGTGGTGATCCCCTGGGGCGGGGAGCTCACCCTCTTCGGCGAGACCTTCCGCCTGCAGGGCACCGATCCCGAGATCGGCATCCTGTTCGTGTTCGCCATCGTCAGCATCGGCGTGTACGGCATCATGCTCGGCGGCTGGGCCAGCAACAACAAGTACGCCCTGCTGGGCTCGGTGCGCGCCGCCAGCCAGATGGTGAGCTACGAGCTCGGCATGGGCCTGAGCATCGTTGCGCTGGTGATGCTCAACGGCACGCTGAGCCTCGGCGGCATCGTGGAGCACCAGGCCGCCCACGGCTGGAACATCATCTACCAGCCCCTGGGCTTCATCATCTTCCTGGTGTGCGCCTTCGCCGAGACCAACCGCTCGCCCTTCGACATGCCCGAGTGCGAGACCGAGCTGGTGGGCGGCTACCACACCGAGTTCAGCAGCATGAAGCTGGGCTTCTTCCTGTTCGCCGAGTACACCAACATGTTCATCAGCAGCGCGGTCATCTCCACGCTCTACTTCGGCGGCTACCACGTGCCGGGGCTGGACCGGCTGGGCCTGGACCCGAACCTCACCACGCTGATCGGCACGGCGGCCATGTTCGCCAAGACCTTCTTCTTCATCTTCTTCTTCATGTGGGTGCGGTGGTCCACCCCCCGCTTCCGCTTCGACCAGCTGATGAACCTGGGCTGGAAGGGCCTGATCCCGCTGGGCATCGCCAACGTGCTGATCACCGGCACCGTGTACCACCTCGCCGAACTCTGGAAGGGATGAGCGACCTCCGACCCCTGACCACCCGCTCGCGCGTGGTGAGCGACAAGCGGATGACGCTCATGGAGCGCATCTACCTGCCGGCCATGGTGGCGGGCCTGCTGATCACCATCCGGCATTTCTTCCGCCGCAAGCCCACCGTGCGCTACCCCGAACAGGAGCGTCCCCGCCCGGCCGTCTATCGCGGGCGCCACGTGCTGAAGCGCGATGAGAAGGGACGGGAACGCTGCACGGCCTGCGGCCTCTGCGCCGTGGCCTGCCCCGCCGAGGCCATCTCCATGGTGGCCGACGAGCGGAAGCCCGGCGAGGAGCACCTGTACCGCGAGGAGAAGTACGCCCGCATCTACGAGATCGACATGCTGCGCTGCATCTACTGCGGCCTGTGCGAGGAGGCCTGCCCCAAGGAGGCCATCTTCCTCACCGACCGCCTGGTGAAGGCCGACCGGGAGCGCATGCCCTTCGTCTTCGGCAAGGACGAGCTGGTGGAGCCCATGGACCCGGCCAGGCGCATCGATGTGAGCGGACGGCAGACCGCAGCCGTGCGCACGTTCAAGCAGAACCCCCGCTACGCCCACAACCGCTGATCCGATGGCCGCGCTCTTCTACATCCTCGCCGCCATCAGCGTGATCAGCGCGCTGACGGTGGTGGGCGCACGCAACCCGGTGAACAGCGTGATCGCGCTGGTGGTGTGCTTCCTGAGCATCGCCGGCCATTACGTGCTGCTCAACGCCCAGTTCCTGGCCATGGTGCACGTGATCGTGTACACCGGCGCCATCATGGTGCTGTTCCTTTTCGTGATCATGCTGCTGAACCTCAACAAGCCGGGCGGGCCCCGCAAGTCCCTGGCCATGCGCCTGGCGGCCGCCGTGGCGGGCGGCCTGCTCTTCCTCACGCTGGCCGCCGCCGTGCGCCAGGGTGTGGCCATCACCCCCGCCGCCGGCTTCGACCCGGGCGTGGGCCTGGTGCGTCACGTGGGACAGGTGCTCTTCACCGAGTTCCTGCTGCCCTTCGAGGTGAGCAGCGTGCTCTTCCTCAGCGCCATCGTGGGCGTGGTGATGCTCGCCAAGAAGGACAAGGACGAAGCGCCGGACCCGCACATCACCGGGCCTGAACGCGCCCGCCGCACCGCATAGACCATGGACCAGGGCATCATCACCGCCATCCGTACGGTCCCCCTGGACCACTACGTGCTGTTGAGCTTCCTGCTCTTCGGCATCGGCGCCGCCGGGGTCGCCCTGCGCCGCAACACCATCATCGTGCTGATGTGCATCGAACTGATGTTCAACAGCGTGAACCTGCTGCTGGCCGCCTTCAGCGCCCACCACAGCGATCCGCGCGGGCAGGTGTTCGTGTTCTTCATCATGCTGGTGGCCGCCGCGGAGGTGACCGTGGGCCTCTCCATCCTGGTGATGATGAAGCGCATCGTGGACAGCGTGGACGTGAACCAACTGAACCGCTTGAAAGGATGAGCACCGATCTGCTCGCGGCCCTGGTGCCCGCCCTGCCGCTGGCGGGGGCGATCGCCCTGGCCGCGCTGCGCCGCAAGCTGGGCGCCAACGCCGCCGGAGGGCTGGCCACGGCCCTGGTCGCCGGGGCGTTCGTCGCCAGCGCCCTCCTCTTCCAGGGCTTCGACCCGGCCGCCGGCGGCCGCACCGTGAAGCTGCTGGACTGGGTGCGCGTGGCCGGCATGGACATCCCCCTGGCCCTGCGCATCGACGCCCTTTCCCTGACGATGATGCTGATCGTCACCGGCGTGGGCGCACTGATCCACCTGTACTCCATCGGCTACATGCACGAGGACGAACGGGCCCCCACCTTCTTCGCGCAGCTCAACCTCTTCACCTTCGCCATGCTGCTGCTGGTGATGGGCAGCAACTTCCTGGTCACCTTCATCGGCTGGGAGGGCGTGGGCCTGTGCAGCTACCTGCTGATCGGCTTCTGGTACAAGACCCCGGAATACAACTACGCGGCCCGCAAGGCCTTCGTGATGAACCGCATCGGCGACGTGGGCATGGTGCTGGCCATGGTGCTGCTCTTCCAGCGTTTCGGCACCCTGGAGTACGACGCCATCATGGACCGGGCGAGCGGGGTGAACGATCCGCTGATGATCGCGGCCACCCTCTTCCTGTTCCTGGGCGCCACGGGCAAGAGCGCGCAGATCCCGCTGTTCACCTGGCTGCCCGACGCCATGGCGGGCCCCACCCCGGTGAGCGCGCTGATCCATGCCGCCACGATGGTGACGGCCGGCGTGTTCCTCACCGTGCGCAGCAGCGTGCTGTTCGAGCTGGCCCCGTTCACGCAGGACATCATCCTTTGGGTGGGCACGGCCACGGCGCTGCTCGCGGCCAGCATCGGCCTGTTCCAGAACGACATCAAAAAGGTGCTGGCCTATTCCACGGTGAGCCAGCTGGGCTACATGTTCGTGGCGCTCGGCCTGGGGGCCTACAGCGCGGCCATGTTCCACGTCACCACCCACGCCTTCTTCAAGGCGCTGCTCTTCCTGGGCGCCGGCAGCGTGATCCACGCGCTGGGGGGCGAGCAGGACATCCGCCGCATGGGCGGCCTCAAAGGCACGGTGCGGACCACCTACATCACCTTCCTGATCGGCACCATCGCCATCGCGGGCCTGCCCCTGATGAGCGGCTTCTTCAGCAAGGACCTGATCATGGCCTTCGCGTTCCAGCGTTCGCCGGTGCTCTTCGCCCTGCTGCTGGCCGGCGCACTGATGACCGCCTTCTACATGTTCCGCCTGCTGTTCCTGGTGTTCCACGGCACCTACCGCGGCCAGGCGCACCCGCACGAGAGCCCGCCGACGATGACCGTGCCGCTGGTCGTGCTGGCCGTGCTGAGCGTGGCGGGCGGCCTGCTGAACCTGCCCCACCTGTTCGGCGGCCACGAGGCCATGAAACACTTCCTGGAGTCGGCCGCCGAGGGCATCCGTTTCGAGAACCTGGCGCTGGACACCATGACCGAGATCGTGCTGATGACCCTCACCACCGTGCTGGTCGGTGTGGTGATCTACATCGCCCACGGCCGCTTCGCGGTGAAGGCCACCCTGGAGGGTGACGAGGCGGACATGCCCTTCCTGAAGCGCCTGGTGGCGCAGCGCTGGCGCGTGGACGAGCTCTACCGCGCGCTCTTCGAGCGGCCCTTTGGCTGGCTGAGCACCAACCTGTACGCCATCGCCGAGAACAAGGTGGTGGCCCCCCTGGTGCGCGGCGTGGGCGATGCGGCCCTGCGTGTCGGGGAGACCGTGCGCGGGATCCAGACGGGCAATGCGGGCTTCCATCTCCTGGCGATGCTGTGCGGCCTGATCCTGCTCCTGACCTTCACCCTAATGGGAAGCTGAGATGATCGCGGCGCTCCTCTTGCTCATCCCCTTCCTCGGCGCACTGACGCTGCTGCTGCTGCGTCCCGCGCAGGCCCGTGCCATCGCCCTGGCCACCACGCTGGCCTCGCTCGCCGTGGTGCTTTATGCCTGGGCGACCTTCACCGGCGGCGCCGTCACCCACCTGGACCTGGCCTGGGCCGATGCCTGGGGGCTCCGCCTCAAGATGGGCCACGACGGCGTGGGCCTGCTGCTGCTCATCCTCACCGGGGTGGTGTTCCCCTTCATCGTGGCCGCGGGCTACGGGCAGCCGGAGGACCGCCCCGCGACGTTCAACGCCCTGCTGCTGTTCACCCAGAGCTTCCTGTACGGCGTGTTCCTGGCGCAGAACGCCGTGCTGTTCTACATCTTCTACGAGCTCACCCTGATCCCGGTGTTCCTGCTGCTGCTGTACTGGGGCGGCGAGCACCGGCGCAGCATCACCATGCGCTTCTTCATCTACACGCTGCTGGGCGGCCTGGCGCTGCTGTTCGGCATCGTGTACCTGCTGGTGCTCAACGGCGGCAACGGCGACCTTGCGGCGCTGGCGGCGATGGACCTGCCGGCCGGGACCCAGGTGTGGCTCTTCTGGGCGCTCTTCCTGGCCTTCGCCATCAAGCTGCCCATCTTCCCCTTCCACGGCTGGCAGCCCGAGACCTACCACATGGCCCCGCTGCAGGGCACCATGGTGCTGGGTGCGGTGATGCTCAAGATGGGCCTGTACGGCGTGTACCGGCTGGTGCTTCCGGTGGTTCCCGTCGGCACGGCCTACTGGCAGGACACGGTGATCGTCCTGTCCCTGATCGGCGCGGTGTACGGCGGGATCATCGCCTTCCGGCAGGCCGACCTCAAGCGGCTGGTGGCCTATTCCTCGCTGAGCCACGTGGGGCTGTTGTGCGCGGGCCTCTTCGCCGGCAACGCATACGGCATCAGCGGTTCGCTCTACCAGGCCTTCGCCCATGCCATCCTGGTGCTGTGCATGTTCTACATCGTGGGGGCCGTGCAGGAACGCACCGGCACCACCGATCTGCGGGCCATGGGCGGGTTGAAGAGCGCCGCCCCACGGCTGGCCGCCCTGTACTTCCTGGTGGTGGTCAACGCCGTGGCCCTGCCGCTCACCCAGAGCTTCGTGGGCGAATGGCTGATGTTCGCCGGATTGTGGCAGGTGAAGGGGTGGTACGCCTTCCTGGGCCTCACCACCATCGTCCTGGGGGCCATCTACGTCTTCCATGCCTACCAGCGCGTGATGCTGGGCCCGGCCCGGGATGGCCTGGCCGCGGCGGATGCCTCGGCACGCGACCATCTGGTGCTGGTGCCCTTGATCGCCATCACCCTGCTGCTGGGGGTGTGGCCCGGCCCGGTGCTGGACCTGGTGGACACCCCCGTACTCCAACTCCTTTCCGGCCTTACGGCACCCTGAGATGAGCGCGTTGGTCCTGTTGTCCGTGGTCGGTGTGGTGCTGCTGTACCTGGGCCTTTTCGGCCGCCGCACCGCACTGGCCGCCACCGGCGTGGCCGGCCTTTTGGGCACCATCGCCCTCATCGCCACCGGATGGCACCTGGAGAGCCCCCTGTTCGCGGGCATCGTCCGGTTCGACGGCCCGGCGCGCGCCTACACCCTGCTGATGGCCGGGGCCACCGTGCTGCTCTTCCTCTTCGGGGTGGACTATTACGCCCGCATGCAGCGCAACGTGGCCGAACAATACGCGCTGATGCTGTTCTCGCTGGTCGGCGGCATCCTGATCGTGAGCTTCTCGAACCTGGTGATGCTCTTCCTGGGCATCGAGATCCTGAGCATCCCGCTGTACATCCTGGCCGGCGGCAAGCGCGACAGCTTCCGCAGCGGCGAGGCGGCCTTCAAGTATTTCGTGCAGGGCTCCTTCGCATCGGGCTTCCTGCTGATGGGCCTGGCCCTGGTGTACGGCGCCACCGGCTCCTTCGACCTCGCCGCCATCGGCACCTGGTCGGCCGATGCGGCCCACGGCCATGACACGGTCTTCCTGCTGGGCCTGCTGCTCACCCTGGCGGGCCTGGCCTTCAAGCTGGCCGCCGTGCCCTTCCATTTCTGGAGCCCCGACGTGTACGAAGGCTCGCCCACCTTGATCACCGCTTTCATGAGCACCGTGGTGAAGACCGCGGCCTTCGCGGCGTTCCACCGCTTCATCGCGGCCCTGCACCTGCCCGATGCGGTGGGCACCATGCTGCTGACGATGACCGTGCTCACGCTCTTCCTGGGCAATGTGGTGGCACTGCGGCAAACGCAGTTCAAGCGGCTGATGGCCTACTCGAGCATCGCGCACACCGGCTTCCTGCTGCTGGCCCTGGTGGGGGGCGACCCCCGCAGCGGTGACGTGCTCTTCTACTACCTCGCGGCCTACACCCTGGCCACCGTGGGCCTGTTCATCATCCTCACGCTGGCCAAACGCGCCGCCCAGGGCGAGGAGCACATCCGCATCTTCCGCGGCCTGTTCCGTGAGCGGCCGTGGGTGGCCGTGGCGGCCCTGCTGATGCTGCTGTCGCTCGCCGGCATCCCCTTCACCGCGGGTTTCGTGGCCAAGTACCGCGTGTTCATGCTCGGTCTGGCCGGTGGTCACGTGCTCATCACCTTCTTCGCCGTGGCCATGGCCCTGCTGGGCATCTACTACTACGCCCTGGTGGTGCGCGAGGCCTTCGCGCCCAGGGAGCAGGAGGGTGGCACCCTGGCCGTGGCCCCGCTGAACTGGCTGGTGATCACCCTGTGCGGCGTGGGCGTGGTGGCCCTGGCGGTATGGCCGGTGGCGCTGCCCTGAGCGCCCGGCGTTCCGATCCATCACCCTTGGGCCCTGGGACCAGGCCCGTGGTGACGCGGACGGTCATGACCCGAAGCGCTCGCGATACGCCCTTTCCAGCTCCTCACGGTGTGCGGGATCGGCGATGGCGATGAGGGCCCTGGCACGCTGTTGCAGGTTCCTGCCGTAGAGGTAGGCCACCCCGTGCTCGGTGACCACGTAATGCATGTGCGCGCGCGTGGTGACCACGCCGGCGCCCTGTCGCAGGAAGGGCACGATCTTGCCGGCGCCCTTGGTGGTGGTGCTGCGCAAGGCGATGATGGGCTTGCCGCCCTCGCTGAGCGCCGCACCCCGCATGAAGTCCATCTGGCCGCCCACCCCGCTGTACTGGTACGTGCCGATGCTGTCCGCGCAGACCTGGCCGGTGAGGTCCACTTCGATGGCGCTGTTGATGGCCACCACCTTCGGGTTCTCGCGGATCACCTTGGTGTCGTTGACGTACTGCGCGTCCAGGAACGCGAAGGAGGGGTTGTCGTCCACCAGGTCGTAAAGACGCCGTGTGCCGAAGGCGAAGGCCGTGGCCACCCTGCCCCGGTGCTTGCGCTTGTACTTGTTGGTGACCACCCCGCGTTCCACCAGGTCGATGATGCCGTTGGAGCACATCTCGGTGTGGACACCCAGGTCCTTGTGCCCACCAAGCGCGCCCAGGATGGCATCGGGAATGGCGCCGATGCCCATCTGCAACGTGCTGCCGTCCTCCACGAGCGCGCTGACGTACTCGGCGATCCGGCGTTCCGCGGGACCCACCTGCGCGGTGTAGTCCACCTCGGGCAGCGGGTCGTCCACGGCCACCAGCGCCGCGAACCGGCTGATGTGCACCGGGCTGTCGCCGAGCGTGCGCGGCATGTTCGGGTTCACCTGTGCGATGAGGGTGCGGGCATTGCGCACCGCGCTCCGGGCCACGTCCACGCTCACGCCCAGTGAGCAGTATCCGTGCCTGTCGGGTGGCGATACATGCAGCAGGGCCACATCCAGCGGGAGAATGCCCCGGTCGAAGAGCCGGGGGATCTCGCTGAGGAACACCGGTACATAGTCGCCATGCGGCCCGGCCACCGTACTCCGCATGTTGGCGCTGACGAACAGGGCGTTCAATTGGAAGGGCCCCTGCACCTCCGGCCGGTCGAAGCCCAGCTCGCCGAAGGTGCTGATGGCCGTGAGCTCCACATCGTGCAGCTCGGCATGACGGTCCAGCAGGGCACGCACCAGATGCACCGGGGTGGCGGCACTGCCATGGATGAAGACCCGGTCCCCGCTCCGGACCAGGCGCACGGCATCGGCGGCGGACATCCAGGGATGGGACATGCCACGAAGATCGGTGGAGTTGGCCGCTCCTCTTCCGCCCTGCGGTCAAGGTTGAGCTTCCAAGGGTCGTTCATATAGTTGCGAATGAAACAATTAACATGGATAATATATTTGCGTCGTGAAAAACGGAATGGAGCCGGAGCGCGTGCCGAGCGCATGCTGAACCGGTGCACCGGATGCGCAACGGACCATTCACAAAGGCATTGAACCCAACACCCTGACAACCATGGAAACAGCGACCACGACCACGACCCGATGGGCCATCGATCCCAGCCACAGCGAGATCCAGTTCAAGGTGAAGCATCTGATGATCAGCACCGTCACCGGCACGTTCAAGGAGTTCGGTGCCGAAGCGGAACTGCCCGGCGCGGACCTGGCGGGGGCCCGGGTGCGCTTTTGGGCCGATACCGCCAGCATCTTCACCAACGATGCCAAGCGTGACGAACATCTGCGCAGCGCCGACTTCTTCGACAGCGGGGCCTTCCCCAAGCTCAGCTTCCAAAGCACCCGCATCGAACGCGCCGGGAGCGACTGGTCTTTGACGGGCGACCTGACCATCAAGGACATCACCCGGCCGGTGACGCTGCAGGTGGAGTGGGGCGGTGTGGTCAGGGATCCCTGGGGCCGCACCAAGGCCGGGCTCAACCTGAACGGCAGGATCGACCGCAAGGCCTGGGGGCTCAACTGGAATGCCGCCCTGGAGGCCGGTGGTGTGCTGGTGAGCGACGAGGTGCGCATCCAGGCCGAGGTGCAACTGCTGCAGCAGGGCTGACAGGCCGGTCCACAGCATGCGAAGGACCCGCTCCACAAGGGGTGGGTCCTTGTGCGTCGGTCCATGTACACCGCTGCACCAAAGCGCTTCCATTCTACCTTTCCACCCCGCAACACACCCGACATGGACGACGTGGAGAACAAGCTGACGCAAGCCGGGGACTGGGCCATGCGCCTCAAGGACCAGGCGATCGAGTTCGCGCCCCGACTGATCCTCGCCCTGCTGGTGCTGTGGATCGGCTCCATGCTGATCAAAGGTCTGGCCCGTCTGCTCGGCCGGGTGCTTGCCGCGCGCGGAGTGGAGCCCACGCTGCAACGGTTCCTCCACAGCCTGGTCACCGTGTCCCTGCGTGTGTTGTTGCTGGTGACCTTCATCGGCATGTTGGGCGTGGAGACCACCAGCTTCATCGCCATCATCGGTGCGGCGGGTCTGGCCATCGGTCTCGCCCTGCAGGGCACGCTCGCCAATTTCGCCGGGGGCACCCTGGTCCTGCTGTTCAAGCCCTACAAGGTGGGCGACCTGATCGAGACCCAGGGCGTGACGGGTCACGTGAAGGAGATCCAGATCTTCACCACCGTGCTGCTGACGCCGGAGAACAAGACCGCCATCGTGCCCAACGGCCCCATCGCCAACGGCAACATCGTGAACTACACACGCGAGGGCAGCATCCGGGTGGACCTCACCTTCGGACTGAACTATGCGGCGCCGTTGCCCAAGGCGCGGGAGCTGCTGATGGGTGTGATGAACGCGCACCCCAAGGTGCTGAAGGCCCCGGCGCCGAGCGTGAACGTGGCCCAGTTGAACCTGGAAGGGGTGCAGCTCGCGGTACGTCCGTACGCGGCCCCGGAGGACTATTGGACCGTGTATTTCGAGATCTACGAGCAGGGGCTGGCCGCCCTGCAGGCCGCTGGTGTGGCCGGTCCGCAACCGAGCATGAAGGTGATCACCGAGGCCAAGGCCTGAAGGGATCCCGCTCCGGGCCGCACTCCGCCCCATGCAAGCCCTGCGCACCGAAGACATCCTCGTCCTGCGCCGCACGCTGACGCGCAGCCCGGGTCCGGAACGGCGCCGCCTGCTCGAGGCTGCACTGGGCCGCCCCGTGCGCTCCCCGAAGGCCCTGCGGGAATGGCATGACCTGCTGCTGTTCCTGCTGGCCCACCCGGCCGATGCCCACGAGCACCGCCTGGTGACCGGGGCCCTGCAGCGCGTGGGCGAGCACGTGCGCGCCGCGGGCCTGGGCGCACGCCTGCTCAACAGCGGCATGGCCGGTGCCACGGTCCAAGGCATCTACAGCTTCTCCCTGGTGCGGTGGATGCTGGAACGGCAGGGCGCACAGCTGCGGCTGGTGTCCGTGGACCAGGCGCTGGACGACCTGCGCGAGACCCTCCGCCCGCTGCTGCCCCAAGCCGAACAGGAATCCGTGGACCGGCCGGTGGAGGACGCCGCCGAGCTGCTGGCGGCGCTTTTCGGGCCCGAGCCTGTGGCGCAACTGCGTGCCCTGACCGCCATGCTGGCCGCCGCACGCTGTGGGGAGGCCCTGCGGGAAGCCCTCTGGGCGCGCCTGGGCGCCACCGTGGCCGTGGACGCCGCGCCCGGCTTCGACCTCGCCACCGCCCGGGCGCCATCGGCCGCACCGTTCTGCCACCCCGCCGGGTTGACCAAAGGCGTGGACCTGCACGCCGAGCTGGCACGCCCGGTGCCGCCACCGCTGCGGCTCACCACCGCCCAACAACGCGCACTGGCCGACGCCGCACGCACCGTGCTGTGCGTGCAGGAGCGCGAGACCGACCCGGTGACCTGGGCCGGGGCGGCCGAGCTCTTCGACCTGGGCCGCGGCCTGCGGATCGCCCTCTTCCACCTGGACGCCGCGCACCGCCTGCCCTTTGACAGCTACGTGGGCTTCATGGCCTTCCGCAACGGCGTGGCCCTGGCCTACGGCGGGGCGTGGATCTTCCCGGGACGCAGCAAGGTGGGCATCAACGTCTTCCCGGCCATGCGCGGCGGGGAGAGCGCCTGGTTCTTCGCCCAGTTGTTGCGCCTGTACCACCAGCGCTTCGGCGTCACCTGCTTCGAGGCCGAGAACTACCAGCTGGGCCATGGCAATGCCGATGGCTTGCGCAGCGGGGCCTACTGGTTCTACTACCGCCTGGGTTTCCGCCCCACCGAAAAGGCGGTGCGGCGCAGGGCCGAACGCGCTTACGACCGGCTCGCCACCGGCAAGGACCGCGCGGTGCCCCTGCAGGAGCTCAAGGCCCTGGTGGCCGAAGGGTTGGAACTGGCCGCAGGCCCCACCGACCTTCCCGTGCTGGACACCGCCGCCCTCTCGGCCGCCCTGCCCGGCCATGTGGCCGCACGCCACGGCGGCGACCGGGTGCGGGCCATGCGGCATGCGTTGCAGCGGCTGTGCGCCTGCCTGCCCGTGGGCGACCTGGGCACCTGGCCCCCCGACCAGCGCACGGCCCTGTACCTGTGGGCACTGCCGTTGGACCTGATCGACGATCTGGAGCGCTGGAGCCTGGCCGAGCGGCGCGCCCTGGTGGCGCTGGTGAAGGCCAAGGGCGAGGCCACCGAGACCCGCCACCAGCTGCTGCTGCGCCGCCATGCCCGCCTGCGCGCGGCCTGGGCGCGAGCGGCCCGGTGACGGACGTCACCTTCGGCCGTTCGCCGCCTGCCGACCTTCACGGTCCCAACGGCAGGCACCATGGCCCAGGCCCACTACGACGTGTTGATCATCGGTGGCGGCACCGCCGGCATCATGACCGCCGCGCAGCTGCACCGCAAGGCGCGCAAGCTGCGCATCGCCATCCTCGACCCCGCGCGCGACCATTGGTACCAGCCGGCGTGGACCCTCGTGGCGGCGGGCGCCTTCCGCATGCAGGACACCCGCCGCGACGAGGCCGCCGTGGTGCCCGATGGCGTGGACCTGGTGCGCGAAGCCGCATCCCGGTTCGAGCCCGAGGCCAACACCGTGCACACCGCCAACGGCCGCGCTTACACCTACGACCACCTGGTGGTCTGCCCCGGCATCAAGCTCGACATCGACGCCATGCCCGGCCTGCGCGAGGCCCTGGCCACCGACCGGGTGTGCAGCAACTACATCGACCCGGAGAAGACCCGCCGCGTGATGAAGGGCTTCCAAGGCGGCGTGGCCCTCTTCACCCAGCCCGCCACGCCCATCAAGTGCGGCGGCGCGCCCCAGAAGGCCGCCTACCTCGCCGACGAGTTCTTCCGGCGCCGACGCCTGCGCGACCGCACCAAGCTGGTCTTCGCCACCCCGGGCTCGGTGATCTTCGGTGTGCAGCCCTTCCGCACGGCCCTCGAGGAGGTGGTGCGCACCAAGGGGATCCTCTTCAAACCCTTCCTCAGCCCGGTGCGCATCGATCCCGTGCGGCAGGAGGTCCATTTCCGGTGGTGCAAACCCGGGGAGGACCATGGCCCGGCGGTCGACGCGCAGGAACTGCCCCAACGGGTCGAAGGCGGCGACACCATCGTGATGCACTACGACATGCTGCACCTGGCACCGCCGCAAAGCGCGCCCGACGTCGTGCGGCATTCCCCCCTGGCCTACGCCGATGGACCCAACAAGGGCTGGCTCGAGGTGGACATCCACACCCTGCAGCACAAGCGCTACCCGAACGTGTTCGGACTGGGCGATGTGGCGGCGCTGCCCACGGCCAAGACCGGCGCCGCCGTGCGTAAGCAGGCCCCCGTGGTGGTGGCCAACATCTTGCAACGCATCAAGGACGGGGCGCTCAGCAAGATGCAGTACGACGGCTACAGCAGTTGTCCGCTGGTGACCGGCTACGGCAGGATGCTGCTGGCCGAGTTCAAGTACGACAACGTGCGCGACAGCGACCCGCTGCTGACCCGGTTCTTCGACACCGGTAAGCCCCTGTGGAGCATGTGGCTGCTCAAGAAGTACGTCCTGCCCTGGCTGTACTGGAACCGGATGCTGAAGGGCACGATGTGATCTGAAGGACGGTCCCAGGGTCCTCACCCCAGCACGGGCCGGATCCAGTTCGTCCCTTCGCCGAACGGTGAACGCCTTCACCCAAGGTGGACCCCGACCAGACCCGCGCGATAGCTGGCGATGTTCCTCGTGGGAGGCTTGCCCCGGCCTCGCTGTCTGCCTTTCAAAGGTTTGATGGACAAGCGAATACATAGAACATGGCACGCCTCCCTCTCCTCCCGGGTGAACGCACTGAAGGACCAGCCGGAGACCCGCCGCGAGGAGAAGGGGAACACGGTGATGGTGCGGTTCCGCGGTTGACACGACGCATACCACTTCGTGGGTATTGACGCCGCCGGTCGCGGTCCAGAGCTTTACGATGCCGGTGGGTGATACAATACCTGCCGTCCGGTCATGCAGCACCCCTCACATCCATCCGTTCTGCTCACCGCCATCCTGGTGACAACCGCATTGCACGCCCAGCACGACGACGTGAACAAGATGGCCGAGATGCTGGCCCGCGAGGAGACCAGCTTGACCGTGGGCCGCGTGCGGTACGACCTCGTGGGCATGGACCACCCGAACATCGAAGACCCCACGACCATATTCCTGCGCGTGGCACGAAGAACAGCCGAAGGGTGGTCGGTCCATGTATACACAGGGGAAGGTGGCCATCTGGTCATGGCCGGCACCTTTTCCGACGAGGCGCTCACCGTGGCCGAAGGCACTTTCACGTTCCACCACCCCAACGGAGAGGTGGAGAGCACCGGTCTCTTTCGGAACGGGGTGAAATCGGGCGTGTGGAAGCGCTTCGACCCCCAGGGCAAGGCCCTGGCCGACCGGGTGTACGACCCGACCGCCCTGCCGCCGGACCACATGCTGGAATGCTGGTCGACCCTGTCGTGCAAGCCGTGAAGCACGGCGCGGCGCGGGTGCGCAAAGAGCATCCGGCTATCTTTGCGGCCCCGTAGAAAAGCCCTGATGGACAAGCGTTTCACGCAGTATGAAGAGCTCGACCTACCCAAAGTCGCCGCGGAGGTCTTGAAGCAATGGGAGGCCGAGGACACCTTCGGACAGAGCTTGGAGCTGCGCAAGGACGCCCCGCCCTTCGTGTTCTACGAGGGGCCGCCCAGCGCCAACGGCCTGCCGGGCATCCACCACGTGATGGCCCGCACCATCAAGGACATCTTCTGCCGCTACCAGACGCAGAAGGGCCACCGCGTGGACCGCAAGGCCGGCTGGGATACCCACGGCCTGCCCATCGAGCTCGGCGTGGAGAAGGAGCTCGGCATCACCAAGGAGGACATCGGCAAAAAGATCTCCATCGAAGAGTACAACGCCGCGTGCAGGAAGGCCGTGATGCGCTACACCGATGTGTGGAACGACCTCACCCGGCGCATCGGCTTCTGGCTGGACCTGGAGCACCCGTACGTCACTTACCACACGAAGTACATCGAGAGCGTGTGGCACCTGCTGAAGAAGCTGCACGACGAGGACCTGCTGTACAAGGGCTACACCATCCAGCCGTACAGCCCTGCGGCCGGCACGGGCCTCAGCTCGCACGAACTGAACCAGCCCGGCACCTACAAGCCGGTGAAGGACACCACGATCGTGGCGCAGTTCAAGGTGAAGCGCGATGCCGCCAGCGAGTTCCTTTTCCAGGATGCCTTCGGGGATGTCTTCATCCTCGCCTGGACGACCACGCCCTGGACCCTGCCCAGCAACTGCGCCCTCACCGTGGGTCCGAAGCTGGAGTACGTGCGGGTGAAGACCTTCAACCCGTACACCCACGCGCCGCAGACCGTGGTGCTGGCCAAGGCACGGCTGAACGCCTACTTCAACGAGAAGAACAAGGACGCCGCGTTCGCCGACTACAAGCAGGACGGAAAGAACATCCCGTGGACCATTGATGGTGAGTTCTACGGCCACCAGTTGGAAGGCGTGCGTTACGAGCAACTCCTTCCCTACGCTGAACCCGAGGGCGGCGGCGATGCCTTCAAGGTGATCGGCGGCGATTTCGTGACCACCGAGGACGGCACCGGCGTGGTGCACACGGCGCCCAGCTTCGGCGCGGACGACCAGCGCGTGGCGCGGCAGCACAACATCGGCTCACTCACCCTGGTGGACCTGCGTGGGCGCTTCAAGCCCGAGGTGACCGACTTCGCCGGCGAATACGTGAAGGCCGAGTACTACACCGCCGAGGAGCTGGCCGCCGAAGCGAAGAAGCAGGGCCGCGACAAGTACCTCAGCGTGGACGAGCGCATCGCCATCAAGCTGAAGACCGAGGGCCGCGCCTTCAAGGTGGAGAAGTATGAGCACAACTACCCGCACTGCTGGCGTACCGATAAGCCGGTGCTCTACTACCCGCTGGACAGCTGGTTCGTACGCGTCACCGCGAAGAAGGACCGCCTCATCGCGCTCAACAAGACCATCACCTGGAAGCCCGAGAGCACGGGCACGGGCCGCTTCGGCAACTGGCTGGAGAACCTGCAGGACTGGAACCTCAGCCGCAGCCGCTACTGGGGCATCCCGCTCCCCATCTGGCGCACCGCCGATGGCGATGAGGAACTCTGCATCGGCTCGTTGAAGCAGCTGAAAGAGGAGATCGCCCGCGCCGTGAAGGCCGGCGTGATGAAGGCCGATCCCTACGCCGCCTTCGTGCCCGGCGACATGAGCGATGCCAACTACGACCGCATCGACATCCACCGGCCGTACGTGGACGACATCGTGCTCGTATCGCCCGGCGGCAAGCCCATGCGCCGCGAGACCGACCTGATCGACGTGTGGTTCGACAGCGGTGCCATGCCCTACGCGCAGTGGCACTACCCCTTCGAGAACGAAACGACGTTCAAGGAGAAATTCCCGGCGGCCTTCATCGCCGAAGGCGTGGACCAGACCCGCGGCTGGTTCTACACCCTGCACGCCATCGCCACGCTCACGCAGGACAACGTGGCGTACAAAACCGTGGTGAGCAACGGCCTGGTGCTGGACAAGCACGGCCAGAAGATGAGCAAGCGCCTGGGCAACGCCGTGGACCCCTTCAAGACGCTGGACCAGTACGGCGCCGATGCCGTGCGCTGGTACATGATCAGCAACGCCTCGCCGTGGGACAACCTGAAGTTCGACGCCGAGGGCATCACCGAGGTGCAGCGCAAGTTCTTCCGCGCGCTCTTCAACAGCTACAACTTCTTCGCGCTGTACGCCAACATCGACGGCTACGACGGCACCGGCGAGATCGCACCCACCGAGAGCGACCGCTGGATCCTCTCGCGCCTCAACAGCGTGATGAAGCTGGCCGATGCCAACTACGCCGACTACGAGCCCACCATCGCCGCGCGCGCCATCCAGGATTTCGTGGTGGAGGACCTGAGCAACTGGTACGTGCGCTTGAACCGTCGTCGTTTCTGGAAGGGTGAGCTGGGTGCGGACAAGAACGCGGCGTTCCGCACGCTGCACCGCTGCCTTGAGGTGATCGCGATGCTCAGCGCACCCATCGCGCCCTTCTTCAGCGACCGCCTGTATCGCGACCTCACCGGCCGCAGCGTGCACCTGAGCGATTGGCCGAAGCACGACGAAAAGGCGATCGACCTGGAGTTGGAACAGCGCACCGCGCTGGCCCAGAAGCTCACTTCGCTCGTGCTCAGCATCCGCAAGAAGGAGGGCCACCGCGTGCGCCAGCCCTTGCAGAAGATGCTGGTGCCCGTGACCGACGCGGCGATGCGCACGCGGCTGGAGGCGGTCGGCGAGCTGGTGCTGAGCGAGGTGAACGTGAAGGAGCTCGTGATCCTGGACGCCAGCGAGAGCAAACTCACCAAGAAGATCAAGCCCGACTTCAAGAAGCTCGGCGCACGCATGGGCAAGTTGATGAAGAGCGTGGCCGCCGCGGTGAACGCCTTCAGCCAGGCGCAGATCGCCGAACTGGAAGCGAACAGCCGCATGACGCTCACGGTGGAAGGCCAAGAGGTGGAACTGCTGCGCGACGACGTGGAGATCACTGCCGAGAACGTGCCGGGGCTGAGCGTGGCCAGCGAAGGGCCGCTCACCGTGGCGCTGGACATCACCCTCACCGACGAGCTGGTGCAGGAAGGCATCGCGCGGGAACTGGTGAGCCGGATCCAGACCCTGCGGAAGGAGAGCGGGTTCGAGGTGACGGACCGGATCCAACTGTGGATCGAGACCCTTCCGGATGGGCCGATCCACGGTGCCGTGGCTCGTTTTGGAGCCTACATCGCGGCCGAAACACTCGCGTTAACCCCTGAAAAACAGCTTCTTACAGTTGGCGGTTCGCATCCGGACGGCACCCTGCATGCGGTGGAGCTGGAAGAGGGGATGAATTGCCGGATCGGCTTGTCGCGCGTGGCGCCGTAGCACAACGGGGGCGTATATTCGCGGATCTAAAATCCGGAGGGCGCCATGGCCAAGAAACCCACCCCCAAACCTGCGGCGAAGAAAAAGGTCGCCCAACCCGCCAAGAAGAAGGGTTCCGCCAAGGCGGCCAAACCTGCCGGGAAGGCTGCGGCCAAGAAGCCGGTGAAGCCGGCGAAAAAGACAGCTGCGAAGCCTGCGGCCAAGAAAGTGGCCAAGCCGGTCAAGAAGGCGGCCAAGCCCGCCGCCAAGCCGGTGGCCAAGAAGCCCGTGCCCAAAGCTGCGGCCAAGAAGCCTGCGGCCAAGAAGCCCGCCCCCAAGCCTGTGGCCAAGCCCGCCGCCAAGAAGCCCGCCCCGAAACCGGTGGCCAAGGCCGCCGTCGCCAAGCCCACGCCCAAACCGGCCCCGAAGGCCGTGGCCAAGCCTGCGGCCGCACCCAAACCCGCCCCGAAGGCTCCGGCCCCCAAGCCGGCACCCGCACCCAAACCCGCCCCGGTCGCCAAGGCCCCGGCCCCGAAACCCGCCCCCGCCAAGCCCGAACCCAAGGCCAAGGCCCCCAAGCCGACCCCCGCCAAGGAGGAAAAGGCCAGCACCCCCGTGGTGCGCATCAGCGGTGCCCCGGTGATGCCCAAGGCCGCCCCGATCGTCAAGAAACAAGTGTCCACCTTGGAATCCGCCGATAAGGAACGTTACAGCGACGAGGAGCTCGACGAGTTCAAGCAGATCATCCTCAAGAAGCTCGAAGAGGCCCGCAAGGACTACGACCTGTTGAAGCAGACCCTGGCCAACACCGACAACAACGGCACGGACGACACCAGTCCCTCCTTCAAGATGATCGAGGATGGCAGCGAGACCCTGAGCCGTGAGGAGACGGCCCAGCTGGCCGCCCGCCAGGAGAAGTTCATCAAGCACCTGGAGGACGCCTTGCTGCGCATCCGCAACAAGACGTACGGCATCTGCCGCGTCACCGGCCGCCTGATCAGCAAGGAACGCCTGCGCCTGGTGCCCCACGCCACCCTGAGCATCGAGGCCAAGCAGCAGATGGGCAGCTGATCGCCCGGGCATCAACCCCGAGGGCGTGAAGCGCGCGATATGGATCATCGCCCTGGTCCTGCTGGCGGACCAGGCGCTGAAGGTGTGGGTGAAGCTCACCTTCTACTACGACAGTGCCATCTCCATCCTGGGGACCAAGGGCTACCTGCACTTCATCGAGAACCGCGGCATGGCCTTCGGGCTGGAGTTCGGCGGCGACCAGGGCAAGCTGTTGCTCACGTTGTTCCGCATCGCGGCCGTGGTGGTGATCGCGCTGATCATCCGCAACGCCGTGCGCAGGGGCGCCTCCGGATGGCTGGTGGCGAGCCTGTCCCTGATCTTCGCCGGCGCGTTGGGCAACATCATCGACAGCACGTTCTACGGGGTGCTCTTCAGCGCCAGCACGCCGTTCCAGAAGGCGGTGCTGCTGCCCGAGGGGGGCGGTTACGCGCCGTTGCTCCACGGCGCGGTGGTGGACATGTTCTACTTCCCGCTCTGGGAGGGTCGGCTGCCGGCCTGGCTGCCGCTGTGGGGCGGGCAGCACTTCGTGTTCTTCCGGCCGGTGTTCAACCTGGCCGATGCGGCCATTACCGTGGGCATGGCGCTGTACATCCTCCTGCAGATGCGTCCCGCCCGGACCCCGCCCGCGCCGCCGCAGCCCATGCCCGAAGCGCCGCAGGAGGCGCATTCCGCACGGGACGCCGCTCAGTAGCTCGTGTCGATCCGCAGGCCGAAGAGGCCCTGCAGGCCCACCCCGCCGCGCACGCCCACACCGGGCAGGTCCCGGAAGGTGACCATGGGCCGCAGCTCATGGTAGAGATGCACCATGCGCCAGAAGCCGCGCCTGCGCCCCAGCCGCAGGTCGATGCCCAGCGGGATGTAGCCGCCATACCACGCCCCGTCGGTCTGGGCGTGACGCTCGCTCCGGTCCTCATCCGCCAGCTCCTGGTACGCCAACTCGCCGTGACCGGAAGCGCTCTCGAGCGACCGGTCGATGTGCTCCTCCACGACGACCTCACTGTTGAACGCCGCGCCGCCGAACGCACCGATGCCCCCGAAGAAGGTGACCCGGTCCGGGTTGCGCGTGCGGAACAGGAGGCTGGCGTCGAAGGCGATGAAGCTGGCCCGCAACCCGGCGGTGATGGTGCTGGTGCGCACACTGTCCACCGGGTAAGCCTGCCCGGTGACCGCCGAGGTGAGCGTGTCGTACACCGCACGGTCCGTCCGCGACCATCCGGTGTTGGTGATGGTGCCCGGCACGAACATGTAGCCGAGCCGCAGTTCCGGCCCGCGGCGCCGGCCCTCCACCACGCGGCGGCCGAGCACGAGGCCGAGGTCCATGGCGATGCTCACGGAGCCGTAGCCCTGCACGAGCAGCTGTTCCTGGTGGCCGCTGAGGTCCTGGCCCAGGATGCGCGAGTTGTCCGTGATGCCGCGGAGCTCGGTGAGGGTGAGCGGGGAGAAGGTGCTGCCCAGGCCCCCGATCGCGGCCTGGCCATAGGCCACCACCGGTGCGTTGGTGCTATCGGGCATCTGGGCCACCACGGGCAGGGCGGCGGTGAGCAGGGCGGGCAGGGCGAGGAGGCGGTGCAGCATGGCGGGAAAGCGATGGAACACCAAGGTAGGGCCATCGGTTCGCGGCGCCGATGACGGGCCTCAGGTGGTGGCCGGTCTGATCAAGGCGTGGGAACGGGCCTGCCGGCCGCCTCCTGCCGGCGCATCCACTTGGGCTTTCGGGGCGGGCCCCATGTGAACGCATAGCCCATGCGGAAACCGATGTAGGCCAGGTGACCGGAGAAGGTGCCTTCGGACCTGTTGGAGGTGAAGCCGTACATGTTGTAGCCGCCATCCCAGAACGGGGTGACGGATGCGCGCCCTTCCAAGGCGATCATCAGCCGGTCCAAGCTGGGCGGGCTGTAGGATGCGTTAAACCGGAAGCCGACCATGGGATAAATGTCCAGGTCGGCACCCAGACCGCCTACGAAAACACCGATCGTGCCTGTGTCCGTGGACGCGGTGTGTCCGAATAAGGTGGTGATACTCGTGTTCCATCGAGGGTTGATGCCGGCCTCCACGGCGGCATCCAGGCGCCATCGCTCCCGCACATGCACTGGGATGCCCGCGAAGGCCATGCATTCCCAATAGTAGAACTCTGGCAGCAGTCTGGTCTTTCCTTTCACCCGAGCCGTAGTGGAGCCCGGCGGGTTGCCGTGCGCGGGATCATCCACCTGTGCTTCGATGCCGAAGAACGGCTGGGTCACATCCACCAAGGCCCCGTATGACCATCGTTCGCGGGTGTGACGTTCGTAGGACAGACCCACGTTCCATTGCGTAAGCCCAACGATGCGCAGCTCGCGCGGCGGGCCGCTCGTGTGCGTACTGCGGGGGGGCAGGGACCAGAACCGGCCCACCGAGATGCCGAAGGCGTTGTTGGTCCAGGCTTCACGCACCGGCTCTTGAGCAGCGGCCTCGAACGACCAAGCCACAAGGAACGTGGTGAGCGTCCCGCACGAGGTCATTCGGATGGCGCTCATGGTTCATTCGGTCCCGCGCAAGTGCCTCGGCACTTTGCCCGGCCCGAAACCCATGGCGTAGTGCACCTTCAGGCCGATGTAGTTCAACCCCTGGTTCCACGTGCCCCGGCTTTCACTGGTGGTGCCCGGATAGGCCAGGTAGGTGCCACTGTTGAAGTCATCCACCCACGACCACTGCACGAAGGCCGTCACCCCCAGGCGGTTCGTGTTGCCGAACTGCCACTCCTTGCCCAGCCCCAGGCGCAACAAGGGCACGAAGCCGTTGCGGTGTTCGGAGGTCATTGTGAAGATGTTGTAGCGGATGTCCGGCTGATCGCGGGTTTGAACGCTGCGAGCCCCGAAACGCGGATAAAAATCCAAACTGGACCAGCCCAGCCCAAAGCCGACATGAACATAGGGTAGTTGCGGACCTCTCGACAGGCCGAGATCACCGCCGGCCCAGACCACCGCCAGCCCCATCCGTTCGGGGGAATAACCTTCTCGCTGTGAAGGATAGTCAACTCCATACACCTCCTTGGCGTTGATCTGCCATCTGAAGGTGAATGGGAGCCGGACGTACTCCAAGTCCACCCCGAGTGCCAGCCTTCCGCTCCAGACCCGTTCCCGAACACCCACGGACAAGCCATAGCCCATCGCGTGGCGGCCGCTCATCAGGTCGTAAGGCCCGCTCTGGTGGTCGAAATGGACCGCTCCGCCATATAGACCGGTTAGCGAAACGATAGCAGCTTTGCGCGACGCGACCTGTGCCGTCGCAGGGCTAAGCAGCAATAGCCCAAGCCCCACGGCCAGCAAAGTTGCACTTGACTTCATGGCCAGAACATCTCGTTTCGGCCTTATGGGCAATTCTCCCCTTGGTCAGGCAGCGTATAATCCAATGCCATATTGACGTAGTTGGAAGAAGGATACTCCCAATACCCCTTGGCCTCCTGGTCCAGATAGCTGGCGATGATCGGCACCTGTACCACTCTGGCCTTCAAATACTTGCGTTTCTTGGCCCTGGTCTCAGTGTAACCCGCGACAATCATACACTCTTCAGCGGCATTGTACCGGCCGTGCGACCGAGCGAGCAAATCGGCCTTTCGTGGCTTCCAATCTCCATTCACCTTCTTGTAATGCCAGATATGGGCCGTTGCGGAACTGTGATCCCAGAAGTGCCAGTACTTGACTTGAAGCTTCCAGTTTACATTCTTACTGCCGGAATTGTACTCATCCCAGCAATACTGCCACCAGTCGCTTTTGCAATCCGGAAAGTTCACGGTGCCCCCTTTCTGCAAGAGCGAGCAAGGGTCCTCCGGGTCTACCGACTCCGGATCCAACAACCACTGTTCGTAAGTGGCACAATCGCAGAACGACCACTGTTCGCCATTCGCGTCAATGACATGGATGACCCCGTCGATCATGACAGCATTGTTCTCGTTGAACATAGAGGCCATGATGTCGTCATCATAGGGTGAGTTCAGCAGCGGGCTCTCCGCAGGATGACCACCGTTGCCCAAGAAGAGTGCTTCTGCATCAGCCAATGTACGACGCGCCGAAGTGAACGAAAGCGCATTCTCAAAGTCCATCAACGGCTGCTCATCCACGAACCCCAACTGGTCGGCCATATCGTTGTAGTCATCTTCCGAAAGATGGCCGTACTGAGCCTCGAAGTCGTCCAGGTGCGCTTCATACACCGCCTCAAGGCAGTTGTACACATCCGTGAAATGCTGCTGGTCGGTGAACGACAACATTCCACATTCCACCGTAACGCTGTCGATGCAATCCGCGCCACCGTGCTTCGGTGATGCCACGCCTGTTGTCGAGGAGATGACCTCATCGGGCTCCTTTCGGCATCCCAAAATGATGACCATAAGAAGGAAGGCGACCACGGTGAATAGGGAATTGCGCCGCATGGTGATTGGATTTCATTCGAACCTAGACCTTGGTCCCTTCTCAACCGAACCCTCTAGTGCTCAATTCTTCTGTGCCTATACCAACCGAAGTGGGGGTTAATGAACTGATAACCAGGATCATATAGAGAATCATCCTTGGATTTGCCTTCGGTAAAAGCCCACATACGTTCACTCAGCGTGGTGCTGATGATACGCCTCAGGTGGTGGCGAGCGGCCGGGCCACCAGCCCCTGGGCCACCAGCAGCTCCGCGATCTGCACCGCGTTGGTGGCGGCGCCCTTGCGCAGGTTGTCCGCCACGATCCACAGGTTGAGGGTGCGGGGCTGCGTGTCGTCGCGGCGGATGCGGCCCACGAACACCGCGTCGCGGTCGTGCGCCAGCAGCGGCATGGGGTACTCGTCCTTCGCCGGCTCGTCCTGCACCACCACGCCCGGCGCCTCGCGCAGCAGCCGACGCACCTCCTCCAGCTCGAACTCCCGGGCGAACTCCACGTTCACCGCTTCGCTGTGGCCGCCCGTGACGGGCACGCGCACGGCCGTGGCGGTGACGCGGATGGCCGGGTCCAGGATCTTCTTCGTCTCGTTCACCAGCTTCATCTCCTCCTTGGTGTACCCGTTCTCGGTGAACACATCGCAGCGGGGGATCACGTTGCGGTCGATCGGGAAGGGATAGGCCATCTCGCCGGTGATGCCGCGGCGTTCGTTCTCCAGTTGCTGCACCGCCTTCATGCCGGTGCCGGTCACGGCCTGGTAGGTGCTCACCACCACGCGGTCCACGCCGTAGGCTCGGTGGAGCGGCGCCAGGGCCATCACCAGCTGGATGGTGCTGCAGTTGGGGTTGGCGATGATGCGGTCCTCGGCGGCGAGCACCGCACCGTTGACCTCGGGCACCACGAGCTTCTTGTCGGGGTACATGCGCCAGGCGCTGCTGTTGTCGATCACCGTGCAGCCCGCCTCGGCGAAGCGCGGGGCCCACTCCAGGGACGTGTTGCCCCCGGCGGAGAACAAGGCCACATCGGGCCGTGCGGCGATGGCGGCCTCCATGCCGATCACAGGCACTTCCCGGCCCCGGAACCGCACCGTCCTGCCGGCGCTGCGGTCGCTGGCCACGGCCAGCAGTTCATCCACGGGGAATCGGCGCTCCTCGAGCACCTTGAGCATCACGCCACCGACCAGACCGGTGGCACCGACAACAGCGACCTTCATGCGATGGGCGGCGCCAGGGGGCGCGCACCGAAAGTACTACCTTGCTTCGCTCAGCCCCATGCTCCGCGCCGCGCTCCGCTTCATCGCCCTGTCCGCACCCCTGTCCCTCACGGTCGCCGCGACCGCCCAGGTGACGGACGACTTCAACGACAACGACTTCACCAACGGGCCGGTCTGGAGCGGGGATGTCGCGCTGTTCACATGCGTGGGCGGGCAGCTGCGCAGCAACAGCCCCGGTGCGGCCAACTACCACTTGAGCACACCCAGCACCCAGGCGGCCGTGGCCCAGTGGGAGTTCTTCGTGAACCTCAAGTTCAGCACCAGCGGGTCCAACTATGCCGATGTGTACCTGATGAGCAGCGCCGCGGACCTGGCCAGCGGGGTGGACGGCTACTTCGTGCGCATCGGCGGCACCCAGGACCGGGTGGAACTGTTCCGAAGCGATGCCGGTACGGGCACCTCCCTGGTGGCCAGCACCGACGGCATCGTGAACAGCAGCAGCGACAACCCCTTCCGCATCCGGGTGGAACGTGATGCCGCCGACCTCTGGACCCTGGAGACCGATGATGGCAACACCGGCACCTACACGCTGGCCGGCAGCATCACGGACGCGACCCACACCAGCTGCACGCATTTCGGCATCCGCATCGAGCAGAGCACGGCCGCCAGCCCGGTGAACAACCACTTCTTCGACGACATCAGTGTGGGCCCGATCCCCGTGGACCTGACACCGCCCTCCGTGGTGAGCGTCACCGCCACCAGCGCCACCAATGTGGACGTATCCTTCAGCGAACCGTTGAACGGCGCGGCGATCGGGACCTTCGACATCCTGCCCGCCATCGGCGTGGGCAACGCGGTGCTGGACGGGCTGGACCCTGCACGGGTGCATGTCACACCGGCCATCGCGCTCACCAGCGGCGGCACCTACACGCTCTCGGCCAGCGGTGCGCAGGACCTGGCGGGCAACGCGGCCGGGGCCAGCAGCACCGCCTTCAGCTACTTCGTGCCGGACGAGGCGCTGCCTGGCGATGTGGTCATCAACGAGATCTTCGCCGACCCCACGCCCGTGGTGGGCCTGCCGGAAGCCGAATTCGTGGAGGTGTTCAACGCCAGCACCTCCAAGACCTTCGACCTGGGCGCCTGGACCCTGAGCGATGGGGGTACGCCCGCCGCATTGCCGTCCGTACTGCTGCCCCCTGGCGCCTTCGCCATCCTCACCGACGACGCCACCGCGCCCCTTTTCGCCGGCTTCGGCACCGTGGTGCCTATCGGCAGCTTCCCGGCGCTGAACAACGATGGCGATCCGCTGACCCTGCGCGATGACAACGGCCTCGCCATCGACACGGTGACCTATGCGCTGTCCTGGTACCACGACGCGGTGAAGGACGACGGTGGATGGAGCCTGGAGCGCATCGATCCCACCACACCGTGCAGCGGCAGCGCCAACTGGACCGCGAGCAGCGCTCCGCAGGGGGGCACCCCGGGTGCGCAGAACAGCGTGTTCGCCATCATCCCCGATACAGCGGGCCCCGCCTTGCTGTCCGCCCAGGTGCTGTCACCCACGCAGGTGCGGCTGCTCTTCAGCGAAGCCATGGATGCCGCCTCGCTGGCCGCCGGCACCTACACGATGGAACCGTCCGTGGCGGTGAGCACCGTGGTCGTCGAGAGCGCGCTCGCGGTCCGGCTCGACCTGGGTACTGCGCTGGTGGTGGGGCAGCTGTACACGGTGACCGTCGCCGGCGTGCAGGACTGCCCCGGCAATCCCATCGGGACAGCCGACCATGCGACCCTGGCGCTGCCCGAGGCCCCCGTGGCCGGCGACGTGGTGATCAACGAGCTGCTGTACGATCCGCGCAGCGGTGGCAGCGACTTCGTGGAACTGCTCAATCGCAGCACCAAGACCCTCAGCCTGGCCGACCTGATGCTGGCCACCGAGACCGACGGTCAGATCACCGGCCAGCTGCCGGTGAGCGCACAGCCGGTGCTGCTGCTCCCGGGACAGTACATCGTGCTCACCGAGGACCTGAACGACCTGCAGGGTGCCTATCCGCAGACCGTGGTCGACCGGGCGTTGCAGACGGACCTGCCGAGCTACAACAACGGCGCGGGTGTGGCGGTGCTCCTCACCACGGATGGGGATACGCTGGAGCGGTTCGGCTACGACGACGACCTGCACTTCGAACTGCTGAACGACCTCGAAGGCGTGAGCCTGGAGCGCGTGGACCCTGCGCGGGCGGTGGACGACCGGACCAACTGGCACAGCGCCTCGGAGCTGGCGGGCTGGGCCACACCGGGCTTCAGGAACAGCCAGTTCAGCCAGGCACCGCAGGCCACCGGCACGCTGCTCATCGATCCGGCCATCTTCAGCCCGGACAACGACGGCCACCAGGACCTCCTCACCGTGGCCTACCGCTTCGGTCGGCCGGGGTACACCGGCACCCTCACCGTGTTCGACCTGGCCGGCCGGCCCGTGCGCGCGCTGTTGAACAACGCCCTGTTGGGCATGGACGGCGCTGTGAGCTGGGACGGCATCCGCGACGACGGCGCCAAGGCCCGCATCGGCCCCTACGTGCTGGTGATGGAGGCCTACGACCTGGAGGGCAACGTGGAACGCATCCGCCGCACGGTGACCCTGGCGCACCGGCTGGAGTGAGGGTCCTAACCGGCCGTGGCCCGCGCCGCCTTCTCCAACCGCTCCAGCCGCTCCACCAGCTTGTCCAGGTTGCGGAAGTGGATGTAGCTCTTGCGGTACTTGGCCACCTCGAAGGCGGGTGAGCCCATGTAGGCCTCGCCCGCCTTGGTGTCCTTGCTGATGCCGCTCTGCGCCGCGATGATGGTGCCGTCGGCGATCTTCAGGTGGCCGATGATGCCCACCTGCCCGCTGAACATGCAGTTCTTGCCGATCCTGGTGCTGCCCGCCACCACGCCGCCTGCCGCGTAGTACGTGTTCTCCCCCACCTCCACGTTGTGCGCGATGTGGATCAGGTTGTCGAACTTGACGCCCTTGCGTAGGATGGTGCTGCCCAGCGTGGCCCGGTCGATGGCGCAGTTGGCGCCGATCTCCACGTCGTCCTCGATCACCACGTTGCCGATCTGCGGGATCTTCTCCCCGGCATCGGGGCCCGTGGCGAAGCGGAAACCGTCGCTGCCGATCACCGTGCCGCTGTGGATGATGCAGTTGGCGCCCACCACGCAATCGGAATAGACCGTCACGTTGGCGAAGACGGTGGTGTTGTCGCCGATGGTCACGTTGTCGCCGATGTAGGCCTGCGGATAGATCTTCACGTTGTTGCCCAGCCGCGCGTTCGCCCCGATGAAGGCCAACGGCCCGATGTAGCAGTCCGTGCCGTAGGTGGCGCCCGGCTCCACCACCGCCTGCGGCGAAATGCCCTTCTTGTCCAGCTTGATGGTGTTGTACATGGCCAGCACCTTCGCGAAGGCGGCCTGCGCATCGGTCACGCGCACCAGGGTGGTCTTCACCGGCGCCGTGAGCTGGAACGACTCCCCGATGATCACCACGCTGGCCGTGGTGCCGTACACGTATTGTGTGTAGGCCGGGTTGGCCAGGAAGCTCAGCGATCCGGCCCCGCCCTCCTCGATCTTCGACAGGCGGCTTACCGTGGCTTCCGGGTCGCCTTCCACGGTGCCTTGAAGAAGTGCTGCGATCTGTGCGGCGGTGAATTGCATGGCGGGTGATTGCTGAAGGCGGCCAAGGTAGGGGGAAGGACCTCTCCATCGTTGTACGCTCCTGCGCCGATCCCCCGCGGGGGCCTTGGCATCCGCTCCTTCCCACACCCGCGTCCCCGGTACCTTTGCAACTTCCCCGGAAACCCGATGAACGCCCTCGATGTCCGCGACAAGGTGCGCCTGCTGCCCCATGCACCGGGCGTGTACCAGTTCTTCGACAGCGAGGGGAAGATCCTCTACGTGGGCAAGGCCACCAGCCTGCGCAGCCGCGTGGGCAGCTACTTCGCCAAGAACCACCCCGACGGCAAGACGCGCCTGTTGGTGAGCAAGATCGCGGACCTGCGCACCATCCTCACCAGCACGCCGTATGACGCGCTGTTGCTGGAGAATTCGCTGATCAAGGAGTTCCAGCCGCGCTACAACATCCTGCTGCGCGACGACAAGAGCTATCCCTGGATCCGCATCCGCAACGAGCATTATCCGCGGATCGAGGGCATGCGTAACCCGGTGGACGATGGCTCGGAGTACATCGGGCCGTTCGCCTCGGCGGGCGCCATGCACACCGCCCTGAAGCTGGTGCACAAGCTGTACAAGCTGCGCACCTGCAACTACGACCTCAGCCCGGAGAACGTGGCCAAGGGCAAGTACAAGCGCTGCCTGGAATGGCACATGGGCAATTGCCGCGGGCCGTGCGAAGGCCTGCAGAGCGAGGAGGACTACGACGCCAAGGTGGCGCAGGCACGGCAGGTGCTCAAGGGCCGCATCGGCGGCGTGGTGCGGCTGCTGAAGGAGCAGATGCAGGTCCACGCGGAAAAGTTGGAGTTCGAGCAGGCGGAGGAGATGCGCGTGCAGATCGAACAGTTGGAGAAGTACCAGGCGCGCAGCACCGTGGTGAGCCCCACCGTGGGCGATGTGGACGTGTTCGGCCTGGCGCGCAACACGCAGAGCACCTTCGTGAACTACATGCGCGTGATCGACGGCGCGGTGGTGCACGGCGTGACGGTGGAGCTGAAACGGCGCCTGGACGAGCCCGATGAGGAGGTGCTGCAATACGCCATCGCCGAGCTGCGGCAGCGCTTCCGCAGCAACGCGCCCGAGGCCGTGGTGCCCATGGACCCGGGGATCGAGATGCCGGGACTGGCCTTCACCGTGCCCCAGCGCGGCGACAAGAAGCACTTACTGGAAATGGGCGAGCGTAACGCCAACTACTTCATGCTGGAGAAGCAGAAGCAGGAGGCGCTGGTGGACCCCGAGGCCGCCACCGACCGCATCCTGGAGCAGTTGAAGCAGGACCTGCGGCTCACCGAGCTGCCGCGCCACATTGAATGCTTCGACAACAGCAACACCCAGGGCACCGATCCGGTGAGCGCCTGCGTGGTGTTCAAGGACGCCAAGCCCAGCAAGAAGGACTACCGCCACTTCAACATCCGCACCGTGCAGGGCCCCGATGATTTCGCCAGCATGGAGGAGGCCGTGGAACGGCGGTACGCCCGCCTGCTCACCGAGGGCGAACCGTTGCCGCAATTGGTGGTGATCGACGGCGGCAAGGGCCAGCTGCACGCCGCGCTCAACGTCTTCGACCGCCTGGGCCTGCGCGGCAAGGTGGCCCTGGTGGGCATCGCCAAGAACCTGGAGGAGATCTTCTTCCCCGGCGACCCCTACCCGCTGCACATCGACAAGCGCAGCAGTAGCCTGCGGCTGATCCAGCACATGCGCAACGAGGCACACCGCTTCGGCATCACGCACCACCGCGGCAAGCGCAGCAAACGCATCGTGCGCACCGGCCTGGAGGACATCCCCGGCATCGGGCCCGCCACCGCGCAGAAGCTGCTCACGCGCTTCGGCTCCATCCAGGGCATCCGCGAGGCCAAGGCGGAGGAGGTGGCGCAGGAGATCGGCGCGAAGAAGGCCGAGGTGCTGATGCGCAGCCTGGGCCCTCAGGGACCGTTCACGAATTGATCGGCGGGGTTCAGTCCTCGAACCGGACCACGCTCTTCAGACGCGCCTCGCCGGCTTCGTTCTTGTACGGCTCCTTGATGACGATGTACCTGGTCAGCACGTGCGTTCGCAGGTAGAGGCAAAGGAAAAAAACGGCCACCATCGTGATCCACAGCGGGACGACGACCCATTCCGGACCGGCCCAATTCGCATTGATGCTGACAAAGACTAACAGGTAGCACACACCGGAGGTCCAATAGTACGCCTTCCCCCGGTGCAGGGCCAAGCCCACCACACAGGCAATGCACCCCACCACGAATAGGGCCAAAATGAACCAGTCCACCCCCCGCATGTTCTGGGCCGATCCCAGGATGAGCCCCAACACCGCCGCCAAGCCGAGCAGCACCATCAGCGCCACATGTCCTGCCTTGTACTTCCGACGCCGCGCCAGGGTGGGCACCTCCCGAATGCGCTCCGCCAACCGTTCATCCGGAACGTGGCTGTTCCCATGCAATTCGTCATACACCTGCTGGGCGCTCGCGCCGGCTTCGATCCTGTTGCGGATCAACCTGTTCTGTTCGCGCTTGGTCATGGTTGCTTGGGTCGGTGGGATATGTTCGAAAAACCAAAGTGATAAGAAATGATGTTGCCAATACGATCAGGGTCAGCACCTACTCCTTCTGTGACAAAGAACCGGTCTCAAGGTGAAAGGGTGAAACAGGACTGGCGCTTTTACCGTTCGCACCGATGCCAGGTCGCCGCTTCTTTCTTACGGCCTCACTATCTTCGTAACATGAAGCTTGATGAGGGATCCTTGGCCATGCTACGCGCGTATTTCGCCGAACAGCCCGTGAAACAGGCCCATTTGTTCGGGTCGTTCGCCCGGGGCGTGGCGGATGCGGAAAGTGACGTGGACATCCTGGTGGAACTGGACCATTCCAAGCCCATCGGACTGCACTTCATCCAAATGGGCCTCGACATCGAAGCCCTGCTGAACCGTCGTGTGGACCTGGTGACCACCAAGGCACTGAGCCCTTATGTGAGATCCTTCGTGGACCGGGACAAGCAACTGATCTATGCGCGCAGCTGAGGCGGACAAGGCCCGGTTGCTGCACATGCTGGATGCCATTGAGCAACTTGAGGCAAATCCCGCTTGTGCTTCCGAAAAGGCGTTGGATGAGGATGCCATGCTCCGCTTCGGTACGGTGAAGCTCATTGAGATCATCGGCGAGGCGGCGAACATGCTCACCAAGGAGGTCCGCACATCACATCCCGAGGTGCCATGGAACCTGATCATCGGGATGCGTCATCGCTTGGTGCATGACTACTTTCGGATCGATACTTCCGTGGTAGCCGAGGTGGTCGGTATCCACATCCCCCGAACTCAAGGGTAAACTCGTTGATATCCTTGGCCACTTACCGGAGTGACTTGATCCAAGGATCAGGTTCCGCGTGCATTCGTGGCGACCTTTGCCACCGCCATGAACAAGCTCCTCCGCCAATTCGTCACTGAGGACCATCGGCGGCTGGTCGCCCTGCGCAAGGCTTTGAATGGTCCGGGGTAGCGCTGCTGCCCGTCGGTGGTCCCGGGGTCACACCAGCTCCCCGGCCAGCCAGCGCAGCCGGAGCTCCGCCAGCTTGGCCTCGTACCGGGCCACCAGCGATCGGCGTTCGGCGTTCACCAGCCCCAGTTGCACCTCGCGCAGTTCGATGCCCGCGAGCGACCCGATGCGATAGCCTTCCAGCGCCACCTCCACCTGCAGGCGCGCGCCGCGGAGGTTCAGCTCCTCCAGCGCCACCCGCTGCATGGCCGTGGTGTAGCCGACCCACGCGTTCAGCACGCTCTCCTCCAGGCCGAGCTCCGCCTGCGCTTCGGCGATCGCGGCCTGTTCACGGCCCAGCTTGGCCACCTCCACGGCGCTGCGTGCCTGGAGCCCCCGGAACAGCGGTATGCTCACCCGCGCCCCGTAGTCCGGGCCGAGCGCCCGGTTGCTCTGCAGGAAGCCCACGGCCGAGCGGCTCGAAGTGTATCCGTAGTTGGCGAAGACGTCGACCTGCGGCAGCAGTGCGCCACGCAGTTCCCGCGTACGGTGGTCCGTCGCGATCCGCTCCTGCCGGGCCTGCTGCAGCGTGCTGTTGGCCTGCCGCGCCGCTTGTTGAACATGCACCAGGTCCAGGGTGTCCGCATCGGGCACCTCCGTGGCCACCTCGAAAGGCGTCGCCGGATCACGGCCCAGCAGGGTGTTCAGGCGGCTGGCGGTGACGGCTTCCTGCTCCTGCAGGTCCAGCACGGCCGCACTGTCCGCAGCCAGGTCGAGCTGCGCCTGCACCAGGTCCAGCCCGCTCATGCTTCCGTGGCGCTCGCCCGTTCCGGTGATGCGGAGCCGCTCCTGGGAGATGCGGACACCCTCGCGCTGCACCGCGATGGCCTTGCGCAGTTGCACCAGCCGGTAGTACGTGTCGAGCACGTCGAAGGCCGTGGCCTCCACGCGCTGCCGCAGATGCGTGCGCCCGAGCTCCTCCATGGCCTCCGCGCGGCCCTTGGCGGCGAACATCGCCAGCCCGTCGAACACCGTCCAGTTCAACTGCACGGCGGCGTCCAGCACACGCTGATCGGCATTGGGCGCCTCGCGCGTCTCCCCGCTGAAGAAGGTCTGCTTCGTGGCGCTGTTGTCGATGCTGTACGCGCCGACGGCGTCCAACGTGGGCAGCATGCCCGCGTTGCCGGGGCTGTTCAGCAGCTCGGCGCTGCGGGCTTCCAGGCGTGCCGACCGCACCCCGTGGTTCCCCTCCAGGGCGATGCGCACGGCCTCCTCGGCGGAGAGCATCTGTGCGCGGAGGCCGGCGGTGCACAGGGCTGCCGGCAGGACGAGAAGGAGGGGGAGAAGGGTCGTGGTGCGGAGCCGCCGGGGGGCCGGGCCGGCGGCCGCATGCAGGTCCTTCCGCTGCTGCATCCGGGCTTTCATGGCGCTGTGATCGGTGGTCCTGCATCCGTGCCGCCCGCTCCGCCCGGTGCCGCGCCCCGGGTCTCCCTGCTCATGTAGCTGTACAGCGCGGGCACCACGTACAGGGTGAGCACGAGCGAGAAGAGCAGGCCGCCGATGATGACGACGCCCATGGGGACGCGGCTCTTGGCGGCGGCGCCCAGGCCCAGGGCGATGGGCAGCACCCCGAGCACCATGGCCAGCGTGGTCATCAGGATCGGGCGCAGGCGCTGGGTGGCGGCATCGATCACCGCGTCGGTCTTGCGCAGACCGTGCTCCTTGCGCTGGTTGGCGAACTCCACGATGAGGATGCCGTTCTTGGTGACCAGGCCGATGAGCACGATGATGCCGATCTTGCTGAAGATGTTCAGCGTGTGGCCGCCCAGCCACAGGGAGAGCACGGCTCCGGTCATGGCCAGCGGCACGGTGAACATGATCACCATGGGGTCCACCCAGCTCTCGAACTGGGCGGCCAGGATGAGGAAGACCAGCACCAGGGCCAGGGCGAAGGCGAACAGCAGGCTGCTGCCGCTCTCGGCGAACTCCTTGCTCTCGCCGGCCAGGTCGGTGCTGAAGCTGTCGTCCAACACCCGGTCGGCGATGCGGTCCATGGCGGCGATGCCGTCGCCGATGGTGCGGCCCTCGGCGGGTGCGGCGCTGACGGTGGCGCTCACGTAGCGGTTGTACCGGAAGAGCTGCGGCGGGGCGCTCTCCTCGGTGAGCCGCACCAGGTTGTCCAGCCGGATGAGCTCGCCCTTGTCGTTGCGCACCTGTGCCTTGCCCAGGTCCACCGGCGCATCACGGTCGCTGCGCGTGGCCTGGCCGATCACCTGGTACTGCTTGCCTTTGTGGATGAAGTACCCATAGCGCTGGCCGCTGAAGTAGAGTTGGAGCGTCTCGGCCACGTCCCTCATGCTGACCCCCAGGGCACGCGCGCGGTCCCGGTCCACTTCCACACGCATCTCGGGCTTGTTGAACTTGAGGTTCAGGTCGCTCAGCCGGAAGGTCGGGTCCTGGTCCACCGCCTCCATGAAGGTCGGGATCACCGCCCGCAGGCGCTCGAAATCGGGGGCCTGGATCACGTACTGCACCGGCAGGTTGGCACCGCGCCCACCGCCGATGGTGGCCTCCTGGATCACGAAGGTGCGGGCCATGTTGTGCCGCTGCACCTGTGCCATCACCTGCCTGGCCAGCTGGTCCTGGGTGCGCGTGCGCCGGTCGGGCTGCACCAGCGTCACCCGGACGAACCCCGCGTTGGCGCTCGTGGCCGATCCGAAGCTGGGCGCGGTGACGCTGAGCAGGGCCTCGCGCTCGGGCAGGGTGTCCACGGTGGTGATGATGTCCGTCAGGTAGTCGTTCATCATCTCGAAGCTCGTGCCCTCGGGTGCGGTGCTCATCACCATGAAGCGGCTCTTGTCCTCCATGGGCGCCAGTTCGCTGCGCAGCTGCCCGCCCACCAGGAAGATCAGTCCCGTGCTCACGGCCATGATCGCCCACGCCGTCCACCGCACGGCCATGAAGCGCCGGAGCGACCGCCCGTAACCCTCGGTGAGGCGGTTCAGGAAGCGCTCGCCCGCCTGGTGGAACCGGCTCCGCCGATGCCGGGCACGCAGGAAGCGGGCGCTCATCATGGGGGTGAGCGTCAAGCTGACCACGGCACTGATGATGACCGCCCCGGCCACGGTGACGCCGAACTCGCGGAAAAGACGGCCGGTGAGCCCGCTCAGGAAGATCACCGGTAGGAACACCACGGCCAGGGTGATGGTGATGCTGACGATGGCCATGGTGATCTCCCGGCTCCCCTCGTGGCCGGCACGAACCGGGTCCATGCCCCGCTCGATCTTGGCGTAGATGTTCTCCAGCACCACGATCGCATCGTCCACCACGATGCCCGTGGCCAGCAGCACGGCCAGCAGGGTGAGGATGTTGATGCTGAAGCCGGCGACGTACATGATGAAGAAGGCCCCGATCAGCGAGATGGGGATAGCGATCACCGGGATCAGCGTGGTGCGCCAGTCCCGCAGGAACAGGAAGATGATCAGCAGCACCAGTACGAAGGCGATCAGGATGGTCTCCTCCACCTCGGTGATGGCCTTGCGGATGCCCGTGGTGGTGTCCAGCGCCACGGTGTACCGCAGGTCGTCCGGCATCTCCTTCTTGATGCGCTCCACCCGTTCGTGGAAGGCGTCGGCGATGGCGATGTAGTTGCTGCCGGGTTGCGGGGTGACGGCCACGGCCACCTGCGGCACCGCGCCATTGCCACGCAGCAGGCTGCGCTCGTTCTCGGGCAGCAGCTCGGCACGCCCCACATCGCGCAGGCGCACCACGGTGCCGCCCGCGTCGCGCAGGATCAGGTCGTTGAACTGCGCGGGGGTGGTCAGCCGGCCCATGGTGCGGATCGTGAGCTCGGTGCGGTAGCCCTCGATGCGGCCGCTGGGCAGCTCCACGTTCTCGCGCTGCAACGCCGTGCGCACATCGCCCGGGGTGATGCCGTGGCCGGCCATCCGCGCCGGGTCCAGCAGGAGCTTCATGCTGTACTTCTTCTCGCCCCAGATGTTGATCTCGCTCACCCCGGGGATGGTCTGCAGCCGCTCCTTGAAGTCGTTGGTCGCGATCTCGGTGAGCTCCAGCAGGCTGCGCTGGTCGCTCTGGATGGTCATGGAGATGATCGGACTGCTGTCCGCGTCGCTCTTCACCACGATGGGCGGATCGGCGTCCTGCGGCAGGTTCCGCACCGCCCGGCTCACCCGGTCGCGCACGTCGTTGGCCGCACCCTCCAGGTCGCGGTCCAGTTCGAACTCCACGGTGATGGTGCTCCGCCCGTCGGTGCTGATGCTGCTCAGGGTGCGGATGCCCGCGATGCCGTTGATGCTCTCCTCCAGGATCTCGGTGATCTGGCTCTCGATCACGTCGGCGTTGGCACCGGGGTAGTTGGTGGTGACGGTGATCACCGGCGGGTCCACGCTGGGGTATTCGCGCACCCCGAGGAACAGCAGCCCGATCACCCCGAACAGCACGAGCAGGATGGAGATCACCGTCGCCAGGACGGGCCGCTCGATGGAGAGGGAGCTGATGTTCATACTGATGCGCTCAGCGTGAATGACGAATGGTCAATAGTGAATGGAATCGATCCTGCGAAGGCTGCGGGCTCCGCTCCAGTTCAACAATCGGCCTTCTACATTCTACATTCTTCATTCTTCATTGATCATTCTTCATTCCGGGCGTGTCCCCTTCCCACGCGCCATGCCCACGGACGGGTCGTGGTGCCCACCTTGCCGTCGTTCCGGAACAAGTGGATCATGAACATGCACTACGGCTCTTGCATTTTCCGGGCGCCCGCGTTCGGTGAGCGCTTTCTTTCCGCCGGCCGCACCGCCATTCCATCCCTTACCGCCAGCAGGGCGCTGGTGATGACCGTATCGCCGGGCCGTACATCGCCGAAGATCTGCACGGCGGTCTCCGTCCGGATCCCGGAGCGTACCCGCGCGCTGCGGGCCTTGCCGCCCTTCATCAGCATCACCTTCTCCCCGCCGATGTCGGGCACCAGCGCGTCCGACGGGACCACAAGCGCATCGGCGATGGTGCCCAGGCGTACTTCCACCCGGGCATAGCCGCCCGGTGTGAGCCGCCCATCGGGGTTGGGGCATCGCGCCCGTATGCTGATGCTGCGCGTGCCGGGGTCCACGTCGGCCTCTCCGGCATACACCACGGCCGTCCAGTGCGCCGTGTCGCCCTCCACGGTGAGGTCCACCGTGCCGCCCGGGCGCAGGCGGCGCGCATGGCGCTCGGGCACCGCGAAGTCCACCTTGATCGGATCGGCCTGCACGAGCGTCGCGATCACCGTGCCGGGCGCCACGTACCCTCCGGGGCTCACCCGGCGCAGGCCGATGGTGCCGCTGAAGGGCGCGCGCACGGTGTACTTGTCCAGCAGGGCCCGCAGGTTGTCCACCGCGGCCTCCCTGCCGGTGCGCTCCGTCCGTGTGGCGTCAAAGGCCTCCTGGCTGATGCCCTTGGCCTCCAGGAGCCGCGCCTGGCGCTCCTCGGTGACCTGCGCCAGCTGCAGCTCGGCCTCGGCCTTGCGCAGTTGCGCCTGCAGGTCGTCGTCGTCGATGCGCAGCAGCACCTGCCCGGCCGATACGCGCCCGCCCTCCTCAAAACCGATCTGCGTGATGCGGCCGCTCACCTCGCTCTGCAGCGCCACGGATTCGTTGGCCACCAGGGTGCCGCTGGCGGTGAACCCGTCCTCCAGGGGCGTCGGTGCCAGCACATGCACCTGCACCGCCATGGGGCCCGACGGACCCCCGCCCATCCCATTCCCATCGCCGTTGCCACAGCCCGCAAGGGACCATGCGGCGACCATCGGCACCATGCCCAGGACCCTCATGCGTTCAAACGTTTCGTCGTCATTCTCACGGTCGGCGCATCGGCGCCCAGGTTGCGCACCATGCGCGTCAGCTGCCCGAGGAAGACCTCGCGCTCGGCCTTCCCCAGGCCCCGCAGCGCCTCCTCGTTCAGCTCGTCGTACGCCCGGCGGATCCGGCGCAGCGCCGGCTTTGCCTTCGGCGTCAGCTTCACCAAGTGCTTGCGGCGGTCGCCCGCGCAATCGCATCGCTTCACGTAGCCCGCTTCGCTCAACTGGTCCAGCGCCCGCGTCATGCTCACCTTGTCCAGCAGCAGCCGATCGGCCAGATCCTGCTGGCTAAGGTGGCCTTCGCCATCCTCGATCGTCACCAGCACGTAGTACCAGTTCGCCAGCTCCAGCCCGGACAGCTTGTGCTGCAGCCGGCTGAAGTACTGGTGCGCGGCCACGGAGCTCCAGTAACCGATGGACAGGGTGGACATGGTTGCGGGGGAAACGGTTGCAAATGTATCTAAAATGTGGATCGATGCCGCCGCAGGGGCCACGTGGTGGCCACATGGTCAAGGTGCGGGAGGGGGGCGGATCGAACCCCAGGACGGGCGGCACGGGCTCACGCCATGGCCACCACCTTCAGTTCAATGGCGATGGGCGTGGGCAGGCAGTTGATCTCCAGCGTGGTCCTGCACGGCGGGTCCTTTTCGAAGTACTCCTTCCACAGCCGGTTGTACACCTGGAAGTCATCCTTCATGTTGGTGAGGAAGACCGTCACGTCCACGATCTTCTCCCAGCTGCTGCCCGCATCCTCCAGGATCCAGCGCACGTTCTGGAACACGCTGCGCACCTGGGTCTCGATATCGTAGCTCAGGATCTTGCCCTCGGCATCGAGCTCCACGCCGGGGATCTTCTTCGTGCCCCGTTCGCGCGGCCCCACGCCACTGAGGAAGAGCAGGTCGCCCACGCGGCGGGCATGCGGGTAGTGGCCCACAGGCTCGGGGGCCTTGTTGGAGGAGATGCCGGACATGATGCGAAGATGCGACGAGCGCCGATACCGACCTTTGTGCCATGACCATGCGCTACCGTCGCCTCGGCCATTCCGGCCTCCAGGTCTCCGAGCTCTCCCTGGGCTCCTGGCTCACCTTCGGCAAGCTCATCACCGACGACACGGCCGGAGCGCTCCTGAAGCTCGCCTACGACAACGGTGTCAACTTCTTCGACAACGCCGAGATCTACGCACGCGGGGAGAGCGAGCGGGTGATGGGCCGCCTCCTGAAGCAAATGGGATGGCCGCGCGACACCTGGGCGGTGAGCAGCAAAGTCTTCTTCGGCACCGGCGGCAAGCTGCCCACCCAGGTGGGCCTGCACCGCAAGCATGTGGTCGAGGCGTGCCACGAGGCCCTCAAGCGCCTGCAGGTGGAGCACTTGGACCTGTACTACTGCCACCGGCCCGACCCCGGCACGCCGGTCGAGGAGACGGTCTGGACCATGCACTCCCTGATCATGCAGGGCAAGGTGCTGTACTGGGGCACCAGCGAGTGGAGCGCGGAAGGCATCCGGGAGGCGCATGCGGTGGCCAGGGAACACCACTTGATCGGCCCGGTGATGGAGCAGCCGCAGTACAACCTGTTCCATCGGGAGAAGGTGGAGCACGAGTTCGCAGCGCTCTACGATACGGTGGGCCTGGGCACCACGATCTGGAGCCCGCTGGCCAGCGGTGTGCTCACCGGCAAGCACACGTTGGAGGGTGACCCCTCCTCGCGCCTGCGTGCGGCGGGGTTGGACTGGTTGCGCGAACGCGAACTCACCGAAGCGCGATTACGGAAGGTGGACGAACTGAAGGCCATTGCCAAGGACATCGGACTTTCCCTGCCCGTCTTCGCCATCGCCTGGTGCCTGAAGAACCCGCGCGTGAGCACCGTGATCCTGGGAGCGAGCAAGGTGGCCCAATTGGAGGAGGATCTGAAGGCCGTGGAAGCGCAGGACCTGCTCACCGACGCGGTGATGGCGCGCGTGGAACGGACCCTGGCCGGGGAGGATCTGCGCGTGGTGTGACCGACGGCAACGGCCGGGTGGTGCGAACGGCGGGACGGGACGCGTCCGATCATGACCGCCATCAAACTCTTTCGCCGGTGCCTGCGTAAACTTGGCACGTCATGCTGCGCAGGACTTGGGGATCGAGGAGCTTGCGGGTGCTCGCCGGGCTGTGTGCCGTGGTATTCGTGCTCGTGGGCTGGAGCAGCGCCACCACCCCGGTGCGCGGGCCGCACAGCGCCGTGGAGCTCTTCTTCCTGCGCGACCAGATCCAGGGCCTGCCGGTCCAGTTCGGCACCTACTTCGTCACCGCCGGCCGCTGTGCCGGCTGCCACGGCTACGACTCGCTGGGCATGGCCAGCGTGGACAGCAACGGGGTGAGCGTGAACGTGGTGGACGACTGGCGCAGCACCATGATGGCCAACAGCGCCCGCGACCCCTTCTTCCTGGCCAAGATGGAGCACGAGGGGCTGGTGAACCCCGCCCTCCAGTCCCAGTTGGAGCACAACTGCCTGAAGTGCCACGCCCCGCTCGCCGTGTTCGAGCAACAGCTGCTGGGCAACCCGCCCTTCACGGCGGCCCACCTGGACACCAGCGTGATGGCCATGGACGGCGTTTCCTGCCTGGCCTGCCACATGCAGAACCCCGACGCCGCCGGCCACTACTTCTCCGGCGACCTGCACTTCGACAGCGCCCGCGTGTGGGGGCCTTACACCCAGGAGCAGATCAACGAGGCCATCATGGAGTTCTTCGTGGGCTTCACCCCCGACCAGGGCGCCCACATCCTCGACGGCCGCGTGTGCGCCGGCTGCCACACGGCCATCAACCAGCCGGTGGACCTGGACGGCAACCCCACGGGCACCAGCTTCTTCGAGCAGACCGTGTGGCAGGAGTACGTCAACTCGGTGTATTACGGCACCGAGGAGAACTGCCGCAGCTGCCACCTCCCGCGCATCGAGGATTCCATCACGCTGGCCTCCGAGTACGCCTTCCTCGAGGGACAGTCGCCCTTCGGCAAGCACCACCTCACGGGCGGCGGCACCTTCATGCTCAAAATGATGAAGGCCCACATCGGGCCGCTCGGCATCCCGGCCACGCCCGTGCAGTTCGACAGCACCATCGCCCGCAGCGAACGCCATCTGCGCAGCTCGGTGGAAATGTCCCTGCAGATGGCCGACCGCACGGACGACACCCTGTTCCTGGACGTGGCCCTCACCAACATCATCGGCCACAAGTTCCCCAGCGGCTTCCCCAACCGACGTGCCTTCGTGCAGGTGGTCGTGGTCACGGCCACGCACGACACCCTCTTCCACAGCGGCGGCTGGGACCAGGACTACGAAGTGCTGGGCCACGACACGGTGTTCGAACCGCACTACGACGTGATCGACCGGAATGACCGTGCACAGATCTACGAGATGGTGATGGGCGACGTGAACGGCGATGTGACCACCACGCTGCTGCGCGCCGTGACCCCGCTGAAGGACAACCGCCTGGTCCCGATCGGCTTCAGCACCGCGCACCCCAGCTACGACACCACGGTGATCGCGGGCGATGCCCTCACCGACCCGGATTTCAACCACGATGCGTTGGGCCTGGAAGGCAACGGCGGCGACATCATCCACTACCACATCCCCACCAACGGGTACGATGGCCCTTTGCAGGTGAAGGCCCGCGTTTGGTTCCAGCAGGTGCCCCCGCGGTGGAACCGGGAGATGTTCAGCCATTCGGGCACGCGCATCGATGCGTTCCGCACCATGTACGATGCGGCGGACAACACCCCGGACCTGGTGGCGGCCGATTCCATGGTGGTGCTCGGCAACGGCATGCCGGAACCGGGCGGCGGCCTGGCCGTGTTCCCCAACCCGACCCGGGACGGGCTCGTGCGGTTCACCCTGGCCGGTGCGGGCACGGTGCGGGCCTACGATGCCGGCGGCCGGCAGGTGCCGGTGACCACCGGCCGCCACGGCGATGCCTGGTGGTGCCGCCTGCCCGAGGAGCCCGGTACCTACCACCTGGTGGTGGGCGAGGGGGGGCGGGAGCGTGTGGCCCGTGTCCTGCGCCTCAGGTGAAGCGCCCCAGCACGGCACGCACCTGCGCGGTGTATCCGGCGCCGAACAGCAGCACGTGCACCAGCAGCGGGTACAGCTGGGCCGGTCCAGCGCGTTCCTCGGATCCCGGCTCCAGCGGGTGTGCGGCCTGGTAGGCGGCGAAGAAGGCCTCGTCAAAGCCGCCGAAGAGCCGCGCCATGGCCAGGTCCATCTCCCGGTGCCCGTAGTACACGGCCGGGTCGATGAGGACGGGCGTTCCATCCGCTGCGTGGACCACGTTGCCGCTCCACAGATCGCCGTGCAACAGGGCCGGCGGCTCGGCCGGGAAGAGCCCGCCCAGCCGTCCGTGGAGCCGCTCGAAGCGCCGCACCGTGCCGGCATCGAGCAGGTGGCGGTCGCGCGCCAGCCGCACCAGCGGTTCCAGCCGGTGCCGCACCAGGAAGGTCGGCCAGTCCGCCTCCCGCGTGTTGCACTGCCGGAGGCTGCCGATGTAGTTGTCGCGCTCCAGCCCGAACATGGACGCGCTATGCCGATGCAGCCCGGCCACCGCCCGGCCCAATGCCTCCCACGAGGCCGTGGTGCGCAAACCGCCTTCGATGTGCTCCATCAGCAGGAAGGCGTCGTCGTGGTCCTCGCCATGGCCCACCACCACGGGCACCCGCACGGCACCGGTGGCACGCAGCCGTTCCAGCCCGTCCATTTCCGCCGCAAAGAGCCCGGGATGCCGTTCGGCATGGTTCACCTTCACCACCCACCGGCCCACGTTGCTGTACAGCCGGTGGACGGTGTTGATGCTCCCACCGCCCAAGGGCTCGGCCAGCTCGATGTCCACCGCCTCGCCCGTGTGCCTGCTCAACCTTTCGCACAGGCGCTCGATCAAGGAGCCGGGCAGGGGCATGGCCCCAGAAAGATATCGTTCGCAGCGCGCACCGATCGGGAACATGCCGCCATCCCCGGGAGGTGGCGCGCGGGTCGGCACCCCACTGCGGGGAAGTCGCACCCCCGGGAATGACGAAGGCCGCCTCCCATGGAAGCGGCCCGTGGTGGAGAATACCGGAGTCGAACCGGTGACCTCTTGCATGCCATGCAAGCGCTCTGGCCAGCTGAGCTAATTCCCCAGGATGTCACCCCCGCCCTGCGGCGAAGGGGCACAAAGATAATCGATCGTTCCGGTACCGGAAATGGTGGATGGCGCATACATCTGAACCGACCATTTCCGAACTTGCGGATGACCCGTCGGCAATGACGCACATCTTCCACGCCACGGACCTGTCCGAAGCCGGTGCTTCGGCCTTCCGGCATGCGCTGCGCATGGCCGTGGCGGCGCCGTGCAAGCTCACCATCCTGCATGTGGCCGATGGGAAGGCGCATCGCAGCGACCTGCCTTCGGTGCGCCAGATGCTGGTGGAGTGGGGCCTGCTGCGGCACATGGAGGACGAGGAGGGCCTGGCCGCGTTGCGGCTGGCCGTGCGCAAGGTGATCAGCAATGAAGGGGATCCGGTCCCCGCCTGCCTGGCCCATTTGATCCGCCACCCGGCCCAATGGATGGTGCTGAGCACGGGCCAGCGCACCGGCACGGAGCGGCTCCTGAAGGCGTCGGTGGCCGAGGGCCTGATCCGCAAGTCCCGGGTGCCGACCCTGGTGGTGCCCGCCGGGGTGCCCGGCTTCGTGCTGCCCGACAAGGGGCGCCTGGCCCTGCACCGGGTGCTGCTGCCCGTGGGCCCGCCGGCCTTGGCCCGCATGGCCGGGATCGGCCTGCACGAACTGCTGCGCCGGTACGGGTCCGACCGCGTGGAGGTGCACACCCTCACCGTGGGGGACGGGACCAGACCGGCCGACCTGGAGGACCGCCTGAACGGCTGTGCTTCCTTTGTGCACCACCGCGCACAGGGCGACGTGGTGGAGGCCATCGGCAAGGCCGCCGAGGAGCTGGCCGTGGACCTGGTGGCCATGGCCACCGAGGGGCACGATAGCATTGGCGATGCCGTGTGGGGCAGCCGGGCCGATCAAGTGTTGCGGCACGCCCGTACGCCCGTGCTGGTGCTGCCCTCGCACCTGCCCTCCTGATACCGTATCTCGGGACCTGCCGGACCGGACCTCACTTCATGCCCGGGGCCCCGCTCAGGCCCCGCGCCGGTGACGGTCCGCAGCGGCCAGCCAGGCGCGGAAGTCCTCCTGGGCGCGCACGGCGACCTGTTCCTGCGGTGCCGGACGGTACCGGTTCCGCTGGCGGGCATCGATGATGCGTGCCTTCGCCGTGTCCGCCCATTGCAGCTCCAACATCCGCAGCACTTCCTGCCGGGCGGCGGCATCACGCAGGGGGAAGGCCACCTCCACGCGGCGATCGAGGTTGCGTTCCATGAGGTCGGCACTGGCCAGGTACACCAGCTGCCGCCCTTGTGCGTGGAAGACGTAGGCCCTTGCGTGCTCCAGGTAGCGGTCCACGATGCTGATGCCTTCGATGTTGGTGCTGGCCCCCGCGATGCCGGGCACCAGGCAGCAGATGCCGCGCACGATGAGGCGCACGGGCACTCCGGCACGCGAGGCATCGTACAGCTTGCCGATGATGGCCCGGTCCTCCAGGCTGTTCACCTTGAGCAGGATCCCCGAGGGCTTGCCCGAGCGCGCCTGCTCGATCTCGCGGTCGATCAACACCTCCAGTCCGCTGCGCAGTCCGGTGGGAGCCATCAACAAGTGCCGCACCTGGGGCCGGTGCCGCCGGTCCGCCAGGTGGTGGAACACCTCGGCCACCTCCCGGCACAGCTCGGGATCCGCAGTGAACAGGCCGCAGTCCGCATAACGTGTGGCGGTCCCTTCGTGGAAGTTGCCCGTACCGAGGTAGGCGTAGCGCCGTAGCTGGCGTCCCTCGCGTCGTTCCACCAGGCAGAGCTTGCCGTGCACCTTGAGCCCTTCGAGGCTGTACAGCACCTGCGCACCCGCCGCCTCCAGCCGCTCGCCCCATTGCAGGTTCGACCGTTCGTCGAAGCGCGCCTGCACCTCCACGAACACGGTGACCTGCTTGCCGGCGCGCAAGGCTTCCAGCAGGGCCTCGCCCACCTGCGAATGCCCGGCCACCCGATAGAGCGTGATGGCGATGCGGCGCACCCCGGGGTCCCTGGCGGCCTGCCGCAACCAGTCCACCACCACCCCGAAGTCGTGGTAGGGGAAGTGCAGCAGCAGGTCGCGGGCGGCGATGCGGTCGAAGAGCCGCCGGCGTGCGGTGGGACCGGGGCGGGACAGCGGCGGCCGGGGCGGGTCGTGCAACGCGGCATGCCCGCGCACCGGGAGTTGCATAAGGTCGCTGAAGTGGTGGTAGCGGCCGCCCGCCACCATGTCGGGACCCTTGAGCCCAAGCAGCGCCCGCAGGGCCTTGCGCACCCCGCCAGGCATGCGCTCGTCGTACAGGAACCGGCTGGGCACACCGGTGGAGCGCTTGCGCAGGCTGCGCCGCACCTTGTCCACCACGCGCTCCCCGAACTCCTCCTCCAGGTACAGGTCGGCGTCGCGGCTCAGTTTGATCGCGTAGCTGTCGATCAGCTCATGGCCCGCGAAATGGGTCTGAAGTCCCAGGCGTAGCACATCGTCCAGGAAGAGCAGGGCCGTCTGCCGCGGTGCGGAGGGCAGCACCACGAAGCGCCCCAGGGCATCGCTCGGCACGTTCAGCAGCACCAGCCTTTCGCTGCGCTTGCCCTTGCCCTTCGGCCGCAGCCTGCACACCAGGTACAACCTGCGGTCCTCGATGAAAAGGGCGTTGCCCTCGCGCACCTCGGCGGTCTGCAGGAGCGGGGCCACGCGCGTGTTGAACACCTGGAGCACGTGGGCATGCTGGCGCTTGTTGAGCCGGTCCTCGCGCAGGATGTGGATGCCATGGCGCGCCAGCGCGGGCAGCAGGATGCGCCGGTACAGGCGGCCGAACTGCCGTTGCTGCCGCAGGGCCGTGCGGTTGATGCGGGCGATGAGCGCTTCGGTGGTGATCCCCAGGGCGGTGCGGTCGCGCTTGCCCAGCTTGGCCAGCGATCGCAGCGAGGCCACCCGCACCCGGTAGAACTCGTCCAGGTTGCTGCTGTAGATGGCCAGGAACTTGATGCGCTCCAGCAGCGGCACGTTCGGATCGCTGGCCTCCTGCAGCACGCGGTCGTTGAAGGCCAGCCAGCTGAGGTCGCGGTCGAAGAAGGGATCGTCCAGCACCTGCGGGGCAGGCCCGTGACCCTGCCGCGCCCGCTGGCGCGCCAATGCCAGGTTCATCCGTTTCTGCGCCCCGAAGCGCCGTTCGGCGTAGGCGGTGTGAAAGCGGTGCGCCTCCAGGTAGGCCAGGTTCTCCCGCGCCCATGCGCCCTGCTTGATGCTGCGCCCGTTCACGGTCTCCAGCTCCTTCTTCAACCGGGCGCCGTGCTCCTCGAAGTCGGCCTGACCCGCCTTGGCGCTGTCGGCATCGCACAGGATGCGCTGCAGCAGGGTGCGCGGCCGTTCGCCCATGCGCGTGGCGGCGATCAGGGACCCGATGCGCCGCACCTGGCCCGCCGGAACGCCCTGCGCCCGCAGGAAGCCCGCCGCCAGGCGCACGCTCTCCCGTTCGTGCCCGGCGTAGGCCCGAGCGTACCCCGTGTCGTGGAACAGGGCGGCCAGCTCCAGGGCCCACAGGTCGGTCTCGTTCAACCGGTGTGCGCGCCCGATCTCCAGGGCCGTCCGCGTCACCGCCAGGGTGTGCTCCAGGTCGTGGAACCGGAAGCGCGGGCCGATGTGCTTGCTGAAGTGCCGCCGCACATGCAACCGCGCCTGCTCCAGCACGTCCTTGCGTTGCGCCGCCTGCATGAGGGTCGCAAGTTATCCGCCGCCGCCCCCTTTGGGGCGACCGTTATCTTTGAGCACACCGGCCGATGGAGGTCCACCATGCGTTCAGCCTGCAGCGGGCCTTGGTCGGCGGCACCTTCGCCCTCCTGCTGGGCGACCCTTTCCGCGATGCGCAGACGGCCCGCCTGATCGAAATGGCCGAGGCCGTGGCCCAGCGCCAGGGGATGTCCAAAGGGATGCAGGCCCGGCTGGCCTTCGTGCTGGTGGAGGCCTTTCAGAACATCATCCGTCACAGGCCCCGGGCCGATGCCGATGGGGGGGACAGCGGTTTCATCCTGCGCACGGTGCCGGGGGGCCAGCAGGTGATCACCCGGAACCCTGTGGCCGATGCCGATCTGCCGGCGTTGCACGGTGCGTTGGACAAGGTGATCGGCAAGTCGCCCGAGCTGTTGAAGGCCCTCTTCCTGAGCGTGCTGCAGGCCAATGCTTCCACGGCCAAGGGCGGCGCCGGGCTGGGCCTGATCGAAATGGCCCGCCGCAGCGGCCACGATCCCGCTTACGCGCTGGAGCCCCTGGGGCCTGGGCGTCATTCGTTCACCTTGCAGGCGGTCCTGGGGGAGGCCGTCCCTTGGTCCATGGGCGCCGCGGCCGAAGCGTTCAAGGTCCAACGGGACCTGGGGGTGGTGGCCGCCCTGCACGGCGACCCGTCGCCGGCACAGTTCTCCGCGTTGGTGGCCCTGGTGCACGACCAGGAGCCGGAGCATGCGCCACTGCACCATTGCCTGCTGGCGGCCACCCAGCTCGTTGAGGATACGATGGGCGAACGTTCCGGGCCCGTGCTGGTCGCCGTGCGACGAAAGGCGGGCGGTGGTTGGTGCGTGGGGATGGGTGCGGCCTTCGCCGCGCCGAAAGCACAGCGCTTGGTGGAGACGGTCGGCGCACTTGGACAGGAGTCGGCCATCAACCGGCAACGCCGTTACCGGGCGGCGCTCGAGGGCCGCGACCCGGCCGGTGCGGGCCTGGTGGAACTGGCGGTGCGCTCCGTCAGCGGGCTTGTCGCCGCTACCCGGCCCCTGGAGGACGACCTTGCGTTCGTGTGGCTGGAAGCCCGCTGCTGAACCACCGGCCACCGTTCATCGCCGGTCGGCCCTGCTGGCACAATTCCTGCCCGGGGTGCTGTGTTATACCATCCGGACATCCACACCGCTCCGATGCTCAACGCGCTCTTCCATGTCCTGGAACGGTTCGAGGCCTGGTTCGACCGGCGCTTCGGCTGGTTCTTCACCAACGGGATGAAGGACCGCGCCCGCCGGGAGGCGGCGCTCACCAGCGCACGCACACGTTCTTCGCCTCGGTGAAGAACCGCAGCGCCTCCCAGCCGCCCTCGCGCCCCACGCCGCTCTGCTTGGTGCCCCCGAAGGGCGTGCGCAGGTCGCGCACCATCCAGCTGTTCACCCAGACGATGCCCGCCTGGATGCCGCGGGCCACACGGTGTGCCCGTTGCAGGTCGCGCGTCCACACCACGCCGGCCAGGCCGTAGGGCGTCGCGTTGGCCAGGGCCAGCGCCTCCTCCTCGTCCGCGAAAGGCTGCAGGGTGACCACGGGCCCGAAGATCTCCTCCTGGTTGGTGCGGCATTGCGGGCCCAAGCCCTCGATCACGGTGGGCTGCATGTACCAGCCGTCGGCCAGCGCGCCGGGCAGCCGCACCCGTTCGCCACCGCACAGCACGGTGCCGCCTTCCTCCCGGGCCAGCGCCACGTGGCCGAGCACCTTTTCCAGGTGGGCCTCGCTCACCAGGGCGCCCAGGTCGGTGGCGGCATCGGTGGGGTCGCCCACCCGCAGGGCGCGGGTGCGTGCCACGAAGGCCTCCTTGAACCGGTCGTACAGGCCGCGGGCCACCAGGATGCGCGACCCGCAAAGACAGATCTGCCCCTGGTTGCGGAACGAAGAACGCACCGTGTTGGCCAGCATGCGCTCGAAGTCGCAATCGTCGAAGATCACCACCGGGTTCTTGCCGCCCAGTTCCAGGCTGAGCTTCTTGAACAGCGGCGCGGCGGTGCGGGCGATCTCGGCACCCGTGCGCGTGCCGCCGGTGAAGGATACGGCGGGGATGCCGGGGTGTGCACTGATGGCCGCGCCCACCTTGGCGCCCAGGCCATGCACCACGTTGAGCACCCCGGGCGGCAACGCCTCGGCGGCCCAGGCCTCGGCCAGCAGATGCGCCGTGAGCGGTGTCACCTCCGAGGGTTTGGCCACCACCGTGCAGCCTGCGGCCAGGGCGGGGGCGATCTTCCAGGTGAAGAGGTACAGCGGCAGGTTCCACGGGCTGATGCATCCGGCCACACCCACCGGCTGGCGGTCGGTATAGTTCAGCGCCACCTCGTCCATCAGGTGCGCTTCGCTCTGCTGGTGCAGGATGGCCGTGGCGAAGAAGCGCAGGTTGGCCACGGCGCGCGGGATGTCCACCTCGCGGGCCAGCTTCACCGGCTTGCCGTTGTCCTGCGATTCGGCCTGTGCGAACCGGTCCGATCCCCGTTCCACCCGGGCGGCCACGCGCAGCAACGCATCGCTGCGGCCTTCACGCCCCAGCGCCCACCATCCTGGAAGGGCGGCCTGGGCCGCGGCCACGGCGTGGTCCACATCGCGCGCATCGCTGTCCGGGGCCGTGGCGTACACCTGGCCTGTGGCCGGGGCATGCACCGGCAGGGTGGTCCCGCCCAGCGCGTCCACGAAGCGCCCGCCGATGTGGTTCCGGATCGTCAACATGCCTGGTGCCGAAGGTACACGCATGCTCCCGTTGCGCACCAAAAAGCCGAAAGGCCTCCACGGTGTGGAAGCCTCCCAGCCCCTTGTTGCGCTGTCATTGAACGAACCTACTCGATGACAAGCATGGTCAATGCGCTTGTGGTATGCGGCACGGCCGACCGGCCGGCCGCGACGGTGCCGATCTTGTTCGCGGTGTTGCCGGGCGCTCCCGCTTGCGCAGGCTTGGGCCGGGCGGGGTAACGGAAGGGCGTGGCGCCCCGGACCGGGGGCGCGTTGCACAGGGCCAGCGCGGTCCAGAACAGCCAGGAGGCAAGGAGCGGTCGCATGGTCAGGGTGGCAACGCCGCGAACCTATACGGTCGATCCAGCGTCGAATGTTAACGACACGTTGATCGCCGTTAAAGAACGTTAACCCCCCGTTTGATGCCCCGGGTGCCCGGGTAGCTTTCGGACCGTGAACGAGCGGTGGATCCTGGGCCTGACGCTGGCCATCACCCTTGCGCTCGTGGGCCTGGTGGCCATCCAGGTGCGATGGATCGGCGAATCGATGGATCTGAAGGATGTGCAGCTGGGCCGCAGCGTGGACCATGCGCTGGTGGCCGTGGGCGAGCGGCTGGAGCGGCGCGAGGCCATGGAGCGCCTGCGCGGGCACGAAGGCTTTGAGCGATTGCGTCGCAGCGACAGCCTGACGGTGATCGACGAGCCGGCAGGTCCGGACGACGTGGTGGCCGACATGCTGTGGGGGCTGATCGCGCAGGAACAGGGGCGCCCCTTGGAGGAGCGCGTGCCGGCGCCCTTGTTGGATTCACTGCTGGGGGAGGAGCTGCGGCTGCGCGGCATCACCAGCCCGGTGCTCCATGCGGTGTTCGGTCCCGAGGGCCGGGTGCTGGCGGCCTCCCCGGGCGCCGATGTGCGGGTGCTGGCGGCCTCCCCGCACGCGGTGCCGCTCTTCCGCAACGACCCCCTGGGGCCCGGCCTGCGCCTGCATGTGGTGGTGCCCGACCAGGAACGGCTGGTGCGTGCCGCCATGCGCCCCTTGCTGCTGATGTCGGCGGCCTTCCTGCTGGTGATCGTGGCCGTGCTGGTCATCATCCTGCGCACCGTGCACCGCCAGAAGCGCATCAGCGACATCAAGAACGACCTGGTGAACAACCTCACGCACGAACTGAAGACGCCCATCAGCACCATCGCCCTGGCCTGCGAGGCGTTGAACGACCCGTCCATGCCGCACACCGAGCAGCAGACGCGCACGTTCGTGAACATGATCCGCGAGGAGAACAAGCGGCTGGGCGTGCTGGTGGAGAACGTGCTGCAGAGCGCCGTGGAGGACAGCGGCCAGATGCGGATCCGGCCGGTGGACCTGGACCTGCACGGGCTGATCGACGATGTGGTGCGCAACATGCGCATGCAGGCCGAGCGGCGCGGCGGCGGCATCGAGGTGTCCTTCGGCGCGGCGCTCCACCGGGTGCAGGGCGACCGCATCCACCTGACCAACGTGCTGCAGAACCTGATCGACAACGCCATCAAGTACGCCGCGCGCGAGCCCCGCATCCGGGTGCGCACGGAGAGCGACCACCACGGCATCACCGTGGCCGTACAGGACAACGGCATCGGCATCCCGCGTGCCGAGCAGCGCCGCATCTTCGACAAGCTCTACCGGGTGCCCACAGGCAATGTCCACAACGTGAAAGGCTTCGGCCTGGGCCTGAGCTATGTGCGGGCCGTGGTGCTGCGCCACGGCGGGCGCATCCAGGTGGCCAGCGAACCCGGCCAGGGCAGCACCTTCACCTTCCAGATCCCCTTTGAACATGGTTCCGGCACCCAAGCTCCTGGTGGTCGAGGATGACCCCAACCTGGGCCTCCTGCTCACCGAATACCTGCGGGCCAAAGGCTTCGAGGCCGACCTGCGCGCCGACGGCGAGGCCGGCCTCAAGGCCCATGCCCAGGGCCGCTACGACCTGCTGCTGCTGGACGTGATGATGCCCGTGAAGGACGGGTTCACCCTGGCGCGGGAGGTGCGCCGCACCGACCCCAAGGTGCCGATCATCTTCCTGACGGCCAAGAGCATGAAACAGGACACCATCCAGGGTTTCCTCGCCGGGGCGGACGACTACCTCACCAAGCCGTTCAGCATGGAGGAGCTCGTGCTGCGGGTGCAGGCGGTGCTGCGGCGAAGCACGGGCCAGGTGAGCACCGAGGAGGAACTGAGGTCGTTCACCATCGGCAGCTACACCTTCGACGTGCGCAAACAATTGCTGAAGCGCGGGGACCAGGAGCGCAAGCTCACCACCAAGGAGCACGAACTGTTGCGCCTGCTGTGCCTGCACCGCAACGGCCTGCTGGAGCGCCGCCAGGCCCTGCGCGAGATCTGGGGCGACGACAACTATTTCAACGGCCGCAGCATGGACGTGTACATCGCCAAACTGCGGAAGTACCTGCGGGAGGACCCCGAAGTGGAGATCGTCAACATCCACGGGCAGGGCTTCCGCCTCTCGGCCCGCGACCCGCAGTGATCACAAGGAGGCCGTGCGCCCGCCGTCCACCGGCAGGTTGATGCCCGAGATGTAGGAGCCCCCGGGGCCGGCCAGGAAGGCCACCGCGGCCGCCACTTCCTCGGGCCGTGCGAAACGGCGCAGCGGCACCTCGGCACGCATGTGCGCGGCCACCTCCTCGGCGCTTTGGCCGGTGCGCCCGGCCTTGGCCCGGATGATCGCCTCCAGGCGCTCGGTGGCCGTGGCCCCGGGCAGCACGTTGTTCACCGTGATGTTCCACGGGCCCAGCTCGTTGGCCATCGTCTTGGCCCAGTTGGCCACCGCCGCCCGCACCGTGTTGCTCACCCCCAGGTCGGGAAGCGGCTGTTTGACGCTGGTGCTGATGATGTTGATGATGCGGCCGTGCCCCGCCTCGCGCATGCCCGGCAGCAGCTGTTTGACCAACGTATGGAAGGCGAACAGGTGCTGGCGGAAGGCCAGCTCGAATTGCGGCAGCTCCGCCAGATGCACCGGGCCGGGCGACGGACCGCCCGCATTGTTCACCAGCACGGTGATGGGGCCGTCGGCCAGCGCACGTTCCACCGCCTGCTCCAGCCCGTCGGTGTCCCCCAGGTCGACCGGCAGCGCCCGATGCCCCTGGCCGGGCAGGGCCGCCACCACCTGTTCCAAGGCTTGGGCCTTGCGCGCCAGCACGGTGACGCTCGCGCCTTGGGCCGCCAGCGCCATGGCCACCGCCCGGCCGATGCCCTGGGTGGCGCCGCAGACCAGGGCGCGTTGGCCTTGCAGGTCGGTTCCGGTCATGGTCGGCCAAAAATAACCGCCCGGCCCGGCCATGCCCGCCGGCATGTTGATAACCAGCGGCCCCGCCAAGCGCTCGGTCCTCGTCCGCGGGGCCATCTTTGCCCACCTTCACACCGAAATGTTCCGCATGATGCACCGATACGCCCCGCTCCGCAACGCCCTCCTCGCCCTCCTGGCCTGCTCCGGCCTCGCCCGCGCCAGTGCCCAGGGCGTGGACGACTGTTCCCAGGTGGTCACCGATGCCCTGGCCGTGGGCGGCACGCTCACCTGGACGGGCGACAACAGCAATGCCACCATCACCGGGGACTATGCCCCGGGCTCCACGCTGGAGGGCTTCGGCATCCCCGTCATGTGGCACGCCTTCACCACTACGGCCTGCGCCGACGTCACCATCAGTTACTGCGGTTCACCCTCGGTGTTCTCGGACTTCTGGAACGTGCTGGCCACCTCGTGCCCGGCGACGAACGCCCTGGTGGTGACCCAGTTGTACGAGTACAACAGCTGCGGGGACGGCAACCCCACCATGCATTTCAACAATCTGCCGGCCGGCACCTACCTGTTTCCGGTGTGGACGGCTGCGGGCAGCGCCTTCGGGCCGTACGTGATCAACGTGTCGGCCGCGGCCTGTGGCGGTTCGCAGGCCCCGCCCAACGACCAGTGCTCGCAGGTGACGGCCGATGCCCTGGCCGTGGGCGACACCCTCACCTACACCGGTGACAACACCAACGCCACGGCCACCAACGACTTCGCCCAGGGTTCGCCCTTCGTCGGCGCTCCCGTGGTGTGGCACGCTTTCACCACCACCACCTGCGCCACCGTGGAGGTGCGCTACTGCGGCCAGAACCCGGTGTGGGAGAACAGCTTCGGCTTCCTGGCCACGGACTGTCCCGCCGACTCGGTGGTCTTCTTCAGCACGTACAACGACACCACCTGCGCCGATGGCAACCGCACCTACGTGTTCACGGAACTGGCCGCCGGCACCTACTACATCCCGGTGCTGCTGGACGCCAACAACAACGCCGTGGGCGCCTACACCATCGACGTGGTGGCCAGGGCCTGCGCCACGCCGCCGACCTACTTCGACCTGTGTGCGGACGCCATCGCGGTGCCGTTGAACACGGGCGACACGCTGACCCTGGTGGGCGACAACACCAACGCCACGCCCACGGCCGATTTCGTGCAGACCAGCCCCTTCGCCGGCGCACCGGTGGTGTGGCACAAGTTCAGCACTGTGGAGTGCGCCACCGTCACGGTGAGCTATTGCGGACTGAACCCGGCCTGGACCAATGCCTTCGGTTTCCTGGCCACGGGCTGCCCGGCCGACTCCATCGTGCTGTTCAGCACCTTCAACAACACCGATTGCGGCGACGGCAACCTCACCTACGTGTTCGAGGAGCTGGCCGCCGGCACCTACCTGCTGCCGGTGGTGCTCGATGCCAACAACAACGCCATCGGCCCCTACAGCCTGCAGGTGACCGCCGTGGCCTGCCAGGGCAGCAACACGCCGCCCAACGACAGCTGCGCCAACCTGGTGCCCCAGGCCTTGGAACCCGGCGCCCCGCTCACCTTCACCGGCGACAACACGGGTGCCACTTCCACGGGGGATTGGGAGAGCGGTTCACCCTTCAGCCTGGCCCCGGTGGTGTGGCATGCCTTCAGCACCGACAGCTGCATGGACGTGACGGTGAGCTATTGCGGGCTGAACCCGGCCTGGACCAATGCCTTCGGCTTCCTGGCCACCTCGTGCCCGGGTGATTCGGTGGTGTACTTCACCACCTTCAACGACACGGTCTGCGGCGACCAGAACTTCACGTACTACTTCCTGCAGCTGGCCGCGGGCACCTACCTGCTGCCGGTGGTGCTCGATGCCAACAACAACGCCATCGGCCCCTATGCCATCACCGTGGACGGCGTGAACTGCCTGAGCACGGGTCTGGATGCTGCCCCGGCGCCGACCCCCGCCCTCTACCCGAACCCGACCACCGGCGTGCTGAACGTGCGCAACCCGGGTGCTGATGCCACCTTCACGCTGGAGGTGCTGGACATGGCGGGTCGCACCGTGCATGCCGAACGTGCCCGCATCGCCACCGGCGCCGCCCACACCCTGGCGCTGGGCACCCTGGCACCCGGCGCCTACACCCTGCGCACCACGGCGCCTACGGGCCGTACCGAGCAGCGTTTCATCGTCCATTGATCGGCAGCCCGCAACGCCATGAGCCAGCCCATCACCACCGCAGCCCTTGCGCTCGCCCTGTTGGCCCCCGGAGCGTCCCTCCGGGCCCAGGGCGGAGCCCCGGCGAACGACCTTTGCACCGGCGCCACCGTGGTGGCCCTGAGCCCCGGTGTGCAGGAGACGCGCACGGGCAACAGCGCGGGTTCCACGGATGAGGTGGGCTTCGGCGCCGCGCAGGTGTGGGAGGCCTTCTCCATCGCCCAGTGCATGGACGTGACCGTGGACCTCTGCGGCACCTCGCCCGCGTTCGGCAACACGTTCATCAACCTGGTGATCGGGTGCCCGATCAACAACATCGTCAACACGGGCATCTTCGACCTCACCAGTTGCGGCGACAACAACGCCACGCTGTCCTTCGTGAACCTGGCCCCGGGCACCTACTACTTCCCGGTGATCAACGAACCGGGAAGCTCGGGCGCCTATACCGTGCACTTTCTGGGCCAGCCCTGCGCCACACCGCCACCGGCCAACGACGATTGCCCGGGTGCCACCGTGCTGACGCCCAACGCGGTCTGCACCCCGGTGACGAGCACCACCGAAGGCGCCTCCGGATCCCTGCCCGGCATTTCCTGCTCGGGCATGACCGGGGATGCCAACGACGATGTCTGGTTCAGCTTCATGGCCACGGCGGCCAGCCATACCATCGTGGTGGAACCGGCCCCCAACATGAACCCGGTGATCGACCTGCGCGACGGCACTTGTGCCTCCTCCACCTCCTTGTCGTGCGCCGACGCCGGGTTGCTGGGAGCCACCGAGAGCCTCACCGTGGGCGGGCTCACCGTGGGCACCACGTACTATGTGCGGGTGTATGATTGGTACGGTGGGCAGGCCAGCACGCCCGGTTTCACGATCTGCGTGACCGGTGGTGGTAGCGGCCCGGTGAACGACCTGTGCGGCAATGTGACGGCATCGCCCCTGGCGGTGGGCGGCACGCTCACCTTCACGGGCACCACCGTGGGGGCCACCACCACGGCCGATGCCTCGGTCGTAAGCCCCCTGAACGACGGTGTGGCCAAGGTGTGGCACGCCTTCACCCTGGCGCAGTGCGCCGACGTATCGGTGACTTATTGCGGTACGGCGGCCCCGTTCGACGAGGTGTACCTGGCCCTGTCGGCGAGCTGCCCGGCCGACCAGCCCCTCTTCACCACCCAGAGCGCGTACAACTGCGTGGACAACAACGCGCAGATCAGCTTCCTGGGCGTGCCTGCGGGTACCTACTACCTGCCGGTGGGCCGCTTCGGCCCGGGCTCCACGGGTCCGTACAACATCACCGTCAGCGCGGCGGCATGTGTGGCGGCACCGGACAACGACGCATGTGCGAACGCCACCTATTTCAGCGTGGTGCCCCTGGCGGGATGTCCCTCCGGCGCTGTCACGGGATACACCACCACGGCCACGGCCAGCGGTGCCGACCCCTCCTGCAGTTCCTCCACAGCTGACGTTCTCGATGTGTGGTACATCTTCGAGCCGGGCGGCAACAGCCAGGTGGAGGTGACCCTGAACCCGGTGACGGCCAGCAGCTGGGGCGTGGCGGTGTATGAAGGCTGTGGCGGCACCGAGGTGGCCTGTGTCCCGGGCCCCACCGGTCCGGTCACGGTGCCCACCACGCCCAACATGCCGCACTATGTGCGCGTGTTCTCCAACACCCAGTATGGGCTGGGCGGCACCTTCGACCTGTGCATCGGGGCCGATATCGCCACCGTGACGAACGGACCCGGAGGGCCGATCCCCTTCGCGGTCTTCCCCGACCCCGCCACCGGACAGGCCGATCTGCGTTGGAACGGCCCGGCGACCGCCGTGCGCCTGAGCCTGGTGGACCTCACCGGACGTGTGCTGCGGACCGAGCGGCGGACCATGATGCCGGGGACCGGCAACACGATCGAGCTGGGCGGCCTCGCGCCCGGCGGTTATGTGGTGCGTTGCGAGGCCGCCGAAGGCAGCTGGCAGCGTCGCCTCACCGTGCAGTAGGGCTTTTGGCGGGAGCGGCTACCTTGGCGGGGACAAACCCGCCCCCATGTACCGTCCCCTGGCCCTGCTGCTGGCCACCGTGCCCGTCCTTTCCGCTGTCGCACAGGTCCCGGGCAACGACAGCTGCGCGTTCCCGGAACCCCTCGCCATCCACGACCTGTTGGAATGCCCGCTGCTGGCCGTACCGGGTGACAACGGCCAGGCCACCTGGGGCGGCGACCTCCCGGCCTGTGATGGCAACGGACTGTCCTTCCCCGATGTGTGGTACAGCTTCAACAGCGACGTCCACTCCGAGGTGTTCCTGCAACTCGTGCCCGGGACCATCACCGACTGGGGCATCGAAGTGATGCCGGACAGCTGCCTGGCCACCTCTTTCGTGTGCGGGGTGTGGCCGCTCTTCCAATTCACCATCCCCACCGTGCCCGGTACCAACTACCGGATCCGGGTCTTCACCAACACCGATTTCGGGAGCCCGGGCACCTTCAGCCTCTGCCTCAGCGCGGCGATGCCCCAGCCGTTGTGCGACGGCGGTGTGGTGAAGACCGACCAGGGCGACACGACCGTCACCACATGCACCGATGGGATGGCCGACCCGTTGACGCTGGTGAGCTATTCGCAGGGAAGCGCCCCCACCACCTTGATCCTGACGGATGCGAACGACACCATCATTACCGAGCTTCCTGGCGGTCTGCTGGATGCGGACACCTTGCATACCGGCACCTACCGGGTCCACGCCGTGAGCTGGGACGGGAACCTGACGGGGCTGGCACCCGGGCGTTCCACGAACAATCTGCACAGCGACGGCTTGTGCGTGGAGCTGAGCGACAACCACGTTTCGTTGTATGTGGAGCTCTGTACGGGCATGACCGATGCGCAGGCCGATCCCCGGACGGTGCGGATGGATGGTGAGGCGTTGCTGATCGGCATCGGTGCGGCAGGCCCGGCGGCCCACGTCACCGTGCTCGATCCCCTGGGCCGGTTGCTGCACCGCGGACGTGCACCGGCCGGTACCGACACGCGCATCGCGCTGAACGGCCGGGCGCGGGGCACCCTCCTGGTCCGTCTGGACAGTGAGGGACGGGCCCCATTGGTCCGGCGTGTGCTGTACTGACGGCGGGAACCATCGGGCCGGAACGCACGTATCAGGGGGCCAAGCACCCTGTGCCATGCGTTGCATCCCCAGCTGTTCCATCGTCGCGTTCACGTTGCTGGCAGCGGTCGCGCTGCCCAACGGCCCGGTGCAGGCCCAGCCTGTTTCCGAAGAGGAGGGGCTGCTGCCCGTCATGGGCCGCGTCACCGACGGGGAAAAGAAATTGGAAGGGTGCGAGGTGATCACATACCGCGACAACGAGCGGGTGGGCACCTTCACCACCGACAAGAGCGGCAAGTTCGCCCTGGGCCTGGCCCTGGGCCGCAACTTCAGCATCGAGTTCCGCAAAGCGGGCTTCGTGCCCAAGCGGGTGCAGATCGACACGCATTTCCCGGAGCCCACCGAGGGTGTGGTGTTCGAACCGCTGGTGATGGACATCGGCATGCTGGCCGGATCCAAGTACAACGGGGTGAGCACCGATGAGCTTGATTTCCCCTTCGCCCTGATCCGCTACGATGCGCGTGCCGGCATGTTCGCCCAGGACCCCGAATGGACCATGGGCATGCAGCGCACCAACGGCGCCCTGCTGCTGATGGCCGGCCGCGTGGAGAAGCGCGAGCGCTGAGGCAGGCCCTTCCCCGGCCCGGCACTACCTTTCGGCGGAACAACCCTCCGCCATGGCCGTTCGCCGCCCCTTCAACCTCAAGCAATGGATCGCCGACAACCGCGAGCTGTTGAAGCCGCCAGTGGGCAACAAGAACCTTTATGCCGATGCCGGTGATCACATCGTGATGATCGTCGGCGGGCCCAACGCGCGCAAGGACTACCACCTCAACGAGACCGAGGAGCTCTTCTACCAGATCGAAGGCGACATCGAGGTGGGCATCCAGGAGGACGGTAAGGCCGTCACCATCCCCATCCGGGAGGGCGAGATGTTCCTGCTGCCGGCCAACGTGCCGCACCAACCGCGCCGCGGACCCGACACCGTGGGCCTGGTGATCGAGTGCAAGCGGGATGACCGGCCGATGCAGGACGGCCTGCAGTGGTACTGCGAGCAGTGCAACACCCTGCTGCACGAATACCGCTTCGTGCTGCGCGACATCGAGAAGGACTTCCTGCCCCGCTTCCGGGAGTTCTACGGCAACGAGGCCCTGCGCACCTGCCGCAACTGCGGTCATGTGATGGCCACCGACCCCCGCTTCTCCTGATGGCCGAGCTGCTGGCCATCGACATCCACACGCACATCCTTCCGGAGCACATCCCCGACTTCGGGGCGCGCTTCGGATACAAGGGCTTCATTCACCTGGACCATCACCGACCCGGCTGTGCACGGATGATGATGGACGACAAGTTCTTCCGGGAGGTGCAGGCCAATTGCTGGGACCCGCTGGCGCGGATGGACGAGTGTGACGGCCATCGCGTGCACGTTCAGGTGTTGAGCACCGTGCCCGTGATGTTCAGCTACTGGGCGCGACCGCACGACACACTGGAGCTGTCGCGCTTCCTCAACGACCACATCGCGGGCATCGTGGACCGCTGGCCGCACCGCTTCGTGGGCCTGGGCACCCTGCCCATGCAGGACACGGGCCTGGCGCTGCAGGAGCTGGAGCGCTGCCGGGCCATCGGCCTCAGCGGCATCCAGGTGGGCACCCATGTGGAAGGTGTCAACCTGGGCGATGCCCGTTTCCTCGAGGTCTTCCAGGCGTGCGAGGCTTTGGGCATGGCCGTTTTCGTCCATCCCTGGGACATGCTGGGCAAGGAGCGCATGGGCAAATACTGGCTGCCGTGGCTGGTGGGCATGCCGGCGGAGACCGCGCTTGCGATCGCGTCCATGATCTTCAGCGGCATGCTGGAGCGGCTGCCGCGGCTTCGTGTGGCCTTCGCCCACGGCGGGGGCAGCTTCCCGGCCACGCTGGGCCGCATCCAGCACGGCTTCGAGGTGCGCCCCGACCTGTGCGCGGTGGACAACCCGGTGGCACCCAGGAACTACCTCGGCCGTTTCTGGATCGACGCCCTGGTGCACGACCCGGCGATCCTGGAGCTGGTGGTGAACATGCTTGGTGCCGACCGTGTGGCGATGGGTTCGGACTACCCCTTTCCGCTCGGCGAACTACAGCCCGGCACCCTGATCCGCAGCATGCCGTGGGACGATGCGCGCAAGGAGATGCTGCTGAGCGGTGCGGCGCTCGGCTGGCTCGACCTGCCCCGCCAGCGGTTCATGCCCGGTCAGCGCACCAGGTTGACGTGACCGAAGAGAATGTGGTCCTCACCGTTCAGCTCGGTGTAGTCCACCCGCCATACGTAGGTGTCGATCGGTGAGGGTACCCCCTTGTACGTCCCGTCCCAGCGGCCGGTGAGCGCATCGGTCTCGAAGATCATCTCACCCCAGCGGTTGAACACCATCATCCGGAAGCGGTCGATCTCCTTACCCAGGGCGAAGAAGCTGTCGTTGATGCCGTCCGCGTCGGGCGTGAAGGTGTTGGGCACGTACAGCGCGCCATCGATGATCACCAGCACCTGGTCGATGGCCTTGCAGCCGTTGCTGTCGGTGAGCTGCACGGTGTAAAGCGTGGTGGTCTCCGGCCGCACCGTGAGCAGGCGCCCGTCCACGCTCTCCACGAACTGCACGGGGCTCCACAAGAAGGTCCCTTCGCCGGTGGCGACGAGGGTGGTGGCGTCCCCGTAGTCGATGGCCACGTCGGGGCCGGCATTCACCGTGGGAAGAGGCATGAGGTCGATGGACACCTGGGCCGTGTCGCTGCAACCATGGGCATCCGTGGCGATCACGGTGAAGGTGGTGGGCACGGTCACCATGGCGATGGGCGTCGCGCTCGTGTCGTTGTCCAAGCCCTGGGCGGGGCTCCACTGGTAGCTCACCCCGCCGCTGGCGAAAAGCGGCACAGGCGCGGCGGTGCACACCAGCGTGTCCGGCCACGCATCGGCCTGGGGCACCACCACCAGCACGGTCACCGTATCGGGCGTGACACCGCAGGTGTTGCCCACCAGCACCACGTAGTCGGTCGTCACCGTCGGGCTCACCACGGGGTCGGCCACGTTGAGCACGGCGATGCCCGGCGCGGGCAGCCAGGTGTAGGTGTCGCCGCCCCCCACCTGCAACTGGACGCTGCCGCCCTCGCATACCGCGGTGTCCGCTGCGACCGGGTCGGGCGGGGTGAACTGGACCAGCACGAGCACCGAGTCCGTGCCCTGGCAGCCGTCGGCCGTGACGATGGTGATGGTGAACAGGGTGGTGTCCGGGGGGAAGGCCAGCGGTGCGGGGCTTGTGGGGTCGTCCACGAAGCCGGCCGGGCTCCAGCTGTAGGTGGCGCCGCCGCTGGCGCTGATGACCACCGAGTCGCCCGCGCACATCACCGTGTCCGGTCCGGCGAACCCGGCCGGGTCGGCCACCACCACGTTCACCGATGCGCTGTCCGTGCCGCATTGGTCGGTCACCAGCACCGTGTAGGTGATGTCGCCGGGCGGGGTGGACACGGGGTCGGGCACCGTGGGGTCGCTGAGGCCGGTGGTCGGGCTCCACAGGTAGCTTGTGCCTCCGCTGGCCTGCAGTTGCACGCTCCCCCCGGCGCATACCGTGGGAACGCTGTCCACCGCTGCGTCCAGCGGGTCCACCACTTCGATGGTCACGTAGGCGGTGTCCGGCGGGGTGCAGTCCAGGCTGTCCTCCAGCACCATCATCACCGTGTAGGTCCCGGGTGCGCCGTAGGTGTGCGCTGGTTCGAAGTCCGTGCTGGTGGCGCCGTCGCCGAAGTACCAGGTGTAGGTGTTGCCGCCGTTGCTCAGGTTGCTGAACTGGGCCTGGCCGGGATGGCACACGTACTGCGGGCCGTCGATGGCGATGATGGCCAGGGCACGGGAGAGGGCGAACTTGAAGACGCCCAGGTTGCAGTTGAAGTTGTTGTTGGTGTTGCTCCAGGCACCGGGAGTGGTGGGGAAGTCGTTGTTGCCCCCGCAGCCGGCGCACACGGCCTGGTACACGTTGCCGTCCTTGTCGAAGCGGCTGGTGCCTCCGTCCACGTGCTCGGGGCTCTGGCTTCCGCCGAAGAAGGTGGCGTAGTTAAGGCCGGTGGCATCGGGCTCCAGCACCATCAGGTAGAAGTCGCTGCCGTCGGTGCTGGTCTGGAACGCGCCGGCGGTGGTGGGCAGGCCGACGGTGGTGCTGAAGTTGGGCACTCCGTTGTTGTTCACCTGGCCACCCCAGCCCGAGAAGTAGATCTGCCCGCAGTCGCTCACCAGAAAGGCCGAGGGGGCGATGTCCTCGGTACCGGCACCGCTGCCGATGCGCGTGCTCCACAGCGAGGTGGTCAGCGTGTGGTCGAACTTGTGGATGAACTGGCTGCTGCCGGGATCGGCGTACTTGCCCGGGGTCACCGGGTAGTTGCCCCGGGTCTGGCCCACCACGTACACCTCGCCGTCGGTGTCCAGCTGCACGAAGAAGCTTTGGTCGTATGCGGCCGTGCCCAGGTAGGTGGCGCCGAGCAGCGTGGTGCCGGCGGCGTTGTAGCGCATGATGTAGCCGTCCACATCCCCGTTGTGGCTGCCGTCCCAGGGCGTGCCGGCCATGGGCAGATCGGGGCTGGTGGTGCCGCCGGTGACGAAGACCTCCCCGTTGGGATCGAACTGCACTCCGAAGGCGCTGTCGTCGCCGCTGCCGCCCAGGTAGGTGGCCCACAGCAGGGTGGTGAGGTCCGTGTTGAGGCGGAAGACGTAGCCGTCCTGCTGCCCGCCGCCGAAGGCCGGCTGCGGCGCTCCGGGCGTCACCGGCAGGCCCGCGGTCTCGGTGCTGGTGGCCACCACCGGGTTCCCGTTGGGGTCCAGGGCGATCTCGCCCCGGAACGAATCGCCGTAGTTGTACGCCAGCGTCCCCGCGTTGTTGAGGCCGTCCGCGCCGGGGCCTCCCACGTAGGTGGAACCCAGCAGCACGTTGCCGTTCGCGCCCAAGCGGGCCACGAAGGCATCCACCCCGTCGAAGTGGTTGTAGCCATAGCCGATGGTGAAGTTCAACGACGGACCGCCGCCGAAGCTGCCGTCGTGGCAGCCGGGGGTGGTGGGGAAGTCCGCCGAGCCGGTGCTGCCCAGCACGAAGAGCTCCCCGGCGGCGTTGACCACCATGCTGTGCGGGGATTCGTTGGCGGCACCGCCCAGGTAGGTGCTCCACAGCAGCGTGCTGCCCGAGGCGTCCCACTTGCTGATGCCCACATCGATGGTGCCGCCCGCCATGCTGGCCTGGAGCGCGCCCACGGTGACCGGGTAGCCGAAGCCGAACACGATGCCCCCGCCGTAGAGGTTGCCGCCCGCGTCGTAGGTGGCCGTGAAGCCGAAGTTGTCCGCCGTGCTGCCCGAGTAGCTGGCGAAGGTCAACGTGGGGTCGATCACCAGGTGCGCCCGGCGATCATGGCCTTCGGGGAACCCGAACCCCAGCAGGTCGCCGTTCAGGTCGTAGCGGCAGGGGATGGTATCGCCGGGTCCGTAGGCGATCGGCGCCTCTTCCACCACGGTGCCGACGCTGGTGCGCACCACCAGACGGCCGTCCTCCAAGGCCAGCGCATCCTGCCCGCGGTAGCGCATGCGCACCAGGGAGGGGTCGGCACCCGGGGCGACGAGCAGTTCGTACTTCAGGCCGTTGGACCCGTCCACCCGCAGGTCGATCCCCGGATAAAGGCCATGGACGACCACTTCCCGGAACACGCCGCAATCCCTTCCCCAACGGGCCGGGTCATTCCCGATGAAATGGTGCTCCTTGTGCGGCAGCGGCCGCCGACCTTCCCCGGCGCCCTGGGCGGCACCCTCGAAGATCACCCGGTAGGCGTGCTCCCGGTAGGGCATGGCCGTGCCGGCACCTTCCGCATGCCCATGGTGCAGGTGCCCGCCGCCCTGGGCCAGCACGAAGGTGAGGGCATCGCGTTCCACGAAGAGGGCCCCGCCGGGGATGTGGGCCCGGTACAGCACCTGCGGCGGCCATTGGCCGCGGTTCTCGGTGAAGGTGGCCCCGCCTTCGGCCCGCACGCCACCCATGGGGAGCAGGCCAAGGGCCAGCCCGCCGCACAGGGTACGGATGGACCGGAGGGTGGGGGGCACGCGATCGAAATTACACCGGAGAGACAGGCCGGGGCCCGCAGAGGTTGCTTGGGCCGGGCAGGGGCGCGGATGGACCGGGAAGCGGCCGGGAAGGGCGGCGTACCTTTGCGCACCGGTCGCCTTCCGGCCGGCCCGCCGCCGATGAGCGACGTCCTCCAGCACGAGTGCGGCATCGCGCTCATCCGGCTCCGCAAGCCGCTGGCCCATTACGCCGAGCACCATGGCACGGCCTTTCACGGCCTGCAACGCATGTTCCTGCTGATGGAGAAGCAGCACAACCGCGGCCAGGACGGCGCCGGGGTGGCCTCCATCAAGCTGGATCCCCGGCCGGGCACCCCGTACATCGACCGTGAGCGTAGCACCGACAAGCAGGCCATCCAGAAGATCTTCGGCCGCATCCGCAAGAGCCACGAGGATGCCCTTGGCCTGCCCGGTGCCCGGCCGGACGACCCCGAATGGCTGAAGGCCCACGTGCCCTTCCTGGGCGAGGTGCTCCTGGGCCACCTGCGTTACGCCACCTTCGGCCGCGACAGCCTGGAGAACTGCCACCCACGCCGCCGCCTCAACAACTGGATCACGCGCAACCTGGTGGTGGCCGGCAACTTCAACATGACCAATGTGGACGAGCTGTTCAACCTGCTCGTGAGCATCGGCCAGCACCCCAAGGAGCGCAGCGACACCATGACGGTGCTGGAGAAGATCGGCCACTTCCTGGACGTGGAGAACGACCGCATCGCCCAGATCCACCGCCAGCTGGGGTATAACGACCGGCAGATCACCCAGGTGATCGCCGAGAAGCTCGATGTAAGGGGGATCCTGGTGAACAGCGCGCTGGACTTCGACGGGGGCTATGCGCTGGCGGGCATGATCGGCCATGGTGACGCCTTCGTGTTGCGCGACCCCAACGGCATCCGGCCCGCCTTCTGGTACGCCGACGACGATGTGGTGGTGGTGGCCAGCGAACGACCCGCCATCCAGACGGCCTTCCACGTGCCCACCGAGGCCGTGCGCGAGCTCACCCCGGGCCATGCCCTCATCATCCGCAAGGACGGCAGCTACGGGGAGCACCTGGTGCGCGAGCCGGGCGAGAAACGCTCGTGCTCCTTCGAGCGCATCTACTTCAGCCGGGGCAGCGACAGCGACGTGTACCAGGAGCGCATCGCCCTGGGCCGCTCGCTCTGCCCGGCCATCCTGGAGGCCGTGGACCACGACCTGGAGAACACCGTGCTCTCCTTCATCCCCAACACCGCCGAGGTGGCCTGCCTGGGCATGGTGCGCGGCATGGGGGAGGCCCTGGACCGCATCAAGGCCCGACGCATCACCGAGCTCGGCCCGGCCCCCGATCCGGAGGCGCTGGCCCGCATCCTGGCCCTGCGGCCCCGCATGGAGAAGGTGGCCATCAAGGATGCCAAGCTGCGCACCTTCATCACCGGCGATGACGCCCGCGACGACCTGGTGGCCCACGTGTACGACATCACCTACGGCAGCGTGCGGGCCGGGACGGACAACCTGGTGGTGATCGACGACAGCATCGTGCGCGGCACCACCCTGCGGCAGAGCATCCTGCGCATGCTGGACCGGCTGGGGCCCAAACGTATCGTGGTGGCCAGCAGCGCCCCGCAGATCCGCTACCCCGATTGCTACGGCATCGACATGGCCAAGCTCGGCGACCTGGTGGCCTTCCAAGCGGCCATCGCCCTGCTGAAGGAGACCAAGCAGGAGAACATCATCGACGATGTGTACGATCGCTGCATGGCCGATGTGGACAAGCCCCTCGGGGCCCAGGTGAACCACGTCAAGGACATCTACCGCCCCTTCACGGCCGACCGGCTCAGCGCCAAGATCACCGAGCTGCTGACGCCGCCGGGCATCAACGCCGAGGTGCGCATCCTCTTCCAGACCATCGAGGGCCTGCACGCGGCCTGCCCGGGGCATCGGGGCGACTGGTACTTCACCGGGGATTATCCCACGCCGGGCGGCGACCGTGTGGCGCTGCGCGCCTTCATCAACTGGCGCGAGGGCAAGAACGTCCGGGCCTACTGAGGCTCAGCGCCGTTCCAGCGCCTTTCGCTCCTCCAGGCGGCGGAGCATCTCCGCGGGCAGGTCGAGCACCGCGTTCGCGTGGAGCACGATCCGCGAGGAGCGGTCCGTGCGCATGCTGCTGCCGTCCTCCATCCGCAGGGTGGCCCCGGGGAGCACGTGCAGTTCGGTGCCGTGCACCAGTTCCAGGGCTGCGCCGGACCGTACGAGCAGGGCGGCCCCGGGCATGACGGTGAAGCGGGTGGGACCGCTGTACCACGTGCGGCCGAAGGCCTCCTCGGGCCGGTCCACCCGGGTGGGCGTGCCCGACCGGTCCAGCAGCAGGCGTGCGCCACGCTCCACGGTGAGCCCCGTGCCGCCCCGGCCGTGCAGCGGCGGCAGCACGATGCTGTCCGCGCACCAACGCACATCGCGGTCCACCACGTTGTCGTCGTTGCTCACACGCACGGTGGCCGCACCGTCGGCCGCCTGGGCCAGCAGTTCCACGCGCAGGCCGTTGAGCACCACCATCCGTGCATCGGGCGCCCGGCCCTTGTACACCGAGCGTCCGCCGGCGCTCACCAGGGTCATCTGGTTGGCGCTGCCCGGGTTGGTGGCCAGGCCGATCACACGGTCGCCGCACATGCGGAAGGCGTGCTCGGGGCGGCCGAAGAACACGGCCTGGGCCTGGGTGCGCCCGTCGGCGATGCGCGTGCCGGGGATGTAATGCTCGCGCCGGTCGATCCGCCCGTCGCCGTCGCGGTCGTACACCGGCAGCTCCAGTTCGTGGCTGCCGCTCAGGGGGTTCGCTTCGGGCGCGTCGGCGAAGAAGGGCATGCTGCGGCCTCCGGGGAACGGGCAGTCGGACGGCAGGGTGTCGCCGCGGAGCCGCAGGTCGAACAGGCCGGTGGCGGGCAATGGGCGCAGGTAGTCCGCGTGGCCCTTGTACGTGTCCGGTCCGCTGCGCTGTTCGTGGGCCACCTGCACCAGGGCGAAGAGCCCGGGCTCCATCGGTGTGATGCACCGGCTGTCGGCCTCCCAATGGAAGCGGTCGGTGGGGCTGCCGTTGCGGGCCGTGCCCAAGTGGTTCTCCAGCCACAGCCACTGCTGGTCGATGCTGTCGGGCAGGCCTGGCAGATGGAGGCGGAGGGCATCGCCGGTGGTGACGAAGTCGCGCAGCACGAACACGCCCGTGTCGCCTGCGGCGGGGTCCAGGTCGCCATCGGCCCAGCGGCCGTCCACGGTGCGGGCATTGATGCGGTAGGGCGCTCCGTCGGCACGCCAGCCCAGCCGGTCGCGGTCCCAGCCGCAGCACGTGAGCAGTGCACAGCTGGCGCCGCCCATCATGCTGTGGCCGCCCTGCAGGGGGATGAAGTGGCTCTGGAACTGCGAGGCGTTGCCCCCGCCGCTGTGGAAGTTGTTGCCGCCCAGCAGCAGGTGGTTGAACTCGTGCTTGAGGATCTCGAACGGCAGGGCGTTCATGCCTCCGAAGCGGCTCTGCGTGTCGCTCTCGTAGCCGAAGAGCGGCCCGCTGCTGCCGGGGTCGGTGCTGCCCTGGCCATGGGTGAGGCCGCTGTTGCGCACGATCAGCATCACGTGGTCGTAGCTGTGCGGGCTGTCGGGACCGGCCTCCTTGGCGGCACCGGCGGTGCGGGCATCCTTCCACAGGTCGAAGTCGGCCACCGAGAGGCGGTGCGCGGTGCGCAGAGCGCCCAGCTTGTTGGCTTCGGCCACGGCCGCACGGCTGAGGTCGTTGGCGCCGCGCAGGCTCCCATACTCGCTCTGCCGCAGGCGGAGCAGCCGGTCCACATGGTCGCCCAGCACGGTGAAGCGCCCGAGACTGATGTCGTGGTAGTACCGCGTCACCATCGCCCGGGGCACGGCCAGCGGCTGCGGGTCGAACACCTCGTCCTTCCACACGGGCAGATGCCCCTTGGGCCAATGGTCGGCACCTTCCGGCTGCGGGTCCCGTTCCGGTTCCTTGTCGTACACCACTTCGGCGAAAAGGACCAGGACGCGCAGCGTGCCGTGCGGGCTCAGGAACCAACCGTGCTCGCTGCGGATCCCGCTCGTGTCTGCGGGGACGGCCGGGGGCGCGGCGCCGGTCGCGATCGGGGTGCCCTGCCGGTCGCGCGGTACGCCCTGGGCCCGGGTCCCAACGACCAGCAGGGCGAACAGGATGGTGATGACGGTGCGCACGACCGTGAAGGTAGGGCCTATCCTTTGGGGGCCTTGTAGAGCGGCACGGTGCTGCACGGCTCCCCGTACATCAACGACCGTACCACCGGCTGCAGTCGCGCCGCCAGTTCCACATAGGCGTTCAGCGGCACCGGGACCTTGCTGCAGCCCTTCACCACCACCCGGGCGCTGCGGTAGGGCTCCAGATCCAGTTGTTGCACGAAGCGGGTGGCCACCGCGCGCTCAAGCTGCTCCGCATCGCCCTGGGTAACGAATGCGGCGTGCGGCTGCAGGTGGGTGGCCACCAGCATGTAGGCCCAGGAGGGGATGATGGCATCGGTGCTGCAATGCACGCCCACGAACCGGTCCTTGTACTGCGACCAGTCGTGTGACTTGCAGAAGGCGCGCAGGTCATCCTCCTTGAGCGCGATCCCCTGCCACAGCAGCGGCTCCAGGTCGAAGACCGCACGCTCAGCGGCCGGGTACAGCTCCTCCAGGTCGAGGGTGATGATGCCCGAAGCCGCGACTTTGTTGATGATGGGGTTCTCGCTCATGGAGCCCAGTTGCGTGTTCGTTGCGTCGTCGCGCCGTGGCTCTTGACCCTTCTCTGTGTCCTCTGTGCCTCTGTGGTGAACTTACATGAACCCGAGCTCAAGTTGTGCAGCCTCGCTCATCATCGTGCGGTCCCACGGCGGTTCGAAGGTGAGCTCCACCTTGGCGCTCTTCACGCCCTGCACACCGGCCGCCTTCTGTTCCACCTCGCCGGGCAGGGTCCCCGCCACCGGGCAGGCCGGACTGGTCAACGTCATCTTGATGTACACGCTGGCATCGTCGTGGATCACCACATCGTAGATGAGCCCCAGTTCGTACACGTCCACGGGGATCTCCGGGTCGTACACGGTCTTGAGCGAGTTGATGATGCTCTCCTCGAGGGCGTGTTTCTCGTCGGGGGTCATGGCTCTCGTCGGGAATTGGATCGCAACGACGCAATGAGCGCGATCCGCGTGCAAGCACCGCGTAGTCGTAGCGTGCGTAGCGCCGTTACGGTTAATAGCATTCCACTCATGGCTTTGCGGAATCTGCGAGGGCGTAACGCTTCATCTGATCGATCATCGCGCTCAGTCCGTTGGCGCGGTTGGGGCTCAGGTGCTCGCGAAGGCCGATCTTATCGATGAACTCGGTGGAGGCGCCCAGGATCTCCTGCGGTGTGCGGTTGTTGTACACGCGTACCAGCAGGGCCACGATGCCCTTGGTGATCATGGCATCGCTGTCGGCGGTGAAGTGGATCAGGCCGTTCTGCGGCTCGGGATGCAACCACACGCGGCTCTGGCAGCCACGCACCAGGTTGTCGTCGGTCTTGTGCTCCGGCGCGATCAACGGCAGGTCCTTGCCCAGTTCGATGAGGTGCTCGTAGCGGTCCTGCCAGTCCGTGAACATGGCGAACTCGTCGATGAGTTCCTGCTGGGTTTGAACGAGTGACACGGTACGAATGGTGAAAATGGTGAGGGTGGTAAGAAGGTGTCTTCAGCGATTCGCTTCGAGGTTGTTCATGAACCGGAGAAGCCCGGTGCTGATCCCGGCTATCTTGTCCAACAGCGGCTGGATGTCTTCCTGGGTCAGGAATTCTAGCTCAACGCATGCAAGAAGTTGCGTTTCGATCTCATGAAGAGAGCCTCTTGAGTAGCTTAAGCCGAGCAACAGGTAACCCTTCTTATTTCGGCCCCAACCCTCAGCAATGTTGCTGGGAACCGATACAACGGCGCGACGCAGTTGCGAGCTTAACCCGTAAAGTTCTTCTTTGGGCAGCTTTCGCGTGACCGTATAGATAGGCTTCACCAGCTCCATGCCGGTCTTCCACACCCAGAGGTCCTTGAAGTTGGTCACCTTCCGGCCATCGAGTTCGGACACTACCGAAATGGTCTCACCGATCTCGTAATACCCCTCCAAGTTCCAGTCTCGTTTCTGAGGGTCGTTGGTCATGTTCTCCATGGTCCCGGGTTTGGTGCATTTCACTTTTTCTCCACTATCTCCACCTTCACCATTCTCACCCGCATTCATCGCAACATCTTGATGGCCTTCTTCAAAGCCGCCACCATCGTATCCACTTCCTCCATCGAATTGAAACATGCGAAGCTCACACGCGTTGTCCCGCTCACGCCAAAGCGGTCCATCAGCGGCTGCGTGCAATGGTGCCCCGTTCGTACGGCGATGCCCTGTTGGTCGAGCAGGGTGCCGAGGTCGTAGTGGTGAACACCAGACCCTGAGGCACTCGAAGGGTCAATGACGAAGCTGATCACACCGACCTTCTCTTTCGCTGTGCCGATGATCCGGAGTCCATCGATGGCGAGCAGTTCCTTGGTGGCGTGTTGCAGCAGGGCGTGTTCGTGCCTGGCCATGACCGCCTTGTCGTAGTCCTCCATCCAGCGGATGGCCTTGCCCAGGCCGATGATCCCTGCGATGTTCGGCGTGCCGGCCTCGAACTTGAACGGCAGCTTCGCCCAAGTGCTCTGGATAAGCGTCACCGTATCGATCATTTCGCCACCGCCTTGCCAGGGCGGCATGCGCTCCAGCAATTCGTCGCGCCCGTAGAGTACGCCGATACCGGTGGGCCCGTAGGCCTTATGCCCGCTGAATGCGTAGAGGTCGCAGCCGAGGTCCTGCACATTCACGTTCAGGTGTGCGATGGCCTGCGCGCCGTCCACCACGGTGACGATGCCCTGCTTCTTGGCCTGTGCGATCAGTTTCTTCACCGGGTTGATCGTGCCCAGCGTATTGCTGACATGGCTGATCGCGAGGATGCGGGTCTTGCCGGAGAACGGTACTTGCTTCAGGTCCCATTCTCCACTGTCCGTGATCGGGATCACCTTCAGCGTTGCCCCATGCCGTTCACACGCCAGTTGCCAGGGAACGATGTTGCTGTGGTGTTCCATGCCACTGATCACCACTTCGTCGCCCTTCTTCAGCAGCAATTGGCCAAGGCTTGCCGCAGCGAGGTTGATGCCCGCGGTGGTGCCACTGGTGAAGATGATCTCGTGCGCGTGCTTCGCGTTGATGTGCTTGCGGACGATCTCCCGCGCGGCTTCCTGCGCTTCCGTCGCCTTCGTGCTCAGCGTATGCACACCGCGATGGACATTGGCGTTGATCGTGGCGTAGTAGGCGCTCTCGGCCTTGATCACGCGGCGCGGCTTCTGGCTGGTCGCGGCGTTGTCGAAGTACACCAGCGGCTTGCCATGCACCAGTTCCTTCAGGATCGGGAACTGCGCACGGAGCTCATCCACGTTGAAGGCCGGTTTCACCGCTGCGGTTTTCATGGAATGCGGTTCACCACGGAGACACAGAGGGCACGGAGGAATGCGAGCGCTTCGTTCTTCATGGTCCTTCTCTGTGTCCTCTGTACCTCTGTGGTGGAGTATTATAGTCTCGCCAGTTTCGCGTCGATCAACGCCGTCAAAACCGTCCTCCATTCCTCGTTCTGCACCCGCTCCACCACCTCGGTGATGAAGGCATGGGCCATCAGCTTGCGCGCTTCGGCCTCGCTCACCCCGCGTGAACGCAGATAGAACAGGCCCTTCTCGTCCAGTCGGCCGATGGTGCATCCGTGGCTGCACTTCACGTCGTCGGCGTAGATCTCCAACTCGGGCTTGGTGTACACCTTGGCATCATCGCCCAGTAGGATGTTGGCGTTGCTCTGGTAGGCGCGGGTGCGCTGCGCGTCCTGCTTCACGTACACCTTGCCGTTGAACACGCTGGTGCCCCTGCCGGCCACGATACCCTTGTAGAGCTCGTCGCTGGTGCAGTCCGGCACATCGTGACCGATGTAGGTGTGGTTGTCGCAGTGCGTGGTGCCGTTCAGCAGGTATACCCCGTTCAGCTCGGCATGCGCCTCGGGTCCGGCCAGCGAAACGTTCACGTCGTTGCGGATCAGTGACCCATCCAGCGTGGTGGTGCTGAGGCTGAAGTGCCCCTTCGCGGCGACACGAACACCCTCGGAGCTGATGTTGGCCGGACCGTTCACCTCGTGCTGAAGCTTGTGCAGCGTGAGGCGCGCGCCTTCACCCACCACGCATTCGCGCACACTGTTCACGAAGGCTTCGGGAGTATCCACGGCAATGTGCTCGATGATCACTTCCGCCTCGGCGCCTTCGTGCAGCATGAAAAGGTCGCGCGGCTGCATGAGGATGGGCCGATGATCATCGGCCCGTACCACATGCAGTACGTGGATCGGCTTCTCGACCTTCACGCCCTTGGTCACCAGCAGGATCAGGCCGTCCGTGGGCGCAGCGGTGTTCATGGCGGTGAAGAGGCGCTCGTTCGCAGGCGCAAGCGTGCCGTAGTGCTCCTTCACGGGGCCGTGCGTGAGGTGGTGCTTCAGGCTGTCGATCACTAAGCCCTTCTGGCCCTTCAGATCATCGCTCAGGTCCGCGCGGAAGTGGCCGTTCACGAAGACCACGCGCGTGGTAGCGAAAGGAAACCGTGCGGGCAGCTCGACCCCAGCATCCCCCTTCGGCGCGGAGTACGGTTGGTTGAACAGCCTGGCCACGCGGGTGTACTTCCACGCTTCGGTCTTGCTCGTGGGGATAGGCAGGGCCTTTACCTGGGCCTGCGCTTCGGCGGCAGCCGGCCAGGTGGAGCCCTCGAGCAGCGGAAGCACGGCAGCCTTGGGGTCGATTATTGTTGTGCTTGTCATGCCGTTGGGGAGGACGATCGTCCGCCCGTGCATCATTTATCCCTTCACCCAGTCGTATCCCTTCTCTTCCAGCTCCAGGGCCAGTTCCTTCGGCCCGCTCTTGATGATCCGGCCGTCGGCCATCACGTGCACGAAGTCCGGCACGATGTAGTCCAGCAGGCGCTGGTAGTGCGTTACCACGATGAAGGCGTTGTCCTTGCTGCGCAGTTTGTTCACGCCGCCAGCCACGATGCGCAGGGCGTCGATATCCAGGCCGCTGTCGGTCTCGTCCAGGATGCCGAGCTTGGGCTGCAGCATCGCCATCTGGAAGATCTCATTGCGCTTCTTCTCGCCCCCGCTGAAGCCCACGTTGAGGTTGCGGTTCATCAGGTCGGCGTCCATCTCCACCAGTTTTGCGCGTTCGCGCACCAGTGCGAGGAAGTCCTTGCCGCCGAGTTCGGTTTCACCCCGTGCCTTGCGACATTCGTTCAGTGCCGTGCGCAGGAAGTTCATGTTGCTCACGCCGGGGATCTCCACCGGGTACTGGAAGGCGAGGAAGATGCCTTTCCAGGCGCGCTCCTCCGGGGACAATTCGAGAAGGTCGGCGCCTTGGTAGGTCACGGAGCCTTCGGTGACCTCATATTCTTCGCGGCCGGCCAGCACATTGGCCAGGGTGCTCTTGCCGGAGCCGTTGGGGCCCATGATGGCGTGGACCTCGCCCGGTTTCACTTCCAGGTTAAGGCCTTTAAGGATCTCCTTGCCGTCGATGTTGGCGTGGAGGTTGGTGATCTTTAGCATGAGGTCTTGTTTAGAACGATTCCAAACTGGGAATGTGGCGCAAAGGTAGGCTGTTGTAGGAGAGCGCCCAAGGTGACCGAAGAACAAGCCGAACTACCCGGAGGTTCGCCAGGCCCCACGCTCAACGCTGAGCCTGCCCATGGGCCGAAAGTGCGGAACCTACGGGGTCATCTCATACCGGAAGCGCAGATCCAACGCTTTCGTATCCAGGGTATCCAGCATCTCCCGCGTTACCCGCAAGGGATACAAGCTGCGGTTCACGGACTTCTCCATCATCCGCAGCCACTCCCCTTCGGTGAACTGCGCCGGGCGATTGGCCAAAAGCACAGTGCGGGTGGTGGCGTTCAGATCAGGGGAGCCGACGGGGTTCCCATCGGCTGGGGATGCGGACTTCTGCCCCAATGCCACCAGCGGGGACAATAAAAGTGCGAGGAAGAACACACGTATGCTCATGGCTCAACGACCATTATGCGGGTGGATACCGATCGCGGACCCCAGCTGATCCTGCAATTGTACAGCCCAGGCGATGCCCCGACGAGTTGCACCTGATGCACCTGGCTCCAGGGTGGTAAACGCTCGTGTAGGATGAGCTTTCCCGCAAGGTCACGCACTTCCATGACGCCGATCTGCCCAATGGAAGGGTAGCTTAGTGTGAACGTACCCATGCTCGGGTTCGGGTAGGCCTGAATGCGCAGCCCTTCTGCAGCCAGGGCAGACATACCATTGTTGATCCCCAAACTATCGCATACACTGCCATCCACTGGCCCCAGGTGGTAGTTGGGGTGGTTGGGGAGGGAGTTGCTAAAATAGCGTGGCAAGGAGATGCCATGCTGTTCGATGTTGCAGGCCAACCCCGCTGAATCCGGCGCGTGTATCACATGCAGCTTGTCCGTGCTATTGCCCGTGCCGATGTAGATCTTGCCATCAGGCGCAAGTTGGGCGATATCGAATAACGTTGCCAGAGGAGGGAATGGCGAGTACGTACTATCCCATTCTGCGATGAGGACTTCGGATGCGGCAAGGTCGGGTGCCTCTGTATCGTACTGGTAGACATTATCCACATCTGTTATGTAGAGGTACCGACCGTTCGGTGAAAAGGCGGCACCATTTCCAAACTCCAAGTCCGTGTACGTGACCGATACTGGTGATGAGAACAGCCCTGTGCAACGATCGAACTGGAACACCTCCAGACCAATATCCCGCCAGTAATAGGCGAACTTGCTGCCATCCGGGGAGAAGCAGACTTGTCCCGTAGCCCAGATACTGAGATCACCAATGGACTGGGTGCCATCCAAGTTGATGCCCGCTGGGCTGATCAAGTAGCGATAGAAGGTATTGGTGTTCAACTTACGGCAGAAGGCCCACCAATCGCGGCCGTTCGCATGCCGTACCGCTGTCAAGTGCCCAAGGCTGATCTCATCGTCGAGGATCGAAACGTTCTTGCTTACCACAGCACCCAAGCCCCCATCCAGGCTCATGTCAACGGACGTGAGTAGCAGGTGCTCTGCATTGATGTCCACACTGTTGTCGATGGTCATGTGGAGCAGATAATAAATGTTAGAGTCTTCGGGTTTGGGCAGAAGTAGTACGCCTTGGGAAATAAAGATAAACTCCGGGTACAGATCAGTATAGTCACCAGGATTCAGACCACTGCCACTGAGTAACGTATCACCGAGTGCATTTGCTACGAATGTGCCGTTCGTGCTTATCAATACGCTCCCACTACCATCGGAAAGGTTAGTGTTCGTGCGAGCAAAGCCAATGTCCCGCGTCACGCTGCCAACTACCAACTGCCCTCCAGTGAAATCCAAATCAACACCACCATACGGCGCACCAGCCCATGATTGATAACCGCCTAGCCAGAGCTTATCTAATCCCTGTTGTGCCGTAGCGTGATACAAGGGAATACACCCTTGTATCATGTTGAAGCATAAACCAACCCGTAGTGCCAGACGTAGCATGTCCAACTACCGACCTCAGCGAACGATAGTGAGCTTCCCAACACCAATGACGCCTGATGGCCCACGCACCTGGTAGTGGTATAGCGCTGGAGCAAGTGAAGCTGTGCTGAACGCCAATCGGGGCATGTCTATCGGCACGACCTGGCGCATCACCTCAGCTCCCACGGCATCGTACACGACGAAGCTTCCAGGCTCGTCCAACTCGTGGTCGAGCACCAGTGTGGCCTCGTCAACGGCGGGGTTCGGTATCACAGCGACGGCATTGATCGGTTGCGCCGCCAGGCTCTTGACGATAATACCATGTTGGAGACAAAGCGCCTGGTCATCGAAGTCGTAGCTGTCGTCAATGAGCCAATACAACGATCTCGCCTTGAACACGGCATTGCCACCCAGCATGGGGCATTGGTTCGCGATCGCGAACAGGTCAGCGGTTTGGGTGGTCGTGAAACTATCCACATTCTTGCCGACGGTGGCCAGGTACACTTCGTTCACCGCCTTCTCGTTGGTTTCGATCAATTCGGAAGTGGCGATGTTGGCGTTCGCCGTCTTCACCCCTTCGGCGGTCAGCACTTTCGAGGTGCTGGCCAGTTGCAGGGCGGAGGCGTTCCAGGCGGACAGGTTGTTGATATTCTGCCGATAACCGCTCAGGCCAACAAGGAGGCCTTGCCGTTGTGCCGGGGTGAGCGTGCTGTCGCCCAATTGCTCCATGCCGTCCTTCACAAGGCTCATCAACGCATCGATCTGCACCTGGTTGGCTTGCAGTTGGGCCACCACGCTGCTGTCCAGGTTGTACAGCGCGAGCTGGTCGTCTTCGATCGCTTTGAAAGCCGCCGTGGTGCTGCCTTGTAGCGCGGTGTAGAACGCATCCAGTTCGGGCAGGCTGTCCAGAAGGGAAGGTGCATCGTCGAGCTTCTTGTACAGATCGGCCGCGAGCATCCACTTGGTCTCGTCGGTGTAGGGATCGTTCTCTAAGCTGTCACTGGCGATCTTCTCGTCCAGTTCGCGGATGCAGTCTTTGCAGCGTTCACCCCCGAATTGGCTGCAATAGTGTGCACCGTGGTGATCGGCGCAGTCATAGTTGGTGCCAGCGGAATTGAAGAACCAATTCGACGGGGACCACGAGGGAGGCACGGTAGATCCATTTCCTATAGTGGCTGGGTTGTAAACGAAAGGGTAGTTCCCTGCCTGCCAACTACTCACCTCATACCACGCACCCCAAACCGGCGTAGCGGCGTTCGGGTCCCAAAGATTCCCTTTCAGCGCCTGCACATCGATGATCGCCGTGGCATCCAAATGCAGCGGCCAGCGGTGGTTGTGGAACTGGTTGCCGCGCACATCGGTATTGTAGGCCACGCCGTTGAAAAGGATGCCGTTGGCCGTCCGGTCCATCTCATTGCAACTGATCAGCGGCTCACTGCCCATGTTGTTGCGGATGGCGGCCTGTGCATCCACCGGGTAGGCATTGTCACTGCTGTTCACCGTATTGCAGCTCACCTCCGTGGCCCGGCAGCCGTTCAGCCAGATGCCGGTCCTGTTGAATGCGTTGTTCACCATGCTCAGGTCGTTCTCCGCCACGATCCAGCGGTCAGCCGCGAAAAGGCCGATGCCGAAGCGAGAGGCGTATTGCGGCAGGAAGTGGATGGTGTTGTTCTGGATCCGAGAGTCGGGGGCCACGTAGTTCCCCTCGGTCACTCGGATGGCTGTCCAGCCCTTGCATGCTGTACATGCCGGGTCATTGCCGAAGGTGATGTCGTTGCCTTCGACCAGGATGTGCGCCGCACCGTCGTTGGCCCGCAATTCGATGCCGTTGTAGCGGGTGTGTACCTGGTTCTCCAGGATATCCACTTCCCGGTAGCCACTGCGGTCCACGCGGTAGGCGGTGCCCATGTCCAGCATGCGGTTGTCCGTGCTGCGCACGTTCATGTATTCGGTGTAGATGCCCCAGCGGCAACCGTTGAAGCTGGGCAGGCTGCTATTCATGCCATAGCCTTGTTGCTTCAGCGTGTTCCACCCCAGCAGACCGTTCGCATAGATGCCCGAGCCGTTGCCGGTGTACGCGTAGGCCGCATCCGGCTGGATGTTCAGCATCTGACACTCGGCCACAGTCAGGTCGCTGCGGTGGCCCACAATGCCGTTGCTCAGGCTGTGGATCAGGTTGTTGCCGCCCGTGAAGTCCAGCGAGGTATTGTGGACATCCACCGCTGCGAAGCCTTGGCTGCCGACCGCGGAGGCCTGCCCTTGATACGGCTGTGGCATGGGGCCCGCGCTGTAGAAGATGCTGTTGCTCACCCAGCAGGCCACGTTGTTGTAGGTGCCGCCAACATCCGGTATGCCGATGCCCACACGGTTGTTGTGGAACTGGGTCTCATCCACCCAGATCACCGAGCCGTCCAACGCGGCGACCGTGCTTTCCGCATCGTCCATGTAAGAGCCACGGATCCGCACGGTGGCGCCGTTCTCCGCCGTGATCGACTTCCACATCACGCCGTTGCAGGCCGTGAAGGAACTGTTCTCGATGTCGAGGGTCCAGCCGTTCTGCACGATGATCTCTGCGCCGGGTTGCAGATATACTTGTGCGTTGCCTATGAAGAAGTCATTATCGATGAAGAACTGTCCTTCGATATCCACCGACCCACCAACAATGTCACTGATACTGCTAGAGTAGGTTAGGTCTGCAATGATCACATCGGCTCCTACATCAACGGTTTGGGTTGCTGTCTCGGCCACGCCATCAACTATCACGGTGTGGGTTATGGTGTAGGTTCCAGGTGCTGCCGGAGGGATGTTGACCGGGAAGCCTTGGTTATCGTAGATCCAGGCGAAGTAGTCGTAGGTGTAATTCTGGGCTCCGTTGATAGGAGTTGTGCGGTTATCCCCCCAGGTCCAGATGTGGATGGCGTTGGGGTCGTTGTTGTTACCGTGGACGGTAACCTTGCCGCCGCAATCGGATACGTCAGCGGTGAAGGACGCATCGGGGGTTATCAGGTTAGGGCAACCATTGAAAATGATGTGGTATGCTTGGGTCCACAAGTCGATGTCTGCGTTGTTCGCGGTCACCGTTACTTGGTTCCATCCACCCACGCCGGGTGTGGTGCTTGCCCAGGTCCATACTGCGTTCTGGCCCGGAGGAGCACCGGGGCCATTCGGGTCTATCGCGAAGTCAATGCAGAAGAACTCGTACGGTGGTGATGGGCTTATTAGGGTGGTGAAGTTCACGGTCACTTGCACCGCAGAGTATCCTGGTGGCCATCCTCCCATTGAAATAGGAGAACCAATGGTGGCGCTGGAGATGGCGAACGGGCTACTTATTGAACCCATGATGGATCCGGCTGTCGGAGGAAGCAAGAAGTCGGGGTAAACAATGTAGTAGGTCACCGAGCTGACGTTCGTTAGCTGTGTATGCATTCCTAGGCACATATTCACAACATCACCTGGGTCACACCCGCCACTGCCATAGACGATCATAGGACAGCCATCTAGCACATCGATGTCAACGCTTGATGAGATGCTGGTGCCTCCCTGTGTGAGGGTGGCTGTGTTGGTGTGTGTGCCTAGGGTAGTGAATGAGCCAGTGATCTCGAAGGTTTGGCATTCGTTTGCCAGCAGCGTGATGCTGTTCTGTGGCAACGGGTTGCTGTGGGGTACGAAGTCGGTCGGAAGCAGGTCGGTCACATTGACACCGGTCTGGTCCGTGCCGCTGGTATTGCATACCGTGATGGTGTATAGCACCGGCGCACCGGCGTATGTGCCGCCGTTGGAGGGGGTGATGGTCTTGGTGATGGAGAACGGTCCCGAGCAGGCCGGAACGGCCACCGAATGCTGAGCAACTTGTACACCATCGATCAACATACACACATTAAAACTGCCAGAACCGGGGAAAGAATAAGAGAAGTTGATACCCGTGCCATCGATCGTTCCGTCACAGTCAACGTCCCACTCTATGATATCCCCGCAACCCTCCAAGAAGAACTGCGCATCATGGCAAGCCAAGCTACAGTCCGGGTCAGGTCCCGTATCCCAAGTGAAATCATTAGCCGTTGGCAAGGGTGGGTCGGCATCGATCATGTTCGGCAGGCCAACAAGACATATCTCATTGACACCACCGGGAATGGTGAGCGGCACACCTTGATACTGGAACCCAAAATCGTTGGGGCTGGCATTCCAAGTCTCCGGGTCGTGGATAACAGAAACATCGTCCCGTAGGTACTCGCTCATGTAGATCTTGTCATCCGGTCCACGCTGGAGGCTCGCGAAGAATATGGGCGCTGGGAACGGAGTGAAGTTGTTCGGAGGCGGCTGGGGCGCACACAGGTCCAATTGGCGCAGATCATGTTGGAAGATGCCCCGGCCAGCAAATGCGCCTGAAGTCCATGCGGTATACAGAAAGTCTCCGGACGAACTGAACGCCACCCCAAGACCGGTGCAGGTGTTCCCAGCCAAAGTCACAAGAAAATCGAACGTCCCCGTCGCTCTATCGAAGGAGAACAAATGGCATGTGCTATTGCCCGCAAAGGATATGGCCGCCATATCTCCTGTCGAATTGAACTCGATCTGTCCGGACCTCCCAAAGCCCAAAGTGGACGTGGTGAACACCGGGTTGGGGCTGGTTACTGCTGGTGTCAAGACACCCGTGGTCGTGACTTGGTAGCTGAGGATCTGTCCGGCAGCTACGCCTTGGACTCCAAGCGTGACCACCCAATAGTCGGTTCCGTTGCAATGGGGGACAGCTGATAGGAACTCGGCCGTTGGAGGCTCAGCAGGATCAACGGATACGTCCGCTACAGCAATATCCCCACTGAACCCACCAGTCATCAGCGTGACGTCAACTTCCGTATAGTGCAGTTCCCTTAAGGCCTGTGTCTGGTCCGCGGTGTAGAACAGGTAATAACGATCAGGGTTGCCTGGATTTGGAACGAAGACGGCCCCTTGGCTCGAGTACGTGCTTGGGAGGCCACCATCGAATTGAGGTGTGAGTGGGACATCACCAGAATTGAATGCCTGGAGGTTCGATGCATAGAACTGCATCACACCGGTGGCCGGGTCGCAGGCGGTGGCAGGAACATCCTCCGAGTGCATCGCCGATCCCCCAACGGCGACGGGTGCCCCCATTGAAAAATCGAGGGAACAGTAGTTCCCGAAATACCATTGCGCACATTCCGAGGTGATGGGCGAACAATCCGTCACCCAAACGATCGATGTGAAGACGGCCGGGTTCCCTGCTAACACTACGGAGAGCGTTACTTGCCATTGTCCGGCGATCGCGAAGGTCGTGGATGCACTTGGCACCCCGGGTCCACCGCTCGGGCCCGTGGACCCGCCTAAAGGATCAATGAATGTAAAGGTCCAACTGTCCACCGGCACGTACCCATCGAACTGCCCCACATCACCCGTGCAAAACTGCGGTCCGTTACTGGTGAACGTGGCATCAGCAACGATCGGCTCGCAGCCGTTCGGTCCGGCGATGCCCGTATAGTAGTGATTCCACGGGGCGACCAGGATATCTCGCCAATCCATGATCGCTGTGTGCATTCTGTCCACCTGACACACGGTGAAGACGGTTTGACAAGGCTCCGGAAGATAATCCATTTAGTTGTCGAGGGCTTCAGGAACACCACAGTCCCCATCGTTGTCCTGGCAGGGTGCACCGACCGTGGCGGTGAGATTTGGTGCTGGAGACGGGGGAGTATCAAGACATTGATCGTTGGCCCCGAGACAATTACCGAATACATGGAACAACGACAAGTAGTGCCCAGTTTCGTGGATCAGTAGATCGCCCTGAATGAAAGGCGGTGCAGTGATCCACGCGGATTCGATCACTACTCCATCCAGTGGCGCTTGAGCGGTCGGGAATGTCGCGTAACCGCCCACCCCACCAACCCCGTCCCCCCCCACCTCGTTGACGATCCAGACGTTGAAGTAGTTATCCGGTGGGAATTGGACGACATTCACCAGTTCGAACATCTCCGCGACGGTCATGGTATTCCCCGCTGATGCAATGGGGTCCTCCCATCTCGTAATGCCCGGGGTTACCGCGTTGTATGCTGACCAAGGCTGCCCATCCCAGGTGTTCTGTGCCAGGCAGAACTCGATCTGTGGTATATCCCCGAACCCATCAAGATTGTCGCGGAATTCATCGTTGAGATGATCGAGTTGGTCAAGCACCTGAAGGTCTGGAATGTTGCTTGGCGTACCCGCTCCCATATGGATGATATGGAAGACCACTGGGATGCGAAAGATCGGACCACCGCCGCCTGCAGCTCGTTGGGCTTGCACCTCTGGCAGTCGGGCTTGTATCATTTCCTCGACCATCAAGGTCGTGATGGAATCCAAGCCCCATTCGGCCGCGCATTCCGCGACCTGAGCGGTTGCTTGCCCGGAGACCAATAAGGCAGCACAGCAGGCAAGAGTGGTTCTCATGGTTCTATTGAGTTACTGGGAGTTTCACGAATCGTGTGTGATAGAGGTAACTTCCAGATGCCACTTTGAGGATGTAGGCTCCCGCTGCAAGGGGGGCTATGTCGAATGCCCATTGATCGCCCCCGTGTGATAGTGGCGCGAACTCGCTGACTACCATCTGCCCAGAGGTCGTAACTATCCATAACCTCATGTCAGCCATTGCCGACATTTGCAGGAACAGCTTTTCCGTAGCAGGGTTAGGCCAGACCCTGAGTGAATGCATCTCCGAACCCAACACGGGCATACGCGCACCTGCATCCACCACCGTGAGCGCTGGTTCCGTGATGATGGGCTCGTTGAAATCGAAGTAGATGGCGGCCGAGTTGGAGATGCTGTCGCCCAACTGCAACGTGCCATGGGGTGTGATCCGGAACTGGAAGAAGCCGTGGCTTTCCGGTTCATTGGTACCGCTGTCAGGCAGCATGATCTGGTCGTACAAAATGCCCAATACGCTGTTGCTGATGGACCATTGCACGGGATGGCTGCTGCCGATGAACTCCATCGTGGAGGGGTCCAACTGGGCGGACAGGGTATCGCTGATGCGCACATCCTCCGCCAGCCAGGTGCCGGTGTTCTGGAAGCGAATGGTGTAGGTGAGCGGGGTGCCTGCAGCCACCTGCTGCGGGGAAAGCACCGGATGCGAAACCAGCTTGTCGTTCGGGTCCCAAGGGCCGACGACGACATCGTTGAAGATGAAGGTGTCATTGGCGGGCACGGCATCCGGAGGTGCGGCGACCACCGTCGCACTGTGTTGGACAGGCGTAAGCAACGGTGTGGTCGCTGGCGTGTTCAACACCACCTCGAAAGGCGTGGTCGCACCCAGACCCAGCACCGGTACGCTCCAGGTCAGTGTGTTCCCCACCAAGGTGCCAGGTGGGGCTGAAGCAACGTAGAACTGCAACGGATCGAAGGTGATGGACACCGTGCCTCCTATCGGGATCGTGCCCTCGTTCTTGCAGGTGACGGTGACCTCATTGTCGAAACCAGGGCGGGTGCGCACCGCAGAGATGGCGACCGACAGATCCCCCTGCATGGACGAGGCTGTCAACGGGATGTTGTTGCCCCAGTTGTTCTGCCCGGTGATGCCAAAGGTGACCGGTGGCAAAGGGCCGGACTGCATGTCGAAACTGCCTGGTGCCGCATTGATGTCGTAAGTGCCAAGCCCCGCGACGATGAGGTAGGCCCCGGAGAGGCCGCTGGTACCTTGGAAGTTCCCCGGGGTGATCTGCACCGTCCGGTTGGCGATGGTGGGTTCGCCCAGGTCCATCACACCATCCATGTTCAGGTCCAGGAAGACCTGTCCGTAGATGAAGTTCTGCTGTCCCATACAATCGCAATTGCTTTGGAAGGTGTCGAACACCGTGGCAGGGTGCAGGTCATCGCAGGGAGTGCCCGGTAGATAAGGCCCGCCGGGCGTACCATAACAATCGCATCCCGGACATGTTCCGGAACAATTACAGGGGTAGTGGAAAACGTCGTTGACGGTGAACGGGTTCCCATCTTCGCAAATGGTGCCCGGCCATCCGGTGCCGAATTGATCCCAATTGCAGTCATATAGAATGCCGACACAATTGCAGGAGGCGTCCCAAGTGTCATCGATGGAATAGAAGTTGAGATCGTCACAGGGCGTACCCGGTAAGGCCGAGCCACCATTGACACCCAGGCAATCCACCTGTGCCCCCAATTCACCCGCCAGCAGCAAGCCTACCAATACCACCAAACGATGGATATTCATGGCACTTCAGAGGTATCGTTCGCGAACCGTACAAGCCAGCTACCATACATAGATACCCCCCCCCCCGAGAATTCCAAATCCGGTTGATAACTTCATGCCGCTGCTACGTGAGTGGGCGGAGCGGCAGCTTGCCGAAGGTGAAGCGCAGGCAAGGCGCGAGCGAGGAGGCGACCGAAGGAAGCCACCGGAGACGGAGCCATGCCCGCTGAACCGAGGCAACTACAGCGAAGCACGCGACCCGTGCGTGGGACATGTGCGAAGGGAAAGGGGCACGCCCAACTTCCTATCCTACAGATCCTTCAAGGCTTACAGCCAACAGCTTTTGGGCTTCTACCGCGAACTCCATCGGCACCACTTCACTTAAAAGTATATGCGTTACGTGTTGAGGTGTTACGTGTTGCGGGTTCGGCTCGCGACGGTGTTCCGGGCCTTGCCGCCTTGTTGGGTCTGATAGCCGTCGAGGTAGATGATGAATTTACCGATCCGCTCACCGAGGGCTTTGGCCTCTTGTTTCAGGGGTTCGAAATCCTTCTCTGAGATGAACTCGCCATCCAGGCAGCAGTAGAGCTGTGAGCGAACCTCTCCGGCCGAGCCTTTCGCTATCGTCAGGAATTGAGTGAAGGAGTTGTTGTTGTTGCGCTCGAAGCCTTCTGCGATGTTGGACATGATCGAGACCGATGCCTTGCGGATCTGCCTGCGCAGGTCGAAGTCCTCACTGAACACCTTGCGCCTTGTGATGGTGTAGATCTTCTTGTTCAGTACCCGGGCATCCTTCCAGACATCCAGGTCTTCGAACTGTTTGACGGTGGCCATGGTTCTGATGGTTCTGGTTCAGCAACGCGTAACACGCAACACGCCAACACGCAACATCATCCAACACTACCTTCAAGTGAAACAGCCAACAACTTCTGCGCTTCTACAGCGAACTCCATCGGCAACTGGTTCAACACCTCCTTGCAGTAACCGTTCACGATCAGGCTAACGGCCTTCTCGGTTTCGATGCCCCGCTGGTTGAGGTAGAAGATCTGGTCCTCGCCGATCTTGCTCGTGGTGGCCTCGTGCTCCACCATCGCGCTCGGGTTCTCGCTCTCGATGTAGGGGAAGGTGTGCGCACCGCAGCGGTCGCCGAGCAACAGTGAATCGCACTGGCTGAAGTTGCGTGCACCCTTCGCGCCCCGGCCGATCTTCACCAGGCCGCGGTAGCTGTTGTTGCTGAAGCCCGCGCTGATGCCCTTGCTTACGATCGTGCTCTTCGTGCCCTTGCCGATGTGGACCATCTTGGTGCCGGTGTCGGCCTGCTGGCGGTTGTTGGTCACCGCCACGCTGTAGAACTCGCCGATGCTGTTGTCGCCCTTCAGCACGCAGCTGGGGTACTTCCAGGTGATCGCGCTGCCGGTCTCCACCTGCGTCCAGCTGATCTTGCTGCGCTCGCCCAGGCAGAGGCCGCGCTTGGTGACGAAGTTGTAGATGCCGCCCTTGCCCTCCTTGTCGCCGGGGTACCAGTTCTGGACGGTGCTGTACTTGATCTCGGCATCCTTCAGCGCCACCAGTTCCACCACGGCGGCGTGCAGCTGGTGCTCGTCGCGGATGGGCGCGGTGCAGCCTTCGAGGTAGCTCACGTACGCGCCTTCATCGGCGATCAGCAGGGTACGCTCGAACTGGCCGGTCATGGCCTCGTTGATGCGGAAGTAGGTGCTCAGTTCCATGGGGCAGCGCACGCCCGGCGGGATGTAGCAGAAGCTGCCATCGCTGAAAACGGCGCTGTTGAGCGCGGCGAAGTAGTTGTCCGAGCGCGGCACCACGCTGCCGATGTACTTCTTCACCAGCTCGGGATGCTCGCGCACCGCTTCGCTGAACGAGCAGAAGATGATGCCCTTCTCCTTGAGCGCCGCCTGGAAGGTGGTCTTCACGCTCACGCTGTCGAACACCACGTCCACGGCCACGCCGGCGAGGCGCTTCTGTTCCTCCAAGGAGATGCCCAGCTTCTCGAAGGTCTTCACCAGTTCGGGGTCGGCCTCGTCGAGGCTGTTGAGCTGGGGCTTCTTCTTCGGCGCGCTGTAGTAATAGGCGTCCTGGTAGTCGATCTTCGGGTAGTGCACGTGGGCCCAGGCGGGCTCCTCCATCCTTTGCCACTGGCGGAAGGCCTCCAGGCGCCATTCGAGCATCCATTCGGGTTCCTCCTTCTTCGCGCTGATGAAGCGCACGATGTCCTCGTTCAGCCCCTTGGGCGCCTTCTCGCTCTCGATGTTCGTGACGAAGCCGTAGGCGTATTCCTTCTCGGTGACCTCGCGTAGGATATCGTCGGTGTCTTGTGCCATGAATGCTTCACCACAGAGGCACAGAGGACACAGAGAATGCGAATACTCTGTTCGACCGGGTTGCTCGTGTGGACTTTGTCATTGGGATCTCCTCTGTAGTGCGCTCAGATGCTGAAGCTCTCCCCACACCCGCAGGTGCGCGAGGCGTTGGGGTTCACGAATTGGAAGCCTTTACCGTTGAGGCCGCCGCTGAAGTCGAGCGTGGTGCCCAGCAGGTAGAGCAGGCTCTTCTTGTCCACCACCACCTTCACCCCGTTGTCCTCGAAGACCTTGTCACCGTCCTTCATCTCGGTGTCGAAGGTGAGGTCGTACATGAGACCGGAGCAGCCGCCGCCCTTGACCCCGACCCGCACAAAGTGCTGGGGGCCACGGCCTTCCAGGCCCAGGAGCTTGGTGACTTCCGCCTTGGCGGGGTCTGAGACCTTGATCATGGTCAGTTTATTTAGAATAGGTCTAAACAAGACCGGGAGCAAAGGTAGGGCTTGGCGCACAGGCGGACAAAAGGGAGGTTGGGACACCGGCGTGCCGACCGGCCGGCGACGGGTACTTTTGTCGGCCCATGACCATGACGGACGGCCCTTCCCACACCGCGCTTTCCACCCTCGGCGAGTTCGGTCTCATCGAGCGGATCGCCTCCCGGGTGCAGCTCCACCACAAGGCCTCGGTGAAGGGCATCGGCGACGATGCTGCGGTGATCGACCCGCAGGGCATGCATCAGGTGGTGACCACCGACATGCTGCTGGAAGGTGTTCACTTCGACCTGGGCTATGTGCCGCTGAAGCACTTGGGATACAAGGCCGTGGTGGTGAACCTGAGCGATGTGTACGCCATGAACGCCGAGCCACGACAGATCACGGTGTCCCTCGCGCTGAGCAATCGCTTCCCGGTGGAGGCCGTGGATGAGCTGTACGAGGGCATCCTGCTGGCCTGCCGGAACTATGGGGTGGACCTGGTGGGAGGGGATACGTGCAGCAGCACGAGCGGGCTGGTCATCAGCGTGACGGCCATCGGCGCGGCGCGGAAGGAGGACATCGTGTATCGCGGCGGTGCGAAGGACAACGAGCTGCTCGTGGTGAGCGGGGACCTCGGCGGCGCATACATGGGGTTGCAGATCCTGGAGCGCGAGAAGGCCGTGTTCAAGGAAACAGGCGCCCAGCCGGACCTCGCAGGGCATGACTACATCCTGGAGCGTCAATTGAAGCCGGAGGCCCGACGCGATATCATTGAACTACTGAAGAAGTTGGGGGTGAAGCCCACGTCCATGATCGACATCAGCGACGGACTGGCCAGCGAGGCCATCCACATCGCGCGCCGCTCAGGGCTCGGGGTGCGCATCTACGACGAGAAGATCCCGATCGACCCCGCCACCCACCAGACCGCACGGGACTTCCACCTGGATCCCACCACCTGTGCACTGAACGGGGGTGAGGACTACGAACTGCTCTTCACCATTGCGCAAAGCGACTTCGACAGGATCAAGGGCAACCCCGACCTCACCGTGATCGGCCACATGACCGATGTGAACAGCGGCTGCGTGCTGATCGACAAGCATGGGGGCCAGCATGCGCTGCGGGCACAGGGCTGGGATGCGTTCCTGGCCCCGACCTCCTGACCGCTCGCGAGCCGGGAAGGGCGACCCAGGGGCACGGCACCGGGATGATGGTGGTAATGAAGGTGAGAATGCCTTCGGCCATCCTCACATACAAACTCCGGCATGGTCGCGTCCCGAAGCAAGGACGGTGGACCCGTTCACTGACCCGCCTCCTGCGCTTCCGCGGCCAGGCGCTGCTCATCCTGCAGCACTTCCACCGGCTTGGGCACGCAGTACAGCACGATGATCACCACGAAACACACGATGGAGATCCACGTGCTAACATAGCCCAGCAGCATGGCCGCAATGGTCAGGAGAGCGCTGGTGCCGTTGAGCCGCGTGTAGTAGCGTCGCATGGCCGGGGACAGGGCGCCGTGCACCAACCTGCGGGAGAACAGATGCGCGACCATGGCCATGCCGGCCAACAGTACCATGAGCTGCACGACACCGTAGAACAGGGTCGCCTCCGGCAGCAGGTAGTGGTCGCCAAGAAAGGCGGTGGCCAGGGGCACAAGGCTGGCCCAGAAGAGCATGTGGCAATTGTGCCAGAGCAGACCGGTGTCCACCTCGAGAACGATCCGGAACAGGGTGTGGTGGTTGATCCAGAAGATGGCCAGGTTGGTGAAGCTCAGCACGTAGGCGAGCAGGTGCGGGAGCATTCCCAGGAAGGCTTTGTGCACTTCCTGTGAAGATGCGTGCGGGGGCAGGTCCGGCAAATGGATCTCCAGGATCATCAGGGTGATGATGATCGCCAGCACGCCGTCGCTGAACGCGAGCAAACGGTCGGGTCTTCCCCTGAGGCGTTCGGTCCTGCCGCCCTCCATGCCGAAAAGTTCGGGGATGGTCCCCGATCCTGCAAATGGTCCTTCGGGAGCGTCGATCAGTGCACCACCACCCGCGCGCTCCGCCCGTTGCCCGTGACGAGCGTGTACAGGCCCGGAGCCAGCCCTCGGAGGTCCAGCCAGTTGCGACCACGATCGAGGACACCCTGCCGTACCACGGCGCCGGATGGAGCGATCAGACGGAACGCCATGGCCCCGTCGGGATCGAGCACGAAGAGCTCCGCGTCCGTCGGGACGGGGTGCACGGCCAACGATGCCGCATCGTTCACTTCCGGCAGTACCGTGGACAAGGCATCGATCCGCCCAACGGTGTACGTCTGCACACCCGGAGCGCCGGTCTGGAAGGGTGGAAAGCCGAACTCGTCCGTGGCATGCCCGCTGAAGAACAACGTACCGTCGTCCGGACAGTTGACCGCGTGGCTGGTGACATAGGTCGTGGGCGCGCTGGTGGAGGCCCATTGCGGGGTGCCGCTGGTATCGAAGGCCACGATGGTCTGCGCCTGGTCGGTGATCGTGCCGGCGTCGCTTGCAACACCATTGCCCCAAACCACCTCCCCGCGCACGGTGCCGGTGATGCGTGGGTTGCCGTTGCCGTCCACCGCGAGGCATCCGCGTACCCCTGCTGTGATGTCGCCGGTGATCGGACCACCTGCAGGTGCGCTGGACAAGCCCCAGAGGAACTGCCCTGTGCTGTCCGCCCGGGCCAGGAACATCGCGCTTGTCCAATCCGGCCCTTGGAGTGGGATCCCGCCCCAGCTGGTGCTGTCGAACACGTTGCCGGCCACATAGGCGTGGCCCTCGTCATCGGTCACCACCACCGGGAACTGGAAGGTGATGTCGTGTGCGAACTGCGCCCAATCGCCGGTGCCGTCGGGCTTGAAGCGACAAAGGAACATGAGATAGGGCTCGTTGGCAGGTAGAACCGGGGTGAGACCGCCGAAGGCGAACGCGTTGTTGTCGCAACCACCGCTTACGTACAGCCCGCCCCAGGGGTCGAAACTCATGGCCCCGATGGTCTTGCCTCCGTCGATGGAGCGCTGCTCCACGTCGTTCCCGGCCGCGTCCACGCGGTGGATCCGGGCGAGGATGAAGTCGCTGGTGGCGTACCACAGGTCGCCGTTCGGGTCGATCGCCAGGGCCGCCATCATGCTGGCGTCCGGTTGCGCCACGGAGATGTTCCGCTTCCACAGGGGCATGCCGGTGGGGTCGAACTTGATGAGGTAGAGGTCCACGTCCGGTCCGCTGCCGGTGTGCACAAGCGTGGCGCCGTCGCAGAGCGCAAGGCTGTCCATGAACCGCCCGGCCACATACACGTTGCCATCGTCATCCACTGCGCCGCAGTCCACCGTGGCGGTGATCCCCAGCCCGCACGACCACAACGGCTGGCCGATGCCGGGGTCCAGGCGGTGCACCACCACCCCGCCGAACACATCGCTTCCGTAAAGTTGGGTGACCCCATCGAGCCGGGCGGTCATCAGTTCGCCGCCCGGGGAGGAGGCCAGCACGTGCCGCGGCATGCCGGGGTTCAAGGTCCAGTTGACGCTCCAGCCAGTGAGCCACGCGGCCTGTTGGGCGTGGGTGCTGATGCCGGTGAGCAGGAGTGCGGCGGCGACGTGTGTCCTGTACGTTCGTGGGGAGCGGATCATGCCCCCATGACCGGCGGCCCAGGGTTTCGCGTTGCCCGGAGGCGGCGTGCGACGTCACCGTCCGCCCCGTCGTGCCTTCCGTGAGGTCGGCGCTGCGGACCCGCCCCGACGGTCGCCATCACGCTGGCGCTCCGCCTTGGCACCGGATCGATCGCGCGCGGCGGCGGCACCCCGGACGCGTTGCGCTTCGGTGCCACCCCGGTCCGTGCGGCCCGTGCCGGCTTTCCGCGGCTGCTCGGTGACGTTGCGTTCCGGCCCCGCCTTCGTGGCGTTGTGCTTCGTGCTGCCGGGCGCGGCCTCCAAGCTGCCCCGGGTGCGCGCGTGGCGTTGGTGCGCTTCGGCGTAGCGGGCCTTCACCAGGCCGCTGTGCGCGCGGCCGGGAGCGTACATGGTCTTCACGTGCACCACGCGGCAGTGGGGCCATGGACGATAGCCGTGGTGGTGGTGGTGCACACGCCAACCCCACCAGGCCGGCCACGGGTGCAGATGCCACGGCCGCCACCAGGCGGGATGCTGTCCCCAGGGGCGCAGGATCACGTAGGGCCGGTACAACGGCCCGAAGAACCAGGGGACCGGTCGCCATGCCCAGACGTTGACCACCACGCTCACATGGACGAGCACCGGGGCGGAGGGCCCGCGCGTTGTGGTGGCCGGCCTCTCGACCTCGGCGAACGGTTCCACGATCGTGCCGGCCGGATACAGGTCCTCGTCGCCCGTGATCTGCAGCACGGCGCTGTCGGGCCCCACTTTCTCCACACCGATCACGGCCACGTCCTGGCGCTCGGTGGGGCTCACCTGCACGCGCAGCACGATGGCCGCGGCGTCACCCTCCACCTGGGTGACCACATGCACGAAGTCCACCTGCCCGTCGCCATCGAGGTCCAGGTTGTTCACGTGGTTGCCTTCGGTGTTCAGGGCCTGTTCAAAGGCCTCGGGCCCGTCGCTGTTCCGGAACAGTTCCACGGCCTGCGCCAGGTCGAAGCCGTCGCCGGGCAGGCCGGTGCTGTCCGGCCGGGTGGGGATGGCTGCCGTGGCCAATGGCAGGAGCATGAGCAGGCCCAGGGCGATGGAGGTTCTCATGGTCATCGGTTCTCTGACCCCTTTGACGCCGTGCCCCCCGCAGGGTTCGATCCCGATGGTCAGGCGGCCCGTCGGCCCGCGGCCCGTTCGCGCACCAACTGCCCGTACGGACGGCCCGTGAGATGGCTGCGCACCCAGGTGAGCGGATCGAGGTGCTCGAAGACGGGCTGCTCCAGGGGATCGTCGGCCAGCGGGGCGAGCGCATCGTGGAAACGCTGGTAGGCGGCCCGTGCTTCGCGGGGGTCGCGCGCCTTGAGCTGTTCGTGGACCAGCCGCAGCAGCAGGCGTTCGCCGCGGTGCGCGTGCCGCCGCCCCTTGAGGTAGCGTTCGGTGTTGCGCAGGGCGTAGGGCAGCAGGTCGCGGTCCCCGATGTCCAGCAGAAGCATGAGCTGCAGCAGGCGTGCGTGGGCCGCCATGCCTCCCGGTCCGTCGTGCGCCTCGTTCAGCAGGCGATGGCACCAGCGCAACGCCTCCGCGGCGTTCCCCCCGCCCAGCTGTGCGATCGCGACCTGGAACATGCATCCCGTGCGCCGCAGGGTGCCCAAAGCGCTGCCGTGGCGCTGCAGCCCCTGCTCCACAGCGGGCACCAGGGCGAGCGCACGGTCGAAATCGCCGCTGGCACAATGGATGCCCAGTTCCATGCTCATGCCCGTGGCGAAGAGCTTCATCGCCAGGTCCCCGGTGCGGGGCATGCGCCATTCGGCCGGGGCCCTGCGATAGGCGTGCAGATGCCCGATGGCCTCGGTGTACCGACCGGTGCGCATGCACACGTGGGCCAGGTTGCTGAGCACGGCCAGGATGCGGTGGGGCTCATCGATGAAGGCCGCACGCCCGGCCTCCAGCAGGTCGCGGTTGGCCAGCAGGTGCCGCCGGCCCGACTCCAGGTCGCCCGTGGCGATGGCCGTGGCGGCCCGAAGGTGATGGTACAGGTAGCGTGCCTGGGCCGTGCCGAACCGTGCCGCCCCGCGGATATCATCGCCTGCACCGATGGTCCGCACCTGCTCCACCTGCGTGCTGCTGCGTGCCTGCCCGTGGCCGTAGAGGGCGAGGGCCACCCGGCTCTTCCGGTCCCACAACCCGTCCAATTCGGCCATGTGCTCCCGCAGGCGTGCAGCCTCCGCGCAGCGTTCGTCGAGCATCGGCGGGGTGATCCCGTGGTAGTGCGTGCGTTCCAGCAGGCGCCGTTCCCAGTGCTGCACTTCCATCAGCACATGGAGCTTCTCATGCCGCTGTGCCGAGCGGCGCACGCCCAGCAGGTGCCGCTCGGCATCGTCGTACAGGGCGCGGTCGTAAAGCAGTTCCACCTCGTGCAGCTGACGACGCAGCCGGGCATCCACCGAGGAGGTGGCATGGAAGGCCGAAAGGCTCCGCAGGACACTGTCGTGCAGGCGCTGTTTGGCCACGGCGAAATGCGCGATGAAGCCCCGCCCCTTGAACCGGCGCAGCAAGGCGTCCTCGTCGTAGGTCTCCATGGAGGCGATGGCGTCGAAGAGCAGCAGGTGGTTGCTGCCGCCATGGATCCTGTGGCGGGCGGCATACAGCTTGAAGTAGCGCTTCTCGGCCGGGGACATGGACCGGATCAGCCGGTGCACCTGCGCTGTGACCCTGCTTTTCATGGCGGGGGGCTGTTCCCAGCAAGCTAAGCCGGGCCGGGCCGGATGCAGGGCATGCCACGAGCAACGGCGGTGTTGTTGCGGGCAGCGGTGCCAAAGCGAACGCCCCGGCGGGTGCCGGGGCGTTCAAGTACCTTGGACGTGGCCTCAGTTGCCCGTCGTGTTGTTGTTCCGCTTCTTGTTGCGTTCGCCGTCGGCGTCCTCATCCCCGTCGTCGGAGATGCCGTCACCGCCTTCGTCCGGGTCGCCGGGTTCACCGGAACGCACCATCGGGCCGGTCATCCCCGCGTTCTCCTTCAACTCCTGCGCCGCGTCGCGCACCCTGCCATCGGGCACCTCCTGCAAGCGTTTGTCATCACCCTGCAGCACCTGGGTGGCGGGCGCGACCTGCTCCTTGGTGCAGGCGGCGAGCGCGAGCACCAGCAGGACCAAGGCGATGAGGTTGCGGGCCATCACGTTCCAAAGATAGGCATCCCGTCGCCCGACCGCAAGCCGCCCTCGGCACGGGGTGACGGACCGTTGCAGGGCAGGTCGATGGTGACGCGGGTCCCCTGCACCTGGCCGCCCGGACCTTGGACCTGCTCGGGACCGGTGATCCGGATGTCGGTGACCTGGAGGTTGCGCAACACATCGGCGCGCCCCTTGGTGATCTCGATGCCGCGGGAGATGTGGTCGCCGGCCTGCTTGCGGGCTTTGCTGAGGTCGATCCCCATGCCATCGTCGGCGATGCCGATCCGCACGCGACCGGCTTCGGCCGGGGAGACGCTGATCGTGACCTGGCCCTGCCGGCCGGTGGGCAGGATGCCATGCCAGATGCTGTTCTCCACGTAGGGTTGCAACATCATGGCGGGCAGCCGCACCTGGAGGGTGTCCACCCCGGGTTCCACGGTCAGCACGTACCGGAAGCGGTCCTTGAAGCGCATGTGCTCCAGCTCCAGGTACAGTTCCAGCCGTTCGAGCTCCTCGGCCAGGCTGGTGGTGTCGCCCTGGCTGGCGTCCAGGTTCTTGCGGATCAGTTTGGCGAAACTGGTGAGGTAGCGGTTGGCCGTGGCGCGGTCCTGCTTGTTGATGTGGTACTGGATGCTGTTGAGGGCGTTGAAGATGAAATGGCGGTTCATGTTGGCATTGAGCGCCTGCTGCTCGAGCTGGAGCATGCGGGAGCGGAGCATGAGCTGGCGTGTGCGCTCGGACCGTTGGCGCTGCGTGGAGCGGTACCGGGCCACCCCGCCCACGGTGCCGATCACCACCGCACCGGTGAGGGCGAAGAACCACCATCGCGCCCAGAACGGCGGCTGCACATCGAAGGCATACTCCACCGGCAGACCCCAACGCCCGCCCCGTCCCATGGCCATCACCTGGAACACGTAGTGCCCGTGGGGCAGGTTGCTGAAGCTGGCCGACCGGCCATCGGTCTCGGGCAACCAGTCGTTGTCGTGCCCAAGCAGCCGGTAGCGGTAAACGACATGCTCGGGGTCGCTCAGGCTGATGCCGGTGAAGTCGAAGGTGAGGTGGTTGCGCTCGTAGGGCAGCAGCAGGCCCTGTGGCAGGCCGCTCACCGTGTCGGTGCCGGTGGACCGCCCCTCCCAGCCGCTGGGCCGCAGGAACCAGCGCAGGCCGGTGATGTGCAGCGGAAGGGTGTCGTCGTCGTGGCGTTCGGGCTCGGGCGCGTGCACCACCAATCCTCCGGAGGTGCCGAGGAACAGCCGGCCGCGGCCGTCCACATGCGCCGCGTTCAGGTTGCACTCCAGGCTCAGCAGGCCGTCGCCGGTGCTGTAGTGCACGGCCCCGCCACCGTTGGCCAGCAGGCTGTCCGGGTCGGCCTGGAACAGCCCGTTGTTGGTGCCCGCCCACAAACGGCCATCGCCCGTGATCCGCAGCAGGTCGATGTAGTTGGAGCCGAAATCGGTGGCAAGCCGCATCACGCGCGGTTTCCCTGTCGTGAAGCACAGCAGCCCGTCGGCCGTGCCCGCCCACACCCGGCCGCGCAGGTCCTCCACCAGGCAGAACACCGCTCCCGCCGGCAGGCCGTCCCCGGTGGACCAGGCACGCCATCCAGCGCGGTCCAGCCGTGCCACCCCGTTCTCATGGGCCGCCCACAGCCGCCCGTCGCGGTCGCGAAGCAGGGCCCGAATGGACCGCAGCCCGGCGGCCACCGGTCCCGCGGCCCGCAACAGGCGCCCCTCCCGCAGGGTGAACAGGCCTTCGCGCGTGCCGCACCAGAGCGTGCCGTCGGGATCCTCGAGCAGGGACAGCACCCGGTCGTCGTGCAGCGCGAGGCTGTCCGGCAAGGGCACCACCAGGCCGTTCCGCAGGCGACAGAGCCCGTCGCTGGTGCCGAACCACAGGCTGTTGTCCCGGCGTCGGAGCCCGGTCCACACGGTGTTGTTCGGCAATCCGTCCAGGGTGCTCACCTGCGCCATGCCGTCCATCCGGCAGATGCCGTTGCCGTAGGTGCCCAGCCAGAGATCGCCCGCGCTGTCGGCCACCATGCACATCACCTGGTCGCTGCACAGCCCGTCGCGCTGGGTCCAGGTCACGAACCGGTCGCCGGTCCACCGCAGCAGGCCGGCGCCGTCGGTGCCCAGCCAGAGGTCGCCATGCCCGTCCACGAACACGCTCCAGATATTGTCGTTGGGCATCCCCTGGTTCACCGTCATCGCCCGGATGCGCGGGCCGTCGATGACGTTGACGCCGAACTTGCTGGCCAGCCACACGCGGCCGCGGTGATCCACCGCCACGCTGCGCACGTTGTTCTGCAACAGGCCGTCACCCTCGTCGATCTCGTCCACCGTGCCGTCGGGCCGGAGGGCGAAGGCCCCCTGGCCGTAGGTGGCGGCCCATACGGTGCCGTCGGCGCCCTGGGCCATGCTGCTCACGTTGGCCCCGGTCACGCCGCCCAGGGCCACGGCATCGCACCGGCCGTCGGCCCAGCGCAACAGGCCGTTGCGAAGGCCGATGTACACCGTGCCGTCCGCCAGGCACAGCAGGGACCGCACCGTGCCGGCGGTGTCGGTGGGGAAGCCCTCCAGCGCACGCACGCGCATCCCGTCGTGCACCAGCACCCCGCGGTCCTCCACGCCGATCAGCACGCGCCCGCGGGCGTCGGTGGCCAGGGCGGTGATGCGTGGCCGGTCGGCGCCGGGCAGGACGATGGGAATGGCCCCGCCGCCCGGCCGCAGGCGCACCAGGCCGCCGCCGGTGCCGCACCATACCGAGCCGTCCGGCCGGGGCAGCAGGGCGTTCACCTGCGCATCGGGCAGGCCCTGCTGCAGGGCGTGGTTCACGAAGCTCCGGCCGTCGAAACGGCTCGCCCCGCCCAGCGTGCCCACCCAAAGGAAACCCTGCCCGTCCTGGGCAAGGGTGCGCACCTGGCTTTGGGCGAGGCCCTCGCGGGTGCTGTAGTGGATGAAGCCGTAGTGCTGGGCGCACAACGGGGCCCAGAGCGCGCCGAACAGGGTGAGCAGCGGGGCCGAGCGCCGCATCAGAAGGTGGGGATCAGCGCCAGGAAATCGGGCAGCTTGCGGCGCGAAACGGGGATCATGGCCCCGTTGTCCAGCACGGCCATGTTGCCCTCGCCGCGGCTGAAGGCACGCAGGTGCTCCAGGTTGATGATGTACGACTTGTGCACGCGGAAGAAGCGCTTGGGGTCCAGGTTGTTCTCGAAGACCCGGATGTGCTTGCTGCTGATCTGGCGCTTGCCGTCGCGCGTGTGGATCGTGGTGTAGCTGTCGCTGGCCTCCAGGTAGAGGATGTCGTCGTGCTTCACCAGGGTGAGGCCGTCGCGGCCGGGCACGGCCATGCGCCGGCTCAGCGGCGATGCGGGGTCCTGGAGGAGCGCCGCGATGGCCCCGGCCTGCTGCGGTGCCGCGCCGGGGTCGCCCGCCATCCGGCAAAGCTTGGCGGCGGCACGTCGCAACTCCTCGATGCCGATCGGCTTCTCCAGGTAGTCCAGCGCGTTCTCCTTGAAGGCCTGCAGCGCGAATTCGTCGTAGGCCGTGGTGAAGACCACCGGCAGGTCCTGCCCCTGCAACGAATGGAGCAGGTCGAACCCGTCCTCGCCCGGCATCTTGATGTCCAGGAACAGCCCCTGCGGCGCCTCGGCCGCGATCAGCTCCCGAGCCTCCGGGGCGCTGCCGGCAAGGCCCACCACCGTCAGTTCCGGGCAGTGCTCCCCGATCATCATCCGCAGGTTATCCCGGGCGTCGGGTTCATCGTCCACGATCAGTACGCGCATGGCCATGGGGTTTTGTCGGGCTCAAGCTAGAACGCCGTGTTGTCGGCTCCCGGGCCGTCGCGTGGCCCGTGGTCCCGATCGAGCGAACCGTCGGTCCCGTGGTCCGGACCGTCAGCGCACGCGCTCCAGGAACTCGTTCACCCGCTCGCGTGCGATCGGCACCCGCCGCCCGTCGTGCAGCACGGCCCAGTGCCCGTCGTCGCGCAGGTATTCGCGCAGGTGTTCCAGGTTCACGATGTGGGAGCGGTGCACGCGCAGGAACACGGCCGGGTCGAGCAGCTCCTCGTACACCCGGAGCGTCCGGGTGTCCAGGTAGCGCGTGCCGTCGCTGAAGTGCAGCCGGGTGCAATTGCCCTCGGCCTCCAGGTGGGCGATGGTGCGGGGGTCGAAGAGCTTGAAGCCCTTGGCGTGGTCGATCACGATGCGGCCTGCCGGAAGGGCGGCATCACGTACGGCGGCGCCCAACCGTTGCCGGTAGGCGGTGGCTTCGGCGGGGCGCTCCTGCAGCACCCGCACCCGGGGGCCTGCCTTGGCGACCGCCGCCCGCAGCTCCCCGGCATCGATCGGCTTCAGCAGGTAGTCCACGGCATGGGTGTGGAAGGCCTGCAACGCATAGTCCTTGAAGGCGGTGACGAAGATGACCAGGGCACGCAGGTCGGGCAGTTCGGCCAGCAGGTCGAGCCCCTCGGTGCCGCTGGGCATGCGGATGTCCAGGAAGAGCAGGTCCGGGTCCAGGGCGCCGATGCGCTCCCTGGCCGTTGCGGGCCCATCGGCCACGCCCACCACCTCCACCCCGGGGCAGTGGTCCTCCAGCATCAGCCGCAGGTTCTCCCGCGCCGGCTCCTCGTCGTCCACGATCAGCGCATGCAACCGCTGCCGCCCCATGCGGGCGAAAGTAACCGTGGCGCCGGAGCGACCGTTCTTGCGACCGTCGCCGCCGTTGCTCGCGCGCTGCTGGCGTTCGGCGTGGGAACAGGGTAGGTTGGGGTCCTCGTTGAACACGCAAACCCTGTTGCCATGGCCACCACGAACTTCCCCGGCAACCCCTGGATCCTCTCCGAACAGGGCAGTTGACCCGTACCGCGCTCATCCGGGTTTTGGTGTGGAGGGTCGGTCCGCCGTGCGGTGGGTCGGCCCTCCGGCGTTCCCGGGGCAACCCTGCGGGCGTTCCCGGCGTAGAACAGGCCGAAGAACCGGCCCATGGACCCCGGCAGAACCCCTCCGCGATCCGCGTGCGCATCGATCAGATCGAGCGCCTGCTGATGTTCGACTACGACCAGGCCTCCGGCGATGCCCTTTTCGACATCGTGGACCCCAGCGGACGCATCGTCAAGACCGGCGATGTCAGCGGCCCGGTCACCCAGGTGCGCCTCACGGACCTCGACGGGGAGGAGTACTACCTGATGGTGCTCGATGGCGAAGTGAGCACCGTGAGCCCCATCCGCCTGCGCCGCGCCGTCTGATGCACCCCCGGCCCAAGACCCCTGCCGGCCAGCCCGCCGTACCGGTTTACCGCAGCCTGACCATCGTGGGCGGGGTGCTCCGCATCGACGCCAACGGCACGGCGCATGTGGTGTACCGCACCGACACCACCTTGAACGCACCGGTGGCGGTGGTGTACGCGCTGCGCTAATACCATCCATCCTTGCAGCGCTCGGCGCTGCACGTCCCTGCGATCCGCCCCGACCGGAGCGACCGCGTATCCGGGTCCCAAGGATCAAGCCGGGACCTTCCGCCGGCTCATCAGCTCCTCCACGGCATCGGCCTCCACGGGTATGTCTTTGAAGAGGTCGATCGGATCGTCGCGGGTCACCAGGATGTTGTTCTCCAGGCGTTTGCCCCAGGTGTTCAGCGCTTCCGCGCCTGCCGAATGGCGTTCTTCAGAGCAGGTAGGTGCTTCTGGAGGATGGGCCACACGAACGTGTCATCGATCGTATCGTATGAATGGATCAGTCGGTTCCGGAACTGTACGATCCGGTCGGCTTCCGGGATGGGATGTGCGGGATCCAGCTTCCGGATCTTGTTCACGGCTTCACCAATGATCCCGAGTTGGCGCTCCACGGCACTCTTCACGAGGGCATGCCTGGTGTATGCCTCGAAACCCGTCGATCCGACCCTGCACCATGAAGGCTTCGATCAGCTCGATCGCCCGCAGCACATCAGCATAGAAGCCTTCCAGTCGCTCCATCGTAGATCAGCTTCATGGAGGCCTCGATCGCGCGCTTCTTCACCGGGTTCTGCAAGGAGCGGGGCGTCAGCAGGTCCACCTTGCGCTGGAAGAATGTTTCCATCCGGTCCCAGAAGGACCAGAGCCGCTCCCCGGTCTCTACGGGATCGCCCTGCTGCACATCCACGAGCAGATCCACATCGCTGTTCGCGGTGAAGGGGCCGTTCACCGCCGAGCCGAAGGCATACAATTCCTTCACGCGGTGCGCCTTGCACAGGTCGATGAACTGCTGGCGATGGCCATTGATCAGGTCGGCGAGCATGCAGCGAAGGTAACGGCACATCGCGTGCGATCCGCCCCGACCGGAGCGACCGCGTATCCGGGTCCCAAGGATCAAGCCGGGACCTTCCGCCGGTTCATCAGCTCCTCCACGGCATCGGCCTCCACGGGTATGTCCTTGAAGAGGTCGATCGGATTGTCGCGGGTCACCAGGATGTTGTTCTCCAGGCGGATGCCCAGCTTCTCCTCGCGGATGTAGATGCCCGGCTCCACGGTGAAGACCATGTCCGGCTGGATCATCTCGTTCCACAGGCCCACGTCATGCACGTCCAGGCCCAGGAAGTGGCTGGTACCATGCATGAAGTACTTCTTGTAGAGCGGCTTCTCGGGGTCCTGCTTCGCCACATCGTTCTTGTCAATGAGGCCCAGGCCGATCAGTTCGCTCTCCATGATCTTGCCCACCTGTTTGTGGTAGTCGGCGAGCAGGGTGCCGGGGCGCAGCATCTGCGTGGCCTCGTTCTTCACGCGCAGCACGGCGTTATACACATCCTTCTGCCGCTTGGTGAAGCGGCCGTTCACCGGGATGCACCGCGTGAGGTCGCTCGCGTAGCCACCGTACTCGCAGCCGAAGTCCATCAGGATCACATCACCGTCGTTGCACACCTGGTCGTTGGTGATGTAGTGCAGCACGCAGGCATTGTACCCGCTGGCGATGATCGGCGTGTAGGCATGCCCGCGCGAGCCGTTGCGCACGAACTCGTGCGTGATCTCCGCCTCGATCTCGTACTCCTTCACGCCGGGCTTCACGAAACCGCACACGCGCTCGAAGGCCTTGCCTGTGATCGCGATCGCGCGCTGGATCTGCGCCACTTCCTCCTTCGTCTTGCGGCTGCGGATGCGGTGCATGATGGGCGCGCTGCGCTTCACGCTGTGCAGCGGATACTGCGCACGCAGCTCCTTGTTCTTGCGCTCCTCGCGCGTTTCCACCTCGTTGCTCTGGCGCAGGTGCTCGTTGCTGTTCAGGTACAGGTGCTCGCATTGCGGCACCAGCCGCTTGATGGTGGCCTCGTAGCTGCTCGTCCACAGCACCGTGGCGATGCCGCTCAGTTCGCTCGCCTCCTTCTGCGTGAACTTGGCACCTTCCCAGATGGCGATCAGCTCGCTGGTCTCGCGCACGAAGAGGATCTCGCGGTCCTTCGGATCCGCCGCGTCGGGGAAGAGCAACAGGATCGTCTCCTCCTGGTCAATGCCGCTGAGGTAGAAGATGTCGCTGGCCTGCTTGAAGGGCATCGTGCCATCGGCGCTGGTGGGCATGATGTCGTTGCTGTGGAACACGGCCAGGCCGCCTTTCTCCATGGCCTGGCGGAAGCGGGCACGGTGCTCGCGGTAGGTGGCGGCGCTGAGGGGTTGGTAACGCATCGAGGGAAAATTGAAAGGCGAAGGTAGAATGTGTGCGTGTGCGCTCAAATGCAGGTCCCACATTGCTTGTCTGCGTAGGCCGTCATGTGCTACCTAGCCCACACAATTTTCATCCCGATAACTTCGCCCTCAGCGAACAAACCATCATGCAACGCATCCTTGTCTCCATCAAGCTCGCCCCCGAAGGCATGGCTCACATCCGGGCCACCCCGGAACTGCAAAAAGCGGAAAAGGATTACGTGGACCGCTGGAAGGAAGAGGGCCTGCTGGAGAGCTTCTATATCTCCACCGACAGGACCGGGGCCATCCTGGTGTTCGCCGGTGTGGATGAAGGGCGGACGCGGGAACTGATCGGAACGCTGCCGTACTTCCCATACATGGCGAAGGTGGAGTACTTGGACCTGATGAAGCAGTTCTGAGCGTGGCGGGGGGGGCACCAAGGACCCGGGCCGCGAAGACGACCACGGATCACTTCGAGGTACCCTGCTGCCTGAAGCACCTGGCCGACGCCGACATGGGTCTGCCGGGGCGTGGGTTCAAGCGGTCCGTCGCGGCCGCCCGGAATGGACGTCCGCGTGCATGACGGCCACGGACGGTGGGGTGGCGGGGAGTTGATCAGAATGGTTCTAAACAAGGTCCGGTCCGTTCCGAGCTTCCGCCCCAACCGCCTGCCCCGTAAGTTTGCCGCCGAACGGACCTCAATGGCCCGCCGGTAGAAAGACATGGCACGATCCGCCCTCCTCGGCTCCTCCCTGACCAAGAAGTACTGGATGGCCCTCACGGGCCTTTTCCTTTGCCTGTTCCTGGTGGTCCACCTGGCCGGCAACCTGCAATTGTTGGACGCCAGTCCGGAAGGCCGGCTGAAGTTCAATGCCTACGCCAAGTTCATGACCACCTTCCCGCTGATCAAGGTGGTGAGCTACCTGCTCTACTTCAGCATCCTCTTCCACGCCTTTGACGGCATCCTGCTCACCATGCAGAACCGGAAGGCGCGGCCGGTGCGGTACGTGAAGGAGCGGTCCTCGACGAACCGCACTTGGTACAGCGGGCAGATGGGCCTGCTGGGCGCCCTGCTGCTGGTGTTCATCGTGTTGCACATGAAGCACTTCTGGTACCGCATGCACTGGGGCGGCCTGCCGCTGGACAGCGCGGGCAATACCGACCTGTTCACGGTGGTGGCCGAGGCCTACCGGAGCCCGGTGTACGTGCTGCTCTATGTGCTCTCGATGGCCGTACTGGCCTTCCACCTGCTGCACGGGTTCCAGAGCGCCTTCCAGAGCCTGGGCCTGAACCACCCCCGCTACACGCCGGTCATCAGGAACGTGGGCGTGTTCTTCGGTGTGGTGGTGCCCGTCCTCTTCGCCCTCATCCCGGTGTGGATGTTCGCTTTCCCCGGTTGATCCACAAGCTCCGTCGCATTTCCATGAGCAAGCTCGACAGCAAGATCCCCCCCGGTCCCATCGACAAGAAGTGGACCTACCACAAGGGGCACGCCCGCATCGTGAACCCGGCCAACAAGCGCCGCATCGACGTGATCGTGGTGGGCACGGGCCTGGCCGGTGCCGCGGCCGCCGCCTCGCTGGCCGAACAGGGCTACAACGTGAAGGCGTTCTGCTTCCAGGACAGCGCCCGCCGCGCCCACAGCATCGCCGCCCAGGGCGGTATCAACGCCGCCAAGAACTACCAGAACGACGGTGACAGCACCTACCGGTTGTTCTATGATACGGTGAAGGGCGGGGACTACCGCGCGCGGGAGGCCAATGTGTACCGGCTCGCCGAGGTGAGCGCCAACATCATCGACCAGTGCGTGGCCCAGGGCGTGCCCTTCGCACGTGACTACGGTGGACTGCTCGACAACCGCAGCTTTGGCGGCGTGCAGGTGAGCCGCACCTTCTACGCCCGTGGGCAGACCGGTCAGCAGTTGCTGCTCGGCGCCTACAGCGCGCTGATGCGCCAAGTGGGCAAGGGTGCCGTGCAGATGTTCGACCGCCACGAGATGCTCGATGTGGTGGTGGTGGGCGGCAAAGCCCGCGGCATCATCGCCCGCAACCTGATCACCGGCGAGATCGAGCGGCACGGCGCGCATGCGGTGCTGTTGTGCACCGGCGGTTATGGCAACGTGTTCTTCCTGAGCACGAACGCCATGGGCAGCAACGTCACCGCCGCGTGGAAGGCGCACAAGCGCGGGGCCTTCTTCGGCAACCCCTGCTACACGCAGATCCACCCCACCTGCATCCCGGTGAGCGGCACGCACCAGAGCAAGCTCACCCTGATGAGCGAATCGCTGCGCAACGACGGTCGCATCTGGGTGCCCGCCAAGCTCGAGGACGCCAAGGCGATCCGCGAAGGACGCAAGAAGGGCAGCGACATTCCCGAGGCCGATCGCGATTACTACCTGGAGCGCCGCTACCCGGCCTTCGGCAACCTCGTGCCGCGTGACGTGGCCAGCCGCGCCGCCAAGGAGCGCTGTGACGCGGGCTACGGCGTGAACAAGACCGGCGAGGCCGTGTACCTGGATTTCGCCGCGGCCATCGAACGGTACGGCAAGCAGCAGGCCAGCATCCTGAAGATCGCCTCCCCCAGCAAGGAGAAGATCACCGAGCTGGGCCGCGCCGTGGTGAGCGAGAAGTACGGCAACCTCTTCGACATGTACGAGAACATCGTCGGCGAGAACCCCTACGACCACGCGATGAAGATCTACCCCGCGGTGCACTACACCATGGGCGGCCTGTGGGTGGACTACAACCTGCAAACCACCGTGCCGGGCCTCTTCGCACTGGGCGAAGCGAACTTCAGCGACCACGGGGCCAACCGATTGGGCGCCTCGGCCCTCATGCAGGGCCTGGCCGACGGCTACTTCGTGGCGCCCTACACCGTGAGCGACTACCTGGCCGACGACATCCGAACGGGACCGATCGATACGAAGAGCCCGGAGTTCGAGGCCGCGGAGAAGGAGCAGAAGGACCGCATCAACCACTTCCTGAACAACAAGGGTTCCAAGCCCGTGGACGACTTCCACCGCGCGCTCGGCAAGGTGATGTGGGACAAATGCGGCATGGCCCGCAATGCGGAAGGGCTCAAACAAGCAATCCAGGAGATCCGCGCCATCCGGGAGGATTTCTGGAAGAACGTGCGGGTTCCGGGCAGGGCCGACGAGTTCAACCAGGAACTGGAGAAGGCCGGTCGCGTCGCCGATTTCCTCGAGCTGGGCGAGCTGATGTGCATGGATGCGCTGCACCGCAACGAGAGCTGTGGCGGCCATTTCCGCGAGGAATCACAGGAACTCGACGGTCCGCAGAAAGGCGAGGCCAAACGCGACGACGCGAACTTCGCCTACGTGGCCGCCTGGGAATGGCTGGGCGAGGCCGGCAAGGCGGAGCTGCACAAGGAGCCGCTGACCTTCGAGGAGGTGAAGCTGACGCAGCGGAGCTACAAGTAGGTGAATGGCGCATGGTCATTGGTGAATGGGAAATACCCGGAGCTGACATGAGCCAGGAACGCTTGGATGCCTTCAATGGGTTCTGCGTGGAGGAGCCGAACGAGCCCTATGGGTCCATCAGCAGCTACCGTGACCTCATCATCTGGCAACACTCCATGGACACCACAGAGATGGTGTATGAGTTCGCGGCGCTGCTGCCCAACGAGGAGCGTTTCGGCCTGGTCAGCCAAATGTGCCGGGCGGCGGTTTCCATGCCTGCCAACATTGCGGAAGGATGCGGCCGCGGCACCAGTAGTGATCGCCAACTGCTCAGTTACCTCCGGATCACGCGTGGTTCACTGTACGAGCTCGAAACTCATCTGGAACTTGCTCGTCGGCTATACCGCAAGCTCCGCTTGGACCCTACGCCGATCACAACGCGCCTCACCTCGATCGCGCGGATGTTGAATAGGATGATATCGAAGATCGAGGCCCGTTACGAAACATTGCACAAGGACCGTGGTGGCCGATGAGACTTGCCCCATTCGCCATTCACCATTGACCATTCACCATGAAACTGACACTGAAGATCTGGCGCCAGAACGGTCCGAATGACAAAGGCAGGATCGTCGACTATCCGGTCAACGACGTCTCCGAGGACATGTCCTTCCTCGAGATGCTCGACGTGCTGAACGACGACCTCGTGCGCAAGGGCGAGGAACCGATCGCCTTCGATCATGATTGCCGTGAAGGCATCTGCGGCATGTGCAGCCTGTTCATCAACGGCGAGCCGCATGGACCGGGCCGCGGCATCACCACCTGCCAATTGCACATGCGCAAGTTCAAGGACGGGGACACCATCTATGTGGAGCCCTGGCGCAGTGCGGCCTTCCCGGTGATCAAGGACCTTGTGGTGCACCGCGGTGCGTTCGACCGCATCCAGGCCGCGGGTGGCTTCGTGAGCGTGAACACCAGCGGCAATCTGGTGGATGGCAACGCCGTTCCGATCCCGAAGGACGATGCCGACAAGGCCTTCGACGCGGCCACCTGCATCGGCTGCGGCGCCTGTGTGGCCGCCTGCCCCAACGGCAGCGCCATGCTGTTCGTGGCCGCCAAGGTGAGCCAGCTGTCCCTCCTGCCGCAGGGCAAGCCCGAACGCAAACGGCGCGCCCTGGCCATGGTGGAGCAGATGGACAAGGAGGGCTTCGGCAACTGCAGCAACACCGGCGCCTGCGAGGTGGAATGCCCCAAACAGATCAGCATCGCCAACATAGCACGATTGAACCGGGAGTACTTGGTAGCTACGGTGACGAAGGAGTGAGTCGCTGGGGGATCGGGTACGGCCGCGGCCAGAACGGATCCGCGCGTGAACTTGGATGGCATCTCGGCCAGGCGACCTGGCCCCCGACCTTGTTGTGATGCTGTCGCACCTTGATCGTTCATGGGAACATGATCCATCTCGATAGCAAGCTCCCCCGCGTCGGCACCACCATCTTCACGGTGATGAGCAGGCTGGCACAGGAGTGCGGCGCCATCAACCTGAGCCAGGGCTTTCCGGACTTCCCCATCGACGGCAAGCTCATCGACCTGGTGGACAAGGCCATGCGGGCCGGGCACAACCAGTACGCGCCGATGCCGGGACTTCCCGCCCTGCGCGAGGCCATCGCGGCCAAGGTGCAACGGCTGTACGGCTTCAGCTACGACCCGGAGAGGGAGGTGACGGTGACCGCGGGTGGTACGCAGGCCATCTTCACGACGATCGGCGCCTTGGTGCATCCCGGCGATGAGGTGATCATCGTGGATCCGGCCTACGACTGCTACGCGCCAACGGTCGAGCTCTTTGGGGGCACACCGGTCCATGTGCGCTTGGGCGCGGACATGCGGTTCGACGCAGAGGGAGTGAAGGACGCGATCACGGCGCGCACGCGGATGCTGATGATCAACACGCCGCACAACCCGGCAGGCACCATCCTGCGCGATGCGGATATGCGGCGGATCGCCGACCTGCTGCGCGGAACGGACATCGTCCTGCTCAGCGATGAAGTGTACGAGCACCTGGTGTACGATGGTGCGCCGCACGCCTCGGCGATACGCCTCCCGGAACTGCGCGAACGCGCCTTCGTGATCTTCAGCTTCGGCAAGGTCTTCCACGCCACGGGCTGGAAGATGGGGTATGCCCTCGCCCCGGCGGAGCTGATGGCCGAGTTCCGCAAGGTGCATCAGTTCAATGTGTTCAGCGCGAACACCCCGGTGCAGGTGGCCCTGGCGGAGTACCTGAAGCAACCGGCGCACTACGAAGGCGTGTCGTCCTTCTACCAGGCCAAGCGCGACCGCTTCGCGAACGGGATGAAGGGATCCCGGTTCAGCTTGCTGCCCTGCCAGGGCTCCTATTTCCAGACCGCGGACTACAGCGCGATCTCCGATGAACCGGACCTGGCCTTCGCGCAGCGTGTGACCCGCGAGTTCGGCGTGGCGAGCATCCCGCTTTCTCCCTTCTACAAGGAACCGCCCGCCGGCCAGCGACTGCTGCGCTTCTGTTTCGCCAAACAGGACGCTACCTTGGACGCGGCCATCGCCAAACTATGCGGGATCTGAACGTCTCCATCGTGCAGTGCATGCTCCATTGGGAGGATGCCGGAGCGAACCGTGCGATGCTCCAGGAGCGGCTCGCCGCCTTGAAGGGCACCACCGACCTGATCGTGCTCCCCGAGATGTTCACCACCGGCTTCAGCATGCGCAGTGGCGAGCTGGCCGAGGGGATGGAAGGCACGACGGTGGCCTGGATGCGCGACCGGGCGGCGGACCTGGGCGCGGCCCTCTACGGCAGCGTGATCATCGGCGAAGGCGGGCGGCGGTACAACCGCGGCCTGTTCGTCATGCCGGACGGCCGGATCACCACCTACGACAAGCGCCATCTCTTCCGCTTCGCGGGCGAAACGGAACATTACAGTCCCGGCAGGAAGCGCGTGGTGGTGGAGTGGCACGGCTGGCGCATCCTGCTGCAGGTGTGCTTCGACCTGCGCTTCCCTGTGTTCGCGCGGAACCGGCGCGACTATGACGCGATCCTCTACGTGGCGAACTGGCCCGAACCGCGACGCTTCCCCTGGAGCCAGCTGTTGATCGCCAGGGCCATCGAGAACCAGTGCTACGTGGTGGGCGTGAACCGCGTGGGGATGGACGGCAAGGGCAACCACTACAGCGGCGACAGCGTGGTCCTCGACCCGCGCGGGGCCTGCATCGCGTCGGTGGCGTCCGCCAGGGAGGGCCTGGCCACCGCGCACCTGGACCGGGCCGGTCTGGAGGAGTTCCGGACGAAGTTCCCGGTGGCCTTGGAGGCGGACGACTTCGCGCTGCGGGACTGAAGTTCAGCGCAGGATGGTCACGTGCCCCATGCGCTCCTGTTCCATGCCCACCCCGCCCTGCGCATCGTCCACGAAACGGTAGCGCATGCGCCACACGTAGATCTCGCTGGGCACTTCGGTGCCGTGCGCGGTGCCGTCCCATTGGTCCGTGGGGCTGTTGGTCTGCCACAGCACACCGCCCCAGCGGTCGAACACGATGAGCTCCAGGCTGGCCACGTTCCTGCCCACCGGCCCCCAGGTGTCGTTGATGCCGTCGGCGTTGGGGGTGAAGGTGTTGGGCACGTAGATGCTCGCCGGGCAGAACTCGGTGACCTGCACCGAATCGCGCAGACCGCAATGGAAGGTGTTGGTGATGTCCACGAAGTACCAGCCGTACGCGCCGGCAAGGATCACCTGGCTGGTCTGGCCGGAGCTCCAGTCGAAGGTGGAGCCGGGGTTGCCGGCATCGATCACCACATAGTGCGGGTCCTCGTCCAGACAGGTGAAGATCCGGTGCGCAGGCAGCCCGGTGGGGCGGGGGTTGAACCCGGCCGTCACCGCGTCGCTCACGCTGCAATGACCGTTGTCCACGGCCACGCTGTACGTACCGTTCTGCACCACATCGATCGTGCGGGTGGTGGCTCCCGTGCTCCAGGTGTACGTGGCCCCGGGGTTGCCGGCGTCGAGGGTCAGCACATCGCCCTGGCAGAGCGCCGTGTCCGGACCGAGGTCCACTGCGGGCCAGGGCACGAAGGCCACCACGGCGTCGAACGTGCCACTGCAACCCAGGGGGCTGGTCACCACCACCGTGTAGGTGCCCGGTGACGCGGGCGCGATGGTCCGTGTCGCCGCACCCGTGCTCCACGCGTAGGTGCAACCCGGGTTCCCCGCATCGAGCACCACGGGCTCGCCTTCGCATTCGGTGGCATCGTTCAAAGCATCCACGGGCCCGGGAAGCAGCGTGATCGACACGCTGTCCACCACCTGACAGGCCGCGTTGCTGACGATCACAACGTAGGTGCCGCTCTGCACGGGCGCGATGGTCTGGGTGGTGGACCCGGTGTTCCACAGGTAGGTGCTTCCCGGCGCGCCTGCATCCAGGACGATGCCCGTGCCGGCGCAGAGGGTGCTGTCCGGGCCCAGGTCCACCACAGGCGGGTCCACCAGGGTCACCTGCGCGTCGAAGCTGGCGCTGCAGCCTTGCGCATCGGTCACCTCCACCGTGTAAAGGCCGCTGGTGGTGGCCTGGACCACCTGATCGGTGGAACCGGTGCTCCAGGCGAAGGAGGCGCCGGGGTTGCCGGCATCCAGCAGCACCGGTGCCGTGGTGCAGGCCGTGACGTCCTGCAGCTGATCCACCGGCATGGGTGCGAAGGTCAGCGTGACCGCATCGGTGCTCGTGCAGCCCTGCGGGCTGGTGGCCGTGGCCGTGTAGGTGCCGCTGCCGGTCGCCTGGAACTGCGGACCGGTGCTCCCATTGCCCCAGACCACGGTGTTGCCGGGGCTGTTGGCCTGGATGGTGAAGACCGCAGCACCGCAGAGCAGACTGTCAGGCCCCAGGTCCAGTGCGGGCAAGGCGTGCAGGAGCACGTTGAACGTCTTGGTGGTCTGGCAACCCTGCGCGTCGGTGATCTCCACCACGTAGGTGCCCGTGGCGGCCACCGATACCGTTTGCGTCACCGGGCCGTGGGACCAGGCATAGGTGCTTCCGGGGAATCCGGCGTCGAGCACCAGGCTCTGCCCGGCACAGCCGCTCAGGTTCACCGGGTTCACCATGCTGTCGAACGCATCGGTGATGTGGACCGAGTCGCTCACCGAACAGCCGTTCGCATCGGTGACGGTGACCAGGAAGGACATCGACGTGTCGGCCATGAGCGAGGGCGTGGCGATGTTGCCGGCGTTGAGCAGGTTGGCCGGCGTCCAGGCGATGGCGAACGGCGCGGGGACGTTGTGCTGCACGTCCAGCTGGAATCCGAGCGTGTTGCACAACGTGGTGTCGGGTGTGGCTGCGATGCTGTACGCCGTGGTCACCGCGATGGTGATCGGGGCCTGTACGCTGCACCCGGACTGGGTGTCCGTGAGCGTGGCGGTGTAGGTGGTGGTGGTGGTGGGCGAGGCCACGGGGTCGGGGATCGTGGCGCTGCTGAGCGTGCCGGCGTTGTCCCAGACGATCTGCAGGGTCCCGGCGCCCTGGATCACGGCGTTCAACTGGCTGCTCTCCCCCTGGCAGAGGGTGAGGTCGCTGGCGGTGACACCGAGGCTCAACTGGGGGCCCACGGTCACGACCACGGCATCGCTCGCGCTGCACCCGATGTTGTTCGTGGCCGTGGCGGTGTACGTGGTGGTGGCGGTCGGGCTGGCCAGCGGTGCGGCGACGACCGTGCTGCTCAGGCTGCCGTTGTTCGGCGCCCAGCTCCACTGAATGCCTTGCCCGCCGCTGGCCGTGGCCTGTAGCTGCACCTGGCCTCCGCCGCACAGCACCGTATCGGCGCCGGCGTTGATGCTGAACGCGGGAGCCACCTGGACGAGCACGGGGTCGCTGAACGAACAGCCGTTGCCGCCTGCGACCTCCACGGTGTACCAGGTGTCGGCCGTGGGCGTGGCCATGGGGTTCGCGATGGTCGCGTTGTTCAACGTGCCCGCCGGGGACCACAACAGGGACAGCCCGCTGTTATCCACCCGGGTCACGGTGACGTTGTCCAGGGCCCATACGTCCTGTGCCGCACCACTGTGCACGGGCTGCCTCCAGCGGAAGTGCGTAGCCGTGGACCAGGCCGCAGGAGGTACCGTGAGGGTGACGGAGGTGAAAGCCGGATACTGCGCTTCGTTCAGCGTATGGAACACGGTCCAGGTGGAGCCGTTCAGGCTGTACTCCACCACCACATCCTCACCGGGTTCGGCTCCGTCGCACGGGGCGCTGCCGGTGGCGATCCAAATGCCGAACACCAGGCTGCCGCCCTGGGCCACATCCACCGGGACGGTGCGCGCCGCGCGTGTTCCGGCGGCATTGAACAGCAGGGCGTTGCCCGTGGCCGCTCCGCAGGTCCCGCTCACGTTGCCGCCTTGCAGTTGCGCCCACAGCGCGGTGGTGCCGTTGTCCAACGGGTCGAAACCGATCACCCGCTGGATGCGCGTGCCCAACTGCACCGCGTCGCCCAGGCAGATGTTGCTGTCCGCCGCGATGGCCTCCACGCTCTGCACCGTGTTGGGGGTCACCTGCACCAGCACGCTGTCCAGCGCGGTGCCGCAACCCAACGGACTGGTCACGCTCAGCTTGAACCAGGTGTTGGCCATCGGGAAGGCCACGGGATCGGGGATGGTCGGGTCGCTCACCAGGGCGGCGGGGGTCCAGCTCAGGGTGTAGGCACTGGTGTCCAGGTTGGGGGTGGCCCCCAGCTGCACGGGCTGGTACTGGCAGACGGTGGCGGTGTTGGCGCCGTTCGCGGTGGCCTCCACCACCGGCGGCACCTGAACGCCCACATGGAAGGTGAACGCCAGGGGGCACGTGGACCCGGGCGCAGTGCCCGAGACCGTATAGCTGTCGTTCGTGGTGGGCGTGAAGCTGTAGCTCAACCCCGTGGCGAGCACGGTCCCCGGGGTGCTGGCCGCCTCCCACTGGGGATTGTCCATGGGCCAGGGTGCGGTCAGGGTCACCGGGCCGCTCACGCAAAGCACCGAGTCCTGCGGCACCACCGGCACCACGGTGGCGTTGGCGTTGAAGGCGTAGCTCTCACCGGTGCCGAAGCCGGTGGCGTACACGTGGATGCCCAGTGGAGCGGTGACGGTGTGGCTCCCGGCGCCGATGATGCGGCTGGCGTGCGACCAGGTGGGGCACGCGGCGAAGGGGGCGAAGATCCCGGAGGGGACCGGCACACCGTCCACGGCCACTTGACCCACCACGGCGGTGGGCACCACCAGTTCCACGCGGTGGCCGGTAAGCTGCGGCGAGCTCACCGTGCTGAAAGTGGTGGCCGTGGTGCTGCGGTCGTCCGGCTCGATCACCAGCATGGAGGGATCGCCGGCGTTCGCGCAGTTGTACCCTTCGTAGATCACCACCACCGAGACGGGCGCCGAGGCGCTGATGCAGGCGTCGCCGACGAACCCGTTCAGCTCGTGGGCCTGACCGGCGTTGAGGGTGACGGGAGCCCCGCCGTTCACGGTGACGTTGGTGCCGTTCTGGCCGGCGAGGATGCGGACGGTCCCGTTCGCCAGGCCCGTGGGCAGGAAGCTGTGGAATTCGGTGCCCCAGCGTTCCAGCGGGACCATCTGCTCCACCAGGTGGTCGCAGGCCGGGCAACCCACGGGCACGTTCGCGCACATGCTGCCGCTCAACACCACGAAGGGCCTGCAGGGGCCGCTGGCGGTGGTGGCACGCACCCGGGTGCCGGTGAGGTCCAGCGACGAAAGGGCGGACTGCACCTGGTAGCTCTGGCCCGCATCCAGCGCCACCGTGAAGGGTACGCCCGCCGGCCTGCCGCCCACGGTGTTCACGCTCGGGGTGATCTCCACCTCCGTGCCGTCGGCGGTGGCCACGATCAGCAGTTCACTCTTGTAGAATTCGTTGAAGCCGGGCAGACCGCGATAGGCTTCCGCGAAGTAGTCCGTGCCCAGGGCCGTCACTGGGAGGACTTGCGTACCGTCCTGGGTGTAGCTCTGGTAGCTCACGGCCGTCACGGCCACCGGGGAGGCGGCCTGGATCAGCACGCCTTTGCCGGACACCGTCTCCGAGCCGACATGTTCCGCGGTGAGCGGCACGTTGACCTGCACCACGCTGTTGGCACCCACGCTGAAAGGCTGGCTCCAACCCGCCTGGGGGATGCTCACCGTGCCGGAGGTCGCCGTGGGAGCGCTGATGTACAGCCTGGCTTCCTGGGCACCGTAGGCGTTCTGCATGAAGCCGGTCCACAATTCGGTGCCCAGGGTGGGCATGGGGTCGTTCACCTGGGCATGGACCCCGTTGAAGAACAGGGCCGCCAGCACGCAGGCCAGTGACCGTACGACGCGCGGAGGAGTGGGATGCAGGCTCATGGCCACCGAAGAGCGGGGTGGTTCGCGCCGTGCATACGCGATCCGGCCTCCAAGGTTCCCGCCCTGAACGGTGAAGGGCCGGGAAGCTCCCGGCCCTTCACCACGATGCCGCTCCTCCGGTCAACGCACCAACGTCACATGCCCCACGCTCTCCCGTTCCGCCCCCAGGGTGCCGTGGACGTCCTCGATGAACCGGTATTTCAGCTTCCACACGTACACGCCGTCCTGCACGTCCGTGCCGTTGCGCTTCCCATCCCAGGCCACCTCGGCGTCCTGGCCCACGAAGATCTGCTCACCCCAGCGGTCGAAGACCCGCATCTCCATGGTCGCGATGTTGTACCCGTTGGGCATGAACAGGTCGTTCACCCCGTCGCCATCGGGCGTGAAGCTGTTCGGCACCCAGCACTGTGGCGGGCAGAACTCCACCACTTCGATGGAATCGGTGATGGTGCAGTTCAGCGGGGTGGTGATCTCCACGATGTACCAGCCGTAAGCGTTCACCTCGATGGTCTGCGTCTCCTCGTCGGTGTTCCACAGATAGGTGCAGCCGGGGTTCCCCGCATCCAGCAGCGTCTTCTTCGGCCAGTGGTCCAGGCAGAGCACTTGCTCCTCTTCGGTGATGTAGTTCGGCAGGGGGTTGAACACCACCGCCACCGAATCGCGTGTGGTGCAGTAGCCGTTGAACACCTCGGCCCAGACGTCCTGCGTGGTGGTGACGAAGGTGGTCTGTGCGGTGGACCCGGTGCTCCACACATGGGATTGACCAGGGTTCCCGGCGTCCAGGTGCATGGTGTCCGTGTCGCACAAGGCCGTGTCCGGCCCCAGGTCCACCACCGGGAAGGGGATGATGTCGATCACGGCATCCGCCGAATCCACGCACCAAGTGGGCGTGGTCACCACCACCGAGTAGGTCCCGCTCACACTGTCCACTTGGATCACCTGCGTGGTCTCCCCCGTGCTCCACAGGTGGCTGCTGCCCGGGTTGCCCGCATCGAGCGGGATCGTTTCGCTGATGCACACGGCGGTGTCGCTGAGGACGATCACGGGCAGCGGGTCGAACACCACGTCGATGCTGTCGCTGTTCACACAGTTGTTCCCGTCGGTCACCTCCACCTGGTAATTGTCGTCCGTATTCACGGTGATGGTCTGGGTGGTGGCCCCGGTGTTCCACAGGTACTGGCTTCCGGGGTTGCCGGCGTCCATGGTCCAGTTCTGGCCGATGCACAACGAGGTGTCCGGACCAAGGGTGACCACCGGCAGGGGGTCCACCGTCACGTTCGTGGTGAAGGTGGCCTGGCAGCCGAGCGTGTCCGTGATGGTCACGGTGTAGGCCCCGGCCGTCGAGACCGTGATGGTCTGGGTGGTGGCGTTGGTGCTCCAGTCGTACGTGCTTCCCGGGTAGCCCGCATCGATCACCATGCTCTCGCCAGCGCACAACGATGAGTCGGCGATGAAGGTGAGGTCGTCGAAGGATACCGTGATGTTCACGGTGTCGCGGGCCGAACAGCCCAGGGCATCCTGCACCACCACGATGTATTGCGCGGTGGAGTCGAAGGTGATCACCGGGTTGGCGGTGTTGGCACCTGTCAACTGGTTGGTCGGTGTCCAGCTGATGACGGCGCCCGGCACGTTGTGCTGCACGTCGAGCACGAAGCCCACCGGGTCGCAGAGCGCGGTGTCCGCCGTGGCCGTCACCACGTAGGCCGTGCTCACCGTGATCTCGATGTCCTCGGTGAGCACGCAGCCGCTGATGGTGTCGGTGACGGCCAGCACGTAGGTGGTGGTGGTGAGCGGCGTGGCCGTGGGGTCCTGCAGCGTGGCGTCGTCCAGGGACCCGGCCGGCGTCCAAGCGTACACCAGGTTGGTGGTGTTGCCGTTGATGGTGGCGTCCAGCAGCGTGCTCTCACCCTGGCACAGGTCGTCGTCCAGGGTGGTGACGGTGAGCCCCAGCAATTGGTTCACCGTGATCGTCACACTGTCGGTGGCGCTGCAGCCCTGGCCGGTGGTCACCGTCACGAAGTACTCCGTGGTGGTGGCCGGTGTGGCGATGGGCGATTGTACGAAGGTGGCCGAAAGGGTGCCGTTGTTGGGCGTCCACGTCCAGGTGTGGTTGGTGCCGGAGCTCGGAACGGCGTTGAGCTGGATGCCCCCCAGGTCGCAGATGGCCGTGTCCGGCGTCATGGCGATGCTGAAGGGCGCGCCCACCTCGATGTACACCGAATCCTGATAGCTGCACTGCGTGCCGGTGAGCGTGCTCTGGACATGGTACCAGCCCGTGGTCGTCGGGTAGGCCATCGGGTTCGGGATGTTGGCGGCGCTCAAGGTGGCGGCGGGCGACCAGTTGATGGTGAGCCCGGTGGTGCCCTGGGCCCCGATGGCCACGTTGTCCAGGCTCCAGTTGTCGTTGCCCGGGCCGCTGCTGTTCAGCTGGCGCCAACGGAACAGCGTGGCGGCGGTCTGTGCCGCCGGTGGGATCGGATAGGTCAACGTGGTGAAGTTGGGGTACAGGTATTCCCACAGGGTGGCCATCACCGTCCAGCTGCCGCCGCCGTTGGTGGAATACTCCAGCACCACGTCCTCGCCCGGGTCCGCATCGTCGCACGGCGGGGCCGCCGCCCCGATCTTGATGGCGAAGCTCACGCTGCCCCCGCTCGCCACGTTCATGGCGGCCGTGGTGGCCTGCCGCGGGTTCACACCGTCGAAGTACAGCGCATCGCCGAACACCGATCCGCAGGCATTGCTGATGCTGCCGCCCTGCACCGCGTTCCACATGGAGGTGAGCACCATGTCCAGGGGGTCCTCGGCGATGATCTGGTGCACCTGCAGGTCCAGTTGCGAGGAATCACCCTGGCACAACGCATCCACGGCCGTGCTGGCCTCATAGAGCAGGATGTCCCCCTGGATCACATCGATGTACACGCTGTCCAGGCTCACCGCACAACCGTTCAGGGTGCTCACGCTCACGTAGAACCAGCCGCTCTGGGTGGGCGTGGCCACGGGGTTCTGCAACGAGCCGTCGTTCAGCTGGGCGTCCGGCCACCAGTTGTACAGGTAGGTGCCCGGTGGGTTCACCAACACGTCCAACTGCACCGTCTCGTACTCGCAGATGGTGATCGTGGCGGGCGAAGGCACGCCGTTCGCCGTCGGGGTCAGCTGGGGCGGCGTGTCCACCTCCACACTGAAGAAGTACTGCTCCTCGCACTGGCTCAGGTTCTCGTAACCCGTGACCACGTACACGTCGCTGCCCGGCGGGGTGAAGGTGTACGTCATCCCGTAATGCAGAGTGTCGGTGGGGTCCGAAAGCGCCGTCCAGAAGGGGTTGAAGAGCGGGCTGGGCGGGGCCAGCGTCAGGGTGCCCGTGCTGTCCACACCGCAGAACACCGAGTCGATGTTCAGGGGCGGCAGCGGGGTGTAGGAGCCCACCGAGTAGGCGTAGCTCTCGGCGCTGCCCATGCCGTACACGTAGGCCGACAACCCGCCCGGACAGCTCAGCGTGTGGCTGCCCTGGGTGAGCGGCACGCTGGCGTAGGCCGCCGTGGGGCACGCCGGGTAGGCGGTGAAGCTCGCCGGGGGTATCAGGGTGCCGTCCAGGGAGACCTGGTTGATGTTCGCCGTCTCGGTGACGATGTTCAGGTAGTGGTTGGTGATCACCGTGGACGACACCGTGCTGAAGGTGATGTTGTCGATCTGCTGTTCCTCGGCGTTGAGGATCAGCAAGGCCGGGTCGCCGTTGCCGCTGCAGGTGATGCCCTCCATGAGCTGCGCCACGCTGAAAGGCACGTTGCCCTCGAAGCAGGCCGCCTGGCCAAAGGCGTTCACCTCGGTGAACTGCCCCGCGTTCAGGTTGATGGGCGCCCCGCCGTTCACCGTCACCACCGTGCCGTTCTGATCGGCCAGGATGCGGTAGGTGTAGCCCGTGGTGGTGGAGTAGGGCACCGAGAAATACTTGCGGCCCCACACGTTGCGCGGCAGGTTCTGTTCATACACGTGGTCGCAGGCATAACAGCCCTGCGGGATGTTGGTGCACACCGAACCGCTGAAGACCGCGAAGGGTCGGCAACTGCCGCTTTGGGCCGTGCCCACCACCGTGGAGCCGGTGAAGTCGTCCGTGATGTTGTTCCCCGCCGCCTTCACCTGGTAGGTCTGGCCCGAATCGAGCTGCACCGTCCACGGCACCCCCGCCGTGTGGCCACCGGCGGTGTTCACCGTGGTGGTGATCTCCACCTCGGTGTCGTCCTGCGTGGACACGATGAGGAACTCGGAGGCCAGGCCCGTGACGCCCGAAAGCCCACCGTAGGCATGGATCCGGTATTCGGTGCCCAGGGACTGCACCGGGTACACCGTGGTGCCGTCGGCCGTGTACTGCTCGAAGTTGATGGCGAAGACCGCCACGGTGTCCTGCGTCTGCACCAGCACCGACTTGTTGTCGATGATGTCCGATTGGAAGTGCATGGCCGTGGCGATCGGGATCGTCACCGTGGTGGTGACGTTGGGGCTCACGGAGAAGGCCTGTGTCCAGCCCACCAGCGGCATGGTCACCACACCCACGGTGGCCACCGGGGAGCTGATGAAGATGTCCAGGCTCTGGGTGGGGTTGCCCTGGTAGTTCTGCATGAAACCGAGCCAGAACTCCTTGCCCATTGTGGGTACCACACCCTGGCCGTGGGCCTGGCCCAGGCTGAGCGCCACCACCACGGGCAGCGCGCGCATGATCGTTCGCATCATGATCCGTCGGTTCGTTCGGGCCACAAGGTCGGCCGGTGCTGAAAGGTATTGCAGGTTGCGCAAACCGGTCCAGCGGCCGGTGGCGGACCCACCTCATGACGCAGGTCGGGGCCGGGACGTTGCCAGCCCATCGCACATCATCAGGGCAGGGTCCAGGTGATCTCCAGGTCCCAGCCAAGGCGCACCTGCACCGGCTCCGGATGTGTGAGCACCACCTCGGGCAGCAGGCCCTCGCGCCAGCGCCCGGGGTCCCAGCGCCCGTTGGCGTTGGCGTCGCGCACCGCTCGGATGCTGTACGTCCCGGGGGACAACCCTCCCCACAGCACGGTCCGCGTACCGCCCTGCAGCACCGCCCGTCGCACCGCCCGGCCCTGGCCGTCCTGCAACAGGGCGATCAGGCTTCCGCCGGGGCCGTCGATGGTGAGCTTCAGGCTGCCCACCGTCCCCGGGTCGAAGGCCCCGAGCGTCACCGTGGTGCTGTCGTTCCAGGCGCCGAACACATCGTGTACCGCCTTGGGTCTCAGCAGGATGGGGCCTCGGTCCCCACCTTGGTGCCGCACCCACAACAACCGTCGGTCCGTCGTGTCCCGGTCCACCGCGAACCGCACGCTGTCCGCACCGGGGCCGATGGCCACCACCCGTTCCGCATCCACCCGGTCGATGGGCCGGGAGGACCGCAGGGGCACGCCGACCGGCGTGGGCGCACCGGCGCGCAGCACCAGGTGGAAGGGCGGACGCAGCGGACGCCGGTAGGTCACCGTGTCCGCCGCGGCGCTGTCCGCCTGCACGATCACCCGCACGCCGTGCAGCAGGGTGGTGTCCGTAGGCCAGGCCAGCACCGTATCGCGGTCGGAGCCCCACTCCAACAGCCACGCCGGCCGCGGGCCGTCCGCCGGGGTGCGCACCGCGAGGCTGTCCACAGGCTTGCTGAAGACCAGCTGCAGCGCGCCTTCCGGCAGCACCCGGTCGTCCATCACCTGCGGTCGGGGGCCCGGTTCGCGGTAAAGCTCCAACGTGTGCCGGATCGTGTCGCCGGGGAGTGCCACCTCTGCCGGGTCGAAGGCGATCTCCTCCCCGGGCAGGTCGTAGCGCAGGTTGCCGTTCAGGTCGCGCAGGGCGCGCAGGTTGTAGCGACCGCCGGCCAGGTAGCGCAGCCTGAAGCGGCCTTCGGCATCGGTGCGTGCGATGTACCGCGGCCGCCCGGCGGTGAACGCCGCGGTGTCGCCGGCCTCGTACAGCAGCACGGCCACGTCCCGCTCCACCGCGCCGGTGTATGCATGGCGCACCGTGCCCGCCACCTCCAGGCTGTCCACCGCATCGCCTGTGGCCACCACATGCACCAGGTCTTTCGCGGCGTTGCCTTCGGTGAGGTCCACCACGGCCTGGCCCAGGTTGATCACATAGGTGGTGCCCGCCAGCAGCGGCCCCGGCAGGTCGATCCGCACTTCACGCGGACCGGTGCGGGTCACTTCCAAGGGCGTCTCCAACGGCGGGGAGACCACCACGTTCTCGCGCACCTTGCGCAGGTCGATCCGTTCGTCGAACCGCAGGATGAGGGCCCCGCCGGCAAAGCCCGTGGTGCCGCTCGGCGGTTCGGCGGACACCAATTGTGGCGGGGTCTCGTCCTTGGGGCCGCCGACCGGTTCGCGCACCTGGGCGCAGGCCGAGAGCGCGAGCAACAGAACGGTCGCCGCGTACCGGCTCATTCGAAGAGGGGTTCCAGCAGGGCGCCCACCTGTGCCAGGGCGTGGGCGTCCACTTCGCTGAAGTCGTTGTGCACGCTGCTGTCGATGTCGAGCACGGCGGCCACGCGCCCGCTGCGATCGCGCAAGGGCACCACGATCTCCGACCGGCTCAGGGGGCTGCAGGCGATGTGCCCGGGGAATTGCGCCACATCGGGCACCACCAGCGTGCGTTCCTGTTCCCAGGCCGCGCCGCATACACCCTTGCCGAAGCCGATGCGCATGCAGGCCACCGGCCCTTGGAAGGGGCCCAGCACCAGCTCGGCGCCCAGCACGCGGTAGAAACCGACCCAATGCCAGCCGAAGGCCTGGTGCAGGGCGGCGCTCACGTTGGCCATGGCGGCGATGGGGTCGCGCTCCTCGGCCAGCAGCGCCCGCAATTGGGGCATCAGCGCGGCGTAGAGCGATACCCGGTCCGTGGTGGCGGGCAGCGTAAGCGTGGTCTCCATGCAGGGGGGAAGGGCCGCAAAGGTATCGGAGGTGGCGGGGTGGGGCGGACCGGTCGTTATAGATCAAGGAACGGTGGATAACACGGATTCAACTCATAAACGCAATCGGATAGACCGACAAGAAGGCTGATCATTTTTTCAGGAGGAGGAGAGGCTCTCGCCCCTCGCTCCTCTCTGAATGGAGGATACGGCCTACCCTTGTGCTGGGGTCCGATCCGTTGCAAGAATGAGCCATATCACCGATGAGCAAAGGTGCATCATACAGCGCATGAAGAAGGCAGGTCGCCAGCAGAAACAGATCGCCGAGGCCATCGGCAAGTCTGCCTCCGCGGTGAGCCGCGAGCTCAGGCGCAACTGCGATGGGCGCAGCGGGGAGTACAACGCCGACCTGGCCGCGCGCAAGAGTGCCCAACGCAAGAGGGACAAACCCAAGGCAGTGCGCTTCACCGCTGCCATGCGTGCCGAAGTGGAGCGGCAACTGGCCCAAGAGTTCAGTCCGGAGCAGATCGTGGGCATGGCAGAGCGCGAGGGCCGCGACATGGTCTCCCACGAGCGCATCTACCAGCATGTGTGGCAGGACAAGAAGCGAGGCGGGACCTTGCACGAACACCTGCGCACACGCGGCAAGCGCTACCGCAAGCGCGGAGCGGCCAAGGACAGCAGGGGCATCATCGTGGGCAGGGTGGATATCGAACAGCGGCCGGCCGTGGTGGAGCAGCGCAAGCGCTTCGGCGACCTGGAGATGGACACGATCATCGGCAAGGGCCACCAGGGTGCCGCACTTTCCGCAGGACACCATGTACCTCACCGGTTACCGGGGCACCCTGTGCGGCTACGACAGCAGCTGCGTGTTCGCTTACGTGGGCGATACCATCGTGCCCAGCCCCTACCGGGCGCCGGTGCTGCACCACGGTCCCACCAGCTACGTGGGCTTCGCCTTCAAGTACCAGGGCGTGCCCTACATCACCGGCCTGTTCTACGACCCCCTGCAAGGGCAGTACTACAGCTTCATGCGCTGGAACGGAGCGGCCTGGGAGGCTGTGCCGGGGTGGAGCACCCTGGACCCCATCAAGGACGTGCTGATCAAGGATGGCTGGCTGTACGTGTGCGGGTGGTTCTTCGAGGCGGGCGGCGCGCCGGGCAACATGGTGGCGCGCTTCAACGGAACCCAGTGGCAGACCTTGGGCAGCGGGCTTCTGTACGACCTGCCGGCCAGCAGCTCGGGTGTGGCGCTGGACCTGCACGCGTGGAACGGCGACCTGTACGTGGCCGGGCAGTTCAACTACGCCGGTGGGGTGCCGGCGGAGAACGCCGCGCGCTGGGACGGCAGCCGCTGGTGCGGCCTGGGGGGCAGCTATGCCATGCAGACCCCGGGTGGGAAAGCGAACGGGTTCACCGTGTGGCGCGATGAACTGTACATGTCAGGCGGCTTCGTCACCATCGACGGGGACACCCTGTGGCACGTGGCGCGGTGGCTGGGCCAGGTGGAGAACTGCAGCGCCCCGGTGGCGGTGATGGAAACGGCGGAGGAGGACCAAGCCCCGTGGTTGATCCCCCTGGAGCCCGGCCGGTGGCGACTTCGACTGCCGACAGGTGTGGTGGGCCAGTTGGCCGTGTGGGATGCGCAAGGCCGCTTGGTGCTGATGCAAAGCAATGCCCGTGACGGCCACGTTGTGGACCTGGCCGCAGCTGCACCAGGCGTGTATCTGGCGCGTTTGGAGGAAGCGAACGGTGCGGTGCGATCGGTTAAGGCCCTGCGATGATGCGTTGATCGCCCTCACGCCGTCGCCGCCGTGCATACGCTCACCCGCAGGTCGGGCACGCACAGCAACGCACGGATGCAGCCTTCCAGGGTGGCGCCGGTGGTGACCACATCATCAATGAGCAGCACATGCGCGCCGGCGAGGGGCCGGGTGTCGCCGAGCTCGAAGGCCTCCTTCACGTTGGTCCAGCGTTCCCAGCGGCCTTTGCGGGTCTGGGTGGTGGTGCGCACCACGCGCATCAGCCCCTGGTCGGGCAGGCACAGGGGCCACAGCTCGCGAAAGCCGTCCACCAGCACCTGGCTCTGGTTGTAGCCGCGCTCGCGCAGCCGCCGCGGATGCAGCGGTACGGCCAGCACATGGTCCACGGTGGCGAATCGGGGACTGGTGCGCAGCGCCTCGGCCATCCACCGGCCCAGCTCGAGCCCCACGGCCTGGTCGCCTTGGTATTTCAGCCGGTGCAGCATCCGTTGCACGCGGCCCCTGCGGTTGAACTGCAACAGGGCTGCGGCCGCCTGCACCGCCACTTTGCCGTGGAAGAGCCGTTCCACCCGGTTGTCCGCCTGCAGGTGCATGCCGGTGCGCGGCAGGTCGTGCAGGCAGGGCAGGCACACGGCCCTCTCGTGCGCCATCAACGGGCGGTCGCAGGCACTGCAGCAGCGCGGAAGGAAGAGGTCGGCAGCATCCAGCAGCCAGCGCCCCATCCCCGTCGTCGTATGCCGGACCATCCCGGTCGCTGTGTTGATAATTGTCATCGAAAGCCCGGAAGCCCGCGGACCGCGGCGGTAATTTAGCCGCCCGAGCCCGAACCCTCATGGACCAGACAACCAGCAACCCCCAACCCTCCAAGCCCCGTTCCAACGTCGCCCTGCTGGCTTTGGTGGTGCTCCTGCTCATCAGCAATGTGGTGATGCTCTACCTGTTGATGCAGAGCAAGCGCCAGGAAGAGGCCACCCAGAGCGAGGTGGTGAAGGTGTCCAGCGAGAAGGAGAACGTGACGCGCATGCTGGAGGACATGCTGGCCCAGTATGACACACTGGAGACCGAGAACGAGCAGCTGCGCGTGGAGATGGACGCCCAGAAGCAGCAGATCGAGAACCTGCTGGAACAGGTGAAGAAGGGCAACTACAGCCTGGCCAAGGCCCAAAAGGAGGCCGCCACCCTGCGCAAGATCATGAAGGGCTATGTGGCCACGATCGACTCGCTCAACCAGGTGAACCTGCAACTCACGGCCGACAAGGCCACCCTGACGCAGGAACTGGGGACCGTGAAGGGCCAGAAGGACGCGTTGGAACAGCAGAGCGCCGAACAACAGGCCCTGATCGCCAAGGGCTCGGTGCTCACCGCCACCACCATCAGCGCCGGCGCGGTGATGCTGCGCAACAACGGCAAGCAGGTGGATACCGACCGGGCCAAGAAGGCCGAGATGGTGAAGTGCTGCTTCACCCTCGGGGAGAACCGCGTGGCCCGCACCGGCGACAAGACGCTGTACATGCGCATCATCAGCCCGGACGGCCAGGTGCTGCCGGCCAGCGAGGCCAACAACCGCTTCCAGTTCGATGGCGTGGAGGGCGAGTTCAGCGTGAAACGCGAGGTGAACTACCAGGGCGTGCCGGTGGATGCGTGCATGTTCTGGACCGCCAGCGGCGAGATGCGCACCGGCCAGTACATCGTGGAGGTGTACGAGAGCGGCGGCAAGGTGGGCCGCGCCACCTTCGATCTGAAGTAGGCCGCGGTCAGAAGAAGGCCCGCACCTGCGCACCACCCACGTGCACCGCGGGGGTGTGCTCGCTCTTGCGACCGTTGTAGGTGAGGTCCACCTGCAGGTTGCGGCTCAGTCGGCGCTGGATGTTGAGGCTCCAGGTCCAGTTGGTGCCCACTTTCAGGCCGCCCAGCATCTCGTTGCCCAGGCTCGTGTTGGGGTCGCCGTCGTACCGGATGTCCACAAGGTCCAGGTTCAGTTGGATGCTGCCCTTGCCGGCGGTGTTCCAGCGGGCCTCCAGGCCCAGGTTCTGCACGGTGGCGGCCTCACCGCCCAGCTCCTCGCGGTTCAGCTTGTCGGTGTACCGGTAGCTCAGGGCCGCACGCAGGTCGGTGTTGGGCCTCCAGGTGACCCGTGGCCGTACCCCGTATTGGCGGATGTTGAAGGTGCGGCCGCTCAACAGGTCCGAGGCGTTGGCCACCCGCCCGGCCTCGCCCTCCAGGTCGGTGGTCCATTGCCGGGTGATGTTCCACCGGATGCGTACCTGGTCCAGCTCGCGCAGCCGTGATTCGAAACCGTTCAGCAGCAGGGTCTTGGTGCGGTCGCTCTGGAAGGTGTGGTCCACGCTCCACACCGGGCTGGTGCGGTCGTAGAACAGCGTGTTGCGCAACGCGCTGGTGAAGGCCGTGAGCAGCGTGTCCGCCGGATCGATGCGGAAGGGGTCCAGCGCCTGCCCGAGGTCGGCCGTGCTGGTCTTGCGATCGCTGCGGAAGGAGGCCAGGTCGGAGAACTTCGCCAGGAAGCGGCGCAGGCCCGTACGCCCCCCCCAGGCCACGGACGGCCGCAGGTCCAGCGAGGCGCTGAGCTGGTTGCTGAAGGTGCGCGCATAGGTGGTGCCGGGCACGAACACCCGCACATAGTTGGCCTCGTATCCGAAGTTGGCCTGCTCGAACTCGTTGAGCTCCTTGATGCCGTTGCCGTTGTAATCGTTCCAGATGTAGAGGCCCTGGCCGGCGGGCACCTCCACATAGAGGAATTCGCGCTGCTGCTCCAGGCCCGAGCCCAGCTCGTAGAACAGGTCCCACACGGCCACCCCCTTGCCCAGGGTGAGGTCGTGGTCGATGCGCATCAGGTAGGTGTCCTCAGGCCGCTGGGCCGTGAGGGTGCTGTCCACGATGCGGAGCTGGCGGTAGGTGAAGGTGGTGGCCAGCCGGTGGCGGGCATCGCGGCCCACGCCCAGGGTGGCCGTGCCGGCGGTGGCCACGGTGCTGCGCGCCAGCCCGCCATCGCGCAGGCCCTGGTCGTAGCGCTGGCCGCCGCCCACGCGGAAAGTGGTGCGGGCCGTGTCGCGGCTCTGGATGAAGACCTCCCAATCGTGGAAGCGGTAGCTGCCGGCGAGCAGCGCGTCGCTCGTGTCGGCCAGGAAGCGGTTGTGTTCGTGCTCGTCCTGCACGCCGATCGTGAACCAGCGCATGCGCCGCGCGAGCCGGGCCTTGTGCCGCAGGAACCCCGTGCGCACCGGGCTCGTGGTGGTGAGCAGGCTGGCGGTGCCCGTGAGGTCGAACCGGCCCGGGTGCAGGTCGCTCAGCAGTTCGTGCCGCCACCCGGCATAGCGGTCGCGCACCTGGAAGGTGTTCAGCACGTACCGCAGGCGCCCGGCCTTGCCGGCCCGCAGGCCCACACCCAGTGCGGCCAGCAGCTGGTCGCCGTCCAGCGGCCGGCCCACGGCGTTCCAGTTGCGCTCGAACTCCACCGCCCGGTACCGCTCCACGGGTGTGAAGGAGGCCGTGAGCGCCTCGCTCTCCAGGCCCAGTTCCAGGGCCCAGGTGCTGTCGGCGGCGCGCAGCGGGATCGCCTGGTCCGCCTTCACACGCGCGGCGAAGGCCTGGTCGTCGGCCGCATCCCGGCCGCTGAAGGTGTTGCGGTCGTACCTCCCGTAGGCCAGCTCGGTGCTCAGCCGCAGCCCGCCGACGGTCCGGTGGTCCGCCCCCACGGTCACCACCTGTTGCGAGCGCGGCGCCACCAGCACCCGCACGGGGGCATGGTCGCCCCGGTGCACCACGGCACCGTTCACCGTGTCCGGCGCCACCCAGCGGTACACCCGTCCGTTGGGGGTGAACTCCTGCTGCACATAGTCCCCCTTGCCCGCACCCACGGCGGAGAAGGTGATGCGGTGCCGCGCGCTGTCCGGCGAGGTGCTGTACACGTACACCGGGCTGTAGCCCAGGGAGTCCACGGCCTTGTACAGCACCTGGTCGGGGTTGTACGCCACGGTGTCCACGCCGGGCACCACGGCGGCCAGGGGGTCGTCCCCCGCTTCGGCCAGGGCGCGCTGCTCCTGGTCCGTGAGGTCCTGCTGCAGCGGCTGTCCCTTGTGGTCCTGCTCGCTGAAGACGTTGAGACGGAGGGTCGTGCGGCCCCGCGTCCAGGTGTCGTCCAGCCGCAGCAGCGTGCGCATGTAGTTGCGGTCCGAGTACTGGAACTCCACGGTGATGCGACGGTCCTTGGTGATCAGGCGGCGCGCGGTGAAGGTGAGCTCGGCCGTGTTGTAGTCGATCACATAGTCGTTCTCCTGGCCGCGCACCAGTTGCTGGCCGTCGATGAACACGCGCTCGGTGCCCGACAGCACCACGATGAAGGTCTCGCCACCATCGCCGCGCAGGCGGTAGGGGCCCTGCACGCCCTCCACACCCTGGATGACGTTGCGCGCGAACTTGCCCTTGGAGATGGCCACGGAGGTGCCCAGCGTGTTGGTGGCCCGCGCCCCCCGCGCCCGGTGGTTGAACGACAGCCCCTTCGACTTCTTGAGGTAGGTGAGGAAGTGGCTGTTGGGGCGCTGCAGCACGAAGTCACCTGCGATCAGCTCCCAGTCGTCCTCGAAGAGCTTGATGAACACCTGGTCGAAATCCTGCAACTCCAACGTGTTGCCCTCGGCCTGGATGGGGATGCTGTTGTCCGTGATGGAAGCCTGCACCTGGATGCGGTCGGTGATGCGCCCGCTCAGCTCCAGGTTCAGCGAGGAGTTCACCGACAGGTCCTGGTTGTTGCCGAAGAGGATGCCCCGCGAGATGCTGCCGCTCTTGTTGAGCCCGGCGTTGCCGAAGAGGTCCTCGCGTTCGGCCGGTGCCACGTACTTGAAGGGGTCCCGCCGGTCGGGGTCCTCGCTCAACAGCCGCGTGCGGTCCTTGTGGCGCCGCTCGGCGGCGAACAGCAGGGGCCACACGCGGTAGCGGGCCGTGAGCGTGTCGCCGGCGATGCCGGGGGCCACCCACAAGCGCGCCCGGTAGGGGTCGAGCACGAAGGCACTATCGGGCAGCCGCACGGTGCCGTGCCACAGGGACAGGCTGCCCGGGGCGATCCCCAGGGTGTCCAGCGCGATGGTGTCGCCGGTGAGCACCACGGTGCGCATGCGGCGGTTGTCGCCGGGGCCCTGCCCGCGGACCGGGAGCGCGGCCAGCAGCACCAGCCACAGGGGCATGCGCACGATGGCCCGGAAGCGGGCCGGGCACGTGGCGGCGATGGACGGGTGGGGCCCCAAGGGCGGGAAAATTACCCAGCCCGTCCGCGTCCCCGCCCCCATCAAGATCCGATCGTTGATGAGCGGTACGGCGCCCCTCGGGCGGCTGCGGCACGCCCGGGTACATTTGGCCGGTGAGCTTGAAGAACGCACGGATCCCGCGGCTGTTGTTCTTCATCGCCCTGGTGCTGCTGTACGCCTGCGGCGGTGGCGGCGGCGACGAGGTGCGGCGGGTGCGCGGTGGCAAACACTACGGCGGGGTCTTCAACATCAACGAAGTGGGCGGGGTGCGCAGCATCTTCCCCCTCCACCTCTCGCAGGCCACCGAGCACCGCATCGCCTCCATGATCTACCAGGGGCTGGTGCGCTTCGACCCCGGCGACCTGAAGGTGCTGCCCTGCCTGGCCGAGCGCTGGGAGGTGAACGACGACGCCACCACCTTCACCCTGCACCTGCGCAAGGATGTGCTCTTCCATCCGGACCCCGCGTTCAGTTCCCAGGAGGACCGGCGCTTCGATGCCGAGGATGTGCTGTACTGCTTCCGTGCATTGTGCACCGCCGATCCCGCCAACCGCGTGTTCTGGCTGTTCCAGGACAAGGTGTTGGGCGCCAACGAGCACCACGCGAGCACGGCCGCCGGCGGCGATCGCGACGCACCCATCCCCGGCCTCGAAGTGGTCGATCCGTACACCTTCCGCATCACCCTCACCCACCCCAATGCGGGCTTCCTGCAGGTGCTGGCGCATCAGGGCTGCTGGATCCATCCCCGCCAGCTGGCCGAAGCCTACGGCGATGACCTGAGCGCGCACGCCATCGGCACGGGCCCGTTCAAGCTCAAGACCTACGCGCCCGGCGAGGCTTACGTGCTGGAGCGCGATCCCGACCACTGGGACCGCGACGAGCACGGCAACGCGCTGCCCTTCCTGGACGCCGTGCGCATCACCCTGGACCCCGACAAGAACAAGGAGATGGAGGCCTTCCTGGCCGGAAGGCTCTCGTGCATCACGGATGTGCCGGTGGAACGGACCGGCCTGTTCAAGGACACGATGGACGCCACCGGGAGGAAACGCTTCACGGTGCAGTCGGTGCCGGGCTCGGCCGTGCAGTTCTACGGCTTCAACATCAACGCCCGGCCCTTCAACGACCTCCGCGTGCGGCGGGCCTTCAGCATGGCCATCGACCGGCGATTCCTGGTGGACAGCGTGCTCGAGGGCCTGGCGGTGCCCGCCGAGCACGGCCTGGTGGCGCCGGGGCTCCCCGGTTATCCGTATGAGGCGGTGGCCGGGCACAGCTTCGACCCCGCCGCCGCCAGGGCCCTGCTGGCCGAGGCGGGATACCCGGGCGGAACGGACTTCCCGCAGGTGGTGCTGAACGTGAGCCCGGGCTTCGGGTACATCCAGGTGGCCGAGGCCGTACAGGTGATGTTGCAACGCCACCTCGGGGTGCCGCTCATCCTGTCGGTGCTGCCCATGGACCAGCACTACACCTCCATCGAACGCGGCCGGGCCCGCTTCTGGCGCGAGGGTTGGGTGGCCGACCTGCCCGATGCCGAGAACTTCCTGTCCCTGCTCTACGGCAAGAACGCCCAGGCCGACACCGCCCTGCCCACCTTCCTGAACACCACACGCTATCGCGACGCGCGCTTCGATTCGCTGTTCGCCGAGGCGCAACGCAACGTGGACGGCGCGCGCCGTTCCGGGCTCTTCGCCGAGGCGGAGAACAAGGCCATGGCCGATGCGCCGCTGACCCCGCTCTACCACGAGCGCATCATCCGCCTGCTGCGCCCCGATGTGCGCGACATGCCGCTGAACGCGATGGACCTGCGCGACATGGCGCGCGTGTGGTCCGATCCCTCGTTCACACGCTGATCCGCTCGGCGGGCCGTTCGGCCATGAGGTAGCGGTGCACCAACTGCTTGGCCAGCGGCATGAAGGTCTCGATGTGCGGCACCTCCCAGGCGCACTCGAACCCGAAGGTGGCCGGCACCGGCAGTTGCGGCCGGGTGGCGATGAGCTCGGCGCGGATCGCCTCGTAGGTGCGGTGCAGGCCCACCGCACGGCTGCCCACGTACTGCGTCACCACGCTGCGCCAGTGCAACCGCTCCTCCGCGTCGCGCAGCAGCGTCACCGCATAGCTGTAAATGCGGGCCTCGCGACCCTGGCGCAGCAACAGGTAGCCGGCGCGCGGGTCCAGCGGCAGCACGCCCACCGGACCGAACTGGATGTGGTCGCAGATCCGCTCGCGCAGTTCGTTGCCCTGCGCCAGCCGTTCGCGCAGCTCGGGCAGTGCGTCGTCGATCACCTCGTCGATCACGCCCAGGGCCCCTTCGGGCTGCGGCAGCGCGGCGTAGGTCACCGTGCCCGTCCGCGGGTCCAGCCCCGTGATGTCGCGCGGCATGGTGGACCGCAGTTGGTCCGTGCATTGCTGCAACCGCTCCAAGCCGTCCAGGTGCCCCGCCACGTCCAGCAGGTAGGGGTACAGCTTGCGCTCGGTGAAACGCCGCCCCACTTCCTGCAGGTAGGCCAGCAGGGTGTAGCGCTTCAGCTCCCGGTCGATGGCCGGGACCAGGATCCAATCCTTGGCGAGCAGGGCTTGGGCCATGGCGCTCGATGAACGGTGTGTTCACAAAAAAGGTTGCGCCCCGGCGGTCCGAAAGCCCCGGGACGGGACCTTTGCACGACCCGAAAGGTACTGCCATGAAGTCGCGTTCCATCGTTCCGGCCGCATTTGTTGCGGCCCTGCTGTTCACCGCCTGCGTGCCGCACCGCAAATACGAGGAGCTCCGGGCTTCCATGGAGACCATGCGTGCCGAGAGCGAAGCCGCCTCGGCCAAGGCCCGGGACGCGCAGGCCGCGCTGGATTCCCAGAACACGGCCCTGAGCGACCTGCAGCGCCGCGTGAAGCTCCTGGAACAGGACACCACCACCCTGGGCACCTCCCTGCGCAAGATGCAGCAGCAGTATGACAAGATCAACGCCCTCAACGACGAGCTGCTGGACAAATACAACAAGCTGCTGGCCGGCGACCGCAGCGAGAACCGCAAGCTGCTCACCGACCTGGAGGCGCTGCGCCTGGACCTGCAGAACAAGGAGGACTCCATCGCGCGCAGCAGCAAGCGCCTGGCCGAGCGTGAGGCCCGCCTGGCCGAACTGCAGGCCGAGCTGGACCGCAAGGATGCCGCCATGCGCGACCTGAAGGACCGCGTGAGCCGTGCGCTCACCGGCTTCGAGGGCAAGGGCCTCACCGTGGAACAGCGCGAGGGGCGCATCCATGTAAGCCTGGAGAACAAGCTGCTCTTCCCCAGCGGCAGCGCCACGGTGGACAAGCAGGGGCGGGAGGCCCTGGTGCAGCTGGCCAAGGCCATCGAGGCCGACCGCGACATCAGCATCCTGGTGGAGGGCCATACGGACACCGACAAGATCCTGCCGGGAAGCAGCTTCAAGGACAACTGGGAGCTGAGCGTCGAACGTGCCAGCAGCGTGGTGCGCATCCTCCAGGAGAGCAGCGCCATCGAACCGCGGCGCATCACCGCCGCCGGGCGCAGCGAGTACGTGCCGGTGGACCCGACGGACAAGGCCAAGAACCGCCGCATCGAGGTGATCCTCACCCCGGACCTCACCGCGCTGTACAACCTGGTGAACGACTGAGCGCCCCGCGGTCACCAGCGCAGCGGGCCTGCGGTGCGCCCGCTACTTTTGCCGCATGAGCCGCCCGTGGCCGCAGCTGGACCTGCTTCCCCTGGAGCGGTGGGGTCCGGGGATCGAACGGCCCCTGCTGATCGCCGGTCCGTGCAGCGCCGAGAGTGAGGAACAGCTGATGGCGGCCGCGCTCGGCATCCGCAGCCATGCGCCCACCGTGCGGGTGCTGCGCGCCGGGATCTGGAAACCGCGCACCCGCCCCGGGGCCTTCGAGGGGGCCGGCGAACCGGGCCTGCGCTGGCTGCGCGATGCCGGTAACGCCACCGGCCTGCTCACCGCCACCGAAGTGGCCACGCCCCAGCACGTGGAGGCCGCCCTCAAGGCCGGTGTGGACCTGCTGTGGATCGGCGCCCGCACCACGCCGAACCCCTTCAGCGTCCAGGCCCTCGCCGACGCGCTGGCCGGGGTGGATGTGCCCGTGCTGGTGAAGAACCCCGTGAACCCGGACCTCCACCTCTGGGTGGGCGCCCTGGAACGGTTGAACCATGCCGGCATCCGGCGCCTTGCCGCCGTGCACCGCGGCTTCAGCTGGTCGGGCCGCACCACCTTCCGCAACGCGCCCATGTGGGAGTTCCCCATCCGGCTGATGGCGGCTTGCCCCGGCCTGCCCATGCTGTGCGACCCCAGCCACATCGCCGGCCGCACCGACCGCCTGGCCGAGGTGGCCCAGCAGGCGCTCGACCTGAACTTCAGCGGGCTGATGGTCGAGGCCCACCCCGACCCCGGCAACGCCCTGAGCGACGGTGAACAGCAGGTGACGCCCACCGCCCTGGGTGCCCTGCTCCAAAGCCTGGCCCACCGCGCCGCACGCCCCGACCCCGTGCTGCGCGACCTGCTGGACGAGCTGCGCGACCAGATCGATCAGCTCGATGCCGACATCGCCCAAAAGCTCGCCGAACGCCTGGATATCGCCGAGCGCATCGGCCTGTACAAGCAGGAGCACAACGTGGCCATCCTGCAGCCCGAACGGTGGGAGCGCATTATGGCCGCACAGCACGAGATCGGCCGCCGCTCCGGCCTCAGCCCGGCTTTCATCGAGGCCTTCATGAACGCCGTGCACCAGGAGAGCATCCGCCGCCAGACCGAGGCCTGGGAGCGTGCCCAGGTGCCCACCCAGGCGCCTCCGGCACAGGCCGAATAACAGGCCGGCGTCCGCCGGTGAACGGGCCGCCAGGGGAGGAGGTCCGCCCAAGGGAGAGCCTTGCACGACCGGAAGGGACCGCTTTCCGGTCCCGGGGGACGGGATGGGTGGTTCGACGAAGCGCTATGACGAATGTCATCAACCCCCTATTTTTGATCCTACCTGCGAGGAAAAGGAAACGAACCAAAACCCGAACCGGAACCATGGTCCATCGTTACGCTTCGGCGGCAGCGCTGCTGCTGTCCGCCGCCGGGCTCGTTGCCCAGCCTGTGTTCACCAACCAGTCGGCCATCCTGCCCCATAACGCCAACAGCGGCGGCTGCATGGCCGTGGTGGACATGGACTTCGACGGGCTGGACGACATCGTGCAGCTCCACATGAGCAAGCACGTGTACATCCTCTACCAGAACCCCGACCACTCCTTCACCACCTACGATTACGGGACGGTGGACGGCAGCAACCAGTGGGGCTGGGCCATCGCCGACATGGACCGCAGCGGGCACAAGGACATCATGAGCGGGGTGTCCGTGACGCGCTACCTGCGCATCACCTCGCGTGGCGTAGCGCAGTTGGTGAACCTCAACGGGCCCACCATCTTCCACCAGAACGTGAGCATCGCCGACATGAACGGCGATGGCTGGGCCGACCTGTACGCGTGCAATGACGTGGGTCCGAGCAACATCTGGATCAACGACGGCAGCGGCAACCTGCTCTACGACGGCAACTTCATCGATTGGTCCACGAACCCCGGCTCGGACATGAGCGGCAACTACGGCAGCGTGTTCACCGACTTCGACGACGACGGGGACATCGACCTGCACATCAGCCATTGCCGCCAGGGTGTGAACAACCCCAACGACCCGCGTCGTTGGGACCGCCTGTTCGTGAACGACGGCAACAACAACTACACCGACATGGCCCAGGCGTACGGCCTGCAGAACCGTGAGCAGGTGTGGACCACCGATTTCGGCGACTACGACAACGACGGCGACCTCGATGTGTTCAGCACCACGCACAGTACCTCGCTGATGCTGTTCGAGAACGACGGCAACAACAACTATGTGGACGTCACGGCCGGCAGCGGTCTGGAGAATTACACCGGCTTCTTCCTGCAGGGCCTGTTCCGCGACCTGGACAACGACGGCTTCCTGGACATCATGACGGGTTCGGCCGACCACTACTTCAAGGGCAATGGCGACGGCACCTTCGCGGAGGTCACCGGTCTGTTCCCCGCCGGCAAGAACATGCTGAGCTTCGCTTACGGCGACCTCAACGAGGACGGCTTCACCGACCTGTACGCCAGCTACGGGAACGCCTATGTGGACGGGGATCCCAGCTTCCCGGACCGGCTGTACCTCAACACGCCCAACGGCAACCACTGGCTGGACGTGGACCTCAAAGGCGTGACGAGCAACAAGGAGGCCATCGGTGCCAAGGTCAAGATCTGGGGGCCCTGGGGCATCCAGGTGCGCGAGGTGCGCAGCGGCGAGAGCTACGGCGTGGTGAACAGCACCACCCTGCACTTCGGCCTGGGGGCCCACACCACAGTGGACAGCCTGGTGGTGCAGTGGCCCAGCGGTGAGGTGGACAGCTACACGAACATCGATGCCGATCAGGGCATCACCCTGCTGGAAGGCACCTGCATCGCCCCCGTGGCGGAGATCACCGCCGGCGGCGCCCTGGTGGTGTGCACCGGCGGGGCTCCGCTCACCCTCACGGCCAACCCGGGCTTCCAATACACTTGGAACACCGCCGCCACCACCCAGAGCATCGACGTCACCGCCGCCGGCAGCTACACGGTGACCATCGACGACGGCACCGGCTGCTGGAGCCAGGCCACCGTGACCGTGATCGCCGATCCCGACGAGACCCCCACGGTGTCCGTGGTCGGGGAGACCACCTTCTGCGAAGGCGGGTCCGTGGAGCTCACCAGCTCGTCGGCCAACGGCTACCTGTGGAGCAACGGGGCCACCACGCAGACCGTGCAAGCCACGGCGGATGGGCCCATCACCGTCACCATCCCCGGCCTGTGCGGCAACTTCACCTCCGCGCCCGTGGAGCTCGAAGTGATCGACACCCCCGATGCGCCGGTCACCACCGGTGCCACCCTCATGGGCCCGGGCACGGCCGACATCCAGGCCACCGGTGCCAACATCACCTGGTACGACCTGCCCGCGGGCGGCACCGCCCTGGGCACGGGCAACACCTGGACCACGCCCTTCGTGAACAGCACCACCAGCTTCTGGGCCGAGGACCTCAACAGCTTCGGCGGCGGGGTGGTGAGCGGCGGGCGCGTGGACAACACCGCCACCGGCCAGTACCACCAGAACGATGCCTTCTACCTGTTGTTCGATGCCTATGAGCGCTTCACGATCAACTCCGTGAAGGTGTACGCCAACGGGGCCGGCACGCGCACCATCGCCCTGGTGGACATGAGCGACAACAGCACCGTGGCCAGCGTCTCGCCGAACATCGCCTCCGGCACGCAGGTGGTGACCCTGGGCCTGGAGGTGCCCGGCCCCGGCAACTACGCCCTGCGCTGCGTGGGCACGCCCAACCTGTGGCGCGATGGCCAGGGCAGCAACCCGCAATACCCCTACGCGCTCGGCTCCCTGGGCAGCATCACCGGCACCAACATCGGTGGGCAGAACGCGCTGGCGTACTACTACTTCTTCTACGACTGGCAGGTGGAGGCCTTCGGTGTGGATTGCCCGGGCCCGCGCACCGAGACCGTGGTGACCGTGACCTCCGTGGGCCTGCCCGAGCAGGGCACCAACGGCTTCCTGCACCTGATGCCCAACCCGGCCGATGAAGCGGTGACCGTGACCTTCCCCACCACGGGCGGCACCGTTGCCGTGGAGGTGACCGACCTGAGCGGACGGGTGGTGCGTCGCATCACCGGAGCCGGTGCCACCGGTAAGGTCCAGCTGGAGATCGGCGACCTGGCGCGCGGACAATATCTCGTGCGCCTGAACAGCGCCGAAGCCCAGCACGTGGCGCGCCTCACCGTGCGCTGACCGCGGATACGACCATCCGAGCCTCGGAGCCCCCGGCATCGCCGGGGGCTCCCGCTTTTCCGGGCCCGGCCATACGGCATACCTTGGACGCATGGGGTGACGGTCGTACTTGCACCGCCGGACCGCCCGCCCGACCTTGTGTGCCGAACACCACCATGAGCACGATCGGACTCGGGCTTCTCTTCGCCGCCATCGCGCTGATGTACGCCTCGGTGGGCCATGGCGGGGCCAGCGGCTACCTGGCGGTGATGGCCCTGCTGGGTTATTCGCAGGACGTCATGCGACCATCCGCCCTGCTGATGAACCTCTTCGTCAGCGGGATCTCCTTCCTGCAGTTCGCGCGGGCGCGCCATTTCCGCTGGAACCTCTTCTGGCCTTTCGCGGTGGCCTCGGTACCCATGGCCTGGATCGGTGCGCGCATCACCATCGATCCCCTGCTCTACAAACGCATCCTGGCCGTCTGCCTGCTGATCGCCGCGGCCCGGCTGTTCGGCCTGTTCGGCAAGGCCGACGACCGGCGTGCGACGCTGGCCATCCTCCCGGCCATGGGCATCGGTGCGGTCCTGGGCCTGGCATCGGGGATCATCGGCATCGGTGGTGGCATCCTGCTGAGCCCCCTGCTGCTGCTCTTCCGCTGGGCCGATGCCCGTGAGACCGCCGCCGTGAGCGCACTGTTCATCTTCGTGAACAGCCTGGCCGGCCTGGTGAGCGCCATGGGCAACGGGGAGCGCGTGACGCCCGACGTGCTCGCCTGGGTGGCGGCGGCCGTGGCGGGAGGTCTGCTCGGCGGCTATCTCGGTGCGCGACGCATTCCCGAGCTCCGGCTGCGACAGGCGCTCGCCGTGGTGCTCGCCCTGGCCTCCGTGAAGCTCATGCTCCCATGATCCGCGTACAGGACGCGCGTACCGCGCTGTTGGAACGGGTGCTGCCCCTGCCGCCCGAGCAGGTGCCGCTCGCCGTGGCCGTGGGACGCTTCCTTGCGGCCGATGCCGTGGCCGAGGACGCCTTCCCCCGCTTCGACATGAGCGCGGTGGACGGATACGCCGTGGGCGATGGCCCGGGTCCGTGGCGCCGCATCGGCGCGGTGGCCGCCGGCGAGGTGCTTCATGCCCCGCTCGGCGCTGCGGAATGCGCACGGATCTTCACCGGTGCGCAGGTGCCCGCCGGGACCGCCGCGGTGCTGATGCAGGAATATTGCACCGATGAGGGAGGGCTGGTGCATGGCCCGGCGACCGCGCCTCGTCCGGGTGCCAACATCCGCCGCCGCGCCGAAGGATACAGCCCCGGCGATGTGCTGCTGCGGAAGGGTGAGCGCCTGGACCCCGCCGCCATCGGCCTGCTGGCCTCGGCGGGTATCCGCATGGCCACGGTGGCCCGCCGTCCGCGTGTGGCCCTGGTGCGCACCGGCGGCGAATTCATCACCGGGGGCCTGCCCACCGAAGGACGCATCCACGGCAGCAACGAGGTGATGCTGCAGGCCGCCGTGCAGGCCGCCGGCGCCGATGTCACCGGCCCGCCCATCACCATCCACGATCAGGAAGGCCCCATGGGCGATGCGCTTGCCCGCGCCTGCGCCGATGCCGATCTGGTGCTCACCACGGGCGGTGTGTCCGTGGGCGACCACGACCTGGTCAGGCCCGTGCTGGAGCGGCTCGGGGCCACCGTCCACTTCCACGGGGTGCGGCAGAAACCCGGCAAGCCCATGCTCTTCGCCACGCTCGGCACGCTGCCGGTGATCGGCCTGCCCGGCAATCCGCGTGCGGTGCTGGTGCTGTTCGACGTGTACGTGCGCAGCGTGATCCGCGCCCTGCAGGGTGCGAACGATCCCGGTCCCTGGGAGGAAATGCTGCCCCTGGCCGCCCCCCTGCGCCGCAAGGGCGAGCGCGACGAATTCCGCGGGGCCCACGTGCGCCAGGGACGGGTGGAGCTGCTGCGCGACGAAGGATCGCACCTGCTGGGAGGCCTGGTGGGCAGCGGTGCGCTCTGCCACCTGGAGGCCGAACGCACCGTGTTGGAGGCCGGCGATCCCGTGCGCGTGATCCGCCCGCTGCCATGAGCGACCGCGCGTGGACCGGTGTGGTGCTCACCGGCGGACGAAGCAGCCGCATGGGCACCGACAAGGCGCTGGTGCCCATCGACGGCGTCCCCATGCTGGCGCGTGCCATCGCCCTGTTGCGGCCCCACGTGCGCGAGCTGCTCATCATCGGCGACACCCAGCACCACCGCCATCCGCACGCCACCACCGTGGCGGACGACCTGCCCGGCCTCGGGCCCATCGGCGGGCTGATCACCGCGCTGGACCGCAGCCGGTACGGCCGCATCCTCGCCCTGGCCTGTGACATGCCCGGGGTGAACGACCGCCTGTTGCTGCGCCTCAAGGAACGCTTCGACGGTACGGTGGACGCGGTGGTGCCCGTGCACGAAGGCCGCGCCGAACCGCTCGCGGCCGCCTACCACCGGCGCTGCGCGGATCCCTTCCGGAAGGCGGTGGAGGAGGGCCTGCTGAAGCTCACCGCCGCGCTGGACCGCCTGCACTGGGCCCCCGTGGACGTGCGCCCGGGCCATGAAGGCTGGCCGGCCGACCTGTTCCGCAACGTCAACCGGCCGGGCGATCTCTGAAGCGCCGGTACCTTCGCCGTCCCGCCGCCATCAGGCGGTGGCGCACAACGCATGATCAACGCCAGGGAGGCGATGGTGGAGGAACTGGTGCTCCACCGGGTGGGCACCGACGGCTCGCCCACCGTGCTCACCGACGTGAGCGCCGTGCTGCAGGGGCCCGAGGAACAGGAGTTCCTGCGGCGCCTCTTCCTGCGGCCCTTCGCCACGGCGACGGCCACGCACACTTTCCGCAGCGGCGAGGGCCGCGACGGGAACGCCCTGCAGGCCCTGTGCACCAAGGCGATGAAAAGCCGCGACCTGGTGGGCGTGTCGCGCGCCATCGCCAAGCTGTTGGTCGACACCGCCGCCGAGCACGAGGTGCGTGCCGGGGACCTCTTCATCGTCCGCTTCCATGCCGTGGAGCTGGCCGGTGCCGTGCACGACGCGGTGGGCATCCTCAAGTTCGACGACAAGGAGGTGTTCCTGGAGAGCAAGCTCAGCGGCAGCAACATCGGCATGCGCCTGCGGCGCGGGCTCGGAGGACGGCGCCCCGACCAGGCCCTGCTGGTGCTCTTCACCCCGGAGGAGCCCACCGTGCTGACGATCGACGACGACCCGCGGAGCGGCTTCTGGCAGCAGGCCTTCGCCGGGCTGCGTGCCAGGCAGGACCACGTGAACAGCACCAACAACCTGCTGGAGATGACGCGCTCCTTCATCACCGAGCAGCTGCCCCAGGACTACGAGATCCCCAAGGCCGACCAGATCGACCTGCTGAACCGCTCGGTGCAGTACTTCAAGGAGAACACCGAGTTCGACCGCGGCAGCTTCGCACGCGAGGTCTTCCAGAACGACGAGGTGATCGGCTCTTTCGAACGCTTCGGCGACCGGTTCAAGGAGGAACGCGCCGTGGAACTGGAGGACCGTTTCGCCATCAGCCCCGATGCCGTGAAGAAGCAGGCCCGGGTGTTCAAGAGCGTGCTGAAGCTGGACAAGAACTTCCACATCTACATCCACGGCGACCGCAACAAGATCGAGCGTGGGGTGGACGAGCAGGGCCGGAAGTTCTACAAGATCTACTACGAGCAGGAGCTGTAGAGGCTATCTCAAGAAACCCTTTGGGCTGCGCGAGGAACTTTTGCGCCCATGCTTCGTTGTGAAAAATCTTTCAGAGCTACCGGCCATTCTCGGTTCTCACGCCTCGCCTGGACGCGAAATACTTGTCGCTCGCTTCCAAGATCATTTTTGAGACAGCCTCTGGCCGGCCCGTACCGCCCGCCGCCGTGCGCGATCCCGTGACACCCGTCCGGTCGCGCGCTCTTGCCCTTTGCCCGGCCTGTGCGCATCTTGGTCCCAGCACCCCGCCCATGCGCCTGTTCCCGCTGATCGCCGGAGCGCTCCTCGCACCCGAACTGGGGGCACAGCTGCTCTTTGACCGCATCACGGCGGCCGATGGCCTTCCGAACGAGGAGGTCCATGCGCTGTTCGAGGACCGCGACGGCTTCATCTGGGCCGGCACGGCCGATGGCCTGGCACGTCTGGAGGGCACCAGGGTCCGCGTCTTCCACCACGACCACAACGATACCGCCAGCCTGGCCCACGACCAGGTGCGGGGCATCGCGCAGGACGCCGCAGGCACCCTCTGGTTCGCCACCATGGATGGGCTGTCGCGCTTCGATGCGCAGCGCGCCACCTTCACCAACCTGCGCATCACCGCCGCCGGAACGGATGCGCGGCAGGCCAATCGCATGCTGCAGGTGCTGCCCCTGGGCGACACGCTGCTCTGGGTGGTCACCGAAGCCGGCCTCTACCGCCACGACATCCGCAGCGCCCGCTTCCGCAGCGTGCAAGGCCGCCCGGCCGGAGAGGGCCCCGCGGGCATGGTGAACGCCGCCGGTGCCGTATTCTGGGATGCGCCGCACCGAACCCTGTGGGTCGGCACGCACAAGGGTCTCGCCTCCTGGGATGCGAACACCGGGCGCTGGACCGACCATCGGAACAGCACGGAAGAGCCCTGGGCGGGGACCTCCTCCACCAACGTGCCCGTGGTCCATGGCGATTCGCTCTGGTTCCTGCGCAACGCCCCCTACACGCTCTGTGCGTATGACCTGCGGCGCAGGCGGATGCACGTACAGCCCGACCTCGAGCAGGAGCCGAACCGTTTCACCCTGCGCGCCCAGGGCATCGGCCCGGACGGTACGCACTGGCTCTGTACGTGGACCCACCGTGTCTTCCGCCGCCGGCCACACGGCAACTGGCACGAAGTGCGATCCATGGTGGACCGCCCCGGCGCCATGCCGTCCACCCGGGTCAGTGCCTTGTTGTTCGTGCGTAAGGGCGAGACCTGGTTCGCCACTGCCCAAGGCATCGCCGCCCTGCGCCCGACGGCCGACAAGATCGTTCCCCTGTACGAGGACCCCGACGGCCGCATGGTCTCGGCCCTGGGACGGCTGGGTAAGGACACCCTGTTGGTGGGCAGCGCCGGTGGGGGGGTAAGCCTGGTGGACCTGCGAACGGGAGAACGCACCGCCCCCCTGCGTCGCGTGTCCGCCGCCTTGCCGGAGGAGCTGGAGCTGGCCAACTTCGTGCGTGCCTTCGGCACCGCATATCGGGGCATGCCGCTGGTGTGCACCTCCCGGGGCCTCGCCCTGCTCGATGTGCGTGGCGGTGCGCTCAGGCCCATGCAGGCGCTCGATGCGGCGTTCCCGCAGGCGGGGGAAAGCACCTTCACTTTCGCCGAACGCGCGGATGGGGCCTTCTGGTTCGGCACCTGGTCGCGGGGTCTTTGGCGGCTGGATGAAGGCAGCGGCGACGGTGTGTGCATTGACACCGTGGCCGGACCGTACGGTGCGCTGCCCGGCCGCATGATGCTGAGCTGGCTCACCGACCGTTCCGGCGGAGCTTGGGTGGGCATGAACGACGGCGGTGGGCTGGCGCACGAGGTGAACGGTCGGTTCCAGGTGCTGCGCGAGCCAGGGGGGGGCCATGTGGGCGGTGTGGTGCGTTCCATCGCCGAAGGCCCCGACGGAAGGATCTGGCTCGGCACCCACGAACGGGGGATCCTGGTGTACGACCGCGCGACCGGCGGCACCCGCTACTACACCCGCCGCGACGGCCTGCCCGCCACGCGCATCCACGCGCTCCTGTTCACCCGCGACGGCACCTTGTGGGCGGCCACCGCCGGCGGCTTCGCCTTCATGGAGCCCGGCACGGCGACCTTCCGAACACCCGACCTCCCCGCCGGGCTGCAGGAGGGGGGGGCCTACACGTTGCAGGAACTGGCCGACGGCCGCCTCGCGCTCACCATCGGCGACCGGGTGTTGTTGTATGACCCGGCCATCGGGCCTGCTTCCGTGCCTCCGCATCCGGTGTTCACCGGCCACCGCATCAACGACCTGCTGGTGCGCGGCGCCCCCGGGCCCCTGGAACTGACGTACGATCGCAAGGCCCTGAGCCTGGAGCTCGGGACGGTGGGCCATCACTTCGGGCCACCGCCACAGTTCCGCTATCGCCTGGCGGACAAGGATACCGGCTGGTACGAGCTGGGCCGCGTTGCACGCATCGACCTGTTCGATCTGGCACCGGACCGCTACCATATCCAGGTGCAGGCCAGTGCGGACGGTGTGCACTGGAGCACCGACGTGGCGGCGGTGGAGGTCGCCGTGCGGCCGCCCTTCCACGCCACCTGGTGGTTCAGGTCCCTGATGGCGCTGCTGGCCGTCCTGGCGGCGGTGGCCGGCTCCCGGGTCCATCTGGCCATCCGGCTGCGCCGCCAGCGCGAGGCGTTCGAGCGGGAGCAGGCCGTGCTGGCCGAACGCATGCGGATCGCCAGCGACATGCACGACGACCTCGGGGCCGGTCTCAGCGCCCTGAAACTGCGCAGCGAAATGGCCCTGCGCATGGAGAGGGACCCGTCGAAACGCGACCAGCTCGGCGCGCTGGCCCGGACCGCGGGGGAGCTCATCGGCAGCATGCGCCAGATCATCTGGACCATGAACGCCGACCAGGGGAGCGTGGCCGACCTGTTCGCCTACACCGGCAGCTATGCCCGCAAGTACTGCGACGAAAATCGGGTGGCGCTGACGGTGGTGGCGGACACGGACCCGCCCGCCGTGTCGCTCAGCGCCGAGCAGCGCCGCAACGTCTTCCTGGTGGTGAAGGAAGCCCTGCACAACATCGTGAAGCATGCCGCCGCCCACCGGGCCGAGCTCCGGATGCGCTGGGACAGCGGCGCGATGGATGTGCTCATCTGCGACGATGGGCCCGGATGGCCCGCGAACCCCGAGGCCACCGAAGGCAACGGGCTGCGCAACATGCGGCGGCGCATCGCCGCGCTTGGCGGCACCATCGACCCGGTCCGTGACGGGAGCCCGCTTCCCGGGGCCTGCCTGCACTTCCGGGTGCCGGTGGCCATGCCCCCTAACCTTCGTTCCATTGACCGGTCCGTGGCGGCCGATGACCTTCGTGGCGCATGACCCCCAAGGTGATCCGCACCAGCATCGTCGAGGACGACCCCACCATCCGGGAGACCCTTCGCGCCCTCTTCACCTTCGAGGGAGGCTTCGAGCTCTTCACCGTGCACAGCACCGCCGAGGATGCGCTGCTGCGGTTGCACGACAGGTGCCCGGACGTGGTGATCATGGACATCAATCTGCCGGGAGCGAGCGGGATCGACCTGGTGCGGCAGCTCAGCAGGCGGTGCTGTGCCACGCAGTTCCTGATGTACACCGTGCACGACGACGACCACCGCGTGTTCGAGGCCCTGAAGGCCGGTGCCAACGGCTACATCCTGAAGGGCAGCACCCCGGACGAGATCCTGGAGGCCGTGCGGGAGCTGCACCTCGGGGGAAGCCCCATGAGCGCCCCGGTGGCGCGGCGCGTGGTGGCCCACCTGCGTCCGCAACAGGGTGGCGGGGTGGCCGATGCCGGGCTCACCGAACGCGAGCAGCAGATCCTCGCCCTCCTGGCGCAGGGCCTGCTCTACAAGGAGATCGGCGACCGCCTGGGCATCACCGTGGGCACCATCAAGCAGCACATCCACAGGATGTACGAGAAGCTCCACGTGCAGAACCGCACCGAGGCGGTGAACCGCTTCTTCGGCCGCTGAGCACCGGAACGAACGGTCCGTGGCCTCCGGCACCCCGCTTTCCCGGTTATTTCGTGCCATGGCGAAGCAGGACCTGGTGCGCTGCCCCTGGCCGGGCACCGATGCGCGCATGATCGCGTACCACGACACCGTGTGGGGTGTTCCCGAGCACGACGACCGCAAGCTCTACGCGAAGCTGGTGCTCGACGGCGCGCAGGCCGGCCTGAGCTGGAGGACCATCCTGCACCGCAGCGAGGGCTACCGCAAGGCCTTCCACGACTGGAACGTGGAGCGCATCGCCCGCTATGGCCGCAAGGACGTGGAACGCCTGCTCGCCGATGAGGGGATCATCCGCAACCGCGCCAAGGTGGAGAGCGCCATCAACAACGCCCGGGCCTGGCTGGCGGTCATGGAGGGCGGCCCAGGGTCGTTCAACGACCTGCTCTGGAAGCACGTGGACCACCGCACCATCGTGAACCCCTGGCGCGAGAACGCCCAGGTGCCGGCCAGCACGCCCGTCTCGGACGCGTTGAGCAAGGAGCTGAAACGCGCGGGATTCACCTTCGTGGGCAGCACCATCGTCTACGCCTTCATGCAGGCCGTGGGCATGGTGGACGACCACCTGGTGGGCTGCTGGCGAAAGCCCGGGGCCGGGGCCCGCTATCTTTGATCGGGCATGGCCGCCGGAGCGTACCTCGCTGCGCCGATGGACCGGGAAGCGGAGCACCTTCCGCGCCGGAGCGCGGCCCATCGTACCCATCCATGAGCACGGGAAGGTCATCGGTCTCGCCCATCCGGATGCGTCGTGTGGTGCCGGAGGGCTGCACCGAGGCCGACGACCTGCTGGTCACCGAGGAGCCGCTGGAGATCCGCCTGGGGCACGGGCCCGTGGAGGACCGCAGGGAGATCCGCCTCAGCGTCACCATGCGCACACCGGGCCACGACGGGGAGCTTGCCCTGGGTTTCCTGTTCACCGAGGGACTGATCGCGTCGGCCGACGAGGTGGTGCGCGTCACCGTCTGTGCGAACGTGAAGGAGGAGGAGCGGGGCAACGTGGTGCGTGCGGAACTGCGGCCCGACGTGGCCGTGGACCCCTCGCGCTGGCAGCGCAACTTCTACGTCACCAGCAGCTGCGGCGTATGCGGCAAGAGCAGCATCGAGGCCGTCCAGGTGTTGCGCCAGCACCCGCTGCGGCCTTGGGGCGCCATCGAGCCCGCCCTGATCCGCACGCTGACGGACCGCATCGGCGAGGCCCAGACCGTGTTCCGCCGCACCGGTGGCATCCACGCTGCGGCGATCTTCAACCGCGCCGGCGAACTGTTGCTGCTGCGCGAGGACGTGGGCCGCCACAACGCCGTGGACAAGGTCATCGGTGCGGCCCTGCATACCGGGATGGACCGCACCGACCACATCCTGCTGGTGAGCGGCCGCGCCGGGTTCGAGCTGGTGCAGAAATGCGTGGTGGCCGGCATCCCGTTGATGGCCGCCGTGGGGGCGCCCTCCTCCCTGGCCGTGCGCCTGGCCCGGGAAAGCGGCCTCACCCTGGTGGGCTTCCTGCGCGAGGGACGCTTCAACCTGTACGCGGGGGAGCTCTGAACCACGCCCCGCGCCGCGAGGCTCCTGACCGGTTACCGCCAGTAGTTGTTGGCCGCGGCCACCGTCTGGAAGTTCAGCGCCACCACCTGCGAGGCCATCGTGAGGCTGTCCGCGTTCTCCGCGTAGGCCGGACGCAACCGGTCGCGCACCTCGGCCGAGGGCTGCGTGTACTTCACCCCCATGCGCGCGAGCTTGATGGCCAGTTCAAAGCCTTCCTGCGGGGTCTTGGTGATCAAGGTGGTGAGCCAGGTTTCCATGATGGTCGATGCATTGATGGGACGATGGACAAGGTACTTCATCCGGCACGGGCCGGCGTGCACTTCCGCCGCCGGTGGCGGCGACCAGGTTCAGTACAGCCCCCGCAGCTTCGCCATCCACCACGGCGCCAGCGCGGTCACCACCGGCACCAGCACCCAGATGCGTCCCCGGGTGAGGTCGTAGTCGAGCAACAGTTCGCTCCACGGTTTCTTGAACAGGAAGTGCCCCGCACCGAACTCGAACCCTAGCGTGAGCCCGAGCCAGCACAGCCCGATGGCCCAGGCCTGCGGTGCTGTGGCGGGCCCCAGCCAGCGGATGCCGAGCCACGTGGCCAGCAGGATCAGCCCGCACAGCATCAGGGTGCTGATCGCGAGACCCGCCGTGAGGCCCGTGTACGGGATGATGAACTTCACCCGCACCGTGCCGTTCGCGATCGCGAGCACCATCAGCAGGAACCAGAAGAGCAGGGTCTTCCACCACATGACGGTCGTTTTCCGAAAGATGGCGATGCCCCACCGCGCGGGGAATGTCGAAGGTCAGGCCGCGGACCGGCGGTATTCATCGCCGGCGTTCACGGGAACACGACCTTACGGCAGTCCGGCAGGTGGCGACGGTGCGGCGGGTGTTGCGGGTGCTTGTGTGAGCGGGATGATCGGCGGGCTCTTAACGCTACCATGTCGCCCTCGGCGATGCCGTAGTCGGCGGTCGCCCTAAGGCTTGATCGTGAGCACATGCTCGGTGGGGATCACCCCTTCGCTTGTGCGGTATCATGGGGTACAGCGCCAATGGCGCGGCCTTCGTCTATCTTTGAGCATCATGCTCGACTGGCATCAGCATATCGCGGCCGATCCCCAGGTGATGTACGGCAAGCCGTGCATCAAAGGCACGCGCATTCCGGTGGACCTGATCCTCGACAAGCTGGCCGCCGGGCAGAGCGTGGATGATCTGCTGGAGGGTTACCCGCAGCTTACCCGGGAGCATGTGCAGGCCTGCCTGCAGTATGGTGCGGACTCCGTTCGGAACGACATCGACCTACCCTTCGCTTCCTGATCGGCCATGCGTTTCGTGGCCGATGAATGCCTCGATGCGCGCATCATCAAGCGCCTCGTTGTCGATGGACATGACCTCGTGGTCGTACGCACCGAGCTGACCGGCCGCAAGGATGAGGATGTGTTGCGCATCACACGGGACCGCGACGCCATGCTCATCACGGAGGACAAGGACTTCGGTGAACTGGTCTTCCGGCTCAAGGCCGTTCACGCGGGCGTGGTGCTCGTGCGCATGCACGGGCTTACGGGAGCCGAACAGGCCCAGCGCGTTTCACAAGCTGTGAAGGACCACGGTGCTGAATTGCTGAACGCATTCACCGTGATCACCGGGAAGCGGCTGAGGATCCGCCGGGGTTAGTTCCTCAGCGGTACATCACCAGCCTTCCGCAAGCCGGCCTACGGCAGGAAAATGCACCAGATCAGGCTTTCACCGTCACCTCACCGGCCTTTATAATTGATAGGGCGGATCAATGCTTTGATCGACACGCCGCTGGCTGGGCACGATTCGTATAGAACGAGCAACGCTGATCGAAAACTTTGACCCACCGACTCAATAGGTGCGCCTTTCCCGCTTCACAGGACTTCGCTCGTTCCTCGCTCAGCCCCGCATGGCGGGATCTCGCTTTGCTCAACTTCATTTCAAAAGGACTTCACCCGCGTTCCGCGTGTGGGCTTTCCGCGCCTTCCTGATCCTGCAGCTCACCACCTTGTATTCAGGACACTTGGCCTCACTGTCGTGCACGTCGCTGGTGATCACGTTGAGCATGATCTCCGGGAAGTGGAAGGTGCTGCTGAGGATGCCGGGCCTCACCTCATCGGTGATGCGCGCCTTGATGTCCACCTTGCCGCGCGGGCTCTCCACGCACACCATGTCGCCCTCGGCGATGCCGTGCTTGGCGGCGTCCTCGGGGTGGATCATCAGCACGTCCTCGGTGAGGATGGTGCTGTTGGCCGTGCGCCGCGTCATGGTGCCGCTGTTGTAATGCTCCAGCTCGCGGTTGGTGGTGATGATGTAGGGGTAGTCCTTGCCGTGGTCCAGCACCTCGCGGCTCTCCTGCCAGTGCGGCGCGATGAACCGGCCTTTGCCGCGCTTGAAGGTCTCGGTGTGCAGGATCTTGGTGTCGGTGCCGTCCGCCGCCACGGGCCACTGCTTGCCGTTGTCGCCGAGGTTCTCCCAGCGGATGCCCTTGAAGAAGGGCACGATGGCGCTGATCTCCTTCAGGGCCCAGGCGGGGTGGTAGCTGGTGCGCGTGACGGTGCGCCCGCCCTCCTGCACTTGTTGCTGGTACTTGGCGATGCTCGGTGCCGCCCCGCGGCCGTTGCTGAAGGGGTTGGGCAGGCCCAGGCGTTCGGCCAGGCGCTCGGTGATGTCCACGATGATCTGCCCGTCGGACCGCGTGCCGGGCAGCGGGTCCACCGCGGCCTGCACACGCTGCACGCGGCGCTCGCCGTTGGTGAAGGTGCCGCTCTTCTCCAAGAAGGTGGCGCCGGGCAGGATCACATCGGCGTAGCGGGCGGTCTCGGTCATGAAGATCTCCTGCATCACCAGCAGGTCCAGCCCCTCCATGGCGCGGATCACCTTGTTGGTGTTGGGATCGGTCTGCACCACGTCCTCGCCGATGAGCCAGAGCGCCTTGAGGCGGCCCTCGATGGCGGCGTCGAACATCTCGGGGATCTTCCAGCCGTTGCGGTCCGGCACGGGCACGCCGTAGTGCTCGCGGTAGATCCGGTTCACGTCGGCCTGCTCCACCTCCAGGTAGCCCGCGCCCTGGTGCGGCTGCGCGCCCATGTCGGCCGCTCCCTGAACGTTGTTCTGGCCCCGCAGCGGGTTCACGCCCACACCGCGCCGGCCGATGTTGCCGGTCATCATGGCCAGGTCGGCGATCTGCATCACCGTGAAGGTGCCCTGGGAGTGCTCGGTGACGCCCAGGCCGTGGAAGCTCATGGCGGCCGGTGACTTGGCGTAGGCGATGGCCGCACGGCGCACCTGCTCACGGTCCACGCCGGTGACCTGCTCCATGCGGTCCACGTCCAGCGCCAGCAGCTCCTTGCGGAAGGCCTCCCAGCCCTCGGTGCGCCGGGCGATGAACTCCTTGTCCACCAGATCCTCCTTGATGATGTAGTGCATCATCATGTTGAGCAGGGCCACGTTGGTGCCGGGCCGCAACTGCAGGTGATGCGTGGCGTAGCGCGCCAGGTGGATGCGACGCGGGTCGATCACGATCAGCGTCTTCCCCTTCATCACCTGCTGCTTGATGCGTGCGCCCGTCACCGGGTGCGCATCGGTGGGGTTGGCGCCGATCAGCAGGATGGTGTCGGTGTCGCTCAGGTCGTCGATGCTGTTGGTGGCGGCGCCGGTGCCGTAGGTCTGCTGCATGCCCAGCGCGGTGGGGCTGTGGCACACGCGCGCGCAGCAGTCGATGTTGTTGGTGCCCACCACCGCGCGCATGAACTTCTGCATCAGGTAGTTCTCCTCGTTGGGGCAGCGCGCGCTGCTGATGCCGGCGATGGCGTCGGGGCCGTGCTCCTCCCGGATCCGAGCCAGACGGTCCACGATGAAGGCGTAGGCCTCGTCCCAAGTGGCGGGCTCGAACGTGCCGTTGCGTTTGATCAGCGGGGTGCGCAGGCGGTCGGGGTGGTCGTAGAAGCTGAAGGCATAGCGGCCCTTCAGGCAGGTGTGGCCCTGGTTGGCCTCGGCGCTGTACGGCGCGCGGATGCTCACCACCTTCTCGTCCTTCACGTTCACCTCCAGGTTGCAGCCCACGCCGCAATAGGTGCACACGGTGCGCACCACCTTGTCCGGGATGTTCTCCTTGCTGCGGAACACATCGGTGATGGCGCTGGTGGGGCAGGCCTGCGCACAGGCGCCGCAGCTCACGCAGTCGCTGTCGAAGAAGCTCTCGTCGGTGCCCTTCACGATGTGGTTGTCGAAACCGCGCCCGGCCATGGTGAGCACCATTTCCCCCTGCACCTCATCGCAGGCGCGCACACAACGGAAGCAGCCGATGCACGCGCTGAGGTCTGATACCATATAAGGATGGCTCGTGTCCATCGGCGTGTCCAAATGGTTCCTGCCTTTCGGGTAGCGCACGCTGTCGATGTCGAAGCCCACCTGTTGCACCACGTTGTACAGTTCGTTGCGGCCGTGGTCCTCGGTCTTCAGGCGCTCGGTATCATAATCGGTGAGCACCAGTTCCACGATGTTCCGGCGCAGCCGCTCCATGCGGGGGCTGTTGGTGGTGATGTACATGCCCTTGCCCACGGGGGTGTGGCAGCTGGCCATCACTTTGGAAGGGCCATCCTCCTGCAGGGCCACTTCCACCGAGCACACACGGCAGCTCCCGAAGGGTTCCAGGTTGGGCGCATCGCAGAGCGTGGGCACGGGGTTGGGCCCGATGTGCCGCCGCATGAACGCGAGCATGGTCTCCCCCTTGCGGATGGGGTACGCCTGGCCATCGATGAAGGCGACGTCCACATCGGCGGCCACCTGGTTGGACGTGGTGGGCGCGCCTTGCGTGCGTGCGACGGGAGCAGCGGCGGTTCCGTGCTTGGCTTGGGGCGTGTTCATGGGCTGCTGGGCTTCAAGGACGAAGATAGGAAGCACGTCAAGGTAGGCGTTGGGACAGCTCGACAGGAGCCTTGGGTGATCGCGGGGGGGGGAGAGGGATCTGCGATGGAATGCTCATCTTCGTGGGAAACCGCATCCGCATGAAACGCGTGATCGACCTGCACGCCATCGGCGAGCGCATCCAGTTCAACGACGCGCGCGAGCGCACCAACGGCCAACGCAGCGAGGCCACCTTGAGCCTGGGACCGGGCAACAAAGGCCCGGGAGCGCACATCCACATCGGGCAGGATGAGGGCTTCAAGGTGAACAGCGGGAAGCTCATCGTGACCATCGGGAAGAAGGAAGTGACGCTCGGCCCGGGGGAAAGCGCGGTGATCCGCTCCGGGGAAGCGCACAACTTCCGCAACGCGAGCGATACCGAACGTGTGGAGGCCGATTTCTGGTACGAGCCCGCCTTGCACATCGAGTGGATGCTGCAATCCATGGGCGACACGGCCATGGAACGCGGTGGCGATTGGCACAAGGTGCCGCCCCTGGCCGCCATGCACCTGCTGTGGAAGATGCGGATGGAATACCGGCTGGCGGGCATGCCGTTCTGGTTGCAGGATGCGCTATTCGGCTTCGCCTCGCTGCTCGCACGGCTCACCGGGGCGCACAAGCTATGGCCGCTGCCTCCGGATCTCCGTTAGGTTCCGGGCTGTAGTGGCCCGGTTGGATCCGGGTTGCGCTGGAGGATGGGAAGCAGGTACTCCCCCTTCTTGATGGGATACACCTTGCCATTGATGCGGGTGCCGTCCACCTCAGCAGCACTTGGTCGGCGGGGGCGGCGGAGCGACGGGCATGCGCACGGCCGGTGCAGCAGGGCACTTGGATGTGTCGAGGCCGACGACAGGCGAAGTGATCCGGCGGTGTTCCACCGCGCATTGCACGATCGATCCGTGGTGCGCCACAGCGCGCTGGAAGAGCTCCTTACATGTCGCATCGATGCACAAGGTGTGTCACATGCGGTCGCATCATCGCGCGTTGGATCGCCAGTCGAAGTGATGTGATGATCGTGTCGGAACACGGATGCGCGAGCGATGAGGATGAAAGGCACGATGTGCGGAATGCCGCTTGCACCAAGGGTTGCGTGAGGTCGATGCGCAGCGCATCATGCACATCGCATCGTGTGCATGCGCGTGGTCGGGGATCGGTCCGCATCGTTATCAACAATATTTGGTTGGAACATCTTTGCAACCTTTTGATGCGCACAAGCGTTCGAGGTGATACGTTTGTCTCAAACCCTTAACCGTCATGGCAAAGAAGGCAGCTAAGAAGGCCACGAAGAAGGCCGCGAAGAAGGCGACCAAGAAGGCCGCCCCGAAGAAGGCCGCGAAGAAGGCCACGAAGAAGGCCGCGAAGAAGAAGTGAGGAGCTGTGCTCCGAACGTTCGAAGGGCCCGGTCTCCGGGCCCTTCGCCATTTCCGACGCACCGCACCGCGGTGCGTCGTGCTTTCAAATGGATCGTTCCTCACGGGCCGCGCCGGGCATTGCCGGCGGGTCGTGCGCTGCTCAGGCGAAGGCGGTGCGCAGTTCGTCCGCGAAGTAGCGCAGGGCGTTCCGCACGCCGAGGGGCAGGCCGCCGCCCAGGGCGCACAGCGAACCGATCTCCATGGTCTCGATGAGGTCCTCGAAGAGCGCGCGGTCCATCGGGCGGCCTGCACGCACACCCTGGATGAGCTCCCGGCCCCGCACCGAACCGATGCGGCAGGGGAAGCACTTGCCGCAGCTCTCGGCTTCGGTGAACGCGAAGAGGTGCTCCAGGTATTCGATCATGGGAAAGCCTGCCGGGATGCTCAGCACGCTCGCATGCCCGAGCAGGAAGCCTTCCTTCTGGAAGCTCTCGAAATCGATCGAGAGGGCGTTGACCTTCTCCAGCGGCACGATGCCGCCGAGCGGACCGCCGATGTGCAGCGCCTTGGTGGGGCGGGCAAAGCCCTGACCGAGCTCGTCGATCACACGGGCGAGCGGCGTGCCGCACTCCACCTCGTACAGGCCGGGGCGGTTGAAGCCGCTGTCCAGGCACACGAGCTTGCTGCCGTTGCTCTTCTCACTGCCGAGGCGTGCGAAGGCCGCCCCGCCATGTTCCACCACCCACGGTACGCACGCCAGCGTCTCCACGTTGTTCACCACCGTGGGCCGGTTGAACAGGCCCTGCTGGGCGGGGTAGGGGGGGCGTGTGCGCACCTCGCCACGCTTGCCCTCGATGCTGTTGAGCAGCGCGGTCTCCTCGCCGCACACATAGGCACCCGCCGCCTTGATCACCTTGAAGCGCCAGTTGACCCCGCTGCCCTTGATGTCCGTGCCGATCCAGCCGTTCGCCTCCAGTTCGTGCACCGCGTGGCGCACCGCGGCGATGGCCTCGGGGTACTCCGCCCGGATGTACAGCACGCCGGTGTCCGCCCCCACGCAACGACCGGCGATCATCATGCCCAGGAGCACGCGGTGCGGACGCTGTTCGAGCAGGTACCGGTCGCTGAAGGCCGCCGGATCGCCTTCGTCGGCGTTGCACACGATGTACTTGCGCGGGGTGCCGTTGCCGGTGACATCCTCCGCGTTGCGGCACGCCTCGAGCTTGAGGCCCATGGGGAAGCCCGCACCGCCGCGCCCGCGGATGGTGGCCACCTTGATCTCCTGGAGCACGTCGGCAGGATCGCTCTTCAGCACCCGCTCCCACAGTGCATAGAACGCGGGCAGGGGCGGCATGGGCGCCGTGAGGATGGGGTGCTCCATGGTGGTCCCCACATGGTGCGCGCCACCGACGGGCACGGAGGCGGCGCCCGGAGCCTGCACCAGCTCGTCCAGCCGGTCGATGGCGTCCCCGCTGTAGTTGCGGCCACCCACGTGGAAGGCCCTGTTCTCATGGCAGCGGCCCAGGCAGCACATGTGCCCGATCTCCTCCTCCTTGAAGTGGCGGCGCAGTTCGTGATGCACCTGTTCCTGCGTGCCCGCCACCAAGCAGGCGCTGCCGTTGCACACGTAGGCCTTGAGGTCCTTGTTGCCCGGCTTCAGGAAGTCGTAGAAAGTGCTGGTACCGTAAGTGACCGCCTCGCCCACGAGGTAGTCGTCGGCGATGGCCGTGAGCGCCTCGGTGGACGGTGTGCCCGTCCCCTCCGCCGCCTGCTGCAACCGCTCCCACAGGGCGTCGTCCAGCTCCTTGCCATCCCGGCCGGAGAGGGAGGTGATGTTCTTGGACATGCGCTCCGAAGGTAGAGGCTATCTCAATAAGAACCTTTGAGCTGCGCGAGGGTCTTTGGCGCCCATACTTGGTTGTGAAAAGCCTTACAGCGCTACCGACCATGCTCGGCCCTCACGCCTCGCCTGGACGCGAAGTACCGCTCGCTCGTTTGAAAAAAGCATTGTGGAGATAGCCTCAAGCGGACCTGGCGGCTCAGTGGACATGTAGACCCCCGGCCCCTTGCCCGGCATCCGGCCATTCGCCAACTTCGATGTATCAAACCCCGAACGATCATGAAACTCCTGCTCAAGATCCTCGGCATCCTCCTCGTGCTGGTCGTGCTGGCCGGCCTGGGCGGCTATCTCTACCTGACCCGGGCCCTTCCCGATGTGGACGCCCCTGCCGACCTGAAGGTGGAGCTGACACCGGACCGCATCGAACGCGGACGTTACCTGGCCAACAGCGTGTGCGTGTGCATGGACTGCCATGCGCAACGGGACTGGAGCCTCTTCGCCGGCCCTCCCAAACCCGGCACCCTCGGTGCGGGCGGCGACAAGTTCGACCGCACCATGCAGTTCCCCGGCGAGTTCCATGCGCGCAACATCACCCCCTTCGGGCTGAAGGACTGGACCGATGGCGAGCTGTACCGCGCCATCACCAGCGGTGTGAGCCGGGACGGTCATCCCTTCTTCCCGGTTATGCCCTATCCGAACTACAACCGCATGGCCACCGAGGACGTGTACGCCATCATCGCCTACCTGCGCTCCCTGGACCCCATCACCACCGCGCCTTTTCCGGAGAGCGTCATCGATTTCCCGGTGAACCTCATCATGCGCACGGTACCGGAACCCGCCCGGCCGATGGAACGCCCCGCCCCGGGCGATGCGCAGTACGGCGCGTATGTGATCAATGCCGCGGCGTGCATCGAATGCCACACGAACACCGTGCAGGGCGAGCGCATCGGGGAGCCCTATGCGGGCGGCTTCGCGTTCAACTTCCCCGACGGTTCGGTGCTCCGTTCGGCCAACATCACCCCGCACTCCACGGACGGCATCGGGTCCTGGGACAAGGCGACCTTCATCCGGAAGTTCAAGCAATACACGGACAGCACCTACGTGCCGGAGCGGGTGGCACCGGGTGCGTTCCAGACCGTGATGCCCTGGTCGATGTACGCCACCATGACCGAACAGGACCTGGGCGCGATCTACGACTACCTCGCCGCGCTCAAGCCGGTGGCCGGCAAGGTGGAGAAGTGGACCCCGGCGCCATAGGCCGTTCATGCCCTTTGGACATCCGGTCCCACCGATCCGCCTGCTCTACTTCCTCAGGCCTCCACCGGGAGACCTGTCCTGTAGGCCCCGCTACACATCAGGTCTTCCGTTCCGCTTGTGAGCGAACAGCCACGCATCTTCGGCCGCTCTTGAATGTCCACCTGATGTCATTCGGTGCTGCGGCCGCGGTGCTTGGGCCTGCGCGCGTATGTCTTGCGGCTTCGCACCACGCGCGGGCGGAAACGTCCGTCGAAGGCGCCGGCCTCCTTCTGGGCCGCGCGTTTGGCCGAGCGGTCCAGCGAGGCGGGTGTACGGCGCTTGGGCCTGCGCTTCGCGGTCATGGGCGCAGGATGCCGTAGTAGAGCAGGTCCGTGAACTCGCCCGAGGCGGTGCGGAACTCGCCCCGCAGCACGCCCTCGCGGAGGAAGCCGCACTGCTCCACCACCCGGATGCTCGCCGCGTTGTCCGGTGCGATGCGCGCCACCGCCTTGCGCATGCCCAGCCTGCCGAAGGCATGGTCCACGGCCCACATCACGCCCAGGGTGGCGTAGCCCTGCCCGCCGTGCGCTTCGCTGATGAAGTAGGCCACCTCGCACTTGCCCAGGGCGTGGTCGAACTGTTTGAGGATGAGCGCCCCGATGGGGTCGGATCCCTCGTAGTCGCGCAGCATGAAGCAGTGGAAGCTGCCCGCCTTGGCCGAGGCCACCAGTTCCTTGAGGTACCTGCGCGTGGCCCCCACGTCCGTGCATCGGCTCACGGTCACCGGGAAGTAGGGACGGAGGCGGGCCTGCTCGCGGCTCACCAGGCGGTGGAAGCCCGCATCGTCGGTCTTGCACGCCGGCTCGATGATGACCGAATCGCTCATGGCGCGTCCCTTTGCCGCACCGCCGCCGCACGCAGGGCCGCAGCGCGCTCCGTGCCAAGATAGCGTTCCACGGCGGCGTGCACGAGATAGACCAGCGGTGTGCTCAGCACGGCCACGACCAGCTTGTAGGCATAGGCCGTGAGCACCAGCGCGGTGCACAAGGCGAAGCTCCAGCCCTTGAACACCCAGAAGGCCACATAGGTCACCACCACGCTGTCGATCAGCTGGCTCACCAGGGTGCTGCCCGTGGCGCGCAGCCAGATCCGCCGGTCGCCCGTCATGCGCTTGATCGCCCGGAAGCTGAAGGCGTCCACCAGCTGGCCGACGATGAAGGCCGTGAGCGAACCGACGATGATGTTCATGCCCTGGCCGAAGATGCCCACGAACGCCGCCTGCATGTCCGGCACCCCCTGCTCCACGCTGCTGGTGGTCCAGAAGTCCGCCGGTGGCATGTGGATGGCGCACCACAATACGAAGAACGCGAAGGCGATCAGGGAGGCCGTGAGCATGGTCAGGAAGCGCACCCCGCGCACCCCGTAGTAATCGTTGATCACATCGGTCATGATGAAGACGATGGGCCAGGGCAGCACCCCCACGCTCAGCACGAAGCTCAGGTGCGGCTGGCCCAGCAGCGTGAAGTCCGCCCGTTCCATCCCCAGCGCATCCTCCAGCTGGAAGAGCTTCACACCGATCATCTCCGCGACCAGCGCGTTGGCCACGAAGAGCCCGCCCAGGACGAGGTAGAGGCGTGTGGCCTTGTCGGCCAGGATCGTGCGGTTCATGGTGAGGCGGGGATCGTGACCGGATCGCCCGCCCGGACCAGGCCCTGGGGATCGGCCACGGCGTTCATGCCGAAACGCACCTTGCCGTCCACGGCGCGGTAGGTGGCCAGCGTGCGCAGCGGCTCCTTGCCGCGTTCGCCCGTGCGCTGGTCGGTGGTGGGGATGACGCACCGTGCGCAGGGCTTCACCAGGCGGAACGACGCGTCGCCGATGCGGATGCCGCCCCAGCCGTCCTCCTGGTACGCCGCACCACCCGCGATCACCAGGTTGGGCCGGAAGCGGTCCATGGGCACCGGCATGGTGAGGCGCGCATTGAGGTCGTCCAACGACGCCTGCGAGATGATCAAGTACGGGAACGCGTCGTTGAAGGCGACCAGTGCGGTGGCGTAGTGGGGATCCACTTCGCGCCGGGTCTCTTCCGGCAGGTGGACCGCACGCAGTGGCCGGCCCGACCGCGCGCTGAACCATGCGGCGAGGTCCTTGCCGCCCTCGCGCGCGCGCACGCGCGTTCCCCATATCTCCACGAGGCGGTCGGTGCCGTGTTCGAGCGTCCACGGCAGCCACAGTACGCTCCCATCCCGCCGGTCGGTCACGGTGAAACCGTCGCCTTCCGGTGCGGTGGCCAGGCAGGCCAGTGCCGGCAGCTCGCGCTGGGTGACGAAGCGCCCATCCTCATCCACCAGCATCCAGCGACGGTCGTGCTCCAGGCCACGGTCCGTCAAACGCGCCTGCGTCACCGGGAAGCCGCCGAGCGACTTCACCGGGTGGATGTGGATGGAGGCCAGGGTGTGCATGGTGCCCTGTGCGGACATCGGTCAGGAGGCGCAAGGTAGCCGCGTCGATCCTTGCCGTATGCGGATCGTGGCGCTGCCGTCGTTGTATCCCTCGCCGGGTGCCGATGCTTGCCGATACTTTTGACCCATGCACCTGCTCTTCCATCGCTGCCTCCTGCTTCTGCTCCTGGCACCGGGGGCATCACTGGCCCAATCGGTCCAACCGTTCGTGGACCACTGGGACAGCACCCGCACGGTGAAGCGCAGCGAGGGTCTCTTCGTCAACGGGCGCGAATGGGGGCTGTGGCGCTTCTGGGACCCGCAGGGCCGGCTGTACGAGGAGGCCGAGTTCAAGGGCGGTGAGCGCGACGGCCATGTGCGGCTCTTCTACGACAACGGCCAGGTACGCCACGACGGATGGTTCGCCCGGGGGGCGCAGGACAGCCTGATGCAGAGCTTCTACCGCAGCGGCACACCCATGGAGCGCGGGCACTATGCCCAGGGCCGGAAGCGCGGGCTGTGGGAGTACTGGTACGCTGACGGAAGGCCCTACATGCGGGAGCAGTGCGCCGACACCCTCTGTCTGCTGCTCGACGCCTGGGACACGGTCGGCACGCAGACCGTGAAGAACGGCACGGGCACCCTGCGCACCTGGTTCGCCAGCGGCGCCCTGCGGTCCGAGACCGCCTACGTGGCCGGTGTGCCCAGCGGCCCCTGCCGTGAACTCTACCCCGCCGGCAATCCGCAGGCCACGGGCGCCTACCTCGGCGGTGTGAAGCATGGCGCCTGGTCCTACTTCTACAGCGATGGTCGGCCCGAGAAAGAGGAGCGGTATTTCCGTGGGCGGCTGCACGGACCCTTCCAACTGTTCTTCCGCAGCGGCCAGGCCAACATCACGGGGCGCTATCGCGACGGGCTCAAGGACAGTCTCTGGACCTGGTACACCAGCACCGGCCAGCCCGACATGCAGGGCGGGTTCGCGGCGGACAAGCGGCAGGGGCTGTGGAAGTACTGGTACCCCGGCGGACAGTTGAGCAGCACAGGCACCTATGCCGACGACCGCGAAGAGGGCGAATGGGTGTACTTCTACGAGGGCGGCCAATTCTGGAAGAAGGGCCGCTATGCCGCAGGGGCGAAGCAGGGCGTGTGGACCACCTGGTACGAGAGCGGGCAGAAGCTGCAGGAAGGCCCCTACGTGAACGACCTCAGCGAGGGCCAGTGGACCAGCTGGTTCGAGAACGGGAACATGAAGGACCAGGGCGGCTTCACCGCAGGGCGCATCGCGGGACTTTGGAAGGGCTGGTACCCCGATGGGCAGCAGGAGTACGAGGGCAGCTGGAAGGACGACCTGAAGGACGGCGCCTGGAAGTTCTGGTACGAGAACGGCCGGTTGAAGGAGGAGGGCTACTACGCGGCGGGCAAGCGTGCCGGACGCTGGGTGGCGTTCAACACCGCGGGCCTGCCGATCAGCGAAGGCACCTACGAGAACGGCACTCCCACCGGCCGCTGGACCTATTTCGACGATGCCGGTGTGAAGCTGCGCGAGCAGGAACTGCTGAACGGCGACCCGCATGGACGCTGCGAGGTGTACGACCATCGCGGGCGGGTGGTGCAGCGCATGAGCTATGTGCATGGCCGCCTGCATGGCACCATGGAGTTCCTCGATGCCGACGGCCGTGTCACCCGGTCCATCACGTACAAGGACGGATCGCAGGTGAAGGAGCCCGCGCCGGTGAAGCAGGAACGTGCGCCTGCCGCGGTACCCGGCATGGACCGCCGACGCTGAGGACGGGCCGGTGCGGGGGATCCGGTAACTTTTCCGGACCTATCTGTCGGCCATGAACCCCCGATCGCTCCTGCTCCCGGCCGTGATGGTGGCGGCCCTGCAATCCCATCCCGGCGTCCTGCCCGCCCAGGTGAACAGGATCTACCTGGCCCCCGACGACCATACCGACTACCTCTGGAGCGGAACGGTGGCCGATTACGAGCAGTGGATCCCGCAGATGATCGACCACTACCTCGACCTGAACGACTCCACCGCCGGGTACCCGGCGCCCTACCGCAACAAGTGGAACTGCGACGGCTGGTACTGGGTGGAGATCTACAAGCGCAACCGGCCGGCCGCGCAGTTCGACCGGCTGATCGCACAGTTGCAGAGCGGCCGCATCACCGTGCCGCTCAACGGGCTGGTGTGCACGCACGGCGGCAACACCACCGAGGGCGTGATCCGCTCGGGCTACTACGCCGGCCGGCTGCAACGGCAGTACGGCATCGACATCCCTGTGGCGATCAGCATGGAGAACCAGACCCAGCCCCTTGGCCTGGCCTCGCTGTGGAACGGCATGGGGGCGCGGTACAGCTGGAAGGGCGTGTGCGGATGCGCCACGCAGGTCCCCGGGCTCGGCCAGCGGGAGCACGAGATCCACCGTTACACGGGCCTCGATGGTTCCGGGGTCCTGATGAAGTGGTACAGCCTCACCTACAACCAGGGCCTGGGCGGCTATGCCGAGGCCTTCGACCCCAACACCGCAGTGGACCAGTGCCTGGACAAGCTCAACAGCGTGGCCTTTCCGCACAACTACCCGTACACGGTGGCCGGTGCCTTCGGCCATGGATGGGACAACACCTTCACGCTGGACAGCAGCTTCCCCGCCGTGGCCATGGCCCGCAGCAACGACAGCGTCCAGTGCCACGTGAGCAACATGAAGGACTTCTTCGAGGACTTCGAGGCCACGTACGGCGGAACGCTGCCCGGCCAGTCGTTGAGCTTCGGCAATGAATGGGACTTGGACTGCGCGAGCATCGCCGAGGTCACCGGGCGCATGCGGCGCGGCATTGAGCGCCTGCGCAGCGCCGAAGCCGTGGCCGCCCTCGCCGCGCGGTACGACCCCGCCGTGTGGACGGACCTGGCGGTGCCGCGCGAGCAGGCCCACACGGCCATCGCCCTCTACTGGGAGCACAACATGGGCGGGGGCGGCGTGGTGCCTGCCAACGACAGGGCCCTGTGGCAGCGCGGCCTGGAGGCGCAGGTGACCGGTTATTCGACGCAGCTGCTCAACGACGCCATGGCCTCGCTGGGTGCGCGGATCGACGCGGGCGGCGAGCTGCGCTTCGTGGTGGTGAACCCGCTGGGCCACCAGCGCACCGACGTGGCCGACCTGCCGTACGCGGGCCCGCAACCCGTGCAGGTGGTGGACCGCACCACCGCCACCGTGATCCCCTCTCAGGTGATCCAGAAGGATGGCGCCACCTACATCCGCATCCTGGCCACCGCCGTGCCGGCGGCGGGCTACAAGGTCTTCACCGTGCAACCGGGCGACCCGCCGGTGCTGCCCAACACGGCCACCCTGGAGACGCACCTGTTCGAGAGCGACCGCTTCCGCATCAGCATGAGCGGTGAAGGGGTGATCACCAGCCTGCGCGACAAGCTTGCCAACCGCAGCTACGCCGGCACGGTGAACGGCCGCATCATGAACGACCTGGGCGCCTTCACCGCCCCGGGCGGCATCAAGTACCTGGTGAACAACGGCCCCATCAGCGCCACGGTGCAGACCGAGGGCGTGATCCCCCTGGGACACGATGTGCGCGTGACCCTGTACAAGGACCTGCACCGCGTGGACGTGGAGGACCGCATCACCGACAACTTCAGCGACACGCTGGACTGGGCCTTCGGCGTGCAGATCGTGAACGCCACGGTGCACCACGAGGAGCTGGGCGCCATCCTCACGGCCAGGCTGAGCAACGCCGGCGGCCACTACGCCACGCAGAACGCCCGCTACGACCAGCTCACCCTGGGCCACTTCGCCGACATCAGCAACGCGCAGTACGGTCTTTCGGTGAGCACCTCCGGGCCCGCCTTCCTGCGGCTGGGGAACAGCACCGTGGGTTCCTTCGACAGCGGCAGCAGCCAGCTGCGTTTCACGGCCGGCGGCAACTTCCAGGGCAGTGGCCCGGGCATCCCCGCGCAGCATGGCGACACCCTCTTCCACTATGCCTTCAGCCTGCGCCCGCATGAGGGCCCCTACGATCCGGTGGCGGCCATGCGCGGCGCGTTGGAGCACCAGAACCCCTTGGTGGTGGGCCTCTGCACCGGCACAGGCGGACCCTATCCCGACACCTCGTTCGGGGCCTTCACCTTCAGCGATCCCCATGTGATGCTATGGGCCCTGAAACCGGCCGAGGAGGGCATCGGCAATGGCCTCATCGCACGGCTATGGAACGTGAGCGATGCGACGCACAGCACCACGCTGGCTTCGCCCTGGGGTCTGGAAGCAGCGCAGACCGCCACGCACATCGAGACCAACACCGGAGCCGCCCCGCTCTCGAACGGCACCCTCACCGCCTCCTTCGGTCCGCAACAGATGCGCACCTTCCGGCTCACCCCGGGCGGTCCGTCCGTGCAACTGGCGCTGCGCACCGCGCTCGAGGGGCCCTGGTCCACCATCGATCAACTGATGCGCGATGACCTCCGTGCCGCGGCGCTGCTGCCGCTCACCGAGCCGTACACCGCGCTGGGCTACACGCACGTGGGCGGGGGCGGGGAGACCACCGTGCCCGCCGTGCTGCAGGTGAGCGGTGCCGATGCCGTCGTGGACTGGGTGGTGGTGGAATTGCGCGATGCGGCGACGCCGTCCACGGTGGTGGCCACACGATGCGGGCTGCTTCAACGCGACGGGGACGTGGTGGGGACCGACGGCCTTTCGCCGCTTTCCTTCAACGCGCCCGCCGGCAGCTACCGCATCGCCGTGCGCCACCGCAACCACCTCGGTGCCATGACGGCCGCGGCCTTTGCGCTCGCAGGAGCGCCCCTGGCCGTGGACCTCACCGCGCCCGCCACGGCCACCCACGGCACCGATGCGCGCAAGAACCTCAGCGGCACCATGGCGTTGTGGGCCGGCGACGTCACCTTCAACGGCGTGGTGAAATACGCCGGCGAGGCCAACGACCGCGACCCCATCCTGTCCGTGGTGGGCGGTGCCGTGCCGACGGCCACGCAGGGTGGTTATCTGCGCGAGGATGTGAACATGGACGGGGTGGCACGGTACGCCGGTGGTGGCAACGACCGCGACCCCATCCTGGTGAACATCGGAGGTGCGGTGCCCACGGCCGTGCGCCCGGCACAGCTGCCTTGATCAGGGATCCTCCTCGCGCCGGCCGAAGATGCGGCGGAGCAGGCCGGGGCGTGCGGTGCTGTCGGTGGGGTCCTTGGGACGGCCCTCGAACAGCCGTTCCAGCCATCCCGGATCATGCCGCGGTGGGCAGTCCAGGGCGTACCGTGCCGAGTCGGGCGCGGTGAACGGCCGCATGTAACGTTTGCGTGGTCCGGCCCCGGCCTCGATGCCGTGGAACACCTGGCCCGCGATGGGCAGTGCCAGCTGGGAACCCGTACCCAGGGCCCCGCGGAAATGCACCGCCGGGTCGCGCGCACCCACCCACGTGCCCACCACCAGGCCGGGGGTGTATCCGAAGAACCACGCATCGCGCTGGTCCTGGGAGGTGCCGGTCTTGCCGGCCACGGCCCCGGCCACGCCGTACCGTGTGCGCAGCGCCGTTCCCGTGCCCTGGTCCACCGCGCGCCGCAGCAGGGCGTTCATGGCGTCGGCCGTACCGGGCGTGAGCGCCCGGTGGCCGCGTGGGCGGGGAGCCTCGTACAGCACCTTGCCTTCCGCATCGGTGATGCGGGTGATCAGGCGCGGGCGCGGCCGCTGGCCTCGCGCGGCGAAGGCCGCGTACACCGGCACCATGTCCAGCAGGCTCAGGTCCGACGACCCCAGGCACACCGAGGGATGCTGCACCTGCACGCCGGGGATGCCCAGGGCACGCACCATGTCGCGCAGCGAATCCTTGTCCAGTTGGAAGTAGAGGTCCACGGTGGGCAGGTTCATGCTTTGGGCCAGGGCCGCCCACAGGGCCACCTCGCCACCGGTGGTGTCGCCGTTGAAGTTGCGCGGCGACCAGTCGTCGTATGCGCTGTAGATGCGCGGAGCGTTGCTCAGGTACATGCACGGTGAGCGGCCGGCCTCGAGGGCGGCGGCATAGATCACCGGCTTGATCGCACTGGCGATGGAGCGACGCGCCTCCACCAGGTCATAGGGCAGATAACGATGGTGGCCGCCACCCACCCACGCCCGCACGTTGCCCGTGGCCGGCTCCATCATCAGCACGGCGGCGTTCAGCAGCCGGTGGTAATGCCAGAGGCTGTCGCCGACGCTGATGGTGTCCACCCGCACGCCATCGTGGTCGTACAGTTCGCGCGGCGCACGCACATCGGCCTTCCGGGTCCGGTCGCCTTTCCCGGCCTTCGACCGTTCCCAGGCCGCGCGGGCCTTGGACGCCTTCAGTTCGGCATCGAGCCGGGGCTGCATGCGCGCCAGGTGCGTGCGCGCGGCGGCCACGGCCAGGTGTTGCAGCGCGGGGTCGAGCGTGGTGTGGATCCGCAGGCCGTCCTTGCGCAGGTCGGGGATGGGCGGGTCGGGGCCCACGGCCTTCCCGCGCGCACCCTTGCGTGCACCCTTGGCGGCCGCGGTCCGCGCCGCTTCGCGCAGGAGCGTTCCGGCCTCCCTTTCCACCCGGGCCACGAAGTACCCGTAGGCGTCGTAGGCATCCAGGCCGGTGTAGCGCAGTTTGAGCGGGAGCGCCTGCAGGCTGTCCGCCTCACGCGCGCTCAGGTGACCATGCTTCTCCATCAGGCCCAGCACGGTGTTGCGGCGCTCGCGGGCGCGGTCGGGATGCAGGCGGGGGTTGTACGCCGTGTTCGCCTTCAGCATGCCCACGAGCACGGCGGCCTCCTCCACGCCCAACCGTGTCGTGGAGCGCCCGAAGAAGCGCCGCGCGGCCGATTCGATGCCGTACAGGTTCTCCCCGAAGGGCACGCTGTTGAGGTACAGCACCAGCACGCCGCGCTTGTCGTACACGCGCTCCAGCCGCTGCGCCACCAGGGCCTCCTTGATCTTGTTCACCGGCACGGTGAGCGGGCCGTGCCGCTCGCGACCATAGAGGTTCTTGATGATCTGCTGGCTGATGGTGCTGCCCCCGCCGCCGCTGCGATCGCCCCCCAGGATGGTGCGAAGGAGGACGCGCACATAGCTGGTGCCGTCCACCCCCTGATGCTCGAAGAAGCGGGCATCCTCGGTGCTCACCAGGGCATCGATGAGGTGCTGCGGCAGGTCCTCATAGCGGATGTTCGTCCGGTCCTCGGCGAAGAGCTTGCCGATCAGGGTGCCGTCCTCGGCGAACACCAGCGTGGCTTCCTCATTTTCAATGGCCGCCAGCTCGGCTTCCGAGGGCAGCGGGCCGAACACGTTGAGCGACACCAGGGCCACCAGCAGGAACAGCAGGGCGAGGCCGGTCGCCGTGGCGAACAGCAATGCCCGCAGCAGGAGGGCGCCGCCCCCCGGCGGTGGTGATCCCTTCTTCCTTTTCTTCTTCTTCGCCATGAATGACCGGGGCCGACAGGCGGCTGCGCGGGGCCGCCCATGGCGGACGATCAATGGTGCATCGATCCGCGGACGTGGGCCCTTTCAGGGGGCTGCGAAGTTACCGGCAACGGCCGGAATGGCAGGGGCGAACCCCGTGCGGTCGCCGCCCGTTGCGGTGTGACGTGCGGCCGACCTGGACCGGGCCGCAACCTGATGCGGCGCGGACGGAAGGTCCGACCGGACCGGTGCTGCGGCGAAGCGTTCACTCCGCACCCAACATCCGGTCCTGGAAGAGCAGGTCCTTCTCATAGGGATAGCGCGCGAGGTGGATGGCCTTCACACGTTCGTACAGCGGCTTGCGTAGCAGGTCGATGTTCCTTGCAGCGATGAACGTGGCCACACCCTATTGGCTCCTGGCCGACCGGTTGTCATACACGGTGACCACTTCGATGGTATTCCGGCTTACACGGTAAACCACCGAAATGTTCGGGTGAATGACGGCCCTGCGACAGCCGGGGTAAAGCGATGAAGCCTGATAACCCTTGGGGAATCGGGCCACCGATCGTTCAAACTCGTGCAACAGGTCCAGGATGACTTCTTCCTCGCGTTCGCTCCAGTGGCTGCGCACGTATTCTTTGATCACGTCCACTTGGTCCTTGGCCTCCATGGACCAGAGAACGGATCACCTAACGGCCATGACCGGCCCAGAAATCCGCGCTGCTGATGCAGCGTCCCTTTCGGAGATCCTCCAGACCCCTTTCGATGGAGCGGCGTTCATCCGCCGAGAGGTCCTCCGACCGATCTTTCTGCTGCATCGCTTTCTTGATGCCCAATAGCGTACTCAGCAGCCCGGGGTCATCCAGGGACTTGATCCATTCGATCAGCTCATTCCGGGCTGCAAGCGTGCTCATGGGGTCCGGGTTGGAACAAAGATAGCCCGCCTGCAAGGCGCTTCATGATTCAAAGTCGAGGTCGGCCCGCATCCGCCAGCCCGGCAGGCCCGGCGGGTGGTTCACTCCGCACCCAACATCCAGTCCTGGAAGAGCAGGTCCTTCTCGTAGGGATAGCGCGTGAGGTGGATGGCCTTCACACGTTCGTACAGCAGCTTGCGCAGCTGGTCGATGTTGTCCTTGCGTGCGGCGGAGATGAAGATGGCCTCCTCGTCGCCGGCGATGCGGGCCATCCATGTGCGTTCCAGTTCCTCCAGGGTGTACTGGTCGCGGCGCTTGGGGGCCAGGTCGTCCGGGTCGTGCGGGGCCGGGCGGTAGGCATCGATCTTGTTGAAGACCACGAGAACGGGTTTGTCGCCCGCGCCGATCTCGGCCAGCGTCTGCTTCACGGTGGCATACTGCTGCTCGAAATCGTGGTGGCTCACGTCCACCACGTGCAGCAGCAGGTCGGCTTCGCGAGTTTCGTCCAGGGTGCTCTTGAAGCTCTCGATCAGTTGGTGGGGCAGCTTGCGGATGAAGCCGACCGTGTCGCTGAGGAGGAACGGCAGGTTGCCCAGCACCACCTTGCGCACGGTGGTGTCCAGCGTGGCGAAGAGCTTGTTCTCGGCGAACACATCGCTCTTGCTGAGCAGGTTCATCAGCGTGCTCTTGCCCACGTTGGTGTAGCCCACCAGGGCCACACGCACCAGCTTGCCCCGGTTGCCGCGCTGGGTGGCCATCTGCTTGTCGATGTCGCGCAGCTGGGCCTTCAGCAGGGCGATGCGGTCGTGCACGATCCGGCGGTCGGTCTCGATCTCCTTCTCGCCCGCACCGCCGCGTGTGCCGGTGCCCCCGCGCTGCCGCTCCAGGTGGGTCCACAGCTTGGTGAGGCGCGGCAGCATGTACTCGTACCGGGCCAGTTCCACCTGCGTGCGGGCGTGGGCGGTGCGTGCCCGGCGGGCGAAGATGTCCAGGATCAGGCGCGGACGGTCCAGCACGGGGCGTCCCAGTTCCTTCTCCAGGTTGCGCTGCTGGGCCGGGCTCAGCTCATCGTCGAAGATCACGCTGTCCGTCCCGTTGGCGTCCACCCAGGCCTTCACCTCGGCGAGCTTGCCGCTGCCCACGTACGTGCGCCCGTCAGGCCGGTGCAGCCTCTGCACGAAGCGCTTCACCGTGCGGATCTCCGCCGTGGTGGCCAGGAACTCGAGCTCGTCGAGGTGCTCCTTCACCTGGTCGGTGTCCTGCCCGTCGGTGATCAGCCCGACGAGCACCGCGGTCTCGGCCTTCACCTGTACGTTCTCGATCATGGCCGTGCTCCAGGTGCGCCCGTGCGCATCGCCATCACATGGTCCACCACGGCCTCCAGTTCCGCGGCGGTGAGGCTGTTGCGGTAGCCCGCCATCCGGCCCCGGCCCCCGGCCACCACCACCGCCACCTCTTCGCGGGTGAGCTGCGACAGTGTGAGGTCCCTGGCCCCGCTGAGGCCGAGCCTGCCGTCCTTGCCGTGGCACAGCACGCAATGCGTTCCGAACAGCACCGCACCGTCGGGGGCCGTACCACCCGGGGCCGCACCGTCCGTGGCGCCACCGGCCATGCAGCCCGCCAGGGCCACGACCGCAGCGAGGGCGATCCGCTTCCTCATAGCCATCCCAGCCCTTCGCCGATGGCGGTGAACGGCCATGGCGTCGCCCAGAGCATCAGGGCCAGGGCGATCAGGAAGAAGATGGCGACGAGACGCTGCTTCCGCGCCTCGTCCTTGGCGCGCTTGCTCAAGGCCCGGCCCACGGTCACCAGCGTGATGGCGACCAGCATGGTGCCGATGTGCTCCATCTTCCAGAAACGCTGATGAGCCCCCTGCATCTGCCCGAAGGCCTTGAAGCGCATGAGGTAGAGCGTGAGACCCAGCGCCAGCTGCACGTGGCACAGCACCACCGTCACCACCGCCAGCATGCGCTCATACACCAGGATGGGGCGCCCGCGCAGCAGGCCGAGCAGCGCGGTGATGCCGGCGCCTGCGGTGAAGGCCAGCACCGCGTAGCGCATCAGGCTGTGGAAGAAGGTGATGAGGCTGGTGTCCATGGGCGCCGCCGCGGTGAGGTCGGCAAAGGTAGCGCCCCGACGGCCGGGCCGTCGGGACGGCTACTTTCGCAACCCATGCGGACCCCGCTCGCGTTCACCGCCGCCCTGTTGGCCCTCGTGGCCCAGGCCCAGCGCAACGCCCCCGTGAACGGGCCGCACCAGCGGGCCGAGGTGCCCGTGGCGTTCACCCACGCCGTCGTGCATGTCTCGCCCACGGTGACCCTCCAGGATGCCACCGTGCTGGTCCGGGGCGATCGCATCCTGGAGGTGGGCAAGCGCGTGCGCGTTCCCGACGGCGCCGAAGTGCGCGACCTCGCGGGCAGGCACCTCTGGCCGGGGTTGATCGAACCGTTCAGCGACCTGGGCATCCCGGCACGGTCCAGGCAGGACAAGCAGCCGGTCGCCGGCGCGCACTACTGGAACCGTGCCATCGCCGCGGCCACCCACGCCGCCGAGCTCTACGCACCCGATGAAAAGCGGGCCGCGGAAATGCGGGCGCAGGGCTTCACCACCGCCGTGGTGCACCGCATGGACGGCATCGCGCGCGGTACGGGCTGCGCGGTCTCCCTCGCGGGGCGCACGCCGGCGCAGGACGTCATCCTGCCCCGCGCCTCGGCCCATTTCTCCTTCCGCAAGGGCAACGCACCGGATGAGCATCCTTCCTCGCTCATGGGCAGCATCGCCCTGTTGCGCCAGGCGCTGTACGATGCGCGCTGGTATGCGGCCGGGGGGCACAAGGAACAGAGCGATGAGGACCTGCAGGCCCTCCTCGACCAAACGGGACTGCCGCTGGTCTTTGAAGCGCGCGATCATCAGGACATGCTGCGCGCCGCGCGGGTAGGGCAGGAGTTCGGGCTGCAGTTCATCCTGAAAGGCGACGGCGATGCCTACCAACGCCTGGCGGACATCCTGGCCACCGGTTCCCCGCTGATCATCCCGCTGGCGCTGCCGGAAGCCTACGATGTGGAGGACCCCTTCGACGCCCTGGAGGTGAAGCTCGGGGAGTTGAAACATTGGGAGCTGGCACCATCCAACGCTGCGCGGATCGTGGCCGGTGGCGGGACCTTCGCCTTCACCGCCCAAGGCCTGAAGGAGACCGCGGAGCTCTGGACCAACCTGCGCCGCATGGTGCGCTGCGGCCTCGATACCGCCTCGGCCATCGCGGCGCTCACCACCGTGCCCGCATCGCTCTTCCATTTGGAGCACGAAACGGGCCGCATCGCACAAGGCATGCGCGCGGACCTTGTCATCACCACCAGGCACCTGCTCGATGCCGACAACGAAGTGCTCGAGACCTGGGCCTCGGGCAGGCGCTTCATCGTGAAACCCGAGGTGCGGGAGGACCCGCGCGGCACCTTCGACCTCAACCTGAAGGCCGCCGTGCTGAAGTTGAACGTGGACGGCAAACCCGGGGCGTTCCAGGCCAAGGTGCGCCAACCCGGCGCCGATACCGCGTGGGTGAAGGCCGTGATCGCCATCGAGGGGCCCGTGGTGTCCATCTGGTTCGAGGGGAAAAAGTTCGGCTTCGACGGGCCCGTGCGGCTGAACGGCGTGATCCATGACCGCGGCGCCATCTGGGACGGTCAGGGGCAGCGGCCCGATGGGACCTGGTTCGCCTGGAGCGCCATCCGCCAGAAGGAAGGCCCGCGCCCCAGGGAGCGGGAGCGCACCGCGGCCCTGGACAGCATCTGGTCGCTGCCCACCGGGGAAGTGTGGTACCCGATGAACGCCTTCGGCACGACCCTCTTCCCGGACACCGAGACCGTGGTGTTCCGCAACGCCACGGTGTGGACCAACGGCCCGCAAGGCATCCTGTCCAACGCCGATGTGTGCATCGACAAGGGGCGCATCCTGGCCGTGGGCCCCAGGCTGGACGTGGCCGCACTGTTCCCGCGCGGCAGGGTGCAGGTGCCGGAGATCGACGCCACGGGCATGCACCTCACCAGCGGCATCATCGACGAGCATTCGCACATCGGCATCGCCCGCGGCGTGAACGAGGGATCGCAGGCCGTGACGGCGGAGGTGCGCATCGGCGACGTGGTGAACCCGGACGACATCAACATCCACAACGCCCTGGCCGGCGGGGTGACGGCGGTGCAGCAGCTGCACGGCTCGGCCAACCCCATCGGCGGGCAGAGCTCGCTGATCAAGCTGCGGTGGGGCCGCAATGCCGACGGGCTGCGCATCCACGACGCGCCGGGCTTCATCAAGTTCGCCCTCGGCGAGAACGTGAAGCGCAGCAATTGGGGAAGCAGCGACCGCTACCCGCGGACGCGCATGGGTGTGGAGCAGGTCTTCCGCGACGCCTTCCTCCGCGCCCGGGACCACGCCGCCGAGCAGGCCCGCTATGCTGCCCTGAAGCCCAAGGAGCAGGCCGCCACCACGCCGCCCCGCCGCGACCTGGAGCTCGAGGCGCTGGCCGAGATCCTCGCCGGCACGCGCCACATCACCTGCCACAGCTACGTGCAGAGCGAGATCCTGATGCTCCTTCGGGTGGCGGACAGCCTGGGCTTCCGCGTGAACACCTTCACCCACATCCTGGAGGGGTACAAGGTGGCGCGGGAGCTGAAGGCCCACGAGGCCAACGCCAGCACCTTCAGCGACTGGTGGGCCTACAAGTACGAGGTGATGGACGCCATCCCCTACAATGCCGCCATGATGCATGGGCAGGGCCTGAACGTGTGCCTCAACAGCGACGATGCCGAGATGGGCCGCCGCCTCAACCAGGAGGCCGCCAAGGCGGTGAAATACGGTGGCGTGCCGCCTGCGGAGGCCTGGAAGATGGTGACGCTGAACCCGGCCAGGGCGCTGCATCTGGACGCGCGCATGGGCAGCGTGGAGCCCGGCAAGGACGCGGACCTGGTGCTCTGGGACGACAACCCGCTCGGCATCCGCGCCAAGGCCATGATGACCTTCATCGACGGCACGCGGTACTACGACCGCCGCCGTGAGCTGGACCGGGAGGCGGTGGCCACGGCCGAACGCGCACGCCTCATCGGCAGGATGCTCGCCGCCAAGCAGGCCGGGGCCAAGGTGCGCAAAGTGGAACGGCAGGAGCCCCGGCAGTGGCACTGCGAGACCATCGGGGAAAGGCCATGAGGAACAACCTGCTGCCGATCGCCCTGCTCTTGTCCGCGACCGTGGCCGCACAACGGCCTTCGCCCGCTCCGGCACAGTCGGGATCCATCCTGGTGAAGGGCGGCACCGTGCACGTGGGCGACGGCCGGACGTTCGACGACGGCGCCGTGGGCTTCCGCAACGGCACGATCGACTTCGTGGGTTACGAATACGCGGTGAAGGCCTCGTACGACACCGTGATCGACGCGAAGGGCATGCAGGTCTATCCGGGCCTCATCCTGCCGGACGCCACGCTGGGCCTGGTGGAGATCGACCTCGTGAGCGCCACCAACGACGAGGCCGAGACCGGCGTGATGGAACCGGAGGTGCGGGCATGCACCGCGTACAACACGGATTCCAAGATCATCCCCACGGTGCGCAGCAACGGCGTGCTGCTGGCGCAGATCACCCCGCGCGGCAACCGCATCAGCGGCACCAGTTGCATCGTGCAGCTCGATGCCTGGAGCCACGACGACGCCGTGGTGAAGGTCGACGAAGGCGTTCATGTCAACTGGCCCCGGGCCTTCGTCCACACCGGTTGGTGGGCCGAGCAGGGCGGCACGGACAAGGTGGCGGCCGACAAGCGCGGTGAGCAATTGCAGGAACTGCGCGCGTTCTTCTCGCGGGCCAAAGCGTATGCGGACAAGGTGGTGCCGGAGCGGACCGACCTGCGTCTGGAGGCCATGCGCGGTCTTTTCGGGGGCGGCAGGGTGCTCTACGTTCATGCGGATGGCGCCCGCGAGATCCAGGAGGCCGTGCTGTTCGCGCGGGAGATGGGTGTGCAGCGCACGGTGATCGTGGGCGGGCACGACGCCTGGCGGGTGGCCGACCTGTTGCGCGACAGGAAGGTGGATGTGATCCTGCGGCGCCTGCACAGCCTGCCGCAGCGCGAGGACGAGGCGCCCGACCTGCCCTACCGCCTACCGCTGCTGCTGAAGGAGCGCGGCATCCGTTTCTGCCTGGGTTACACCGGCGACATGGAGCGCATGGGCGCGCGCAACCTGGCCTTCCTGGCGGGTACGGCCGCCGCACATGGTCTGGAGCCCGAGGATGCCCTGCGCGCCGTCACCCTGGATGCCGCCGCCATCCTGGGCATCGACAAGCGCTACGGCAGCCTGGAACCCGGCAAGTCCGCCACGCTCTTCCTGTCCACCGGCGACGCCCTGGACATGCGCACCAACAACGTGGTGGGCGCCTTCATCGACGGGCGCTCCATCTCCCTGGACAGCCACCAGCGGCGCCTCTGGCAGCAGTACGAACGGCGTTAGAGACTATCTCAAAAATGCTTTTGGAAGCGAGCGAGCGGTATTTCGCGTCCAGGCGAGGCGTGAAAACCGAGCATAGCCGGCAGCTCTGTAAGGCTTTTCACAACGAAGCATGGGCGCGAAAGACCCTCGCGCAGCCCAAAGGGTGTTTTTGAGATAGCCTCTGGCACCCCGGCCCTGACGGCCGAGCGCACCGCCCCGCACCCCTGGCTACCTTCGCCGCCGTGAGCACCCGGGCATCCCTGATGGATCGCGCCATCGCCGCCGCGTTCGCCGCCGGGCGGGAGATCCTGGACGTGTACGCCCGCCCCATCGCCGTGGAGCTCAAGGACGACCGCAGCCCGCTCACCGAGGCGGACAAGCGCGCCCACGCCGCCATCGCGGGGGAGCTGGCCGGCACCGGTCTGCCCATGCTGAGCGAGGAGGGCAGGACCCTACCTCCTGGGGAGCGCCAGGCCTGGCCCATGTACTGGCTGGTGGACCCGCTGGACGGCACCAAGGAGTTCATCAAGCGCAACGGCGAGTTCACCGTGAACATCGCGCTGATGGAACGCGACGGGCTGCCCGCCGGCGCCCCCGGTGCCCACCGGCCCGTGGGCGGTGTGTTGTACGCTCCGGTGAAGGACGTGCTCTACTTCGCGTGGGAGGGCGGCGGTGCCCACCGGTTGCAGCGTGCCACAACCCTGGAGGGCCGGGGCACGTATGAACTCGCCGCACAGGCCGAACGCCTGCCCCTGCCCATGCCCTCCCGTCCCTTCACCATCGTGGCCAGCCGCAGCCATGCCAGCCCCGAGACCGAGGCCTACATCGCACGGATGCGCGGGGAGCACGGCGAGGTGGCCCTCACCAGCATGGGCAGCGCGCTCAAGATCGCCCTGGTGGCTGAAGGCACCGCCGACGCCTACCCGCGGTACGCCCCCACCATGGAGTGGGACACCGCCGCCGGCCATGCCATCGCCAACGAGGCGGGGCGCACCCTGGAGGACGTCGGCACCGGCGCCCCCCTGCGCTACAACAAACACCAACTGGTGAACCCCTGGTTCATCGTACACTGAGCAGAAGCATACCCTCCATCATGGCCAAGAAAAGCACGAAGGCAAGCGGGAAGAAGCGGAAGGTCGCCCTCATCACCGGCGTCACCGGACAGGACGGCGCCTACCTGAGCGAGTTGCTGTTGAACAAGGGATACGAGGTGCACGGCGTGAAGCGCCGCAGCTCGCTGTTCAACACCGACCGCATCGACCACCTGTACCACGACATGCACGAGAAGGGCCGCCCCTTCCACCTGCACTACGGCGACCTCACCGACAGTGTGAACTGCCTGCGCCTGGTGCAGCAGATCCAGCCCGACGAGATCTACAACCTCGCGGCGATGAGCCACGTGCATGTGAGCTTCGAAATGCCCGAGTACACCGCCAACGCCGACGGCATCGGCACACTGCGCTTCCTGGAGGCCATCCGTATCCTGGGCCTCGAGAAGAAGACCAGGTTCTACCAGGCCTCCACCAGCGAACTGTACGGTGGTGTGCGCCCCCACGCGCAGAACGAGGAAACACCTTTCCACCCGCGCAGCCCCTACGGCGTGGCCAAGCTCTACGGCTTCTGGATCACCAAGAACTACCGCGAGAGCTACGGCATCTTCGCGTGCAACGGCATCCTCTTCAACCACGAGAGCCCCCTGCGCGGCGAGACCTTCGTGACCCGCAAGATCACCCGTGCCGCCGCCAAGATCAAACTGGGCCTGCAGGACACCCTGTACCTGGGCAACCTCGACGCCAAGCGCGACTGGGGCCATGCCAAGGATTACGTGGAAGGCATGTGGCTCATGCTCCAGGCGGACAAGCCGGACGACTACGTGCTGGCCACCGGCAAGACCTACACCGTGCGCCATTTCGTGGACCTGGCCTTCGGCGAAGTGGGCATCAAGCTCGAATGGAAGGGCAAGGGCGGGAAGGAGAAGGGTTACGACAAGAAGACCGGCAAGGTGCTCGTGGCCATCGACCCGCGCTACTACCGCCCCGCTGAAGTGGACCACCTGGAGGGCGACCCCCGCAAGGCCATGCGCGAGCTCGGCTGGAAGCACAAGTACGATCTGAAGGCCCTGGTGAAGGAGATGATGGCCAGCGACCTGGCGCTCTTCAAGCGCGATGTGTACCTGAAGAAGGGCGGCCACAAGATCCTGCACGAACAGGAGTAGATCGTTGCGTGTTGACGTGTTGGCGTGTTACGTGTTGAATACGCTCCCAACACGTAACACGTAACCAACCAACACGCAACGTATTCCATGGAGAAGACCGACAAGATCTATGTGGCCGGCCATCGCGGCATGGTGGGAAGCGCCATCGTGCGCCGCCTGCAGAAGGATGGATACAACAACATCATCACCCGTACCAGCAAGGAGCTCGACCTGAAGGACCAGGCCGCCGTGAACGCCTTCTTCGCGCAGGAGAAGCCCGATGTGGTGGTGCTCGCGGCCGCCAAGGTGGGGGGCATCCACGCCAACAACGTGTACCGCGCCCAGTTCCTCTACGAGAACCTGATGATCGAGAGCAACGTGATCCACGCCGCGTACGAGAGCGGGGTGAAGAAGCTGCTCTTCCTGGGCTCCAGTTGCATCTACCCCAAGATGGCACCACAGCCACTGAAGGAGGAGAGCTTGCTCACCGGGCCGCTGGAGCAGACCAACGAGCCCTACGCCATCGCCAAGATCGCGGGCATCAAGCTGGCCGAGAGCTACCGACGCCAGTACGGGTGCAACTTCATCAGCGCCATGCCCACCAACCTCTACGGGCCCAACGACAACTACGACCTGAACAACAGCCACGTGCTGCCCGCGCTGATCCGCAAGTTCCACACCGCCAAGGTGACCAACGCGCCCAGCGTGGAGGTGTGGGGCACCGGTTCGCCCATGCGCGAGTTCCTGCACGTGGACGACCTGGCCGATGCCTGCTACTTCCTCCTCAAGAACTACGACGAGGAGATGTTCGTGAACATCGGTACCGGGGAGGACCTCACCATCAAGGCGCTCGCCGAGATGATCAAGGAGATCGTGGGGTACACCGGTGAACTGAAGTGGAACACCGATAAGCCGGACGGCACACCGCGCAAGCTGATGGACGTGAGCCGCCTCCACAACATGGGCTGGAAGCACCGCATCGGCCTGCGTGAGGGGATCACCGCCGTGTATGCCGAGTTCGCCAAGAGCGAACTGGCCAAGGGCTGAGCCGTACGCTCCGAACACCAGCGGCTGTCTCAACAGTGCTTTTCGAAGCGGGCGAGAGGTACCCAATTGGCATCCAGGCGAGGCGTGAGAACCGAGCATGGCCGGCCGCTCTGCAAGGCTTTTCACAACGAAGCATGGGGGCGAAAGACCCTCGCGCAGCCCCAAGAGTGTTGTTGAAATAACCTTTACCGAGGCCCCGGTCCGCCGGGGCTTCCCTTTTCGGGCAGGGCGCGGCCCACAGGACCTGGGCGTACGACCGTGCCCGGGCGCTGGACGAGCCGGGCCACCGATGACGAGTTGTGTACCTTGCGTGGAAACTCCGGCCATGCGACCGTACGCGCACCTCCTGGCCGCCTGTCTTCTGATGGGCGGTGTCCGTGCCCAGACCACCGTGGTGCTGCAACCCGGCCCCGCCGACGGGAAGGACGCCGCCCTGCACGGACTGGTCACCGAGGTGAACAACAACTATGGTCAACTGGACCAGATGCCGGCGATGGCCTGGACCTTCCAAGGCGTGCCGGGTGTGGTGCGCGCCGCCCTCGACTTCGACCTGTCCGCCATCCCGCAGGGCGCGGTGGTGCTGGATGCACGCCTCTCGTTGTATGCGTACGACTCGGCCACGGGCTTCGGCCAGCATTCGGCATTGAGCGGACCGAACGATGCGTGGATCCGGCGCATCATCACCCCGTGGGACGAGGCTACCGTGACGTGGAGCACGGCCCCCACCGCCGTGCCCGCCGGGCAGATCCCCCTGGCCGGCACCACGGACCCGCTCTGGGACTACCTCGACATCGACGTGACGGCCATGGTGCAGGACAAGGTCAACGACCCGGCCAACAACCACGGGTTCCTGATCCAGCTCCAGGATGAGACGTACTACCGCATGTTGAACTTCGCCACGAGCGAACACGCCGACCCCGCTCGCAGGCCCCGGCTGGAGGTCACCTTCGTGGAGAACGAGACCTGCGTCACCCTCAACGGCCACATCCTGGACGCCCTGCTGCACGGCCTGGTCACCGAGGTGAACACGAACTACGCCACCACCCCGGAGCTGGCGTCGTCGGCCTGGACCTTCAGCGGGGTGCCGGGCGTGGTGCGCAGCGTGCTGCGCTTCCAGGGCCTGCAGATCCCGGCGGGCGCGGTGCTGACCAGCGCCTGGCTCGACCTCCACGCCTGGGACCAGTCCGGCGGCCTGGGGCAGCATCAGGCCCTCAGCGGCCCGAACGATGCCTGGTTGGAACGAGTGATCACCCCGTGGGACGCGTGGACCGTGACCTGGAGCACCCAGCCCCAGACCACGCCCGTGAACCGGGTCTCGTTGCCCGGCACTACCGACCCGTGGGCGGACTACCTGAACATCGACGTGAAGGACCTGGTGCAGGACATGCTCGACGATACGGCCAACAGCTTCGGCTTTCTCCTGCGCCTGCAGGACGAGACCTATTATCGACGGTTGAACTTCTGCTCCAGCGAACACCCCGATCCGGCCCGCCGGCCGCAGCTCCGCGTGTGCTATGCCCTCGGCACCGGCCTGCCCGAGGTGGCCGCACCGGCGGTGGTGGTGCTGCAGCCCAACCCCGCTGCGGACCGTTGCCGGGTGGTCTCGGGCGGCCCTGCGATCCGCGGGGTGGAGCTCGTGGACCCCGCAGGCCGGCGCTGCGCCGCGCACCCGGGCACGGGACCGGCGCTGGAACTGGACCTGGCCGCCTTCCCGCCCGGCGCCTACACGGTGCTGGTGACCACCGCCGACGGGGAGCGCCGGGCGCTCCGGCTGCTGATCGCGCGTTAGCAGATATTTTAACAACAAAAAAACAGATCGAACATGAGAAATTTAACAATCGCTATCCTATTAATGGTTCCGCTGATGATATGGGCACAAGATGACTGTAAGGAGCCTTCTTATCTGAACAAAATTGAAGGCTTTGATTTGACAAGCTGTAAATATTCTGAGTTCAACGAGTTTGAATTCAGTTATTATGGACATAATGGCAAATACATTTCAATGAAAAAAGGAGGAATTTATTATAGACTCAAATATGACAAAAGCGAAACGGATCAAAGAACTGTAAGTGGCATTTATATTAGGCAGAATTATCTTAATGCCGTTTTAAAAGTGAAAGGTGAGAATCTCTCACAAGACAATGACATGTTTAAGTTCAAGCATGATAATAAAAATATCTATATGCAAATTCAATATGCAGTTGATGCAAATGAACAGGGGTATATAGTCCACATTATCGAAGAAACAGACATGACGCAGGAAGTTGTAATCTCAATTAAAGATGCTATTACCAAAGATGGTAAAATCCCGCTATACGGAATATTCTTTGACACAGACAAATCAGTTATTAAACCTGAGTCAGACAAAGAATTGACCACCTTGGTTACCTATCTGAAAGAAAATCCAACTGTAAATATTTATGTTGTTGGACACACAGATAACACAGGCGATTTTGCTCATAATATGAAACTTTCAAAAGACCGGGCTGCTGCTGTTGTAAGCTACTTGGTTTCTAAAGGAATTTCTCAAAGCCGTTTGAATGCTGATGGAGTTGGACCACTTTGCCCTGTAACAACAAATAAAGACGAAGAAGGCAGAAAGAAGAACAGAAGGGTGGAGATAGTATTGAAATAAAAACGAAAGACAAAGAACATCTGCTAACAAGGGTTTTGCGTTAGTGGGCGGATGGTGTCAATAGAAACATTGAGCAATTAATGAACGTTGGTGCTGGCCGACAGTTTTCGATTTCAAAAGCCCACCAACGCAAAGCCCGAAACCGTTGACGGGCCCCGCTCGGCCGTGCCGGTTATCTTGGCCGGGCCGCTCGCCATGCCCTTCCGCTCCCTCCGTTGGTGGACCCTGTCCGCATGGCTGTTCGCCATCGGCCTCGCCGCCCAGCAGAACGACATCCCCCTGCAGCGCGACATCTACCTGGACGTGGAGCGCAACGCGGCCTGCCGCACCGCGCGCATCCACACCGGCCTCAAGCCCGTGATCCAGAGCCGCGCCGACCTCACCGGCGTGATGGGCTTCCGCCCGGACAGTGCGCGGCGCTACTACTGGCTCACCGAAGTGCTCTTCCGCCGCCATCTGTTGCAGGTGCGGCACAAGGGTGTGCGCCTCCACGCCGACCTGCTGCTCGACCTCCAGCTGGGCCAGGACCTGCGCGAGGACACGCGCTTCGCCGACACCACGCGTTTCCATCAGAACACCCGCGGCTTCCGCATCGCCGGCGACCTGGGCCCCCGGTTCTCCTTCCACACCGCTTTCTTCGAGAACCAGGCCATCTACCCGCAATACCTGTGGAACCGGACGCGCGAGCTGGGCGTGGTGCCCGGCCAGGGCCGGGTGAAGCCCTTCAACGGGCGGGCCTTCGACTTCGCCTGGGCCATGGGCGGCGTGAGCTGGTCACCACGCCGCTGGCTGAACGTGCAGCTCGGCCAGGGGCGCCACCAGGTGGGCCACGGCTACCGCAGCATGCTGCTGAGCGATGCCAGCCCCACCTATCCCTACTTGGAACTGAGCTGGCTGGGGTGGAAGGACCGCCTGCAGTACAGCACCATCCACGCCCGGCTGAACATGCTGAAGCGCCTGCCCACCGGTGAGAGCTCCGAGAGCCTCTTCCTGTGGAAACGCGCCACCTTCAGCCATCTGAGCCTCGAGCTGGGCCGGGTGTCCGTGGGCCTGTTCGAAGCCACCATCTTCAAGAGCATCGACAGCAGCGGCGTGCGCCCCTTCAACGCCCTCTACGTGAACCCGGTGATCGGGGTGAACACCCTGGTGAACGGCTTCGACGGCGACCACAAGCAGGTGGTGGGGTTGGACCTGCGCGTGAAGCTCACCGACAAGCTCCATGTGTACGGCCAGGGTGTCACCGACAAGCCCGGGCGCTCCGGCTGGCAGGCCGGCTTCCGCTGGTTCGACGTGCTGGGGCTGGACATGCACCTGCAGGCCGAGTACAACAGCGCGCAGCCCTTCCTGTACATGCAGCGCGACGCCCTGACGGCGCACACCCACACCCAGCAGCCGCTGGCCCATCCCTACGGCGCCAACTTCGATGAGGTGGTGGTGGTGCTGGACCACCGCATCCGCGGCAAGGTGCTGCTGCAGGCCAAGCTCAACCTGGCCACCCTGCGCACCGACGGTCCGGACAGCCTCGGCGGCAATCACGGCAGCGACCTGCTGCTGCCCGACCGGGCGTCGCCCCTGCCCGACGGGCCCATCGAGCGCCGCCTCACCTACCTGGACCTCAGCGCCAGCTACCTCATCAACCAGATGAGCAACATGCGCTTCACCCTGGGCTATTGGATGCGCGACCTCACCCCGGCGCCCGACCACCAGAACACCGGCTACCTCTATGCCGCCTTCCGCATGGCCCTGTTCAACCGCTATTACGACTTTTGACCGCCGATGAGGGAGCACGGCTACATCCTGGTCCTTGGCGCGGTGACGTCCTTCATCGTGGTGCTGTTCACCATGCCCAGCCTGATCAAGGTGGCCCGCATGAAGCACCTGGTGGACGAACCCGGTGATGCGCGCAAGCTTCACCATCGCAGCGTGCCCACCATCGGCGGCATCATCATCTTCGCCGCCGTGCTCTTCTCCTATGCCCTGTGGTTCCCGCAGGCGGCGCCGGCCTTGGAGGCCGACGACTACCGCGACCTGTACATGCTGATGGGCGCCGCCTACAAGGACTTCAAGTTCGTGCTGGCCGCCATGGTGCTGCTGTTCTTCATCGGCGTGAAGGACGACATCATCGGTTTCAGTCCCGTGAAGAAGCTCGTCGGCCACATGATCGTCGGCTACATCCTGGTGGTGATGGCCGACATCCGCATCACCGGCATGCACGGCCTCTTCGGTGTGTACGAGCTGACGGGGGCCATGAGCATCGCCCTGAGCTTCTTCACCTACGTGGTGCTGGTGAACGCCTTCAACCTGATCGACGGGGTGGACGGCCTGGCGGGCGGCATCGGCCTGATCGCCACCTCGGCCTATGGCCTGTGGCTGTACATGGCCGGCGATGTGGCGCTGAGCCTGCTGGCCTTCGTACTGGCCGGCGCCCTGGTGGGCTTCCTGGTGTTCAACTTCCACCCGGCGCGCATCTTCATGGGCGACAGCGGCTCGTTGATCATCGGCGCCATCGTCGCGGTGCTGGCCATGAAGGTGGTGGACCACGACACCGCCCGCCTGCCCGCACAACTGCGGCAGATCCCCACGCCCATCTTCGCCATGGCCGTCATCGCCTACCCGCTGGTGGACACCCTGCGCATCTTCATCGTCCGCACCGCGCGCGGCGTCTCGCCCCTGGCCGCCGACCGCAACCACATCCACCACCGCCTGATGGACATGGGCCTGGGCCACCGCCGCACCACCTTCGCGCTGTACGCCTACGCGCTCACCATCATCGCGCTGAGCCTGCTGACGCGCAAGTGGCACCCCAACGTGGCCCTCATGGTGCTGGGCAGCACGGCCGTCGTGCTCGCGCTGCTGCCCTTCGCCCTGCCGCCGAAGCGTTCCGCCGCATGAGGGCGCTGCTGCTCTGGGGCATCCTGCTGGCCCAAGCCCTGCCCGCACAGCCCGGGCTCTTCCCGCTGAGCCGCACCCTGGAGGCCCCCTACGCCGCGGCCCTGCACCGCTGGAAGCACGACCACCACACCGCCGTGCGCCCCTACCTGCGCAGCGACATCGCCGCCCTGCCCGGCCACGACAGCCTGCCGCGGCCCGGCGCGCTGCCCTTCCTGGACCGCTGGGCGCGCGGCGACAGCGGCCGCTTCCGCGGCGCCCCCTTGGTGGACCTGCTCGGCGGCCTCTCCAGCGCCCGCACCACGGCACCGGCCTACCGCCTGGGCGCCGGCGGCTGGGCCGAGGTGGACCTGCACCCCACGCTGACCCTCCACGCCGACGGCATGGGCTGGCTGGAACGGTTCCCCGCCCACCTGGACACCCTGGTGCGCACCTGGGGCGCCACACCGGCCGAGGGCTACGCCTACGGCACCGCCCCGGACCACCTCCACTACGATTGGAGCGCCCACCTCAACTGGACCACCTCCACCTACTTCAACATCACCGTGGGGCGCGGCCGCAATTTCTGGGGCGAGGGCCACCGCTCGCTGCTGCTCTCGGACAACGCCACCGGGTACCCCTACCTGCGCATCGCCACCACCTTCTGGAAGGTGCGCTACGTGAACCTCTATGCGCTGATGGACGACATCCGCGGCGCGGCCGGCGTGCCCCGCCGTTTTCAGCGGAAGGCCACCAGCATGCACTACCTGAGCTACAACATCACCCCCCGCATCAACTTCGGGCTCTTCGAGGCGGTGATCTGGCAGGACAACGACCCGGACCATCCGCGCGGTTTCGACATCAACTACTGGAACCCGGTGATCTTCTACCGGCCGATCGAGTTCGGGCTGGGGTCGCCGGACAACGCCATCCTGGGTTTCGCCCTCAACGTCAAGGCCGGGTGGAACAGCCTGTTCTACAGCCAGCTCGTGCTGGACGAGTTCCTGCTGCGCGAGGTGCGCGGCGGCGAGGGCTGGTTCGCCAACAAGCAGGGCTTCCAGCTGGGCTGGATGGCCTACAACGCCTTCCGGGTGAAGGGCCTGGACGTGCGGGTGGAGTTCAACTACGTGCGGCCCTTCATGTACACCCACAGCGATACCCGCCAGAACCACGCGCACTTCGGCCAGCCCCTGGCACACCCGTACGGCAGCAACTTCCACGAGTCGCTGGCCATCGTGGATTGGCGCAAGGGGCGGTGGAGCCTGCGCGAGCACCTGAGTTTCTCGGTGATGGGCCTGGACACCGGCCAGTACTCGTGGGGCAGCGACCTGTTCCGCCCCGAGAAGGACCGCCCCGTGCGCGATGCCGAAGGGCGCCTACAGAACTACGGCTTCTACCTGGCGGCCCCGGTGCAGGCCGACCTGCTGCACAACGAACTGCGCGGCGCCTATGTGCTGAGCGAGCGTGCCGGGCTGCAGCTCGAGGCTGCTTACGTGCTGCGCGCCTTCGTGCCGGAGCTGGGCGAGGCCAGCGTGCAACACTGGGTGCGCGTGGGCGTGGCCGCCACCTTCCGCGACCGCTACACCGACCAGCAGTTGCGCACCGGCAGGCCCTGAGGCCCGTGCCGGAGAAGCCCGCGAAGGCCTACCTTCGCGCCGCCTCCGCAAGTCCTCCCGCCGTGCCGCGCCCCACCGCCACCACCCTTGCCGCCCGCACCGGGCTGCTGCGCGATGTGGCCGTGCTGTTCAAGCTGCGCCTGGCCAGCCTGGTGGTGCTCTCGGCCGGCCTGGGTTATGCGATGGGCAGCCCCGCCGGCGCGCTCGATGTGGGCGGCCTGCTGCTGCTGCTGCTGGGCGGCACCCTGGTGACCGGCGCCAGCAACGCCTACAACCAGATCTGGGAGGTGAACACCGATGCCCTGATGCACCGCACCGCGGACCGGCCCCTGGCGCGCGGCAGCATGAGCGTGGGCACCGCCCTGGCCCTGGCCTCCGGTGCGGCCCTTGCCGGCCTGTGGACCCTGTGGGCCGCCTTCGGAGCGCTCACGGCCATCCTGGGCCTGCTCAGCCTCTTCATGTATGCGGCCCTCTACACGCCCATGAAGCGCGTGAGCCCCTGGGCCGTGTTCGTGGGCGCCTTCCCCGGTGCCTTCCCGCCCATGCTGGGCCATGTGGCGGCCACCGGCCACTTCGGCCTGGCCCCCGGCCTGCTCTTCGCCGGCCAGTTCATGTGGCAGTTCCCCCATTTCTGGGCCATCGCCTGGGTGCTGCACGACGACTACGCCCGCGCCGGCTTCCGCCTGCTGCCCAGCGGTGCGCGCGACCGCTCCAGCGCCTTCCTGGTGCTGCTGTACACCCTCTTCGTCATCCCCGTCGGCCTGCTGCCCTGGGTGTTCGACCTGGTGGGGCCCGTGGCCATGGTCGTCTCGGTGCTCGCCGCCGTGGTCATGCTCGTGCCCGCCTGGCAACTGTTCCGCAGCTGCGACACCCGCCACGCCCGCCGCCTCATGTTCGCCAGTTTCATCTACCTCCCCGTGGTGCAGCTGGCATACGTGCTGGACCGCCCATGACCACCTTCGCCTATTCGCCCACCATCGAGGACCTGCCGCGCAAGTTCAGGGCCCGCCAGCTGCTCACCTGGTTCCTGATCATCGCCATCGTGATGTTCTTCGCCGGGCTCACCAGCGCCTATGTGGTGAGCATGAGCGGCGGCTACTGGGTGGACATCCGCCTGCCGGACGCCTTCCTGGTCAGCACCGCCTGCATTGCCGTGAGCAGCCTCTTCCTGCACATGGCCCTGCACCGCACCCGCCTGGGCCGCACGGCGGGCACGGCCCTGCTGATCGCCCTGGCCCTGGCCTTCGGCGTCGGCTTCGCCATCAGCCAGGTGCAGGGCTGGGGGCAGCTGATCGGCAAGGGCAACTTCGTGGTGGGCAAGGTGCTCCAGAGCACCGGCACCTACGGCAAGGATTGGAGCATCCGGTTCCAGGGCCAGGAGCTGGTGCTGGAGGACGGCAAGTTCTACCTGCCGGACGACACCGGGCGCAGCCACGCGCTGAACGCCGACCTCCAGGAGCAGAAGAACACCGCCAGCTCGTACATCTACGCCCTCACCGCCGCCCATCTGGCCCACCTGGCCCTGGCCCTGGTGAGCCTGCTGGTGATGTTCGTGCAGGCCGCCCGGGGCGCCTATTCCAAGGCCGACCATGCCGGGCTGTGGGCCGGGACCATGTTCTGGCACTTCCTGGGCTTCCTGTGGATCTACCTCTTTTTGTTCTTGACCTTCGTTCATTAGGTTTGCGGCCGGACAATCCGAACCCATGGCAGGAGAAGCGACCAAGGCCTTGAGCAACGACGTCCTTTGGGGCGGCGGGCGCTCCCCGTTCAGCATCAGCTACGGGAAGATGATGATGTGGTTCTTCCTGGTGTCCGATGCGCTCACCTTCTCGGGCCTGCTGGTGTCCTACGGCTTCGCCCGGCACAGCACCACCGAGGCCTGGCCCATCGGCGAGGAGGTCTTCCGCGCCCTGCCCTTCCTGCACGGCAGCTATCCGTTGGTCTATGTGGCCCTGATGACGGCCATCCTGATCTTCAGTTCGGTCACCATGGTGCTGTCCGTGGAGGCCGGCCACCGGATGGACAAGAAGGGCGTCATCAAGTGGCTCTTCCTCACGGTGATCGGCGGCGCCTTCTTCGTGGGCAGCCAGGCGTGGGAGTGGAGCCACTTCATCCACGGCGGTGGCGGCTACATCACCACGCCCGACGGCGGCAAATACTGGGTGCACAACGACACCCACGACACCCACGACCCGGCCAACGCACCCGGTTTCCACCTGGTGAAGGCGCGCCCGGGCCACTACCTGCTGCCCGCCGAGGGTGAGCACGCCCATGTGGAAGGCGCCCAGGCGAAGGCGCTGTGGGCTTCGCGCGTGGCGTACATCGACGGGGCCAACATGACCCGCAACGAGTACGGTCCGCCGCAGTACGCCAACTTCTTCTTCTTCATCACCGGCTTCCACGGCTTCCACGTGTTCAGCGGGGTGGTCATCAACCTCATCGTGCTGCTGATGGTGATCCGCGGCGTGTTCCACCGCCGTGGCCACTACGAGATGGTCGAGAAGGCGGGCCTGTACTGGCACTTCGTGGACCTGGTGTGGGTGTTCGTCTTCACCTTCTTCTACCTGCTCTGATCCATCCCTCCAAACGCTTCGCCGGGGCTTCGGCGCATCGACATGGAACGCGACGACATCATCGAATACAGCCTGGACGCCCACCACGGTGAGGAGGAGGGCCGCAGGATCCGCCGCAAGATCTGGATGGTGACCCTGCTGCTGGCCGTGGTCACCACGGTGGAAGTGGCCCTGGGCGCCTACTGGAAGGAGTGGATGCCCGGCAGCTGGCACCTGGTGAAGTGGACCTTCGTGGTGCTCACCATCGTCAAGGCCACCTACATCGTGATGACCTTCATGCACCTGGGCGACGAGCGCCGGAACATCCGGGCGATCATCCTGCTGCCCTACGCGCTCTTCCTGCTCTACCTGGTCTTCATCGCCATCTGGGAGTCGAACTACATCCACCGCGTGTGGACCGAGTTCCTCTGATCCTGCCGTGACGGCCCCGCTCTCTTTCCGGCGCATCACCATCCCCGCGGCCGGCCTCCGGGCCCTTCCGGTCCGGTCGTTCGTTGGCGCCCTAGCAGGGTTCCGCCATGGCTGAACCCGGGGTCATGCGCCCGGCGCCCCGCTGGAAGCAACGCGCCATCCTCGGCGGCATCCTGCTGTTCATCGTCGCGCTCTTCCTGTTCTTCTCGCCCGTGCTCGGGCTGGTGAAGCACCGATTCGTCTTCCCGCCCTACTACGGCCCCAAGGAAGTGAACGCACCCGGCGACACCACCTACTTCACCGTGCCCCCCTTCGCCTTCACCGACCAGTTCGGCCGCCCCTTCAGCGACCGCGATGTGGAAGGCCGCATCCTGGTGGTGGACTTCTTCTTCACGCGCTGCACCACCATCTGCCCGCGCATGACCCGCCAGATGCAGCAGCTGCAACTGAAGCTGGATGATGAGGCCTTCCGCGACGTGGTGTTCCTGAGCCACACGGTGGACCCGGAGAACGACACGGCCGAGGTGCTCAACGCCTATGCGCGGCGCCACCAGGCCGATACCGCCCGCTGGAAGTTCCTCACCGGGCGCAAGGAGGATCTCTATCTGCTGGGGAGCGAGGGTTACTTCCTGGCCGCACGCGAGGATGTGATGGCCCCCGACGGCTTCCTGCATTCGGAGATGTTCGTGCTGGTGGACAAGGACCGGCACATCCGCGGTTATTACGACGGCACCCGGTTCGCCGAGGTGGACCGCCTGGCGGGCGACATCAAGATGCTGCTGAAGGAGGAGAAGCTGCGCAAGCGCGAGGCCGCCCGGCCGGCGTCGTGAGCTCCGCCGCCCGCTAGGTCCGCCCCGCATGCCCCCCCGCGAAGCCCATCCCCCCCGCAGCCTCCGCCTGGAGGAACGCCCCGCCCGGCGCCTCATCTGGACCTTCTCGGCCATCGTGCTCACCGCTGTGGTGGTGCTGGACCGCGTGCAGGTGCCGGCCCCCGCGGGCCTGGATGCGCACGTGTTCGCCCGCATCAACGCGGTGCTCAACAGCCTGGTGAGCGTGCTTCTGCTCACGGGCCTCTTCGCGGCCAGGGCCGGCCGCTGGGCCGTGCACCGCGCAGCGATGTTGGGGGCCATGGGGCTCAGCATCCTCTTCCTGGGGAGCTACATCCTCCACCACCTCTTCGCCGGCAGCACACCCTACGGAGGCACCGGCGCCGTGAAGGTGCTGTACTACGTGATCCTCTTCAGCCACATCGTGCTGGCCGGCCTCAGCCTGCCCTTCATCCTGTTCACGGCCTACCGCGCGCTGTCGGCGCAGTACCCGGAGCACCGCCGCCTGGCCAAACGGGTGTGGCCCGTGTGGTTCTATGTGAGTGTCACCGGCGTGGTGGTGTACCTGATGATCAGCCCGTATTACTGAGGGGGGGTGTCGGATCGCTACGGCGACACCACCACCCGCTCGTGGAAGACCCCGTCGGGCCCGGTGAGCTTCAGAAGGTAAACGCCCTGCCCGAAACGCCCCAGGTCGATGTCCTCGCTGGTGGCGCCGCTGGGCAGCGGACGCTGGAAGAGGAGCCGGCCCCGGCCATCGTATACGCTGTAGAAGCTGTCCGCGCGGAGCGGGTCGGTGAACTTGATGGTCACCTGACCTTGGCTGGGATTCGGCGAAACGCTTTGATGCGGGCTCCTGCGGGCACTAGGGACAAGTGCATTGGTGAAGTCACACGCATCGTATTGTGCTATCGGGTTGAAGCTCGTATCCCTCAGGGAGATGCTGAAACGGATGCCCCCATCAACGGCGCTCAGCATGAAGCTGCTGTCTGACGGGAAGAGCGAATGGACCTCCACGGTATGGATCCGCTCGGAACAGGGTAGTTGCCCGAGCGCATTCGCCTTGAAGATATAGGGTGAACCCAGCCATCCCTGCGGCATGTTGCCGCGGACGACCCCGTTGAACATGTATCCACCGTCATAAGTTGCCAGCAGATCAATCGTTCTATATCTGTAACCGGCCTCCCCCGCACTGTTCGTCCACAACGTATCGCCGTTCGAGTCGGTCTTCATCAAATAGGGTCGGTATGCCATACTGAAGCCGGGGCTGCTCAGCGTGGCCAGGACCACGAAACCGCCATCCTGGCTTTCGACAAGCCGGGAAGAACTCAATGCCCACCACAAGTGGGGGGCACTGTCATAGCCTTTGCACCACAAGACGTCCCCATCACCATCCAGATTCAGCATGAAGAGCTGCGGATGATATCCACTTGGGATGGGTTCAAACGGGTTCGTACTGGACAGACTATCCGTATAACCGGTAACTACGAAGTTCGTATCTGATAAAATTATGGCGTCATGGATCATACCCTTTGGTCGGAAATAGCTCTTGCACCAGAGGAGTTCGCCTTGTGCGTTCATGCGGGCCATCACCGCGCCCGCACTGTCCACGTTCATCCCTGCCAGCAGATCCCCGGAAGGCAGTTCCTTGATGAACTGAAAACTCCCGTGGGCACCGTAGTGCTTGCCCCAGACCACCTCGCCGAACGGATCGGTGCGCATGGCATAGAAGCTCCACTGGATACCTTCGCCACCACTGCCCCAGATGATCACATCACCGTTCTGTGCGACCTCAAGGTCCGCAACCCTCGACCAGCATCTATCTGTGTTCGGCTGGTAGCAGTTGACCGATGAGATCGTTCCAAGGGAATCCATCCTGCCGATCAGAGCGTACGTGTACGGTACGGTGAATGTGCCATTCACGGTGCACGAATCACGCTGGTATCCGGTAACAAAATAGTAATCGTTCACCCCTGCGGGCCGTATCGAAGCTTGCACCAGGATCGAGTCGCTCCAATAGTGATCCGTATAGATGATACTCCCGTCAGGGGCCAGCAGCGAGATGCCAGGGCCCCATCCCATCCCCACGAAGACATTCCCGCTGGGCAGCTCATGCATGTTCATCCTGTCGGCGGCACCTGAGAGGTAGACGCGCTGGAAGGTGGATTGGCCATGGAGGCAGGCACTACACCCAAGCAATGAGGACAAGAGAATGGCTGTCCGGTGCATCTGTCAGTTGATGATCAGTTTTTTCACTCCCTGGCCAAAGCCGGAACGGACCTCAACCAGATACAGACCTGGTTCCATGTCTGAAAGATCCATTCGACAGGCCGAACCTCCAGATCCAGATCTCGCTCGGATCATCCGACCGGTTTGATCGTAGAGGGTGATCGATGCGATCACATCATCATCACGAACGGCAATGGTCGCCCTATCTTGTGAAGGGTTGGGATATATACTGAACTCATAGCTTCCATTCCAATCAGTAATGGATTCGACATCATTTTTTACCGAAAATGGAGCAATTACAAATGCATAGTCCGAATGCAGCGTGTCCAGCCAATTATTTGAAATGGCGTTGAAGTCGCCGGGTTGGAACTGGAGCGGAACAAAACCTCCTGAACCCGACACTTGATAGTCTGTTGGACAGACCGTCGTGTTCATCCGGGTCGGGAACCAGCTCACATAGTAGTCGCCAGCGCTCTGGAAACCGGGTAGGTTAATGATTGGATTCACGTTGGTCGGAACAGTACATCCAAGGACGTTCTTTTCCGTGGCATCCACCCAATAATTGTTGTGCCAGTACGCACGCATGTTGTGGACCCATCCGATAGCCACATCATTCGTCGAGTTCATTACGTAGTAACACTCGTAATCCGGGCTCCACGGATCAAGCACGAGCTGATGAGATGTATACTCCCCATCGAAGAGCCCCAAGGCTTGTATTTCCGGGTCGGTCAGGAGATCATGCAGTGGCTTGAAGTGATGGTACAGGGTTCGATTGCGTATTGGAAATCCATGTCCAAGTCCGACATCGATGTTATTGACCGCATTGAACACATTCGAAGGAGGTGTGATCTGATATGGATTGTTTGGATGGGGGGCACCCGGTAAACCGTCCTTCCACCAGAATACACGTTCCCAATGCCATGTGGTGCCCGTTGCGTAATTGCCAAAGAACGCTGATGCCCAGATCTCGTTATGGAAAGAGACATCATAGTTCAGGAAGACCTTCGAGGTTTCATACTCTTTGCCATTGCTTGGATCGTTGTCGGCATCGACCATGGCGTAGTAGTTGTGCTCGCCTCTGTTGAACGGCTTGTAGTGGCCGTTACTTGGATTGGTGTTTCTGAAGAGCTGGCTCTCTTCCCAACTACTGGACAGTTCCAGTGCCGATTCGCCCATGCCACGATGCACGTCGATAAGGTCGATCCCGCTATTGCCAAGAAGATCATAGTAGCCGACGGGCATTCCCAACATGCCAAAGCTGCAGGCCAGGAGTTTATCCGGTTCGCCAAGCGGAGAGTCCGCTGGTTGAGCAGGTACAGCAGGACCACGGATGTAATCGGATAGTGCGGTGAACCACTGATCGATGATCCCTGGTAGCTGAGGCTGTGCGGCCCAGACCACTTGATTCTCCGGACAGACATCACACTGACCACCGCTGCTCATATCATGTACTCGGAATCCAAGCATGTGGTCAAGCTCGTTGAAGGGTTCGATCGCAGCGATATTCACCGACCATCCCCAACGAGCCATCAAGTATTTGTATTTACGTTTCCAGTAGTAGAGCGCACCTGAATTCAAATTGCTCGCATCGCCATCCTCGAAGAAGAGTTCTCGAACGTCATATGGTCTTCCGGTCGCGTTCGCCTCGGCGAAGTGCCGCACATAAGGATGCGCCCCCCAAAGGAAGGTCTCATAGGCCGCACCCGTTACGTAGGGATCAACGCATAGCTGCAAGTAAATGTCATGGTCACGAGCATGTTCCAAGAGAATGTCAAAGCCCTTAGCCTGTGCCTGACAGCTGCCCTCGTGACCTGTAGCATCAAATACGCTGCAATTCGCAGGAAAGCCCTGGTCACATATCGGAGGTACCTTGTAGGCATCGTATACACCAGCATTCACCCATTCTGGTGCGAACAGATAGGGCAACAAAAACATACGCATGAAATTTCCGCCTACCCCGGCAAGTCGTTCCATGGAAACGGTCATCTGATCAAGATCCTGTCTGTAGAACTGACGCCACCAATCAGATGGTACACCTTGCATGTACCAGTGTCGTGTATCCGCCATGTTCACCCCCATCCCGAAGAACGGCGTACCGTCCTGGAACCGAAGGATCCGACGATTGACCGGATGCACTTCCAGGTAACCGTGGTTATCGGGCAAGGGGGCGGTGCATTCCAAGCTGTAGTCAGCGTAGTGGAGGTCTGGCAGCGGATCGTTGGTGCCGGTGGTGGTGTGGGGCGCACGGACCGTGATGGTAAACTGCCAAGGACCCTCCTCATCAGGTGCGAAGCGGAAGCGTACGTTGTAGGGGTCGAGCGGCCCGCCCGTGCTCTCTGCCAACACAGCGATGGGGTCGATAGGGTCGCTCCATTGCGCCTCCTTCATGTAGAAACCCTATTTCAACTTCTGCACCCCGGAAGGGCTGGTGAGGTGCAGTAGCAGGAGCAATGAGTCGTCGGCATAGGGGTTGAGGTCGTGCGCCCGGTCGAGCAGGTTGGGCGTCACTGGGTTCTCGGGGCTGTTGCTGTAGTACCGAGCATAGAAGCTGGCGATCGCATCCCGGTATACCTGCGGCAGCCCGAGGCCGAGTTCGACCTTCTCCCATTTTGGCACATGCAGCACACCGCCGGTGACATGGGTGGCCGGATCCGGGGCGATGAGGACGAGGTCGCCCGCCGGTCCAACAGCCTCGTCGATGGTGGCCCGGAACCGCCCCTGTCCATTGAAGGTGCCCGCGTGGAAGCCGTCCATCAGTCTGACCTGGGTGGCCGAAACGAGCTCGGCATCGGCCGTACCGGCGATGGTCACCGGCGCGCTGGGGTCGCCGGGGGCGCGCAGCGCTTGGGCCACGGCCACGTGGTGCGCTCCCGAATTCCAGGTCACATTCTGCACCACATGGTCCGGGAAGGGTGTCTGCGCCATGGTGGGGAGCACGGCCAAGGGGACCGCGCCGATCCAGAGAAAGGTACGCCGAGCGGGACGCATCACCTGGACGTGTCGAGGGTCCTCAACCGCTGCTCCACCCGGCCCAAGCGCTCTTCGAGCTGCAGGATGTACAGCGCCTGCTGCTCGATGGTCTCCAACAGGCGGCGCTGGATATCTCCCACTTCCGCGCCACCGCTGGCCTCCACCTCGGTCGCGGAGGGTATCCCTGGCAGGTGGTGGTGCTTATGTAGGAAGGCCCGCAGTTCGTTCAAAGGCATCAAGCGGTATCCGCTTTGGAACACATGGTCCGGCCAGGTCCCGTGCTTCACCAGCACGTCCCGTGTGGCGATACCGTCCTCCACGAACACGCGGTATTGGTCGATGGGTCCGGGTGGTGGGACCGTTCCGATGCCCAATTTTCCATCCACGGTCAACACCATCCGCGACTCATCATCCGTGATGAAGGTGACCGGATTGGGGGTTCGGGTCCCGATCCTCGGTGTGACCTCTGGATCGCATTGTGGGTGCAGGAAAACATTCCCGTCGATCCGCCAATGTTGGTCAACCTGCGGATACGAGCCCAACGTGAGGGCGCACGGTGTAGCAGGTATGGGAAGGGCCATGGGGAGTGATCCTGCTCGCAAGATCCCGTCGGTATCGCGGTAAAGCGGTCCTTCGCCCAGCCCGGGAATGTTGAGCTTCACCTCGCCGTTCGCCAGAAGACGGATCCGCTCAAGGCCATTGGTCCGGAGGACCATGTCCTTGTTGTCGCTCGTGCCGATGAACTGCGAGGCCGGGTCCGTGCCCGCATTCCCGCTCATGGTCCAGTCGTTGCGCTGCGGTTCGCGCAGGATCAGGGTGATGCCGGCCGCCTCGCATGCGTTGGCATCGCGCACCACCACGGTGTAGTCCCGTGCGCCCAGGCCGCTGCGATCCTCCACGGTGGAGCCGTCCCTCCATTCGTAACTGTACGGCGCCACACCACCAATGGCCCCCGCATCGATGCTGCCGTTGTAGCACGAGTGGCAGCTCACGTTGAAGTCGTTCGGGTACTCGAAAGCCGTGGCTGTCCCCACCAAGAGCTCCGGCTCGCTCAGGGTGATCTCCCGTTCCACATAGCCCGTGTCACTGTCGTATACGGCCACGCGGTAGTACCCTGCGGCCACGCCGGAGATGTCCTGGGTATTGGCACCCGTGCTCCACTCGTAGGTGTAGGGCGGTGTGCCGCCGGAAACCGTGAGGTCGATGCTCCCATCCCTCCCGCCGAAGCAGGAGATCGCGAAGCCGTTGTGGTCACTGGGGTCGAGTTGTACGCTCAGGGCTTGGCCGCTGATCCCTCCAGGGATCGCGAAAAGAAGCGCGAGGATCAGCGGACTTCCACCTCCAATACCCCCCCCCCATTCGGTCCGCCGAACGCCGCGCACAACGGGTGTGTGTGCACATGGTCCGGTCGTTTGATGCGGTGAAGCTATTCGCCCGGAAACGGAGAACCAAATCGATCTGAGGAACGGTTTTCGGCCTCAAGCCGCCAGCTTACGGCTTCCAGCCGAACGCCAACGTCCACAGATGGACGCCGATGGGCACAGATGCTCGCTGGCGCTCGCCTTCAGCCTCCGGCCACCGGCTTCCGGCCGCTAGCCTACAGCTTCCAGCCAAATGCGAACGTCCGCAGATGGCCGCCGATGGCACAGATGCTCGCTGTCGCTCGCCTCCGGCTTCCGGCCGCCGGTTTCCAGCTTCCAGCCTCCAGCCACCGGCTTCCAGCCTCCAGCCTCCAGCTTCCAGCCACCGGCTTCCAGAGGCTTGATCCTCAACGAGGCCGTGAACAATGCCACTGCCTACCTTTGCCCCATGCTCCGCCGGGCCTGGCCTTTGCTGCTCCTGTTGCCCCTGCTGCTGGTCCTGCCGGCTGATGGGCTGGCCCAAGGCTGCGCCATGTGCAAGGCCACCGTGGAGGGACAGCAGCAGGCCTTCGGTGGCGAGCAGAACATCGGCCGTGGGTTGAACAGCGGCATCCTGTACCTGATGGCGGCGCCCTACGTGCTGCTCTTCCTGCTGTTCCGCAAGAAGATCGTGGGCTTCTTCAAGGAGTTCGCGAACGCCGAAGGTTGAACCCCGGCGCCGAGGTCCTGGAGGCGGCGTGCTTCGAGGCTCGAGCTTCCCGGGTGCGGACATGACCCGAATGCCGATCTTCGCTCATTGCGTACGATCCCCCTTGTAGCCATGATGTACCGGCACACACTCTCCATCGCCGCAGGCCTTCTGTCCGTGTTCGCCGCGCAGGCCCAGCCCAAGTCCCCCTTCACCTACCAAAAGATGCTGCTGCTGGACCGCATCAGCGGCCTGGACGTCAGCCCCGACGGGCGCTACGCGGTGTTCAACGTGCGGGCCACCGACATGGAGAACAACAAGGGCGTGACCACGCTGTGGATGAAGGACCTCAGCGATCCGGCCAAGCCCGAGGTGAAGCTCGGCGTGTCCGAGGGTGGCGCCAACGGTGCGCAGTTCAGCCCGGACGGCCAGAGCATCTACTTCCTCTCGGGCCGCGGCAGCGACGGCATCACCCAGGTGTGGAAGACCGACCTGAAGGGGGAGATGGCGGCGCAGGTCACCACCCTGCCGCTGGACGTGGGCAGCTTCCGCATCACCCCGGACGGCAAGGGCCTCGTGGTCTCCCTGGCGGTGTTCCCGGAGTGCAAGGGCAATGAGATCGCCTGTACCGTGGAGCGGAACGAGGCCCGCAAGAAGGACAAGGCCACCGGCACGGTGTACACCAGGATGTTCGTGCGCCACTGGTCCACCTGGGAGGACGGCACGCGCAACCACCTCTTTTACGTGCCCATGGCCGGCGGCACGCCGGTGGCGATCACCGACGGACTGGACGGTGACGTGCCCTCCAAGCCGTGGGGCGATGAAGGCGACTACTGGATCGCGCCCGATTCGAGGACCGTGTACTACAGCGTGCGCACGGCGGGCACCACCGAGCCGTGGAGCACCAACTTCGACATCTGGAGCGTGCCCATCACCGGCGGCACGGCTACCAACCTCACCGCGGAGAACAAGGCCTGGGATGCAAGCCCGCGCCTTTCGCCGGATGGCAAGACCTTGGCCTACCTGGCCATGCAGCGGCCCGGCTTCGAGGCCGACCGCTTTTGGATCAAGCTGCGCGACCTGGCCACCGGCAAGGTGACCACGCTGGCCGGCGACTGGGACCGTAGCGTAGGCGCGATGAAATGGAGCAAGGACGGCAGGAGCCTGCTGGTGACGGCGCAGGACGTGGGCCGCACCAAGCTCTTCCGGATCGACGTGAAGAAGGGCACCGTCACGCCGCTGAGCAAGGATGGCCACATGGACGCCTTCTTCGAAACGCCCAAGGGCTTCGTGTTCCTGAAGAGCGGCCTCAACAACCCCTCGCAACTGTTCGCCGCCAAGCCCAAGGCCAAGCTGATCGATGAGGGTGCGACCAAGCTCACCGCCATCAACAAGGAGCTGGAAACGCTCGCCTTCGGCCAATACGAACAGTTCAGCTTCCCCGGCTGGAACAACGAGACGGTGCACGGCTACGTGATCAAGCCCGCCAACTATGTGGAAGGGAAGAAGTACCCCGTGGCCTTCCTGATCCATGGCGGTCCGCAGGGCAGCTTCAGCGAGTCGTGGAGTTTCCGCTGGAACCCGCAGACCTACGCCGGCGCGGGCTACGCCGTGGTGATGATCGACTTCCACGGCAGCACCGGCTACGGACAGGCCTTCACCGATGCCATCAGCCAGCACTGGGGCGACCGTCCGCTGGAGGACCTGCAGAAGGGCTGGGCCTACGCGCTGAAGACCTATCCCTTCCTGGACGGCGACCGCGCGGCCGCGCTGGGCGCCAGCTACGGCGGCTTCATGGTGAACTGGATCGCCGGTGTCTGGCGGGATGCCTTTAAGTGCCTGGTGTCGCACAACGGCGTCTTCGACCAGCGTGCCATGGGCTATTCCACCGAGGAGCTCTGGTTCACCGACTGTGAGGTGGGCACGGACGTGTTCAACCACCCGGAGGCCTACGACAAGTTCAACCCCGTGATGCACGCCAAGGATTGGAGCGTGCCCATGTTGGTGATCCACTCCGACCACGACTACCGCATCCCGCTGTCGCAGGGGCTGGGCGTGTTCACCGCCTTGCAGGCCAAGGGCATCCCCTCGGAGTTCCTGCGTTTCCCCGACGAGAACCACTGGGTGCTGAAGCCGCAGAACTCACGCATGTGGCATGACACGGTGTTCGGGTGGCTGGAGAAGTACTTGAAGTAGCGCACGTCCATTCGCGACCGTTGTATCTTCGTTGTATGGTGGTGGTCATCAAACGGGGCATGTCGAAGCAGCGCATCCAGGTGCAACTGCGGAAACTGCGCACGCAGCGGGCCAAAGCGCAGAAGCCTGTTGACGTCTACAAGTATGTAGGTGTCCTCAAGCTCGACGAAGATCCTGTTGCACTCCAGCGCAAGTGGCGGGATGAGTGGTGAGAGCCTGGTGTTGGACACCAACGTGGCCCTCTTTCTCCTTCGTGGGGACAGGTCCGCCGCAGATGCGATCGCAGGTCAACGGGTGGTGATCTCCTTCATCACGTACATGGAGCTGCTCAGTAAGCCTGGCATGAGCCGAGCAGAGACCAAGGCCGTGACCGCGTTCGTGAACGAGTGGCCGATGATCGAGCTGGATGCCCGGATCATGGAGGAGGCCATCCGTTTGCGGAAGACCTACCGCTTGAAGATCCCGGATGCCATCGTGGCCGCCACGGCCTTGACACAACAGATCCCTTTGCTCACCGCCGATGGCGACTTCGAGCGGATCAAGGACGAGGTCGCGGTGTTGATGTACGAGGTGTAGGTGCCCGGTCATCAACCGCCCACCAACGGGCAACTTGAAGAGCACGCCAACGCTCTTATCTTCGCACCGCGTTCTTTCCATCGCTTATCCAGAAAGGCAGAGGGACTGGCCCTGTGAAGCCTTGGCAACCTTCGTCCCGCCGAAGTCCGTGAAAGCGGACGCAGGCGGACGTCCGACGATAGGTGCTAAATCCAGCTCCGGATGTTTCCGGGGAAAGATGAGCCGTGATCAGGTCGCGATCCTCCTTCGGGAATAGTGCAGCCTCATCCGGAACATCGGGTGGGGCTTTTGTCTTTCTGGGATGCGGTGAAGGTGGTGAGGGTGGAAAGAATGGTGAGAAAGCACCGGGCAAGCCGTGGCTCTCTTTCTCACCACTCTCACCCTTTTCACCCTTCTCACCGCATTCAGCACGGAAAGCACGCACAAACGCACCACGATGACCACCCTCGAACGCATCGCCCAAGAACGCATCCTCGTCCTCGACGGGGCCATGGGCACCATGATCCAACGCCTCGGCCTGAAGGAGGAGGACTTCCACCCCAAAGGCATGGAGGACCACAAGGTCCTGCTCAAGGGCAACAACGAACTGCTCTCGCTCTCGCGGCCCGACGCGATCCGCAAGATCCACGAGCAATACCTGGAGGCCGGTGCCGACATCATCGAGACCAACACCTTTAGCGCCACCAGCATCGCCCAGGCCGAGCACGAATGCAGCCACCTGGCCCGCGCGATGAACCTGGCCTCCGTGCGCCTGGCCAAGGAAGCCTGCGCCAAGTACACCGCGATGGATCCCGCCAAACCGCGCTTCGTGGCCGGTGCCATCGGGCCCATGAACAAGACCGCCTCGCTCAGCCCCGATGTGAACGACCCCGGCTTCCGCGCCGTCACCTTCGACCAGCTCGTGGCCGCCTACAAGGAACAGGTGGAGGCCATGCTGGATGCCGACGTGGACATCCTGCTCGTGGAGACCATCTTCGACACGCTCAACGCCAAGGCCGCCTTCTACGCCATCGACGAGGTGTTCGAGGCACGGGGCAAGCGCGTGCCGCTCATGTGCAGCGTCACCATCACCGATGCCAGCGGGCGCACGCTCAGCGGCCAGACCATCGAGGCCTTCCTCATCAGCATGCAGCATGTGCCGCTCTTCAGCATGGGCCTCAACTGCGCGCTGGGCGCGGCCCAGATGCGTCCCTACCTGGAAGTGATCGCCGAGCAGAGCCCCTGCCGCGTGAGCATCTACCCCAACGCCGGCCTGCCCGACCAGATGGGTGAATACCGCGAAACGCCCGATGTCACCGCGCGCCTCGTGGGCGAGTTCATGGCCAACGGCTGGGTGAACATCGTGGGCGGGTGTTGCGGGACCACGCCGGAGCACATTGCAGCGCTGGCGGCGGAAGCGAAGAAGCATCAACCTCGTAAGGCTCCGGTGCTGGTATGAGTGCATCACCACAGAGGCACAGAGGGCACAGAGGAGGGGATGACGCACAACGAAGTATCAGGCAAGGTCATCAGGGCGGCCATTGCCGTCCATCGGGAGTTGGGTCCCGGTCTTCTGGAGAGCGTGTATCAAGTCTGCTTGATGGCCGAATTGAAGAGCATGGGCTTGCACGTGGAAGAACAAGTCGCGGTTCCCATTGTGTACCGTGGGGAACGGTTGGCGAACAGCCTTCGGATCGATCTGCTCGTGGAGGACCGGGTCGTCGTGGGGATCAAGGCCGTCGAGGATCTTCATCCCATTCATATGGCCCAACAGCTGACCTATCTGAGACTGACCAAAAAGAAGCTCGGCTTGCTCATCAACTTCAACACGACCAAGCTCGTTGACGGGATCGAGCGTGTCATGAACGGATACTTGGATGAAGGGGAGTAATGCGAAATACTTCACCACAGAGGCACAGAGGACACGAAGTGAGTCCAGTTGCATTTCTCTGTGCCCTCTGTGTCTCTGTGGTGAGCCCCGCCATCCCGTCGTCGCATTTCTCTGTGCCCTCTGTGCCTCTGTGGTGAGCCCCGCCATCCCGTCGTCGCATTTCTCTGTGCCCTCTGTGCCTCTGTGGTGAACCCGCATTTCCAATGAGCATCCCCACCTACTCCGGCCTCGAACCCCTCCGCATCTTCCCGGGTTCCAACTTCGTGAACATCGGCGAGCGCACCAACGTCACGGGCAGCGCGGCCTTCCGCAAGCTGATCAAGAACGGCAACTACGATGAGGCCGTCTCCGTGGCCCGCCAACAGGTGGAGAACGGCGCGCAGATGATCGACGTGAACCTCGACGAGGGCATGATCGACGGCGTGCAGGCCATGACCAAGTTCCTCAACCTCCTGGCCGCCGAGCCCGACATCGCCAAGGTGCCGGTGATGGTGGACAGCAGCAAGTTCGCCGTGGTGGAGGCCGGGCTGAAATGCCTCCAGGGCAAAGGCATCGCCAACAGCATCAGCCTGAAGGAAGGGGAGGCCGAGTTCCTGCGCCAGGCCAGGATCATCCGCCGCCTCGGCGCCGCCGCCGTGGTGATGTGCTTCGACGAGCAAGGCCAGGCCGACAACTACGAGCGCCGCATCGCCATCGCGCAGCGCAGCTACGACTTGCTCACGCAGAAGGCCGGCTTCGCGCCGCACGACATCATCATCGACGCCAACATCCTCACCGTGGCCACCGGCATGGCCGAGCACGACCGCTACGCCATCGATTTCATCGAGGCCGTGCGCTGGATCAAGCAGAACCTGCCGGGCGCGCTCACCAGCGGCGGTGTGAGCAACGTGAGCTTCAGCTTCCGCGGCAACGAGCCGGTGCGCGAGGCCATCCACACGGCCTTCCTCTACCACGCCATCAAGGCGGGTCTCGACATGGGCATCGTGAACGCCGGGCAGATCGGCGTGTACGACGACATCCCGAAGGACCTGCTGGAGCACGTGGAGGATGTGCTGCTGGCGCGCCGTCCGGATGCCACCGAGCGCATGGTGGCCTTCGCCGAGCAGTTCAAGGGCGCGCCTTCCGGGGAAGCCGTGGCCGCACAGGCCGCCTGGCGCGAAGGCAGCGTGGAGGAACGCCTGAAACACGCGCTGGTGCACGGCATCACCGAGTTCATTGAGCAGGACACCGAGGAGGCCCGCGTGAAGTACGTGGACCCCGTGGTGGTGATCGAAGGCCCGCTGATGGCCGGCATGAGCGTGGTGGGCGACCTCTTCGGCAGCGGCAAGATGTTCCTTCCCCAGGTGGTGAAGAGCGCCCGCGTGATGAAGCGCGCCGTGGCCTACCTGGAGCCCTTCCTCGAGGACAAGAAGGCGGGACAGGTCATGGGCAGCATGAAGGCCGATGCGAAGAAGGTGCTGCTGGCCACGGTGAAGGGCGACGTGCACGACATCGGCAAGAACATCGTGGGCGTGATCCTGGCGTGCAACGGCTGGCAGGTGATCGACCTGGGCGTGATGGTGCAGAGCGCCACCATCCTGAAGACCGCCCGCGAGATGAAGGTGGACATCATCGGCCTCAGTGGCTTGATCACGCCGTCGCTGGACGAGATGGTGCACGTGGCGAAGGAGATGGAGCGCGAGGGCTTCGAGACGCCTTTGCTGATCGGCGGCGCCACCACCAGCCGCGTGCACACCGCCGTGAAGATCGCGCCGCACTACAGCAAGCCCGTGGTGCACGTGCTCGATGCCAGCCGCAGCGTGCCCGTGGTGAGCAATTTGCTCAGCGAGAACGAGCGCGCGCGCTTCGAGCTGGAGGTGAAGGAGGAGTACGACAAAGTGCGCAGCCAGTACGAAGGCCACCAACGCGAGAAGGAATATGTACCGCTGACCGAGGCCCGCGAGAAGAAGTTCGCGATCGACTGGAAGGCCGAGCCGCCCGTGGTGCCCAAGAGCACCGGCGTGTTCACCTACCGCAACTTCCCGCTCGCCGACCTGCTGCCCTACATCGACTGGACGCCCTTCTTCATGAGCTGGGAGCTGGCGGGCAAGTTCCCGCGCATCCTCGAGGATGAAGTCGTGGGCAAGCAGGCCACGCAGCTCTACGACGACGCGCGGAAATTGCTTGACCGCATGGTGAAGGAGCAATGGGTGCAGGCCCACGGCGTGGCCGCGATCTGGCCCGCGAACACCGTGCAGGACGACGACATCGAGCTCTACGGCGATGCCGCGCGCACCAAAGTGATCGGCACCTTCCACACCATGCGGCAGCAGAGCAAGAAGGCGCCCGGTGTGCCGTACATCGCGCTGTCCGACTTCCTCGCCCCGAAAGGCACGGCCGACTTCGTGGGCGGCTTCGCGGTCACCGCAGGCCATGGCGTGGACGAACGGGTGAAACGCTTCGAGGCGGCGGGCGACGATTACAGCGCGATCCTGCTGAAAGCCCTGGCCGACCGCCTCGCCGAGGCCTTCGCCGAGAAACTGCACGAGATCGTGCGCGAGGAGCTCTGGGGCTACGAGGCCGAGCCCTTCACCAACGAGCAGCTCATCAAGGAGGAATACCAGGGCATCCGTCCGGCACCGGGCTATCCCGCCTGCCCCGACCACACCGAGAAACCCGAGCTCTTCCGCCTGCTGGATGCCACCAAACACACGGGCATCACCCTCAGCGAAGGTTTGGCCATGTGGCCCGCCGCCGCGGTGAGCGGCCTGTACTTCGCGCACCCCAAGAGCAAGTACTTCGGCATCGGCCGCTTGGCCAAGGACCAGATCGAGGATCTCGCGCGGCGCAAGGGCGAAAGCGTGGAGTGGATGGAAAGGTGGCTGGGGAGCAACCTGGGGTACTGAACCTTCCGCCGGGCAATTGCGTATGCAGGCCCCGTGCGACGCATACGCCTTCCGTCCGTCCTGGTCTGTTGCCTGGCCATAGCCGGGGTACAGGGCCAGGATGCCGTCCGCCTGACCCAGGAGAACGGCGACTGCACGGGGGCCATCCCCATCGCCGACTCCGTGTTCCACCAACCGGCGGCGGTGCGCGGCTTCGGCAACAAGCTGGAGATCAAGGAGAACCCGGTGGACCACTTGCAGTGGTTCGAGCGGGAGCACCACACCACGTGGTACAAGTTCCGCAGCCCGGCCACCACCACGCTCACCTTCGACATCATCCCCGACGATCCGGCGGACGACATCGATTTCCTGCTCTTCGAGGGTGCCATTCCGGGCATCTGCGAGAAGATCCCCGACCGGCAGGTGCAGCCCGTGCGTTCGAACATCTCCCGGAACGATCCGGCGTTGGGCAGCCGATGCGGTCTCAGCAGGGAGGCCACGGAGGATTATGTGCGTTCCGGGGTGGGGGCCAGCTACAGCAGGGCCATCGAGGTGAAGGAGGGCGACCTGTTCTACCTGGTGATCGACTATCAGGACCGTCCCCTGGCCGGCTACACCATCCACTTCCACTATGACCCGCCGCCCAAGCCGGTGGAGGAGGAGACGGTGGAGCAGCAGCAGCTGGTGATCAACATCACCGACGCGCGCAGCCGTGAACCGGTGGAGGCCAACGTCACCATCGACGGCATGGTGTTCGACAAGGTGGTGGAGGCCAAGGGCAGCAGCACCTACACCTATCGGATGGACATGTACCGCAACCTGAAGATCGGTTGCGTGCGGGAGGGATACATGTTCACCTCCGTGAAGGTGAAGGGAAGCATGGAACCCACGGTCACCGTGGACCTGAAGCTCACGCCCATCGCAGCAGGCGAGCACGTGGTGCTGGAGGACATCCGATTCGTGGGCAACGAGGACAAGGTGCTGCGCCAGAGCGAGGCGAGCCTGCTCCTCTTGCTCCGGTTCATGCAGGCCAACCCCCGCGTCCGCATCGAGGTGGAGGGTCACGTGAACGGACCGACCTTCAAGAACAAGAAGGAGTTCATCGACCTGAGCACCTCCAGGGCCCGGGCCGTGTACGATTTCCTCCTGGTCAATGATGTGGAGCCCGAGCGCATCAGCTACGTGGGCCTGGGCAACTCGCGGATGCTGTTCCCCGAGCCCAAGAACAAGGAGCAGAGCGAGGCCAACCGCCGGGTGGAGGTGAAGGTGATGAGCAACTGAGGTCCGCCGTCCGAACCCGCCCATCACCGTTCATCCGTTCCGCCGCTCCGGGCCCGACGTCCCGGGTATTTTTGCCCGTACCGCCCCCTGTTCCGATGCTGGTGGGCGGCGGACATGCGCTCCATCGCCCCACTGTTGCTGCTGATCGCGCCGCTGGCGCACGCCCAGACCGCCTGGACCCTCGCGCAGTGCGTGCAGCGCGCCGAGGAACGGAACCTCACCCTGCGCAGCGCCGGGTTGGACACCGAGCTGGCCGACCGTACGCGGGAACAATCCTTCTGGAGCTTCTTTCCCGACCTGAACGGCGGGGCCACGCACGGCTACAACTACGGCCGGGTGATCGACCGGTTCACCAACACCTTCGCCACGGACCGTGTGCGGACCAACAACTTCTACCTCAGCAGCGACCTCACGGTGTTCAACGGGCTGCGGTTGCACAACGAGCGGAGGCGTGCCGGCCTCGACCTGGAGGCTGCGCGGGAGGGGGGCAACGCGGTGCGGAACGATGTGCGCGCCACCGTGGCCCGGCAGTTCGTCGAGGTGCTGAGCGCCGAGGAACGCATCCGGGCCGGCGAGGCCCAGCTGGCCAGCGCCACGGCCCAGGTCGAACGCATGCAGACCCTGGTGGAGGCGGGGCGCAACGCGCTGTCCGAGCTGATCAACCTGCGTTCGCAGCAGGCCCAGCAGGAATACGCCCTCGTGGACCTGCGCAACCGGCGCGACCAGTCGCTGTTGCTCCTGGCGCAGACCCTGCAGCTCACGGCCGAAGAGCTGTCCACCTTCACGATCGCCGCCCCGGCCCTTGCCGCCATGAACATCGCCGAACCCACCGCCGACGTGGAGCATGTGCTCACCACCGTGCTGGCCCAGGACCCCCTGTACAAACAGGCCGAGCTGCGCGCCGCCAGCGCCGACCGTGGCGTGGCCATCGCACGGTCCGGCAGCTATCCGGTGATCAGCTTCAACGCCTCGGCCGGCACGGGTTATTCGGGCCGCAACCTCGAATCCATCGGCGACCCCATCGTCGGTCCGCCGCTGCAGATCGGCTACACGGCCGGCAACGAGGCCGTCTACGCCCCGAACGTGGACTACGAGACCCGCGTGCGCCCCTTCGGCAAGCAGCTGGACGACAACCTGAACGAATCGCTCGGGCTCACCCTTTCGGTGCCCATCTTCAACAACCGCCGCACCGAGCTGGCGGTGAGCCAGGCCCGCATCCAGCAGGAAAAGGCCGAACTGGAGCTGGTGAACGTGCGCGACCGGCGCCGCCGCGATGTGCAGGATGCCATCCTGGCCCAGCGTGCCGCGTATCAGCAACACCAGGCCGCCGAGCGTTCCGTGGAAGCCGCCGCCGAGAACCTGCGGCTCACCGAGGCCCGGTACGAGCAGGGTGCCGCCAACGCCCTGGAACTGAACACCGCGCGCAACGACCTGCAGCGCGCCACGGCCGACCGGATCACGGCCCGGTACAGCTATGTGCTGGCGGCGATGCTGCTGGACATCCTGCAGGGCATTCCCCTTGCGCATTGAGCCATGGCGGCGATCCTGGCCATTGAGACCGCTACCCACCTGTGCTCGGTGGCGGTGGGCCGTGAGGGGTCGCTGCTGGCCGAGCGCAACGAGGAGGGCGAGGGTTTCGTTCACGCGGAGAAGCTGCATGTGCTGGTCGCGGCGACCATGGCCGGGGCGGGCCTGCGTTTCGCCGACCTGGGCGCGGTGGCCGTCGGCATCGGCCCCGGCAGCTACACCGGCCTGCGCATCGGGCTCAGCGCCGCCAAGGGCTTTGCGCACGCCCTGGGCATCCCCCTGCTGGGCGTGGGCACCCTGGACATCCTGAACGCAGCCCTGCCCGGGGCCGATCCGCACCTGGTGCGCCGGCCCATGGTGGACGCACGCCGGATGGAGGTCTTCACCGCCGCGTTCACCGCCGCCGGGCGGCCCCTGGACAGCCCCGGTCCGCTGGTGCTGGATGAGGCGTGGGCCCGGGGCCCGGGCGATGGGTCCGTGGTGTTCGGCGATGGTGCCGACAAGGCTGCCGCACTTTGGGCCATGGCGCCGGGCATCGTGCATGTGCCGGGTGTCAGGCCCTGGGCCAGGGCCCTGCTCGGCCTGGCGGAGGTGCGTTCACGCAACGGCGTGGTGGACGACCTGGCCTATCTGGTGCCGCTGTACGGCAAGGAGGCGGCTGTGACCCGCCCGCGGTCCTGAGCGCTCACAGCCCGGCCAGGATCACCAACAGGGCCGCCGGGTCGATCGCGCCCTCCAGCACCAGGAGGGCGTCTCCTTTGCGTGCGAAGGCACCCTCGGCCAGGTACACCACGTTGCCCTCGACCAGGAAGGCGGCCTCCGCCTTGGTGCAGAAGGCCCCTTCGCTGCGGAACACGGCCGGACCTTCGGCGACCAGCGCGCAGCTGCCGCGGGTGCACAGGGCACCGCTGGCGTGTGCGATCCCCTGGCCGTCCAGCACGTAGGCACAGTCGCCGCGCGACCACAGGCCATCGGCGCTGCGGAACACCCGGTCGCCTTCGATCAGGTACAGGCACGGGCCCCGCGTGCCGAACGGACCGCTGGCGGCGTGGATCGCACCGCCCTCCACCACGAAGGCCGCATCGCCCGGGCGGGCCAACGGCCCGTAGGCCCAGCGCACCAGCACCTGCTGGGCGTTCACGCAGGCCGCGCTCGCCAGGGCCAGGAAGGTGGGCAGCAGAGCGTATCTCATCGGCGTTCGGTGCGGTAGCGCACCACCTGGATCCGACCCGTGGCCACGTCCTTGCTGAGCCGCGCCTTCAGGAACATGGTCCCTTCCTCGTACAGCAGCTCCTCGTGCCGCACCAGGCGGTCGTCCTGGTACAGTTCCGTGGCCAGGAGGTTGCCGACGGTGTCGTACCGGTAGGTCTCCCTGACGTGCTGCGGCCCGCGCAGGTCGGGCTTTTCGGTGCGCTCGGCCAGCCGCCCCTTCTCGTCGTAGCGGAACTCCACCCGCGAACGCCTGCCGCTCATCAGGTAGAGGTCCTCGATGCTGCGCAGGTAGCCCCAGCGGTCGTAAGCGTGCCGCTGTTCCCGGTAAGGCAGGTCCAGGTCGTTGCGGTACACGCGCACCCAGGCCGTGTCGCTTTCCTTGCGGTATCCGAACCGTTCCTGGCCGATCACCGTGCGCTCGCCCGGCCGGAAGTGGTAGCGGTCCGGCCCGAGGTTCGCCACCCGCACGTAGGTCTCACCCACCGCCCTTCCGGTGCTGTCGTAGGCGGTTTCCAACAGGTAGTGCCCGGCGATGTCGGTGCGCAGTTGCGACAGGGGCCGGCCCAGACTGTCGTGCTCCCAGATCACCGAGGTGGTGTCCGTTCCGCTGCCGGGGCGGCCGCGCGAGGTGTTGGCGTACACCATCCGCCCGGCCGGGTCGAACCGGTACAACACGCGTTCGGGCAGATCGTACATCGGCTTGCCCTCGACCTTCACCGCGGTGGTGCCGATGATGGCCGCCACGGCGTTGCGCCGCATGAAGGCCGTGTCCCACGATGGATGGTCGGGCTTCTTTTCCGAAGGCAGGATGCGCAGCACTTGGGCGGGCAGTACGCCGGGGACAAGGGCCAGGAGCAGGGCGACGGTCCTCATGGCATTTGGCGCAGCGCTTCCTCCACCGTGGCCACGGGCATGCGGCAGGTCTTGTCCAGGCACACGTGGATCATGGAGGCGCCGGATTTCAGTTTGCCCTCCAGCAGCGGCAGGGTGGAGCCCGCCACGGTGCCCAGGAAGACCGCGTTGGGCAGGAAGTGGCCGCCGAAGCCGGCACGCAGGGCGATGGCTTCCGGGCCGGTGATGGCGATCTCGTGGAAGGGGAAGACGTGCGCCTGCATCAGCATGGCCCAGTTGCTGTAGCCGCCCGGGTAGCTGTCCATCTGTCCCTTCACGTTCTGCAGCATCTGCTCGGCCATGGCCAGGTAGCGCGGCCGGTCCAGCAGGTGGCCCAGCAGGAAGAGCCCCTTGGCCATGCTGCTGTTGGACGCCGGCACCACGTTGTCGTTGATCTCCTTGCGGCGGGCCACCAGGGGCGGGTCGAGGTCGCTGGTGAAGTGGAACATGGCGCTGGTGCTGTCGTGGAAATGGGCGATGGCATACTCGGCCAGCTTCTCCGCCTCGCGCACGTATGCCTCGTCGAAGGTGACGCCATACAGGGCCAGCAGCGCCTCGATGGTGAAGCAATGATCCTCCAGGTAGCCGTTGATGGTGGCCCTGCCGTTCTTCCAGCTGTGCCAGAGCCCGCCGTCGGGGCGCCTGCACGAGCCGAGCAGCAGGGCCATGGTGCGCTTGGCCTGCTCCAGGTAGGCCGCTTCGCCGAACGCTTCGTAGGCATCGGCGTAGGCCTGCACGGCGAGGGCGTTCCAGCTCACCAACGCCTTGTCGTCCAAGCCGGGCCTTGGTCGCCCGGCGCGTGCCTCCAGCAGCCGCGCGTTGATGCGGTCGATGCGGGTGCGCAGCGTGGCAGGGTCCATGCCGTTGCGCTTGGCGAAGGTGGCATCGTCCACCGGCCGCAGCAGGATGTTGCGCCCATGCTCCCAGAGGCCCTCCCCGCCCACGCCGTAATACTTCAGGGCCAGTTCGAGGTCATCGCCCAGCGCGGCACGAAGCTCCGCCTCGGTCCACACGTAGAAACGCCCCTCTTCGCCCTCGCTGTCGGCGTCGAGCGCACTGAAGAAGGCGCCTTCGGGGGAGCGCAGCTCGCGTTCCAAGAAGGCCAACGTGCGTTCCACCACGCGCCGGTGCCCGGGGTCCCCGTAGGCTTTCCAGGCCTGGCAGTAGAGGCTGACGAGCTGCACGTTGTCGTACAGCATCTTCTCGAAGTGGGGCACCTTCCAGAGCACGTCGGTGCTGTACCGTGCGAAACCGCCGCCCACCTGGTCGAAGATGCCGCCGCGCGCCATGCGGTCCAGCGTGAGCTTCACGTACGCCCCGAGGGTCGTGTCGCCGGTGAGCCGGGCCTGCCGCAGCAGGAACAGGAGGTTGTTGGGCATGGGGAACTTGGGCGCACCGTCGGTGCCGCCGTGTTCCCGGTCGAACTGCCGCTCCCACACCGCCACGTAGTGGTCCAGCTCCTTGCGGGTGAAGGGCGCGGGGTCCTCGTTGAGCACCACCAGGTCCAGTTCGGCGATCCCCTGCTGCAGGCGTTCGGCGTAGCCGCGCACGCGGTCGGGTTCCTGGGCCCAGGTGGTGGCCAGGTCCTGAAGCAGCTGCCGCCATTGGCCCGGCGGGAAGTAGGTGCCGCCGTACACCGGCCGGCCGTCGGGCAGCGTGAAGCAGTTGAGGGGCCAGCCGCCGCGGCCGGTCATCAATTGCACGGCGCCCATGTACACCTGGTCCACGTCGGGGCGTTCCTCGCGGTCCACCTTGACACAGACGAAGTGGCGGTTCATGAGCGCCGCGATGCTGTCGTCCTCGAAGCTCTCACGCTCCATCACGTGGCACCAGTGGCAGCTGCTGTAGCCCACGCTGACGAGCATGAGCTTGTTGCCGGCGCGTGCCGCATCCAGGGCCTCCTGCCCCCAGGGATACCAATCCACCGGGTTGTGCGCGTGCTGCAGGAGGTAGGGGCTTGTTTCGTGGATCAGCCGGTTGGCAGGGCGGTGCGCGGTGCTGTCGTCCATGGTTGCGGTGCGCCCGCTGCCTGGGTCACCACATCCCCCGGCGGACAGCAGCAGCGCTGCGCAGCAGGGGAGCAGGGACCGCCGGGACACGGGGTCAAAGAAAGGCCCGTGGTACGGCGACCGGGTGCGACCGTCCCCGCAGGTCGTCAACGATCGGGCGTGCGCAGCGGCGGTCATTCCCGCAGGGGGGCCTCCAGGCGGAAGGGGATTCGCCGGCCCACCCAGCCGGCACGCACATGCACGGTGCCCTCGGCGCGCAGCACCGGCGTGCGGCCCAGCAGCATGCCCAGGCCCGTGGCCAGCAGCGGGCCGCCCTCCAGGCGGGCATGCAGGGGCACCCGGACCACGGAGGTGGCCCGCGCGGGCACCGTGAGCGGGGTGTCCAGTACGGCGGTGCCGACGCGCGTGCCGTCCAGGAAGAGTTCCAGGTCCGGGTCGCGCAGGCGGATGCGGTAGCCGTTGGGGTTGTTCACCCGCACCTCGGCCCGCACCGCCAGGCCACGCGCGTCGAGGCCCGTCAGCCGCAGGGCCTCCACGCCTTCCACGGTCACCTCGCGGTAGCTGAGGCAGCCGGCGAGCAGCACGCACAGCCCGAGGGCCGGCAGCGCGGCCACCATGCGAAGCGGGTGGGGCAGCGGGCTCACGCCTTGCCGTTCATCAAGGCGGCGTAGTGGTGGAAGAACCGCGGGATGGTGCGGATGCCCATCATGTAGTTGAACACGCCGTAGTGCTCGTCGGGGCTGTGGATCTTGTCCGAGTCCAGCCCGAAGCCGAACAGCACGGTTTTGAGCCCCAGCTCGGCCTCGAACAGGGCCACGATGGGGATGCTGCCTCCCCCGCGCGTGGGGATGGGCCGCTTGCCGAAGGTCTCCTCCATGGCCATGCTCGCGGCGCGGTAGGCCTCCGAGGTGATGGGCGTCACCACCGCCTCGCCCCCGTGGTGGGGCCGCACCACCACCGTCACCCCGGGCGGGGCCATGCGCACGAAGTGCTCTTGGAACAGCCGGGTGATGTCGGCGCTCCGCTGATCGGGCACCAGGCGCATGCTGATCTTGGCGTAGGCCTTGGAGGGCAGCACGGTCTTGGCCCCTTCGCCGATGTAGCCACCCCAGATGCCATTGACGTCCAGGGTGGGGCGGATGCTGCTGCGCTCGGGGGTGCTGTACCCCTTCTCCCCGTGCACGGCACCGATGGTCAGGTCGCGCATATAGGCCGCCTCGTCGAAGGGCGCTTCGGCCAGGGCCTGGCGTTCCGCGGCGCTCAGTTCGCGCACGGCGTCGTAGAAGCCGGGTATGGTGATGCGGCGGTCGGCGTCGTGCAGGCCGGCGATCATCTCGCACAGGGCGTTGATGGGGTTGGTCACCGCGCCCCCATAGACCCCGCTGTGCAGGTCGCGGTCCGGGCCGGTGACCTCCACCTCCAGGTAGCTCAGTCCGCGCAGGCCGGTGTTGATGCTGGGCACGTCGTTGGCGAGCATGGCCGTGTCGCTGATCAGCACCACATCGGCCCGCAGCCGCTCCTTGTTGGCCCGCACGAAGGGCCCTAGGTTCACGCTGCCCACCTCCTCCTCACCCTCGATCATGAACTTCACGTTGCAGGGCAACCCGCCGTGGTGCAGCATGGCCTCCACCGCCTTCACGTGCATGTAGAACTGGCCCTTGTCGTCGGCGCTGCCGCGCGCGTAAATGCGGCCGTCCCGCACCACCGGCTCGAAGGGCGGGGAGGTCCACAGCTCCAGCGGGTCGGCCGGCTGCACGTCATAGTGCCCGTACACCAGCACGGTGGGCTTCGCCGGGTCCACGATCTTCTCGCCGTACACGATGGGGTGGCCCGCCGTGGCGATCACCTCCACGGCGTCGAGGCCGGCCTCGGTGAGCCGTTGCCCCACGGCCCCGGCACAGCGTTGCACATCGGCCTTGTACCTAGGGTCCGCGCTCACGCTGGGGATCCGCAGCAGGTCCATCAGCTCGGCCAGGTAGCGCTCCTGGGCCGCCTGGATATGGTCGTCAAGTACAGTCACGATATCTCGGTATATTGTTGACCAAGTGCTTCTTCTTGAGGAACTTGGTCGTGTGGATCCGACCCGAAAGATAGCGGACCGCCGTTGGCGCGATCGTTCAGGCCACTTGCTCGGTGGCGGTCCCGTCTTGTACCCAGCAGGGGTTCCTTCGCCCATCGAACGCCCCTCCCCCCCATGAAACGCGCCCTGATCCCTGTGCTGCTCGGCCTGACCTTCCTGCCCGCCATGGGGCCGGAGGCCCAGGCGCAACTGTTGATCAACAACGCGCCCACCCCGCAGAACCTGGTGCTGAACACCTTATTGGGCGGTGGTGTGGCCGCCAACAACGTTCTGTACAACGGCATGGCCGGCGCTCCGGGCGGGCAGGCCGGGTGCGGGGCCTTCACGGCCAGCGGCACCAACCTGGGACTGGCCTCCGGCATCATCCTTTCCACCGGCAGCGTGCTCGATGCCCCGGGCATGGGCGACATCACCTTCGCCAGCACGTCCATCTTCGGCGGGAGCGACCCCGACCTGCAGCTCCTTTCCGGTGTGCAGATCTCCGACGCTTCCGTACTGGAGTTCGATTTCGTGCCCACCGGCAACGCTATCTCGTTCAACTTCGTGTTCGCTTCGGAGGAATATCCCGAGTACGTGTGCAACACGGTGAACGACGCCTTCGGCTTCTTCCTGAGCGGCCCGGGCATCTCCGGCCCGTACTCCAACGGTGCGGCGAACATCGCCCTGATCCCCGGCACCGGGGTGCCGGTGACCATCAACACCCTGAACAGCGGCTCATCCGGCGATCCAACCTTGGGCTCCGACCCCATGTACTGCTTCGCGGCCGATCCCAACTGGGTCGCCAACAGCGTGTACTATGTGGACAACATGATGGGCAACACGATCACCTATGATGGGATGACCACCGTGCTCACCGCCAGTGCGGCCGTGCAGTGCGGCCAGACCTACCATATCAAGCTGGCGATCGGCGACGGCGGTGACGACCTCTACGACTCGGCCGTGTTCCTGGAATCGGGCAGCTTCGTGAGCGCGCAACCGGTGGTGACCGTCAGCCCCGACGTCAACCTGCCGTGCAGCGGCACAGTGGACATCAGCATCCTGAACGTCACCGGCGGCACGCCGCCCTACAACTACCAGTGGACCCTCAACGGGAGCCCGGTGAGCAGCAACCAGACCATCACCGTGGGGCAGGGCCAGCAGGGCAACTACGTGGCCACCGTGACCGATGGCTGCGGGGCCGTGGTGCAGGAGACCGTGGTGGTGGGTGCTCCGGTGAGCCCGCCCATGACCCTGACGCTGACGCCCGACCTGAACCTGCCTTGCAGCGGCACGGTGGACCTGGAGGTGCTGAACCTCACGGGCGGCACGCCTCCCTTCACCTACACCTGGACACTGAACGGCACCACGGTGGGCACGGGCACCTCCATCACCGTGCCCAACACGGCCCCCGGGACCTACGTGCTGACGGTGAACGACAACTGCGCCGGGACCGTGCAGGAGGACGTGGTGGTGGGCCCGCCGGTAAGCCCGCCCATGACCCTGACGCTGAGCCCCGACCTGACCTTCGACTGCCTGGGCACGGGCGACCTCAGCGTGCTGAACGTGGCCGGCGGCACCCCGCCCTTCACCTACACCTGGACGCTGAACGGCACCACCGTGGGCACCGGCACCAACATCCCTGTGGACGCCACGGCCCCCGGTACTTACACGGTGACGGTGAACGACAACTGCGGCGGTGTGCAGCAGGGCACCATCACCGTGACGGTACTGCCCCCGGCCGTGCTGACGGTCACCGCGTCGCCGGACCTGGAATTGCCCTGCCAGGGCACCGTGCTGTTGGAGGTGCTGAATGTGGTGGGCGGGGTGGCCCCGTACACCTACGAATGGACCCTGAACGGCGCGACCCAGGGCACCACGGCCCAGTTGACCGTGCCCGCCGGTTCGCCCGGCGCCTACGTGGTGACCGTGGAGGACGCCTGTGGCGGCAGCGGCACGGCCACCGTGCAGGTGAGCCCGCCCAACATGCCCACCCTCACCATCACCCCCGGTGGGCCCTACACCGTGCCCTGCCTGGGCAACGTGGTGTCCCTGACCCCGGGCGTCACTGGCGGCGATGGCCAGTACACCTACCTCTGGACCGATGATGCGGGCAACGGCGTAGGCAGCGGGGCCACCCTGAACGTGCCGGTGACCGCCGACGCCACCTACACACTGACGGTGAACGACAACTGCGGTCAGCAGACCAGTGCCACCCTGGCCGTGGATGCCCCGGAGCCCTTGGACCTGTTGCTGCCCGCCACGGCCGTGGCCTGTGAGGGCGGCAGCGCCACGGTGACCGCCGGTGGCACGGGCGGCGGTGGGACCTACACCTTCCTGTGGCAACCCTCGGGCGCCACCGACAGTGCGGTCACCGTATTCCCCGCGGGCGACACCACGCTGACCGTGACGGTGATCGACGCCTGCGGGGACAGCGTCAGCGGGGCCGTCACCGTGATGGTAGAGATCCCCGTGGTGGAGATCACCACCAGCGAACTGGGTGGCGACGAATTCCGCTTCACAGCGCAATGCCTGCCCGGGGCGGAGACCTACCATTGGACCTTCAGCAACGGGGCGCAGGCCTTCGGCACGCCCGTGCAGACCACCTTCGCCGATGGCGACGAGTACTGGGCCACCGTGACGGCCATCACCCCGGCGGGATGCACCGATGTGGACAGCGTGTTCCTGCAGCCCGGTGGACAGCTTTACATCCCCAACGCCTTCACCCCGGACGGCGATGGCATCAACGACACCTGGGGCCCGGTGTGGTACGCCATGACCGAGGTGAGCTACACCATCTACGACCGTTGGGGTGAGGTGATCTTCACCACCGATGAACCGGGCCGCACCTGGGATGGGCGTTTCACCAACGGCCAGCCCTGTCCCACCGGGGTCTACGTGTACCAGTACAAGGCCAAGGGCGTACGTTTCCCCTCCACCAAGGGCATCGGCTCGGTGACGCTGCTGGGCCAGGACCTCGACCCGGATTGACCCCCATCCCGGGCGGCTCCGGGCAACCGATCGCCCCCCGGAGGGGTCATGTGGTCGTTGAGGCTTAATTTTCAAGGCCTTTTCCCGTCATGGCCACCCTGAACCGCCCCCTGTTCGCGCTCTGCACCCTGCTGCCTCTCGGCACCGCCGCCCAATTGGTGGTGACCAACACGCAGACCCCGGCCCAGCTGGTGCAGAACGTGCTGTTGGGCGGGGGGGTGACCGCCAGCAACTTCGTCTTCAACGGGGCGCCGGGCAACACCATCCATCCGCAGGCCGGGGAGTTCGACGGCACGGCCTCCAACGTGGGCCTGGCCGCCGGCATGATCATGGGCTCGGGCGACGTCACCTTCGCCATCGGCCCCAACAACATCGGCAGCGGATCCCTGGGCGGAGGCAACTGGGGCTTCAACGACCCGGACCTCGATCAGTTGAGCGGCGTGGCCACCCACGATGCCGCCATCCTGGAGTTCGACTTCATCCCCACGGGCGATTCGCTCCGGTTCAACTACGTCTTCGGTTCCGAGGAGTACGATGAGTACGTGTGCGGCACCGTGAACGACGTGTTCGGTTTCTTCCTCAGCGGGCCGGGCATCACCGGGCCTTTCAGCAACAACGCCATCAACATCGCCCTGGTGCCCGGCACCCAGGTGCCCGTCTCCATCAACACGGTGAACAACGGCACCGTCGGCATGAACGGCACGGCCTCCAACTGTGCCGCGCTGGACCCCAACTGGATGAACAACAACATCTACTACACCAGCAATGCCAACGGCACCACGGTGCAGTACGACGGCATGACGGTGGTGCTGACGGCGCGTGCCGCGGTGGTCTGCGGCCAGACCTACCACATCAAGATCGCCATCGCCGACGGTGGCGACACGGCCTTCGACAGCGGCGTGTTCCTGGAGGCCGGCAGCTTCGTGAGCACCGGCCAGGTGGTGCCCGAGCTGGTGAGCGGCGTGCTGGTGAACGACAGCACCATGCTGGAAGGCTGCGGCCTGGTGGATTTCACCTTCTACCGGGTGGGCGACACCTCGATCACCGACACGGTGAACCTCAACATCCTGGGCACGGCCACCCCCGGCGTGGACTACAGCCCCGCCTTCCCCAGCCAGCTCATCTACTACCCGGGTGACACGGCCATCACCTTCCTGCTCACCATCCCCCAGGACGCCGACGGCTTGGAGTCCATCATCATCCAGATCCAACAGATGATCCAGTGCGCCGGACTGCAGGTGCAGACCGAGTTCCACTTCTACATCGATTCACCACCACCGCTGGACGTGCAGGCCAGCAACATCCAGAGCGACTGCAACCTCACCGAGCTGCTGGCGCCGGTGGTCTCCGGCGGATCGGGCAACTACGATTACGCCTGGAGCACGGGCGAGACCACGCCCACCATCTCGGTGAGCCCCGGGGTCACCACCACCTACACCCTCACCGTGAGCGATACGTGCAGCATCGTACCTGTCACCGTGGACATCACCGTGGATGTGCCCGTGTACGCGCCCATGGTCCTGACCCTCACGCCGGACACGGCGATCCCCTGCCTGGGCAATGCGGACCTGAGCGTGCTGAACGTGGCCGGGGGCGACGGCACCTTCACCTACCAATGGACCGTGGGCGGCACGGTGCTGAGCAACACCGCCACGGTGAATGTGCCCGCCGGGCCGCCCACCTACTACGTGGCCACGGTGACCGACGGATGCGGCTCGGTGGCGGTGGACAGCGTGCTGACCTCCACGGCCCCGCTGCCCCCCATCGCGATCGTCACCAACGGCGACCCCACCGTGATCTGCACGGGCGACACCATCACCATCTCCATCGCCTCGGTCACCGGCGGCAACGGCGTGTACACCTATACCTGGGAGGATGCCAACGGCACGGTGATCGGCACGGGGACCAGCGTGGACGTGCCGGTACCCACCGACGCCGTGTACACCTTCACGGCCAGCGACCAATGCGGCTACACGGGCAGCGCCACCGTGGCCACCTACATCCCCCATCCGCTTCCGATGGCCATCGACCTCACGGACGACCAGGTGATCTGCTACGGTGAAAGCATCCTGTTGAGCGCGCAGATCACCGGCGGCTCGGGCATCTACACCATCGAATGGCCCCTGCTGGGCCACAGCGACCCCGAGGTGATGGTGGCCCCCCTGGCCAACACCACCTACGTGGTGAACGTGTACGAGGAGTGCGGCCTCTTCAGCACCGCGCAGGTGGAGATCGAGGTGGAGCCCACCCTGGCCGACATCGTGGTGACCAACCTGGACGTGGACGGCTGGCAGTTCGAGGCCGCCACGCATCCCGAGCCGATCGCCTACTTCTGGACCCTGGGCGACGGCACCAAGGCGAGCACGCAGGAAGTGGTGCATCACTACAACGACATGGAGGACCACTGGGTGCACCTGGAAATGGTGACCGCCAACGGCTGCCGCGCCACCGACTCGGTGTACATCATCCCCCCGGCCCAGATCCACTTCCCCAACGCCTTCACGCCCGACGGCGACGGCCTCAACGAGCTCTTCGGACCGGTGAGCCACATGGTGTCGGCCTTCGAGATGGCCATCTTCGACCGCTGGGGTGAACTGATCTTCGCCTCCAGCGACGAGGAGCCCTTCTGGGACGGCAAGGTGATGGGCGGCCAGATGGCACCCACCGGGGTGTATGTGTACAAGTACAAGGCCGAGGGCCACTACATGCCGCCACGCGAGGGCTATGGCCATGTGACGTTGATCCGCGGCACGATCGAGGAGAACTGATATGAACAACAAGACTTTCGGTGGCCTGATGATGGTCGCCCTGCTGATGCCCACCCTGGCCTCGGCGCAGATCACCGTGGACAACAGCCAGACCCCGGAACAACTGGTGCAGAACGTGCTGCTGGGCGCCGGCATCACGGTGAGCAACGTGACCTTCAACGGACAGCCCGGCAACCTGGTCAACGACCAGATCGGCAGCTTCGACGGCACCAATTCCAACGTGGGCATCGCCCAGGGCCTGGTGATGTGCAGCGGGAGCATCCCGGAAGTGGTGGGCCCCAACGACGATGAGTCCTTCTCCGTGGGGCCTGCCTCCCCGGCCTTCACGGGCGACATCGACCTTGAGACCATCTCCCAACAGGCCGTGAACGACAAGGCCGTGCTGGAATTCGACTTCGTGCCCGCCGGGGATTCGCTGGTCTTCCGTTTCGTGTTCGGCAGCGAGGAATACAACGAGTACGTATGCTCCTCGTTCAACGATGTCTTCGGTTTCTTCCTCAGCGGGCCGGGCATCAACGGGCCCTTCAGCAACAACGCTGCGAACATCGCCCTGGTCCCCGGCACCAACGTGCCCATCGGCATCAACACGGTGAACAACGGTACCCCCGGCAGCTTCGGAGACGCCGCCAACTGCGCCGCGGTGGACCCCGGCTGGCAGAACAACAGCATCCACTACTTCGACAACGCCGGCGGCCTCACCGTGCAGTACGACGGCTTCACCGTGGTGCTCACGGCCTACGCCCTGGTGCAGTGCGGGCAGACCTACCACATCAAGCTGGCCATCGCCGATGCCTTCGACTCGGCCTTCGACAGCGGTGTGTTCCTGGAGGGCGGCAGCTTCAGTTCGCCCAATGCCATCGACCTGGAGGTGGTGACCGCCAGCGCCGACGGCACCATGACCGAGGGCTGCACCGATGCCACCCTCACCATCACCCGCCCGGGCAACGAGGATGACCTCGACGTGTCGGTCGTCGTGTCGGGCACGGCCACGAACGGCGTGGATTACCCCAGCATCCCGGTGACCATCGTGATCCCCGACGGACAGAGCTCGGTGAGCTTCCCCTTGAGCGCCTTCGAGGACGGGGTCGCCGAAGGCATGGAGGAGATCATCCTGACCGCCACCTACGTCAATGCATGCGGCGACACCTCGGTGAGCACGGCCGCGGTGCCCATCCTGGAGTACGTGCCCATGCAGCTCTTCGCCGAGGACCTCGCACTGCAATGCGAGGACGACTCGGTGATGCTCACGGCCTCGGCCACCGGCGGGTTCGGGGACCTGACCATCACCTGGGCCACGGGCGACCAGGGCACCACCACCTGGGTGCCGGGCATGCAGAACGGGACCTACCAGGTGACCGTGACCGATGCCTGTGCGCGGACCGTGACCGACCAGGTGAACGTGGACAGCGGCTGCCAGATCGTGATCCCGAACGTGTTCAGCCCCAACGGCGATGGCGACAACGATACGTTCTACATCGACGGTATCCAGGGCACCAACAACAAGGTGAGGATCTTCAACCGCTGGGGCCAGGTGGTCTTCGAGGCCAACAACTACCGCAACACCTGGGATGGGCGCAACGTGCCCGACGGCACCTACTTCTATGAGGTGGTGGTGGAAGGTGGTGAAGGGCCCTTCACCGGTCATCTGACCATTCTGAACAACTAACGAAGCCTCACCCGGCCTCCACGAGCGAACGCCCGGTCATCTGCGCGGGCTGGGGGAGGCCCATGAGCTGCAACAGGGTGGGCGCCACGTCGGCCAGGATCCCATCGCGCAGCGTCCATCGCCGGTCGTCCACCAGCACGATGGGCACCGGGTTGGTGCTGTGGGCGGTGTTGGGCGAGCCGTCGGGGTTCAGGGCCTTGTCCGCGTTGCCGTGGTCGGCGATGATCACGAAGCTGTAGCCCGCGGCACGGCCAGCGTCCACCACGCGGCCCAGGCAGGTGTCGGTGGTCTCCACGGCCTTCACCACCGCGCTGAACACGCCGGTGTGGCCCACCATGTCGGGGTTGGCGAAGTTGAGCACCACCAGGTCGGGGCCGTCGGGTGTGAGGGCCTGCGCCACGCGCTCGGCCAGCTCCGGCGCGCTCATCTCCGGTTGCAGGTCGTAGGTGGCCACCTTGGGGCTGGCGACCAGGATGCGTTCCTCGCCGGGGTAGGGTGCTTCGCGGCCGCCGCTGAAGAAGAAGGTGACGTGCGGATACTTCTCGGTCTCGGCCGCGCGCACCTGCCGCAACCCCGCCGCGCTCACGGTCTCGCCCAGCGTCATCGGCAGTTCGTCCTTGCCCAGCACCACGCGCACGTCGCGGTAGGTGGGGTCGTACTCGGTGAGGGTGACGTAGTGCAACGGGAGCGGCGTCATGCCGTGCTCTGGGAAGGCCTGCTGGGTGAGGGCCTGGGTGATCTCGCGGCAGCGGTCGGTGCGGAAGTTGAAGCAGATCACCACGTCGCCGGGGCGGATGGTGCCGAGCGGCGCACCGTCGGATCCCGTGATCACGTGCGGCACGATGAACTCGTCGGTGATGCCTTCGGCGTAGCTGCGCGTGTAGGCCTCCGTGGCGTCGGCCACCGCCGTGCCCGTGCCGTGGACGAGCAGGTCGTAGGCGCGCTTCACCCGCTCCCAGCGCTTGTCGCGGTCCATGGCGTAGTAGCGGCCCACCACGCTGGCCAGGTGCACCGGAAGTCCCTTCACCCCGGCGAGGAAGTCGCGCAAGTAACCCAGGCCGCTCTTCGGGTCGGCATCGCGCCCGTCGGTGAACGCGTGCACGAACACCTGCGGCGCGCCCGCCTCCACGGCCGCGTGGCACAGCGCGCGCAGGTGGTCCTGGTGGCTGTGCACGCCGCCCTTGCTGAGCAACCCGATGAAGTGCAGCCGGACACCGGGGGTGCGCGCCGCGCGGAAGGCCTCCTGCAGCACGGTGTTGCGCGCCAGGGAGCCGTCCTCCACGGCCTTGTCCACGCGCAGCAGGTCCTGGTAGACCACGCGGCCCGCGCCGATGTTGAGGTGGCCCACCTCGCTGTTGCCCATCTGCCCGGCGGGCAGGCCCACATGTTCGCCATCGGTGCGTAGTGTGGCGTGCGGGCAGGTACTGCATAGTGCGTGGAAACGCGGCGTGCGGGCCTGGGCGATGGCGTCGGTGCGATCGCCGGCGCCGATGCCCCAGCCGTCGAGCACGACCAGGGCGACCTTGCGGGTTGCGGGCATCAGGAGGCGGTGGGGAAGGAGGCCGCGAAGATAGCCCCCCCTTGCGGGGCGTTGCGGACCGTGAGCGTGCCGCCCATGCGGCGCATGAGACGCCGGGCGATGTATAGGCCCAGACCGGTGCCCTGCGTGGCGCGCACGGCCTCGTCGCCACCGCGGTGCAGGCGTTGGAAGATGCGTTCCTTCTCACTCTCGGGCACACCGGGCCCTTCGTCGGCCACCTCCAGCACGGCGCCCTCGCCCTTGCGGCGCACGGCCACAAGCACACGGCTGCCCGGCGGGGTGTACTTGCCGGCGTTCTCCAGCAGGTTGTCCACCACGGAACGCAGCGCCAGCGCCTCGGCCTTCACCGTGAGCGACGGTGGTGCTTCCAGCGTCACTTGGTGCCCTGCCAGGATGGTGCTGCGGGCCTGGTCCACGGCGTGGCGCACCCCGGCCACCAAGTCCATCATGCCCATCTCCAGGGGCAGGTCCGTCTCCTCGGCCCGTGCGGCCAGCAGCACCTTGTCGGTGAGGGCCGCCAGCCGGTCCAGGTCGGCCACCGCCCGGGCCGCGAGCTGGTCGCGCAGCCCCGCCTCCAGGTCGTGGCGCTGGAGCGTCTGCATGTTCAGCTTGGCGCCGGCGATGGGGGTGCGCAGCTCGTGGGTGACCGCCAGCAGGAAGTTGCGCTGCGCACGGGCCAGTTGCAGGTCGCGGCGGATGGCGCGGTAGGTGAGCACCAGGGCGGCGATGAGCAGGGCCAGGAACACGCTGCCCTCGCCCACCACCATCCGGAAGGTGCGGTCGGCCCGCCCTGCGCCGCCGTCGGTCGCCAGTTGGAAGGCTTCGATCAACGCCTGCATCTCCTGGTCCTTGCGCACCAGCAGATAGGCCCACCACAGCGATTGCAGCACGATGTACACCGCCAGGACGCCGAAGAGCAGCAATGTGCGCCGGTGGCCCTGCGGGAACATGGGGCCAAGGTACAGGTGCCCGGGGGGCGTTATCTTGGTCGCTCCCGTATGGACCTTCAGGCCGCCAAAGCCTACATCCTGCGGAAGCTGCGCGAGGAGCTTCCCGAGCGGCGCGCATACCACAGCCTGGAGCACACCCTGGACGTGTACGCCTCGGTGATCGACATCGCCGCACAGGAGGGCGTGACCGGCGATGACCTGCTTTTGTTGAAGACGGCCGCCCTCTACCACGATGCCGGTTTCACCGAACAGGAGGTGGAGCATGAACGCGTGAGCTGCGACATCGCCCGCCGGGTGCTTCCGGGATGCGGCTATGCCCCGCCACAGATCGAGCGGATCTGCACCCTCATCATGGATACGCGGGTCCCACAGCGCCCCACGGATGCGCTTTCCATGATCCTCTGCGATGCGGACCTGGACTACCTGGGGCGGTCGGACTACCCGCGCATCAGCCGCCTGCTCTTCGAGGAGATGCGGGCCCACGGGAAGCTCACCTCCGAGCTGGAGTGGAACCGCCTGCAGGTGCGTTTCCTGGAGGACCATCGCTACTTCACGACCACCAACAAGCGCTCCCGCGAACCTGGCAAGGCCGGGCACTTGGCCGCCCTGCGGCGCCTGGTGGAGGATCAAGGCGCGCCCTGAACGGCGAAGGCCGGTCCTGCGACCGGCCTTCGGAGGGTGGTGCCTCCCAGAATCGAACTGGGGACACACGGATTTTCAGTCCGTTGCTCTACCAGCTGAGCTAAGGCACCCTATGTTTCGCCCGTCCTCGGCCCAGGGGCCGGACGGACAAGGGCGGCAAAGATAGGACTTCATGCGTTCCCCGGACCACAGCTGCACCGACCTGGTGGTGGACATCGGCAATTCGCGGGTGAAGCTGGCCCTGTTCCGGGGCCGGCAGGTGCTGCGCTTCACGCGGATGGACCGGCCCGATGCCGAGGCCCTGCGGGACTTCCTGGGAGCCGACCGACCCGCATGCATCGCCGTGGCCTCCGTGGGCGTGCCCGCCACGACGGTGATGCCGATGCTGGAAGCCTACGGCCCTGCGATCGAGCTCACCGGTGCTTCGCCTGCGCCCCTGCCGGTGGCCTATGCGACCACGGCCACCCTGGGGGTGGACCGCCTGGCCAACGCCGTCGCGCTGCACGAAGGCTTCCCCGGCCGGCCGGCCCTGGCCATCGACCTGGGCACCTGCATCACCTACGACCTGGTGCTGCCCGGGGCCGGTTTCGTGGGCGGGGCCATCAGCGCGGGCCCCCGCATGCGCGGCCAGGCCATGCACCGCTACAGCGCCCGGCTGCCGCTGGTGGAAGATCCCGGATCGCCCCCCCTGGTGGGCCGCGACACCCTTTCGTGCCTGGCCTCGGGCATCCACCACGGGGTGCGCTTGGAGCTGGCCGGCATGATCGCCGAACTGACCCTGCAACACCCCGGGCTGGCCGTGGTGCTCACCGGCGGCGCGGCCCCGGCCTACGCGGCCGCCCTCAAAAGTGGCATCTTTGCCGACCCGCTGCTGACCCTTCGCGGACTCCATGCCCTGCTTGCGCACCACCGCCACCTTGCTCACGATCGCGGGACTGGCGGGCCTGCCGGAGGCCGTCGCTCAGGAGAGCCTTGAATCGCCGTACACTTCCTATGGCTTCGGCGACCTGCTGAACACCAACCAGGTGGTGCAGGCCGCCATGGGCGGGGTGGGCGTGGCCGCCACCGACCCGTACAGCGTCAGCGCCCAGCAGCCGGCCAGCTACGCCCACCTGTTGAAGCCGACCTTCGAGGTGGGGGGCCTGGCCCGCTGGATGCGCCTGCGCGCGGCGGGCGGGGAACAGCGGCTCAGCACCATGCGGCCCCTGGGCCTGAGCGTGGGCATCCCCTTCGCACAAGGCAAGGCGGGGCTGGCGTTGGGCCTTTCCCCTTTCACCGATGTGGGTTACCGCATCAACGACCAAGGCGCCCTGCCGGACGGGGCCACGGTGCGGTACGCCTACGAAGGCTCCGGCGGGCTCAACAAGGCCTTCGCCGGCCTGGGGACCACCGTTTGGCAGAAGCGTGACTCGCTGGCCAACGGGCACAAGCTCACCGTGGGGGCCAACTTCGTGTACCTCTTCGGCGGCATCGAACGCACGCGCAAGGTGTACTTCCCCGAAGGGGCCAACTACCTCAACACCCAGGCCTTCTCCTCGCTGGTGATGCGGGGTCCGGCGGCCACCGTGGGCCTGCAGTACCTGGGCGACCTGCGCCGGCGCAGCTCCCTGGATGACGAACCCCTGCGGTGGACCGTGGCGCTGAGCGTGGATCCCGGCCTGGCCATCAGCGCCCGCCGTACCGAACTGGTGAACTCCTTCACGGCCACCACCACCGGGGTGGAGACCTTCCGCGACACCATCGCCTTCACCGACGGGGCGCGCGGCACCGTGGGCCTGCCCACCGCGTATGCCATCGGTTTCGGGGTGGTGAGCCCCACCTGGACCGTGACGGCCGAAGTGCGTCGGCGCGATTGGAGCGCCCTGCGGATCGATGTGGAAGGCTATGCGCTGCCCGAAGGGCTCGGCCCCAGCATGAGCTACGCTGTGGGTGCCGCCTGGACGCCGCTCGGCCTGCGCAACGGCTCATTCCTCGGCCGGACCACCTACCGCCTGGGCTTGCGCCACGCCCAGGATTATTTGCGTGTGGGCGGGGAAGCCCTGCGGGGTACGGCGCTGAGCGCCGGCCTGTCGCTGCCCCTCATGGGCTCCACCACCCGGTCACGCTTCAACCTGGGCGTTGACCTGGGCGAGCGCTCCACCCCGGCCGCCGGCCGGATCACCGAGGGTTTCATCGACCTCTTCGTGGGCTTCACGATCACACCGGACATCCGGGAGGTCTGGTTCCGCAAGCGCCGCATCGAATGAGCTGCCGCACCGGCGGACCCCTGCCCTGGTTCGCCCTCGCCCTGCTCGGCGCGGGGCTGGTGGCGTGCACCAACGACCTGGACCGCGTGGCGGCCGTGGAGCTGCCGGCCGATGCCCCGGACCGGGTGACCGGCAACGCCGAATACCTGTACAGCGACAGCGGGCGCCTGCAGAACAGGCTCCGCGCCGGCCGCATCGTCGAGCACCTGGCCCCCGACCGGCGCCGCACCGAACTGAGCGAGGGGATCGAGCTGGTTTTCTTCGACCGCACCGGAGCACCCGGCAGCGTGCTCACCGCACGCCGTGGGATCATCCTGCCCGCGGCCGACCGCATGGAGGTGAGTGAGAACGTGGTGTTCACCAACCCCCGGGGCGAACGCCTGGAGACCGAACACCTGGTGTGGGACCGCGACAGCGGCCGTGTGCATACCGAGCGCCCGGTACGCATCGCCCGCCGTGGCGACGTGATCCACGGGGTGGGCCTGGAGGCCAGCGAGGACTTCAGCCGTTACACGGTGAAACGCATCACGGGCACCTTCCATATCGCCACGGGCGATACCTTCGCCACACCAGCCCGCTGACCACTGTGCGCAAGGTCCATCGCTTCATGGAGCACTTCTGGCTCGCCGTGGCCATAGGCACCGCCCTGGCAGCCGTATGGAGCATGGCCGTGTACGGCTGGAAGGAGGGGGGGCGCTGGCTGTGGTTCCCGGTGATCGCCGCGGCCATGTGGGGCATGCGCCGCATGATGCGCGGCAAGCTGGAGGCCATGGACGACCGGGCCCGCAAGGCTTAGGCCCGCTGCCATGGCCACGGCCGACCTTGTGCTGATCATCGCCAGTCTGCTGGTGGCGGCCCTGTGCGCGGGGCTGGAGGTCGCCTTCGCCGCCGGCAACAGGCTTTACATCGAACTGCAGCGCAAGGAAGGGGCCTGGTGGGCGGCCATGGTGGCCCCCCTGCTCGACCGCCAGGCCCGTGTCTCCGGTGTCCTTCTGGTGGGAAGCATCCTGGCCCAGGTGGTCTTCGGCCTGGTGGCCGCCAAGGCCATGGGGCCCTGGCTCCACGGCCTGTATCCGCATGGGCTCTTCGTCCTGGCCGGGCAGGTCGGCCTTTGCACCCTGGCCGTGCTCGCCCTGGGGGAGTTCCTGCCCCGGGCCCTGTTCCGCATCGACCCCGACCATGGCCTGGCCCTGTTCGCCGTACCCCTGCGGGGGCTTTACCTGCTGTTCCGGCCCCTGGTGGCACTGCTCACCGCCGTGAGCCAGGGCCTGCTCGGCCTTTTCGGGGTACGCGGCCAGGCCGCACTGCCCGGCATGGGCCGGGTGGACCTCGACGAGTTCCTGCGCACCATGGACAACCGGTCCCCGCGGTCCGAAGTCCTGGACGCGGAGGTGGAATACTTCCGCAACACCCTGACCCTCAGCGCCACCAAGGCCCGCGACCTCATGGTGCCCCGGGCCGAGGTGGAGGCCATCGGCGTGGATGAGCCCATCGAAGCGCTGCACCGGCGGTTCGTGGACACCGGGCTCAGCAAGCTGCTTGTGTACAAGGACAGCATCGACAACATCATCGGGTATGTCCACGGCCACGAGCTGTTCCGCAGGCCCCGCACCATCCGTTCGGTGCTGCGGCCTGTGGACTTCATCCCGGGAACGATGCCTGCCGACGAGGTGCTTCGCAAATTCACCCGTCAGCGCGGCCATGTGGCCGTGGTGGTGGACGAGTTCGGCGGCACCGCCGGGCTGCTCACCATCGAGGACGTGGTGGAGACCATCGTGGGCGACATCGAGGACGAGCACGACATCGGCCAGGAGGTCGAGGAGCGCGTGGGCGAGCACGAATTCCTCTTCAGTGCGCGCACCGAGGTGGAGCACCTGGTGACGGCCCACCGCCTGGCCCTGCCGCGCAGCGACCATTACGACACCCTGGCGGGGTTGCTGCTCCACCACACCGGCTCCCTGCCCGAGCAGGGCCGGGTGATCGACCTGGGCCCTTTCCGGTTCACCGTGGCCCAGGTGGCCCACAGCCGGATCGACCTGGTGCGCCTGGAGGTCACCGACCCCGCCCAAGGCTACGTCCCCTAAGGACCAGCCTCCTATATTTGCACCCCTTTCAACAGAGCACCCATGGCAGTCATCGGCAAGATCCGTGAGCGTAGCGGCCTCCTCCTCGTCCTGGTGGGCGGCGCCATGGTGGCCTTCATCCTGACGGACCTCTTCAGCAACCGCGGCAGCAGCGTCAACGACCAGGCCGTGGGAAGCATCAACGGCGAGGAGATCCCCCTGGTGCAGTTCGAAAAGCGCGTGAGCGACGAGCTGGACAGCTACCGCAACGACTTCGGCCAGTCCGTGGACGGCCAGATGACCGAACAGGTGCGCAACAGCGTGTGGCAGGAGGTGGTGCGCGAGCATACCCTGTTGCGCAACGCCGTAGAGGCCGGCTTCGGCAGCACCCTGAGCAAGGAGGAATATGACGACATCCGCTTCGGCAACAACCTGCTGGCCGAGTTCAAGGGCAACCCCAACTTCCAGGGCCCCGACGGGCAGCCCGACAAGGAGGTGCTGCGCAAGTACTTCGAGAGCGTGCAGACCAATGCCCCGGTCTATCACGAGATCCAGAAGCGCCGCATCATCACCAACCGCATCATCACCAAGTACAACACCCTGGTGCGCAAGAGCGTGTTCGTCAACGCCGCCCAGGTGAAGGACGACCACATGCAGCGCAACGCCAAGGCCTCCTTCAACTTCGTGGCCAAGCGTTTCGACAGCGAGCCCGACAGCCTCTACACCGTGAACGAACAGGAGCTCAGCCGGTACTACGAGGCGCACAAGGACGACAAGCGGTACGCCCAGAAGCCGTCGCGGGCCTTCGACTACGTCACCTTCCCGGTGACGGCCACCGCCGCCGATATCGAGCAGCTGCGCACGGAGATGGCGGCCCTGAAGCCCGACATGGAGACCGCCACCAGCGATTCCCTGTTCATCGTGGGCAACAGCGAGGACCGCAGCTACGCGGTGACCCCCTACAGCCCGGGCACGGCCGACGCCCTCAACGACAGCCTCATCCAGGCCGCGGCCGTGGGCACCGTGGTGGGCCCCTTCCGCGACGGCCAGAACTTCAAGCTGGTGAAGGTGAAGGAGCTGGCCAAGGTGGAGGAGGCCCGTGTGCGCCACATCCTGCTCAGCACCCAGAGCGGCAAGCCCGAGGATGAGGTGAAACAGCGCGCCGACAGCGTGCTGGCCGCTGTGAAGCGCAACAAGGGCGTGTTCGAGGAGCTGGTGAAGAAGTACAGCGAGGACCCGGGCAGCGTGCCCAACGGCGGGGTTTACGAGTGGTTCGACCGCACCCGCATGGTGCCCGAGTTCACCAAGGCGAGCTTCGACGAGAAGGTGGGGGCCATCACCATCGCCAAGACCAGCTACGGGTACCACATCGTGGAGGTGCTCGGCCAGCGTGAGCGCGACGAGCGCCGTGTGGTGAGCCTTTCGCGCCGCATCAAGCCGTTGCCCGCCACCTTCAAGGAGGTGTACAAGACGGCCAACGAGTTCAGCCTCAACCACGCCGGCCCCGACAGCATGAAGGCCGCCGCCGAACGACGTGGCCTGAAGTTCATGAACGTGGATGAGCTGCGTGCCGACCAGCGGTTCGTGCCCGGCCTGCAGGAGCCCTTCAGCCTCATCAGCTGGGTGAACCGCGCCGAGGTGGGCAAGGTCAGCGAGCCCATCGAGGTGGGTGAGAGCTACGTGGTGGCACTGCTGCGCAAGGTGCGTGCCCAGGGCCGGCCCCAACTGGAGGACGTGCGGGAGACCTTCACGCGCGAGGCCGTGAAGGAGAAAAAGGCTGCGGCCTGGATGGAGAAGATGAGCGGGAAAACCGACCTGAACGCCTTGGCGGGCGAGCTGGGCGGTGCGGTGCAGAACGCCACCGACCTGGCCTTCAATGCCACCAGCATCCCCGGCGGCTTCACCGAGAGCGAGGTCATCGGCAGCATCTTCGCCATCCCCGCCGGCGAGACCCGCGGGCCCCTCAAGGGCGACATCGGTGTGTACATGGTGAACATGACCGCACTGACCCCGGCACCCGAGCTGGCCGACGTCAACGCCGAGCGCAGCGGCCTGCTCCAGCGCATGCAGAGCCGGGCCGAGGGCAATCTCTTCAGCGCGTTGCGTGAGGCCGCCCAGGTGGTGGACGACCGCAGCAAGTTCTACTGAGCGCCGCCCGGCGCCAGGGGAGAGGAGGCGGGCCACAGGCCCGCCTCCGCGCTTTCAACGCAACTGCGTCAGCCTTTCGGCATCCATCCGCACCAGGATGCCCAGCAGGACGGTGAACCCGATCAGCGAACTGCCGCCGTAGCTGAAGAAGGGCAACGGGATGCCGATCACCGGGGCCAGGCCGATGGTCATGCCCACATTGATCATCAGGTGCATGAAGAAGACGCACGCCACGCAATAGGCGTAGATCCGCGTGAAGCGCGATCGCTGCCTGTCACTGATCTGGATGCACCGCAGGATGAGGAGCGTGAACAACAGCACCACGGTGGTGGTGCCCAGGAAGCCCCATTCCTCGCCCACGGTGCAGAAGATGAAGTCGGTGCTCTGCATGGGCACGTACTTGTACTTGGTCAGCGTGCCCTTCAGATAGCCCTTCCCGGTGAAGCCTCCGCTGCCGATGGCCGTCTGGCTCTGCTTCACGTTGTAGCCCAGCCCCTGGGGATCCTCCATCTGGCCGAGCATCACCAGGATGCGGTCGCGCTGATGCTGGGCGAGCCCGCTCACCAGGTGGTCCACGCTGCTGATGAAGCCGATGCTGCCCAGCAGGGCGAAGAGAATGAGACCGTAGTAACGCTTGCGGTAGCGCCGCACCACCAGGTTGCGCACGGCCCAGAAGGCCACCAGCGCGAAAAGGGCGATGAGGGCCATCAGGAAGTACTGCCCGCCCAGACGGACCCCGGTGAAGGGCAGCCCGAAGGTGCTCTCCTTGAGGATCAGCGCCAGCACGCTGAGCACGGCGGCCACGATGGCGATGAGCAGGATGTTGCCCGACAGCCCTTCGCGGTAGAGCACCAGGATGAAGGCGCCGGAGACCAGCGCGGTGCCCGTGTCGGGCTGCAGCATGATCAGGGCCACCGGGGCCAGGATCAACAACGTGGCGACCGCCCGCGAGCGCAGGTCGGCCAGGGCCTTGAGCCCGCTGAGGTAGCGCGACAGGGCCAGGCTGGTGGCGAACTTGGCGAACTCGGCGGGCTGGATACCGAAGCTGCCCACGCCGAACCAGGCCTTGGCGCCGTTGACCTCCTTGCCCACCACCAGCACCAGGGCGAGCAGCACGAGCACGGCGGCGTAGATGCCCCAGGCCAGGTCGCGGAAGAACCGGCCCTGCACCAGCAGGATGCCCGCGCCCAGCACCAGGCTGGCCACGATCCACACGCTCTGGCGGCCGTATTCCATGGACTGGTCGAACAGGCCGGGGTGCTCCGGATCGTAGGCCGCCGAGTAGATGTTGGCCCAGCCGGCGCCCATCAGCACCAGGTACAGGAACACGAGCACCGGGTCCAGGTGCGCGGTGATGCGGTCGCGCGGGGTGCTCATCGGCGGCGGCGGGTGGGCTTGGGTTTCCGGCGGAAGAACTTCTCCTGGGCGATCAGGTCGGCCTCCAGCATGCGCTTCTCAAGGTCGGGCCGGCTGATACTGTCCGTGAGGTACTGCTCGATCAGCAGGCTGGCGATCGGGGCCGCCCAGGTGCCGCCGAAGCCGCTGTTCTCCACGTACACGGCCATGGCGATCCGCGGCTGTTCCATGGGCGCGAAGCACACGAACACGGCGTGGTCCTGCCCGTGCGGGTTCTCGGCCGTGCCGGTCTTGCCGCACACGGTGATGCCCGGGATGCGCGCCTGGCGGGCGGTGCCGCCGGGTTCGTTCACCACGCGCCGCATGCCCTCCTGCACCAGGTCGTAAAGCCGGGGGTCGACCCCGGTGTAGTGCTTCTCCTCCCACCTGGCCAGCAGGCTGTCCGGGCTGCCCACCGCGCGCACCACATGCGGGTCGCGGTACCAGCCCTTGTTGGCGAAGATGGCCGCCAGGTTGGCCATCTGCATGGGCACCACCAGCACTTCGCCCTGCCCGATGCTCACACTGTAGATGGTGCTGAAGGCCCATCGCCCCCGGCCGTAGATGCGGTCGTAGAACGCCGCGTCGGGGATGCTCCCGCCCTTGAGCGCAGGCAGGTCCACCTTGGGGCGCTGGCCCAGGCCGAAGGCATGCATCCCCGCGTTCCACTTGTCCAGGTTGATGCGTGCCGCCGTGAATCGGTCGCCGTGGTCCCCCTGCTCCAGCATGCGTTTGAACACCATGTAGAAGTAGGGGTTGCACGAATACTGGATCGCGCTTTGCACGTTGCCCGCGTTGGGGTGGGCGTGGCAGCCCACCAGCGCCTTGTTGCAAGGGAAGCCCGTGTTGGGCGTGATGGCCGTGTCCTCCAGGGCCAGCAGCACCTGCACCAGCTTGTAGATGGAGCCGGGCGGGTATTGCGCCTGCAGGGCACGGTCGAAGAGCGGCTTGAGGCTGTCGCGCTGCAGGATTCCGTAGTTGGTGTTGCGCACCCGGCCCACCAGCAGCTCGGGGTCGTAGGTGGGCGAGGATACCAGGCAGAGGATCTCCCCCGTGGCCGGTTCGATGGCCACGATGCTGCCCTTCTTGCCCCGCATGAGCCGCTCACCGTAGGCCTGCATGCGCGCGTCGATGCTGGTGTACAGGTGCTTTCCCTCGTGGGCCAGGGTGTCGTAGCGTCCATCCTGGAAAGAGCCCTGCACCTTGTTGTGCACGTCCACCACCACGTAGCGCACCCCGCGCCGTCCGCGCAGTTCCTTCTCGTAGTACTGTTCCAGCCCGCCCACCCCGATCACGTCGCCAGGTTTGTAGTACGGGTCCTGCTCCACCTTGCGGGCGTCCACCTCGCTGAGGTAGCCCAGCATGTGGGCGGCGATCCGCTGCGGATAGGTGCGCAAGGTGCGGCTCTGCCCGTAGAACCCTCGGTATTTCGAGAGGTGCGGTGCGATGGCGGCGTACTGGTCGGCGGTGACCTGCTTCTCGAAGACCGAGGGTTTGTAGCTGCTGTAGCGGCCGGCCTCGGCGATGCGGCGACGCACCTCGGCCACCTCCACACCCACCAGCGCCGCGAAGGCCGCGGTGTCGAAAGGGGCCACTTCGCGCGGCACCACCATCAGGTCGTACACCGGGGTGTTGGCCACCAGCAGCTCGCCCTTGCGGTCCAGGATCAGCCCGCGGGCCGGGTACACGGTCACCTTGCGCTCGCTGATGTTCGCCGCTTCGGCCTTCCATTGGTCGTCCACCACCTGCACCCAGAACAGGCGCAGCACGAACACCGTGCTGATGAGGATCACGGCGGCGATGAGGACGTATTTGCGCTCCTCGAAGTTCATGCCCGTTGGCGGCGTTCGCTGCGCATGAGCAGCTGGCCCAGCAGCACGAGCACCAGCGTGAAGGCGGCGCTGCCCACCGCCCGCAGGAAGGTCCCGCCCGCGCGGTCGAACCGGTGCAGCTCGAAGAAGAAAAGCCACAGGTGATGGACCAGCACGAGCACCCCGGCGTAGGTGAGGGTCCAGGAAAGGCCCATGTGCCGCAGGTCCGGCCGCATGCCGAACTCATAGCCTTCGCGTGGTGCGATGAGGCGCTGCCAGGGGCTGCGCACGTACATCATCACCAGGCAGGCCGTGGTGTGCATGCCTGGGGTGGCGCTCAGCAGGTCCATCAGCGCACCGGTGGCCGCCCCGGCCAGCAGCAGGGCCCACGCCGGCAGCTCGAAGGGCAGCATCAGCAGGAAGAGCACGTACAGGTGGGGAACAAGCCACCCGTTGGCCACGTCCAGATGGTCCAGCACGATCACCTGCAGGGCGATGAGCGCCACGAAACGCAGAAGGTTGGCGACGATCGTGGCGATCATGGGGCTTGGGTGCGGGCTTCGAGGGTGTCGCGCTCCAGCCGGTGCAGGTCCTTGACGATGTACACGTGGCCGCTGCGGCCCAGGTCCTCGGTGAGCCGCAGGCGGATGGTGCGGTAGTTGCTCGCCGGATCGTCGATTACCCGGGTGACCACGCCCACGTCGATGCCGGCCGGGAAGATGCCGTCGCCCCCGCGGGTCACCAGCGTGTCGCCCACGGCCACGGGCGCATGCTTGGCGATGTCCACCACCGAGGCCGTGTACGGGTCGCCGGTGTCCCAGCTCAGCAGGCCGAAGTGTCCGGTGCGCTTGAGTTGCACACTGGTGTTGAGGTCGGGGTCGAGCACGCTGGCCGCCACGCAGAAACGCGGGCCCACCTGCCGCACCACCCCCACGATGCCGTGGTCGCCGATCACACCCATGTCCGGCGCCACCCCGGCCTGCAGGCCCTTGTCCAGCGTGAGCGTGTTGCGCTGGCGGTGCACCGTGCTGTTCACCGTGCGGGCGGCCAGGTAGGCGTACTGCTGCTCCTGCACCGTGTCGTGGAAGGCGACGAACCGGGCGGTCACCGGGGCGTAGTTGCCGCGGCCGCGCATCATCAGTTCGGCGTTGGCGCGTGCCAGGCGATCGTTCTCGCCGCGCAACCCGGTGTAGGCGGTGAGCTCCGAACGCCAGGTGTACAGCGTGCCGATGGCCGTGCTGGCCGAACCGATGGCCCGCGACCGGTGGTGCTCGTTACCGCCCAGCGCCCAGCCATAGGCCAGGACCATCAGCAGCAGGAACAGGAGCGTGCTGCGGATGCGGAAGAGGAAGCGGAAGAGGTCGCGCATCCCTTGCGAATGGCGGGTGCCGGATGGCGGGCGGCGGGTGCGGGGCACCCATCACCCGCCATGCGTCACTCCCTCATGAGGAACTGGAAACGGTCGATGTTCTTCAGGGCGATGCCGGTGCCGCGCGCCACGGCCCGCAGCGGGTCCTCGCTCACGTGCACCGGCAGCTTGGTCTTGATGCTCACCCGCTTGTCCAGCCCGCGCAACAGCGCACCGCCGCCCGCCATGTAGATGCCCGTCTTGTAGATGTCGGCGCTCAGCTCGGGCGGGGTGGCCTCCAGCGCGCTGAGGATGGCCTCCTCGATCTTGCTGATGCTCTTGTCCAGCGCCTGTGCGATCTCCCCGTACGTGACGGTGATCTCCTTGGGGATGCCCGTCATCAGGTCGCGGCCCCGCACGGCATAGTCGGGCGGCGGGTTCTCCAGCTCGGTCATCGCCGCGCCCACTTCGATCTTGATCTGCTCGGCGGTGCGTTCGCCCACCAGGATGTTGTGCTGGCGGCGCATGTATTCCTCGATGTCCTGCGTGAACTCGTCGCCCGCCACGCGGATGTTCTTGTCGCACACGATGCCGCCCAGGGCGATCACCGCGATCTCCGAGGTGCCCCCGCCGATGTCGATGATCATGTTGCCCATCGGCTCCTCCACGTCGATGCCGATGCCGATGGCGGCGGCCATGGGCTCGTGGATCAGGTAGACCTCCTTGGCGCCGGCGTGCTCGGCGCTGTCGCGCACGGCCCGCTTCTCCACCTCGGTGATGCCGCTGGGGATGCAGATCACCATCCGCAGGTTGGGGGTGAAGAGCTGCCGGCCGGGCTTGATCATCTTGATCATGCCCTTGATCATCTCCTCGGCCGCCTGGAAGTCGGCGATCACCCCGTCGCGCAGCGGCCGCACCGTCTTGATGTTCTCGTGCGTCTTGCCGTGCATCTGCTGGGCCTGCCTGCCGATGGCGATCACACGCCCCGTGGTGCGGTCCACCGCCACGATGCTCGGCTCGTCCACCACCACCTTGTCGTTGTGGATGATCAGGGTGTTGGCCGTGCCGAGGTCGATCGCGATCTCCTGGGTGAAGAAGTTGAGCAGGCCCATGCGCAGGCGTCAGTGTTTGAAGTGTCGGTTGCCGGTGATGCACATGGCCATCCCGCGCTCGTCGCAGGCGTCCACGCTTTCCTGGTCCTTGATGCTGCCGCCCGGTTGCACTACCGCCGCGATCCCGGCGGCGCCGGCGATGGTCACGCAATCCGGGAAGGGGAAGAAGGCGTCGCTGGCCATCACGGCGCCCTGGAGCTCGAAGCCGAACTTGCGCGCCTTGGCGATGGCCTGTTCCAGGGCGTCCACCCGGCTGGTCTGGCCGGTGCCGCTCGCCAGCAGCTGCCGGTCCCGGGCCAGCACGATGGCGTTGCTCTTGGTGTGCTTCACCAGGATGTTGGCGAAGACCAGGTCCTGCAGCTCGGCGTCGGTGGGCGGCCGCTTGGTGACGGTGCGCATCGTACTGGCCGTGTCGAGCACCTGGTCGGGCGTCTGCTCGAGCAGGCCGTTGAGGGCCGAGCGCCACTTGCGTGCGATGCGTCCGGTGGAACGGCGCTTCAGGATGATCCGGTTCTTTTTCCGACGCAGCACCTCCAGGGCCTCCGGCGTGTGGTCCGGGGCGCAGATGATCTCGAAGAACAGGTCGCCGATGGCCTCGGCGGTGGCCTTGTCGATGGGCGCGGTGGTGATGAGCACCCCGCCGAAGGCGCTCACCGGATCGCCGGCCAGGGCCGCCTCCCAGGCTTCCTTCAGCGTGGGCCGGACGGCCGCGCCGCAGGCGTTGTTGTGCTTCAGCACGGCGAAGGGCACGCCCGGCAGGGTGGCCAGGTCGTCGATCAGCTCCAGCGCCGCGTCCAGGTCCAGCAGGTTGTTGTAGCTCAGCTCCTTGCCCTGCACCTGCTCGAACAGCCCGTGCAGGTCGCCGTGGAAGCGGGCCGGCTGATGCGGGTTCTCCCCGTAGCGCAGCGCATGCACGGGCTGCCCGCCGGCGGGGGGCAGTGCCGTCGGCGCTCCGGTGAACCAGCCGTGGATGGCGCGGTCGTAACCGCTGCTCACCCCGAAGGCGAGCCCGGCCAGGCGTTTGCGTTCGGCGAGGTCGGTGGTGCCGTCCCGTTCGCGCAGGATCGTCAGCAGGTCGGTGTATTGCGCCTTCGCGGCGATGATCACCACGTCCGCATGGTTCTTGGCCCCGGCGCGCACCAGGCTGATGCCGCCGATGTCGATCTTCTCGATGATGGCCTGTTCGCTGCCCCCGGCCGCCACCGTGGCCTCGAAGGGGTACAGGTCCACCACCACCAGGTCGATCGGCGGGATGGCGTACGTCTCGAGCTGGGCCACATCGTCCGCCAGACCGCGCCGGCCCAGGATGCCGCCGAAGACCTTAGGGTGCAGGGTCTTCACCCGGCCGCCCAGGATGCTGGGGTAGCCCGTGAGCTCCTCCACGGGCACCACCGGCAGGCCGAGGCCCTCGATGAACGTCTGTGTGCCGCCGGTGCTGTACAGGGTGACGCCGAGCCGGTGCAGTTCACGCACGATGGGCTCGAGCCCGTCCTTGTCATGGACCGAGACCAACGCACTGCCGATGCGCTTCGTATCGCTCAAGGTGCCCTGTGCTGTAGGATGGGCGCAAGTTTACGCCACGGCCATGGGCGCAGGATGGCGGGGACGGTTCCGTTGCCCATAGGTTACGAACAAGGTTGCCCACGTTCACCGGGCCCGCAGGCCGAGGCGATCGCGCACACGGCCCAGGGTGGCGGCCGCCACGGTGCGTGCCTTGTCGGCGCCGATGCGCAGGCGGCGCTCCATCTCGCCGCGATCGGCCATCAACCGCGCGTAGGTCGCGCGCTCCTCGCGGAAGCCGTCGAGCAGGGCGGCGAGGAGTTCCTTCTTGGCGTGGCCGTAGCCGTAGCCGCCTGCGCGGAGCTTGCCGGCCATGTCGTCCGCCGCCCCGGCCGGGGCCACCAGCCTGAACAGCCGGTACACCGTGTTGGTGTCGGGGTCCTTGGGCGCCTCCAGCGGGGCGCTGTCGGTCACGATGCCCATCACCTCCTGCTTGAGCTCCTTCTCCGGGGCGAACAGGCGGATGAGGTTGCCGCGGCTCTTGCTCATCTTCTCCCCGTCGGTGCCCGGCACGATCATCACCGCCTCGTCGATCCGCGCCTCGGGCAGCACGAAGGTGTCGCCCATCTGGTGGTTGAAACGCTCGGCCACGTCGCGCGTGAACTCCAGGTGCTGCTTCTGGTCCTTGCCCACCGGCACCACCTCCGCATCGTACAGCAGGATGTCGGCGGCCATCAGCATGGGGTAGGTGAAGAGCCCGCCGTTCACGTCCTCCAGGCGGTCGGCCTTGTCCTTGAAGCTGTGCGCCAGCGCCAGCCGCGAATAGGGGAAGAAGCAGCTGAGGTACCAGGCCAGCTCGGTCACTTCGGGCACGTCGCTCTGGCGGTAGAAGACGGTGCGTTCCGGATCGAGCCCGCAGGCCAGCCAGGCGGCGGCCACCCGGTCGGTGTTCTCGCGCATGGTCACGGGGTCCTTCACCTGGGTGAGGGCGTGCAGGTCGGCGATGAAAAGGAAGGAGGAGCCTTGGGCCTTTTCGGCCATGGCGATGGCCGGGCGGATGGCCCCGAGCACGTTGCCCAGGTGCGGGGTGCCGGTGCTCTGGATGCCGGTGAGGACGCGGTTCATGGATCGGGCGCGCGAAGATAGCCGGTTAGCTTTGCGGCCTTTCGGCCGGCCATGCCCGCGCACCCGCACCACCACCGCCCGGCGATCCGCACCGGGGAGGAGCGCCGCCATCCGGTGGCCCGGTGGCTTTTCGCGCCGCTGCGCCTGGCCTACAAACTGTGGTTCGGGCTCATGTTCTGGCTGAGCCTGCTAGTGCTCTACGTCCCTTTCAAGCTCGCCCTGCGCCGACCCAGCGGTTACCGCACGGCCTTCCGGCTGAAGCGTGCCTGGGGCGCCTTCCTCCAATGGGCGGGCCTCTTCCCCCAGCAGGTCACCTGGCACGGACGCCTGCCCGCCCCCCCGTATGTGGTGGTGAGCAACCACTCCAGCTACATCGACATCGTGCAGATGTTCAACCTGGTGCCGCACTACTTCCTGATGATGGGCAAGTACGAGCTGCAGCGCTGGCCCCTGTTCCGCATCTTCTTCAAGGGCATGGACATCGCCGTGAACCGCGGCAGCCGTGTGGAGGCCGCCCGGGCTTTCCGTCGCGCGGCCAAGGCGCTGGAGGGCGGGGCCTGCGTGGTGCTCTTCCCCGAGGGCACCATCCCCCACACGGTGCCCCGCATGAAGCCCTTCAAGGACGGGGCCTTCCGCCTGGCCATCGAGAAGCGCGTGCCCGTGGTGCCTGTCACGTTCGTGAACCATTGGCGGCTCTTCGGCGACCCGGAGGACCTGCTGAGCCGCGGCCACCCGGGCATCAGCCGCGCCGTGGTGCACCCGCCCGTGACCACCGACGGCCTGGGCGAAGGCGATGTGGTAGCTTTGCGCCAACGCGTCTTCGCCCTCATCGAAGCGCCCCTGCTGGAGCATGAAGCTGGATGACGCAGCCCTGGACCGCATCGCCGAACTGGCGCGGCTGGACTTCAGCGACCCCGACCGGCGGGCGGCCGTGCTGCGCGACATGGAGCGCGTGCTGGCCTTCGTGGAGCAGCTCAACACCGTGGACACCCGCGGGGTGGAACCCCTGGTGTTCATGACCGAGGAGGAGAACGTGCTGCGCGACGACGTGGCCCTGCCCGGCGTGAGCAAGCAGGATGCCCTGCGCAACGCCCCGGTGAAGGACAGCGACTATTTCAAGGTGCCCCGCGTGGTGGACAAGGGCTGAACGCCCTCACCGGCGCAGCGGCGTGTCCACCGCCAGCGGCGACGTCAGCTCCCGGTCCGCTTCCTCCGTGGGTGCGGGGAACACCGTGTCGGTATCCCAACGTGCACGCGGCCGCCGTGCCAGGTCCCTGGCACCGTAGAGCAGGGGCAGCAGGGCACAGAAGCTCATGAACACCCAGCTGTAAGCCACGATGAAGTGCTGGTCGCCGGTGACCGCCGGGAGCACCGGGGTGACGAAGAAGGCCGTGTTGCTGATGATCTGCATCACCAACAGCACCAGGCCGCTGCGCGTCATGTTGTACGCCCAGGTGAGCATGATGCCCAGGCCCAGCATGCAACCCATGAACACCGGCACGGGGTAGCCCGGCGGGACCCCTTCGTCGATGATCAGCATCGGCAGGTACCACATGCCCCAGCTGAACCCGATGATCAGCGCCGATGTGAGCGCGTTGTACCGCATCTGCAACCGGGTGACCCCGAACTTCATCCAGCTCGTCTCCTCCATGAGGGCGATGTAGATGATGGCGGGCAGGTTCACGGCCCAACCCTCCCAGAACCGGTCCACGTAGAAGCCGGGGAAGACGCCGTAGATCAGGAACACCGCCCCGATGGCCAGATAGGCGTTGATGAACTTCCAGGTGAAGGCCAGCAGGTACCAGCGCGCCGGCACCTTCCACCGGGTGTAGGCCGCGAACAGCTTGACCACGCCCTTGCCCCCTTCCAGGTACCAGGTGAGCACCAGGCAGACGAGCAGGGGGCCCAGCAGCCGCAGGCGGAAGAGGCCATGGGCCGTCGCATCCTCCGAGACATGCACACCTGGAGGCGTGATGACCTTCACCACACCCACCAGCCCCCATTGCAGGATCCAGGTGATCGCGATGAAAGTGAATACCGGATTTCTTGCGACGAATGCGCGCATTTAACCGATGAATTGGCTGCGAATATAGACCAATGGTTCCAGTTGTCAACATTTTATTAACAAGCCGGTCCCGATGAACACCGCACCCCAGGATGTTCCGGAGCGGACCGAACGGATGTTGTACACGGCCTTCGTTCGTTGGCCCGCGCCCTGACGATGCCGGAACGTGCTGGCTGTCCCGGCCTCGGGCATCGCCTTGGCGGCCGGGCCGGTCGGGTGGACCCGGCCTGCCAGTACCTTCGCGGCCCCCAGCCCCGGCACCCATGTACGGCTCCCTCCAGCACCATCTGCAACGTGAACTGAAGGCCATCGACGAGGCCGGATTGTTCAAACGCGAACGCATCATCACCAGCGATCAGGGCGCGGAGATCACGGTGAACGGCAGGCAGGTGCTGAACTTCTGTGCCAACAACTACCTGGGCCTGTCCGCGCATCCCGAGGTGGTCCAAGCGGCGCATGCCACGCTCGACACCCACGGCTACGGCATGAGCAGCGTACGCTTCATTTGCGGCACGCAGGACATCCACAAGGAGCTCGAACGCAAACTGGCGGAGTTCCACGGTACCGAGGACACCATCCTCTACGCCGCCTGTTTCGATGCCAACGGCGGGGTGTTCGAGCCCCTGCTGGGCGAGGAGGATGCCATCATCAGCGATGCGCTCAACCATGCCAGCATCATCGACGGGGTGCGGCTGTGCAAGGCCCGGCGCTACCGCTATGCCAACAACGACATGGCCGATCTGGAGCAGCAGCTCAAGACCGCCCGGGCGGAAGGCGCCCGCCACATCATCGTGGTCACCGACGGGGTTTTCAGCATGGACGGCATCATCGCCGACCTCCAGGGCGTGTGCGACCTGGCCGATCGCTACGAGGCCCTGGTGATGGTGGACGAATGCCATGCCGCAGGCTTCATCGGCCGGACCGGCCGGGGGAGCGTGGAGCATTGCGGGGTGATGGGCCGGGTGGACATCATCACCGGCACGCTCGGCAAGGCGCTGGGCGGTGCCATGGGCGGCTACACCACCGGGCGCAAGGAGATCATCGAGATGCTGCGACAGCGCAGCCGGCCCTACCTCTTCAGCAATTCGCTGGCCCCGGCCATCGTGGGCGCGTCCATCAAGGTCATTGACCTGCTCAGCAAGAGCACCGCGCTGCGCGATCGTCTGGAACGCAACGTGGACCGCTTCCGCACCGGCATCGAAGCCCTGGGTTTCAAGACGCGCGGTGCAGGCGCCGCCATCGTCCCGGTGATGCTCGGCGATGCCCGGCTGAGCCAGGTGATGGCCGACAAGCTGCTTGACGAAGGGATCTATGTGATCGGCTTCTTCTACCCCGTGGTGCCCAAGGACACCGCCCGGATCCGGGTGCAGCTCAGCGCCGCCCACACCGACGCGCATATCGACAAGGCGTTGGCCGCCTTCGGGAAGGTGGGCCGGGAACTGGGCGTGCTGGCCTGATCGGGAGCGGTTCGGATCCGTTCTCCACCGTGACCGGTCGGTGAATACCGGCTTTCGTCATTTTTCCAGCTTAGAATTGCGTTATCCTCGTTCACCGTTCAACCCGTCCATGGCATGGTGCGGAAAACCGCCATCCTGGCGCTTCTCGTGGTCGCGGTGGGCAACTGCCTCCCCGCCCAGGACCTCGCAACCTTGGGCCAGCAGGACAATTTCCGGCTGAGCGCGGGCCTGCAGGCACAGTTCACCTTTTACCAGGCGCACGGCATCGACCCGCGGCGCACGCCCTGGTCGTGGTCGCTCTGCGGCACGCCCACGGCCACCATCGCCGGTGTGGACCTACCCTTCCTGCTGGTGATCGGCGACCAGCAGCGCTCGTTCCAGCAGCCCTTCAACCAGTTCGGCATCAGCCCCAAGTACAAGTGGGCCAAGCTGCACCTGGGCTACCAGGACGTCAGTTTTTCCAAGTTCACCATGGCGGGCTACCGTGCACTGATGGCCGGCGTGGAACTGAACCCGGGGAAGTTCCGCTTCGGCTTCCTCTATGGCCGCTTCCAGAAGGCCGTGGAGGAGGACACCACCGCGGTGTACGACCCCGCGAAGTTCATCAGCGACGTGCCCGTGCCGGCGTACGAGCGCAAGGGCTTCGCCGTAAAGGTGGGCGTGGGCACCGAGGAGGAGCACGTGGACCTGGTGCTGCTGCGTGCCAAGGATGATCCGCGCTCCATCCGGCGGCCGGTGCGCACCGCCCTGGCCCCGGCGGGGAACCTGGTGGCCGGGCTGAAAGGCCGGGTGAAACTGGCGAAGGACCTGCATTGGGACTTCGATGTGGCGGCCAGCGGGTATGTGCGTGATCTGGAGGCCCCGGCCCTGACCGGCGAAACCGGGCCGATCGTCACGGTCGTGTCCAACATCCTGGGGCCGAACACCAGCACCCAGGCGCTGATGGCCTTGGAGACAGGCTTGCAGCTCAAGCGGAAGCGCGCCCGGTACAAGCTCACCTACCGCCGGGTGGACCCTGACTTCAAGAGCATGGGCGCGTACTACCTGCAGACCGACGTGGAGCAGGTGACCGGCACGGTGACGGCCACCCTGCTCAAGGGCAGGCTCAGCACCAACCTCACCGCAGGCTGGCAGCACAACAACCTGAAGAAGCTGCGCGAGGCCACCGCGCGGCGCATCATCGGCAACCTGGGCCTGAACTACCAAGCCAAGAAGGTCTTCGGCTGCCTGGTGAACTACACCAACTTCGGCATCACGCAGACACCGGAGCGCCGCAGCGTGAACGATACCACCCTGCTGGAACAGGTGAGCCAGAACCTGCTGGTGCAGCCGCGTGCCCGCTTCGCCGCGCCCAATGGCGGCCACGCCGTGTCGTACACGTTCAACTATTTCGCGCTCAGCGACCGCAGCGAGAACGCCTTCAGCAGCGCCCAGCTCACCGGGTTCCACAACGACCTGGCCTACACGCGCAACTGGAAATGGGCGCAGGCCACCCTCGGCGGCGGGTTGATCTGGCGGCGCACGGAGAACTTCGCCGGGCGCATGGAAAGCCGGGGTGCGCACGCCGAGGCCGGCTGCGCCTGGCTGAAGAAGGACCGCCTGCGCACCGAGCTGCGCACCAGCTTCGTGGCCAATGCGCTGCCCGCCGGCGGCGACGGCAGCACCTGGCAATTGGACCTGCGCGCCACATGGCAGTTGGACAAGCTCGCCATCACGCTCACCCTGGGCCATCAGGATAACCGAAGCCGCGATGCCACCGTGCCCTCCTTCACCGAGGACCTGGCGCAGCTCGGCGTCAATTACCGTTTCTGACCATGAGACACAGGCTCCCCTCCCTGATCGCCGCGGCCCTGGTCACCGTCGCCGCGGCGGCGCAGACACAGATCTCCGTGATACCCGTGATCACGCCGCCCTACAGCACCCACCTCAGCGACTACCAGGGCGCGCTGATCGTGAACCTCACCAACACCACCAACGAGCAGGTGGCCCTGAAGCTCATCGGCACCCTCACCGGCGACAACGGCTTCAGCGGCCACACGCGCAGCACCTACGCGCCCCCCGCACCGGTGGTGCTGGGCCCGCTGGAGACCCGCGTGCTGCAGGCCAATGCGCAGGCGATGGACTTCATCGACCCCAACAACTTCGAGGTCAACGCGCCGCAGCAGGTGCAGAACGCCGTGATCCAGACGGGCCTCCTGCCGGAGGGCAACTACGAGTTCTGCGTGCAGGCCGTGGACTACCAAACGGGCGAGCCCTTGTCCGCCGAAGCGCCCGTGGGCTGCCTCTTCTTCCCCATCACCTACGCGCAGCCGCCGGTGCTCACCTTCCCCTGGTGCGACGGCACCGTGGGCGATCCCTGGCCGGTGTTCACCTGGAGCCCGCCGGTGGGCGCCATCAACATGGCCAACGTGCGCTACGACCTCTACGTGCTGGAGGTGCTGCCCGGGCAGAACCTCGTGAACGCGATGATGCTGGCCATGGACGGCGTGGCCGGCAACCCTATGGTGCGCACGGACCTGTTGGTGCCTTCCTATCCGTGGCAGCCCTACGATCCGCCGTTGAAGGAGAATACCCTCTATGCCGTGGGCGTGGTGGCACGCGATGTAACGGGAAGCGTCCTCTTCGAGAACCGGGGGCGGAGCGAGGTGTGCACCTTCACCATACAGCCGCCGACCCCGACCACCGGCACGGGCGCCTCCGTTACCGGTCAGGGAATCAGCACGGTTGTTCCGGCGATCACCTTGCCCATCGGGCCGTTGCCGGACACGCATGTGAAGGGGCGGTTGCTGTACCGCTTCAAGGAAAGCACGCGCCCAGGCTGTGATCCGGCGGGGCCACTATCGATCGCGAACATCGGTGGGGTCATCCTCTCACCCAATGCCGCGGTAGGCCTCGCTGGCCTTCCGCCATCGGCCGGGGGCGCAACTGGCCAAGGCACCAACACGGCGATGGCGGGTCCGTTGATCAACGCCATGGGCGCAGGCGCGGCGGGCGGCACCCTTTCCATGGGGGCGTTCATGGGCGCCTTCAACCAGTCCGGCGGCTCCTCGAGCTACAGCTATGGCATGGGCGAAAGCCTGATCGCGTCGGTGGGCATGGAGCTGATCAGCCTGTTCCCGCAGGACAAGTGGAAGGACCCCTTCCCCGTGAGCACCACCGGAGCGAAGCCCTTGAAGAACATCCCCATCAAACTGGTGGAGCATGTGGTGCTCACCAATGCCACCATTCACTACGGCCAAGGCCAGACCGTGGAGCGCGACCGTTTGATCCTCGGCGTGGATTCCCTGCCTTTCATGGGCGGTGCACTCACCGGCCAGCAGGGTGATGCGGTGGAATGGCATTACGGCAAGGTGGTGGCCACGGGCACCACCGATGGCAACGGCAACTTCGACCTTTTCTACCACCAGCCCAGCTACACGGGCATCCACTTGGGCAGCTCGTCGGCGGGGATCAACAGCCTGATCATCGACCCCATCAGCCAGGAGCCGTTGATGCTGGGCTCCATCGATGCCCTCAACACTTCCAAGGTGCTGATGATCGAGGTGGCCTCGCCCTATTACTGCAGCCCCGACCTGGAGATCTACGCACAGCCCGGCGATGTGGTGGAACTACCGGAACAGGCGTGCTACGTGCGCAGCTACGACCTGAAGGTGAGCGTTCGGCAGGGCCAATGCGCCATGCAGATGGGCGGCACCGGCTCGCCCATGGGGAACGTGCAGGTGAGCGTGATGCGCCCGGCGGACCATACGCCAACGGAGATCCCGGATGACGAAGGGCAGCACCTGGACCAAAGCATGCCGATGCCCGGCCTGGGCGATGTGCCGCTGGTGGCCCGGTGCGCCACCAAGGCCAGTGATGGCAGCGCGCTCTTCCACAACATGGTGGTGCACAGTGACGCCGCTCCCGACGATTATTTGCTGGACTGCCGCACCAGCACTGAGCGCGGGCTTTACCACTACCTGTCGTGGAACAAGACCTGGCCCAACTGGTACGGCAAGCCGCCCGTGGTGCTTCACGGCGCACGCAGCCCGCTGAACAGCCAGCTGGGCGACATCCCCGTGTACGAGGTGCCCGTGGACCTGGTGCCGCTGCAGCCCCGCGTGATGGGCCGCGTGATGGTCTCCGCCACCGAGCCGCTGCCCAATGCGCTGGTCACCTTGAGGCTGGCCTACGATCCCGCGCCGGGCAACGTGTCCCCGGTGATCGTGGGCTGCGACCAGAACACCGGGACCGCCGACTTCACCTACTTGGAATACACACGGCTCACGGACCCGGACGGCTTCTTCGATTTCACCGGCATCCTGGTGAAGGGCTCCAGCGACGGCATGTTCTTCCTGGGCCCGCATGCCAGCATCCTGGTTTCCAAGCCGGGCTACTGGCCTGCCGTACGCCCTTTGGCCGGCGAACCGCCCGGTGTGCCGCCCGGGCAGGTGAACAACAGCAACCCCGCCAGCCCCAAAGTGGACCTGAAGATGGGCCTGCAGTGGGACATGACCAGCGGCATCCTGATGAAACCCGTGGGCTGGGTGAAGGGCTTGATCCAGGATGAAGAGGGCCGGCCCGTGCGCTGCGATGTGCAGGTGGGCGATGGACCGTGGGGCCGGTCGGAGTTGATGATGGAAGTGGTGGGCACCACCGGCGGCGGTCAGGCGCCACCAAGCGGGAACACGAATGCGCCGCTGGTCCAGATGGGGGACCCGATCATTCCGTGGTTGTTCCAAGTGCCCGCTGCGGGCGGTGGGCAGAACGTGCAACCGGTGCTGCCGCAGGGGCAAACCCAGACCCAGGCGCCGTTGCTTGGGGCCGGCGGTTTCATGACGTTCAAGGCCACCGAGCAGTTCATGGTGCACGGCCCTTCGGGCATGCAGCAGGTGAAACTGGTGCCGCTCAGCGACCAGTACTTCCCGCTCACGGTAACGCGCAACGTGCCCTTCCCCGTGGGTGATCAACCCGTGGACCTGGGTGCCTTCACCGTGAAGGAGAAGCGGCACCGCCTGCGCGTGAAGCTCGATTCGTTCGGCGGGCCCGTGGCCGGTGCCGTGGTGCGCGTGGACGACCGCCAGCAGGTTTCCGGCAGCGACGGCGTCGCCTACTTCGAGTTCCTCTCCGCCGCCTCCGAGTTCCGCCTGCGCGTGCAGCCGGGCGGCGACCTGATCCCGGTGGACCGCATCATCGTGAACGACGTGTCGCCCGAACCGGTGACCTTGGAGCAGTTCCTGGACAACGGCACCCAGCTTGTCGGCCATGTGGTATCCGCGCCCGGCAATGCGCCGGTGCCCGGTGCGCGCGTGTGGGTGGAGATCGGCAGCGATCAATACGGTCCGCAGCTGAACCAGACCACCACCGACGCCAACGGCAACTTCACCCTGTCCGGCGTGCCCATGGGGCCCTTCACCGTGCATGCCGCCAAGTCCGACCCGCAGGTGAGCTACATCGGCACCGCGCAGGATGTCACCTACCTGATGGTGCCCGGCCCGCCGCCGAACTTCGGCATGGTGCCCAAGATGCCCGAGGTGACGCTGGTGCTGCAGCGCGCGGACGACCTTGACCTCACCACCCTGCTGGGCTTCCCCGTGGAGGTGACCGGGCGGACCAAGAACAACGACGGCAGCTCCACCATCAGCGGAGCCTTCGTCAACCTGCCCGCCAACCCCAACTTCCGCCTGTACGATCCCGCGCAGCGCATCCTCTTCAGCGCCATCACCGTGGACCCCGGGCCGCCCGGACCCGGCGGCAAGCCGCGCGCTGTGCCCCGCGACGGGAAGGTGGTGACGGACATGGCGCAGGTGCCGCTCGGCCTCTACACCGGCCTGCGCGCCAGCCTGAAGGGCCTGCCGTTCTCCTTCTTCCCGGGGCGCGTGGAGGTGCACGCCATACCGAACGGAGGCGAGGTGCGCGGCACGGTGGGCAGTGAGCTCTCCTCCTTCAACTTCTCCTACGACTTCACCGGCAGCTTCTACCTGGGTGATGGCGCGGAGCAACCCCTGATCACGGTGTTCCGCAACGGCGCGCCGCTGCCCCAGCGCAGCTACAACCTGATGACGCTGGCCTACGGCGGAGGCCTGTTCGGCACATGGTCCCCCTCGAACGCGCAGTTCTCCCTCCGCGGCTTCCCCGCCCGCAGCGACCGCGCGCGCTCGGTGGTGGAGCCCGACGTGTTCCGCATCGCCACGGTGATCCAGGTGAAGGACGTGCCCGACATCACCCCGGCCGTGCTGGACCTGGACGTGGGCGAGATCCGCGTGAACGCCACCACCATCGAGGGTATCCAGGGCGGCGGCAGCACGCTCAACTTCAAGCTGAACGACTGGAGCTTCAGCGCCACCAGCCCGTGGACCTTCAACAACGAACTGGCCGCCATCGTGATCCCCAGCGGCGTGCTGGACATGAAGCTGGCCAAGGCCGACATGAACCAGGTGATGATCCGCCCCAACGCGCTGGAGATGGCCGCGAAGAACCTGGGCGAGGTGCGCCTCGGCGGCGTGGCCCCGCTGCAGCCCGCGCCCGGCACCACCTGGACCTTCGGCTACGATCCGGGCTACCTTTTCCAAGGCAAGGCCGGTGCCTGGCGCTTCGGTGCGCTCACTGCGGGCAGCACCTCCGTGGCGTCCATCAAGGGCCCGCCGGAACTGGTGCCGGGCCAGGTGGAGCTTTCCAGCTTCTCGCTCTTCAGCCGCGGCATGCCCCTGGCCGAGGTGCGCGCACGCAACTACCGCTACCACGACATCGTGGACCTGGTGCCCGTGGGCGCCATGCAGTTCACCCCCGACGGCGTGGACCTGCTGGCCAACTGCTCGCTGGCCATCCACGGTCTGCCGCAGACCACCGGCTTCTTCAGCTTCTACAAGGAGAACGGCCAGCCCGCCAGCCGCCTGAAGCCCCTCGGCGCCACCATCACCACGGGCCGGGGCAACGTGTACTTCCAGCTCGATGACCGCATGGCCTCGCAAGCGATCGGCCCCGGCCATTTCACCTGTTACGGCCGCTTCCGCATCGATCCCGGCGCCGGCGAGACCGGGGCGCCCGTGTACGCCTACGGCTTCCTGGACCACAAGGCGGGCAACACCTTCATCGACCTGATCCGCGAGGATGCCCAGCACTACAAGGGTTCCACGCGGCAGGCCATCGCCTTCGGCGGCGACAAGAAGATGCTGCTCAACAGCGGAAGGCAGACCATGGGCAGCAGCCAGTGGGAGGAGCTTTCCTTCAAGGGCAACCTGGTGAACATGGAGGGCATCGCCGATGCGCCGGAGAATGAATTGTCGTTCACGGTGAAGGGCGCCGTGAGCCTGCAGGACGGCAAGATCGGCATGGACCAGCTGGCCACGCCCTTCGGCAACATGGCCATGAGCTACGACTTCGAGCATGCACGCCTGGTGGGCAGCCTGGGCCTGCACAACAACATGTTCGGCGCGGTGAACATCGTGGACGCCCAGCTCGGCCTGCTGGTGGACAAGGGCGGCTTCCTGGTGAGCTGCTACGATGCGCACGTGATCGTGCCGCCCGTGCCCTGGCCGTTGAACGATCACCACCCGGCCTTCCTGATCGGTTCGCACAACAGCATCCCGGACACCCTGCTCTCCAACATGATGGCCGGCTTCCGCCTGAAGAACCTGCCCGCGCACATGGCGGGCAAGCAGATCAAGGGCCTCTACCTGCAGGACAAGATGAGCCTCGTGGACATCTCGGTGCCCAGCGTGGACCTGCTGCTGCTGGGCGTGGAAGGCCATGCCGGCTGTGCCGTGGAAGGCCGCAACTGGGTGGACCTCGGCGGCAGCATCGGCTTCGGGGGCATGGCCTACGCCGATGCCAGCCTCAACTTCTGGCTGCTGAGCCCCATCCCCAACTGCAGCAGCCTGGACCTGTCCACCGGCGCCTCGGCGCTCTTCGAAGCCTCCCTGCAGAACGGCAGCTTCGGGCTCGATGCTTGCGGCTCCACCAGCGCCAGCGCCTCCATCTGCGGCGTGGGCGACAGCTACACCTTCACCGTGAAGGCCGGCGTGAACTCGGGCGGCTTCTACCTGAACCGCACCGACGCACCCTGCGGACAATGAACGGCACTGCGATGAAAACGATCCTGTTCTCCCTCTTGCTCCTGGCCGCCGTGCCCAGCCTGGGCCAGCAGGCCGCCGCCAAGGCCGCCCAAGGGACCTGTGCGCTGAAGCCCCTGCATGCGCAAGGCCATGGCACCCGGATCCAAGTGACCTGGGCCGCACCCGCCTGCACCATCGCCAAAGTGCGCATCTACCGCCGCCGCCAGCATGTGGGCGACGAAGCGGAGATCCATCCCGCGGTCCTCATCGGCAACCGGCACGACACCACCTTCGTGCAGTGCTGGGACAGCGCCTTCACCGCGCTGGGCATCTACGAGTACCGCGCCGTGCCGGTGGATGCCGACGGCAGGGAAGGGGGCAGCTCCGGTTGGATCTCCGCGGACAACCTGGCCGATGAGGTGCGGCCGTGGATCAGCTCGGCAAGCGCCGCGGACCTGCCGGGCCAGCGGGCCATCCGCCTGCGGTGGAAGCTGGGGAACGGTGCGCGCGTGCGCGGCATCGTGGTGCATCGCGCCGACCGCTTCGACGGGCCGTACACCCCCATCGCCGACCTGCCGCCCACCGATACCGCCTACACCGACCACGTGCAGCGCGTGAAGGAGGCCTACTTCTACCGCATCGAACTGGTGGATGTGGTGGGGCGGTCCACCGTGGGCATGCCTGTGCAGGGGCTGAGCAACGACGAGCCGAAGGTGATGCCGCCCGCCGCCGTGACGGCGGAGGCCACCGCCCGCGGCACCGTGCTCCGCTGGCAGCCCGGAGGCCCTGACGTGGCCTTCTATCAGGTGGAACGCGGGGCGCCCAAGGACAGCGCCTTCGCGCTTGCCGCCTCCGGCATCCGTGCACCGGCGCAAGGCCCGGTGGAATGGACCGACAGCAGCGCGACGGACAACACCGTGCGGCGCTACCGCATCCGGGCCGTGAGCGTCGGCGGGCCGGTGAGCATGCCCTCCATGACCGCCACGGTGCAGGCCTTCGATGGCCGCGTGCCCAGCACGCCCACGGAGGTCGCGGTGCGCGAGGCGGACGGCGTGGCCTGGGTGAGCTGGCGCGACCCTTGGGCGGAGGATACGGGCATCTTCCTGGCCGATGTGGAACGCGCCGGGGCGGGGGATACCGCCTTCCGCGCCGTGAACGCCGCGCCGATACCGGCGGGCACCGCGCTGTTCCGCGACAGCAGCATCGTGACCGGGCGTTCCTACCGCTACCGCGTGGTGGGCCGCTCCGTCAGCGGTGTGCGCGGCCGGCCCTCCGCGCCCGTGGAACTGCGCGGCCGGAGCGAAGAACTCGCGGCGCCACGCCTGCTGATGGCGAAGCGCACGGCCGAAGGCATCGCCTTGGAATGGGCCGCCCGCACACGGAGCGGCAAGGCGCTGAACCTGTACCGTGCGGTGAACGGTGCGGCGCCGGTGCTGATCAAGGCCCTGCCGCCCGATGCCGCAGGCTACACCGACCGGCAAGCCGTGAAGGGCGCGTTCAACCAGTACGTGGTGCGCCTGGTGCGCATGGACGGCACCGAGAGCGATCCGAGCGAGGCGGTGGGCTTGCGTTGGTGAGGCTCAGCGCCGCCCACACCGACGCGCATATCGACAAGGCGTTGGCCGCCTTCGGGAAGGTGGGCCGGGAACTGGGCGTGCTGGCCTGATCGGGAGCGGTTTGGGCGGTAAGCGACTTCGCCTTACCTTCCCCCTCCTTCGTGCGGTCGGTGGTGGCGTTCAACCCCCTTGTGTCCCATGGTCCTGGTCACTACCCGCAGCAAATTCCTGGTCGCCGGTGCCCTCCTTGGGGGCGTGCTCATCACCTCGGCCTACGAGGTCTATGAGCTGCCCAACGTGGGTTCCGCCGTGCCGGTGGATCAGTTCGTGAACTTCGAGAGCGCCCACGTCCATCCGCTGGACCTGACGCCTGACGGCACCAAGCTCCTGGCGGTGAACACCGCCAACAACGCCCTGGAGGTGTTCCTGGTGACGCCCAACAACCTGCTGCTCCAGGCCAGCATACCCGTGGGCCTGGACCCGGTGACCGTCAGGGCACGCAGCAATACCGAAGCCTGGGTGGTGAACCAGGTGAGCGATGAGGTGAGCATCGTGGACCTCACCCAGAACATCGTGGTGCGCAGCCTGCTCACCGAGGATGAACCGGCGGACGTGGTCTTTGCCGGGGGCGCGCCCGCCACTAAGGCGTTCGTGTCGTGCGCCGGCCGGGAGAGCGTGCAGGTGTTCAGCCTGGCCGACCTGGCCGCCCCGCCCACCGAGGTGCTCCTGAAGGGCGAGCAACCTCGTGCGCTGGCCGTGGGTCCCGGCGGGAACACCGTGTACTGTGCCTTCTTCGAGAGCGGCAATGCGACCACCGTGCTCAACGGCAACAGCTTCTTCAACTTCACCCACGGCACCAAGACCGGCATCTGTTCCCCACAAGGGGGGTGCACAGTGATCCCCAACGACATCACCAACCCCAACGGCCCGTACGGTGGGGCCGTGCCCGTGCCCAACGCTGGCGCCGGCTTCGACCCGCCGATGAACCCGGCCGCACCCACGAGCCTCATCAACACCCACAGCCTCATCGTGCGCAAGAACGCCGCCGGCCAGTGGATGGACGACAACGGCGGGGACTGGACCGCCATGGTGAGCGGCAACGCTCCGGGCAAGGCCCGCATGGTGGGCTGGGACATGCCCGACCGCGATGTGGCCGTCATCGACGCCAACGCGCCCAGCACTGCCGGCGTGCAATACCAGACCCGCTTGGGCAACATCCTCATGGCCATGGCAGTGAACCCCGCCACCGGTGGGGTGAGCGTGGTGGGGACGGACGCCACCAACGAAGTGCGCTTCGAGCCCAACCTGAACGGCACCTTCCTGCGGGTGAACATCAGCCAGTTCACCGCCCTGGGCGGGACCAACACGATCACGGACCTGAACCCGCACCTGACCTACACCACGCCCAGCGTGGCCCCGGCGCTGCGCAAGCAGTCCATCGGCGACCCGCGGGGCATCGCCTTCACCACGGACGGAACGCTGGCCTGTGTCACCGGCATGGGCTCCAACAACGTGGTGCTGCTCAACACCGACGGCACCCGGAACCAGCAGGACCCGATCCCGGTGGGAGAGGGGCCCACGGGCATCGTGCTCAACGCGGCCAACGACCGCGCCTACGTACTGAACAAGTTCGAGGGCACGGTGAGCACGGTGGACCTCACCACGCGCAAGGAGGTGGCGCGGGCCAACTTCTTCGACCCCACGCCCTTGGTGATCAAGGCCGGCCGCAAGCACCTGTACAACACCCACTCGGGCTCGGGTACCGGCCACCTGAGCTGCGGCAGCTGCCATGTGGATGCCCGTTGGGACCGGCTGGGCTGGGACCTGGGCGACCCCAGTGGTCCCGTCGATACGGTGGACGGCAACCTGTACCATCCCATGAAGGGGGTGAAGACCACCCAGTTCCTGATCGACATCATCGGGCGCGGGCGCGGCAACCTGCACTGGCGCGGTGACAAGGAGAGCCTGGCCGAGTTCGCCGGCACCTTCCAGCATCTGCAGGGGCTCGCCGCACCCGGCACCCCGGCCATGATGCAGGAGATGGAGGACTTCCTGGCCGCCACCTGGTATGTGCCCAACCCCTACCGCACGCTGAAGCCCGAGAGCCAGAGCAGCACCGCCCGCCTCAACCCAGGCCGGGTGCGCGGTACAGGCACCACCTTCCAATCCATCCCGCCCACCGTGCCCCTGTTCCAAAGCGTGCAGATCAACTGCTCCCACTGCCACAACGCACAGACCGGCCGGGGCGAGCTCTTCGGCATGGGCAACGTGAGCGGCACAGGTGCGGGCACCCTGGTGGACTTCACCCCCAACCGCAACATGGCCGCCGACCTGCGCAGCACCTACCGCAAGAACGGCTTCTTCTACAACACCACCGAGTGCAATGCGGGTTTCGGCATGCTCAGCGAAGGGGTGATGGAGACCTGGTTCAACGGGGCCGGCGTGGGCAACTATCTGGGCGACTACGAGCCGGAGCTCCTTTCCTGGTCCGGTGGGATCGATGCCACCAACAGCCCGCAGAGCTTCAACACCAACAACTTCCCCCTGGCCAGTTATGCGGTGCAGGATGCCATGCCCGCCGTGGGCTTCCGTGAAACCATCAACGGCAGCGTCGGCAGCACCTCGCGCATCACCATGATGAAGGACCTTGCCGCCACGCGCACCACTGAGTACGGTATGATCGTGAAGGGGCGCTATGGCGGGGTGATGCGCGGCTTCCGTTACCTGGGGGGCAACGATTACCAGAGCGACATCGCCGGCCAGACGGTGACCCACGCCCAGTTGATCGCCTCCGCGCAGGGCACCGGCGGTCCGCTGAGCTGGACCCTGGTGCATCCCTCCACCGCCGTGCGCATGGGCGTGGACGCCGATGCGGACGGGATCCTCGACCAGGATGACACCCACGCCCACCTGGACCTCCGCCTGTTCCTGGACGGCCCCTACCAGGCGGGTGGTATGCGTGCGGACCTGGGCACGGCCGGCCTGTTGCCCGCCACCGACCCCTACGGGATGAACGCCCAGGCTGCACCCGACGTGCTGGCGCGGCAGGGCATGACCGCCCCGGTGGACTGGGCCTTGGTCGAGCTGCGAAACAACGCCGATCCGACGCAGGTCGTGGCCACGCGGGCCGTGCTGGTGCAGCGTTCGGGTAATGTGATGATGCCCGCTGGCGAGCAGACGGTGACCTTCCCGTCGGTGCCGGACGGCAGCTACCACGTGGTGGTGCGTCACCGCAACCACTTGGGGGTCATGACCTACCAGCCGATGCTCCTGGGTGCACCGGGCACCCTGCTGGACCTTACCGTTCCCGGCACCGCCACCTACGGGACCGACGCCCGCCGCAACCGCAGTGGGGTGATGGTCCTGTGGGCGGGCGATGTCACCGGCGAGGGCACCATCAAGTACGCCGGCGGCAGCAACGACCGCGACCCCATCCTGGTGGGAGTGGGCGGGGTGGTGCCCACGGCCACGGCCCCCGGCTATCTGGACGAGGACGTGAACCTGGACGGGGTGGTGAAGTACACCGGCAGCGCCAACGACCGCGACCCCATCCTGCAGTCGGTGGGCGGGGCGGTACCCACGGCCGTCAGGGTGCAACAGCTTCCCTGACATAGTATAAACCGCTGAGGGTCAGCTGGTAATGTCCGATGAGTCCGGGCCATCAGGCCGCTGCACTGCCGGAAGGGGCGGAGGCCGTGGACGGCGTTGTGGGCATCTTGCATGGGCTTGTGTTTGTGCGATCGGGGAAACGAACTAACTTCGCGGCCCCTTCCGAGGGGAGGTGTACACGACCCGCACGCCCATGGCATCGACAACGCATACGACGAGCATGGCCAACAAGGCCACCGTCACCAAGGAATGGCTCCTGGTGGACGCCGAGAATGAAACGCTGGGCCGGCTGGCCAGCATGGTGGCCATGCTGGTGCGCGGCAAGCACAAGCCCACCTTCACGGCGCATGTGGATACGGGCGACCACGTGGTGGTGATCAATGCCGACAAGGTGCGCCTGACCGGCAGCAAGATGGAGGACAAGGAATACCAGCGCTTCAGCGGGTATCCCGGAGGCCGCACCGTGGAGGTTGCCCACAAACTGCACCGCCGCAAGCCCACGGCGCTGGTGGAGATCGCCGTGCGCGGCATGCTGCCCAAGACGCGTCTGGGCCGTGCCCAGTTCACCAACCTGCATGTGGTGGCCGGCACCGAGCACAAGCACGGCGCGCAGAACCCCCGCAAGATCGACCTGAACAGCATCAAGTAAGATGGAGCCCATCAACACCATCGGCCGCCGCAAGACCTCCGTGGCCCGCGTGATCCTCACCGAGGGCAGCGGCGCGGTCACCGTCAACGGCGTGGAAGGCAAGGAATACTTCCCCCTGCTGGCCCAGCAGTTCAAAATGAACCAGCCCTTCAAGCTCACCGGCACCGAGGGCAAGTACGACGTGCAGGCCCGCGTGGACGGCGGGGGCATCACCGGCCAGGCCGACGCCCTGCGCCTGGGCATCGCCCGCGCGCTGGTCGAGGCCGACGCCGAGAACAAACCCAAGCTCAAGGCCGAGAACCTCATGACCCGCGACCCCCGTGCCGTGGAGCGCAAGAAGTTCGGCCGCAAGAAGGCGCGTAAGCGCTACCAGTTCAGCAAGCGTTGAGCCCGCGCTTGCGAGACCCGCACGGGCCCTGGCACCGGCGGGTTCAGCATCCAATCCGGACGGACTCGTCCGCCTCACCGCGGAAGGCTACCGTCCGGATGCCTGCAAAACGGGAAAAAGGAACGTGAACCCAGAACCAGAACAAGCACATGGCCCGTACTGAATTCAAGCAACTGCTCGACGCCGGCGTCCACTTCGGCCACCTGCGTCGCAAGTGGAACCCCAACATGGCCCCGTACATCTTCGGGGAGAAGAAGGGCATCCACATCATCGACCTCAACAAGACGGTGGTCAAGCTCGACGAGGCCGCCGCCGCCATGCGGAGCGTGGCCCGCAGCGGCAAGAAGATCCTCTTCGTGGCCACCAAGAAACAGGCCAAGGACATCGTCGCCGAGAAGGTGAAGGCCACCGGCATGCCGTACGTCACCGAGCGCTGGAGCGGTGGCATGCTCACCAACTTCGGAACCATCCGCCGTGCCATCAAGAAGATGGCCGCCATCGACCGGATGAAGACCGACGGCACCTTCGACAACATGAGCAAGCGTGAGCGCCTGCAGGTGATGCGCCAGCGCGAGAAGATGGAAAAGAACCTGGGCTCCATCGCCGACCTCACCCGCCAGCCCGCCGCCCTCTTCGTGGTGGACATCGTCAAGGAACACATCGCCGTGGCCGAGGCCCGCAAGCTCAACATCCCGGTGTTCGCCATGGTGGACACCAACAGCGACCCCACCCTGGTGGACTTCCCCATCCCGGCCAACGACGACGCCACCAAGAGCATCGAGCTGATCGTGGACGTGGCCATCGCCGCCATCAACGAAGGCCTCGAGGAACGCAAGAACGACAAGAACGCACAGCCCGAAGGCGAGGAGAGCGAGGAGGCCGAGGAGGTGCAGGTGGAGGAGGAGGGCCGCGAGGAGGAGGCGAACTGAACCCACACACCAACCCAACGCAAGTGAGCACGACCATGGCCATCACCGCCGCCGACGTGAACAAGCTGCGCCAGATGACCGGCGCAGGCATGATGGATTGCAAGCAGGCCCTGAGCGAGGCCAACGGCGACTTCGACGCCGCCATCGACATCCTGCGCAAGAAGGGCCAGAAAGTGGCCGCCAAGCGCGCCGACCGCGATGCCAACGAAGGCCTCGTGATCGCCAAGACCACCGCCGACGCCACCCGCGGGGTGCTGGTCTGCGTGAACTGCGAGACCGACTTCGTGGCCAAGAACGCCGACTTCGCCGCCATGGCCGAACGCATGGCCACCATCGCCCTCGAGAAGAACGTCGGTACCATCGATGCCCTCAAGGCCCTCCCCTACGACAGCAACGGCCTCAGCATCGCCGAGAAGCTCATCGAACAGACCGGCGTCATCGGCGAGAAGATCGACATCAGCGCCTGCCATGAGGTGAAGGCCCCCTTCGTGCTGGCCTACAACCACCCGGGCAACAAGGTGGCCAGCATCGTGGGCCTCAACAAGGCCGGCTTCGAGGCCGCTGCCAAGGACGTGGCCATGCAGGTGGCCGCCATGGCCCCCGTGGCCGTCAACAAGGAGACCGTGCCCCAGAGCGTGATCGACAAGGAGATCGAGATCGGCAAGGAGCTCGCCATCCAGGAGGGCAAGCCCGCCGAGATGGCCGAGAAGATCGCCATGGGCCGCCTCAACAAGTTCTTCAAGGAAAGCACGCTGCTGGCCCAGGAGTTCATCAAGGATAACAAGCTCAGCGTGGAGCAATACCTCAAGACCGCGGACAAGGAGCTGACCGTGACCGATTTCAAACGGCACTCGCTCACCATCTGATGGTCGCAGCGCACCGATAGGAGGAGGGGGGCTTCGGCCTCCCTCTTTTCTTTGTCCCCAACACCCCGCATCATGGCCCGCACCTACCAACGCATCCTGCTGAAGCTCTCCGGCGAAAGCCTCATGGGCAACAAGGCCTACGGCATCGACAGCGAACGACTGGGCGCCTATGCCGATGAGATCATCGCCGTGGCCGAGGGCGGCGTGCAGGTGGCCGTGGTGATCGGGGGCGGCAACATCTACCGCGGCATGGAGGCCGAGGGCGCCATCGATCGCGTGCAGGGCGACCACATGGGCATGCTGGCCACCATGATCAACAGCCTGGCTCTGCAGAGCGCCTTGGAGGCCAAGGGCCACAAGACCCGGCTGATGAGCGCCATCAAGATGGACACCATCGCCGAACCCTTCATCCGCCGACGCGCCGTGCGCCACCTGGAGAAGGGCCGCATCGTGATCTTCGGCGCAGGCACCGGCAACCCCTACTTCACCACCGACACCGCCGCCAGCCTGCGCGCCATCGAGATCGAGGCCGATGTCATCCTCAAGGGTACCAGGGTGGACGGCATCTACACCGCCGACCCCGAGAAGGACCCCGCCGCCGTACGCTACGAGCGCATCACCTTCACCGAGGTGTACGACAAGGGCCTCAACGTGATGGACCTCACCGCCTTCACCCTCTGCAACGAGAACAAGCTGCCCATCATCGTGTTCGACATGAACAAGCCCGGCAACCTGCGCAAAGTCGTGGCCGGTGAGCGCGTGGGCACGTTGGTGGAATTCTGAAACGACCGATCGGGCCGGAAGCCGGAGGCCGGAAGCTGGAGGCAGGTGGCTGGAAGCTGGAAGCTGGAGGCCGGAAGCCAAAGCCGAAAGCCGAAAGTTGAAAGCTGAAAGCTGAAAGCGGGAGGCCGGAAGCCGGAAGCGGGAGGCTGGAGGCCAATGCCGAAAGCTGAAAGTTGAAAGCTGAAAGCCGGAAGCTGGAAGCGGGCGGCTGGAGGCTGGAGGCCAAAGCCGAAAGTTGAAAGCTGAAAGCGGGAGGCCGGAAGCTGGAGGCCAAAGCCGAAAGCCGAAAGCTGAAAGCTGAAAGCTGAAAGCGGGAGGCCGGAAGCCGGAAGCTGGAGGCCAATGCCGAAAGCTGAAAGTTGAAAGCTGAAAGCTGAAAGCGGGAGGCCGGAAGCCGGAAGCTGGAGGCCAAAGCCGAAAGCTGAAAGTTGAAAGCTGAAAGCGGGAGGCCGGAAGCCGGAAGCTGGAGGCCAAAGCCGAAAGCTGAAAGCTGAAAGTTGAAAGCCGAAAGTTGAAAGCTGAAAGCTGAAAGCGGGAGGCCGGAAGCCGGAAGTTGGAGGCCAAAGCCGAAAGCTGAAAGTTGAAAGCTGAAAGCCGGAAGCAGGCGTCTGGAAGCCGGAAGCTGGAAGCCTGAGGCCGGAAGCTGGAGGCCCGTCTCCCGCGCTCCCTTGCACCATGCCGCGCCGCATCCCCGGGCACCTGTTATTTTCGCCATCCCGTAACACACCTGACGATGGACGTGAAAACGCTGATCGCTCCCAGCGAGGACCTGATGAAGAAGGCCATCGAACACCTGGAGCACGAGCTCACCAAGGTGCGGGCCGGGCGCGCCAACCCCGCCATGCTGGACACGGTGCGCGTGGAAGCCTACGGCGCGCACATGCCGCTCAATCAGGTGGCCAACATCAACACGCCCGATGCGCGCACCCTCATGATCCAGCCGTGGGACAAGAAGATGATCGACGCCATCGAGAAGGCCATCCAGGCCGCCAACCTGGGTTTCAACCCCAGCAACAACGGTGAAAGCGTCATCATCAACGTGCCCATGCTCACCGAGGAGCGCCGCAAGGACCTGGTGAAGGCCGCCCACAAGGAGGGCGAACACGCGCGCGTCAGCATCCGGGGCGCGCGCCAGAAGGCCATGGAGGCCATCAAGGGTTCCAAGCTCCCCGAGGACGTGGTCAAGGATGGGCAGGACCAGGTGGAGAAGCTCACCGCCGGCTACAACAAGAAGGTGGAGGCGCTCATCGAGGCCAAGGAGAAGGACATCATGAAGGTGTGATCCGCAAGCTCCGGAAGGACCTCGTCATAAGTCCGCCGGGGATGCGAACGGTTTGGCCCTGCGGGCCTTGGACCACTGCGGTGCTTGGCGTGATGGGGCCGGTTCCCAGGGCTGTTGGTCGATCGTGTTCCCGTGGAGGTCGGCCGTGCTCCTGGGGGCGTGCCTGGCGTTCGGTGCAGCGGCGTACAGGCCTCGGATCCGGGTGCCGGAGGAACGGTTCGTGGGAAGCGTGCCCGCCACCCTTCCGCGTGTCACGCAGCGCCCTGCGCGGGGATGGCATCCACGGCACCCTCGGTCCGGGAGCGGACCGGTACCTGCCCGGACCCGATCACCAGGGCGTTTCCAGGTCCTTGGCCGTGTAGGTGTGGTCGCGCACGGTCCAGATGCTGCCGGCGGGTTTGCGCAACGCCAGGCCATCGGAGCGCCCCAGGCGCCGCAGCAGGGCGATGGGGGTCAGCAGCAGGAAGAACACGGCGCCCAGCAGCACCCGCCCGTTGAACCAGCCCAGGGCGTGGGCCAGTTTCATCCAGCCCCGATGCACCAGCCGCGCCAGCGGGGGCACCAGGAGGCCGATCAGGCCGGCGCACACCGCCACGATCAGCATCCACCGGTGATGGAAGATGAGGAACAGCACAAGGAAGCCGGTGGTGATCGCCAGCATGCTGGCATCCGTGCGGTCCTCGGTGCGGGGCGCGCTCATGGCTCAGAACAGCGTGTAGATGAAGGGGGCCACGGCCGATCCGCCGCCGATCACCAGCAGCACGCCCAGCAGGAGCAGTACGATGATCACGGGGGCGAGCCACCATTTCTTGCGGCTCCACAGGAAGCCCCAGAGGTCCTTCAGGAAGTCCATGCGTTCAGTGCGTCGGGTATTGCGGATAGCGGGCCGAAAGGTAGGCCGACAGCCGATCCGCGCATAGGGAGGCCACGGCGGCCGCGCCGTTCTTGGTGAAATGGAAGGCATCGTAGTAGTGCGCCGGTCCGCCGGGCAGCATGCGGGCCAGGTCGATCAGGGGCAGGTCGTGGGCGAGGGCCACCGCGCGGGTGATGTCGTTGATCGATCCCAATCTGCGCACGAGGGTCCTTCCGTCCGTGCCGGTGAGCAGGGGCAGGTCCATCAGGCGGCGGGCCAGCACCGTGTCGGCCACGTTGGAGGCGATGCAGGGCTGCGTGATCAGCACGGGTAGTGCGCCCCTGTTGCGGCACAGGGCCACGAGGTCCTCCAACCGCTGCCGGTAGGCGGGCAGCAGTGCCTGTTCCCGGGCCAGTTGGGCCATTGCGCTGTCCGGTGCGAGGGGTGCCGGTGCCGTGGTGAGGTCCAGCGCATGGTGGCCGATGCCCGCCTCGCGCACGGTGCGTGTCTGCCGCCAGGCCTGCCAGGTGCGCCACAGGGCGCTGTGCTCCCACCAAGCCCGGGGCCGGGTGCGCCATTGGGCCCGGTCGTGCCGGCCCAGGTCGGTGCGGCCCAGTTCGTTGGCCCCGACGAGCAGGAGCACCACGTGCGGCCGCAGGCGTAGGATGTGGTCCTCCAGCAGGATGGCATGGCCGAAAGTGCTGTGCCCGTCGAGCCCGGCGTTGTTCACCCAGGTGGGGCGGCCCACGCCCAAGGGCGGCCCGCCGGCCAGGTGCGCGCCCAGAAGCGCGGGCCAGTCGTGGCCATCGCTCAGGTACATGCACTCGGTGGTGCTGCCGCCCACGGCCACGATGCGCAGCAGGCCGGCAGTATCGGGCGGCAGGTCGGGCCCGCGCAGGCCGAGCCGGTTTCGGTGCAGGTGGATCACCGGGTCGGTGCCGGGCAGGGTGGACCCGCGGATCACGTCGTCCACCTCGGTGGGCAGGGCGATGCGGTCGCCCTGGACCCGGATGCCGAAGGGAGGCCGGAGGCGCAGCAGCACCTCCGCGGCCCCCACGGTGAACAGCAGCAGCAGCAGGGCCGTGCCGATGCGCCGCACCATGGTCAGTCGAGCACGAACTCCTCCTTCCAGTTGTCGGTGCGCTGCCATGCCGGCTGCTCGTGCTTCAGGAAGAGGTGATCGCCCACCACCAGGGCGTCCATCTCGGTGCGCATGAAGCAGCGGTACGCATCGTCGGGCGTGCACACGATCGGCTCCCCGCGCACGTTGAAGCTGGTGTTCACCAGCATGCCCACGCCGGTGCGGGCCTTGAAGGCCTCGATCAGGGCGTGGAAGCGCGGGTTGGTGTCGCGGTGCACCGTCTGTACCCGGGCGCTGAAATCCACATGGGTGATGGCCGGCAGGCTGGAGCGCTCGTGGTAGAGTTTCTCGCGGATGCCGAACTGCGGGTAGTCGGCGGGCAGGGGCCGCCGCAGGTCGTGCTGCACGGGCCGCACCAGCAGCATGTAGGGCGAGCGGCCCTGGAGGTCGAAATAGCGGGACGCATCCTCGGCCAGCACCGCCGGGGCGAAGGGGCGGAAGCTCTCGCGGTACTTGATCTTCAGGTTGAGCTTCTTCTGCATGCCGGTGTCGCGCGGGTCGCCCAGGATGCTGCGTGCGCCCAAGGCGCGCGGGCCGAACTCCATGCGGCCGTTCACCCAGCCCACCACCTTGCCTTCGGCCAGCAGCTCGGCGGTGCGCTCCACCAGCTGCCGCGGGTCGTCGAACCGGTGGCAGGGCGCACCGTAGCGCCGGGCGGTGCGCTCCACGTCCTGCGCGGTGATGGCCGGGCCGAGGTAGCCGCCGCGCATCGCGTCGGGCTGCTCGGCGGTGTCGCGCGCGGCCCCGTGGTGGATGTGGTGGGCGGCATAGGCGGCACCAAGGGCCCCGCCCGCATCGCCCGCAGCGGGTTGGATGAAGAGGTCGCGGAACAGGCCGCTCTCGAGCAGCTTGCCGTTGGCCACACAGTTCAGCGCCACGCCTCCGGCCAGGCACAGGTGGTCGCTGCCGGTGAGCCGCCTGGCCTCGCGCGCCATGCGCAACACCGCTTCCTCCGTCACCTGCTGGATGGCCAGGGCCAGGTCGCAATGGTGCTGGGCCAGCTCGTCCTTCTCGGGCTGGCGGCGCGGGAAACCGAACAGCCGGGCCCATGCCGCATCGTCGGCCATGCGCAGCCCGGCGGCGTAGTCGAAGTAGCGCTGGTCCAGCCAGACCGAGCCGTCGTCGTTCAGCCGCACCAGCTCCTGGAGGATGATCGTGCGGTAGCGTTCCACCTCGGCCGAACCCGCCCGGCCGTAGGGGGCCAGGCCCATCAGCTTGTACTCGCCGCTGTTCACGCGGAAGCCGCAGAAGTAGGTGAAGGCCGAATAGAGCAGGCCCAGGCTGTGCGGAAAACGCAGCTCGCGCAGGATGGTCATGTCCCGCCCCTTGCCATGGCAGATGCTGGCGGTGGCCCACTCGCCCACCCCGTCGATGGTGAGCACCGCCGAATCGGTGAAGGGCGAGGCGTAGTAGGCGCTGGCGGCGTGGCTCAGGTGGTGCTCGGGGAAGAGCAGCCTGCCCATCACGGCCCGCGGGTCGCCGAAGGCCTTCAGCTCGTCGCGGATGAGCTTCTTCAGGAACAGCTTCTCCTTCATCCACACGGGCATGCTCATCAGGAAGGAGCGGATGCCCTTGGGGGCGAAGCCGTAGTAAGTCTCCAGCAGCCGCTCGAACTTCAGCAGGGGCTTGTCATAGAAGGCGATCGCGTCCAGGTCCTCCAGCCTGACGCCGGCCTCCTCCAGGCAATAACGCACGGCGTTGGTGGGGAAGCCGGGGTCGTGCTTCTTGCGGGTGAAGCGTTCCTCCTGGGCGGCGGCGATGATCCGGCCGTCCTGCAGCAGGGCCGCGGCGCTGTCGTGGTAGAAGGCGGAGATGCCGAGGATCCTCATGTTGGGGGCGCCAAGGTACTGGCCGGGGGCAAGACGCGGCCTGCGCCGGCCCGCTGCCTCTCCCGGGCCGCTCAACTTTTCCCGGCGGCCAGCGCGCGGACCCCCTCCACCACACGGGCCGTGGCGCCGGAGCGCTCGCGCACGAAGCGGGCGGCGGCCTCCCCGGCGGTATGGCGCGCCCCGGGGTCCTTCAGCAGCCGCCGGAGCACCGCTTGCAGTTCAGCGGCGTTGCGCACGGTGAAGCCGCCTCCGGCGTCGATCAGCCCACCGGCCTCGGCGAACTTGGTGTGGCGCGGGCCGAAGACCACCGGCAGGCCCCAGGCGGCGGGTTCCAGCAGGCTGTGGACGCCATCGCCGAAGCCGCCGCCCACGTAGGCCACATCGCCGTGGCGGTACAGGCGGGCCAGCAGGCCCATGCGGTCCACCAGCAGGGTGGCGCCCTCCGCCGTGCCCAGCATGGCGCCCACGTTGGCCGGCGGGGTGTGCTCCAGCTCGCTCCAGCGGGCCAGCGGTTCGGGGAAGCGTGCCTCGCTGGTCTCGAGACCGGCGGCCGAAAGCTCGTGGGGCACCACCAGGCACTTCACCGGCCCGGGGACGTCGGCGAGGGCCTGTTGCAGCAGCGCCTCGTCCGCAGGCCAGGTGCTGCCGCACACCAGCACGGGCCCGCTGCCGCGAAAGGCCTCGGCCAGGGGCAGCCCCTCCCGCCCCGCCACGATGGCGCGCACCCGGTCGAAGCGGGTGTCGCCGCTGACGGTGACCGCCCGGATGCCGACCCCCGCCAGCAGCACGCGCGACGCTTCGTCCTGGACGAACAGGTGCGTGAACCCGCGCAGCATACGGCGCCATGCGGCGCCGTACCACCGGAAGAACGGCTGCCCGGGCCGGAAGATGCCGCTGACCAGGAACGTGGGCACCTGCGCGGCGTGCAGCGCGCCCAGGGTGCCGGGCCAGAACTCGTACTTCACCCACAGCACCATGGACGGGCGCAGCAACGCCACCAGCCGCGCACCGTTGGCGGGGGAATCGGCCGGCAGATAGTCCACATGCGTGGCCAGCGGCAGGTGCTTGCGGGCCTCGTAGCCGCTGGGGCTGAAGAAGGTGACCAGCACCGGCCGGTCGGGGTGCTCGGCCCGCAACGCCTCCAATACCGGAAGGCCCTGCTCGAACTCGCCCACGCTGGCACAGTGCATCCACAGGCAGCCCTGCAGCCGGTCCGCTTTCGCCGCCAGGCGCTCCCACAGCCCGCGCCGGCCCGCCACCCACGCCCGGGCCTTGGGGTGGAAGCCAGCGGCCAGGCGCACCATGGCCGTGTAGCAGGCCGGTACCAGGTGTGCCGCTCCGGCCATCAGTGCAGGTAGAAACGGTCCGCCTTCCGCCGGTAGATGGGCACGGTCCAACCGAAGCGCAGGCCCGTGAGCACGTCGGTGCGGCGGTCGGTCTCGCGGGCCCCTGTGTCGAAGTTCATGGCCCGCAGCGGGGTGGTGAGGCCCACGGTCATCTCGAAGGCCACATGGAAGTTGATGAAACGCCGGTTGCCGATGTGCTGGTAGCCCAACGCGAAGCCGAAGGCGGGCCCGGCGGCGAGCCGGTCGTAGCCCTCCAGGTAGTCCCCTTCCAGCTGGGGCACCTTGTTGTTCTGGGTCTCGATGCGGATCTTGTGGCGCATGTACCCGCCCATCACCTTGAGCAGCAGCCCGCTGTTGGGGTTGGGGCCCACCACCGGGATGATCTTGCCCGCCACGGCCATCACCGTGTAGCCGCGCTGGTAGGTGAACACGGTGGCGGGCTGGCCCTCCTGGTCGATCACCTGCCCGGCCGAGTTGATCACCCCGTTCAGCAGGCCGGGCTCCACCACCTTGTTGCCGAACAGAAAGCCGCCCTCGACCCCGAACAGGTAGTTGCTGCGCAGCTTCACCACCGCGCTGAGGCCCAGGTTGCTGTTGTGCCCGAAGCGCGTGGCCAGCATGCCGCCGGGAACCTGGTAGCTGTAACTCACCGTCACCGGCACCAGCACGATCGACGAATCGCGCACGCTTTGCTGCGCGGCCGCACCGGTGGCCGTCAGGACCAAGGTCAGGAGCAGGGTGGCGCCGCGGTAGGCCATGGCCGCGCGAAGGTAGGCCGCGCCCCGTGCACCACCGACCTGCCCGCAGCGCGGAACCGTCCACGGCCCACCGCCCGGCGGCGGCTGGGCCGATGGCTATCTTCGCCGCCGCGCCGCTCGCGCATCCCCGCATCCATGAAGCCGATCCAGATGGTCGACCTCGTCGGCCAGTATGCCCGCATCAAGACCGAGGTGGACAGCGCGCTCCAGCGCGTGATCGACAGTGCGGCCTTCATCAACGGGCCGGAGGTGAAGGCCTTTGAACAGGAGCTGGCGGCCTACCTCGGCTGCCGGCATGTGATCGGCTGCGCCAACGGCACCGACGCCCTGCAGGTGGCCTTGATGGCGCTGGGCCTCAAGCCCGGCGACGAGGTGATCACCCCGTCCTTCACCTTCGTGGCCACCGTGGAAGTGGTGGCCCTGCTGGGCATCGTGCCCGTGTTCGCCGACGTGCTGCCGGGAAGCTTCAACCTCGATCCGGAGGACGTGCGCCGCAAGATCACCCCGCGCACCAAGGCCATCGTGCCGGTGCACCTTTTCGGGCAGGCGGCGGACATGGACGCCATCATGGCCATCGCCGGGGAACACGGCCTGCACGTGGTGGAGGACAATTGCCAGGCCATCGGCAGCGACCACCGGTCCGCCGACGGTGCCGTGCGCAAAAGCGGGACCATCGGCCATGTGGGCGTCACCAGCTTCTTCCCCAGCAAGAACCTGGGCTGCTACGGGGATGGCGGCGCCCTCTTCACCAACGACGACGGCCTGGCGCATCGGATCCGGCGCGTGTGCAACCACGGCAGCGACACCCGGTATTACCACGAGGTGGTGGGGGTGAACAGCCGGCTGGACAGCCTGCAGGCCGCGGTGCTGCGGGTCAAGCTCAGGCACCTGGACGCCTATGCCGATGCCCGGCGCGCCGCCGCCGCCGCCTACGACGCCGCCTTCGCCAAGGTGCCCGCCCTCACCGTCCCCGCACGCAGCACCTTCAGCACCCACGTGTTCCACCAGTACACCCTGCGGGTGGGCGACGACCGCCGCGATGCCCTGCGCAAACACCTGGAAGAGCGGGGGATACCGGCCATGATCTACTATCCTGTACCCTGCCACCTGCAGAATGCGTACAAGAGCCCCCGCTTCGCGGAAGGGTCGCTGCCGGTGACGGAGCGCCTGACCCGCGAAGTGCTGAGCCTGCCCATGAGCACCGAACTGGACCAGGAGCAATTGCACCACATCACCGGCGCCGTGCAGGCCTTCTTCGCCGCTTAAGGCAGGGGGCCTTCCGGCGGAACGCGCATTGAACGACAACCGACAACAGACACGGGCATTCGAATGAACATCGCAGTCGTAGGAACAGGATACGTGGGGCTGGTCACCGGCACCTGCTTCGCCGAGACCGGCAATCACGTGGTATGCGTGGACATCAACGCCGAAAAGGTGGCCCTGCTGAAGGCCGGGCAGGTGCCCATCTACGAGCCGCATCTGGACGTGCTCTTCGAGCGCAACATCCGGCAGGGGCGCCTGCACTTCACCACCGACCTCAAGGAGGCCGTGGCGCAGGCCCAGGTGATCTTCCTGGCCCTGCCCACCCCGCCGGGCGAGGATGGCAGCGCCGACCTGAAGTACGTGCTGGGCGTGGCCGACGACCTGGGCAGGATCATCACCGACTACAAGGTGATCGTGGACAAGAGCACCGTGCCCGTGGGAACGGCCGAGAAGGTGCATGCCGCACTGGCCCGCCATGCCAAGCCGGAGCTCTTCGACGTGGTGAGCAACCCCGAGTTCCTGCGCGAAGGTTTCGCCGTGGATGATTTCCTGAAGCCCGACCGCGTGGTGGTGGGCACCAGCAGCGATCGCGCCCGCAAGGTGATGGAGGAGCTCTACAAGCCCTTCGTGCGCCAGGGCAACCCCATCATCTTCATGGACGAGCGCAGCGCCGAGCTCACCAAGTACGCCGCCAACGCCTTCCTGGCCACCAAGATCACGTTCATGAACGAGATCGCGAACTTCTGCGAACGCGTGGGCGCCGACGTGGACAAGGTGCGCATCGGCATCGGCACCGACGGCCGCATCGGCAAGCGCTTCCTCTTCCCCGGCATCGGTTACGGCGGCTCCTGCTTCCCGAAGGACGTGCAGGCCCTGGCCCGCAGCGGCGATGAGGCGGGCTATGTCTTCGAGATCATCCGCAGCGTCATGGCCGTCAACGAGCGCCAGAAGACCAGCCTGGTGGACAAGGTGAAGGCCCATTACGGCGGCTCGCTCAAGGGCCGGACCTTCGCCCTTTGGGGACTGGCCTTCAAGCCCGACACCGACGACATCCGCGAGGCGCCCGCCCTGTACATCATCGAAGGCCTGCTCAAGGAGGGCGCCCGCATCGCCGCCTTCGACCCCGAGGCCATGCCCAACGTCAAGCGCCTGCTGGGCGACCGCATCACCTTCGCCGCCGACGAGTACGACGCGCTGCAAGGCGCCGATGCCCTGCTCATCGCCACCGAGTGGGCCGAGTTCCGCACCCCCGATCTCAAGCGTGTGGGCGAGCTGCTCAAGGAGAAGCTCATCTTCGACGGCCGCAACCTCTACGACCTGGACCACATGCGCGACAACGGCTTCACCTACGTGAGCATGGGCCGCAGGACCGTGGGCACCCGCAAGCCCGTGAACGCGTGAAAGGAGTGAAAGGGGGAACACCGGCTCCGGGGGGCGTGCGCCGCCTGTGGCGCCCGCACGGCGCGGTCGGCGACCCTTCGAACCGCACCATGGCATGAAACGCGAACGTGTCCTGATCACCGGCGCCGCCGGCTTCCTGGGTTCGCACCTGTGCGACCGCTTCATCCGCGAGGGTTACCATGTGGTGGGCATGGACAACCTGATCACCGGCCGGCTGAAGAACATCGAGCACCTCTTCAAGCTGGAGCAGTTCGAGTTCTACCACCACGACGTGAGCAGGTTCGTGCATGTGCCGGGCGACCTGAAGTACATCCTGCACTTCGCCAGCCCGGCCAGCCCCATCGACTACCTGAAGATCCCCATCCAGACCCTGAAGGTGGGCAGCCTGGGCACGCACAACCTGCTCGGCCTGGCCAAGGCCAAGGGCGCGCGCATCCTGGTGGCCAGCACCAGCGAGGTCTACGGCGATCCGCAGGTGCACCCGCAGACCGAGGACTACTGGGGCCACGTGAACCCCATCGGTCCGCGCGGGGTGTACGACGAGGCCAAGCGCTTCCAGGAGGCCATCACCATGGCCTACCACACCTACCACGGCCTGGAGACGCGCATCGTGCGCATCTTCAACACCTATGGCCCCCGCATGCGCCTCAACGACGGCCGCGTGCTGCCTGCCTTCATCGGCCAGGCCCTGCGCGGCGAGGACCTCACCGTGTTCGGCGACGGTTCACAGACCCGCAGTTTCTGCTACGTGGACGACCTCATCGAGGGCATCCACCGCCTGCTGTTGAGCGACCACGCCGGTCCGGTGAACGTGGGCAACCCCGGCGAGATCACCATCGCCCAGTTCGCCGAGGAGATCATCAAGCTCACGGGCACCACGCAGAAGGTGGTGTACAAGCCGCGGCCCAAGGACGATCCGATGCAGCGCCAGCCGGACATCACCCTGGCCCGCAGACTGCTGGGCTGGGAGCCGAAGGTGAGCCGCGCCGAAGGGCTGAAGATCACCTACGACTACTTCAAGAGCCTGACCCCGGAAGAGCTCAACGAGAAAGAGCACTTCAGCTTCGAGGGGTATGTGCGGAAGTAGGTCGTTCACACGTGGCTACGGACAGGTCCCAGGTGATCGCTCGCTTGGGACCTGTTGCTTCAGAACCACTCTTATTGGGTATGGACGGCGGTCGCCGGGATGCCGACCTTGGTGGTGCAAAACTCCAAGCCATGAGGACGCTACTGATCATGGGGCTGGTTGCCGCAACGGCGAACGCCCAACAGACCGCGCCGCTTCAGCTTTGGACAGATGCCCACCGCCAAGGGCACGTGCAGCAGGTAAGGACCACAACGGTCGAGCAGGAGGAGTTGCGGTTCGAACTTGTCGGTCGTGTCAGTTCACTGCAGGTGGGCCAGGGGTATACCGTGACCCTGCATACAGGGACGGGAACGCTGCCGCAGACCATCGTGTTGGTGGGGCCATTGGTGGTGAATGATCTGAAGTCCCTGCCCATGCTCGGTCTTCGCCCCAACTGGGATGATGCGGTGGCTGCGGTCGAGGTCCGGCCTTCGGTGGAGGAGCAGGATGTTCCGGTGCCGCCCGTCCTGGCCGAGGTTCGGTGACCCAGCCATGGCCCGGTGTTCCTGCTGGTTCCAAGGTGATCCGAATTGCAGCACCTTTGGTGTTGCATGACGACCCTTCGCGTCGCCGGCGTCCCCGAGCCCTACAACCTGCCCTGGCATCTGGCCATGGAGAAGGGGCGTTTCCGCGAAGCGGACATCGACCTGCAGTGGCACACGGTGCCGGAAGGCAGCGGCCGCATGTGCCAGATGCTGCGCGACGGTGAACTGGACATGGCCGTGCTCGTCACCGAGGCTGCGGTACGCGACATCCTGAACGGCGGGTCGCACCGCATCGTCAGCAGTTTCGTGGGCAGTGCCCTGCCGTGGGGCGTTCATGTGCCGGCCCGATCGGCCCTGATGAACCCGGCCGACCTCCGGGGTGTGCCCTTCGCCATCAGCCGCATGGGGAGCGGAAGCCACATCATGGCCATGGTGTACGCCGGCCGCCAGGGATGGCAGCCGCGGACCGAGGACCTGGAAGTGGTGCACAACATGGCCGGGGCGGCCGAGCGCATGCAGGCCGGGCCGCCGGTGGTCTTCCTGTGGGAAACCTATGTCACCGCGCAATGGGTGGACGCGGGCATCATGCGGCGGGTGGATGAACTGCGCGCACCCTGGCCCGGCTTCGTGATCGTGGCCGGCGACGCGTGTATCCGCGACCGCAGCGCAGTTATTGACAACGCGCTGGACGTGGTGCGCCGGGCGGTGGCGGCCATCGTGGCCGATCCCCGCACCGTGGGGCTGGTGATGGGCAATGCCGGCTTCTCCGAGGCACGCGCCCGCGAATGGCTCACGCACGTGCACTGGACCGTGGGCCGGCCGGACCCCCGGCGGCTGGCCCCTTTGGCGGATACGCTGGGGCAGCTCAGGCTCGTCCCCCGTCAGGCCTCGTGGGAAGGGGTGCTCGCCGACTGACCCGGGCCGGGCTTCGCATCGGCGGGGATACAGCGCCCCTGCGGTACCTTCGCAGCCCCCTGCCCATGGCCTACACCGCCCATCCCACCGCCGTCATCGACGAGGGCTGCACCATCGGCGAGGGAACCCGCATCTGGCACTTCAGCCACATCATGCCGGGTTGCACCATCGGTGAGCGCTGCAACATCGGGCAGAACGTGGTGGTGAGCCCCGGGGTGGTGCTGGGCAACAACGTAAAGGTGCAGAACAACGTGAGCATCTACACCGGGGTGGAGTGCGAGGATGATGTGTTCCTCGGACCGAGCATGGTGTTCACCAACGTGATCAATCCGCGCAGTGCCGTGGCTCGCCGCGATCGGTATGCCAGGACCCGCGTGGGCCGCGGCGCCAGCATCGGGGCCAATGCCACCATCGTTTGCGGGCACGATATCGGCGCCTACGCCTTCATCGGCGCCGGGGCGGTGGTGACCCGGGATGTGCCCGCCTACGCCCTGGTGGTGGGCAATCCGGCCCGGCAGACCGGCTGGATGAGCGAATACGGGCACAAGCTGGCCTTCAACGCGGCCGGCGAAGCGGCATGCCCCGAAAGCGGCCAGCGTTACTCCTTGAAGAACGGGCGCGTGGCCCGCATCGCCTGATCATGGTCCCTCCAGCCGCACAACGGATCAAGTTCGCCGTGATCGGCTGCGGTCACATCGGCAAGCGCCACGCCGAGATGATCGTGCGCAACGGCGACTGTGAGCTGGTGGCCCTGTGCGACACCCGCCCCCGGGCTGAACTGGGCATCGACCACCTGGACCTGCCCTTCTTCCAGGATGCCGGCGCCATGCTCAAGGCCCTGCCCGGGATCGACGTGGTGAACGTGTGCAGCCCCAACGGCCTCCACGCGCCCCACAGCCTGCTCGCCCTGGAGCATGGCAAGCACGTGGTATGCGAGAAGCCCATGGGCCTGAGCAAGGCCGAGTGCGAGGCCGTGGTCCACAAGGCCCTGCAGGTGCACCGCCACGTCTTCGGCGTCATGCAGAACCGCTACAGCCCGCCCAGCCAGTGGATCAAGCGCATGGTGGAGGAGAAGCGCCTGGGCGACATCTTCCTGGTACAGGTGAACTGCTACTGGAACCGTGACGAACGCTACTACCGGAAAGGAGGCTGGAAGGGATCGGCCGACCTGGACGGCGGCACGCTCTTCACCCAGTTCAGCCATTTCGTGGACATCATGTACTGGCTCTTCGGCGACATCACCGACATCCAGGGCCGCTTCGCCGACTTCAACCACAGGGACCTCACCGCCTTCGAGGACAGCGGCCTGGTGACCTTCCGCTTCCTGCGTGGCGGCATGGGCTGCCTCAACTATTCCACCAGCGTGTGGGACAGGAACCTGGAAAGCAGCCTCACCATCATCGGCAGCAGGGGCAGCGTGAAGATCGGCGGGCAGTACATGGACCAGGTGGAGGTATGCCACGTGGAAGGCTACACCATGCCCGAACTGCCGCCCACCAACCCGGCCAACGATTACGGGGCATACAAGGGCAGTGCGAGCAACCACCACCACATCATCGAGAACGTGGTGGACACCCTGCGCAACAACAAACCGATGACCACCAACGCCCTGGAGGGCCTGAAGGTGGTCGAGATCATCGAACGCATCTACGAAAAGAGGGATGAGCAACAGTCTGTATGACCGCCTGGTGCGGAAAGAGGCCAAGCTGGCCGTGATCGGCCTGGGCTACGTCGGGCTTCCCATCGCACTGGCCTTCGCCCGCAAGCTGAAGGTCGTGGGCTTCGACATCAACCAAAAGCGCGTGGACATGATGCGCCGTGGTGAGGACCCCAGCAACGAGCTCGCCGCCTCCGAGTTCGAGGGCTGCGACATCCATTTCACCGCGGACATCGGGGACCTGAAGGACGTGGAGTTCTTCATCGTGGCGGTGCCCACGCCCATCGACGACCAGAACATCCCCGACCTGCGGCCCCTGCTGGGTGCCACCCGCACCGTGGGCCAGGTGCTCAAGAAGGGCGACCACGTGGTGTACGAGAGCACCGTGTATCCGGGCTGCACCGAGGAGGACTGCGTGCCCCTGCTGGAGCAGCTCAGCGGCCTGAAATGCGTCGCCGACTTCAAGGTGGGCTACAGTCCCGAGCGCATCAACCCCGGTGACAAGGAGCACACCCTGGAACGCATCGTGAAGGTCACCAGCGGGTGCGATGCGGCGAGCGCCGAGACCGTCGCCAGGGTGTACGAACTGGTGGTGAAGGCCGGTGTGCACCGGGCCGCCAGCATCAAGGTGGCCGAGGCCGCCAAGATCATCGAGAACACCCAGCGCGACGTGAACATCGCGCTCATCAACGAACTGTCCATCATCTTCAACCGCGTGGGCATCAACACCTACGATGTGCTGGAGGCGGCGGGCACCAAGTGGAATTTCCTCAAGTTCCAGCCCGGCCTGGTGGGCGGCCACTGCATCGGGGTGGACCCGTACTACCTGGTGTACAAGGCCAAGGAGCTGGGCTACCACGCGCAGATCATCGACAGCGGCCGCTTCGTGAACGACAGCATGGGCGGATATGTCGCCAAGCAGACCGTGAAGAAGGTGATCGCCGCCGGCAGGAACCCCGCCGAGGCCCGCGTGCTCGTGATGGGCGCCACCTTCAAGGAGAACGTCACCGACATCCGCAACAGCAAGGTGGCCGACGTGGTGAAGGAGCTCCAGAGCTTCAGCTGCCAGGTGGACGTCACCGACCCGCATGCCGACAGCGACGAGGTGAAGCACGAATACGGCTATGAGCTCGCCAGGGAGATGAAGGGACCGTACGATGCGATCATCGTGGCCGTGAACCACGCCGAGTACGCCACCAAGGACGAGGCCTGGTTCAAGGGCCTGCTCACACCCAAGGGCGTCCTCGTGGACCTCAAGGGCGTGTTCCGGAAGAAGATCAAGGACCTCAATTACTGGAGCCTCTAGAATGCACCGCACCACTGAGGCACGGAATCCACTGGGCACTACCTCCGTGTCCTCCGTGCCTCTGTGGTGAATGGGATCGACCATGCAACGCAGCATCCTCATCACCGGCGGCGCCGGCTTCATCGGCAGCCATGTGGTGCGCCGTTTCGTCACCAACTACCCGCAGTACCGCATCGTCAACCTCGATGTGCTCACCTACGCGGGGAACCTGGAGAACCTGCGCGACGTCGAGAACGCCCCGAACTACAGCTTCGTGAAGGCCGATATCTGCGATGCCGTGGCGGTGACCAAGGTGTTCATGGACCACGCGATCGACGGGGTGATCCACCTGGCGGCCGAGAGCCACGTGGACCGCAGCATCACCGATCCGCTGGCCTTCGTGCGCACCAACGTGTTCGGCACGGTGACCCTGCTGAACGCGGCGCGCGAGGCCTGGTCGCACGCCGCCAAAGCCGGCTCCGGCGACGGCGCGAAGGGCGCCATGGAGGGCAGGCGCTTCTACCATGTGAGCACCGATGAGGTCTATGGCTCCCTCCACGACGACGGCCTCTTCCAGGAGTCCACGCCCTACGACCCCCAGAGCCCCTACAGCGCGAGCAAGGCGAGCAGCGACCACTTCGTGCGCGCCTACGGCAACACGTACAAGCTGCCCTTCGTGCTGAGCAACTGCAGCAACAACTACGGCAGCCACCACTTCCCGGAGAAGCTGATCCCGCTCATGATCAACAACATCCGCCACAACAGGCCGCTGCCCGTGTACGGCAAGGGCGAGAACGTGCGGGACTGGCTCTGGGTGGAGGACCATGCCGCCGCCATCGACACCATCTTCCACAAGGGCGCGAACGGCGAGACCTACAACATCGGCGGCCACAACGAGTGGAAGAACATCGACCTGGTGCGGTTGCTCTGTTCCATCATGGACCGCAAGCTCGGCCGTGCCGAAGGGGAGAGCGCGAAACTGATCACCCACGTCACCGACCGGGCCGGGCACGACCTGCGCTATGCCATCGATGCCTCCAAGATCGAACGCGAACTGGGCTGGCGGCCGAGCATCACCTTCGAGGTTGGGCTGGAGCGCACCGTGGACTGGTACCTGGCCAACACCGAGTGGCTGGACCATGTGACCAGCGGCGCCTACCAGCAGTACTACACCGAGCACTACGCGGGACGGTGATGAACGAGGAAGGGCGCAACGGTGCGACCGTGCGGGAGCGGAATACCCGCGCGCTCGTGCACCTTTGCACCGGCGCAACGGCCATTTGAACCATGGGCCTCTTCGGCAACCTGTTCAAGCGAGGGTCCCCACGGCCGGAGCCGGTGGACCTTGCGGCCCTGCGCTGCGACGTGCACAGCCACTTCATTCCCGGCATCGACGACGGGGCGCCCACGCTGGAGGCCTCCATGGAACTGCTCCACGCCATGCGCGACCTGGGCTTCACCAAGGTGGTGACCACCCCGCACGTGATGAGCGACGGCTACCGCAACACCCCGGAGATCATCCTGGGCGGGCTGGACAAGCTGCGGCGCGAGGTGAAGGCCCAAGGGCTGGACCTGGCCGTGGACGCCGCGGCCGAGTACTACCTGGACCACGAGCTGGAACGCAAGGTGGCCGAGCGCCAGGTGCTCACCTTCGGGAAGGACCTGCTGCTGTTCGAGCTGCCGTTCGTGAACGAGCCCGCGATCCTGCTGCAGGTGGTCTTCGCCATGCAGACCCAGGGCTACCGGCCGGTGCTGGCCCACCCCGAGCGCTACGGCTTCTGGCAGCAGGACCTCGCGCGCTGCGAACAGCTCAAGGAGCGCGGCGTGCTCTTCCAGCTCAACACCATCGCCCTGATGGGCGGCTACGGGCCCTCGGTGCGCAAGCAGGCCGAAAAGTTCATCGACAAGGGCTGGTACGAGCTCATCGGCAGCGACTGCCACCGCATGGACCACGTGCATGCGCTGCGCGACAGCCTCACCGAACCCTACCTCCACAAGCTGGTGGACAGCGGGAAACTGCTGAACCCGACGTTGTAGGCCGGCCGCTACGCCGCGCTGGTGGGCACGTCGCGGTCCACCTTCTTGAACAGCCCCTGGAGCACGTTGCCGGGGCCGGTCTCCACCACCTGCGTGCACCCGTCCGCCAGGATGTGCTGCATGGTCTGTGTCCAGCGCACGGGCGCGGTGAGCTGGGCGATGAGGTTGGCCTTGATGCGGGCCGGGTCGGTGTGGGGCCGGCCATCCACGTTCTGGTACACCGGGCAGCGCGGGTTCACGATGGGCGTGTAGGCGATCGCCGTCTCCAGTTCCACGCGGGCGGGCTCCATCAGCGGGCTGTGGAAGGCGCCGCCCACGGGCAGCACCAGGGCGCGCTTGGCACCGGCGGCCTTCAGGGCCTCGCACGCCGCGTTGACGGCCTCCACGGTGCCGCTGATCACCAGTTGGCCCGGGCAGTTGTAGTTGGCCGCCACCACCACGCCCTTGCCCGCACCGGCGCTGACCTCGGCACAGACGGCCTCCACCTTCGCATCGTCCAGGCCGAGGATCGCGGCCATGGTGCCCGGCTGCTGTTCACAGGCCTTCTGCATGGCGTTGGCGCGCGCGGCCACCAGCTTCATCCCATCGGCGAACTCCATGGCCCCGGCCGCCACCAGCGCGCTGAACTCGCCCAGGCTGTGGCCTGCCACCATCGCGGGCCGGAACGCATCGCCCAGCACCTTGGCCTTCACCACGCTGTGCAGGAAAATGGCCGGCTGCGTGACGTTGGTGCGTTTCAGGTCGGCCTCCGAGCCGTTGAACATCACGTCCGTGAGCTTGAAACCCAGAAGGTCGCTGGCATGCTCGAACCAGATGCGCGCATTGCTGTCGGCATCGTAGAGGTCCTTCCCCATCCCGGGGAACTGGCTGCCCTGGCCGGGGAATACGTAGGCGGTCATCGGTAGTGGTCTTGGCCGTGAAAGTAACTGTGGAGGGTGAGCGCGGGCGGGTGTGCAAGCGTACAAGAGCCTTTCACCCTCGCACTGCGCTCCGCTCAATCCCGGCGGCCGCCGAACAGCCGCAGCAGCATCAGGAAGAGGTTGATGAAATCGAGATAAAGGCTCAGGGCGCCCATCAGGGCCATCTTCTGCGCCACCTCGGTGCCCGTGGCCACCTGTTCGCCCATGCGCTTGAGCTTCTGCACATCGTAGGCCGTGAGCCCGGTGAACACCACCACCCCGATGATGCTCACCACGTGGTCCATCGTGCTGCTTCCCAGCCAGAGGTTCACCAGCGAGGCGATCACGATGCCGATGAGGCCGATCGTGAGGATGCTGCCGAGCCTGGTCAGGTCCGTCCGCGTGGTGTAGCCCGCCACGGCCATCACGCCGAACACCGCCGCCGACAGCAGGAACACATTGACGATGGCCGACATGGCGTAGAGGCGGAAGATGTAGCTGAGGCTGATGCCCATGATGATACTGAAGGCCAGGAAGGTGAGCAACAGGGCCATGCCGCTCATGCGCTGCACCAGGCCCCCCATCACCAGCACCAGGCCCAGCGGGGCCAGCAGCACCACCCAGCCCATGAAGGTCTGGCGGCCTGTCCCGGCGTCGAACAGCAGCTGGAAGAGGGCCGGGTCCGTGCCGAACCACCAGGCCATCACCCCGCTGATCACCAGGGCCAGGGCCATGTAGCCGAACACGTTGGCCAGAAAGGTGCGCACCCTGGCGGCATCCGGGGTTCCGAGCAGGGGCGGGGAGAAACTGTCCTGTTCCATGGTCAGTGCAGGTTGGCGCTGATGAGCTTGATGAACTCCTCGCGGGTGCGGGGATCCGTCAGAAAGATACCGGTGAAGGCCGAGGTGGTGGTCACCGAGTTCTGTTTCTGGATGCCCCGCATCTGCATGCACAGGTGGGCGCATTCCAGCACCACGGCCACACCCAGGGGGCGCAGCGTTCCGTGCAGGCAGTCGCGGATCTGGTCGGTGAGCCGTTCCTGCACCTGCAGCCGGCGGGCGAAGGCGTCCACCACGCGGGGGATCTTGCTCAGCCCCGTGATGCGGCCGTCGGGGATGTAGGCCACGTGCGCCTTGCCGAAGAAGGGCAGCATGTGGTGCTCGCACAGGCTGTACACCTCGATGTCCTTCACCAGCACCATCTGGCTGTAGCGTTCCTTGAACAGGGCGCTGCGCAGGATGGCCGCCGGGTCCAGGTCGTAGCCGTGCGTGAGGTATTGCAACGCCTTGGCCACGCGCTCAGGCGTCTTTTTCAGGCCCTCGCGCCCGGGGTCCTCGCCGATGGCCTTCAGGATGTCGCCGTAATGGCCGCTGATGCGGCGTACGCCCTTGGCGTCGTACAGGTCGATGCGTTCGTAACCCTCGCCCTGGGGTTCGTGCTCCCCGTCGGGGGCCGCCTTGCCCCGGCCGCGGGTCCTGGGGTCGGGCTTACGCGCCATGGTATTCCACCAGATTGTTCTCGGTCTCCTGCACTTTCACCCCGTGCAGCAACGCCCCGGCCTCGCGGATGGGCGCCTCCAGCTGCTCCCAGATGGCCACCGCCAGGTTCTCCGTGCTGCTGAACCGTCCCCGCATGAAGGGCACGTCCACGTCCAGGTTGCGATGGTCCACGTACTGGATCACCCGCTCCCGGATGATGCGGCCCAACAGGCCCAGGTCCACCACGAAGCCGGTCTCCGGGTCGGGCTCCCCCTTCACCGTCACCCACAGGTCGTAGTTGTGGCCGTGGCCGTTGGGGTTGGAACACTTGCCGAACACCTCCAGGTTCTTCGCATCGCTCCAGTCCGGCCGGGCCAGGCGGTGGCTGGCGCTGAAGCGTTCGCGGCGGGTGATGTGTACCAGGGCCATGGCCGGATCGGGGCAGGGGGGGGGCCGCAAGGGGCGGCACCCGGCGAAGGTAACCAGCGGCGGCGGCGGTGGGCTTGCGTTACTTTGCCGCCATGATCGTGGTCACCGGAGCGGCGGGCTTCATCGGCAGTGCCTTGGTGGCCGACCTGCTGGCCGAAGGCTGGCAGGACATCGTGGCGGTGGATGATTTCAGCCGCCCCGACAAGGCGCCGAACCTGGCCGGCAAGACCCTTACGGCCAAGGTGGACCGGGAGGGGTTCATCCCCTGGCTGCAGGCGAACCACCGCTCGGTGCAGTTCGTTTTCCACCTCGGTGCCCGCACGGACACCACCGAGTTCGACCGGAGCATCTTCGACCGGCTGAACCTGCACTACAGCCAACGCGTGTGGGAGGCCTGTGCGGAGCACGCCATCCCGCTGGTGTACGCCAGCTCGGCGGCCACCTACGGGGACGGCACCCTGGGCTACGACGACACCGACGACACGCTGCCCACCCGCCTGCGGCCGCTCAACCCCTACGGCGAGAGCAAGAACGACTTTGACAAGTGGGCCCTGGCCCAGGAACGGAAACCCCTGTTCTGGGCCGGCCTGAAGTTCTTCAACGTGTACGGTCCCAACGAGTACCACAAGGGCCGCATGGCCAGCGTGGTGTTCCACGCCTTCAACCAGATCGGGGCCACCGGCGGCATGAAGCTCTTCCGCAGCCACCGGCCCGACTACAAGGATGGCGAACAGCTGCGCGATTTCGTATACGTGAAGGATGTGTGCGCCGTGTGCCGTTTCCTGATGGAGGACCGCCGCCACAGCGGGCTGTACAACCTGGGCAGCGGCAAGGCCCGCACCTTCCTGGACCTGGCGCGCGCCACTTTCGCCGCCATGGGCCGCCAGGAGCGGATCAGCTTCATCGACACCCCCGCCGATATCCGCGACAAGTACCAGTACTTCACCGAGGCGCGCATGGGCAAGCTGGTGAAGGCCGGCTTCACCAGGCCGTTCACCACGCTGGAGGACGGGGTGACGGACTATGTCCGCCACTACCTGATGCGGGGCGTGGGGTTCTGAGCCGAGGTGTCGGGCCGCACCTCCGGTCCCTGGCACCGTTCCACCGGAAGCGCGAGGTAGTTGGCGTGGTCGTGGTCGGCATGCTCACCGATGGGCCCGGCGAGCGGCACGATGCGGGGCGTGGGGCCCGTGGCCTCGATGCGGTGCAGCCGCAGACCCACGCGTTCCAGCAGGGCCTCCACCTCCTTTTGGCGCCGCAGCCTTTCGGGCTGGCCTCCGGGCGGCAGGATCTCCACCACCACCGCGGGACGGTCGGTGCGCAGCCGCTGCTCCATGCCGGCGAGCACTTCCAGCTCGGCCCCTTCCACGTCGATCTTCACCACCCCGATCGGGCCGGGGGGCAGGGCTGCGGCGAAACTGTCGAACCGCAGGGCGGCCACGTGGCGGCGGCGCAGTACCGTGAAACCCGGTCGGTAGCCGGGTACCACCGAGGCCGTGGGGTCCGCATCGGGGGCGGCGTGGCTCTCCAGCAGCAGCACGGTGTCGCGGTCGCCCAGCGCGGTGGGCACCACGTGCGCGGCGGTGAGGCCCAGTTGGTGGATGAGCTCCTGGGTGTAGTGGGCACAGGCCGGGTCGGGCTCGGCCCCCAGGTAGGCGCGACCGGGCTCCACCGCCTTCAGCTGGCATAAGGTCTGGCCCACGTTCACCCCCACATCCACGAAGGTGCCCGGGAACCTGGGCAGCAGGTCGCGCAGCAGGGCCTCCATCCAGGGGTCGGTGGCCACCAGCAGGTTCAGGCCGATGCCGCCGTTCACGGGCACCCGGATCCGGGTGGCGCCGAAGACGGCCGGAACGCGCAGGTTGAGGTGCTTGAGCACACCCAGGCGGGCGAGCAGTTGCAGAACGGCCCAATACAGGGGGGGGCAGCGCCGCTTCATGGTGCCGGTGGCTCCACGCTGTGTTCGCGCAGCGCCACCAGGGCCTCCCGCACGCGCTGCAGCCGCTCGCGCAGCTCGGCCTGGCGGTCGGGGGCGGGGTCGGCCTCGACCCCGGCGGTGCGCAGGCGTTCCTTCGCGCCCTGCAGGGTGAAGCCCTGCGTCTTCACCAGGTGGTGGATGCGGCGCAGCTGGTCGATCTCCTTCTCCGTGTACAGCCGGTCCCCCTTGCCGTTGCGGCGGGGTCGCACCGTGCCGAACTCCCTCTCCCAATAGCGGATCAGCGAGGCGTTCACCCCCAGCTCCGTGGCCACCTCGCCGATGGTCCGGTACAGCTTGCCGATGGTCCGCTCCTTGTAGGGCATGGTGCTCAGTCCAGCGACTGCCCGGCGTTGCGCGAGAGCTCCAGCACACGGGCGTATTCCTCCGGCGTCAGGTCGTTGAAGAAGTAGTTGGCCGGGTCCACCGGGCTGCCGCCCTTGTGCACCTCGTAGTGCAGGTGAGGGCCGGCGCTCAGACCGGTGTTGCCCACCAGACCGATGGGGTCGCCGCGCTTCACATGCTGGCCCGGCCGCACTTTCAGGGTGCTGAGGTGCCCGTACAGCGTTTTGTAGTCGAAGCCATGATCGATCACCACGTGGATGCCGTACCCGTTGGTGGCATAGTCGGCGAACTCCACGCGGCCATCGCCGGTGGCGTAGATCTCGGTGCCCGTAGGGGCCGTGAAGTCCATGCCGGCGTGGAACTTGGCGATCTTGTGGATGGGGTGCATCCGCTCGCCGAAACCGCTGCTGATCATGGTGAGGTCGCCGTTGCTGATGGGCTGCACGGCCGGGATGCTGGCCAGCAGCTCCTTCTTGCGCAGGGCCAGGGAGGCCACCTCCTCCAGGCTTTCGCTCTGCACGATCAGCTGGCGGGCCAGGGCATCCAGCCGCTTGCGCGTACCGATCACCACCTCGCTGCCGGCGAAGCCCGCCAGGTCCCTGTAGCGGTTCGCACCGCCGCTGCCCGCCCGCCGCATGCTCTCCGGCAGGGGGTCCGCCTCGAAGATCACCCGGTAGATGTTGTCGTCCCGCCGCCGCACGTCCTGCAGCACTTCCTCCACCTCGCCCAGCTGCCGGTTCAGCAGCTCGTACTGGGTGAGCAACTGCTGGTTCTCGCGCTTCAGCAGGGCTTCCTTGGGGCTGTCCACGAACTGGTACACCAGGAAGATCCCCAACATGCCCACCAGCAGGCCCGGCGTCAGTGCCAGGATCACCCGCCGCATTTTCTGCCAGGCCGTCAGCCGGATCCGCTCGAAGTTGAGCGTCTGCGGATTGAAGCGGTATTTGTGCTCGGCCATGGGGGCGTGAAAATACGCAGGCCACGCCGTTGGGCCCCGGTCGGGCGCCAAGTGCGACCTTTGCGGCCGCTTCCGCAACGCCATGCTCACCAGCCAGCAGATCCGCCAGAAGTTCCTCGACCATTTCGCCAGGCACGGCCATACCATCGTGCCCAGTGCCCCCATGGTGGTCAAGGACGACCCCACGCTCATGTTCACCAACGCGGGCATGAACCAGTTCAAGGACCTGTTCCTGGGCAACCGCGAGGCCAAGCACAAGCGCATCGCCGACACGCAGAAATGCCTGCGCGTATCCGGCAAGCACAACGACCTGGAGGAGGTGGGCATCGACACCTACCACCACACCATGTTCGAGATGCTCGGCAACTGGAGCTTCGGCGACTACTTCAAGAAGGAGGCCATCCAGTGGGCGTGGGAACTGCTGGTGGATGAGTATAAGATCGACAAGGCCGACATCTACGTCACCTACTTCGGCGGCGATGCGAAGGACGGACTGCCCGCCGATGAGGAGACCCGCGAGCTCTGGAAGCAGTACCTGCCCGCCGACCGCATCCTGCCCTTCAGCCGCAAGGACAACTTCTGGGAGATGGGCGACACCGGCCCCTGCGGGCCGTGCACCGAGATCCACGTGGACGTGCGCACCGCCGAAGAGAAGGCGCAGAAGCCCGGCCGCGAGCTGGTGAACAACGACCACCCGCAGGTGATCGAGATCTGGAACAACGTGTTCATGCAGTTCGAGCGCAAGGCCGACGGCTCGCTCGTGACGCTGCCCGCGCAGCACGTGGACACCGGCATGGGCTTCGAGCGCCTGTGCATGGTGCTGCAAGGAAAACGCAGCAACTACGACACCGATGTGTTCCAGCCGCTGATCCAGGCCATCGCGAAGCGCTGCGGCAAGGAATACGGCAAGGACGAGAAGAGCGACATCGCCATGCGCGTGATCGCCGACCACCTGCGCGCCATCAGCTTCGCCATCGCCGACGGGCAGCTGCCCAGCAACACCGGCGCGGGCTATGTGATCCGCCGCATCCTGCGCCGTGCCGTGCGCTACGGCTACAGCTTCCTCGGCTTCAACGAGCCCTTCCTGCACACGCTGGTGGCCACGCTCGCGAAGGAGATGGGCGACCAGTTCCCCGAACTGCGCAAGCAGCAGCAACTGATCGAGAGCGTGATGCAAGAAGAGGAAAAAGCCTTCCTGCGCACGCTGGAGCAAGGCACCAAGCGCTTGGAACAGGCCCTCGTCGAGTCGAAGGGCACCCTGTCCGGCGACCGTGCCTTCGAGCTCTTCGACACCTACGGCTTCCCCATCGACCTCACGCAGCTCATGGCGCGCGAGCAGAAGATGGACGTGGACATGAAGGGCTTCGAGGCCGAATTGCAGAAGCAGAAGGAGCGCAGCCGGGCCGCCACGGCCGTCACTACGGGTGACTGGGTCGAACTGGGCAAGGGGGAGACCACCTTCATCGGCTACGATGAGCTGGCCACCGAGGCCCGCATCCTGCGCTACCGCAAGGTTTCCGGCAAGGGCGGCGACCAGTTCCAGCTCGTGCTGGACCGCACGCCGTTCTATGCCGAAGGCGGCGGTCAGGTGGGCGACCAAGGCTGGTTGATCCAGGGCGCCGACCAGGTGGAAGTGATCGATACCAAGCGTGAGAACCAGCTGATCGTGCACTTCACCAAGGAATTGCCGAAGGACGTGAGCAAGCCGCTCACTGCCCAGGTGAACACGCAGCGCCGCGGCCTCACCGCGCGCAACCACACGGCCACGCACCTGCTGCACCACGCCCTGCGCAAGCACCTGGGCACGCACGTGGAGCAGAAGGGCTCGCTCGTGGCACCCGACCGGCTGCGCTTCGACATCAGCCACTTCGCCAAGGTGACGCCCGAGGAGCTGGCCACCATCGAGCGCGAGGTGAACGCCATGATCACCGACGACATCGTGTTCGAGGACAAGCGCAACGTGCCCATCGCCGAGGCGAAGGCCATGGGCGCCATGGCGCTCTTCGGCGAGAAGTACGGCGACAACGTGCGTGTGGTGAAGTTCGGCCCCAGCATCGAGCTCTGCGGCGGCACGCACGTGCCCCGCACCGGCGTGATCGGTCCCTTCCGCATCGTGAGCGAGAGCGCGCTGGCCGCGGGCATTCGCCGTATCGAGGCCATCACCAGCGTGGAGGCCGAGCGCATGATCAACGAAAGGCTCGCGAAGCTGGAGGCCATCGAGGACCTGCTGAAGCGCCCCGCCGACGTGGTGGCCGCCGTGCAGAAGCTCGTCGAGCAGCACGCCGCGCTCACCAAGGAACTGGAGAAGGCCGCGAAGGAGAAGGTGAAGCGCTACGCCTCATCGATCCCCGCCAAGGCGAAAGCGAACGCGAAAGGGGTGAAGGTGCTGGTGGAACAACTCGACCTCGACGCGCAGGGCCTGAAGGACCTGGGCTTCGCCCTGCGCGAGCAGCACGCGGACCTGGCCTTCGTGGCCGGTGCGGTGATCGACGGCAAGCCCCTGCTCGCCGTATCGCTCGGCAAGCAGGCCCTCGAAGCCACGGGCCTCAAGGCGGTGGACATCATCAAGCAGATCGGCCCGCTGATCAAGGGCGGCGGCGGCGGCCAGCCCGATTTCGCGACTGCCGGGGGCAAGGAACCCGGCGGCATGGCCGAAGCGCTCAAGAAGGCGGCGGAGATGTTGGGGTGAACCGTGAACCGACCGGGCCGCCCGTCGTCGGTCAAGGCCAGGCTGCTTCCACCACGTCCTTCGCAAGGCCGAAAGGCCTGTCCAACGCCCTGCGACCCGCTTCAGGCGAGGCTAGGCCGTGGTCCCAAAGGGCGGCTGGGCGCGGGTGCCGGGCGGCCGTATACCGGCCCGATGTAGCGCGTCTCGTAGCTCAGACCCAGGTTCAGGATGTACAGGCCGTTGAGCAGGAGCACCAACAGGTGGTCCAGAAAAGTGTTCTTGCCGAAGCTCTCGGCCACCTCGATCCACACCCGCGGCAGCATGTACAGCTGGCCGTACACGGGGATCAGGAAGAGCCACAGGTGGCTGGCCGGGCGGCCCACGATGCGCAGGAACACGATGAAGTTCCAAATGGGCACGATCGCTGCATAGCCCGGTTGTCCGGCCTTCTCATACAACTTCCATTGGGCCACCAAGGCGATGATGCCGAAGAAGATGAGCACGTAGTACATGGTGTCCCCCATGATGGCATAGAGCGCGTCGTGCGCGCTCATGATGGCATTGATGATCGGTTCCATGGTTGTCGTTTCAGAGGTTGAATTGACGCCTTCCGGGTGCAGGTCCATCCATAAGACGGCCGTGGTGTGGGGAGGTTGCCTGCATGGGCGGCCGGTGCCAGGGAGGGAACGTCGGCCTGCGCCCCCCTGTTGTGCCCGTTCCGGAAGGCGGACCCAGGCTCCCGGGCGCGGGCGCAGACCTCCGGTCGTCAGACCAGCCGGTCCTTGACGGCCTTGCCCACGGCCTCGGCCAGGCAGCTCACGTGGAGCTTGCGGTAGATGTGGCGGATGTGCGTATCCACCGTATGCACGCTGAGGCCCAGGCTGGCGGCCACCATCTTGTAGCTGTGCCCCCTCACCAGCAGGCCGAGCACCTCCTTTTCGCGGTCGGAGAGCCCATGGTCGTCCGTGGCGCCGGTCGTACCCACCGTCCGGAACCGTTCGAGCACTTTGCGGGCGATCACGGGGGTCATCGCGCTCCCGCCCGCATGCACATCGCGGATGGCCCGCACGATCTCGTCCACGGGTGCGGACTTCAGGATGTACCCGTTGGCCCCGGCACAGACGGCCGCGAACACCTTTTCATCGCTCTCGAACACGGTCTGCATCAGGATACGGGCCTCCGGATGGCGCTGGCGGATGGCCCCGATCCCGGCAATGCCGTTCATGCCGGGCATCTCGATGTCCATCACGATCACATCGGGCCGTGTGGCGTCCAGGTCGCGCATCATGTGCGAAAGGTCCGGGTGAACGGCCACGCACACCATGTCGGGTTGCGCATCCACGAGCAGGCGGAACATGTCGCGGAGGTCCTTGTTGTCGTCAAAGAGGGCGACGCGGATCCGGTCGTTCATCGGGCCATGGTGGGGGTTCGTGCCCTGGGGAAGGGGCCAAGGGGCGGGTTGGACAGGCTGCCGGAGCAGGACCGTGACGGCCGCGGCCCGGTCGGTCGTTCAAAGGGAAGAAAAGCCGCGCAGACCGTCAATCCCGGATCCCCGTGAGGTCGATCTCCACGCCCACCAGGGTGCCCATGCCCGGCGCGCTGCGCAGGATGAGCTCGGTGCCGAGGGCCCGTGCACGGCGTTGCATGCCGGCCAGGCCATGCCCGTCGCTGTGCAGGGCGGGGTCGAAGCCGCATCCATCGTCCTTGACGCTGACATGCAAAGCCGCCCCTGCGCTGCCGTGCGCACGGCGCTGCAGCGAGACCTGCACCAGGCCCGCACCGCTGTACTTGCTCGCGTTGTGCAAGGCCTCCTTGAAGAGGAGCACGATCTCCTTGCGTGTTTCCATGGGCAGCTTCGCGCCTTCGACGCCGGGACCCACCTGGAACGACACGTCGATGCCCTTGCTCTCCAACAGTTCGTTGGCGATGCGGCGCAGCCGGTCCACCAGGGCCTCGCCATGGTCGTTCCGCGGGTCGATGGCCCACACGATGTCGCTGATGCTGCGCAGGCTTTCGCTGCTGGTGGCGCCGATGCGGGTCATGAGCGCGCGCACCTGTGGATCGTCGTTGGTGCTGAGCTGTTCGGCCAACCGGGCGCCGATGGTGATGCTGCTGAGGGAGGACCCCACCTCGTCGTGCAGGTCGCTGGCGATGCGGTCGCGCACGGCCTGGAGCTTCCGGGCCTGGGCAAGGCGGTAGCGGTAACGGACGAGCACTGCGGCACTGACCAGCATCGCCACCAGGGCGAAGAACCACCACTGCTGCCAGAACGGACCGGTGACGCGCACGGTCAGCAGGGGTACGACCGGTCCTTCCTGGCCGTAGGCGTCCACGGCCTGCACCATCCAGGTGTGCACGCCCACCGGCAGCCCGGCATAGCGCACCAGCTCGCCCGCCTTGGCCGTCCGGCGGTCGGTCTCCACACCGTCCAGCCGGAACCGGAACCGCACGGGCCGGGGCGCATCGGGCATCAGGGCGCTCACCCGCAGGTCGAGCACCCCTTCGCGATAACCCAGCTCCAGGTGGTGCTCCGAGGGGTCGAACCGCCTGCCGCCGCTGGACACCTCCACCAGGTAGGGCTTCGGGGGGGCGGGCAGGGCGTCCAGGAGGGTAGGATCGACCGTGAGCAGATGGTCGCCCACCGCCAGCACCATGCGTCCGTCGGCCGACCGCACGATCGGGCCGTGGACCTGTCCATCGGCGGCCGCACCGGGGAGCGGAAGGTCCAGCCAGAGGCCGGTGCGGGGGTCGAAGCAGACGAGCCCCGCCACCGTGGTGACCCAGCACCGCCCTTGGCTGTCGAAGGCCAGCCCCAAGGAGGCCGCCTGGGAACCTTTCCGCGGGTACATCTGCACGGCATCGCCAACGATCCTGACCAGGACGCCATCGCGCAGCACGGCATGCACGGTGTCCCCGGTGATGTGGAGCGCACGGGCCAGGCGGAGGGGCTTGTCGCCGCAACGGTCGAACGTGGTCATTGCGCCGTCCGCCAGGCTGAAGCGGATCACCCCGCCGTCGGTGGCCGCCCAATAACGCCCACGACGGTCCCGCTGAAGGTCCCGCACAAGCGCCAGGGCCGTGTTCCCCGGACCCTCGGGGGGGGGCACCACGGACAGCAGCTCCCCGTCGCGGTCGCGGTACACGTGCACCCCGTAGCCCAGGGCGCCGACGACCCACACCGCTTCGCCGTTCAACCGATCGGGGAAGACGCCGCGCACCTGGTACTGCCTGTCGAGGCCGCCATAGCGTGCGTGGTGCTGGCCTCTGACGAAGGGTGCGATGGGCTCCAGGGTGGTGGCGTCCACCCGCAACAGACCGGTCTCGGTGCCTAGCATGCGCACCCCGTAGCCCGGTGGCGAACCGCGCGTGAGGACCAGACCCTCGGGCAGGGGGCGACGGGCGGGAGCGGCATCGCAGGGCGTGGTCAGCAGCCCTGCATCGGTGAAGGCGCGGATGCGGCCGTCGGGCAGGGGCTCCAGGGCGTACACCTCCGGGTCCACGGTCCGCAGGCCGCACAGGGGCCAGGGGTGCATGGTCCATGCCGCCGGGGCGTGCAGGGCCAGGCCCGCCGCCGTACCGACCCAGAGCCGGCCGGCGCGGTCGGCATGCACACAACGCACCCGGTCGGTGGGCAGGCCGTCCTGCATCGCACCCGACCGCCGGACGCCTTGCCGTTGCCCGGTCCGGGGGTCGATGAGGAGCAGGCCCGAGCGTTTGCCGCCCACCACAAGCCGGCCGTTCCAGGCGCACAGGTCGGCGGTCTCATCCTCGGTGCGTATCCATGGCGCGGGCTCCATGCCGGGAAGCCGGCGGCATTCGATGCCTTTCTGCCAGCCGGCGGTGTAGAACATGCCGCCGAGCACGGCCGCGCAACTGCTGGTGGCGTTGGGGCCCGGTTCCGGGCCTTGGTGCAGCACCCCCTTCAACCGGAGGTCGTGCAGGCCGATCAAGAGGCTGCGCCCGTGGTTGAGCATGCCCAGCCACAGGGTGGCGCTGTCCACCGGCACGATGGCATGGCACCATGGACCGGGTCCCGATGGGGGAAGGTCCCCGCCGATGGGGGAGGGTGCAAAGGTGCCCTGCGCGGGGTCCAGCAGGCTGAGCGGCACGGGTGCGCCGGCCACGAGGATGCGCCCATCGGGCAGGGGATGCAGGTCGTGGATGCGTTCGGGTGGCAGCGCCTGGTGATCGTCCCCGCGCCGCGGGGAACGGTCCACCTGCTCGCCGGTGATCCGCAACATGCCGTTGCCCAGCGTGCCCGCCCAGATGCGCCCCTCGCGGTCCTCGGCCAATGCGCTGATGGCGTCCGGAACGCCCGGGATGGGCAGCACCAGGTTGCCGTCGAAGCGGTTCAGCCCGCGCTCCGTGCCGATCCACAGGGTTCCGCTGCGGTCCTCGAGCAGGCAGGTGATGCCATTGTCGGTCAGCCCGTCGGCCGTGGTGATGGTGCGGAAGCGCAGTTCCTGCGCCCAGGCGGTGCCCGCCAGCAGCCAGAGGAGGGGGAGGAGCGCGGCCCGCATGCCGCAAAGTAGCGGGTCAGGCGCGAGGCGCGGCGTAGGCCTTCACATCGGCCTCGGTGATCTCCTTGCCGCTGAGGATCACCAGACGTTCGATCACGTTGCGCAGTTCGCGCACGTTGCCCGTCCACGGCAACTTCTGCAGGGCGGCCACGGCCTTGTCCGCGATCTTCTTGGGCGCGATGCCCTGTTCGGTGCACACCAGGCCGATGAAGTGGTCGGTCAGCAGGGGGATGTCCTCCAGCCGCTCGCTCAGGGCGGGCACGTGGATGGGGATCACGCTCAGGCGGTGGAACAGGTCCTCGCGGAAGCGTCCTTCGGCGATCTCCTTGCGCAGGTCCTTGTTGGTGGCGGCGATCACGCGCACATCCACCTGCACGTCCTTGTCGCCGCCCACCGGGGTGATGCGGCCCTCCTGCAGGGCGCGCAGCACCTTGGCCTGCGCCGCCAGGGCCATGTCGCCGATCTCGTCCAGGAACAAGGTGCCGCCGTGGGCCAGCTCGAACTTGCCCTTGCGGTCCTTGATGGCGCTGGTGAAGCTGCCCTTCATGTGGCCGAAGAGCTCGCTCTCGATCAGTTCGCCGGGGATGGCCGCGCAGTTCACCTCGATGTAGGGGCCCTCGGCGCGCTGGCTCTTCTGGTGCAGCAGCCTGGCCACACCCTCCTTGCCGGCTCCGTTGCCGCCGGTGATCAGCACCCGGGCATCGCTGGGCGCCACCTTGTCGATCATGGCCCGGATCTCCTGCAGCGCCTTGCTCTCGCCCACCATCAGCACGCCGTTACCCTTGGCCTTGCCCACCTTGGTGCGCAGCAGTTTGGTCTCCTGCACCAGGTTCCCGCGGTCCAGTGCGTTGCGCACGCTCACCAGGATGCGGTTGATGTCCGGCGGCTTCTGGATGAAATCGAAGGCCCCTTTCTTCAGGGCTTCCACCGCGTTGTCGATGGTGCCGTGGCCGCTGATCATCACCACCGGCAGGTCGGGGTCATGGGCCTGCAGCTTCTCCAGCAGTTCCATGCCGTCCATGCGCGGCATCTTGATGTCGCACAACACCAGGTCGAAACGGCCCTTCTTCACCTTGTCCAGGCCGATGCCACCGTCCTCGGCCTCCTCCACCGTGTGCTTCTCGTGCTCCAGGATGTCCTTTAGGGCGGAACGGATCGCCTTCTCGTCGTCCACTACCAGGATCTTCGCCATGGGTCGTTCGTTGTTGGGGCCTCCATCCCATCCTGCACCACACGCAGGGACGCAAGGCGCTGCGGCGAAGTTGGCAACAAGGCCGGGAACAAGGCGCCTGCTCCTTGCAAGCACCGTACCGGTCTGCCCGGTCGGGGCCTTCCCGCAGGGGTCACCGTTCGTACCAGCCACCCGGCCAATGGCCGGCGGATCCGTACGTTTGGGTTCCAAGGATCACCCATGAGGCATAGCTATCCGATCGCGGTCGCGCTGCTCTGCGGCCTGCTGTTCCACACCACGGCCCAGGCCCAGCCGCAGATGAACAACGCCGGCTTCGAGAACTGGCAGAACCTGGGCACCGGCACCGAGGAGCCCACCGACTGGAGTTCGATCAAGACCAGCGATGGCGGCACCTTCATCAACAACCTGGCACCCCAGGTGTGCTGGCGCAGCACCGACTTCCACAGCGGCAGCTACTCCGTTCGGCTGAAGACGGCCAGCACCGCCTTCGGCCCGGCGAACGGCACCCTCACCTGCGGACGGGTGCACGCGGAGATCACACCGGCCAACGGCTACGTGTTCACGGATGCGGGCGACGCACAATGGAACCAGGCGATCACCAGCCGGCCGGACAGCCTGGTGGGCTGGTTCAAGGCCACGCCACAGCCCGGGGACGAGGGCAAGGTGGAGGCCATCCTGCATGTGTTGGAGGGCAAACTGCCCGAGAACGGCACGCTGCCCAACTGGATCGGCCGCGCGCGGTGGATCGCCCCCTCGGCCGTGGTGGGCACCTGGACGCGTTTCAGCGTGCCTTTCACCTATTACAACAGCGGCACCCCGAGCCACATCCTGATGGTGCTCACCAGCGGCGACAGCCTGGTGACCGTGGTGAACAGCGAGAGCTGGTACGACGACATCGCCCTGATCTACAACCTCACCGCGACCCCCAGCGTGAACAGCGTGGCCCTGAACGGCACCGACCCGGTGGGGATCACCGTGAACTACAGCAGCGGCGGGGTGCCCACGGGGTCCACCTTGTTCACCGCCCAGCTCAGCGACGCCAGCGGCAGCTTCGCCAGCCCGCAGACCATCGGCTTCGTGGGCAGTTCCTCGGCCTCGGGTGCGATCGGTTGCAGCATCCCGGGCAACACCCCGCCCGGCACGGGCTATCGGATCCGTGTCGTCGCTTCCGGCACGGCGTTCAGCGCCTACTATGCCCCGGTGAGCGTGCCGTTCACCATCAACTCGACGGCGGTGGTGCGGGTGGCGGCCAAGGTCTTCCTCGACGGGCCTTACGTGAGCGGCACCCAGCTGATGAACGACAACCTGCGCAGCCAGGGCATCGTTCCCCTGGTTGAACCGTACACCGCCATCGGCTACACGCACGTGGGCGGCGGTGCCGAGGTCACTACCGCGCCCGTGCTGGCCGTCACCGGCAACAACGCCATCGTGGACTGGGTGGTGCTTGAGCTGCGCGACAAGAACAACAGCGCCACGGTGCTGCGCTCGCGCAGTGCGCTGGTGCAACGCGACGGGGATGTGGTGGACGTGGACGGGGTGTCCAGCGTGCCCTTCGCGGTGGCGGCGGACAACTACTTCGTGGCGGTGCGGCACCGCAACCACCTGGGCTGCATGACCGCGACGAGCATCGCGTTGAGCGGCACGGCGGCGAGCGTGGACTTCACCAACAACGCCACGGCCACCTACGGCACCAACGCGCGGCGGGTCAACGGTGCGCGCAGCACATTGTGGAAGGGCAATGCCCGGTGGGACGCCGTGGTGAAGTACGCCGGGGGCAGCAACGACCGCGATGTGATCCTCACCGCCGTCGGGGGCACGGTGCCCACGGCCACGGTGACGGGCTACCGCAGCGAGGACGTGAACATGGACGGCACCACCAAGTATGCCGGCGGCGGCAACGACCGCGACCTGATCCTGCAGGTGATCGGGGGGACGGTGCCCACGGCCACCAAGGCACAGCAACTGCCCTGAGGCGGCGGCTCATACCACTTCGCACTAAGGAGTAGGCCGATCTGCTCGGTCTTTTTCCACTTGACTTCTCCGTCGTGATCGTTCCGTAGCACCGGCTACGCAACGACCCCGTCGTATCGTCCAGTGAAAAAATCCCTTCGCACCTCTAGCCTACGCCTTAATGCGAAATGGTATCAGTGCTGGAGCGGCCGCTTCTTGATCATGCCGCCGCGTGTGTCCTTCACGGGGCTCATCACCACGAAGGCGTTGGGATCGATCTTCTCGATCTCGGTGAGGATCTTGCTCAGCTCCAGGCGCGTGATCACGCAGTAGATGATCTCCGTGTCGAAGCTCTGCCCGGTCTTCCCGTAGCCGCGCCGGCCGGTGTACACCGTGAGGCCGCGGCCCATCACCGTGCCGATCATGTGGCGCAATTCCTCGTGGTGCGGGCTGATGATGGTGAGTCCGGTGTACTCCTCGATGCCCTCGATCACGAAATCCACCGTCTTGCTCGCGGCCAGGTATGTCACCATGGCGTAGAGCGCGGTCTCCACGCTCAGCAACCAGGCGGCCACCCCGAAGATGACCACGTTGATCATCATGATGATGTCGCCGATGGTGGTGCCCAGCTTTCGGCTCAAGGCCAGGGCGAGCACCTCGGTGCCGTCGATCACCGAGCCGCCCCGTACGGCCAGCCCGATGCCGGCGCCCAGGAAGAAGCCGCCGAACACGGCCACCAGCAGCTTGTCATGCGTCACATCCGGGAAATGCACCGTGGCCGTGACCAGGGCGAGACCTGCGATGGCCGCAGTGGTCTTGAGGGCGAACTCGCGGCCGATGGTGCGGTAGGCCACCACCATGAAGGGTGCGTTCACCAACACCAGCAGGGGGGCCAGGTGCAGGTTGGTGAGGTGCGCGGCGAGCAGGGCGATGCCGGTGGCGCCGCCGTCGATGAAGCCGTTGGGGATCAGGAAGCCTTCCAGGCCGAAGGCGGCGCTGAAGATCCCGAGCGTCATGAACACCACGTCCTTCACCCGGCGGCGCATGGCCACACGCAGGGCCTGCAGACGGCGTGCCCGGCGGTAGCGGCTGCCTTCGCGCCCCACGCTGGAGGGCACGGGCAGCTGGCGGATCAACGTACGGCGGGCCGAGGGTTTCACGGCACGGAAGGTAGGTCGTTCAGCGCACGCCACGCGGCCCCTTCCTTCAGGGCGTAACGGCTCCAGGCCAGCTCCCGGATGCCTCCGGCGGTGAGCACGCGTTCGATGGCCACCAGGGCGTGGGCGAAGTGGTCCACGCGGTGCGCGGGCAGGCCTGGCAGGGCGCTGCGCTCCCGGCGGTCCATCCGCATCAGCCCGTCCTTGAGCTGCGCGAAGACCTCGTCGTCGAAGGTGCAGGTCAGCGCGTCGGCGGGCAGTTCGTTCCCCCGTGCGCGGGCCGCCAGGGCCGCCAGGCTGTCGAAGCTGCCCGCGCTGCCGATGAGCCGGTGCGGCGCGTGCCGGTCGATCACGGCCCACAAGGGCTCCAGCCGGTCGTCCAGATGGGCGGCCAGTCGCAGTTCCTCCGCCACGGTGGGCGGCTCGCTGAAGGGCACACGTGCACGCAGCCGGGTGACGCCGAGCTCGAAGCTGCGCTTCCACATCAGGGCATGGCGCGTGGCCAGGATGAACTCCATGCTGCCCCCGCCGATGTCCATCACCAGCGCCGGCCGGTCGTCCAGCGGCACGGCCTGCCGCACCCCGTCCAGGATCATGGCGGCCTCCTCGTCGCCCGTGAGCACGCGGATCCGCAGGTCGAAACGTGCTTCCGCGGCGCGCACGAAGTCGCCGGCGTTCCGGGCGCTGCGCAGGGCCGAGGTGCCGAAACCCGTGATGCGGGCGGCCCCGAGCGCCATCGCCTGGGCGGTGTGGAGGGCCAGCGCCTCCATGCCGCGCTGGAACGCTTCCGGCGGGACCGTCCCCGCCTCGATGCCGCCACGCCCCAGGAAGACGGGCAGTTCGGCACTGTGGACCACGTGCAGGTGCCCGGCCGCGTTCCGCTCGGCCACGAGCAGGTTGAACGTGTTGGTGCCGAGGTCGATGATGGCGGTGCGCATGGAGCGGCTCGCGGTCAGGTGCGTGTCCCGGGCTCCCGGCCCATGCCCACCGTTCGTGGAGCGCAGCCCGGCGCGCGCCCCTCCCACGCGGTCCGGCGCCACCGGGCCGTCCTGCGGGAGCCGTGTGGCGGGTCTATCCCTTGTACATCATCCATCGGCCCAGCTCCCGCCAGGTGGGCTTCTTGCCGTACATCAGGATGCCGGTGCGGTAGATCCGTGCGGCGACCCAGGTGGTGAGCACGAAGGTGCCCGCCAGCAGCACCATGCTCAGCACCAGCTGCCAGGGGGACTCCAGCACGCCGCCCATGGCCACGCGCACCATCATCACCACCGGGCTCGTGAACGGGATGATGGACCCCCAGAACACCAGGGGGCTGCCGGGGTTGGTGATGGCCATCTGCGCGATGATGATGGCCACGATCAGGGGCAGGGTCACCGGGAGCATGAACTGCTGGGTGTCGGTCTCGTTCTCCACCGCACTGCCCACGGCGGCGAAGAGCGAGCTGTACAGCAGGTATCCGGCCATGAAATAGAAGGCGAACATGGCCAGCACGAAGGGGACGTTGATGCGGTCCACAACCTCCAGCACCTCGTTGCGGTCGGGTACGTTGGTCCCGGCCTCCTTCATCAGTTCGGCCTGCAGCTCGCCGGTCATCGGTTGTTCGGCCAGCACCTGGCGCGGGTCCAGACGGTCCTTCATCAGCAGTGCGGTGCCGCCGGTCATCAGGACCACGGTGAGCACGATCCAGATGACGAACTGGGCCAGACCCACCAGGGCGATTCCGACGATCTTGCCCATCATCAACTGGAAGGGCCGCACGCTGCTGATCAGCACCTCCACGATGCGGTTGCTCTTCTCCTCGAGCACCCCGCGCATCACCTGCACGGCGTACATGAACACGAAGAAGAACATGATGTAGCCGAAGCCGAAGCCGACGATGGCCAGGGCCTGCTCGTAGCTGCGTTCACCGCCCTTGTCGATGTCGAAGAGCTGCACGTTCAGCGCCGTCCTGATGCGGGCGTAGGTGTCGGGGTCCACGTGGTTCACCCGCAGCTTCTCGCGCTCCAGCACACGCTCCAGCTCGCTCTGCACGGTGCGCTGCACGTTGATGCTGGGCAGTTCCTTGTAGTAGAGCTGGATGGTGTTGGTCTCCAGGATGGCCTCGTTCACGTCCACCATCAGGGTGTAGGGCGATGCCTTGAAGGCCGAGTCGCTCAGGTCCTCGTAAGCGTAGAGGAAGCGCAGCTTTTCGGTGTCGCGCAGCTTGCCGGTCACCACGTGGGGCTTGTCCACCACCAGCACCAGATGGTCGTCGCTCTCCTGCATGCCCAGGTAGGCCAGGCCCACCATGGTGCCGGCGATCAGCAGCGGCCCCAGGATGGTCATGATCAGGAAGCTCGGTTTCCGCACACGGGTGATGAACTCGCGCCGGATGATGAGGAGGATCTTGTTCATGGATGCAGGCGGTTCATTCGGTCATGTCGGCGGGCACGGTGCCGTGGGCGTTCACGGCGCGGATGAACACGTCGTGCATGCCGGGGATCTCCTCCTGCACCCCGTGCACCTCCACGGCGGGCAGCAGCTGGCGCAGCACCTGGTTCACGGTCGAGTCGTGCACCAGCCGTACGCGGGCCGTGCTGTATTCCTCGCCCTCGGTGTGCTCCAGCAGCTCGCCGGTGAAGGAGAGGGCGTTGGCGAAGGCCACCCGGTTGCCTTTGTGCTCGATGCGATAAGTGCGGGTGGCGAACTGCCGGCGGATGTCGCGCACCCGGCCGTCGAGCACCTTGCGGCTGCGGTCGATCAGGGCGATGTGGTCGCAGAGCTCCTCCACGCTGCCCATGTTGTGGGTGCTGAGCATCACGGTGGTGCCCTCCTGGCGCAGGCGCAGGATCTCCTGGCGCACCAGGTCGGCGTTGATGGGGTCGAAGCCGCTGAAGGGTTCGTCCAGGATCAGCAGGCGGGGCGCATGGAGCACGGTGCTCACGAACTGCACCTTCTGGGCCATGCCCTTGCTGAGCTCCTCCACCTTCTTGTTCCACCAGGCCGTCATCTCCCAGCGCTCGAACCACTCCCGGAGCCGCTTGCGCGCCTCGGCCTTGGCCATGCCCTTGAGCTGGGCCAGGTAAAGGGCCTGCTCGCCCACCTTCATCTTCTTGTACAGGCCGCGCTCCTCGGGCAGGTAGCCGATGCGCACCACGTCGGCCGCCGTCATGGGCCGGCCTTCCAGCAGCACCTGCCCGGTGTCCGGACCGGTGATGCGGGTGATGATGCGGATCAGCGTGGTCTTGCCCGCGCCGTTGGGGCCCAACAGGCCGAAGATGCTTCCGGCCGGCACGGTGAGGGTGACGTCGTCCAACGCGGTGTGGGCGCCGTAGCGCTTCACGATGTGCTCGCAGGTCAGCATGGCGGGGATGGCGGCGAAGATAGCCGCGCCGCCCCGCGCGTGCGGCGCTGCCCATGGAGGCCGTCGGCCGTCCGTGGATCAGGCGGCGGCCATGGCCCGGCGCAGCTCACGGCCGGTGAGCATGCGCTGCTGCACGGGGTCCCACACCTTCAGGCGCAGGCACCGCACCACGTCCCACGGCCACAGGCTGGTGGTCTTGGCCTGCTGCAGCTCGGGGAAGGCGGCATGCACCTCCGGCAGCCGGTAGAAGGGGATGCGCGGGTTCAGGTGGTGGATGTGGTGGTAGCCGATGTTGGCCAGGAACCACCGCATCACCGGGCTCATCTTCATGTGGCTGCTGCTGTCCAGCGCCGCGTTCGCATAGGTCCATCCCTCCTTGTCGGCAAAGGTCACCCCGGGGAAGTTGTGCTGCGCGTAGAACAGGTAGGCCCCCAGGCTAAGCACCAGCAGGAAGGGGAGCAGGAAGCCGAAGAGGAAGCCGCTCCAGCCGGTGAACAGCACCAGCACCACGCCGAAGGCCACGTGCAGCACCAGCGCGATGATGCTGTCCCAGTGGCGCCCGGTGTTGCTCATCAGGCTGCGGATGCACATGCCGTAGAGGAACATGAAGATGTAGCCGAAGGCGATGGTGAGCGGGTGGCGGATGAACAGGTACACCCGCTGCTCGAAGCGCGAGCTGGAGATGAACTTGGCCGTGGTGACCACCGGGTAGCTGCCGATGCTGCTGGTGTAGAGCTTGCTGTTGTGGGCGTGGTGGTAGTTGTGGCTGCGCTCCCAGATGCTCACCGGCGCCAGCATGAACAGGCCGAAGAGGGTGAAGAAGGCCTTGGCCACGAAGGACCGCTGCAGGATGGCGTGGTGCAGGTAGTCGTGGTAGATCACGAAGATGCGGCCCAGGGTGAGGGCCACCAGCACGCTGCCCAGGGCCCGGCTCCACCAGGGGTCGGTGGCGAACACCACGGCGTATCCCGTGGCGAGCACCACCAGGCTGGTGAACACATGCCACCAGCTCTTCCAGCGCACCTCGTGGGCAAAGGCCCGGGTGGCCAGGATCAGGTCCTTACCGTCGCGCATGGGAACAAAAATAACCCGCCCGCGCCAGTCGCCGTCAGCCGGCCGGCCGGCGGTGCTTCCAGCGGCGGTGCGTCCACAGCCAGGTGGCGGGCATGCGGCGGATGTCCTGCTCCAGCCGCCGGGTGTGGGCTTCGGTGATGAGGCCCTCCGGTGTGGCCGACGGCTCGGGCACCAGGTCCTCGAAACGCATCACGTACCGCCCCCGTGCCTCGCGCTCGATGCCGCAGTACACCACGGGCCGCCCCAGCTTCCGGGCGATCGACTCGGTGCCCCGGAACACGGGGGTGTCCTGGTTCAGGAAGGTGGTCCAGTAGGCGCGTTCGGGCGGCGGCGTCTGGTCGGCGATGAAGGCCGTGGCCGTCACCAGGTGCCGGTCGCGGACCATGCAGCGCATCACATCGGCCATGGGATAGAGGCCGTTGCCCAGCCGGGTCCGCATGCGGGCGATCAGCCGGTCGAAGTGCGGTTCTTGCAGCGGATGGTAGATCACCTTCAGCGGATGCAGCCCCATCTGGCTGAAGCGCGCCCCGCCCAGCTCCCAGTTGCCCCAGTGGCCCATGACGATGATCACGCTCCGGCCGGCCTCGAAGTGCCGCCGCAGCACGTCCTCGCCCTCGGTGCGCACCAGCCTGCGCACCAGCGCCGGGGTGATCGTCAGCGTCTTCAGGGTCTCCAGCGTGAGGTCGCAGAACCAGCGGTAGAAGTCACGTTCGATGCGCGCCAGCGCCGCGGCGTCGCGCTCGGGAAAGCTGTTGCGCAGGTTGGTCCGCACCACCGCACGACGGTAGCGCAGTACATGGAACACCAGCACGAACACCGCATCGCTCAACAGCTGGAGCAGCGGCATGGGCAGCCGCGACACGCCGTGGATGAACGGCAGGGAGAGGTAGTATCCGAGTGCGCCCACGGCGCGAAGGTCGGACGGAACGCCCGGCCCGGCCCTACCGCTTCATCCACCGCACCTGCCCGGTGCGGCCGTCGGTGGTGCGCACCCGCGCCAGGTACAGGCCCGCAGGCAGCGCGGACACGTCGGCCACGAGGCCCCCGTCGTACCGCGACACGGTGGGCACCACCACGGGGCGGCCCTGCACGTCCAGCATTTCCACGGCCCCGGGCACGGCCCCGGTCATGTGCAGGAACAAGGTCCCGTCCGCCGGGTTGGGGAATGCGCTGGCACGCAGTGTCCCGGCCGCATCGACCCCCGTGCTCGTGTTCACGTCGAAGCCGATGTCCTGCCAGGTGGAGCTGGTGGTATTGCCCGTCACGTCGGTGGGGCTCAGGGAGTACAGCTTGCGGCCGTTGTTGGCGGTGCCGTAGCAGCCGAAGTTGGTGGTGAGGCTGCTGGTGAAATGGATGTCCACGATCAGCGTCTGTGCCGGGTCGTACTGGATGTGCGTCTGCAGGGGGATCACGAACCAGTCGCCGGTGGTGTCGGGCGGGATGTCGAAGCTGGCCAGCTGCAGCACGGTGTCCAGCCCGGTGAAGAAGCTGTTGCCGCCGGCGAAGGTGGTGGCCGTGGTCTGGCCCAGGCGCACCATCAGGCCGCCCAGGGTGTTGCCGTTGGCCACGCCCGTGTTCCCGTACCGGTAGTACAACCGGGTGATCTCGCCAGCCACCGCGTTGGTGAGGTCGCCGGGCAGGTACAGGCACTGGGTGTGGGGCGCGATGCCCAGGTTGCCCAGCAGGAAGGTGCTGTTGCTGGTGCCGCAGCATTTCTGCACGGTCTGGGCCGTGACCGGGCTTGTGGCGAGGACGAGCACGGTGAGAAGTGTGGACGGGCGCATGGGTCAGGGATGGGTGTGATCTATCCAAGGTAAGACCATTCGGACAGCCGATCCCGACCGATCTGCTTGCTTTTTTCCGCATGCCTTCTCCGGCGGACCTGTCCCGTAGGCCCCGGACACAACAGGTCTCCTGTTCCGCCTGTGAAAGAACAGCCGCGCATCCGCGGCCGCTCTGGAGGATCTCAAAAACACCCTAAAAGCCATCTCAAAATAGTTTTTGGCAGCGAGCCGGAGGAGTTTTCCGGGCAGCCGAGGCGCGAAACCCGCGCATAGCTGGACGCTCTGTAAGGGTTGAGCAACGACGGATGCCCGGAAAAGGCCCCGGCGGAGCCCGAAGGATTATTTTGAGATGGCTTCTATGGACTGCACGAGGGTCTTTAGCACCCATGCTTCGTTGTGAAAAGCCTTATACCATTTCGCATGAAGGCGTAGGCTGGAACTGCGAAGGGATTTTTTCGCAGGACGATACGGCGGGGTCGCTGCACGGCCGGTGGTCGTCCGTACCGGCACGAACGCGGTGGCCGCAACGCGGAACGGCGCCCCGCGGGCGCCGTTCGCACGATCGTTCCCCGGGCCGTCGCGGCGCCGGAGCGGTGGCCGGGCTGCTATTCGGCCAGCACCAGCACGGTGTTGCGGCTCACTTCCACCACGCCGCCCTTCACGGCGAAGGACTGCTCGCCCTGTTCGGTGCGCAGCTTCACCTCACCGGCCTTCAGCACGGTGATCAGCGGGGCGTGGTTCTCCAGGAAGCCCATGCTGCCGTCCACGCCGGGCACGCCCACGTAGCTGGCCTCGCCCTTGAAGAGCTCCTGGTCGGGGGTGATGATCTCGACGCGCATTCTTGCTCCCCTCTCCTCGGGAGAAGGGCTGGGGGTGAGGTGTTACGCTTTTGCGGCTTCGGCCAGCATCTTCTTGCCCGCGGCGATGACGTCCTCGATGTTGCCCTTCAGGTTGAAGGCCGCCTCGGGGTATTCGTCCATCTGGCCGTCCAGGATCATGTTGAAGCCCTTGATGGTCTCCTCGATGGGCACCATCACGCCCTTGAGGCCGGTGAACTGCTCGGCCACGAAGAAGGGCTGGCTCAGGAAACGCTGCACCTTGCGGGCGCGGAACACGCTGAGCTTGTCGTCCTCGCTCAGTTCGTCCATGCCCAGGATGGCGATGATGTCCTGCAGTTCCTTGTAGCGCTGCAGGATGGCCTTCACGCGCTGGGCGCAGTTGTAGTGCTCCTCGCCCACGATGGCGGGGGTGAGGATCCGGCTGGTGCTGTCCAGGGGGTCCACCGAGGGGTAGATGCCCAGCTCGGCGATCTTGCGGCTCAGCACGGTGGTGGCGTCCAGGTGGGCGAAGGTGGTGGCGGGGGCGGGGTCGGTGAGGTCGTCCGCCGGCACGTACACCGCCTGCACGCTGGTGATGGAACCGCGCTTGGTGGAGGTGATGCGCTCCTGCATGGCGCCCATCTCGGTGGCCAGGGTGGGCTGGTAACCCACGGCGCTGGGCATCCGGCCCAGCAGGGCGCTCACCTCGGAACCGGCCTGGGTGAAGCGGAAGATGTTGTCCACGAAGAACAGGATGTCGCGGCCGCCGCTCTGCTCATCGCCATCGCGGAAGTATTCGGCCAGCGTCAGCCCGCTCAGCGCCACACGGGCACGCGCGCCGGGCGGCTCGTTCATCTGGCCGAAGATGAAGGTGGCCTGGCTCGAGGCCAGCTGGTCGTAGTCCACCTTGTCCAGGTCCCAGCCACCCTCCTCCATGCTGTGCTTGAAGCCTTCGCCGTACTTGATGATGCCGGCCTCGATCATCTCGCGCAGCAGGTCGTTGCCCTCGCGGGTGCGCTCGCCCACGCCGGCGAACACGCTGTAGCCGCTGTAGCCCTTGGCAATGTTGTTGATCAGCTCCTGGATGAGCACCGTCTTGCCCACACCGGCACCGCCGAACAGGCCGATCTTGCCCCCCTTGGCGTAGGGCTCGATCAGGTCGATCACCTTGATGCCGGTGAACAGCACCTCGGTGCTGGTGCTCAGCTCCTCGAACTTGGGCGCCTCGCGGTGGATGGGGTAGCTCTTGCCGGTGCTCACCTCCCGCATGCCGTCGATGGCCTGGCCCGTCACGTTGAAGAGGCGGCCCTTGATGGCATCGCCCACCGGCATGCTGATGGGCTGGCCCTGCCCGTGCACCTCCGCCCCGCGGCTCAGGCCGTCGGTGCTCTCCATGCTGATGGCCCGCACGGTGTCCTCACCGATCAACTGTTGGGTCTCCAGCACCAGCGTGCTGCCGTCCGGACGGGTGATATGCAGCGCGTCGTAGATGTTGGGCAGTGCGCTGGCGCCTTCGAAGCGCACGTCGACCACCGGTCCGATGACCTGGACGACCTTTCCGATGTGCTTGGCCATGAGGGGGTTGAGCGGTTTGGAGGGCGTTGCCTCCGATTTGCGGCCGCGAAGGTAGGGCTTCCCCCCGGAAGCACCAATGGACGTTCTCAACAGGTGTTGGCGGGGGTGGGCCGGTCTTTCCCTTCCGACCTTCGCCCCCGATGCAGGTGCATACCGACCTCGAGCGGTTCACGGGCGTGGAACGCCCGGTGCTCACCACGGGCACCTTCGATGGCGTCCATCAAGGCCACCGCGTGATCCTCGACCGCCTCAACCAGGTGGCGCGGCGCGAGGGGGGCAGCTCGGTGCTCTTCACCTTCCACCCGCACCCGCGGATGGTGCTCTTCCCCACGGACAACGACCTGAAGCTGCTGAGCACCCAGAAGGAGAAGATCGCCCTGCTGGAGGCCGCCGGGGTGGACCACCTGCTGGTGATCCCCTTCAGCCGGGCCTTCAGCCGCCTGAAGGCGCTGGAGTACGTGCGCGATGTGCTGGTGGAGGCCATCGGGGTGCACGCTTTGGTGATCGGCCACGACCACCGCTTCGGGCGCAACCGCGAGGGCGACATCCACCTGCTGCGTCAGCTGGGCGAGGTGTACGATTTCCAGGTGGAGGAGATCCCCGCGCACGAGGTGGACCACGTGCAGGTGAGCAGCACCAAGGTGCGGCAGGCGCTGCTGGAGGGCGACGTGCGCACGGCCGCCACCTACCTGGGCTATGCCTACGCCCTGGAAGGGGTGGTGGTGAAGGGCGACCAGCGCGGGCGCGCCATCGGCTTCCCCACCGCCAACCTGGGCCTGGTGGACCCCTTGAAGCTGGTGCCCGCCAACGGGGTGTACGCCGTCACCGCCACCCTGCGCGGCCGGGTGTTCCGGGGCATGCTCAACATCGGGGTGCGCCCCACGGCGGTGCAGGACGGGGAACGCACCATCGAGGCACACCTCTTCGGACTGGACCACGAGGTGTACGGCGAAACGATGGCGCTGCGCCTCCACGCCCGCCTGCGCGACGAACGCACGTTCCCCGGCCTCGATGCGTTGAAGGAACAGCTGCACCGCGACCACGCGGCCGCCCAGGCGGCGCTGAACGCGTTGCCTGCGTCATAGCACGAGCATGCCCATGCCCGCCATCACCGCACCGCCGCACCGCATCCCGGCCTCCGGCCGTTGGCCGCGTGTCGCCCGCTTCGTGCTTCGTTCTTTTCTCGTTGTCCTTGTTCCTTGCTCCCGCGCACTCCCCACCGTCGCCCAGCCGCTGCCCCGGACCACGCTGGACACGGTGCGCACCTACCATGGCCTGGAGCGCGCCCTGGCCGAGCCCATGCAGGTCTACCGCCTGGACCTCAGCAAACAGAAGCTCAAGGCCGTGCCCGAGGAGCTGCGGCGGATGCCCAACCTCAACGCCCTCGACCTCGGTCGCAACAAGCTGAAGGAGCTGCCTCCGTGGTTCACCGACCTGGCCAACCTGCAGGAGCTCACCCTGAGCGGCAACAAGTTGGTGGACTTCCCCGAGGTGATCTGCGGGTTGCGTCACCTGAAGCGGCTGGACATGAGCCGCAACGCGCTCACCGGTCTGCCGGCCTGCCTGGGCCGCCTCAAGGAGCTCATCAGCCTCGACCTGTGGAGCAACGACCTGGCCACCTTTCCCGAGGAGTTGGAGGGACTGGAGGCCCTGCGCTACGTGGACCTGCGGGTGATCCAGTTCAGCCCCAAGGAGATGGAGCGCATCACCGAACTGTGGCCGCGCGCCAAGATCCAGTTCAGCGCGCCGTGCAACTGCGGCATGTGAGCGTGCCGTGCCCATGAGCCCCTTCGCCTGGAGCCTGCTCGAAGCCGTCGCGGCCTGCGGCAACCTCGCGTACACGGTGCTCATGCTCTACGAGCGGCGCGTCGGCTGGCTCTTCGGCATCGCGGCGTCCGCCCTGGGCATCGCGCTCTTCCTGCACCAGCAGGTGTTCGCCCAGGTGGCGCTGAACGCCATCTACGTGGGCATGGGGGTGTACGGCTGGTGGTCGTGGGGGCGCGGACAGGGCGCCGAGCTGCCCATCGTCCGGGGCGGGGGACGTTCCCACGCGCTGGTCATCGGCGCTGGCCTGGCGGGCACCCTGGTCCTGGCGCTGGTGCTCCGGCTGCTGCCCGGGGCGCAATACGTGGCACTGGACGGCTTCGCCACGGCCTTCAGCCTGCTGGCCACCTGGATGCTGGCGCGCAAGGTGCTGGAGAACTGGGCCTACTGGATCGTGGCGGACGCCGTGGCCATCGCGCTGTACGCCCTGCTGGGTCTGTGGTGGTACGTGGGCCTCTACGCCCTCTACGTGGTGCTGTCGGCCTCGGCGCTCCGCAGGTGGCACCGGCAGTGGCGGGCGGCGCAGACCCGGTGAACACCGGGTTCAGTCGGCACCCCTGCCCGGCACCGGCGGCGGCAGGTCGCCGTGCGCGCGCTTCAGCGGCCGCTCGTGGAAGGTGGTGGTGAGCAGCAGGAAGAACAGCAGGTACATGCTGTCCTCCACCGGGATCGTGCCGAGGCGGATGCCGAGGTTCTCCGCATCGTTGTACCAGACCACGGGTTCCTCGAGCAGCGAGCCGGTGAGCACGCCGTTCACCAGCACGAAGGGCACCAGGTTCAGGGCGTAGGCCAGCAGGAAGCGGCCCAGGTAGGGGCTGCGCAGCACGAACACGTGCAGGGCGAGCAGGGCGGCCGTGCTCAGGAAAGTGACGGTCGTGTAGAGGTGCCCGGGATGCAGCAGGCCCACGGCGGTCAGCAGCACGATCAGCACCGTCGCCAGCGGCCGGGCCGCACGCCCCAGCACATCGCGCCGCACGGCGTAGCGCATCACCTCGTAGTTGAAGGTGCAGGAATAGGGCACCACCACGAAGAAGAGCCACTCCTCCAGCGGCAGGCCCCCCAGGTGCGGCCCGGTGAGGTAGCGCGGGTTGAACCCCCACACCCCGTTGGCCGTGAACACCGCATCCCAAGCGATGAACACCGCGGCCATCACACCGATGCCGGTGAACAGCCCGGGCCATTTGCACCAGAAACGCAGCCGCGGTTCGAAGCTCAGCAGCAGGGGGACGATCAGTGTGCCGAGGTCGAGCGCCAGGTAGGTGTACGCCTCCGCACCGCGCAGTACGGCCCCCGCCGTGGCCACCGTGGCGGGCAGCAGCAGGGCCGACAGGAACAGGGCCAGGGTGCGGGGCGGTCGCGGCGATGCGGTCATCGAACGTGCGGCAGGGGGCGCGGCGCGCCCCGGGCAAAGGAACGCACGACCTCCGTCCCGCCCCGGCGGCCAGGCTCAGTGCTTGGTGAACGGCGCGGGCCGCCAGCGGCCGTCGGTGCCCACGCTCAGCCAGTAGGTGCCTGGCGCAAGGCCCCGCACATCGAGCTGCTGCCGGTCGGCGCCGGTGGCGGCATGGTCCGCCACCGTGCGGCCCGCCGCGTCGGTGATGCGCAGCACCGTGCCTGTGCGCACCGCGGCGGGGAACCGCACCTCCAGCACGGCATCGGTGGGAGAGGGGTGCAGCCCCGTGGTCGGCACGGGGCCGTCGCCCAAGCCCACGCTCAGGTCGGTGGTGGCCACGTGCGCATGCGGCAGCACGAGATCGCCGCCCATCACCAGGGCGTTGCCCGTGGTGGCCAGCGCACGCACCGGGGCGTCCGGCCAGGCCAGGGGCTCCACCGCGTCGGGCGTGCCGTGGAAGCGGCCGATGTGGGCGCCGGACAGCATCATCTGGTCCAGCGTGAACGTGCCGCCGAAGTACAGCTTGCCGCCGTGGTGCGCCAGTGCACCGATGAAGGTGGGCCCGACCCCCGCGGGCATGTATCCGGCGTGACCGGGCAGCAGGGCCTCCCAGGTGGTGGCCCCCGGCGCCAAACGCGCCAGACCGAAGGTGGGCACGATGTTGGCCCAGAGGTCGCCGCCCGCGTAAAGCGTGTCGTTGGCCCCGAGCAGCGTCCGCACCGGTGCGTCCAGCCCGAGGGCCAGGTTCTGCCAGTCGCCGCTGCCGAGGGTGGCGCAGTGCATCAGCACCGGTTCCAGCGGCGACTCCAGCGTGGTGAAGGCACCCCCCGCCACCAGTTGCCCGTTGTGCGTGGCCAGGGCCGTCACCGTCGCGTTGAAGGGGCTGCCCACCGGTTCCCAGGTGCCGTTCACGAGCCGCCGCACCACATCATCCGTGCCCGCGAAGCCGCTGGCCTCGCCCGCCGCATGCAGCACGCCGTTGTGCACATGCAGCGCATGCGTGCGCGGCCACATGCCGGGGAACACGTTCGTGTAGCTCCAGGCACTGCCGTCCCACACGGCCAGGTCGGCCATCCCGCCCTCGAAGCTGCCGCCCAGGTACAACATGCCGTTGTGCGCCACCGCGCATTCGGCCGCGCCGCTCACCCCGCTGCCCAGGGCGCTGTAGCTGGCGCCGTCCCAGAGCGCCACCCGGGTCGCCGCCACGCCCCCCGCCGTGGTGAACGCACCGGCCAGCAGCAGCCCGCCGTTGCCCAGCGCGAGCAGCGCCGTCACGCTGCTGTCCGTGCCCGTGCCCAGCGGGTTCCACGGGATGGTGGGCGGATACCCCGGTTGGATCCAGGCCAGTTCATCGGCCGTGAAGCCGTGTTCCGCCGCCCACGCGGCGATGGGCCCGCCGAGCTCGGGCGATCCCAGCAGGTCGGCCACATAGGCCAGCTCCTGTGCACCGTCGATCCTTTCCGCCAGGTCGCGGTGGCCGCTCGCGATCATCAACTGGCCCACGGCGCAAGCCGTGCCGTACGGGTCGATGAACACCGGGTTGCGGAAGGGCAGCACGTGGTTCTGCGGAAAGCGACCGCGTTCGGCGTAGTCGTCCAGCGCGTCCAGCAGATGAGCCCGTCGGTCGGCCTGCGCGGCCGGGATCCCTTCGGGCGTATGCGCCCGCAGATGGCGCTCCACCAGCCGCAGGTGCGTGGCGATGCGCTCGGCCTCGCTGTGGAAGGCCACCGGGTCCGGTCCGCCCTGCGGCGCGGGATCCATCACCGCCCAGTAGGCGTTCACCTCCTGAAGATGTGTCCGAAGCGGCGCGGTGTGTTGCGGCGCCAGTTGCGCGTGCAGTGCGCAGGTGGCCAACAGCAGGGTCGGCAGGGTGCATGTCCGGTCCATGGTCGTGTGTTCGTGGGGTGTTCATCCCAGGGATGCGTTCGGTCCCGGTGATGCTGCCTGTGGCGTGACGGAAAGTTATGGGCGGGGCCGTGGGTTTTGAGCATGGTGAAGGGGAGAGGAAGAGTGCCAGCTTCGCCCGGCCCCGTACTTTTCGCGGGATGGAATTGGTGCGCATCGCCATCGTGGGCCCGGAGAGCAGCGGCAAGACCACCCTGTGCGAGGCCCTGATGGTCCATTACCAGGCCGGGCATGTCACCGAGGGCACGCGCGAATACCTGGAGGAGATCGCCCGGCCCTACACCGAGGACGACGTGCTGGAGATGGCCCGTGGTCAGGCGCGGACGCATCAGGATGCACCGCTGTTCGCCGCGGAGCACTGGGAGGCCACCGGTGGTGCCGATGGGCCGGCCACGGCGCCGGTGGAACCCATCTTCTTCGACACCGACACGCTGAACTACGTCATCTGGGCGCGCGAGAAGTACGGACGCGTGCACCCCGTGATCGAACAGCTGGTGGGCGAGGTGCACTACGACTGGCGCCTGCTGTGCCGGCCCGACATCCCGTGGGAGCCCGATCCCTTCCGCGAGAACCCGCACGACCGCGACCGCCTGTTCGACCTTTGGGTGGACGAGCTGCGCCGGCGCGCCCTGCCCTTCACCGTGATCGATGGCGACCGTGCGCGCCGCATGGACACCGCCACCCTGGTGGTGGACGACCTGCTGCGGCGCGGTCGGCGTTGACCTGCGGGCTTGCACCGCATCCACGAGGCCTGGGTCCGCCGGCCGCGGGCGCCACGCGCCGCGGAACGGGAACGTGTCGCCCGCCGCGCGCTACCTTCGCCCCGTCGTGCAACGGGGTGCCCCGCCATCGGGCGGGTGCTGAGATCATACCCGACGAACCTGCGCAGGTAATGCTGCGAAGGGACCCGGCCCACCGCATGGGGCTTCTCCGCGCCACGACGCATCAACGGAGAAGCCCATGCACCGCACCCTCGTCCTCCTCGCCGCCGCCACCCTCGGTCTTCTGCCCGTGCGCGGGCAGGTTGAGCTCAGCGGCACCATCACCGACATGCGGTCCGACCCGCTGCCCGGCGCCACCATCCTCGTGGGCGACGACGCGCGCTTCGGCACCGGCAGCGATCCGGAGGGCCGCTACGTGCTGCGCGGACTGCATGCCGGGCCGCACCGCGTGCGGGTGTCGCACCTGGGCTTCGCACCCCTGGACACCCTGGTCAACCTCGTGGACGGCGGGCAGCGCCTGGACCTGCACCTGCGCCCGCAGGCCCGCCTGCTGCCCGATGCCGAAGTGGTGGCCGTGCGCGCCGGCGAACGTGCTCCCGTGGCGCAGTCCACCCTCACGCGCGAGGACATCCGGCGCATGAACAGCGGCGTGGACCTGCCACTGCTTCTCGACCTGCAGCCCGGCGTGGTCACCACCACCGATGCGGGCACCGGCATCGGCTACACCGGCCTGCGCGTGCGCGGCACCGACCCCACCCGCATCAACGTCACCCTCAACGGCGTGCCCATCAACGATGCCGAGAGCCAGGCCGTGTTCTGGGTGAACATGCCCGACCTGGCGAGCAGCGTGCAGGACGTGCAGCTGCAGCGCGGCGTGGGCACAAGCACCAACGGACCCGGCGCCTTCGGGGCCAGCATCAACATGCGCACCACCACCGTGAGCGAACGCCCCTTCGGCGAGGTCGGCGCCTTCGGCGGATCGTACGGCACCCGGCGCTTCACGGCACGCGCCGGCACGGGCACCGCCGTCGCAGGCCTCAGCCTCGACGCGCGCCTCGGCCACATCGCCAGCGACGGCTACATCGACCGCGCCAGCGCCGACCTCAAAAGCTACTTCGTGCAGGCCGCCTGGATGGGCGCCGGCCGCAGCCTCCGCTTCATCACCTTCGGCGGCCGCGAGCTCACCTACCAGGCCTGGGCCGGCGTGCCCCGCGAGGTCATCGACACCAACAGGACCTACAACCCCTACACCTACCCGAACGAGGTCGACGACTACCGGCAGTCCCACTACCAACTGCTCTTCGACCAGCGCCTCGGCAGGAACACCACCCTCAACCTCACCGGCTTCCGCGTGGACGGGCGCGGCTTCTTCGAGAGCTTCGAGGACGAGGCCGACCTTGTCGACTTCGGCATCGGCAACCCCGTGATCGGCGGCGACACCCTCACCCACGGCGACCTGGTGCAGCGGCGCTGGTTGGACAACACGCTCCTCGGGGCCAACGCGTCGGTGACGCACGACCTCGGCCCGCACCGGCTCATCGTGGGTGGCAGCTACGCCGACTACCGCGGCGACCACTTCGGCGAGGTGATCTGGGCGCGCTTCGCCGGCGGCACCGCCATCGGCGACCGGTACTACAGCAACGATGCCCGCAAGCGCGACGCCAACGCCTTCGCCAAGCTCTCGTACAGCATCGGGCACCGTGTGCAGCTCTACGGCGACCTGCAGCTGCGCCAGGTGAACTACGACTTCCTGGGCTACGACGACGCCCTCGACAACGTGACGCAGCGCGCCGCCTTCACCTTCTTCAACCCCAAGGCCGGCGTGGACGTGCGGGTGCATGCGGGCGGGCGGATCTATGCCAGCGCCGCCGTCGCCCACCGCGAGCCCAACCGCGACGATTTCACCGAGACCACCCCCGGAAGCCGGCCCACCCGCGAAAGGCTCGTGGACTACGAGGCCGGCTACGAACGGCGCAGCGCCCGCCTGGCCGTGGGCCTGAACGCCTACTTCATGGACTATACCGACCAGCTGGTGCTCACCGGGGAATTGAACGACGTGGGCGCCGCCCTGCGCACCAACGTACCGCGCAGCCATCGCGCCGGCCTGGAGCTCACCTGGGCCGTACAGCCCTTGCGCTGGCTGCTGTGGAAAGGCAACGCCGCATGGAACCACAGCCGCATCCGGAACTTCACCGAGTTCGTGGACGACTGGGACAGCGGCGAACAACGCAGCTTCACCTACGGCAGCACCCCCATCGCCTTCAGCCCCGCATGGACCGCCGGAAGCGAGCTCGCGTGCACCCCGTGGGAAAAGGACGGCAAAGGCCGCACCGCCCTGGTGCTGATGACCAAGTACGTGGGAGCGCAATACCTGGACAACAGCGGCAGCGCCGCGCGTATGCTGCACGCCTACGTCGTGAACGACCTGCGCCTGGAAGCCACCCTGCACCGCGTGCTCGGCATCCCTGCGCTGGACCTCAGCCTCACCGTGCGCAACCTCTTCAGCGAACCCTACGAAAGCAACGGCTGGAGCTACAGCTACATCAGCGGCGGCCAACGACGTGAAATGGTCGGGCTCTTCCCCCAGGCGCCGATCAACCTCCTGGGCGGCGTGACCGTGCGGTGGTGAACGGAAACCAAGGACGGAAAGCTGAAAGCCGAAAGCTGAAAGCGGGTGGCCGGAAGCCGGAAGCTGGAAGCTGGAAGCTGGAAGCGGGCGGCTGGAAGCTGGAGGCCAAAGCCGAAAGTTGAAAGTTGAAAGTTGAAAGCTGAAAGCTGAAAGCGGGAAGCGGGAAGCGGGAGGCCGGAAGCTGGAAGCCGGAAGCTGGAGGCCAAAGCCGAAAGCTGAAAGCTGAAAGCGGGAAGCCGGAAGCCGGAAGCTGGAAGCTGGAGGCCAAAGCCGAAAGCTGAAAGTTGAAAGCTGAAAGCTGAAAGCGGGAGGCCGGAAGCTGGAAGCGGGCGGCTGGAAGCTGGAAGCCGGAAGCTGGAAGCGGGTGGCTGGAAGCTGGAAGCCGGAAGCCGGAAGCGGGCGGCTGGAAGCTGGAGGCCAAAGCCGAAAGCTGAAAGTTGAAAGCTGAAAGCTGAAAGCTGAAAGCGGGAGGCCGGAAGCTGGAAGCCGGAAGCGGGCGGCTGGAAGCTGGAGGCCAAAGCCGAAAGCCGAAAGCTGGAAGCGGGTGGCTGGAAGCTGGAAGCCGGAAGCTGGAAGCGGGTGGCTGGAAGCAGGAGGCTGAAGGCTGAAGGCTTGAGGCTTGGATCTCGTGACCCGAGGTCGGGCAGGTCGGCGGGGATCAAGGTGGCGGGCCGTAAGCGGCGTGGCGTCGCAGGACCCGGGGCTCATGCCCACACCGGGCTCCCCTCACTGCAATTCCGGCACATGTCGATGCTGTTGCGCGCGGTGAGCAGTTGCCGCCGGAAATCGTTGTAGGCGTCGCTGTGCCACAGTTCGCGGAAGCTGTGGGTGCGCAGGTCGCCGAGCACGTGGTGCGCGTCCTTGTCGAAGCAGCAGGGCACCACGCGGCCGTCCCACGTGATCACACAGCTGTGCCACATTTTCCAGCAGTTGTCCGCCAGCTTGTTCTTCACCTCCCACACGCCTGAGGCGTTGCGGCGGTAGCGGGCATACTTGTCCTGCGTGGGGATCAGCGGGTGGTCGTCCCTGGGATCGTACACCTGGGCGGTCTTCAGCCACAGGTCGTCCACGCCGATCCTCTTCGCCAGGGCGCGTGCCTCGGGGACCTGGCGCTCGTTGGGCTTCACCACCAGGAACTGGAACACCACATGGGGCGTGAGGCTCTTCAGTTCCCTTTTCCACTTCACGATGCGCTCGGCGCCGGCGATCACTTTGGCCAGTTCGCCTTCGCGCCGGTAGGCGGAGTAGGTGTGCTGATCGGTGCCGTCCAGCGAGATGATGAGGCGCGAAAGGCCGCTGCGCACGGTGGCCTCGGCCTTCTCCTCGGTGAGGAAGTGCGCGTTGGTGCTGGTGCTGGTGTAGAGGCCCTTGCGGGCGGCCATCGCCACCATGTCCAGAAAGTCCGGATGGATGTAGGGCTCGCCCTGGAAGTAGAAGGTCAGGGCCCACAGGTCATCGCCCAGTTCGTCCATCACGCGGGCGAAGAGGTCCTGTTTGAGGTTTCCGGTGGGGCGGGTGAAGCTGCGGAGCCCGCTGGGGCACTCGGGGCAGCGCAGGTTGCAGGCCGTGGTGGGCTCGAAGCTGATGCTGAACGGCATGCCGCCGATGCGCGGGGCTTTGGAGCGCTTGGCCCGCTGGAAGCTGCGCCACAGGCCGAAGGCGTTCGCGGCACGGCGCGCGGTGAACGGCCGTGCCCACAGGGCGGCGTCGCGGGCCGGGGCCAGGGGGCGGAGCGCCATGGCGCCAAGGTACAGGCCGCGGATGCGGTCGGCCGTTCCGTTACTTTCCGCCCCCCGCACCAGCCTGCCGCCGAACCCGATGCACGCAGCGTCCTGTCCGCCCGCCGCCGCCCTGGCGATGTTCCTGGCCCTGTGCGGGCTGCCGACCGTGGCCCAGCGCACCGTGCAGGGGCGGGTGCTGGATGCGCGCAGCGACGAGCCGGTGCCTTTCGCCGCCGTGCATCTGCCTTCGGGCAAGCACGGTGTGGGCACCGACCTGGGCGGGCGGTTCACGCTGTGGGTGCCTGCGGGGGCCGACTCCCTGCGCGTGGCCTGCATGGGGTACCGTCCGGCCGTGGTGGCGGTGGCCGACAGCATGCTGGTGCGCCTGGAACCCGCCGTGGAGCAGCTGCGCGCGGTGGTGGTGCGGCCCGGCGAGAACCCCGCCCTGCGCCTGGTGGAGGGCGCCATCGCTGCGCGCGACCGCAACCATGGCCCAGGCCGGCGTGCGCACCGCTACACCTCCTACGGCCGCACGGTGTTCACTCTGGCGGTGGACAGTGCGCTGCTGGCCGACAGCACGCGCATCGCGGCCCTTCCCCCGGACGACCGCCAGGCCGTGCGCTTCGCACAGCGTCAGCATGTGCTGTTGATGGAGAGCGCCACCCGTTGCACGGCACGGCCGCCCGCGCAGCGCACCGAGGAAGTGCTGGCCATGCGGGTGAGCGGCCTGAAGGACCCCGCCTTGCTGGCCATGGCCGCCAGCAGCCGCACCTGGTCGATCTACGATCCGCTGATCGAGCTCAACGAGCGCCGCTTCCCGGGCCCCATCGCCCCGGGGGCCACGGAACGCTACCGTTATGTGCTGGAGGACACCCTGGTGCAGGCCGGGGACACGGTGTTCACCATCCGCTTCTTCCCGCGGAAGGGCGCACGCTTCGACGGCCTGCGTGGCGTGCTGGGCCTGCACGCCGGCGACCATGCGGTGCACCACGTGGAGGCCGAACCCGCCGAACAACGCGAGGGGCTGGGCATGCGCATGCGCCAGGTGCATCGCCGGGTGGGCGACACCTGGTTCCCCGAGCAGGTGGAGAGCACCCTGTTCCTGAACGCCCTGAAAGTGGGCTCCTATGCCCTGGTGGGCCGGGTGCGTATGGACCTCACGGACATCGAGCTCGATCCGGACCTGCCGCCATCGGCCTTCCGCGGGGCCGACCTCGTGGCCGACCGCATGGAGGTGCGCACCGACGCCGCCCTGTGGGACAGCCTGCGCACCGTTCCCCTGGACGCCAAGGACCTGCTGACCTACCGCACCATCGACAGCCTGGGGCGTGCCGAGAAGCTGGACCGCACGGTGCGCGGGCTGGACGCCCTGTTGCGCGGGGCCATCCCGTGGGGGCCGGTGGAGCTGCCGCTGGACCGCCTGATCGCCTACAACGGCCACGAGGGCTTCCGCCTGGGGCTGGGCCTGCGCACCAACGCGCGCATGAGCCGGCGGCTGGTGCTGGACGGATACGCGGCCCATGGCTTCGGCGACCGCGCCACCAAGTACGGCGGCGGGCTCACCCTGCGCCCCTGGCCCGACCGCGACCACGAGCTGCGGCTCGCCGCCCGGCATGACGTGCTGGAGACCGGCGGATGGAGCTTCCCCCGTCCGCCCGCGCTGCTGGGCGAGGAGAGCTACCGCGACCTGTACATCACCCGCATGGATGCCGTGGACCAGCTGGAGGCCGCCGTGGGCGTGCGCGTGCTGGAAGGGCTGAAGCTGTGGCTGGGCACCGAGCGCACCGACCGGAGCGACCGCACCGGCTACCGTTTTGCCACGGCCGTGGGCGACGGGATCACGCTGCACGACCGGCGCTTCGTCACCGGCGCGATGACCTTCGGCCTGCGCCTGGCCCCGGGCGAACGCACGGCCCGGCTGCCCGGCCGCCATGCGGTGACCCGCCCCGGGCGGCCCGAGCTGCAGGTGGTGGCGTGGCGCGCCTTCGACGGGCTGTGGGGCGGTGGCCGCGACCTGTGGCGCGTGGTGCTGCAGCTGGGCGACGTGCACCGCGGCGCCCTGCGCTGGCTGGCCTGGCGGGTGGTGGCCGGCGCGGCCGATCCGCAGGCCCCGGCCCCCTTCCTGTTCAACCTGCGCGGCACCGCCACGCACGACCTGGGCGTGGGCACCCCCTGGGCCTTCGAGACCATGGCCCCCAACAGCTTCGTGGCCGACCGCTTCGCCGCCCTGCATCTGCGCCTGGGCCTGGGTCCGGTGCTGTGGCACCACCGCTACTCGCAACCGGTGCCCGTGCTCATCGCCTCGGGCGTCCTCGGTGCGCTGGACCACCCCGTAAGGCATGTGGGATGGAGCTTCGCGGCGCCCACCGACGGCTACCAGGAGGTGGGCCTGGCGCTGGACCGTCTGCTGCGCAGCGGTGTGGTGGGCCTGGGCGTGCTGGGGGCCGTGCGCCTGGGGCCCTACGCCACCGGCCGCCTGGACGACGATGCGGCCGTGAAGCTCACCCTGTCCCTCGCCCTCTGACCACGCCAGGGCCGGGGAGGGCGGTGCGCGTACACCCACGGTCGGGCCGCCCAGTGGCGCGGGATCTCGTTCCTTTGACCGGCCCCGCCCGTGCCGGGGCCTTTGCTTCACCGGTAGCATGTGGGCCTGGCTGGCGAGTAGGATCCTGCGCAACCGCATCGCGGTGCTGGTGGCCGTGGCCCTGATCACCGGGTGGATGGGCTACGAGGCCACCCACGTGGCCATGCAGTACAAGCACGGCGGGCTGCTGCCGCGCATCGACAGCGCCTACGTGGAGTACGAGCGCTTCCTGGAGCAGTTCAGCGAGGACGGCAACGTGCTGGTGATCGGCACGCAGGGCGAAGGACTTTACACCCCGAAGGCCTTCGCCGCCTGGCATGCACTGGGCGACTCCCTGCGGCGGGAGGAGGGGGTGGACTCGGTGTTCAGCGAGGCGCACCTCTTCGAGCTGGTGCGCGACGACAGCCTGCGGCGCTTCCGGTTGCGCGACCTCTGGCAGGGCCCGCCGGCGGACCAGGCCGCCATGGACTCCCTGCGGGCCCGGGTGCGGGCGCTGCCCTTCTACGCCGACCTGCTGTACAACGACAGCGCCAAGGCCAGCCTGATGATGGTGTTCGTCAACGCCGAGCGTTTCAACAGCGCGCGCCGCGGCGACGTGGTGGACCGCATCGAGGCGCACGCGCGCCGTTTCGAGGCCGCGCAGGGCCTGCCGGTGCACCTGAGCGGACTGCCCTACATCCGCGTGCGCAGCACCGGCATGGTGAAGGCCGAGATGCCCGTGTTCATGGCCCTGAGCATGGCCCTGTGCGCCGTGCTGCTGCTGCTGTTCTTCCGCAGCTGGCGCGTGATGTGGATCTGCATGGGCGTGGTGGCCATCAGCGTGGTGTGGAGCTTCGGCGCCATGGGCCTGCTGGGCTACAAGATCACCATCCTCATGAGCGTGATCGCCCCGCTGGTGATCGTCACCGGTGTGCCCAACTGCGTGTTCCTGATCAACGCCTACCACTACGAGTACGTGCGGCACGGCAACAAGATCAAGGCCCTGCAGCGGGTGATCAGCCGCATCGGCGCCGCCGCCTTCCTCACCAACGCCACCACGGCGGTGGGCTTCACCACCTTCTGCTTCACCTACAGCGACACCCTCAAGGAGTTCGGCTGGATCGCCACCCTGGGCATCATGGTGCTCTGGGCCCTGAGCATGCTGCTGATCCCGGTGCTCTTCAGTTACATGCCGCCGCCCAAGCCGCGCCACCTCAAGCACCTGGAGCGGCGCTGGCTCGATGCCGTGGTGGAGTGGATCGTACGCACCGTGCGCGACCGCCGGCCGCTGATCTACGCCAGCACCGCCTTCGCCTTCGTGTTCGCCCTCTTCGGGGTGCTGCGCCTGCGCGACGAGAGCCGCATCGTGGACGACCTGCCGGAGAACAACCCCGTGCTCACCGACCTGCGCTTCTTCGAGCGCCACTTCAAGGGGGTGATGCCGCTGGAGATCGTGGTGGGCACCGGCAAGCGCAACGGCGTGTTCCGCGATGCCACCCTCAAACGCATCGACCGCCTGCGCGACACGCTGGCCACCCATCCGGAGTTCAGCCGCCCGTTGAGCATCGTGGACGCCGTGAAGTTCACCCGCCAGGCCTTCTACGGCGGCGACCCCGCGGCCTACCGCCTGCTGAGCGGCACGGACAAGACCTTCATCGCGCCCTATCTGGAAGCCCTGGGCGACAAGCAGGGCATGGCCAAGGCCTTCCTGGACAGCTCGCGCAGCACCACCCGCATCACCGTGCAGATGGCCGATGTGGGCACCATGCGCATGGACACCGTGCTGGGCCGGCTGCGCACCCAGGTGGACAGCCTGTTCCACCCGGACCAGTACGACGTGACGCTCACCGGCACCAGCGTGGTCTTCCTGCGGGGCAGCAGCTACCTGGTGGACAACCTGGTGATCAGCCTCTTCTGGGCCGTGGTGCTCATCGTGGGCATGATGGCCCTGCTGTTCAACTCGCTGCGCATCCTGGTGGTATCGCTCATCCCCAACCTCATCCCCCTGGTGGTGACCGCCGGCCTCATGGGCTTCCTGCACATCCCCATCAAGCCCAGCACCATCCTGGTCTTCGGCATCGCCCTGGGCATCGCCGTGGACAACGCGATCCACTTCCTGGCCCGCTACCGCCTGGAGCTGCGCCTCACCGGCCACGACCTCAAGCGCAGCGTGGACCTGGCCACCCGCGAGGTGAGCGTGGGCATCATCTACACCAGCGCCGTACTGCTGGCCGGCTTCAGCATGTTCGCCTTCTCCCACTTCGGCGGCATCCAGGCCCTGGGCATCCTCACCAGCCTCACCCTGCTGGTGGCCATGCTCACCAACCTGCTGGTGCTGCCCTCGCTGCTGATCTCCCTCAACAAGGCCCTCATGACCAAGGCCTTCGACGAGCCGTTGCTGGAGATCCTCGACGAGGAGGAGGACATCGACCTCATGGAACTGAAGCTGGAGCCCGGACGCGACAACGCCCAGGCGCTGGCCACCGACAACGCCAACGACGACGAATGAAAGGCATCATCCTGGCCGGGGGTTCCGGCACCCGCCTGCACCCGCTGACCCTGGCGGTGAGCAAGCAGCTCATGCCGGTGTACGACAAGCCGATGGTGTACTACCCGCTGAGCACCCTCATGGCCGCCGGCATCCGCGACGTGCTGATCATCAGCACCCCGCACGACCTGCCCAGCTTCCGCAAGCTGCTGGGCGACGGCAGCGCCCTGGGCTGCGCCTTCACCTATGCCGAGCAGCCCGAGCCCAACGGCCTGGCCCAGGCCTTCGTCATCGGTCGCGATTTCGTGGGCCGCGACCCGGTGGCCCTCATCCTGGGCGACAACATCTTCTACGGCCGCGGCTTCGGCCGCATGCTCGCCCAGCACACCGACCCGCAGGGCGGGCTGGTCTTCGCCTACCACGTGAGCGACCCCGAGCGCTACGGCGTGGTGGAGTTCGACCGGGCCAACCGCGTCCTCAGCATCGAGGAGAAGCCGGCCCGGCCCAAGAGCAACTACGCCGTGCCCGGCCTCTACTTCTACGCCAACGACGTGCTGGACATCGCCGCCGCGCTCAAGCCCAGCGCACGCGGCGAATACGAGATCACCGATGTGAACCGGGAGTATCTGCGCCAGGGCCGCTTGAAGGTGGAGATCATGGACCGCGGCACCGCCTGGCTGGACACCGGCACCTTCCGCTCCCTGATGCAGGCCGGGCAGTTCGTGCAGGTGATCGAGGAACGGCAGGGCCTGCGCATCGGCTGCATCGAGGAGGTGGCCTTCAAGAAGGGCTTCATCACCGCCGAACAGCTGCACGCCCTGGCCCGCCCCCTGCTCAAGAGCGGCTACGGCGAGTACCTCATGCGGCTCACCGAAGGATGAGCGACGCGACCCTCGCCGCGCACCGCGCACGCATCGAACGGCGCATCGCGAGCTGGGTGGCCGGGCTGCCCGACGATGGGCTGCACGCGCCCATGGCCTATCTGCTGGGCCTGCCCGCCAAACGTGTGCGGCCCGCCGCCGTGCTGCTCGCCGCCGAGCTCTTCGGCCACGACCCGGACGCGGTGCTCGACGAGGCCCTGGCCATCGAGCTCTTCCACAACTTCACCCTGATGCACGACGACATCATGGACCGCGCGCCACTGCGCCGGGGCATGCCCACCGTGCACACCCGGTGGAACGTGAACACCGCCATCCTGAGCGGCGACGCCCTGCTGGTGAAGGCCTACCAGCTGATGGCGCGGCGGCCCGACGTGTCGGCGGTGTTCAGTGCGCACGCCCTGGGTGTTTGCCAGGGGCAGCAGCTGGACATGGACCTGGAGGGGCGCGACGATGCGGGGGTGGCCGCGTACATGGAGATGATCCGCCTCAAGACGGCCGTGCTGCTCAGCGGCGCCCTGCGCATCGGGGCCATCCTGGCCGACGCCCCGGCGGCCGATGTGGAGCACATCGCCGCCTTCGGCGAGCACCTGGGCCTGGCCTTCCAGCTGCGCGACGACCTGCTCGACGCCTTCGGCGACCCGGACAAGGTGGGCAAGCAGCGCGGTGGCGACCTGCGCGCCGGCAAGCGCACCTTCCTGCTGATCCGTGCCCTGGAGCACAGCGACGCCCGGGGCCGCACCGAACTGCGCGAGGAACTGCGCCGCAGCACCGAGGCCCGCGATGTGGACCGCATGCTGCGCGTGCTGGGCGAGCTGGGCGTGGAGGCCGAGGCCGTGGCCGAGGTGGAACGTCACCACGCGCTGGCCCTCACGGCCCTGGAGGCCATCGCGGTGCCCGCAGCACGCAAAGCCCCCCTGCGCCGGCTCGCGCACGACCTGCTGGGCCGCACCCGCTGACCGTGGCGGTCCCCGACGCTCAGCGCGCCCGCTCGATCGTCTTCAGGTCCTCGGCGATGAAGCCCTCCTTCTTGCCGAAGATGGCCGCATCGTCCCGCAGGTACATCAGTTCGCCGGTGCTCACCTTGAACACGCGCTTGAAGCAGTGCTTGTTCTTGTGCTCGCCCGTGAGCAGCACGTCGGTGACGGCCACGCCGCCCTCGCCCTTGGCCACCGCCGCGTTGAGCTGCATGAGGTCCATGACCTGCGCCTTGTGGGTGTACTCGGCCTTCACGGCCGCGGCATCGGCCAGGCTCTTGTCCAGGTGCTCCTTGGCGATCCACAGGTCGAGCTCATCGCGCACCAGCCGGTTGCGGCCCGCGTACAGCCGGTCCGCCGTGGCCTTGTCCGTGATCTTGCCGGTGGACACCTGTTTCAGGTAGTCCTGCATCGCCTTGAGGTAAAGGTTCAGGAAGGCGGCGGTGCCGTTCGCGGCCATGCCCGCCGGATCGATCTGCAGGAAGGCGATGTCCTGGGAGGGGGGCATGTTCACGATGGCGTTGTCCGTCACTTCCAGCACCTCGCCCTTCTTCTGTTTCCAGCCGCGCATCAACGTCAGGAAGGTGCCCGTGTACTTCTCCGGGTCGTTGCGCAGGGTCTTCACCAGGTAGGTCTTGTCGGTGCCCAGCGGCTGCGTGGCCAGGTCGTTCACCGTGATGAAATCCACGCTCTTGGTGAAGGTCCAGTGCGCCTTCACGGCATCCATCAGCGCGCGGTTGTACGGGCTGTCGCCGGCATCGAGCACCACCAGGGTGGTCGTCGTGGAGGCGTCCTTCACCGCGTTGGCGTCGAAGGTGCCGTACTGGGCGGCGGCGGGCAGGGCCGCAAGGGCGAAGAGCAGGTTCAGGGGGAGGGAGCGCATGTCGTTCTTGTTCGTGTGGGATGGCGGGCGACGAAAATAGTGCCACACCCGGGCGGCCCCCGTCGTAGTTTTCGACACGGTGAACGGGGACCTTGCAACAACAGGCGGGGCGCCGGGGTTGGACCGTGCCGAGGTGCTGGCGGCCACGGTGGCGCAGCTGCGCAAGGACCTCAACGCCCCGATGCCCGTTGTGCCCGGGGTGGGCGATGGGGCTTTCGAGGCCCTGCGTGCACAGGTGCTGCCCGTGCTGGAGGAGCGGCACCGCCAGGGACCGCATGCGCTGGGGGTGGTGCTGTACCGTGTGGACCTGCCCGAGGGGCATGCCAGGCGCAGCATGGCCGCCGGGGGACTGCCGGAGCTCGCGGGCCAGGTGGTGCTGCGGGCCCTGCAGAAGGTGCTGACGCGCCTGCGGTACGCGGACTTGCAGAAGCCCGAGTAACCTCCTGAACTTCAAAGTCGTACAGCGGCGCGGTCCGCTGGCTACCTTTGCCACCCCGGTCCGCCGCCGATGGACAAGCATTCCTACCTGAGCAACGCCGATCCGGCCGCGCTCGAAAGCATCTACCAGCAGTATCTGAAGGACCCCGCCGCGGTGGATCCCGGCTGGGCCCGCTTCTTCGAGGGCTTCGAGCTGGCGCGGACGCACCACGAGGTGTTGCCCGCCGCCACACCGGCCGCCGGCGCGGGTTCCGAGCAGCTGGCCAAGGAGTTCAAGGTCATCGACCTGATCAACGGCTACCGGGAGCGCGGCCACCTGTTCACCCGCACCAACCCGGTGCGCGAACGGCGCAAGTATGCACCGCCCCTGAGCCTGGCCACCTTCGGGCTGGGCGAGGCCGACCTGGACACCGTGTTCGCCGCAGGCGGCGAGGTGGGCCTGGGGCCTGCCCGGCTGCGCGACATCATCGACCTGCTGGAACAGACCTACTGCCAGAGCATCGGGGCGGAGTTCCGTTTCATCCGCGACCCGGAGAAGGTGAAGTGGTTGCAGGAGCGCATGGAGGGCACCCGCAACAAGCCCGCCCTCACCATTGAGCAGAAGAAGGCCATCCTGGCCAAGCTCAACGAGGCGGTGGTGTTCGAGAAGTACCTGGGGAAGAAGTTCATCGGCGCCAAGCGTTTCAGCATCGAAGGGGCCGAGGCGCTGATCCCCGCGCTGGACATGGTGATCGAGCATGGCGCCGCCCTGGGCATCACCGAGTATGTGATCGGCATGGCGCACCGCGGCCGCCTCAACGTGCTGGCCAACACCCTGCGCAAGAGCTACGACCGGATCTTCAGCGAGTTCGACGGCAAGGACTATGCGGACGAGCTGGTGGAGGGCGACGTGAAGTACCACATGGGCTACAGCTCGGTGCGCCGCACCAACAGCGGCCGCGAGGTGCGCCTCACGCTGGCGCCCAACCCCAGCCACCTGGAGAGCGTGGGCCCCGTGATGCAGGGCATCAGCCGCGCCATCATCGAGCGCGACGACCGGTTCCGCAAGGGCGCCACCGCGCCCATCCTCATCCATGGCGATGCGGCGGTGGCCGGCCAGGGCGTGGTGTACGAAACGGTGCAGATGGCCGGCCTCAAGGCCTACGAGGTGGGCGGCACCATCCACATCATCCTCAACAACCAGGTGGGCTTCACCACCAACTACATCGACGCACGCACCAGCACCTACTGCACCGACGTGGCCAAGGTGACGCAGTGCCCGGTGTTCCACGTGAACGGGGATGACGCCGAGGCCGTGGCCCTCACCATGGAACTGGCCATGGACCACCGCCAGCGCTACGGCACCGACGTGTGGGTGGACATCCTGTGCTACCGCAAGCACGGCCACAACGAGGGCGACGAGCCCAAGTTCACGCAGCCCCTGCTGTACAAGGCCATTGCCGCCCACCCCGACCCGCGCGAGATCTACACGCGGAAGCTCATCGACAGCGGGGTGGAGGGCGCCGCCGAGCTCGCCGCCGAGATGGAGCGCAGCTTCACGGCCATGCTGGACGAGCGGCTCCTGGAGGCCCGCCGGCAGGACGTGGGCCAGATCACCAACTTCATGGCCGAGCGTTGGAAGGGTTACCGCCGCGCCACCACCGCCGACCTGCTCGCCGCCCCTGCCACCGGGGTGGACAAGGCAACGCTGCAACGCATCGGTGAGAAGCTCACCGTGCTGCACCCCGACGGCAAGAAGTTCTTCAGCAAGCTGGAGAAGATCCTGAACGACCGCAGGAAGATGATGGCCGACGGGGTGCTCGACTGGGGGATGGCCGAGCTGCTGGCCTACGGATCGCTGCTGGTGGAGGGCCATCCCGTGCGCTTCACCGGCCAGGATGTGGAGCGCGGCACCTTCAGCCACCGCCATGCCGTGGTGAAGGTGGAGGACAGCGAGGAGGAGTTCATCCATCTGAAGCACATCCAGGAGGGCCAGGCCCTGCTGCAGATCCACAACTCGCTGCTCAGCGAGTACGCGGTGCTGGGCTTCGAGTACGGCTATGCGCTCACCAATCCCGACACGCTCACGATCTGGGAGGCCCAGTTCGGCGACTTCGTCAACGGCGCGCAGATCATCCTGGACCAGTACCTGTGCTGCGCCGAGGAGAAGTGGGACACCCAGAACGGCATCGTCCTGCTGCTGCCCCATGGCTACGAGGGCCAGGGGGCCGAGCACAGCAGCGCGCGCATCGAGCGGTTCCTGCAGAGCTGCGCCGACGGCAACATGGTGGTGGTGAACTGCACCACGCCCGCCAACTTCTTCCATGTGCTGCGCCGTCAGATGGCGTGGGACTTCCGCAAGCCGCTGGTGGTGTTCACCCCCAAGAGCCTGCTGCGCCATCCCAAGTGCGTGAGCACGCTGGACGAACTGGCCGGCGGGCGTTTCCAACCCTTCATCGACGACGCCACCGCCGACCCGAAGCAGGTGCGCACCGTGATCCTCACGCAGGGCAAGGTGCACTACGACCTGCGGGAGCACCGCGAGGAAAAGGGCATCCACGAGGTGGCCCTGCTGCGCGTGGAACAGCTGCATCCCCTGCCCGTGGACGACATCAAGGCCGCCCTGGGCCGGTATGCCAGGGCCGAACGTTTCGTGTGGGTGCAGGAGGAGCCGCTCAACATGGGCGCATGGACGCACATCCGCACGCACCTGCAGCCCGCGCTCGAGGTGGAGCTGGAATGCATCGGCCGCCCGGCCAGCGGTGCGCCCGCCACCGGAAGCAGCAAGCGCAGCGCGAAACAGCAGCAGGAGATCATCGCCAGGGCGTTCGCCCAGGGGCCCGCCGCACCGCGCACCCCGGCTTCCCGCACCCCGGGGAAAGCCGCCCGTGCCAGGGCCAAGGCCTGACAACCGACCACGAACAACAGCGCAACGAGCATGCCCATCGTAGAGATCAAGGTCCCCAGCCCCGGAGAGAGCATCAGTGAGGTACGCATCGCCCAGTGGCTGGTGAAGAGCGGGGAGACCGTGCGCAAGGACCAGGTGATCGCCGAGATCGACAGCGACAAGGCCACCCTGGAACTGAGCGCCGAGGCCGAAGGGCGCATCGAGCTGCTCATCACCGCGGACGCCACCGTGAACGTGGGCGACGTGGTGGCCAGGATCGATACCAGCGTGAAGGCGGAGGAGAAGGTGAAGGAGGTGAAAGAACCGAAAGCGGTGAAAGCGGCGGGAGGGGAGAAGGAGGTGAAGGCGGCTCCGGTCCCTGCGGCCGTCCCGGCCCCGGGCGCGACCGCCGCGCACGCCACCCCCGTGGCCAAGGCCATGCTCGAGGAGAAGGGCGTGGACCCCGGCAAGGTGAAGGGCAGCGGCCCCAACGGGCGCATCACCAAGAGCGATGTGGCCGCCTACATCGCCGGTGGTGTCGATGCCGGCGGCCAGCTGATGAACGGCTGGGGCGGCTCGCGGAACGACAACCGCGCCAAGATGACCACCCTCCGCAAGAAGGTGGCCGAGCGCCTGGTGAGCGTGAAGAACCAGACGGCCATGCTCACCACCTTCAACGAGGTGGACATGAGCGCGGTGATGGCGCTGCGCGACAGGTACAAGGACAAGTTCAAGGAGCAGAAGGGCATCGGTCTGGGCTTCATGAGCTTCTTCACCAAGGCGGTCACCGAGGCATTGCGGCAGTTCCCCACCGTGAACGGCCAGATCCAGGGTGACGAGATCGTCACCTTCGACTATGCCGACATCGGCATCGCGGTGAGCAGCCCCAAGGGGCTGATGGTGCCCATCCTGCGCAACGCCGAGCGCCTGAGCCTGGCCGAGATCGAGGCCGGGATCAAGGAACTGGCGGTGAAGGCGCGCGACGGCAAGCTCAGCATCGACGAGATGACGGGCGGCACCTTCACGATCACCAACGGCGGGGTGTTCGGCAGCATGCTCAGCACGCCCATCATCAATCCGCCGCAGAGCGCCATCCTGGGCATGCACAACATCGTGGAGCGCCCGGTGGCCGTGAAGGGCCAGGTGGTGATCCGCCCCATCATGTATGTGGCACTGAGCTACGATCACCGCATCATCGACGGCAAGGAGAGCGTGAGCTTCCTGTACAAGGTGAAGGAGATGATCGAGGACCCGCACAAACTGGTGTTCGGCGGCAAGGACCCCGGCGAGGTGCTGTTGGGTCTGTAGGCCCCAACGGGCGAGGCGTTCCACCGCCGTGCGTGCGGCGGCTGCCGCGTGATCGACATGGAACGTGCGGCGGTGACCGGTTCCGCATAGTTTCGCGGGACAACAACACCCCATGCGCCCGCGCCTCCTTCCCCTGTACCTCGCCGTCCTGATCCCCTGCACATCCCGGGCGCAAGGCCTCGCCAACGGCGGCTTTGAAGCCTGGAGCACCACCGTGCTGTACGAACGGCTGCAGGAATGGCGCACCGGTGGATCGGACCCGGCGGGCCTGGACAACACCACCCGGGTGCCCGGTGCATCGGGCACCCATGCGGCACACCTGGAGACCGTGACCGTTGGTGCCGACACCGCCTTCGGTTATGCGCTTCTGGGGAACATCGACGGGAACGACGACCCCGTGGGCGGCGTGCCCTTCACCACGGCCATCGATGCCATCGAAGGCTTCTATCGCTGCGACCTGCAATCCGGCGATTCGGCCGTGGTGCTCGTGGGCGTGTGGAGCTTCGGTGTGCTGGCCGTGCTCGACCTGCACACCATCGGCGGCGCGCAGCCCGCCTGGACCGCCTTCGACCTGCCGGTGAACCAGGGCGTGCCCATCGCACCGGACAGTGTGATCGTGGCCTTCGCCAGCTCCAACCCCTTCGCGCCCGCCGCCGCCGTGCCGGGTTCGTGGATCGAGGTGGATGCCGTGCGGCTCACCTCCACCATCACCCCCGTTCCCGACCAACTGCCCAACCACGAGTTCGAACTGTGGGACCCGGTGACGAGCGAGGACCCCGACGGATGGAACACATACAACAGCGCGCTCGCCCCCATGCAGCTGAGCGCGGTGACCCCCGCCACCCCGGCCCACGGCGGTGCCTTGTGCGCCCGCATCACCACCCTGGCCACCGGCACCGACACCCTGCCGGGCATCCTCACCAACGGCCGGTTGAGCGCCAATGGCGTGAGCGGTGGGGAGGCCTTCAGCGACATGCCCACCACCATGAACCTCTGGGTGCGCTATGAACCGGCGGGGCAGGACACGGCCAACCTGCTGGCCATGTTCTTCAAGTACGGCCTGCCCGTGGGGCTGGGCTACACCGAAGTGTACGGCACCGTCAGCAACTGGACCCTGGTGAGCGTCGCGACGAACATCTTCATGACGCCCGACACCGTGCTGTTCGCGTTCCAGGCGGGCAGCCAGCCGGGCTCCGTGCTCCATGTGGACGACCTGGAACTGGCGGGCGGCAACGTGGGCCTTGCGCCCGCGCGTGCGAGCGCCATGCGCGTGTATCCTGTGCCTGCGAGCGATGAACTGGTGGTGGAGCCGGCCGTCGGCGCGACGCTGGCCGCGTGGGTCCTTCGCGATGCGCTGGGACGACCGCTGGCGCAGGGTGCCTTCCCGCAGCACGACCGGGGCGTGATCGACCTGCGCGGCGTTGCACCCGGACCGCTGCTGCTGGAACTGACGATGACCGACGGCACGCGCCGGACCGAGCATGTCGTGAAGCGCTGAGATCGCGCGGGGCACCTGCGACAGGCTGCGTGAAGGCTTAGAGCCACGCGGCCATCCCACATCGCCGTGTTGACAAGTGCGGGCATGCGTGCGGCCATGCCCTGCAGGGGCGCGGCTAGGTTTGTCCGGCACCTCAACGGAGCTTGGGCGGATCTCACGCCGACGGTCCGCGCCCGCTTGTCGGTCCCGGCCGATCGGTGACCGGCCTGATGGCGCCCCTGAACAGCAGGGATGCCGACAAGTTCCCGCCAGGGCCACAACAGGCCGGTCCATGACCCGAACGCTACGCACCCTCTGCACACCGCGCGCCGCGCAGATCCTCCGTCGATCCCTGGCTCCCTTGGCCGTGCTGGCCCTGATGGGCGGGGGCCATGAAGCCCGTGCCACCCACGCCATGGGCGGTGAGCTCAGCTACACCTGTGTGGCGCCCAACCAGTACCTGGTGACGCTGGACTTCTACCGCGACTGCAACGGTGTGGCCGCGCCCACCAACTGCAACAACGGGCTCAGCTTCAATGTGCGCAGCCCGCAGTGCGGCGCCAACTTCAACCAGTGCTTCACCTTCCAAAGCGTGCAGGTGATCACTCCCATCTGTGCCAGCGAGACCGACCGCTGCCTGAACTCCAACGGCGTTTACGGTGTGGAGAAGTACACCTACACCAAGTTGGTGAACCTCAGCAACTGGGCGGGCTGCGGCACCGACTGGGTGTTCAGCTGGTCGCTCTGCTGCCGCAACAACGCCATCACCTCCCTGCAGAACCCCGGCAACCAGAACCTGTACCTGGACGCCACCCTGAACAACACCGTGTCGCCGTGCAACAACTCGGCGGACTTCCTCACCAACCCCACGCCGTTCTACTGCCTGGGCCAGAGCGTGAGCTACAATCCCGGTGCGGTGGACCCCGACGGTGACCAGCTGACCTACGAGCTGATCGCCGCCCGCGGCGCCAACGGCAACAACCTCACCTACGCCACCGGTTACAGCGCCCTGCAGCCCGTGCGCAACGGCGGCGGCGCCGGCGCGGTGCAGCTCAACGCCACCACGGGCACCATGACGGTGATCCCCAACCAGCTGCAGGTGGCGGTGGTGACCTACCGCGTGCGCGAATTCCGCAACGGGGTGCAGATCGGCTCAGTGACACGTGACGTGCAGGTGGTGGTGCGGTCGTGCGCCGGCAACACCGCGCCCTCGGCGAGCGGCATCAACGGTTCGGCGAACTACACCGCCTCGGTGTGCGCCGGCGTGCCCATCAGCTTCACCATCAACACCAGCGACCCGAACGCCGGGCAGACCGTGCAGATGACCTGGAACGCCGGCATCGGCGGGGCCACCTTCACCACGGCCGGGTCGCCGTTCCCCACGGGCACCTTCAACTGGACACCCACCGTGGCCGACATCGGCACCAACAACTTCACGGTGACGGTGACCGACGATGCCTGCCCGCTGGTCGGCACCAACGACTTCGGCTATTCGGTGATCGTCACGCCGCCCTTCACCCCGGCCAATGCCGGGCCCGACCAGCAGGTCTGCGGTGGTTCGGCCACGCTGGCCGGCCAGCTGCCCTACAACCAGGTGACCGGGACCTGGACCGTGCTGAGCGGCAGCGGCACCTTCGCCGACGCCAACTCGCCCACCAGCGCGGTGAGCGGTCTGGCGCCCGGGGCCAACGTGTTCCAGTGGAGCGTGGACTACGGCACCTGCGGCATCGCCACCGACCAGGTGACGATCACCAGCTTCAACCCCGGCCAGGCCGCCGCCAATGCGGGGCCGGACCAGGCGCTCTGCCTGCCCGCCACCGGCACCACCCTGGCCGGCAACACGGCCACGGCCCCGGCGGTGGGCACCTGGACGCTGGTGAGCGGCACCGGCACGGTGACCAACCCCAACAGCCCCACCAGCACGGTGAACGGCCTGAGCGTGGGCGCCAACACCTTCCGGTGGACCATCAACAACGGGCCGTGCGGTGCACCCACGACCGATGAAGTGACCGTCTTCGTGTACAACAACGCCCAGGCCGCGGCCAACGCCGGTCCCGACCAGCAGCTGTGCACGCCCACCACCGCCACCACCCTGGCCGGCAACGCCGCCATCTTCCCGGCCACGGGTACCTGGACCGTGGTGCAGGGCAGCGGTGTGTTCGCCAACGCCAACAGCCCCACCAGCGGTGTTTCGGGTCTAAGCATCGGGGTGAACCGCTTCCGCTGGACCATCAGCAACGGTCCCTGCGCCCCGCCGAGCACGCAGGACGAGGTGACCGTGACCGTGTTCGACCAGAACAGCCCGAACGCCAATGCCGGTGCGGACCTCACGCTCTGCTCCCCGCCCAACAGCATCACCCTCACGGGCAACGCGCCCATCGCGCCCGCCACCGGCACGTGGACCCTGGTGAGCGGACAGGGCACCATCGCCTCCCCCGGGAACCCCAGCACCCTGGTGACCAACCTGGGCCTTGGCGTCAACATCTTCCAATGGACGCTGAACAACGGGCCCTGTGCGAACGGCGTGACCCAGGACCAGGTGAGCGTGACCGTTTTCAGCAGCGCGTCGCCCTCGGCCAACGCCGGTCCCGACCAGGAGATCTGCAGCAGCACCAACAGCACGCAGCTGGCCGGCAACACGCCCATCGCGCCCGCCCTCGGCACCTGGACGCTGGTGAGCGGCAGCGGCACCATCGTGAGCCCCAACAACCCCACTTCGCAGGTGACCAACCTGGCCGTGGGCAACAACGTGTTCCAGTGGACGGTGAACAACGGGCCCTGCGCCAACGGCCTGACCAATGACCAGGTGACCATCCGCGTGTTCGACGTCAACGCACCGGCCGCCAACGCCGGGCCCGACCAGTCCATCTGTTCCTCCACGACCTCCATCACCCTGGCCGGCAACACCCCCACCTTCCCCGCCACGGGCGTGTGGACGTTGGTGAGCGGCAGCGGCACCATCGTCAGCCCCGGCAACCCGGCCAGCATCGTCACCGGCCTGGGCCTGGGCGCCAACGTGTTCCAGTGGACGGTGAACAACGGGGCCTGCCTGAACCCGGTGAGCACCGACCAGGTGACGGTGACGGTGTACGACGTGAACCAGGCTGCGGCCAATGCCGGACCGGACCAGGCGCTCTGCGGGGTGACCACAGCCACCCTGGCCGGCAACGCTGTGTCGGCGCCGGGCACCGGCACCTGGACGCTGGTGAGCGGCAGCGGCAGCATCAGTACACCGAACGACCCCAACAGCGCGGTCACCGGTCTGGCCGTGGGCAACAACGTGTTCCAATGGACGGTGAACAATGGTGCCTGCGGCACGCCCACGACGGACCAAGTGACCATCGCGGTCTTCGATCCGGCCATGCCGGCGGCCAACGCAGGCCCCGATCAGCAACTGTGCACCCCCACCAACAGCACCACGCTGACGGGCAGTGCCGTCATCTTCCCGGGCACCGGCACGTGGACCCTGGTGAGCGGCGCGGGCACCATCGTATCGCCCAACACCGCCAGCACGGCCATCACGGGCCTGGCCGTGGGCGTGAACGTCTTCCGGTGGACGGTGAGCAACGGCCCCTGCGCGGGCACCAGCACCGACGAGGTGACCATCACCCTCTTCGACAACACCAACCCGGTGGCCAATGCCGGACCCGACCAACAGATCTGTGTGCCCACGGTGCCCTCGGAGGTGAACCTGCAGGGCAGCGCCGTGATCCCGCCGGCCGTGGGCACCTGGACCCTGGTGAGCGGCACGGGCACCATCGCCGACCCCAACGATCCCAACACCTTGGTGACCGGCCTGGCCGTGGGCATCAACGTGTTCCGCTGGACGTTGAACAACGGCGCATGCGCCAACGGCCTCACCACCGATGAGGTGACGGTGTTCGTGTTCGATGCCGCCAATCCCGTGGCCAATGCCGGGCCCGATCAGAACCTGTGCACGCCGGTCACCGGCACGGTGCTCAGCGGCAGCGCGCTCATCGTGCCGGCCACGGGCACCTGGACCCTGGTGAGCGGCAGCGGCACCATCGTGGACCCGGGCAACCCCAACAGCCAGGTGACCGGCCTGGGCCTCGGGCCCAACGTGTTCCAATGGACGGTGAGCAACGGCAATTGCGCCAACCCCATCACCAGCGACCAGGTGACGATCAACCTGTTCAATGGCAACGCACAGCCGGCCGATGCGGGTGCCGACCAGACCATCTGCAGCACCACCACCAGCATCACCCTGGCGGGCAACGCCCCCGTGGGCCTGGCCACCGGCAGCTGGACCGTGGTGCAGGGCACGGCCACCTTCATCGATCCCACGAGCGCCACCACCCAGGTGACCGGCCTGAGCGTGGGCACCAACGTGCTGCAATGGAACATCGACAACGGGGCCTGCGGGGTGAGCACCGATGTGATGACGGTGACGGTGTTCGATGCGACCCAGGCCAGCGCGACCGCCGGCCCCGACCAGAGCATCTGCATCCCCAACGTGCCCAACCAGGTGACGCTCGCCGGCAACGCCGTGACCTTCCCCGCCACGGGCACCTGGACCCTGGTGAGCGGCAGCGGCACCATCCTGAACCCGAACGATCCCCTGACCGTGGTGACCGGCCTGGGCATCGGTGTGAACGTGTTCCAGTGGACCATCAACAACGGCCCCTGTGCGAACGGCACCACCAGTGAGCAGGTGAGCATCACCGTGTTCGACGGCGGCAGTGCCGTGGCCGATGCGGGCCCCGATCAGGAATTGTGCACGCCCACCAGCACCACCACCCTGGCCGGCAGTGCGGTGACCTTCCCCGCCGTGGGCACCTGGACGGTGGTGAGCGGCAGCGCCGTCATCACGGACCCCAACGACCCCGCCTCCGCGGTGACCGGCCTCGGTGTGGGTGAGACCGTGTTGCGTTGGACGGTGGACAACGGCGTGTGCGGCACGCCGAGCTTCGACGAGGTGAGCATCTTCGTGTTCGACGAGAACAACCCGGTGGCCGACGCGGGCCCCGACCAGGAGCTGTGCATCCTCACCACCCTCACGGTGGTGAACGGCAGCCCGGTGACCTTCCCGGCCACCGGCACCTGGGCCGTGGTGAGCGGCAGCGGCACCTTCGCCGACCAGAACGCCCCCTTCACCAACCTCAGCGGTTATTCGGTCGGCTCCAACGTGTACACCTGGACGGTGAGCAACGGCCCCTGCGCCAACGCCCTCACCGTGGACACGCTGCGGGTGGTGGTGTACGACAACAACAACCCCAACGCCAACGCGGGTCCCGACCAGCAATACTGCACCCCGGACGATGCGGCCGTGCTGGATGGCAGCGAGCTGCTGGCCCCCGCCACCGGGGTGTGGACCCTGGTCTCCGGAAGCGGCATCCTGGCCGATCCCACGGACCCCAACACCACGGTGGACGGCTTGACGATCGGCATCAACACCTTCCAATGGTCGGTGGACAACGGTCCCTGCCTCAACGGCAACACCAGCGACCAGGTGAGCATCCTGGTGTTCGACGCGAACCATCCGCCGGCCGATGCGGGCCCCGACCAGGAGCTGTGCACGCCGAACACCACCACCACCATGGCCGGCAGCGCGCTCACCAGCCCGGCCACCGGCACCTGGACCCTGGTGAGCGGGGGCGGAACCATCGACACGCCAGGCAGTCCCACCACCACCATCTCCGGACTGCCGGTGGGTGAGAACGTCTTCCGCTGGACGGTGAGCAACGGGCCCTGTTCCAACCCGATCACCTTCGACGAGGTGAGCATCTTCGTGTTCGACGAGAACAACCCGGTGGCCGACGCGGGCCCCGACCAGGAGCTGTGCACTCCCGATGTGAACGCCGTGATGGCCGGCAGTGCCCTGACCTTCCCGGCCACCGGCACCTGGACCCTGATCGCCGGCAGCGGCACCATCAACGACCCCGGCGCGCCGAACGCCGTGGTGAGCGGCCTGGGCGTGGGCGAGAACGTGCTGGTGTGGACCGTGAGCAACGGCCCATGTGCCAACGCGATCACCTCGGACACGGTGAGCATCTTCCTCTTCGATGCCAACAATGCCAACGCCGACGCGGGCCCCGACCAGGAGCTCTGCACCCCGGCAAGCAGCACCACCCTTGCGGGCAACACGCCGGTCTTCCCGGCCATCGGCACCTGGACGGTGGTAAGCGGCAGTGCCGTCATCGCCGACGCCAACGACCCCAACACCGCGGTGAGCGGCCTGGGCGTGGGCGAGACCGTGCTTCAATGGAGCGTGGACAACGGCCCCTGCGCGAACGGCACCACCACGGACCTGGTCAGCCTGTTCGTGTTCGACGATGCCAACCCCGTGGCCGATGCGGGTGCCGACCAGGAACTGTGCGCGCCGGACAACACCGTGACCCTGGCCGGCAGCCCGGTGACCTTCCCCGCCGTGGGCACCTGGACGGTGGTGAGCGGCAGCGCCACCATCGTGAACCCCAACGACCCCAACAGCACGGCGACCGACCTGGTGGTGGGCGAGACCATCCTGCAATGGACCGTGGACAACGGCCCCTGCGCCAGCGGCACCACCACGGACCAAGTGAGCATCCAGGTGTTCGACCCCCAGAGCGCCAGCGCCGATGCGGGCCCCGACCAGGACCTGTGCACGCCCAACACCAGCACCACGCTGGCCGGCAGTACCGTCATCTTCCCGAGCGTGGGCACCTGGACCGTACTGGCCGGTGCCGGCACCTTCGCCGATGCCAACGACCCGGCCACCACCGTGAGCGGGTTGATCGTGGGTGAGAACGTGCTGGTGTGGACCGTGGACAACGGCCCCTGCGCCAACGGGACCACCAGCGACACGCTCAGCATCTTCCTCTACGATGCCAACAACCCCGTGGCCGACGCCGGCCCTGACCAGGAGCGCTGCACGCCCGACACCACCACCACCCTCGCCGGCAGCGCGGTGACCTTCCCGGCCACCGGCCTGTGGACGCTGGTGAGCGGCAGCGGCACCCTGGTGGACCCCACCGACCCCAACACAGCGGTGACGGGCCTGAGCGTGGGCGAGAACGTCTTCCTGTGGACGGTGACCAACGGTCCCTGCGCCAACCCGGTGACCAGCGATGCGATGAGCGTGTTCATCTACGACAGCACCAACCCCGATGCCAACGCGGGTCCCGACCAGGAGCTGTGCACGCCCATCACCAGCGCCACCCTGAGCGGCAGCCCGGTGACCTTCCCGGCCACGGGCCAGTGGACGCTGGTGAGCGGCCAGGGCACCATCACCGACCCCAGCGACCCCAACACCACCGTCACCGGCCTGGGCATCGGCCAGAACGAGTTCGCCTGGACGGTGAGCAACGGCCCCTGTGCCAACGGCCTCACCACCGACAACATGGTGATCGACCTCTTCGACGAGAATGCGCCGCCGGCCGATGCGGGCCCCGACCAGGAGCTCTGCGCACCCACCAGCACCACCCTGCTGCAGGGCAACGCCGCCGTGGGCGTGGCCATCGGCACCTGGACCGTGGTGCAGGGCACCGGCGTGTTCACCGATGCGAACGATCCGCTGACGGAGGTCACCGGGCTCACCGTGGGTGAGAACATCTTTCAGTGGACCATCGACAACAGTGTCTGCGGCATCAGCGACGACCTGGTGAGCATCTTCGTGTTCGACCCCAACAGCCCGGCGGCCGACGCGGGCGTGGACCAGGAACTGTGCGTGCCCACCGACAGCACCTTCCTGGCGGGCAACACGCCCATCTTCCCCGCCACCGGCACCTGGACGGTGATCGCCGGCACGGGCGTGTTCGCCGATGCCGGCGATCCCGGCACGCTGGTGAGCACCCTGAGCATCGGTGTCAACACCTTCCGCTGGACGGTGGACAACGGCCCCTGTGCCAACCCCATCACTTTCGACGACGTGACGGTGATCCTGTATGACGACAGCACCAGCGCCGCCGATGCGGGTCCCGACCAGGAGGTGTGCCTGCCCCTGACCAGCACCACCATGGCCGCCGCGCCCCCGCAGGCCCCGGCCACGGGCAGCTGGACCATCATCGGCGGTTCGGGCACCATCGCCGACCCGACGAGCCCCACCTCGGCGGTCACCGACCTGGCCGTGGGCATCACCACCCTGGTGTGGACCCTGGACAACGGGCCCTGCCCGCCCAACGGCATCATGAGCGACACCATGCAGGTCTACGTGTACGACCCGACGGCGCCCACGGCCGATGCCGGCGCCGACCAGGAGCTGTGCACCCCGCAGGTGAGCACCATGATGCAGGGCAACATCCCCGCGTTCCCGGGTGAAGGCACCTGGACGCTGGTGAGCGGCACCGGCACCATCGTGGAGCCGAACAACCCCTTCAGCATGATCACCGACATGGCCGTCGGCGAGAACGTGTTCGTGTGGCAGATCTACAACGGCCAGTGCGGTTTCGGGCCGCCCAGCACCGACACGGTGAGCATCTTCATCTTCGACGAGAACCAGCCGCCCGCGCAGACCGGCCCCGACCAGGAGCTGTGCACGCCCACCACCGGCACGGTGCTTACGGCCAACGACCCCATCTTCCCGGCCACCGGCCAATGGACCGTGCTGCAGGGCGGCGGCACCCTGGCCGATGCCAGCGACCCCAACACGGCGGTCTTCAACCTGAGCATCGGCGACAACGTGTTCGTGTGGACCATCGACAACGGCCCCTGCCCCAACGCGGTGACCACCGATACCATGCAGGTGACGCTCTTCGATGAAGGCTCGGCGGTCGCCGATGCCGGTCCCGACCAGGAGATCTGCATCCCCACCTTCCCCAACACGGTGACCATGGCCGCCACGCCGCCCACCTACCCGGCCACCGGGCTGTGGACCCTGGTGAGCGGTTCGGGCACCATCACCGACCCGGCCAGCCCCACCACCACCATCACCGACCTGCAGGTGGGCGTGAGCGTGTTCGAGTGGACCGTGAGCAACGGGCCCTGCCCCAACGGAGCCACCACCGACCAGGTGACCATCAGTGTGTTCGATGCGGCCCAGGCCGCTGCGGATGCCGGTCCCGACCAGGAGCTCTGCACACCCACCAGCAGCACCACCCTGGCCGGCAACGCGCTCATCTTCCCGGCCACCGGCACCTGGACGGTGCTGGCCGGCAGCGGCGCCGTGACCGACCCGGCCAGTCCCACCAGCGCCATCACCGGGCTGACGCCGGGCACCACCCTGCTGGTATGGACCATCGACAACGGTCCCTGCACGCCGGGCATCACCAGCGACACCCTGATGATCCAGGTCTTCGACAACACCGCCGCCGCGGCCCTTGCCGGCGACGACCAGAGCTTCTGTTCACCCGCACCCAGCACCACCATGTTCGCCAGCTCACCCGTTCCCCCGGCCGTCGGTCTCTGGACCCTGATCAGCGGCACCGGCACCTTGGCCGATCCCACGAGCCCCTTCACTGCGGTATCCGACCTGGGCCTGGGTGAGACGGTCTTTGAGTGGACCATCGACAACGGCGCCTGCGGCACCACCAGCGACCAGATGAGCTTCTTCGTGTACGACAGCGCCCTGCCACCGGCCGATGCCGGCGATGACCAGGAGTTCTGCCAGCACCTGTTCACCGGCACCGCGCTCGATGCCGAGCCCGTGTTCAGCGACCTGGCCACCGGCGTGTGGTCCGTGGCGGGCGGCACGGCCACCATCAGCGACCCGGCCGACCCCGCCGCCTTCGTGGACGACCTGGCCCTGGGCAACACCTGGTTCACCTGGACGGTGAACAACGGGGTGTGCGGCACCACCATGGACTCGGTGCTCGTGCGCCTGAAGGACTGCCTGACCGTGATCGTGCCCGACGCCTTCAGCCCCAACGGCGACGGGGTGAACGACACCTACGTGGTGCACAACCTGGAGAGCTATCCGGACAACAGCCTGCAGGTGTTCAACCGTTGGGGCGCCAAGGTGCTGGACCGTTCGCCCTACACCAACGACTGGGACGGCCGCAGCGAGAACAGCCTCAACTGGGGCGAGGAGCTGCCCGAGAGCACCTACTACTTCATCCTGGACCTGGGCAACGGTGAGGAGCCCTTCACCGGTTACATCTACATCCGCCGCTGACCATGCGCACCCCGAGGAACCATCCCCGCAACACCGCGCCCTCCGGCGTTCAAACCATGGCGACCATGGCCCCCCGTTGGAAAGCCCTGCTCCTGGCCCTTGTGCTCGCGGCGCCCGTAGCCGCCCAGCAGGACCCGCAGTTCACCCAGTACATGTTCAACCTGCTGGCCATCAACCCGGCCTATGCCGGCGGGGCCGAGCGGGTGAGCATCAAGGCCCTCACACGCCATCAATGGGTGGGCTTCGAGGGTGCCCCCAGCACGCAGACCCTCACGGTGCACGCCCCGCTGGCGCGGGAGACCGTGGGCCTGGGCGGCACCATCATGCGCGATGAGCACGGGCCTGTGAGCCAGTACGGCTTCATGATCGACGTGGCCTACCGCATCCACTTCGCCAACGAGCGCAAGCTGGCCTTCGGCCTCAAGGGCGGCATGACGCTGGTGCAGGGCCGCTTCGGCGAGCTGAACCCCCTGCAGACCGGCGACCAGGTGTTCCAGCAGAACGTCAACACCAAGCTCGACCCCCAGTTCGGCTTCGGTGTGATGTACTACGGCGACCGCTTCTACCTGGGCCTGAGCACCCCCAAGCTCCTGCGCACCGAGTTCTTCAAGGACGCGCCCATCGACACCACCGGCACCGCCTGGCAACAGGGTCAGCGCCCGCACTACTTCCTCACCGGCGGCTACGTGTTCAACATGGGCATGTACCACAAGTTCAAGCCCACCTTCCTGGTGAAGGCCGTGCAGGGCGCCCCGGTGAGCTTCGATCTGAGCGCCAACTTCCTCTTCTTCGAGAAGTTCTGGCTGGGGGCCATGTACCGGCATGAGGACGCCGTGGGCGCCCTGGTGCAGTACTACTTCACCGACGGCATCTACGCCGGCTACGCCTACGACTACCCGGTGAGCCCCCTGCGCAATTACAGCGGCGGCAGCCACGAGGTGATGCTCGGCTTCGACTTCGGCAAACGCTTGAAGGGCATCCGTTCACCGCGCTACTTCTGAGCCATGACGCAGACCCACCGAACGATGAACCGCACCACCGCCCGCACCTTCGGCCTGCTGTTCCTGGCCCTGCTGCCGCTGGCCTCCGCCGCCCAGAAGCTCAAGGAGCGCGTGGCCGACCGCTACGCCGAGCACTTCGACTACCCGACCATGGCCCGCATGTACCAGGACATGGCCGACAAGGGCAAGGCCGATGCCACCGCCCTGCGCCGCCTGGCCATGGCCTACAAGCGCATGGGCCGCATGGACATGGCCGAGGCCACCTACGCCAAGCTCACCGCCGGCACGCCCAGCGCCCAGGACCTCTTCGACCACGCCGAGGTGTTGCGCGCCAACGGCAAGTACACCGAGGCCGGCCAGCTCTATGCACGCTTCCTGGAGCAGAACCCCGGCGATCCCCGCGCCGAGGCCTACGTCAAGCACCCCGACCTCTTCGACCGTCTCAACCGCGACAGCAGCAGCGCCAGCATCCGCACGGTGCCCATCAACAGCCCCCAGGCCGACCTGGGCCTCACCGTGCTGGACGAGCTCCTGATCTTCAGCAGCGCCCGCGGCGAGGGTGCCGGCGGCAAGGCCGCCTACAAGTGGGACGAACAGCCCTACCTCAACCTGTACAGCGCCCTGCTGAAGGGTCAGACCGCCGAGGAGCCCATGGTGATGCGCAAGGACGTGAACAGCCGCTTCCACGACGGCACCGCCAGCTTCGACTCCCTGGCCGACCGCCTCTACTTCACGCGCAACAACTTCTTCTACGGCACCAAGGACCTGGCCGACAACGGGGAGCTCAAGCTCGGCATCTTCTTCAGCGACATCACCACCGGGGAGTTCGGCAACCAGGAGTGGGGCAACCTGATCCCCTTCGACCACAACAACCCCCAGTACAGCACCGGCCATCCCTGCGTGAGCCATGACGGGCGCCGCATGTACTTCGTGAGCGACATGCCCGGCGGGCAGGGCGGCACCGACATCTGGTACTGCGACAACCTGGGCAACAACTGGGGCGCACCCCAGAACATGGGGCCCAAGGTGAACACCCCGGGCAACGAGATGTACCCCTATATCGGCCAGGACAGCACGCTGTTCTTCGCCAGCACCGGCCATCCCGGCCTGGGCGGGCTCGACCTGTTCCGCGTGAAGCTGCTGCCCGCCGGCCCCGGCACCGTCTTCAACCTCAAGGCCCCGATGAACTCGCGGCACAACGACTTCGGCCTGCTGCTGCTGGCCGACGACAGCACCGGCTTCTTCGTGAGCGACCGCCCCGGCGGCAAGGGCAGCGACGACATCTATGGCTGCACCGTGCGCCCGCCCATGATGTACCTGGCCGGCATCGTCATCGACAAGGCCACCCGCCAGCCCATCGAGGGCGCCACCATCCTGCTGAAGGACGAACGCAACGAGCATGTGAAGCGCTTCCAGCTGGAGACCGAGCCCGGCGGCAGGTTCAAGATCGACGCCGAGTACCGCAGCAAGTACGTCATCGTGGCCAACAAGAACGGCTACTTCCAGCAGGAGGTGTCGGTGATGACCGACAGCGACCCCCTGGAGGACATCGTCGTGGAGATGACCAAGTACGACTACGCCGCCGAGGGCCTGGTGCTGCACGGGGAGACCGAAGCCCCGTTGGAGGGCGCCCAGGTGACCCTGCTGGACGGCAACGACCAGGTGCTGGAGGAGCGCATCACCGACGCCACGGGCAAGTACGCCTTCGCCCTGAAGCCCGAGAGCGACTACCGCCTGCGCGTGGAAAAGGTCGATTTCTTCAAGCAGAGCGCACGCATCAGCACCAAGGGCAAGCCCAGCGCCGTGATCCACACCGATTTCCGCCTCTTCCCGCTGGAGATAAACCAGGTGGTGCGCCTGGACAACATCTACTACGACTACAACAAGTGGAACATCCGCCCGGACGCGGCCCTGGAGCTGGACAAGCTGGTGCAGACCCTCAACGACAACCCCACGGTGAGGATCGAGCTCAGCAGCCACACCGACTGCCGCGGCAAGGATGCCTACAACCTCAGCCTTTCGCAGAAGCGGGCCAAGAGCGCCGTGGACCACATCATCCGCAAGGGCATCGCCAAGGACCGTGTGACCAGCAAGGGATACGGCGAGACGGCGCCCAGCGAGAAGTGCGTGTGCGAACAGTGCAGCGAGGAGCAGCATCAGCGCAACCGGCGCACCGAGTTCAAGGTATTGTCGAAATAGGGTAGGGGGGGTTAGTTGGAAGAGCGGCGGGCCTCTGCGTGGCAGGGGCCCGTCCTCGTTCCGGACCCCCGCCCACGGCCCTCATTGCCCCACCCGCCGCCGTCCGCCTATCTTCGGGGGTATGATCGCCACCCGCATCCCCCAGAAGGACGCCCGTTTCTATTTCGTGAGCTACCCCGCCGAGGACCTCCTGCGCCGGGTGCGTTTCATCAGCCGTTATTATGCCGAGGGCGAGGCCGGCATCAACGCCGATCCGGGGGGGCGGGACGATGAGGTCGCCGCCTTCATCGGCCGCATCGAGCGCAGCGACGCCGCCTTCCAGCGCGCCATGAGCAAGGCCAAGGTGAAGGCCATCCGCAACTTCTACGAAACGGCCGTCACCCAGCCCCCCATCCCCGGCACCGTGCTGTTGTTCACCAGCGAAACGCTCGACTTCAGCCCCCTGGGCCACTACCAGCATGTGGGCGACCTCAAGGAACCGCGCGAGAAGTACCTCATCATCGACGGGCAGCACCGCCTGGCCGCCCTGGAGTTCTTCTTCCGCAGCCACCCCGAGGAGGCCCGCAGCATCCATGTGCCCTGCGTGGTGTTCGACGGGCAGAGCGAGGACTTCGCCGCCGAGATGTTCGTGATCATCAACAGCACCCCCACCCGCATCAACAAGAGCCACCTGATCGACCTCTACGAGAAGGTGAGCTGGGAGAAGCCCGACAAGCGGTTGGCCGCCAAGGTGATCGAGCGGCTATACGCCGATCCCGACAGCCCGCTGCGCTACCGCATCAACCGCCTGGGCAACCGCAGCAAGCAGGAGAAGTGGATCATGCAGGCCGAGCTCTTCAACGAGGTGCACCGTTGGATCGTGCGCAGCACCAAGCGCGGGGAGACGGTCGATGCCAGCGCCCGCACCGTGGAGAAGCGGTACCGCACCGTGCAGGAGTTCCTGCGCGCGGCCCGCAGCGCCTGGGGCGATGCCTGGGGCCACCCCAAGTACCACGTGACCAAGCCGGTGACCCTCAAGGCCATGCTGCGTGTATGCGCCGACCTGGCCCTGGCCGACGACCTGGCCGACGAGGGCCGCGAGCGCCGCTGGGCCCAGCGCCTGGCGCCCTGGGGCGAGGTGGCCCGGGAGTTCCGCGACGAAGGCTTCTACGAGCGCTTCGCCGCCAAGGGGCAGGTGGAACGCGTGGCCAAGGTGCACCGCTACCTGGCACAGCGCGTGGGCCTCTGATCACGTGCGCCGGAAGAGCAGGTTGAAGAGCGTGCGGTCCACATACACCTCGCGCAGCACCCCGCCCCGGTAGGTGTAGTGGTTGGTGCTCTTGTCCGGCATCGTCAGCACATACCGGCCATCCCCGAGCGCCACCAGAGGGCAGTCGCGCAGCACGCTCTCCACGAACACACTGTCCTGCCCCACGGGCTCCTCGTAGTACATGCGGGCCACGGTCCAGTCGCCCCTGGCGTTGCCCACGAACACCTCGCCCGGATGCACGTAGCACAGATGCCGCCCGGCCACGGTGCGCATGGAACTGCTGTCGCGCAGCTCGGCGTCCACCCGGTAGGTGCTGTGGCAGCGCGTCAACCGCCCGCCCTGGTATTCGGTGGCGAGGTCGCTCCGTACGTCGTGCGTCCACAGCACGGCGATGGAGGAGCGTGAGGTCATCCGGTACAGCGCCCGGTCGCCGACCTCCGTACGCCTCACGTCGATCCGGCCCACGGGCTTGCCGCCCTTGATGATCTCGAAGACGCCGTCCTGCGCGGGAGCCAGTAGCGCCAGCAACAGCAGGGGGACGAGGCAGGCGCGGCGCACTGGGCAGCAAGATAGGGAGAGGGGCGATCGCTGCCAGGAGGGGCGTTCACACGATCATGGGTGGTCCCCCGCCGCACGGCGTTCGCCGCTGGGGCGAACCAGATCTTGGAGGTGAAGAATGAGGCCAACCAACCGATCGAGTTTTACACGGACTTGGTCCGACGGATGCTGCTCGCGCCGACGGTCACCGGACAAACGGTGAATGGCTACCCCGGTGTGGACCTGACCGGGTTCCTGGGCATCGGCCCCTTCGGCAACGCATTGGTGAACCAACCCCAGGCCATGTTGCACCTGGACGGAGGGGGCGACCAGGACAGCGGATGGCGGCCTTGGCAGCGGCCGGGCATGACCATCACCACCGGTTGCAGTGCGCTCGATCCATCACTGACGGCATGGGGCGCGCGGGGTGAAGGTGCCAACGCGCCGCCCTTCCCTCCCGTACCTGTCTCACCGTTCTCACCAGTCTCCCCCTTCTCACCCTTCTCACCCCTCTCACCCTTCTCCCCACTCTCACCGTTTTCACCATTCTCCCCGTTCTCACCATTCTCACCGTTCCCCGGCCGCCGCAAGGGAAGACATGCATGCGTGCTGATCGCACGGTGCATCGTAGTTTCACATCAGGGGACCGGACACTGCCGGTTACCGCGAACTTCACGCCATGCCCAGGCCAACGAACATGCACGTGCCGTACCGCCAAACGATGGCGGTGTTGGTTCCATGGGCCGTGGCCTGGTTTTGCTTCCTTGCCCTCCCGCGCTGCGAAGCGCAGAACCTGGTGCCCAACCCCAGTTTTGAGGAGACCGACACCTGCCCCAACACCTGCTGTTTCAATGTGGGCGACCGTCCGTTGTTTTGGAACCGCTGGGACCAGAGCCCGGACTATTTCCATGCATGCGCGGGCGACCTTGGGGGTATTGACACCTTGATGGATGTGCCTTGGAACGGTTTCACCTGGCAGTACGCCCACGACGGGGAGGCCTATGTGGGGATGGGGCTGTACACGGTGGATGACTTCCGAGAATTGGTGGGTGCCCCCTTGATCGAACCATTGGTGGTGGGGCAGACCTACTACGTGAGCTACTGGGTGAACCTGGCCACGGAGGGTTCTTATTGGTGGGTGCGCTGGGCTTGCAACACCAGGGGCCTCGGTTACTCATGCTCCACCTAACCCTCGCTAAAAGGTAAACGAAACAGAGCAGCGCGAAGATATGGAGCCTCCCCGGCAGCGCCGGGCAGCGCCCCCGCCACCCAAGCGGTCTTTTGGGCGGGCACGCAGAAGGCGCCATGGCCGCGGACAACCCGAAGAACCAGGAGGCGGGCCGGATCGATGCTCCCGGCCGATACGAACTTGACGATGATGAACTCCGCCAACACACTGTTCCCCACGGGTAGCAAGGTGCTCGCCATGGCCGTGGCAATGGTGCTGTGCTCCATCACCTCAACCGCGCAGGCCCAGAACCTCGTGCCCAACGGATCGTTCGAGGAGTATTTGACGTGTCCAGAGTTCTTTGGTCAGTGGGCCTTAGTAGAGGGCTGGACCAGTCCGTACACCCTGAGCAGCGATTATTTCAATGCCTGTTCGGCAGGGGTGATCTCGGGCGTACCCCTTAACCAATTCGGGTATCAGCTACCCTTCGATGGTGACGGGTACATGGGTTTGGCCACCTATGCTCAAGGCGATCCGGACTACCGAGAGATCATTGCTACGGAACTTCTGCAGCCACTACAGGTAGGGGTTCCTGTCTGTGTCTCCATGAAAGTGGCTTGCGGAGGCTTCGTCGCGGCTTCGGCGAATTCCGCAGCTTGGAAGGCACGAGGTCCTGGGCTTCGGTTTTTCGTGAACCTCCCTACGGATTGGGGTGCGCTGCTCTACCCGAACGATGCGGCGATCCACATGGATACGGTGCTAGCGGATACGGCCAATTGGGTCGACGTTAGCGGAACGTTCGTGCCGGACTCCGCCTATCGCTTTCTGGCGATCACCAATTTTTTCGCCGACTCTCTGAGCTGGCCTGAAGTACAGGATATTGATGGAGGGTTTCCCTTAGCGTACGCTTTTGTGGACGATGTGCGTGTGTCTGAAGACCTAGCCTACTGTGGATCGAACGTCGGCGTGGTTGAGCACGGTGTCATGGGTGCTCAGGTGACCTGGGACGTGTTCGGAAGCGTTGTAACAATACGCTCCGACGAGCCGGTGTTGCCTAGCGCTCGGATCGACCTGCGTAATGGGCAAGGCCAGTTGGTGCGCCAGGTGCAGTGGCCCAGGGGTGCGTCGCAAGTCGTGCTCTCAACGGGGGACCTCGCCGCTGGCTTTTATGTGTTGACCTACGGCGGTAGTCGAGGCGCCGCCCGATCCATACGGCTCGTTCACTCCACACCTTAACCCGTCGATGCCATGAACAACTTCCTTCCGCGAACAGTGCCGCTCGCCATGGTGCTCGCACTATGCACACCGTCGTTCGGCCAGGGCAACAACATGTTCCAGTCCACTGGGGCCGGTGATCAGTATCTGGCGCCCTCGCCGCCGCTGTTCCCGTTCGCACCGCGCAGTGTGAACATCGGCACCTTGCCGGTCGGCTTGGCAGCCACCCTCCGCGTGCGCGGCGATCAATTGCCGGTTAACGATTTCTTCGACCCCACCTACCGATGCACCTTTCGAACGGATGTCGGCAGTGGGATCAACCAGAACTGGAGCATGGTGCGGGGCGCGGAGGAGATCGGGCGGCTGTGGCATAAGGGCCGGCGAACGATTGCGGATTTTTTCTGGAGCTGGGCTGAGTAATTTGAAGAACGCCAAGCATAGCTTGTGAACCATGATGCGAGTATGTGCAGTATCGTTGGCGCTAGCGAGCGCGTTGTTGAGCGCAGGTCAGAACCTCATACCCAATGGGAGTTTCGAAGAGTACGATACATGTGCGTCACCGCTGGTCGGCTATGGTATGTATGCTACTGGTTGGCTGAACCTGCATACCCAGTCTGCAGATTATTTCAACGAGTGCAACACGGGTGGCGTGCTGGATGTGCCATTCAGTCAGTTCGGTTATCAGGCTCCGCATGAGGGTGATGCGTATGTGGGCATGGGTACCTCCGCAGTGGGGATCCCGTGGTATCGAGAGATGGTCGGCATTGCGCTGACGGAGCCATTGCAACCGAACGTTCCCGTATGCCTTTCATTCAAGATGGCCGTAGGTGGATTCGGGAGCTGGGGCGGTAATTCCGCCGTGTACACCTCCAAGGGTATCGGGCTGAAGTTCTTTTCGGTTCTGCCCACCGACTGGCAGAGTTACTTATACCCGAACACAGCCGCGTTGTATCTGGATGTGGTGCCCACGGACACCAGCGGATGGTATACTGTAAGCGGAACCTATGTGCCTGATTCGGCTTACACCCATGTGGTCGTCGGGAACTTCTTTGCGGATACACTCAGTGAAGTCACCATCCTGGATTCTACTGGGTTTGGGGGGTTTGAACTTTCCTATGCGTTCATTGATGATGTGCGGGTGTCATTCACCCTCGAGTACTGCAACCAGGAAGTGGGGATCACCGATGAGCGGGTTGGAAGGCTGGTGGCCTACCCCGTCCCCTTCGCAGATCACTTGAATGTTCGATTTCAACCCGGTGCCCAAGAACCATTGAGGTACCTGCTCAGAGATATGGCAGGGCGTGTGGTGCTCCAAGGGGCGATCAGGTCTGGTATGAATGAGTGTCGTATCGCGACCAGTGGGCTGGTGAGCGGTGCGTACGTACTTGAGTTGACTTCAGCTAGTGTGAGTTGGTCTCCCATTTCGGTCGTGCATGTTTCACCTTAACAACCCCAGAACATGAGTACGCGATTTCGTTCGTTGGCAAGCCTGACAGCCCTGTGTGCAGCTATGCTAGCGGGTGCTCAGGACGCTGACCATTTGACCACCAATGGGGCGGGTCAATCCTTTCTAGCCCCTGATGCACTGGTTCCAGGCGGGTTGATCACACAGCCCTTCAATGTCACCATAGGCACGACGGGCGGCGCGTTGGCCACCCTCCGCGTCCGCGGCGATCAATTGCCGGTGAACGATTTCTTCGACCCCACCTACCGATGCACCTTTCGAACGGATGTCGGCAGCGGGATCAACCAGAACTGGAGCATGGTGCGGGGTGCAGACGAGATCGGGCGGCTGTGGCATAAGGGCCGGCGAACGATTGCGGATTTTTTCTGGAGCTGGGCTGAGTAATTTGAAGAACGCCAAGCATAGCTTGTGAACCATGATGCGAGTATGTGCAGTATCGTTG